>Ga0101944_10000021_pt1 | contig 644773 bp, 615 predicted proteins | sample DewCreD2012metaG_FD_75245 | JGI IMG/M metagenome (GOLD analysis project Ga0101944, IMG submission 75245) | Hot spring sediment bacterial and archeal communities from British Columbia, Canada, to study Microbial Dark Matter (Phase II) - Dewar... ...
TGATGATCTCCGAGGAGATCGCGCTGAACGAGCACCTGGAGGCCGCCGGCATCCAGCCGGTGGAGACCGATCTCGGCGAGTACATCCTCCAGCTCCGCAAGGAACCGCCGAGCCACATCATCGGCCCCGCCTTCCACCTCAACCGCGAGGACTGGATCGAGGCGTTCCGGAAGAGCCACACGCACCGCGCCGCCGACCGCGCCTTCGCCGAGCGCCGCGACCTGCTGACCGAGGCGCGCGAGGTGCTGCGCGACCGCTTCCTCGCCGCCGATGTCGGCATCACGGGGGCGAACATGCTGATCGCCGAGACCGGCAGTTCGGTGATCGTGACGAACGAGGGCAACGGCGATCTCACCCAGACGCTGCCGAAGGTGCACATCGTGCTCGCCTCGATCGAGAAGGTGGTGCCCACGCTCGAGGACGCCTGCGTGATCCTGCGCATGCTCGCGCGCAGCGCCGTCGGCCAGGACTTCTCGACCTACGTCACCTTCTCCACCGGGCCGCGCCGGCCGGAGGATCCCGACGGGCCGGAGCAGTACCACGTCGTGCTGCTCGACAACGGCCGCTCCAACATGGTCGGCACGGAGTTCCAGGACATGCTGCGCTGCATCCGCTGCGCCGCCTGCATGAACCACTGCCCGGTCTACGGTTCCGTCGGCGGACACAGCTACGGCTGGGTCTATCCGGGGCCGATGGGCGCGGTGCTGACACCCTCGCTGATCGGGGTGGACAAGGCCGGGCACCTGCCGAACGCCTCCACCTTCTGCGGCCGCTGCGAGAGCGTCTGCCCGATGAAGATCCCGCTGCCGAAGATGATGCGCCACTGGCGCGAGCGCGAGCACGCCCGGCGCCTGTCGCCGGCCCCCGCGCGCTGGGCGTTGGCGGCCTGGGCCTTCGCCGCCACGCGGCCCGGGCTCTACCGGCGGCTGAGCGCGCTCGCCGCGCGGCTGTTGGGGCTGTAAGACCGCCGGCACGGCAACATCCACAACCTGCCGCTGGCCGGCGGCTGGACCCGGTTCCGCGACTTCCCCGCGCCGGAGGGGCGCACCTTCCATGCGCTGTGGGCGGAGCGCCGGCGATGACGGACGCGCGCGCCGAGATCCTCGACGGCATCCGCCGGGCGCTCGGCCGCGCCGCGGTTGAGCCCGAGACGCAGCGCCGGCTGCGCGCGCGGCTGGCCGAGCATCCGCGCAACCTGGTGCCGGCGCGGGGCCGGGTGGCGGGACGGCGCATGATCGACGACTTCGTCCGCATGGCCGAGTTCGCGCTGGCGACCGTCGCGCGGGTTGGATCGGACGCCGAGGTGCCGGCGGCGGTCGCCGCGAGGAACAGGAAGAGGTGGATCTGGGCCGCGCCGACCCCGAGATCGAACCGGTCGATCAGGTAGAAGGCGTAGTAACTCGCGAAGAAGGCGGTGTAGATGTTCTTCGAGAAGGTGAGCGCGATCAGTACCACGAGTGCCACCACCACCGCCCGGCGGCCGACGGGCGAGGCGGGCCGGGCGGCGGCACCGGGCCGGCTGCGCAACTCGGCGAGGTGCGCCGCGTACCAGCGGCCGACCCGAGCGAGGAGCAGGATGCCGGCCAGGCCCAGGAGCGCGAACCAGGCGGCGTGCGCCTGGCCCGCGGGCACGACGAGGAGGGCCACGAGCAGCGGTCCGAGTGCCTGACCGGAATTGCCGCCCACCTGGAAGAGCGACTGGGCGAAGCCGTAGCGCCCGCCCGAGGCGAGACGGGCGACCCGCGAGGCCTCGGGGTGGAAAATCGAGGAACCGACGCCGATCAGGGCGGCGGCGGCGAGCACGGCGGCGAAGCCCGTGGCACCGGCCAACAGCAGGATTCCGACCAGGCTCGCGGCCATGCCGAAGGCGAGGGAGTAGGGGAGCGGCCGCCGGTCGGTCCAGGCCCCGACGAAGGGCTGCAGGACCGAGGCCGTGAGTTGGAAGACGAGGGTGACGATCCCGATCTGGGCGAAGGAGAGCCCGAGCGGGTCCTTGATCAGTGGGTAGATCGACAGCAGCACCGACTGGAGCGTGTCGTTGATCAGGTGACCGCCGCTCACGGCGAGCAGGATCGGAAGCGTGCCGCCCGCGACCGCCGCCCTCGCGGCACCCGCCATCCGCGCTTCCGTCGCCACGACCGATCCTCCACGATCTCCGCGGCTGCTTGCGCTCCCGCCGACCCGTCGGGCAAGAGCGCGCGCGAGATGGCTCCCGTGCGCGCCCCGGTAGGGGGCCGGTCGGAGCGGGCGTGGGGAGGACGGTCGTGCCGGCGATGGGCGAACTCGACCATCCGGAGATCCGCGAGGCGGTGCGGCGGCTGTGCGAGCGGTTCCCGGGCGCCTACTGGCGGGCGCTGGATCGCGAGCGGGCCTACCCGATCGAGTTCGTGCGGGCGCTGACCGAGGCGGGCTGGCTCGCGGCCCTGATCCCCGAGGCGTACGGCGGTGCCGGGCTCGGGCTCTCGGCGGCCTGCGCGATCCTCGAGGAGATCCACGCCGCGGGCTGCAACGCCGCCGCTTGCCACGCCCAGATGTACACGATGGGTACCTTGTTGCGGCACGGCAGTCCGGAGCAGAAACAGCGCTGGCTGCCCGAGATCGCGGCCGGGCGAGTCCGCCTGCAGGCCTTCGGCGTCACCGAGCCCACCTCCGGCACCGACACCACGGCGTTGCGAACCACCGCCCGGCGCGAGGGCGACCGGTGGATCGTCTCGGGGCAGAAGATCTGGACCTCGCGGGCCGAGCATTCCGACCTCATGCTGCTCTTGGCCCGCACCACGCCCAAGGAGCAGGTGCGGCGGCGCACCGAGGGGCTCTCGGTGTTCCTGGTCGATCTGCGCGAGGCCAAGGGCCGCGGCCTCGAGATCCGGCCGATCCGCACCATGATGAACCACGCCACCACCGAAATTTTCATGGACGGGCTCGAGCTGCCGCTCGACGCGCTGGTGGGCGAGGAGGGCAAGGGGTTCCGCTACATCCTCTCGGGCATGAACGCCGAGCGGATCCTGATCGCCGCGGAGTGCATCGGTGACGCCCGCTGGTTCGTCGACAAAGCGGTGGCCTACGCCAAGGAGCGGGTCGTGTTCGGCCGGCCGATCGGCCAGAATCAGGGAATCCAGTTCCCGATCGCCCGCGCCTATGCCCAGACCCGGGCGGCGGCCTTGATGGTGCGCGAGGCGGCCCGGCTCTACGAGGGGGGGGCGGACCCCGGAGCGGAAGCCAACACGGCCAAGCTCCTCGCCGCCGATGCGGCCTGGGCGGCCGCCGAGGCCTGCCTGCAGACGCACGGCGGCTTCGGCTTCGCCGAGGAGTACGACGTGGAGCGCAAGTTCCGCGAGACGCGGCTCTACCAGGTGGCGCCGATCTCGACCAACTTGATCCTCTCCTATCTCGGCGAGCACGTGCTGGGGCTCCCGCGTTCCTACTAGCGGCGCTCGATCCGAACATCCGCCGATTCGTTCGGGGCTTGGTTGACAGAAGTCCGTGATAGGACTATAGCCTTTGAGAGCGATCACCCGCGGTCCCAGGATCGGAGCCCAGCCATGCCGCGCAATCCCACACCCGCCCAGTCGGAGGCCGCCCGGCGCAACGGCCGCCGCTCGAAGGGCGCCCGCACCCCCGAGGGCCGGGCCCGGCTCGCCGAGGCCGCCACCCGGCACAATCTCACCGGCGCCTTCCGCCTCCTGCCGGGCGAGGATCGGCTCGCCTTCGAGCGGCTGCGGCGGGCCTGGCACGAGCGGCTGCAGCCGGCCGACCGTGCCGAGCGGGAGGCGGCCGACGCGCTCGTGGCGCAGATCTGGCGCCGCCAGCGGCTGGACGTGCTCGAGGTCCGGGTGCTCACCGCGATCCTCTACGACCAGCCGCGCGACGGCCTGCCTTCGCTCGAGACGATCCTCCGCTACCGCGCCCGGCTCGACCGCGAGCGCGAGGAGGTCGAGCGCGAGCTGTTGACCCTGCGCGCCTGCCGACCGGCGGCGCCCGCCCGGGTCGACGGGCGGCGGCCGATCCGGGTCGAGCCCGACACCCTGCCGGTGCCCCCGGGGCAGGATGCGGCGAAGGACGAGCTCGCGGATTGGGCCAGCGAGGAGCTGGAGGAGCGCGGAATCGTCGTGCCACTTCGCCCCCGACTGCACTGAGCGGGCGGCCGCCCCGCCGCGGCCCGGAGCGAGCCCGGGTCGAGCGCCCGCATCCGGCCCATGCCGCCCGGCCGCTTGACCCTTGGGCGGATCCGGCCGCGTGATGCAGAGACGAGTGGCAGTCCCCCGAGGGCGGGAGGCGATCGGTGGCCGGCGTCTACGAGCGGCTCGGGGTGCGGCGCATCGTCAACGCCAAGGGACCCGCCACCCGGCTCTCGGGCGGGCCGATGCGGCCCGAGGTCGTGGCAGCCATGGCCGAGGCCGCCTCCTGCTGCGTCGACCTGCTCGAGCTGCACGCGGCAGCCTCCCGTAGGCTCGCCGAGCTGACCGGCGCCGAGGCGGGGCTCGTCACCGCCGGTGCCGCCGCGGCCCTGCTCCTGGGCGCCGCAGCCTGTGCCACCGGGCTCGATCCGGCGGCGATGGCGCGCCTGCCGGAGAGCGTCACGGGCCGCGACCGGGTCGTCATGGTGCGCAGCCAGCGCAACCAGTACGACCATGCGGTGCGGACGGTCGGTCTCGCGATCGTCGAGGTCGGCCTGCCCGACCGGTTCGCCGGGGCCGGCTGTCGGGATGCCGAGCCCTGGGAGATCGCAGCCGCGATCGACGCGCGGACCGCAGCCGTGCTCTGGGTCGCCGACCCGCTCGCTCGGCCACCCTTGCCCGAGGTCGCGGCGGTGGCGCGAAGCCGCGGCGTTCCGGTCCTGGTCGACGCGGCCGGCCGGCTGCCGCCGAAAGCGAACCTGCGCCGCTTCCTCGAGGAGGGGGCGGACCTCGTGGCCTTCAGCGGTGGCAAGGCGATCGGCGGGCCGCAGGCGAGCGGGCTACTGCTCGGTCGGCGCGACCTCGTGGCCGCGGCGGCGCTGCAGATGCTCGACATGGACTATCCGCCGGGCGGTTTCCGGCCCGACCCGGCGTTCCTCCCGCTCGACCGGCTGCCGGGCCTGCCCCCGCACGGCATCGGCCGCCCCTGCAAAGTCGGCAAGGAGCAGATCGTGGGTCTCTTGACCGCCCTCGAGCTCTTCCTGGTCGAGGACGAGGCCGCCCGCGGGGCACCCCGGCTCGGGGCGGTCCGAGCCCTCGCCGAGGAGCTCGCGGGGCTGCCGGGCGTCGCCCTCGAGCCCCGTCTCGACGCGCCGGTGCCCGAGCTCGCGCTCGCCCTCGATCCCGGCCGCGCCCGGCTCGACGCCCGCCGCCTCCTCGAAGCATTGGCGCTCGGCGATCCGCCGATCCACGCGGATCCCGGGGAAATCGACCGGGGCCGGCTCGTGCTGCGGCCGGACTGCCTCCTGCCGGGCGATGTCGGGCTCGTCGTCCGGCGGCTCCGGGCCCTTCTGGGTGCACCCGCCCCGTGATCGGCGAGCGCGCCCGGGCGATCCTCACCTACCTGCTCATCTGCCTCATGTGGAGCTCGAGCGGGCTGATCGTCCGCTCGATGAGCGCCGCCGACGCCTGGCAGATCAACGCCATGCGGACCGGCACGGCGGGTCTGCTCATCGGCCTCTGGCTCGCCTTCCTCCATCGCGGCCGGCTGCTCGCCCGGCTGCGCGGGGTGGGGCCTGCGGCGCTCGTCGCGATCCTCCTCTCCTTCGGGGCCGGGACGAACCTGTTCATCTACGCGCTCAAACACACCACGGTCGCGAACACGGCCTGTCTGGGTGCGACCTCGCCCTTCTGGGCGATGCTCTTGGCCTGGTGGCGGCTCGGCGAGCGGCCGAGTCGGCGCACGCTCGTGGCGGCCTGCCTCGCTCTCCTCGGTGCGGCCCTGATGGTGGGCCAGGGTCTGGCTCTCGGCGGCGAGGGTTGGCGGGGCGATCTCGCGGCCCTCGGCCTCGCTCTCGCCTTCGCCTTCCAGCTCGTCAATCTCCGGAGCTACCCGCGCGAACAGCTCTTGCCCGCCTTCGCCTTCGCGGGTCTCCTCACCGGAGCCGTCCTCGTGTTCCTGCGCGGCAATCTCCTCGCCCTGCCGCCGGCCGACCTCGCGCTCGGCCTCCTCCTCGGCCTCGTGCAGATGACGGTGCCGACCATCCTCATGGTCTGGACGGCGCGCTGGCTCACCGCGGTCGAGATCGCCCTCCTTTCGCTCCTCGACACCGTCTTGAACCCGTTCTGGGTCTTCCTCTTCGTGGGCGAGGCACCGACCCCGCTCGCGCTCGTGGGCGGTGCCATCATCCTCGCCGCGGTGGTCGTCGCGGTCGTCCGGCGGCCCGACACCTCTCAGACGGGCCGATCGGGCCGGTAGGGCGAGAGATCGAGCCCCGGGTCGCGGCCGGCGACGAGGTCGGCCACGATGCGGCCGGTGAGCGGGCCCAGGGTCAGACCGATGTGCTGGTGGCCGAAGGCGAGCCAGAGATTGGCCGTGGCGGGGCTCGGGCCGATCACCGGCAGGCTGTCGGGCAGGGTCGGTCGGCAGCCCTGCCACTCGGACAGGATCTCGCCCGAAAGGCCCGGCAACAGCCGTTGCGCCAGCGGCACGAGCCGGCGGATGCGGCGATAGTCGGGCGGCGCCCAGGGGCTCGCGAGCTCGACCCCGCCCGTGATCCGGATGCCCGACGCCATGGGCGCCATCACGAAGCCGTGCTCGCAGGAATAGACCGGCCGGCCGAGGGTCCTCTCGGGGTGCGGCAGCATCACGTGATAGCCGCGCTCGGCATCGAGCGGCAGCCGCGTACCACCGAGTGCCGCGAGGCGCTTGGAGAAGGCGCCGGCCGCGAGCACCACGCCGTCGACCGGAAGCGGTCCGGCGCTCGTGCCGACCGTCACGATGCGCGAGCCTTCGAAGGCGAAGCCCTCGGCCTCGGCCCGAAGATACGTCCCGCCCCGCTCGAGGAAGCCGCGGGCGATGCCCTGCACATAGGCGCAGGGGTCGAGGAGGTAACGATTGTCGGTGATCAGGAGGCCGGCAACGAGGTCCCGGGCGAGGGCGGGCTCGAGGGTGCGCAGATCGGCGGCCTCCAGGAGCTCGTAGCGGCGGCCGAACCGGTCCCAGAAGCGGCGGTCCGTCGCCGTCGCGTCGAGGAGCGTCTCCTTCGAGCGCGCAACCTTGAGCCAGCCGCCCGAGCGGACGAGCTCACCCAGGCCGCATTCCTGGATCACGAGGTCGTGGGCCCGATCGCAGCGCTCGGTCAGGGCGGCGATCGCGGCCGCCGCGGCCTCGACCCGGCGCGGCCGGCAGGCGAGGGCGAAGCGGAGGAGCCAGGGGAGGAGCCGTGGCAGATAGGCCCAGCGGAGCGCGAGCGGGCTCGTCCGGTCCAGGAGAAGGGCCGGCACCTTGCGCAACAGGCCGGGCGTGCCGACCGGGCTGACCGAGCCCTGGCTGATCACCCCGGCATTGCCGAAAGACGTGCCGGTGCCGGGCTCGCGCGGGTCGATCAGCGTCACTCGGTGCCCGTCGCGCTGCAGGAAGAAGGCACACGCGGTACCGACGATACCGGCACCGATCACCGCGATCCGAAGACCCTCGCCCATGCTCCCTCCCCGCGCGACCCGGGTCGGCTTGACGGCCCGGAGCCGAGCGGTCAAGCGCGCTCGCCGAAGCCCGCTCGACGCCGCGGCCTCCGCGGGCTATGCGGCGCCCCGCCGCCACGGGCGAGGTCGATGGTCACCCTGCCACAGTTGCGCGACGTCTGGCGCGACGCTCTGCGGGAGGCCCTGGTGCACGGGCCGCTGCGCGTCCTGCCGCTCGAGCGGCGGCGGGCGATCGACCGGCGGCTCCGCGGGCGAGAGGAGGCCCGCCGGCTCGCGGGTGCGGACGCAGCGATCGTCTCCTACGGCAAGAGCGGGCGGACCTGGCTCCGGGTCATGCTCTCGCGCGTGTACACGCTGCGGCACGGCCTGCCCGAAGGGCTGATGCTCGAGTTCGACAATCTGCACCGCCGCGCACCTGCGATCCCGCGGCTCCTCTTCACCCACGGCAACTACATCCGCGACTGGACCGGCGAGTGGACGAGCCGGCGGCATTTCCGGGGCGTGCGCACGGTGCTCTTGGTGCGCCACCCCTGCGACATCGCCGTCTCCCAGTATCACCAGTGGCGGCATCGGATGCGGCCGTGGAAGACGGTGCTCAACCGCTACCCGCCGCCCGGCAGCCCGGTGTCCATCGAGGATTTCGTGCTCGATCCGGCCGTCGGGCTGCCGGCGATCCTCGACTGGCTCGAGCTGTTCGAGCGCGAGCTGCCCGCGATCCCCGATCACCTGTTGCTCCGCTACGAGGACCTGCGGCGCGATACCGTGGGCGAGCTCCGCCGCCTGCTCGACTTCCTCGGCACACCCGCGAGCGATGCCGAGATCGAGGCGGCCGTGGCCTTCGCCCGGCTCGACAACATGCGTCGGCTCGAGGCCCAGGGCGCGCTCCGCTTCACGGGCATCCGCGGCCGGCCGCGCGATCCCGCCGATCCGCGCAGCTTCAAGACCCGCAAGGGTGCGGTCGGCGGCTGGCGGGACGAACTCGGACCCGAGGCGGCGGCCAGGGTCGAGACCCGGCTGCGGGCGCGCGGACCGCTACCCTTCGGCTACGGGCTCGAGGCGGCGCCGGCGCCGGCTTGAAGCCCGCCCTCGGGCGACAGCGGCAGGACGAGGCAGCTCGTCGCCCCGTGGGCGTAGAGCCGGCCGTCGGCCACCCCCACGAGCCGGCCCTCGGCGGTGGCGAGCCGCCTGCCGGCGTGAACGATCGCGGCCTCGGCCCGGACCGGCCCGTTCTCCTCGCGCAGCGGGCGGACGTAGCGGATCGACAGCTCGGTCGTCGTGTAGCTCACACCGGCCGGCAAGACGCTCAGGACCGCGCAGCCGAGCGCGCTGTCGAGCAGGGTGGCGCCCCAGCCGCCGTGCACGGTGCCATGGAGATTGTAGACGAAGGGCCCCGGTCGGCCCTCGAAGGCCACCCGTCCGCGCTCGACCGCGACCAGGCGGAAGGCGAGCGTCGTGGCGATCGGCGCCATCGGCAGGCGACCGTCGAGCAGCATGCGCAGGAGCTCGAGGCCGTCGTGGCGGTGCAGAAGGGCGGGTTCGAGTACCGGCGCGCCGCCGGCCCTGTCGGCCGTCGGGGCCGGATCGGGCGGGCTCACGCCGAGAAGGCCGGGATGCCGGTCTGGGCGCGGCCGAGGATCAGGGCATGGATGTCGTGCGTACCCTCGTAGGTGTTCACGGCCTCGAGATTGAGAACGTGGCGGATGACATGGTACTCGTCGGCGATTCCGTTGCCGCCGTGCATGTCGCGGGCGAGGCGGGCGATCTCGAGCGCCTTACCGCAATTGTTGCGCTTGACGAGCGAGACGGCCTCGGGCGCGGCGCGGCCCTCGTCCATGAGCCTACCGACGCGGAGGGCCGCCTGCAGGCCGAGGGCGATTTCGGTCTGCATGTCGGCGAGCTTCTTCTGAATGAGCTGGTTGGCGGCGAGCGGCCGGCCGAACTGGCGGCGTTCCAGGGTGTAACGGCGGGCGGCGTGCCAGCAGAACTCGGCGGCGCCCATGGCCCCCCAGGCGATGCCGTAGCGAGCGCGGTTGAGGCAGCCGAAGGGGCCCTTGAGGCCCTTGACGTTGGGCAGGAGGTTCTCCTCGGGGACGAAGACCTCGTCCATCACGATCTGACCGGTGGTCGAGGCCCGGAGGCTGAACTTGCCCTCGATCGCCGGGGTCGAGAGGCCCTTCGCCCCCCGCTCGACGACGAAGCCGCGGATCTCGCCGGCATCGTCCTTGGCCCAGACGACCGCGAGGTCGCAGATCGGCGCGTTGGTGATCCAGGTCTTGGTGCCGGACAGGCTGAAACCGCCCGCGACCTTGCGGGCACGAGTGCGCATCCCGCCCGGATCGGAGCCGTGGTCGGGCTCGGTCAGGCCGAAGGCACCGACGAGCTCGCCCTTGGCGAGGGCGGGCAGCCAGCGGCGGCGCTGGCGCTCGTCGCCATAGGCCCAGATCGGGTACATGACGAGCGAGGACTGGACGCTCATGGCCGAGCGGAAGCCCGAATCGACCCGCTCGATTTCGCGCGCGATGAGGCCGTAGGCGACGTAGGACCCGCCCGCGCAGCCATACTCCTCGGGCAGGGTGGAGCCGAGGAAGCCGAGCTCGCCGAGCTCCTCGAAGATCGCCCGATCGAAACGCTCGTGGCGGAACGCCTCGAGGATTCGCGGCATCAGCCGTTCCTGGGCGTAGTCGCGCGCCACCTCGACGATCTGTCGCTCCTCGGGGGCGAGCTGGTCGGCGAGCGCCAGCGGGTCGGCCCAGTCGAACGCCGCCCGGGAGGTGGATGGGGTGCCCGCCTGCTCCGCCCGCGCCTGCATCGCCGTCCTCCGCTGCTCCGGCTCCACGCTGCCGTGGCGGCAGAGATAGACCGGCGACCGCTCCCCGTCATCCCGCCCGTCGGGGCGGCCCCCTAGCGGTCCGGCGCGAGGCTTCCCACGAAACCGCGTTGGCCGGGCGGGCGGGAGACCCAGAGGAACTCGCCCTCGCGGTCGATTACCGCTTCGATCTCCTCGCGGGTGGCCAACGGTCCGATCGTACCGAACCGCTCGCGGACCGGGTCGGCCTCGACGAACCAGAAACCCTGGTCGCGGCAATAGACGATGAAGCGGGTAGGCATCGCACCGGGCCCGTCGATCTCGCGGGTCACGGTGAAGGCGCGCGCTTTCGAGCACAGCTGCTCGAGGCCGCTCATGTTCACGAGCGTCCAGACCGGTCGCATCTGGCGATGGTCGATCGCTTCCGCGATCGCGTAAGTCCGGCTCGGATCGCGCGGCCGCTCGACCCGCGGGGGCGAGCTCGGCTCGCGCGTGTGGCGCAGGAGCAGCCAGCCGCCGACACCACCGACGGCGAGCAGTCCCACGAGGAGCAGGATCGGGCCGCCGGCACCGCGGCGACGGGCAGCGGCCTTGCCCGGACGCGGGGCGCGGGCGCGCTGCGGGCCGCCGCTCGCGGCTGCTGGCGGGCCTGGCGGTTTGCCACGGGCCGGTCGGTCGTCGGGCGCCGCCTCGCCACCCGGTGCCGGGGGCGGTGCCGGCCCGGGCGCCGGTGCCGCTGCCGATCGAGGAGGCGCCGCGACCTCCGCTCGCGGCCGGGCGGCCCGCGCCTGGGCCGCGTCGCGCGCTTCGGGCGCCTTCGGCCCATCCAGAGTACGCGTTTCGCCCGCCATGCCGACACCCGCCGACCCGATCGCCCATCGCCGGCGGTCTGCCACGGGCCGGGTTGAGGAAGTGTCAACGGCGCTCGGCGCTCGTGCCCGCACCGTACCGGTAGCAGAGCCAATAGGCGAGGGCGACGAGCCCGCCGCCGCCCATCACGTTGCCGGCGGTCACCGGGACGAGGTTGGCGAGAAGCCCGCCGAGGCCCACGCCCTCCACACCGTGCAGCATGGCCACCGGCAGAAAGTACATGTTGGCGATCGAATGTTCGAAGCCCAGGGCCACGAACGCCGAGATCGGGAAGACGATCGCGAGGATCTTGCCGGCCACCTCGCGGGCCGCGAAGGAGAGCCAGACCGCCATACAGACCAGCAGGTTGCAGAGCACGCCGCGGAAGAAGGCCGCGGTCGGATCGAGCCCGGCCTTGGCCCGGGCGATCGCGGCCGCCGTCTCGAGCACGCGGCCTTGGCCGAGCGCGAGGCCGTCCGCCAGCCACACGAGAAGGGCGGTGCCGAGCGCGCCCGCGAAATTGCCGCAATAGACGATCGTCCAGTTGCGGGCGAGCTCGGCGAACCGGATGCGGCCGTCGACCCAGGCCATGACGAGGAGATTGTTGCCGGTGAAGAGCTCGGCCCCCGCGATCACCACCATGACGAGGCCGAGCGAGAACGCGATCCCGCCGAGCCAGCGCGCCGGGCCGAATCCCATGCCGTGGTCGGTCGCTACGAGGGTGAAGAGCATCGCTCCGAGCGCGATGAAGGCCCCGGCCAGGACGCCGAGGGTGAAGGTCTGCAGGGCCGGCAGCCGGGCCTTGGCCACGCCGGCGCGTTCCACCCGCTCGGCGATCTGGGGCGGCGCATAAGCGTCGATCTCGAGGGTCTCGGGCAGCCGGGCGGTCGGTGCTGTCGGTCGGTCCAAGGCGTGCGCTCCTCCTGCTCGCGGGCGGGTCGCTCGGCGGCTTCTGCCGGCCTTCAGGGAGAGGCCGCCGGCAGCTCCCTCCCGAGCTCGGCGAGCACCGCCCGCAACCGGTCCGGATAATCGGTGATGAGCCCGTCCACGCCCAGCGCCACGAGCTCGCGCATCCGCTCCGGCTCGTTGACGGTCCAGGGCAGGACGAGCAGGCCGTGCTCCCGGGCGCGGCGGAGCTCGGCCGGGTCGAGGTCGCCGTGGAAGGGCGACCAGACCCGGCAGCCGGCGGCGACCACGAGCCGCGACACGCTGTTTCCGTGCTCTGCGAGCCGGAGCCCGGCGGTCCAGGAGCCGTCGGCCAGGTTGTCGAGCCAGCGCTGGCGGGCGGTCAGACACGCGGTCGACAGCTCCGGGGCGAGGCGCTGGACCGCGCGCAGCGTTCGCCAGTCGAAACTCTGCACGGTGCTGCGCTCGAGAAGGCCGAGCCGGCGGAGCTCGCCCACGAGGAGCTCGGCGAAGCGCTCCGGCGGGGGCGCCAGCTCCGGCCGGTCCGGGCGCAGCTTGGTCTCGAGGTTCAAGCGCACGCCCCGGGCACCGCGGGCCTCCAGGAGCGCGGCGAGCTCGCCGAGGGTCGGCATCCGTTCGCCGTCGACCGGCAGCTGCTCCGGCCATTGGCCGGCGTAGCGGCTCTTCGGGTCGAGCCGGCCGATGTCGAAACGGCGCAACAGGGCCGCGTCGAGCGCGTGCACCGCCGGCCCCGGGGCGGTGAGCCAGCGGCCGTCGAGGCCGCGGACCTTGGCCGGGTCGAGCTCGAGGTCGTGGCCGATCAGCAGCACCTCGTCGCGGCTCACGACGAGATCGAGCTCGAGGGTGGTCACTCCGATCGCGAGTGCGCGGCCGAATGCGGCGAGGCTGTTCTCCGGCGCGAGACCGCGGCCCCCTCGATGCGCCTCGAGGTCGAACGCCGCGGCCGCCGTCGTAGCCGTCACCACCGCCAGCGCCAGCACTCCCGGCCACCGGCGGGTGCGCGGCGCGCGATGTCGTGGTCTCAATCCCGTCCGCGCTTTCTGGTAGAGCGAAGCCAGCCAGCCCAGGGACACTCGCGGCATGTCGCTCATCGATGCCTTCCTCGCCTGCGGGATCCGCGAGCCGGCCGTCTTCGACGACGCCGATGCCGCGGTCGCGCGGATCACGGCCCTCTACGAGGCCGCCGTCGGCCGGCTCGAGGCGGCGTTCGCGCGCTATGTTCGGGGCGAGCCGCCGAGCGGGCCGGTGGACGCCTTCTACCCGTTCGTGGGCGTGCGGGTCACTCCCAAGGACCTCGTGCTCGACGGCAGGCTGGCCTACGGCGTCCTGCACGAGCCGGGGCTCTACGGCACCACGCTCACCCGGCCGGCCCTGTTCGCCGACTATTACAGGACTCAACTCGGCATCCTGATCGCCAACCACAAGGTGCCGGTAGTGGTCGGGATCTCGCGCCGGCCGATCCCGCTGCCGTTCGTGATCGAGGAGGCCACGGCCGGGCTCGACGCCGCCCGGGCCCACGACCTCCAGTACCACTTCCCGATGCCCGATCTCTCGATGACCGACGACGCCATCGCCAACGGCACCTGGCGACCGGCCCCGGGCGAGCCGGCACCGCTCGCGCTCTTCACGGCGGAGCGGGTCGACTATTCGCTCGCCCGGCTCCTGCACTACACCGGCACCCGGCCGGAGTGGTTCCAGCGCTTCGTGCTGCTGACCAACTATCAGCGCTACGTCGACCATTTCGTCGAGCTCGGCCGTCGCCTGGTGCGGGAGGGAACCGAGTACGAGCGGCTGGTCGAGCCGGGCAACGTGGTGACGCCGCCCGAGCCGGGCAACGGCGAGCCGCCGCGCCATCTGCCGCAGATGCCGGCCTACCACCTGGTGCGGCGCGACGGGCGCGGCGTGACCCTCGTCAACATCGGCGTGGGTCCCTCGAATGCCCGCACCATTACCGACCATCTGGCCGTGCTGCGGCCGCATTGCTGGCTGATGCTCGGCCACTGCGCCGGGCTGCGGCGCAGCCAGCGGCTCGGCGACTATGTGCTGGCCCACGGCTATGTCCGCGAGGATCACGTGCTCGACCAGGAGGTGCCGGCCTTCGTCCCGATCCCGCCGATCGCCGAGATCCAGGTGGCGCTCCAGCAGGCGGTGGCGACCGTGACCGGGCTGTCGGGCATCGACCTCAAGACGCGGATGCGAACGGGCACGGTGGCGACCACCGCCAACCGCAACTGGGAGCTGCGCTACGACGAGCTGTTCGAGCGGCTCAACCAGAGCCGGGCGATCGCGGTCGACATGGAGAGCGCCACCATCGCCACCAACGGCTTCCGCTTCCGGGTGCCCTACGGAACCCTCTTGTGCGTCTCGGACAAGCCGCTGCACGGGGAGATCAAGCTCAAGGGCATGGCCAACGCCTTCTACCGCGAGCGGGTCGAGCAGCATCTCTTGATCGGCCTCGAGGCGATCAGGATCCTGCGTGAACAGGGCCCGGACCGGCTCCACTCGCGCAAGCTCCGGAGCTTCGACGAGCCCGCCTTCCGCTGAGCGGCCGAGCCGACCACCGCCGGTCGGCCGCGGGGCTCGGCGCGGGGCCGTGTGCCCGGGAGGACCCGCGCCGGCTCAAGAGCCGCCGCCCATCGCCGCCACCAGGAGCTCCGCCGCTCGGGTCCACAAGCCGTCGCGGCTGTCGGCGAAGGCGAGCAGTGCCGCGATGCAGCCGACCGCTACGAGCGAGCCCAGGAGCGCGTACTCGATGGCCGTGGCCGCGCGTCGATCGTCGAGGAGCCTCGAGAAGATCCGAGCGAATACGCCCATCGCGAGCCCTCCACCGCCCGCGATCGAGCCTAGCAGCTTGCGGTTGAGCAACCGTTAAGCCGCCGCCGCGAGCCGAGTGCCGACCGAAGCGGCCGCTTCGCGGAGGAGGCCCGGCCCGGCGTCGGGACGGTGCATGCCGTCGGCCAGCCGGCGCCGCCACAGCCTCGCACCGGGCTGGCCGTTGAAAAGCCCGAGCATGTGCCGGGCGATCGCCTTGAGCGGTACACCCTCGGCCGCTCGGGCGGCGGCGTAGGCCGCCATCGCCTCGACCACCGCCTGCCGCTCGAGGGGCGGCGGCGGGCCGAATGCCACCGTCTCGAAGGCCCGCAGGCTCCACGGGTCCTCGTAGGCCCGCCGGCCGATCATCACCCCGTCCGCCCAGGCGAGTGCCGCGGCCACCTGCGCCGGCTCGCGCAGGCCCCCGTTGAGGACGATCCGCAGCCCGGGGAAGCTCGCCGCCACGGCGCGCACGAGCTCGTGACGCAAGGGCGGGATCTCGCGGTTCTCCTTGGGGCTCAGGCCCTGGAGCCAGGCCTTGCGGGCGTGCACGATCACGGTCCGGCACCCGGCCGCCACGATCGCGTCGAGGAAGCGCAGGAGGCAATCGGGCTCGGGCGCGTCGTCGATACCGATCCGGCACTTCACGGTGACCGGGACGCGAACCGCCGCCCGCATCGCCGCCACGCAGTCGCCGACCAGCGCCGGTTCGGCCATCAGGCAGGCGCCGAAGCGCCCCTTCTGCACTCGATCCGAGGGGCAACCGCAGTTGAGGTTCACCTCGTCGAAGCCGGCTTCCTCGGCGAGGCGGGCGCAGCGGGCGAGCTCGGCAGGATCGCTGCCGCCGAGCTGGAAGGCGACCGGCCGTTCGGCCGGATCGTGAGCGAGGTGGCGCGCCGCGTCGCCCCAGAGGAGCGCGCCGGTCGTGACCATCTCGCTGTAGAGCCGGGTGCGCGGCGCGATCAGCCGGTGGAAGTACCGGCAGTGCCGGTCCGTCCAGTCCAGCATCGGGGCGACGCAGAGGCGGTGCGGGGAGGGCTCCATCCGCCCTGCAGATGGGCCCGGAGACGTCTCGGGTCCAGTCGGTGGCCCTCCGAGATGCCGCACCGCGCGGAGCCCTCGCGTCGACCGCCCCGGGGCCCGGCGGCGGTTGCGCGACGGGCTCAGACCGGCCGCAGATGCGGCGGCCAGCGGCTCGGCCCGCCGGTCGGAGCCTCGCCGGGCGCCGGCGAGGGCGGCGAGGGACGGCCGGCGGGCACCTCGGGCGACCCGGGCTCCGGCGTCGACCGCTCCGACCCCGGGGCCGACCGCTCCGGCTCGGCCTCGTCGGCAGTGGCGGGCCCGGCGCGCAGCCGCGGCGGCGGCCAGGGCAGCGGCTCTGCCGCGCGCTCGGCCTCGCTGCCGGCCTCGTTCTCGATCTCGAGGGGACCGCGCGGGCGCGGCGCGTCGGGCCGCCAGGGAACGGTCGGCGGCACCGGCCAGTTCTGGTAGCCGGCCTTCTCCCAGAGCTCGCGCTCCTCCTCTTCGAGGTTCGCGAGCAGGTCCTCGACCGCCTCGGCTTCGCCGCGCGGACCCTTGCCCGGCGGGCCCAACGGGTCGTCCTCGACGCCGCTGCCCGGCAGCGGCCGGAGGATGCCGAGGCCCTTGAGCGCCCAACCGATGTTGCGCAGATCGCCGTCTTCGAGCGAGCGCTCGACGGCCGCCAGGAGCAGCCGGCGCAGCCGCTCGACCCGCGCCTCGGGCGGCTCGGCCGCTAGACGTTCGTAGTGCCGGCGCAGCTCGACGATCCCGGGGTCGACCTTGATCGCCGCCTCGATCTCGAGGCGCGGCAGGCCGGTGATCTCGGCGAGAAGGGCCGTGGATTCGCCGTCGCTCGCGAGGCGAGCGATGCGACGGCGGTCGAGCTCCGGGGGCGGTGGGGTCTTGCTCATGTCCCGGGAGATAGGAGCATGAGCCTATAATGTCAACATAAACCTACAATTGGGTCGCCCGACACCCTCCTCCCGCGAACCCCCGCCGGCCCGGATCACTCGAGCGTCGCGAGCCCCTGGGAATGGGTGGGCGCGGCCGGCTCGCCGGCAGCGGTCGGCACCGGCGGCAGCGGTGTGAGCCCGAGCCGGCGGAAGGCGTTGGTGATCGGGTAGCGACGGTCGCGGCCGAACGCCTTGCGGGTGATTTTGACGCCCGGCGGGGCCTGCCGGCGCTTGTACTCGGCGAGATCGAGCAGGTTCGAGACGCGCCGGACCTCCTCGGCCGGCAGGCCGCGCGCGACGAGCTCGGCCGGGCTGAGATCCTCTTCCACGAGGCCTTCGAGGATGCGGTCGAGGAGCGGATAGGGCGGCAGGCTGTCCTCGTCCTTCTGGTTGGGTCGGAGCTCGGCCGAGGGCGGCTTGTCGATCACCCGCTCGGGGATCGGTGCCGCAGCCGGCCCGAGCGCACCTTCGGGCCGGACACGGTTGCGCCAGCGGGCGAGCTCGAACACGGTCGTCTTGTAGACGTCCTTGAGCACCGAGTAGCCGCCGCACATGTCGCCGTAGAGCGTGGCGTAGCCGACCGACATCTCGGACTTGTTGCCGGTGGTGAGCACCATCGGCCCCAGCTTGTTGGAGACCGCCATCAACAGGACGCCGCGGATCCGGGATTGGATGTTCTCCTCGGTCGTGTCGGGCGGCAGCCCTTCGAAAAGGGGGGCGAGCATCGTCGCGAAGGCGGCCACCGCGGGTTCGATCGGGATCGTATCGAGGCGGATGCCGAGCCGGCGGGCGACCTCGGCGGCGTCCTCGAGGCTCTCCCTCGAGGTGTAGCGCGAGGGCATCATGAGCGCCCGGACCCGCCAGGAGCCGAGCGCGTCGACCGCGACCGCGGCCGAGACGGCCGAATCGATGCCGCCGGAGAGCCCGAGCACGACGCCCGGGAAGCGGTTCTTCTCCACGTAATCGTGCAGGCCGAGCATCATCGCCCGCCAGATCGCCTCGAGCCGTTCCGGCGGGCGCTCGATCCGGCCCTTCTCGGCCGGGACCCAGCCCTCGCCCTCGGCTCTCCAGCGGGTGAGCAGGAGGTCGGGGGCGAAGGCGCGTGCCTGGGCCACGAGGTTGCGCCGGGCGTCGAGGGCGAAGGAGGCGCCGTCGAAGACGAGCTCGTCCTGGCCCCCCACGAGATTGACGTAGAGGAGTGGCAGCCCGGTCTCGGTCACCCTGGCAACCGCGAGCTGCAGGCGCTGGTCGGGCTTGTCGCGCTCGAAGGGCGAGCCGTTGATCACGAGGAGGAGCTCGGCGCCGGACTCCGCGAGGCCCTCGGCCACGTCCTCCACCCACATGTCCTCGCAGATCATGAGGCCGAGGCGCACGAGGCTGCCGTCCCGCCGGCGCAGCGGCACGGGCCCCGGCACCGGGCCGGGCTCGAACACCCGCTTCTCGTCGAAGACGCCGTAGTTCGGCAGCGCGTGCTTGGCCCGCCAGGCCTCGATCCGGCCGTTGGCGAGCAGGGCCGCGGCGTTGTGCAGCCGGCCCCGGTCTCGCCAGGGGGCGCCGAGCACGACCGCCGGACCGCCGTCGGCCGTCTCGGCCGCGAGGCGCGAGAGCGCGTGGCGGGCATGGTCGGTGAGCGCCGGCTTGAGTACGAGGTCTTCGGGCGGGTAGCCGATCGTCACGAGCTCGGGGAAAACGACGAGCTCGGCGCCCAGCGCCGCCGCTTCGGCCCGGGTCCGACGCAGGAGCTCGAGATTGCCCTCGAGGTCTCCAACCGTCGGGTCGACCTGGGCCAGGGCGATCGTCAAGGGCTCGCTCAAGAGATGCCTCCGCAACGGTGCAGCGCCGAGGCTAGCGGCTCCCGCCGGTCGCCGCGAGGGCCGTGACGCGGGGCCGCAGCCGTGGCATCCGGAAGGGCGGGGCGCGCACGGCAGGGAGGCCCGCCATGGTCGACGACGCTCGCCACGGCCGACGCGACGCGCGCGGCGGTTGGATCCCGGCACGTCCGGTCGAGTACCCGGCGGTGTTCGTCTGGCCGCCACGCCCGCGGGCCCTGCCACGCTGGCTCTTGGGCCTGCCGGGCTACCTCTTTCCCTGGAACGCGTTCTACGCGCTCGTGGCGCTCGCCTCTTGGCTGTGGCTCACCCCCTCGGCCGAGACGCTGCGGACCCTGGAGCCCGGCTGGATCCTCCTCCTGGTCCTGCGCAACTCGACCCTGACGCTCCTCTTCTTCGGCGCGTTCCATCTCCGGCTCTACGTCCGCCGCGCCCAGGGCATCGCCTACAAGTTCGATCCGCGCTGGCCGTCGCAGGGCAGCCGCGCGTTCCTGTTCGCCGACCAGACGCTCGATAATCTGGTCTGGACCTTCGCGAGCGGGGTGCCGATCTGGACGGCCTACGAGGTCTTCACCCTCTGGGCCTGGGCCAATGGCTGGATCCTGGGTCTCGATCCGGCAGCGCATCCCGTCTGGACAGCGGCCGTGCTGCTCGCGATCCCGCTCTTGCGCGAGGTTCATTTCTACGCCGTGCACCGGCTGCTCCACTGGCCGCCCCTCTACCGCCTCGCGCATCGAGTCCACCATCTCAACACCAATCCCGGGCCCTGGTCCGGGCTCGCCATGCATCCGGTCGAGCATCTGCTCTACTTCTCGGGTGTCCTGTTCCACTGGATCCTGCCGTCGCACCCGGTACACGCCCTCTTCCACCTGGTGCACGCGGGCCTGTCGCCCGCTCCGGGCCATGTCGGCTTCGATCGGTTGGTCCTCTCCGACGATCGGACCTTCGAGCTCCCTTGCTGGGCGCATTGGCTCCATCACCGCTACTTCGAGTGCAACTATGCGGACGGCACGATCCCGCTCGACCGCTGGTTGGGGACCTTCCACGACGGCACGGTCGAGGGTCAGCGGGCCCTCGAGGCCCGCCTCGCGCGCCGGCGGACCGCTCGGGCGACCGGCGCGGGCCCGGCCCGGACGGGCGGTGGCTCGCGATCGGCGCCTCGAGGCTCCACGCCTTCGAAGCGAACGGCTTGACGCTCGGCTCGCGCGGTGGTCCGCTCGGGCTCCGGACGAGCGGCGGCCGCAGCGGGAATCGGGCCGATGGCAACGAAGCCCGGTGACGGGCCGGCACGACGCCTAGGGGCGCTCCTGGCGCTCGCGAGCCTGCCAGCGGTCGCAGCCGGCCTGTTCCTCGCAGCCCAGGCCTATCGCGAGGGGCGGGCCGGGTTCCTGGCCGAGCTCGAAGCGCGGGCCCGCGAGCACGGGGGCGTCCTCGAGGCGCTGCTCGACGGTCCTCTCGACGCCGAGGCCCCGGCGGAGCCCGGAGCGCGTGACGTGGCCGGCTCGATCGAGCGGGCGCGGGCGCTCGTGGCGGTGCTCGACTGGCCGGCCGGGGCGGTCCGGCTCCTCCAGGTACAGAGCGCGGGCGACATCGGGCCGGTCGACGGATCCGTGGCCGAGCCCGTCTGGCGGCGGCCGATCGGTCGAAGCGGGCTCCTCCTCGAGCATCGGGTCGAGGCTGGTGCGGTGCGCCGAGCAGGGCTCGCCGCCGCCGCACCTTGGATCCTCGCGAGCGTGGCGCTGGCCGCCGTGGCGGGACTCGCGTACCTGTTGATCCGCCGCCGCATCCTGGCACCGGCCCTGGCCGCTCTGGACGGGCTGGTCGCGGCGGCCGAGGGCCGGCCGGTGGCCGGGGACCGTGGCGACGGCTGGGCCCGGCCCTGGCTCGAGGAGGGGGTGCGGGCGGCCCGCGTCCGGGCCGAGCGACTGGCCGCGGCCGAGGCGGCCGAGGCCCCGCTCGTCGCCGCGATCGAGGCGCTCGAGGAGGGGGTGGCGCTGGTCGCGGCCGACGGGCGGCTCTTGCTCGTCAACACCGCCTTCGAGCGCGTCCTCGCGGGGTCGGGCGTCGGCCGGCCCGCGATCGGGCGGCCGCTCGAGCCGGCGATGCGGGCGGCGCTCGCGGGGCTCGCCGGCGCGCGCGAGCTCGCCCTCGCCTCGGGCGACCGGCTGATCCTCCTGCCCGCGCCAGCGGATGCCGTGTCGGCGAGCGAGCCCCCGTCCCGCCGGGAGGCCCCGCCCGCGGGGCCGGTCGCCGGGCCCCGGCTCGCCTCGATGGTGCAGGAGGTGGCCGAGGCCCTGGCCCAGGTCGCCCGGCAGGCCCTCCTCCTCCACGAGCTGACCGCCGAGCCCGCTGTCCGGGCCCGTGCGGAACAGCTCCGGCGGGCGGCCGAGCGCTGTACCCGAGCGATCGCGCCGCTCCTGGCACCGCCGCGCCGGCCCCGGCCGACCGCGGTCGCCCTCGACCGGCTGCTCGAGCCGCGGCTCGAGCGACTGCGACGGGCGGGGGTCGAGGTCGTGGCCGGGATCGCCCCGAGCCTGCCGCCGGTCGCCGCCGATCCAGACCGGCTCGCCGACCTGCTCGACGGGCTCGTGACTTCGGTGGTGCCGGCGCCCGGGGCCGAGGAACCGGTCCGGCTGCGCCTGCGGCTGCGGCGCGGCGGTGCCGGCCTCCGGCTCGAGCTCGAGCGGCTCGGGGCCGAGGAGAGCGGGCGCGTGCCGGGGCTCGCGCTCCTCGAGCATCGGGCCCGTGAGCTCGGTGCGACGCTCGCCTGCGAGCCCGGTCCCGCGGGTGGCCGGCTGTTGCGGCTCGATCTGCCCCTCGAACTACCGCGGCCCGCGGAGGCCGCGCCTGGCCGCCTGCTCGTGGTCGAGGGCGGCCGCGGCGCCGCCTGAACCAGCGCCCTCACCCCTCCGGCTCCTCCGGCCGGTAGAGGCAACCGCCGCCGCGCACGGTCCGGATCAGCGCGGGATGCGAGGGATCGGCCTCGATCTTGCGCCGGAGCCGAGTGATCCGCTTGTCGATGCTGCGGTCGAACGGCTCCTCGCCGCGCCCCGGGACGAGGCCGAGGAGCTCGTCGCGCGAGAACACCCCGTCGGGACGGGCGAGGAGGGCACCCGACAAATCGCGTTCGGTGACGGTCGGGCGCTGGAGCTCCCGTCCCTCGAGGTCGCGCAGGCGGCCGTTCCGGGGCTCGTCGAGCAGCCGGCCGAGGCGCACCGTGCCGGGCGGCAGGACCCGCCTCGGCGGCCCGGGCACGAAGCGCGGCGGCATCGGGAAGAGCCGTCACTCGACGGCCGCGAGCCTCGAGCAGCCGGCTGCTTCCCCCCGGGGGAAGCCCGTCCGCTTCGCCGATCGATGCGAGACCGGCGCACGGCAGCGGATCGAAACAGCACCGGGCGTATCTGCGAGCCGGCTTTCAGCCGAAGTGTCGCCCGCGACCGCGTCCACCCTTTCGATCCTGCGCCGGCTCGGTTCGTTCCGGGCACCGCTCGGCCCGCGCCGGCGCGCGGGCTCGTCGACCGCTCGCGGCGCGTGGCGCTGGTGGGCCGCGACGACGCGCTTTCGGCCGATCTCGACCTGTCGCGCGGAGAGCTCGCAGCCGCGCTTGGGACCGCCCGGGAACCGCGGCGGGGATACTGCTCCTGTTCGGCCGCACCTGGCCGCGCCTCGCCGCGGGAGACCGGCTCCACGCCGCCCGCCGGCTCGCGGGGCCCGACCGAGAGGCTCGGCCGCGGAGAGGCCGATGCGATCGTGACCGACGTGCGGATGCCCGAGCTCGACGGGCCGGCGCCGCTCCAGCGGGTGCGGCGGGAGGATCGTGATCGCCACGGGTGACGCGCCGAGCGCCGAGGTCGGCAACCTCGCCCGCGAGGCTGGTCTGTCGGTGCTCGGGAGGTCGCTCGACCTCGAGCTGTTGGAGGCCCGCTCGCGGGATCTCCTGGCCACACCGACGGCGAGCGCCGGCGCGGCCCGAGGCGTGGAGGCGAGCTAGAGCGGACGGCGGATCAGCCGGGCGAGCTCGCCCACGAGCCCGCGGCGGAAGGCGAGCACGCAGGCCACGAAGATGCAGCCCTGGACGATCGTCACCCAATGACCGAGGCCGGCCAGATAATTCTGCAGCGAGACCACGACCGCGGCACCCACCACCGGCCCGAACACCGTGCCGAGCCCGCCCACGAGCGCCATGAGCACGACCTCGCCGGACATGGTCCAGTGCACGTCGGTGAGGCTCGCGAGCTGGAACACGATCGCCTTGGTGCCGCCCGCCGTACCGGCGAGGGCGGCCGAGAGGACGAAAGCGGCGAGCTTGTAGCGATCGGTATCGTAGCCGAGCGAGATCGCCCGCGGCTCGTTCTCGCGGATGGCCTTCAAGACCTGGCCGAAGGGCGAGTGGATCGTTCGGTAGATCAGGAGGAAGCCGCCGAGGAAGACGGCGAGCACGACCCAGTACATGGCGAGGTCGTGCGACAGGTCGAGAAGGCCCAGGAGCCGGCCGCGCGGGATCGCCTGGATGCCGTCCTCGCCGCCCGTGAACGGCGCTTGGAGGTAGAAGAAGTAGAGCATCTGCGCGAGGGCGAGCGTGATCATCGCGAAATAGATGCCCTGACGGCGGATGGCGAGCCAGCCGAAGACCAGGCCGAGGGCGGCCGAGCAGGCCGTAGCGAACAGCACCGCGAGTTCGGGTGGAAAGCCCCAGACCTTGGCGGCGTGGCCAGCGGCGTAGGCCGCGGTGCCGAAGAAGGCGGCATGGCCGAAGGAGACGAGCCCGACATAGCCGATCAAGAGGTTGAAGGCGCAGGCGAAGAGCGCGAAGCACAGCACCTTCATGAGGAACACGGGATAGAGGAGAAGCGGGGCGACGACGAGTCCGGCGGCCAGGAGAGCGATGCCGAGCCGTTGATGGCGTAACCCGTCCCCGGTCGCAGCGACCGGTCCGAGGGCGACGGGCTCGCTCCGGACCGCCATCTCAGCCGCTCCGTCCGAACAGGCCGGCGGGCCGCAAGAGCAGCACGATCGCCATGATGACGAAGATCACGGTGCTGGACGCCTCCGGCCAGAAGACCTTGGTCAGCCCCTCGATCACCCCGAGGCCGAAGCCCGTGACGATCGAGCCCAGGATCGAGCCCATCCCGCCGATCACGACCACGGCGAAGACCACGATGATGAGATCGGCGCCCATCAAGGGGCTCACCTGATAGATCGGTGCGGCGAGCACGCCCGCGAAGGCGGCGAGCGCCACGCCGAAGCCGTAAGTGAGCGTGACCATCCGCGGCACGTCGATGCCCATGGCCTGGACGAGGGTAGGGTTCTCCGTCGCAGCCCGCAGATAGGAGCCGAGCCGGGTCTTCTCGATCACGAGCCAGGTGGCGAGGCAGACGGCGAGCGAGACCCCGACCACCCAGGCCCGGTAGTTCGGCAGGAACATGAAGCCGAGGTTGCGGCCGCCGGCCAACTCGGGCGGGATCGCGTAAGGCAGGCCCGTCGAACCGAACTCGTTGCGGAACAGGCCCTGGATCACGAGCGCGAGGCCGAACGTCAACAAGAGGCCGTAGAGATGATCGAGCCCGGTGAGGCGCTTCAGGAGCAGCCGCTCGATCAGGATGCCCGTGAGGCCCACGACCAGCGGGGCCAGCAGCAGCGCCCACCAGTAGCCGATACCCAGATGGTTGAGCAGCATCCAGGCGGTGAAGGCGCCCATCATGTACTGGGCACCGTGGGTGAAGTTGATGATATTGAGAAGTCCGAAGATGACGGCGAGGCCGAGGCTCAAGATCGCATAGAACGCGCCGTTGATGAGCCCCAAGAGGAGCTGCCCGAACAGAACCGGGGCCGGAATGCCGAGCAGCTCCGTCACCTGCGCCTACTCCTGCGGGTGCATCCGCCGACCGCTCACTGGGCGAGCGGGCAGCCGCCCTCGGCGAGCGGCCGGAAGGCCTTGTCGGCCGGGATCGTGGACTTCAGCTTGTAATAGTCCCAGGGGCCCTTCGATTCGGCCGGCTTCTTGACCTCGAAGAGGTACATCGGGTGCAGTTTGCGCCCGTCCTTGCGGATCTCGCCCTTGCCGAAGAGCGGGTCGTCGGTGGGGATCTCCTTCATCTTCGCTACGACCGCTTTCCCGTCGCCGTCCGAGCCGAGCGCATCGAGTGCCTTGAGATAGTGGGTGACGGCGGCGTAGACGCCGGCTTGGACCATGGTCGGCATCCGCCCGTTCATGCGCTCGGCGAAGCGCTTCGACCAGGCGCGGGTCGAATCGTTCAGATCCCAATAGAAGGATTCGGTCAAGATCAGGCCCTGCGCCGCCTGCAGGCCCAGGCCGTGCACGTCGGAGATGAACACGAGCAGGCCCGCGAGGTTCTGGCCACCCGCGACGATACCGAACTCGGCCGCCTGCTTGATCGAGTTGATCGTGTCGCCGCCGGCATTGGCGAGCCCGATGATCTTGGCCTTCGAGCCCTGTGCTTGGAGGAGGTAGGAGGAGAAGTCGGCGGTATTCAACGGGTGGCGCACCTTGCCCAGCACCTTGCCGCCCGATTTCAGGACCACGGCCTCGGTGTCGCGCTCGAGGGCGTGGCCGAAGGCGTAGTCGGCCGTCAAGAAGAACCAGGTATCGCCGCCGGTCTGGACGATCGCCGACCCGGTACCGTTGGCCAGCGCCCAGGTGTCGTAGGTCCAGTGCACCGTGTTGGGGCTGCACTTGGGCCCGGTGAGATCGGAGGTCGCGGCCCCGCTCACGAGGAAGACCTTGTTCTTCTCGCGGGTCACCTCGTTGATGGCGAGCGCCACGGAGGAGGTCGGCACGTCCACGATGACGTCGACGCCGTCGGTGTCGTACCATTGACGGGCGATGTTCGAGCCGACGTCGGGCTTGTTCTGGTGGTCGGCGAAGGTGATCTCGACCGGCGCGCCCTTGACCTTGCCCCCGAAGTCCTCGACCGCCATGCGCGCCGCCACCACCGACCCCTGGCCCGTGATGTCGGCGTAGAGACTCGACTGGTCGTTCAAGACGCCGATCCGGACCTTGCCGCCGGTGAAGTCGGCCATCGCCGGGGCGGTGCTCAGCGCGAGGAGTGCTGCGCCGGCCGAAAGGAGCGAACGTCGCATCGTTGGTGCCTCCCGTGGGTCGCTCCCGCTCTCTAGCGTCAAACCGCGAGATAGGCCACGAGCCTCTCCTGGCCCGGGCCGAGCTCCACGGCGGCGATCTCGTCCACCACCCGGCCGTGCTCGACGATGTAGTGCCGGTCGGCGAGCCCGGCGGCGAAGCGGAAGTTCTGCTCGACGAGTAGGATGGTGAAGCCCTGCTCCTTGAGCCGGCGGATGGTCCGGCCGATCTGCTGGACGATCACGGGTGCGAGCCCCTCGGTCGGCTCGTCGAGCAGGAGGAGCCGCGCGCCGGTCCTGAGGATCCGGGCGATGGCGAGCATCTGCTGTTCGCCGCCCGAGAGCTTCGTCCCCTGGCTCGAGAGCCGCTCGCGCAGGTTCGGGAAGAGCTCGAAGATCGCCTCCCGCGAAAGCCCGCCCTCGGCCACGACGGGCGGCAAGAGAAGGTTCTCCAGAACGTTCAGGCTCGCGAAGATGCCCCGCTCCTCGGGGCACCAGGCGATGCCGAGCCGGGCGATCCGGTGCGGCGGCAGGCCCACGAGCTCCTGCCCCTCGAAGCGGACGGAGCCGCTCCGCCGCGGCACGATGCCGAGGATCGCCTTCAAGGTCGTGGTTTTGCCGGCGCCGTTGCGGCCGAGCAGGGTCACGACCTCGCCCGATCGGACCGAGAAGCGCATGCCGTGCAGCACGTGCGCCTCGCCGTACCAGGCGTGCAGGTCCTCGACCGCCAGCAGCGGCTCGCCCACGCCTCAGCCCTCCTCGCTGCCGAGATAGGCCTCGCGGACCCGGGGATCGGCGCTGATCCGGGCATAGTCTCCCTCGGCCAGGATCTCGCCGCGCACGAGCACGGTGATGGTGTCGCAGAGATCGGCCACGACCGCGAGATTGTGCTCGACCATGAGCACCGTGCGGCCCTTGGCGACCTCGCGGATGAGCGCGGTGATCCGGCCCACGTCCTCGCGGCCCATGCCGGCCGTGGGCTCGTCGAGCAGCATGACCCGGGGCTCGAGGGCGATCGTGGTGGCGAGCTCGAGGGCGCGTTTGCGGCCGTAGGAGAGCTCGGCCGCCGGGACGTCCGCGAAGGCCGCGATGCCGACCGCGTCGAGCAGCTCGCGCGCCCGCCCGTTCCAGCGATCGAGCACCTTCTCGGAGCGCCAGAAATCGAAGCTCTCGCCGCGCTTGCGCTGGAGCGCCACCCGCACGTTCTCGAGCGCGGTCAGATGGCCGAACACCGCCGAGATCTGGAAGGACCGGACCATCCCGAGCAGGGCCACCTGGGCCGGCCGGAGGCCCGTGATGTCGCGGCCTTCGAACAGGATCCGCCCCGCCGTGGGCTGCAGGAACTTGGTCAGGAGGTTGAAGCAGGTGGTCTTGCCGGCACCGTTCGGACCGATCAGCGCGTGCACCGCACCGCGCCGGACCCTGAGCGCCACGTCGCGCACGGCGACGAAGCCGCGGAATTCCTTGGTCAACCCCTCGGTCTCGAGGATCGCGTCGTCGCCCGCCACGCCGTCCTCCCTGCCGCGCCGATCATAGCGGCCGCGGGCGGCGGCGCCAGCCGGGGCCGTGGGTACCACGGTCAAGCCGCGAGCAGCCGATCGGCCCGCTCGCGCGGCAGGTAGAAGACGTTCGCGGCCCCCGCCGCGCCCGCGACCAGACGGCCGGCCTCGAACCGTGCCTCGACATAGTCGAGCGCGCGCAGGAGCGCGTGGACCCGCTCGTCCCCGCCCGCCTCGACCAGGAGCACGGGGCGGCACCGGCGGAGGGTCGCTTCGGCACCGCGCAGCACCGCGTATTCGTGCCCTTGCACGTCGAGCTTCGCGAAGGCGGGCCGAAGCTCGAGGTCGTCCAGCCGTACGGTCTCGCAAAGGAGCGGCTCGAGGCGCAGCCGGTCGCGGCGGAAGCCGTACAGCCGGCCGTCCTCGAGCCAACCGCGGGCGGCTTCGGGGTCGAGCGAGGCGAGCCCGTCGAAGGCCCAGTGGCGATAGATCGGCAGCCAGAGTTCGGCGGTCCCGGCTCGTTCGCCGAGCGCCTGGGCCCTCACCTCGACCCGCGGATCGCCGCGGTAACGAGCCGCGAGCTTCGCGGCCAGTCGGGCATTCGGCTCGAACGCCACGACCCGGGCCTCGGGGGCGAGCCGCAACAGGAGGTCGAGCACGAGCCCGCGATTGGCGCCGACGTCGAGGATCAGGGCACCGGGCTCGAGCCCGAGCAGCGGGACCGCCAGGAGATCCGGCTCGACCGGCCGACCGCCCCACCGCTGGCAGAGACGCTGGACGGCGAACCGCGCGTCCTGCGCGAAGGGGACGAAGACCTGGACCGAGCGGACGAGCTTGCGGAGGCCGATCGTGCCCCTCCCGGCGCGAGGCGCTGCGAGGTTCGTCCGGCCGGACCTGCCCCCCGTGCGGCGGGCAGGTAGAGGAGCCGGCAGGAACCGAGCGGTCGAAACGCCTATCACGAGCTCGCTGCGCCGTCCACCGCGGGGCGCCTTCGGCTCGGCGGGCGCCGCCGCGAGGGGTGCGCGAGCCGGCCGAGCCCCGCCCTATCCGGGTCCGAGCCGCGGTCGGCCGCCGACGTCGGCGGAGCGGTCTTCGGGCGGACCGAGCCTGGCCGCCTCGGCGCGGTCGGCCCCGAGCGGACGGTGGTGCGACGGCGAGAGTCGAAGGCGACCGATGCCGCCGCTGCGCAACCACCGGATCCGCCACAGGCCGATCGCCGCTTGCGGCGGGCCGCGGTCGTTGGCCGGCTCGACGACGATCAGCAGAAACGGGCGGTTCGAAGCTCGGGTCACGATCGTTCCTCCCTTCCGGCCGGCAGTCTCGACGAGCCCTTAGCGCGGCGCGGTGATCGGCGTCACCGCGGCGAATGACGCCCAGCGTAGCATGCTCGCCCCTCAGCCTCCGGCAGCCTCCGAGAGCGCCTCGTCCAGGATCGCGACCGCTCGCTCGAGCTCGGCCTCGCCGATCGTGATCGGTGGACAGAGGGTGAGGACGTTGCCGCCACCGATCTTGAAGGAAAGGCCGCGCTCGAGGGCGGCGTAGAGCACCCGGTCGGCCTCGATCGTCGCGGGCGCGCCGTCCGCCCGGCGGAGCTCCACGCCGAGCATGAGGCCGAGACCGCGCACCGCTCGGATCAGGGGGTGGCGGGCCCGGAGCGCCTCGAGCCGGGTCCGGAGCCATTCGCCGAGCCGCTGCGCCCGGGTGCACAGATCCTCCCGCTCGATCACCTCGAGCGTGGCGAGCGCCGCTGCCGAGCCGGCCGGGCTCTTCTCGTGAGTGTAGTGGCCGAGGGCCTTGTCGGCCGCGAGGTCGAGGTCGGCTCGGGCGAGCGTCGCGGCCTGGGGCCAGATCCCCCCGCCCAGGCCCTTCCCGAGCACCAGGATGTCGGGGCGGATCCCGAAGCGCGGGTGGACGAACAAGCTGCCGGTGCGGGCGAGGGCGGAGGGTATCTCGTCGAGAATCAGAAGCACCCCGAAACGGTCGCAGATCGCCCGCACCCTTCGCCAGTAGCCCTCGGGTGGCAGCTCGACGGTGGTCCAGCGGACCGGCTCGGCGATCAGGGCGCCGATGTCGGGCGCGCCGTCCAACAGATCGGCGAGCGCGTCGGTGCAGCCCTCGTGCGCTTCGTCGCGGCAGCCGAAACGGCAGGCCCCCCGGGTCGGCGGCGGCAGGAAGCGAACCCCCGGAAGGAGCGGCCCGAGCCCGTCGCGGAAGAGGGGTTCGCCGCTCACCGAGGCGGCGTCCATGCCGGCGCCGTGGAAGCTGCCCTCGAAGGCGACGACCCCGGGCCGGCCGGTGGCGTAGCGGGCCAGCTTCAAGGCCACACCCACCGCCACCGAGCCCGAGGGGGCCAGCAGGAGCTTCCAGGGCCCACCCGGGACCGCGCCGCACAGTGCCTCGGCGAGCCGCACCGCCCAGGGATTGGTGTAGCGGCGGGGGCAGAAGGGGAGGGCGTGCAGCGCCTCGATCACCGCCGCGACCACGGCCGGGTGGCCGTGGCCGAGCTGGTGCACGCTGTTGCCGTGGAAATCGAGGATCCGGGCCCCGTCCGCGGTGACGAGCCAGGGGCCTTGGGCCCGAACGACCGCCTCGAGGCAGGGGGTCGAGAGCACCTGGTGGAGGAACAGCCGCTCGTCGGTCTCGAGGAGCGCTCGGCCGGCCGGGCCCCGCCGCGCTCGCCAGGCGGCGCGCGCCGGGCCGAGATTGCCGTCGCCCTCGCCCGGCGAGCCGCTCATCGAGGGCTTCGCGCCCGCTCGCGCTGGCGCCGATCGCAGGCCTCGGCGAGGGCGACCAGCGCCGCGCTGGGCTCGACCGGGTAGGGCGGGTCGGCCGGCTCGAGCCGGCGCAAACGTTCGGGCAGCGCCGCGAGCTCGCGGGAGCAGCGTTCCCGCGCCTCGACGAGTGCGGGCAGTCGCCCGACCCGGCGGCCACCGCGCATCACCGGCACGAGCAAGGGTTCGCCCTCCTGCCGTTCCTCGGCGAGGCCGAGCCGGTCGCCGGCCATCTTCCCGTCCTCGTAGCGGCGCCACACCTGCTTGGCGCCGGGCCAGGTGGCCTTGCCCTCGCTGCGCTTCCTGCGCGGCTCGCCGGCATAAGCCACGAGCTTGTAGGCGCAGTCGAGGGCCGGCCAGTCGGTCGAGGTCGTTAGGCTCGTGCCGATGCCGTAGCCGTCGATCGGCACGCCCTCGGCCGCGTGGCGGGCGAGCGTGTGCTCGTCGAGCCCGCCCGAAGCGAATATCTTCACCCGCTGCAGGCCGCCCTGGTCGAGGATCGCGCGCACCGCGCGCGCGTGCGCGGCGAGATCCCCACTGTCGATCCGCACCCCCTGGACCGGCGTGCCCCGCGCCTCGAGCTCCGGCGCCATCTCGACCACGAGACGGGCGGCCGCTTCGGTGTCGTAGGTGTCGATCAAGAGGATCAAGGCTTTGGGCCGCGAGCGGGCGAAGGCCGCGAAGGCCTCGCGCTCGCTCGCGAAGGCCTGGACGAAGGAATGGGCCATCGTGCCGTAGATCGGGATACCGAAGAGGGGATCGGCGGGTACGGTGGCGGTGCCGGTGAAGCCGGCGAGCCAGGCGGCGCGGGCGGCCAGAAGCCCGGCCTCGGCGCCGTGCGCGCGGCGCAGCCCGAAGTCCAAGAGGATCTTGCCCGGGGCGGCCAGGACCATCCGGGCGGCCTTCGACGCGATCAGGATCTCGAAGTGCAGGATGTTGATCAGACGGGATTCGACGAGCTGGGCCTCGGGCAGCGGTGCGGTGACCCGCACCACCGGCTCGTCGGGAAAGAAGACGCTGCCCTCGGGCATCGCATCGAGGTCACCCGTGAAGCGGAAGGCGCGCAGCCGCTCGATCGTCTCGGGCGGGAAGCGGCCGGAGCTCTCGAGCCAGGCGAGCTCTTCCTCGCTGAAGCGGGCGTTCTCGAGGAAATCGACCAGCTGCTCGAGCCCGGCCGCCACGAGAAAGTTGCGGCAGGGCGGTAGTTTGCGCACGAACAGCTCGAAGCTGGCCGTCGCCTCCATTCCCTCGCGCCGATAGGCGTCGAGCATGGTGAGCTCGTAGAGATCGGTGAGCAGCAGCGAGCGGGCGGGGTCGAGCGTGGTGGGCATGGTGGCGGGCGGCGCCGGCCGTTAGGATCCCGGGGCCGGAAAGTTAGACCGGCCGGCGGCGGACGGCCAGGGCCGGCGGCGGACGGCCAGGGCCGGCGGCGGACGGCCAGGGCCGGGGGCGGAGGCGGGCCATGGAGATCCGGGGCTTCGATCACGTGAACGTGCGGACCGCCAACCTCGAGGCGATGGTCCGCTGGTACGAGGAGGTGCTGGGCTTGCGGGCCGGGCTCAGGCCGAACTTCAGCTTCGGCGGCGCTTGGCTCTACTGCGGCGACCAGGCCGTGGTGCACCTCGTGAAAGTGGCGGAGCCGCCGCGGGCGATCGAGCCGCGGATCGAGCATTTCGCCTTCAAGGCCAAGGGGCTCGCCGCATTCCTGCGGCACCTCGAGAGCAAGGGGATCGCTTACGAGCTCGGCTCGCCGCCCGGCAGCGGCATCACCCAGGTCAACATCCACGACCCCGACGGCAACCACATCCACGTGGATTTTCGCGAGGGGTGAGGCGGCAGCTCGGCCCATAGCCGGTCACCGAAGAGGGACGACGCGTGCTCACCAAGCTCGTCATCCGCAATTTCAAGCTGTTCGACGAAGTCGAGATCGAGCTCGGGCAACGCGTCGTGTTCGTGGGTCCGAACAATTCGGGAAAGACATCGGCCCTGCAGGCTTTGGCACTCTGGAACGCGGGCATTCGAAAGTGGGTCGAACGCCGCGGCTATAGCGAAGTACCGAAAGAGCGGCCTGGAGTGACCATCAACCGCCGAGACCTCGTCGCGATCCCGGTTCCGAGTGCCCTCTTGCTCTGGCGAGAACTTCGCGTTCGCCAAGCGCAGCGCGTGGACGACCGGCAAAAGACCAAGAATATTCTCGTCGAGATCGATGTAGAAGGGATCGATTCTGGCGCACGATGGGAGACGTTCCTCGAGTTCGACTATGCGAACGAGGAGTCCTTTTATTGCCGGCCGAGAGTGGTCGAGGGCGGGCAAAGGTCCCGGGTACCGGAGGCCGCGGCCTCGGTCCATCTCGCTTATCTGCCGCCCATGTCGGGATTGGCCGCGAGCGAGACACGGCTCGACGAGGGAGCGATCGCCGTTCGGATCGGAGAGGGGCGAACGGCGGAAGTCTCACGCAACCTCTGCTGGCTCGTGCGCGAGAAATCGCCCGAGCGATGGCAAGACCTCGTCCGAACGATAGATCGAATGTTCGGTGTCGCGTTGCTCGATCCCGTGTACGTTCGCGAGCGCGGCGAAATCACTTTGAGTTACAGAACGCGTAGCGGGACACATCTCGATCTGTCGTCCAGCGGTCGCGGACTGCAGCAGACGTTACTGTTGCTATCCTATTTGGCTGCCAATCCGGGGGCCGTACTCCTGCTCGACGAGCCGGACGCTCATCTCGAGATCCTCAGACAGCGACAAATTTATCAGGTCCTCTCCGATTTCGTCGAGAAGGCAGGGGGCCAGATCATCGCCGCCAGTCATTCCGAAGTGATCCTGAACGAAGCGGCTGATCGCGACACGGTGATCGCGTTCGTGGGAAAGCCTCACCGGATCGACGATCGTGGCAGCCGTGTCTTGCGAGCGCTGAAGGACATCGGCTTCGAACACTATGTTCAAGCCGAGGAGACCGGCTGGGTCCTCTATCTCGAGGGAGCAACGGATCTGGCGATCTTGCAGGCGTTCGCCAAGATACTCGATCATGACGCGGCAGAACTGTTGGAACGGCCTTTCGTGCACTATGTCGGCAACCAGCCGCGCAAGGCACAGGAGCATTTCCATGCCCTGCGCGAGGCCAAGCCGGACCTCGTCGGCATCGCGATCTACGACCGCCCGGACCGTCCCCTGCCGCCCGACCCCCATCTCGAACAACTGGCATGGCGGCGGCGCGAAATCGAGAATTATCTCTGTCAGCGATCGACCCTGCTCGCCTGGGCGAGGGAACAGGGTGCGGCCGCGGCCGGTCCGCTCTTCGGCAAACCGGCAGAAGAAACGATGGCCGAGGCGATCGACGAAATCGCGCAGGCACTCGAGACTCTCGGACGCCCGAGCCCGACGAGTGCCGACATCAAAGCGAGCGACGACTTTCTGGATACGCTTTTCGACCGTTTCTATCGAAAGATGGGAATGCCAAATCAGATGCGGAAGACGGACTATCACACGCTCGTTCCGTACGTTCCGCGGGAGGATGTCGATCCCGAGATCGGCGAGAAACTCGATCGGATCCTGGCGATTGCCGAACGTGCTCGGCCGCGCGGATCCGAAGAGACCCCGCACGATCGACGCGTTCCAGAGACTCGAGAAAAGCTCTGGAGCGGCGAATAAAAGAAAAGCCCGCCGCGAGGGCGGGCTTCGGGAACAACGGCGCGAGCGAAAACCGACGAAAAATCAGTTCTTGCTCTTGTCGACGAGCTTCTTGGCGGCGATCCAGGGCATCATCGCCCGCAGCCGCTCGCCCACCGCCTCGATCGGGTGCGCCGCGGCGCGCGCCCGCATCGCCTTGAAGCTCACTTGGCCCGCCTTGTTCTCGAGTACCCAATCCTTGGCGAACTTGCCCGTCTGGATGTCGGCCAACACGCGCTTCATCTCCGCCCGGACGGCCTCGTTGATGATCCGCGGCCCGGTCGTGTAGTCGCCGTACTCGGCCGTGTTCGAGATCGAATAGCGCATGTTGGCGAGGCCGCCCTCGTAGATGAGATCGACGATCAGCTTCACCTCGTGCAGGCACTCGAAATAGGCCATCTCGGGCGCGTAACCGGCCTCGACGAGCGTCTCGTAGCCGGCCTGGATCAAGGCGCAGAGGCCGCCGCACAAGACCACCTGCTCGCCGAAGAGGTCGGTTTCGACCTCCTCCTTGAAGGTCGTCTCGATGATCCCGGCGCGGCCGCCGCCGATGGCGCTGCCGTAGGAGAGGCCGAGATCGTGCGCGGTGCCGGAGGCGTCCTGGTGGATCGCCAAGAGACAGGGCACGCCACCACCGCCGACATATTCCGAGCGGACCAGATGGCCCGGCCCCTTGGGTGCCACCATCAGGACGTCGAGGTCCTTCCGGGGCTCGATGAGCTTGAAGTGGATGTTGAAGCCGTGGGCGAACATCAAGGCCGCCCCCTCCTTCATGTTGGGGGCGAGCTCGTCCCGGTAGAGATCGGCCTGCAGCTCGTCCGGCACGAGCACCATGACGACATCGGCCCAGCGCGCCGCCTCGGCCGGCGTCATGCACTTGAGGCCCGCGGCTTCGACCTTCTTGCGCGTCGGCGAACCGGGCTTGAGCGCCACCGCCACCTCGGCCACGCCGCTGTCCTTGAGGTTGTTCGAGTGGCCGAAGCCTTGGCTGCCGTAGCCGACCACGGCGACCTTCTTGCTCTTGATGAGATTGAGGTCGGCGTCCCGGTCGTAATAGACGCGCATACTCCTGGTCTCCTCTGCTTGTCACCGAGGCGGCGCCCACGGGCGCCGCGCCTCACCGCTCGCCCGCGAGCACGTTCGGACCGCGCGCGATCGCCACCACCCCCGCGCGGCTCACCTCGACGGGCTCGATCAGGTCGATGAAGGCGTCGAGCTCGTCGGAGGTGCCGGTCACCTCGAAGATCATGCTGCCGGGTCGGCTGTCGACCAGGCGGGCGTGCATGAAGTCGGCCACCCGCAGCGCCTGGAACAGCCGGTCGCGCTCGCCCACCACCTTGACGAGCGCGAGTTCGCGCTCGACTGCCGGACCCTCCTTGGTCAGATCCTGGACCCGGTGTACCGGCACGAGCTTGGCGAGCAGCGCCTTGATCTGCTCGATCACGTATTCGGTGCCGGTGGTGACGATGTTGATCCGCGACAGGCCGCGGACCTTGTCGACCTCGGCCACCGTCAGGCTGTCGATGTTGTAGCCGCGGCCGCTGAAAAGGCCCACGACACGGGCGAGGATGCCCGGCTCGTTGTCGACCAGCACGACGATCGTGTGCCGGCGCTCCTCCTCCTGCTTGGCGCTCATCCCGCGTCCCAGATCTCGCGATCGCGGCCCCGCCCTTAGGGCTTGGCGAGCACGGTGACAAGCGAGCCCGTGATGCAGCTGCCGCCCGATCGTCGCGCTACCGTCTTCTTGCCGTCATCCGAATGGCCTCGGCCGGTCACGGCACGGGGTTAAGTGCGCGTCGCGGGATCGTGGAGGAACGCTCATGCGGCTCGGACGGTGGCTTCTCGCGAGTGTCGTGGGCGGCGGGCTCGCGCTCGCCCCCGGCGCGCCGGCGCGCGCCGACCGGCTCGTCCTCGACTGGTGGCACGCGCTCTCGGGCGAGCTCGGTGCCGCCCTCGAGAAGGTCGCCGAGCGCTTCAACGCGAGCCAGGATCGCTACGAGCTCAAGCCCGTCAACAAGGGCAATTACGTGGCGACGCTCAATGCCGCGATCGCCGCCTGGCGGGCGAAAGAGCACCCGCTCATCCTCATGAACAACGAATCGGGCGTGCTCACCATGATGCTTTCGGGCGCGATCGTGCCCGTGCACGACGTGCTCGACAAGTACAAGGTCGAAGTCCGAATCCAGGATTATCTGCGGCCGGTCGTCCAGACCTACACCGATCGCCAGGGCCGGCTGCTCGCGATGCCGTTCAACAGCTCGACACCGATCCTGTTCTACAACAAAGATATTCTCGACGCGGCCGGGATCGCGGCACCACCGAAGACCTGGCAGGAGATGGAAGAGCAGATCCGCACCATCAAAGCCAAGGGTGCGGCCGATTGCGGCTATTCCTTCGCCGCCGGGCCCTGGCAGGAGCTCGAGAACTACAGCGTCTGGCACGACATCCCGGTCGCCACGCGCAGGAACGGCTTCGACGGGCTCGATGCCGAGCTCGTCTACGACAAGACCCGCTTCGTCCAGCACGTCGAGCGGCTCAAGCGCTGGGTCGACGAGGGGCTCGCCACCTTCGGGGCGGCCGCGGCCCAGACCTGGGCGAGTGCCGCGCGCACCAACTTCATCGAGGGCCGCTGCGCCTTCTGGATCGACAGCACGGCCTGGCACAGCACGGTCGAGGCCGGCGCCAAGATGAAATGGGGCGCTTCCCTCCTGCCGCACGAGGCGGATCTGAGGCCCAATCATTCGATGATCGGCGGTGCCGCTCTCTACCTCTTCAAGGGCTTCTCGGACGCGCATTACGAAGGGGCGGCCGCCTTCTTCCGCTTCTTGACCGACCCCCGGGTGCAGCTCGATTGGCACAAGGCCACGGGTTACGTGCCGATCACGGTGGCGGCCTGGGAGCTCGCCAAAAAGGAAGGCTACTACGACACGCACCCGACCCGGGCGATCGCGGTCGAGCAGCTCTTGATGGGCGAAGAGCGGGAAAACTCGCGGACCATTCGCCTCGGCAACTACGAGAACGTCAGAAAGGCCCTGACCGACCAACTCGAGCTCGTGTGGGCCGGCAAAAAGGGCGTCGAAGAAGCCCTCGACCAGGCGGTCGAGGAGGGTAACGCGATCCTCCGCCGTTTCGAGCAGCAGAACAAGGGCAAGATCTGAGCGGCGAGCGCTCGGAGCGGGGAAGCCGGCGCGGCGAGAATCCGCCATGATCAAGCGGGTTCTTTTCCGCGGCCGGCTCTTGCCCTGGCTCCTGCTCGCCCCCCAGCTCCTGGTTCTTCTCTTTTTCTTCTTCTGGCCGGCCGGGCAGGCGATCGTCCAGGCCCTCTTCATGGTCGAGCCCTTCTCGGGCGAGCTGCAGTGGGTCGGGCTGCGCAATTTCGAGCAGCTGCTCCAGAGTTCCGCCTATCGACAGGCGATCCTCGTCACGATCGTCTTCTGCGCCGCCACCGCCGCCCTCGCGATGTTCCTGGGCCTGTTCCTCGCGGTCCTGGTCGACCGGGTGGTGCGCGGCCGTACGGTCTACCGCACGCTCGCGATCTGGCCCTATGCGGTGGCACCCGCGATCGCCGGGGCGCTCTTCCTCTTCCTCCTCGACCCGGCCATGGGGGTGCTGGCCTTCGCGCTTCGCCAGGGGCTGGGGTTGGGCTGGGAGCCGACCCTCGATGCGACGCACGCCATGATCCTGGTCGTGCTGGCCGCGGCCTGGAAACATGTCGCCTACAATTTCGTCTTTTTTCTCGCCGGTCTGCAGGCGATCCCGCGCGTCTTGATCGAGGCCGCCGCGCTCGACGGGGCGGGGCCGTGGCAGCGTCTGTTGCGCGTGACCCTGCCGCTTCTCTCGCCGACCGCCTTTTTTCTGCTCGTCATGAACCTCGTCTATGCGTTCTTCGACACCTTCGGGATCGTCGCCACGACGACCGAGGGCGGGCCGGGCGGGGCCACCCGCATCCTCGTCTTCAAGGTCTGGGAGGACGGCTTCGTGGGCCTCGATCTCGGGAGCTCGGCCGCGCAATCGGTGATCCTGATGGCGATCGTGGTGAGCTCGACCGTCCTTCAGTTCCGCTTCCTCGAGAAGCGGGTGCAGTACGCGGCTTAGTGCCCGTGGTCGAACGCGCACCGCTCCTCGACGCCCTCGCCCACCTCCTGCTCGTACTGAGCCTCGCGACCCTGTGCCTGCCGGTCTGGCTCGCGCTCGTGGCGGCTTCCCTGCCGCTCGAGGAGGCGGCCCGCGTGCCCTTGCCGCTCCTGCCCGGCGATCGACTGCTCGAGAACCTCGCCGCGGCCTGGCGGCGCGCCGAGCTCGGCCGGGCACTCTTCAATTCCACGCTGATGGCGAGCGGGATCGCGGCCGGCAAGATCGCACTCGCGGTGCTCTCGGCCTTCGCGCTCGTCTATTTCCGCCTGCGGCTGCGCTGGCTCGCCTTCGGGGCGATCTTCGCCTCGCTCATGCTGCCGGTCGAGGTCCGCATCGTGCCCACTTACGAGGTCGTGGCCAACGTGCTGGTGCCGGTGTACGCGCTGGCCGGCTGGCTCGGGCTCGGCCCGGCGCTCGCGGCCGAAGGTGCCGGCACGGGCGCAAAGCTCAGCCTGCTCAATACCTATGCCGGGCTGATCCTGCCCTTGACCGCCTCGGCCACCGCGACCTTCCTGTTCCGGCAGGTGTTCTTGAGCCTGCCCGAAGAACTGACCGAGCCGGCGCTGGTCGACGGCTGCCGGCCTCTGGCCTTCCTGTGGTTCGTGCTCCTGCCGCTTTCCCGCACCAACATCGCCGCACTCTTCATCATCCTGTTCGTGTGGAGCTGGAACCAGTATCTCTGGCCGCTCCTCGTGGTCACCGACCCCGCCTACGACACCGCGGTCGTGGCGGTCACCCGCCTCATGCCGAGCATGGACGCTCTGCCCCGGTGGCACGAGACGATGGCGGCGGCCCTGCTCGCCACGGCGCCGCCCGTGCTCGTCGTCCTCGTGTTCCAGCGCGCCTTCGTCAAAGGCCTGATCGAGCAGGACCGCTGAGCGTTCGGGCGCGGGAGCGAGAGGTCGGGCGCGGGCCGCGGCTCCGGCCGCGGCCGGCTGCGCCTCAGACCAGCACCATGCCTTCTTCCGAGATCGCCTCGTGCGGGCCGTCCTCCTCGGGGCTGAGCTTGATCTCGTTGTGGGCGGCCCCACCCGGGATCATCGGGTAGACGTTCTCCATCCGCTCGACCACGACGTCGACCAGGACCGGCTTGTCCGCGCGAAGCGCCGCGTCGATCACCGGGTCCAGCTCGTCGATCGTCGAGGCCCGCAGGCCCACCGCACCGAACGCCTCGGCGAGCTTCACGAAGTCGGGAAGCGCGTCCATGTAGCTCTCGGCGTGGCGTTGCCCGTGGAAGAAGTCCTGCCACTGCCGGACCATCCCCATGTAGCTGTTGTTGAGGATGAAGGTCTTGACCGGCAGGCGATACTGCATCGCCGTCGACATCTCCTGCATGTTCATCACGAACGAGGCGTCGCCGGAGATGCAGAGCACGGTGGCCTTGGGATGGGCGAGCTGGACGCCGATCGCCGCCGGAAAGCCGTAGCCCATCGTGCCGAGCCCGCCCGAGGTGAGCCAGCGCATGGGCTTGTCGAACTTGAAGTGCTGCGCCGCCCACATCTGGTGCTGTCCGACGTCGGTGGTGACGAAGACCTCGCGATCGCGGGTCGCTTCCCAGAGGCGCTTGATCGCCGTCTGCGGCTTGATCGCCTTGCCGTTCTGGCGGAAGCGCAGCGAGTCGACCTCCTGCCACTTCCTGATCTGTCGCCACCAGGGCTCGAGCCGGGTCGCCTCGACCTGGTTGGCGCGCCGGCGCCAGGCGTCGAGCATGGCGACGAGGGCGAGCTCGGCATCGCCCACGATCGGCACGTCGACGACGACGTTCTTGTTGATCGAGGAGGGGTCGATGTCGACGTGGATCTTCTTGGAGCGCGGCGAGAAGCCGTCGAGCCGGCCGGTCACCCGGTCGTCGAACCGGGCGCCGATGCAGACCATCAGATCGCACTCGTACATGGCCATGTTGGCCTCGTAGGTGCCGTGCATGCCGAGCATGCCGATGAACTGCGGATCGGAAGCCGGATAGGCGCCGAGGCCCATGAGGGTGAGGGTGACGGGCGCACCGCTCGCCCGGACGAGTTCGGTCAAGAGCACACAGGCCGCGGGGCCGGCGTTGATGACCCCGCCGCCCACGTAGAAGATCGGCCGCTGGGCGCGGGCCAAGAGCTCGATCGCCTCTTCGATCCGAGCGAGCTCGGGCTCGCGGCGTGGCGCGTAGCCCCGGGGCCGCACGCTCTCCGGCCCGACATAGGGGGCCTTGCCCATCTGGATGTTCTTGGGGAGGTCGACCACGACCGGTCCCGGCCGCCCCGAGCGGGCGACGTAGAACGCTTCGTGGAGGATTCGGGCCAGATCCTCCGCCCGCTTCACGAGATAGTTGTGCTTGGTACAGGGCCGGGTGATGCCGACCGTGTCGGCCTCCTGGAAGGCGTCGTTGCCGATCATGTGGGTCGGCACCTGGCCCGTCAGGCAGACGATCGGCACGCTGTCCATGAGCGCGTCGGTGAGGCCGGTGACGGTGTTGGTGGCCCCGGGCCCGGAGGTCACGAGCACGACGCCGACCTTGCCGGTGGAGCGAGCGTAGCCCTCCGCGGCGTGCACCGCCGCCTGCTCGTGGCGGACCAGCACGTGGCGGATCCGGTCCTGCTGGAAGAGGGCGTCGTACAGCGGCAGCACGGCTCCGCCCGGATAGCCGAAGATCAGCTCGACACCCTGATCCTGGAGGGCTTTCACGATCACCTGCGCGCCCGTCGGCGCGGTGGTCGCGGCGGCGGAGGCGGTGGTGGTCGGCATGGGATGCTCCGTTGGCGTGGACGGCCCGAGATCGAGGCGCGTTCGTTACCTAGGAGCCGGCGGGCCGCCCGGTCAACGGCCGGCGCCGGCTTGACGGCTCCGGCCGGTCCTGGAACAGGCTCGCGGTCGCGCCCGCGGTCGGTCCGCGGGCGATCCGCGGAGCCCCGGGCATGAGCACGGATCGAACGGCGCGGCCGGTGCGCGGCACGCACGACCTCTTGGGCGAGGAGCTGCGCCGCCACCGGAAGGTGGCCGAGACCGGCCGGCGGATCGCGCTGCGCTGGGGCTACGAGGAGATCGTCACCCCGATTTTCGAGCACACCGAGGTTTTCGCTCGCTCGCTCGGCGACGTCTCCGACATCGTCACCAAGGAGATGTACACCTTCACCGACCGGGGTGGCGATTCCATCACGCTCAGGCCCGAGAACACCGCCGGGGTCTGCCGGGCGGTCATCACCCTGGGTCTCACCCAGAACCTGCCGCAGAAGCTCTTCTATTACGGCCCGATGTTCCGTTACGAGCGGCCACAGAAGGGTCGACTGCGTCAGTTCCACCAGATCGGCATCGAATGCATCGGGGCCCCCGAGCCCTTGGCCGATGCCGAGGTGATCGCCGCGGGTGCCCACATCCTCGAGGAGCTCGGCGTGCTCGAGGCCACCACCCTCGAGCTCAACAGTCTGGGCGACGCCGAAAGCCGCGCCCGCTACCGGGAGGCCCTGGTGCGCTATCTCGAGGGGCACCGGGCGCGGCTGTCCGCCGACAGCCTGCTGCGCCTCGAACGCAACCCCTTGCGGATCCTCGACAGCAAGGACGAGGGCGATCGCGCGGTGATCGCCGGTGCGCCACTGCTCGAGGAGCATCTGAACGAGGCGAGCCGGAGCTTCTTCGCCCGTGTCGAGGAGGCGCTCGCCCGCTTCGGCGTGCGCTGGAAACGCAACCCGCGCCTCGTGCGCGGCCTCGATTACTACACGCACACGGCCTTCGAGTTCACCACCGACCGGCTCGGTGCCCAGGGCGCGGTGATGGCCGGCGGCCGCTACGACGGCCTCGTCCGCACGCTCGGCGGGCCGGACGTGCCCGGAGTGGGCTGGGCCGCCGGCGTCGAGCGCCTGGCCCTGCTGCTGCCCGAGGCACCGCCGGCGCCGCGGCCGATCGCCATCGTGCCGATCGGCGAGGCGGCCGAGGCCGAGGCCCTGACGCTCGCCTGCGCGCTCCGCCGCGAGGGTCACGTCGTCGAGCTCGCCTTCAAGGGTCGGCCCGGTCAGCGCCTCAAGCGCGCCGACCGGCTCGGCGCGCGCCTCGCGCTCTCGCTCGGCGAGAGCGAGCTCGCCCGCGGTGTGGTGCGCCTGCGCGAGCTCGACACGGGCCGCGAGGAGGAGGTCGCGCGTACCGACCTCACGGCTCGCCTGCTGCCGCTGATCGTGACGATTTCGTGACCGATCTTTGACAGCGCGGCCGGCCGGCCCTAGCGTCGCGCGCCGCCGGGTTTCGGGCCGCCCGGCCGTCGCAGGACCAGCCCGGGGAGGGAATCGGGACGGAGCCGGCTCTGGCGATCGCGGGTGGCGTGGCGCTCCTGCTCTGGGGCGTGCGCATGGTCCGGACCGGCACGACGCGCGCCTTCGGCGCCGAGCTGCGCCGCTTCGTGGCGGGCCGGGCGACCCGGCCGTGGCGCGCCTTCCTGGCCGGGCTCTTCGTGACCCTGCTCCTGCAGAGCGGCACCGCGGTGGCGCTCGTCACCGCCTCCTTCGCCGGCCGCGGCCTCGTTCCGGCGGCGAGCGGGCTCGCCCTCCTCCTGGGTGCCGATCTCGCGAGCGCCGCCCTGCCGCAACTCCTCGCCCGCGGCCCGGGCCTTCTCCAGCCGGCGCTGCTCGCCCTGGGCGTCGGCCTGTTCCTCGCCGCCCGCAGCGCGCGTCTGCGCCATCTCGCCCGGATCGCGATCGGCCTCGGCCTCGTCCTGCTGGCGCTCCGTCTCCTCGTCGAGAGTGCCGCCCCTCTGCGCGAGGCCGCGACCCTCGCCACCCTCGCGGGTCTGCTCGCCCAGCTCCCGGCTCTGGCGTTGCTGCTCGCCGCGCTCGCCACCTGGGCGGCGCATTCGAGCCTCGGCATGGTGCTCGCGCTCATGGCGCTCGCCGGCCAGACGGCCCTGCCGCCGGCGTTGCTCGTGGCCCTGGTCCTGGGCGTCAATCTGGGGGCCGGGCTGCCGGCTTTCCTCGCCACCCTCGGTGCGCCCGAAGCCGCTCGCCGGCCGGTGGTCGGCAATCTCCTGGCGCGCGCCGCGCTCGCGCTCGCGCTCCTGCCGCTCGCACCGACGCTCGGCGAGCTCGCCGCCGGTCTCGCGGATTCGCCCGCCCGCTGGGTGGTCGACGCGCATCTCGCCTTCAACCTCGCCCTCGTCCTCCTGGGTCTGCCGCTCGTGGGCCCGGCGGGCCGGCTGCTCCACCGTATCCTGCCCGATCGGCCGAGCCCCGAGGACGAGCGCCGTCCGCGCCATCTCGACCCGGCTGCGCTCGACACCCCGGCGGAGGCGCTCGCCTGCGCCGCCCGCGAGGCCCTGCGCATGAGCGACCACGTCGAGCGGATGCTCGGCCGGGTGATCGAGGTGTTCGCCGCCGACGACGCCCGCCTCGCCCGCGACGTCGAGGCCGAGGACGACGTGCTCGATTCGCTGCACGAGGCGATCAAGATCTACCTGACCTCGGTGACCCGCCAGGACCTCGACCCGGACGAGGCCGCTCGCCACTACGAGATCTTGAGCTTCACCACCAACCTCGAGCACATCGGCGACATCATCGACAAGAACCTCATGGAGCTCGCGGCCAAGAAGATCCGCCACCGGTTGCGCTTCTCGGAGGAGGGCTTCGCCGAGATCCGCCGTTTCCACGCGATGGTGGCCGACAATTTCAAGCTCGCGGTCAACGTCTTCATCACCCGCGACCCGCGCCTGGCGCGCGAGCTGCTCGCGCGCAAGGTCGCGGCACGGGACGCGGAGCGGCTCGCCACCGAACGGCACCTCGAGCGGCTGGGCGCCCGGCTCGTCCCCTCGATCGAGACCTCGAGCCTGCATCTCGACGTGATCCGCGACCTCAAGCGGATCAATTCGCATCTGACGGCCGTCGCCTACCCGATCCTCGAACGGCGGGGCGAGCTCGCGCTCAGCCGGCTCGCCCCGGCACCCGCCGACCGCGGCTCTTGATCCGCGGCGCGCTCGCGCCCACCTCGCGACGGGTGACGAACCTCCCCGCCCTCGACGATCGCCTCGCCCGGATCCTCGCCCGCAAGGACGAGCTCGAGGCCCTGCTGGCCGAGGCCGCACCGACCGAGTACGCTCGGCTCGCGAAGGAGCTGGCCGAACTCGAGCCCGTCGTGGCGCGGATCGAGGCCTTGACCGCGGCGCGCCGCGAGCTCGCCGAGCTCGACCGGCTGCTCGCCGAGCCCGGATCCGATGCCGAGCTCGAGGCTCTGGCGAAGGAGGAACGCGCGGCCCTGGAGCGCCGGCTGCCCGACCTCGAGCGGGCGGTGCGCCTCGCCCTCCTGCCCAAGGACGCGGCCGACGAGAAGAGCGCCATCCTCGAGATCCGCGCCGGCACGGGCGGCGAGGAGGCGGCCCTGTTCGCGGCGGATCTGTTGGCCATGTACCGCCGCTTCGCCGAGCTCCAGGGCTGGCGCTTCGAGCTCCTCGAGCTCTCCGAGACCGATCTCGGTGGCGTGAAAGAGGCGGTCGCCCGGATCGAGGGCAAGGGGGCGTTCGCCAAGCTCAAGTTCGAAGCGGGTGTGCACCGCGTTCAGCGCGTGCCGGTCACCGAGGCGGGCGGCCGGATCCACACTTCGGCGGCCACCGTGGCCGTCCTGCCCGAGGCGGAGGAGGTCGACTTGGCGCTCGACGAGCGCGACCTCGAGATCGACCTGTTCCGCGCTTCCGGCGCCGGCGGCCAGCACGTCAACCGTACCGAGAGCGCGGTCCGTGTCACCCACAAGCCGACCGGAATGAGCGTCGTCGTCCAGGACGAGCGCTCGCAACACCGCAACAAGGCCCGCGCCCTGGCACTCCTGCGCTCGCGCCTCCTCGAGCGCGAACGGGCGGAGAAGCAGGCGGCCCGCGCTGCCGACCGCCGGGTCCAGGTCGGCACGGGCGACCGCAGCGAGCGGATCCGCACCTACAATTTCCCGCAGAACCGGGTGACCGATCACCGCATCGGCCTCACGCTCTACGAGCTCGACCGGGTGCTGGCGGGCGGCGGACTCGCCACGCTGGTCGATGCCCTCCTCGCCGCCGACCAGGCCGCGCGGCTGGCGGAGCTCGGCTGAGCCCGTGCCGACGGCGGTCGCACTCCTCGACCAGGCGAGCCGCCGGCTGCGCGCGGCCGGCATCGAGGCGGCCCGTGCCGAGGCGCGCCTTCTCCTCTGCCGCGTGACGGGCTGGTCGCGGGAGCGGCTCCTGGCCGAGCCCGAGGCGGTCGTGCCCGAGTCCGAGGCGGCCCGCTTCGGGGCACTTCTGGCCGAGCGCGAGGCCCGCGCGCCGCTGGCCTATCTCCTGGGCGAGCGCGAATTCTGGTCGCTCCCGCTCGAGGTGCGCCCCGGCGTGCTGATCCCGCGCCCCGAGACCGAGACGCTGGTCGAGGCGGCCCTCGAAGCGTTTCCCGAGCGCGCGGCACCCTTGCGCGTCCTCGACCTCGGCACCGGTTCCGGCTGCCTGCTCGTGGCACTCCTGCACGAATATCCGGCGGCGATCGGGGTCGGCGTCGACCGCTCGCCCGTGGCGCTCGCGGTCGCGGCCGCCAATCTGACCCGCCACCGGCTCGCCGGCCGGGCGCTCCTGCTCCGGGGCGATTGGGGACGCGCGCTCGAAGGACGCTTCGATCTGATCGTCGCCAACCCGCCCTATGTCGCGCGCGGCGAGCTCGCCGGGCTCGAGCCCGAGGTCGCTCGTCACGAGCCGCGGCTTGCCCTCGACGGTGGCCCGGACGGGCTCGACGCCTACCGGGCCCTGCTTCCCGACGTCGCACGCCTCCTCGCCCCGGCCGGCGTCGCCTGCCTCGAGATCGGCCGTGGCCAGGAGGGCCCGGTCGCGGCCCTCGCGGGCGACCTCGGGCTCGAGGCGAGCCCGCGGACCGATCTCGCCGGGATCGTCCGCTGTCTCGTGCTCCGCCGGGGCCGCGACGGCGGGGCGGACGGCGCGGGCTCGCGCGGAAGGGCCGCTTTTCGCTTGCCTTCCGCACCGGCCGTGTCATGCTGAACAGCGTGGGCGTCAACAGCGAAAGGAGGTGATCCAGTGCGTATCTCTGCCTTCGTGCTCGCGGTGGCGATGCTCGTGGCGGCGGCTGGCGCAGCCTTCGCTGAGGGCGGCTGCAGCAACTGGATCGCGACGGCGTCGAAGTCCAAGGAATCGACGGTCGCGCAGAGCCAACAGGCGCAGCCCGAGGAAAGCCGTCCGGCGCCCCGGAGCTGACCCGCACGGGCACGATCAGCAGTCGACCGCGAGGTCGCGGAAAGGGCCGGGCTCTCCCGGCCCTTTTCGTTTCCGGCCGGCTCGCCTAGAGCCGAGGGGCGGCCACGGCGGAGGGTAGCGTGGAGCTGGCGCTCATCGGCGAGGTCGCGGCCTGGCTGCCGAGAGCCCGTGCGGCCGGGCTCCGGGTCGCCCTGAGGCGGGCCGATCTCCCGCCCGGGACCGACGCGTCGGGCCTCGTCCTGGTCGAGGAGGATGCGGGTTTCCTCGGGGCTCTCGATTATCCCCGCCGGTACCTCCTGGCCGGCCCCTCCGAGGGGCTCGACGCGGTGCTCGACCGCGCCTCGGCGACCATGGAGCCGGGCGACGTCGTGATCGACCTCTCGCCCTCCTGGTGGTGCGACACGTTGCGTCGTTTCCGCCGCATGCGGCACCGCTCCTTGTTCCATGTCGACGCGGTCGAGTTCGAGGGGCCGGCGGGCCGCGTGCTTCTGGCCTCGGGCGACGCCAGAGGGGTGGAGCTCGCTCTGCCGGTCCTCGCCGCCCTCGCCGCCCCCGGCCGCGCGGTCGGCTGCGGTGCCGCCGGTGCCGCGCACTGGGTGGGGGAGGTGGCAGCCGGGCTCGCCGCCGCCCGGGCCCAGGCGGCGAGCGAGGCGCGCCAGCTCCTGGAAGCTTTCCCGGCACGGCTCGAGGTTGGGCCGGTCGCAGCCGCGCTCGGCCTCGCCGCCGCGGGCGCCGACCCGCGCGCCGCCTGGCTGCCGGACGACGCGCTCCGGTTGCAGGCGGCCGTGCCACTTCTCGCCCAAGCCGCCATGCTGGAGCTCGCCGAGGCGCTCGAGGACGGTCGCGCACCGTCACCGGGTCCGCGTCTCGGCCCCTTCGTCCTGCCCGAGGACATCCTGTAGAAGCCGGGCGGGAGCCGCGCCAGAGGAGGCCGGCACCGGGGAGGACGCTCATGGACTATCGCCCGCTCGGCCGCTCGGGCCTTCGGGTCTCGCCGCTCTGCCTCGGCACGATGATGTTCGGCGGCCCGGCCGACGAGCCGACCTCGCTGCGCATCGTCGCCCGCGCCCGCGAGGCCGGCATCAACTTCGTCGACACCGCCGACGTCTACACCGACGGCCGCTCGGAAGAGATCACCGGCCGGGCGATCCGCGCCGAGCGCTCCTGGTGGATCCTCGCCACCAAGGTCGGCAACCCGACCGGCTCCGGCCCCAACGAGCGCGGCCTCTCGCGCCGCCGGGTGATCGAGGCCTGCGAGGCGTCCTTGCGCCGGCTCGCCACCGACTGGATCGACATCTACTACCTCCACCGGGAAGACCGCGGCACGCCCATGGAGGAGACCGTCCGGGCGCTCGCCGATCTCCTCCGCGCCGGCAAGATCCGCTACATCGGCCTCTCGAACTACCGCGCCTGGCGGATCGCCGAGATCTGCCGTCTGTGCGACCAGGCCGGCATCGACCGGCCGGTGGTCGTCCAGCCCTACTACAACATCGTCACCCGCCAGCCCGAGGTCGAGGTTCTGCCGGCCGCCGGCTATTACGGCCTCGGCGTCTGCCCCTACAGCCCGCTCGCCCGCGGCGTGCTGACCGGCAAGTACCGGCCGGGCGAGCCGCCGCCCGAGGACACCCGCGCCGGCCGCCGGGACAAGCGGATGATGGAGACCGAGTGGCGGCCGGAGAGCCTCGCCATCGCCCAGCGGATCGTCGAGCACGCCCGCGCCCGCGGCATGACACCCATCCAGTTCGCGCTGCGCTGGCTGCTCGCCAACCGGCTCGTCACCGCCCCGATCGTCGGGCCGCGCACCGAGGCCCAGCTCGAGGCCTATCTCGAGGCCTTGCCTGCGACCTTCGGTCCCGAGGACGAGGCGCTCGTGGATTCGCTGGTGCCGACCGGTCACCCGAGCACGCCCGGCTACAACGATCCCGCCTACCCGATCGAGGGCCGCGAGCCCGTTTTCGGCTGAGAAGGAGTCCGATTCGGTCGCGGGCATTCCGCCCAATATCGCCCAATGGTTTTGTAACTCGCTCGCTGTTCTCTCCGACGACGGAACAGAATTCTCTTGCTTGTCGGTGGAGCATCGTTAATCACCGTGGGGCATGATCGGACGTCGGGCCCGCGGGCACCGACCGACCGGTATATTGGAGCGGTTTTTCGGAGGCGGACCGGTGGCGGTCTCGGCACTCCCGATTACCGAGGGAATCCAGGGTCTGCTGGGCAGACACCGCGGCCTCGCCGTGCGCTGTTTCGATCTCGTGGCCGCCAGCCTGGCCTGGCCGCTGGCGCTCGCGCTGCGACGCGACCTCGACCTCGAGCTCTCGGGACTTCTCCTGCGCGACATGGCCGTCGTCGCGCTGGTCGCGGTCCTGGTTTTCGAACTGAGCGGCGTCCACCGCGCCTTCTGGCGGTTCGCCACCGCCGCCGATCTCGCCGTGGTCGCTCTGGGCAGCCTGGCCGTGGCCGCCGGCACAACCGTCGCGCTTTTCCTGATCGATCGGCTGCTGGCGGTGCCGCGTTCGGTGCCGATCCTGCACGCGCTCCTCACCCTCGTGTTCTTGGCCGGTGCTCGGATCGCCTGGATGCTCGTCGCGCACCGGCCGGCGGCCGGCGGCGCGCGCGCCGCCTCGGCGCCGGCGTTCCGGCCGGTGCTCCTGGTCGGTGCGGGCGAGGGAGCGGCGCTCGCCATCCAACTGCTGCGCCACGCCGCCGGCCCCGTCTATCGGCCGGTGGCGATCCTCGACGATGGGGCGACCCTCGGGCGGGCGATCATGGGCGTACCGGTGCTGGGCCGCCTGCGCGACTTCGCCGCGACCCTCGCCCGCTTGCAGGTCCAGGGTCTGCGACCGGTGCGCATCCTGGTCACGGCTCCGGCGAGCGCCTTCGTGCCTCGAGCGCTGCGCGAGTTGCGCGAGCGGGCCTATGCCGAGCGCTTGCCGATCGACTTCTTGCCCGAGCTCGTCCGGCTGCACTGGCCGGCGAGCGCTTCGGCCGAGCCTGCGCCCGTCGCGATCGAAGCACTGCCACCGTTCACCCTCGCCTACGCCCTCGGCAAGCGGACCTTCGACACCGCCGCCGCCGGCACCGTCCTCCTCCTCGGGGCGCCGGTTCTGGCGGCTGTCTGGCTTCTGATCGCCGCCTCGATCGGCCGGCCGGTCCTCTTCCGTCAGATCCGCCACGGTCGCGGTCTCGTTCCCTTCACCCTCTACAAGTTCCGCACGCTCGCCGATCCGGTCGGCCCCGATGGCCGGCTGCTCGCCGACCACGAGCGGCAGAACGCCGTCGGTCGCTTCCTGCGCCGCACCCGCCTCGACGAGCTGCCGCAGTTCTGGAACGTGCTCGTGGGCGACATGGCGCTCGTGGGACCCCGCCCGCTGGTCGCGGCCGAGCTCGCGGCCCTGCCCGACGGCGGCCGCGAACGGGCGCGGGTCCGCCCCGGCATCACCGGCTGGGCCCAGGTGAACGGTGGCCAGCTCCTCTCCCTGCGCCAGAAAGAGGCCCTCGACCTTTGGTACATCCACCATGCGAGCCCGTTGCTCGATCTGCGCATCCTGTGGCTCACGGTCGTCATGGTGGTGCGTGGAGAGCGGGTGAACGAGGGCGCCATCGAACAGGCGACCGCGGCGTTCGGCCGAGAGAGCCGAGCGGTCCCCGCGTCGGGGGCGGACGTTCCGACATGAGCCGCGCTCCGCTGCGTCTCCCGGGGGTCTCGAGCCCGATCCCGCCGCGCGCGGTCCCGCCGGCAACGACAGCCGCGGTCTCCGCCCAACGGTACGTGCCGTCGCTCGCCCCGGCCGAGCGCTGGTACTGCGTGTTGACGCAGCCGCGGCGCGAGGCCTGGGCCTTCGAGAACCTGGCGCGCCAGGGCTTCCGCGGCTGGTTGCCGCTCCTTTCCCGCACCGTGCGCCACGCGCGCCGCGTGCAGACGGTCAAGAGCGCGCTCTTTCCGCGCTACGGCTTCGTGGCCCTCGACCTCGCCCGCGACCGCTGGCGGGCCGTCAACGGCACCTTCGGGGTGGTCGGGCTGCTCATGGAAGAGGATCGGCCGCGCCCGGTGCCGCCGGGCGTGGTCGAACATCTCCAGGCACTCACGGGCGAGGACGGCACGGTGCGCTACGGCCTCGAGGTGGCGCCCGGCCAGCGGGTGCGGGTGCTCGCGGGCCCGTTCGCCGACCGTCTCGCCACCGTCGCCCGGCTCGACGAGAAGGGCCGCGTGGCGCTCCTGCTCGAGATCCTGGGCGCGGAGCGCCTGGTGGTGATGGCGCGGGAGGACCTCCTCCCGCTGCCGTAGCTTCGGCACGCCGCTGTTCCGGCAGCGTGCCGACCCGTATGGCGACACGCCGGTGACGCCTCTGTCACCCGGCGTGCGGTAGCGTGGTGAAATTCGAAGGAAATTTGAGTTTTCGGTTCACCTATGCGACAGAATTCGCCGAAACGTAATACAATTAAGGTGTCGACCAAATTTGGATTCGATTTTCGATGGTGATATTCTAAAGGTGGCGCGTGTCCGTCGTCTTTCTCGGGTATAGCTTTCCCCGACGTAAGAGGCTCCCTGATGAAGGCAGTCGATCTCGTCGAGCGTCTCACCGGGCGACATTTGCGTCACCTATCCGTCCGTTATTGCATCGATCGCATGGCTCTCATGTTGTATGAACGCCGACATTCTGACGAGCCGTGGTTGACCAGGCAGGCAGTCGAAATACTCGGTTCGTGGCTACGTCCGAGCGATGTCGGATGGGAATGGGGATCCGGCCGCAGCACGGTTTGGTTCGCCAAGCGTGTGCAGTCACTCGTGAGCATCGAGCATGATGAGAGTTGGTACAAAAAGGTTGGCGAACAACTTAGAGCGGAAGGTTTGGATCACAAGGTCGATTACCGGCTAGAAAAGGACGGCGTGCAAGAGACGTCGTGCTCTAGATACGTTCGTTCCATCGATGACCTACATGAAAGATCGCTGGACTTCGTGTTGGTTGATGGAGTCTGTCGGGCGTTTTGTGCACAAGCGGCCATTGAGAAGATTAAGCCGGGCGGGATTTTGGTGATTGATAATGCAAATTGGTTTCTCCCAGGCCCCTGGCTCAGTCGGAGCCCGAACAGCAGAAACGACCGGGAACCGGCTACCGCAGAATGGGCAGTCGTGTCAGAAATGCTTTCTTCTTGGCGGTGCATCTGGACGTCGAATGGCGTAACCGATACCGGCCTTTGGATCAGGACCTTCGAATAGGTGCGCTTTGCCAAGTAGCGAGCTAGCGAAGTTCCGTTGCGTGAGCAGGCATTGACGATTGTTCTCCTCAACCGCTTCTACGCGCCCGACGTGAGCGCCACGGCCCAGCTCCTGACCGATCTGGCCGAGGGGCTCGCCGGCGAGGGCCACGCGGTGACGGTCGTCACGAGCCGCCTCCTTTACGAAGACCCGAAGGCACGGCTTCCGGCGCGGGAAGAGCGCGCCGGCGTGCGCATCCGCCGGGTGTGGACCAGCCGCTTCGGCCGCCGCAACCTGCTCGGCCGGGCGGTCGACTACGCCTCCTTCTACCTCTCGGCCACGCTCGCGCTCCTGGCCGAAGCCCGCCGCGGCGATGCGATCGTGGCGATGACCGACCCGCCACTCGTCTCGGTCCCGGCCGCCCTCGTGGCGGCTCTGCGCGGCTGCCGGCTCCTCCTCTGGTGCCAGGACCTCTTCCCCGAGGTCGCCGCGGCGCACGGCCTCGCCTTCGCTCGCGGCCCGCTCGGGCGGCTCCTGCGTGCGCTCCGCGACCTGTCCTTCGCCCGCGCCGAGCGGATCGTCGCCATCCACCCGACCATGGCCGAGAAGCTGCGCACGCTGGGCGTGCCGGAGGAGAAGCTCGCGGTGGTCGAGAACTGGGCCCCCGCCGGCATCCGCCCGATCCCGCACGAAGAGAACCCGTTGCGCCGGGAGTGGGGACTTCAGGGCGAGTTCGTCGTCGCCTATTCGGGCAATCTCGGACGTGTGCACGACCCCGAAGCCGTGATCGATCTGGTCCGCCGCACCGCCGGGCGCGGGATCACCTGGCTCTTCGTGGGCGGCGGGGCGGGGATGGAGAAGCTGAAGCGGGTGGTCGCCGAGGAGAAGCTGCCCGACGTCCAGTTCCGCCCCTACCAGCCGCGCGAGCGCCTGTCGGAGAGCCTCTCCGTGGCCGACGTCCACCTCGTGAGCCTCGATCCGAAATTCGAGGGGCTCGTCTATCCCTCGAAGGTCTACGGCATCCGCGCCGCCGGCCGGCCGCTCCTCTGGCTCCGCCCGGGGCTCCGGGTCGAGGATCTCCGCGCGGCGGGCGAGATTGCCCACCTCGAACGATCCTCAGAAGGAGGGGGGGGGTTCCTTCGGGAAGCCAATTCGAACACGCTGCCTCGACTGTTCCGTTCTGTGCATTCTTGCGGAGAGTTGCATGCGTTCTTGGTTAACACGGCTAAGTCCATCTAACATAGCGTGGCATATCGCTAGGCGTCGCCGTGCTCTTGCATTGGGAATTCCAATTCTTCGAGGACGACATATCCCAATACCCGAAAAGATAAGGCTCGGCACTAGGTGGTTACGAGTTGAAGCAATTCGTGATCAAGGTGCACACGCCGATTTCATCGGTATTCTGTTCGACGACATGTACATGTTGGATCTCGCGAGGACGCTTGGTGAGATTCGGACGGTTGTTGATATCGGCGCCAACCAGGGCTTCTTCGCTATAGCGGCTCGCAAATGGTTTCCAAATGCAGTGATCCATGCCTACGAACCAAACACGGCTCTTCATGACGTCCTTGAGTCGAACGCTGGAGCAGTCGAGGCAAAGGTGTTCTGGGAAGCGGTCGGCTCAACTCCCGGCACAGTGGAGCTCGAGCTTTTTGACGACACCAACCTCACGCGCGCGCACCGGAGCGACCAGGGCGCATTTCCCCTCGTCCCCTTTGCAACGGTGGCCGAACGGATCGGCGGGACCATCGATCTGTTGAAGCTCGATTGCGAAGGTTGGGAATGGGAGATCCTCGAGGCGGCTGCAGTCCGCAACGTCAGGATTCTTACGATGGAATATCATCTCGCTGAAACGTCGCTGACACATGATGATGTCGGGCCGTGGCTCGCGAAGCGAGCCTTCAGTCTTTTGAAACAACGCCGCCTCAGTGACTTCGGTCAGGTGCTTGGCATTCGGTGTTCGTCATGATCACGTTGGCCCGTCGAGCGAAAGATATCGTGAACGCATGGTTACGTCGGTATGGCCAAACTATAACCCATGATAGTCTAGTACCGAGTTTCGAGCGTTTCGCAAGTCTTCTCGGTCGCTACGGCCTCAAACCCCAAACTGTGATAGACGTTGGAGTCGCAGAAGGAACCCCTTGGCTTTATGAGTCTTTCCCAGAAGCTTTTTTCCTTCTCGTCGACCCCCTTCGAGAGGCCCAGCCTTACATGCAGAGCTGGGTATCGAACTTCAAGGGAGGAGGACGGATCGAGGCCGTCGCGCTTGGCGACCATGAGGGCCGGCTGCCCATCCACGTTCGCGCCGACGGGATCGGGGGCTCGTCGCTATTTGGAGAGATTGGCCCCCATAGGCTCCTCGTCAGCTATGAGGTACCGGTCAAGCGATTCGATGCTGTTGTCGGGGAGATAGCCCGCCCCTGCCTTTGTAAGATCGACGTTCAAGGCGCCGAGCTGATGGTTATCCGCGGCATGGGTGCACGAATTCGGGATTGTGACGCGATCGTCATCGAGACGAGCCTGATCCGAACAGTAGAGGGCAGTGCTCCGAAATTCGGGGATATCGTTGCGGAGATGCGCGAGCGAGGTTTCGTTCTTTATGACATTGTTGGTATCACGCGCCGTCCCCTCGACAGGGCGCTAGCGCAATTGGACGCGGTTTTCGTTCCAGAGGGTTCGCCTCTCCGGGAAGACAGGCGCTGGCGCGAGTGAGATCGATGTGCGGCCTCGCCGCCATTTTCGCCTACCACGGCGCCGCACCGCCGGTCGACGAACGCGAGCTCGTAGCGATCCGCGACGCCATGGCCGCGCGCGGGCCGGACGGGGCGGGCCTCTGGCTCCACGGTGAGGGTCGCATCGGGCTCGCTCATCGGCGGCTCGCGATCATCGATCTCGATCCGCGCGCCGACCAGCCGATGGTCTCCGCCTGCGGCCGCTTCCGGATCGTCTTCAACGGCGAGATCTACAATTACCGCGAGCTTCGACGCGAGCTCCTGGCCCGGGGTACGGCCCTGCGCACGACCAGCGACACCGAGGTCCTGCTCGAGCTCTGGGCGCGCGACGGTGCTGCCTGCCTTTCGCGCCTGCGCGGCATGTACGCCTTCGCCGTCTGGGACGAGCTGGAGCGCGTCTTGACCCTGGTGCGCGACCCGTACGGCATCAAGCCGCTCTACTGTGCCGACGACGGCTGGACAGTCCGGGCAGCGTCGCAGGTCAAGGCGCTGCTCGCGGGCGGCCGGATCCCGGAGGATGAAGAACCCGCCGGCATCGCCGGCTTCTGGCTCTGGGGTTCCGTCCCCGAGCCGTTCACGACACTGCGCGCCGTCTGCGCCGTACCCGCCGGTCATCTCGTTCGGGTCGATGCGCTCGGCGCGCACGCGCCCGAGCCGTTCTGTCGGATCGAGGAGGAGCTCGCCCGTGCGGAGGCGGCTGCCGTCCCCGCCGATCCCATCGAAGCCTTGCGCGCAGCGGTGGTCGATTCCGTCCGCTGCCATCTCGAAGCCGACGTCCCGGTCGGCGTGTTCCTCTCCTCGGGGATCGACTCCTGCGCGATGGTGGCGGCGATCCGTGCCCTCGGCGCCGATCGGGCCGCTGCCACCACGGCGATCACCCTGACCTTCCCCGAGTGGTGCGGACGACCCGACGACGAAGCACCGCTCGCGGCCGAAGCGGCGCGCGCCTTCGGCGTCCGCCACCAGGTCGTCGAGGCGAGCGAGGCGGAATTCCGCGCCGATCTGCCTCGGATTCTCGAGGTCATGGACCAGCCCACGATCGACGGGGTGAACTCCTGGCTCGTCTCCAAGGCCGCCGCCTCGCTCGGGCTCAAGGTGGCCCTCTCCGGCACCGGCGGCGACGAGCTCTTCGGTGGCTATCCCTCCTTCGCCGATCTGCCGCGTTGGCGCCGCGGGCTCGCACTGCCGGCTTCCGCGCCGCTCGTCGGCAGGCTCCTGCGCGCGCTCCTGCCGCGTCTGGCACCCGATCTCGCGCAGCGACAACCCAAGCTCGCGGGCGTGTTCGAACACGGTGGCAGTTGGCCGGGGCTCTATCTGCTGCGCCGTGGGCTCTTCCTGCCGCACGAGCTGCCGGCGCTGATGGGCAGAGAACGCGCGCGCGAGGGGCTTCGTCGGCTCGGTTGGCACGAGCGGACGCGTGCGCTCCTCGCCCGCGGCCCGCGGTCGCCGTTCGGTCGCGTGTCGGCGCTCGAAACCTGCCTCTATCTGCGCAACCAGCTCCTGCGCGATCTCGATTGGGCGTCGATGGCACACTCGCTCGAAGTGCGCGTTCCCTTCGTGGACTTGGGCCTGTTGCATGCGGCAGCGCCGATCGCCGCGGCGCATCCAGGCAAGGCCCTGCTCGCCCGGGCGATGGACCTGCCCGAAGCGATCGCACGGCGGCCGAAGACCGGCTTCACCACGCCGGTGGGCGCGTGGATCGCTCGGGAGGCGGGCGAGGACCCGCGGGTTCCCTGGGCACGCCGGTGGGCGGGGGAGGTGATCGGGGCGCCGACCGCGGGGCGCCCATCGAGAATTCCCGTCCGAGGCGCGTGCGCCGCATGAGAGGCGCTTGGCTCGGCACTGTCGCAGCCAACGGTGCCATCCTCGTGTCTGGCATTGCGACTGGGGTAGTCGCCGCTCGCCTTCTCGGTCCGACGGATCGAGGCTCGTTGGCAGCAGTGTTGTTCTGGCCGCAGTGTCTCGCTGAGTTGGCGAGCCTTAGTCTCAGCGAGGCTATCGTCTCGCGCGCTGCGAAGAGCAGCGCGAGTCTTTCCTCACTTGCAAGCACGGCCACCGTTCTTTCCCTCGCTGCGGCGCTCCCGACTTTTCTCTTGGGAGTTCTCTTGCTGCCCTGGCTCCTCGGACCGGAGCGGCAGGCTGTATCCTTGCTCGCCATCGCCTACTTCGCAGCATACCTCCCGCTGGGCCCACTGAGCACGCCGCTCTATGCACGAGACCTAGCTGAACAGCGCTTTTCTCGGGTGAATGTTCTTCGTCTCAGCCCATCCTGGCTCTACCTCGCTGGAATCGGCGCGCTGTGGCTCGCCGGTGCGGTTTCCGTCGCGAGCCTCGTTTGGGCCAGCTGGCTGGGCGCATGCCTCACGGTTCTCGCGCGTTGCTGGGTCGGTCGCGACCTTCTCGCGTCGCAACCATCGGTGCTGGAGATGCGGGCGCTGCTTTCTCTGGGTGCGCGGTTTCATGTCGGCACCGTCCTCTCCCTGCTCGCGGGCCAGGCGGACAGGATGGCGCTCTTCATGCTCTTCGACGACGAGACCGCCGGTCATTACGTGGTCGCCGCGACCTGTGCCTCTTCCGGCCTCGCTGTCGTCACGAGTGCCGTGTCCTTCGTCCTGCTCCCGGCGCTCGCAGCTGAACCGGACCGGTGCCGGGCGCGTGCCGTGCTCGCCACCGCCCTGCGTCGAACAGCGCTGTTCCTCTACGCTGGGATCATCGGGAGCATTGCCGTGACGCCGTGGCTTCTACCCGTTCTCTTCGGTCGGGCCTTCGACGACGCAGTACCGCTCGCCCTTCTCCTTCTCCTGGCGGTCGTACCGTTCACTCTCCGGCAGACAATCGTCCGTTGTGTGCGCGCCTTCGGCGAGGCCAGGATCGGGGTCACCAACGAACTCGCGGTCCTCGCGAGCTTCGCGCTCGCCTGCCCGGTCGCGCTCGGGCTCGGATTGGGCGCGGAGGGGCTCGCGGCCGCCACGATCGTGGCCAACATGGCTGGTCTCGCGGTTGCCGGGCGGCATCTGCATGCGCGCCACGCTATTCCCGCACACGCTTGGCTCGTTCCCGGACCGACGATGATCCGCGACGGCTTGTCCCTAGCGGCCCAGCTGGCCCTGCCGAGGTTCGCCCGATGAGGCTCGCGGCTGCACCAATCGGTTCGCGCCGACGTTACGTGAGCTAGTCCTCGCTGGAAAAGATATCCTCGCGAACCCTTATACGGACGAAAGGTCACCGATACCCATTGCTTTCGTTGAGCATCGCTTGATAAGCCTCTTGATGCCGCAACATGGTCTGGCCAGTCGCCCTGGAACCCCTCGCAGCCTCGGTTGTTGCGAATTGTCTGTCACCAAGAAAGCGGACGAGAAGCTATCGGGGGAACGAATGACCAGCAAGCATTCGCCCGGTGGTTTATCAGTAACCCCGGGAGACTCGCGGGCTATATTACGGCGTTAGGTCCATTGTGGACACAAGGTTTACCCGCGCGCCATAGGCACGCGTACTCATGTGAATACAATTCTGGGTTTTCATCGGTGTATTATCTTCCGTTCAGCGCGACCGATAATGTGATCATGTCGTACTGACAACAAAGGATGAATTGCCCAATGTGGACGTTATCGAGCACCGAGGCGCGAAAAGAAAGTGGCCACTTGACCGTTGCCATTTCTAGTGATGATTTGCGCGTATATACCTCAAGTACGCCATCGCGTGCTATGCTTGATGAGCTTCGCGTGATGCGGCCGGATTGGCGTTTTGTTGATGCGTCATTAGGAGTGATGTCTCTTCCACTGCCGAGCGATCGGCGTTTGTTCAGAGTGCCACACACCGTTGTCAAATTGGGGCTCAGCGTGAGCGGTCTCGACCCAGACCGCCTAGTGCGTCCAAAACGGGCCGACGTCTTCGTGCGCTTCAATCCCGGCACATTCGGGCCGGCCGGTAGGCCGCTGATTTCCTTGGTCGCCGATCTTTCGGCAGCTCGTCTCGGCGAGCTGAGCAGCCTCCGTCGATATGCCCGTATAATGAACGCAGCCAGTCTAAAGGCCACCATTCACAGCGCTGCGCGGATCGTCTGTATTTCGGAGTTCACCCGAAAGGATCTGATCGCACTCTACCCAGAATCTGAGCTCAGATCCGTCGTGATCCACAATGGGTTAGCACCGGAATGGTTTGCAGAAGGGGTGAGCGTCCGACGGCCACAACCGGGCGCGCGACGGTCTTATTATTGGATCTGGTACGGCCAAATTACACCACGCAAGAATGTGGAGCGGTTGATTCATGCCTACGCGCGCGTCCTTCGCGAACATCACGACGCAAGTGTGGTTCCGAACTTGCTTCTCGTCGCCCGTTTCTTGAGCTCCGAACGCATTATAAGAAACATCGTGCGCGAGCACGGTCTTGAAGATCGGGTAGAATTCCGAGAGCCCGTCCCTCTGCTGGACTTGGTAGAGCTGGTAAAGAACAGTGCGGGCGTAGTCTTTCCATCGCTTTTCGAGGGTTTCGGAATGCCAGTCGCCGAGGGGCTCGCCGTGGGTGTCCCCGTTCTGACATCGAATACGACGGCGATGCCGGAAATCGCCGGCGGGCATGCTGTTCTCGTAGATCCCTGGGACACTGGGTCGATAGAACGCGGACTTATTGAACTGTTGCACCCGTCGCAATGGTCCGACGGGCGCCGAGCATCACGGCGAGCTTGGGCGGAACGGTTCACAGTGCGCCGAAGTGCCGAAGCCTATGCCGCGCTGATCGAAGAAGTCGTCTCGGAAGAGCGCCGGAGTACGGACCCATGGTCGCGCTGAGCATCGTGATCCCGTCCCTTGGGCGAGAGATGGCACTCTTGAACACGTTGGTGGACCTCGTAGCGCAGGATTTTGGAGATTGGGAATGCCTAGTGGTGCTCCAGGGCCATGTGCGCCGCCAGCTTCAGGATGCCGTCGTCCAGATCTTGGGCAGACGCGGCCGGGTTTTCGAACAGAGTGAGCCAAACGCCAACAGGGCGCGCAATCGGGGTCTACTTGAGGCGCGTGCGTCGGTTGTACTGTTTCTTGACGACGACGTACGGCTGCCAAATCTCCGTTTCCTCCGCAGTCATTACGAACCGTATACGAATATCCGTCGCTCTGGGGTTTACGGACAGGTTCGTGGGTCCGACGGGCGCGTTCGTAGCCATCGCCATCCGTGGAGCCGAAACGAGCGGTACGGGTGGCTTTACTTCCCGCCAAATTTCGACCAGCCAGTAGAGGTACGCACGGGCGGATCGGGCAATCTTTCCGTCCGTCGAGACTGGGCGCTCGCTGTTGGCGGCTTTGACGAACGTTTCGAAAAAGGCGCGCATCGCGAAGAGACAGACTTCTGCTTGCGCCTCACCGATCGGTATGGACCTTTTCTTTTCTCGCCGGAGGCGTGGCTCATCCACCTCGGGGAGCCCGCCGGAGGCTGTCGAAGCTGGGGTACGACGGAGGGCGTCGTGCCAATGCATCACGCGTTCGGAGAATGGTACTTCATATTTAAACGACGGAAGGCACCGGGGACTACCGGCGCTGAGTTGTTTCATTATACCGCGGCTGCCGTGCGTCGCCAGCTCCTCAACAAAGGGCTCCGCCGACGGCCGTGGTTACTGCCCTCCGCGTTCGCTCGGATGCTGTCCGCGCAAGCGCAGGCAGCACGCGCCGTCCGTTCAGGGCCCCGAGAGTTGACATGGCGGGCGAGCTCACCAGAAGCGGCACCGCTTTCCCCGGGCTGACGATGGAGTGGGAGTTTATCGCGCAAGTCTTCGTCATGGCCACCGCCATGGCGACGTTGATCGTCGTGTTACTCGGACGATCCGATTGGCTGCTCTGGTTGACCTTGTTTAGCTTTGGGTTCGGCGGATTCAACGTCTACGCTGCGCAAACAGTGTGGTTCCCTGAAAAGATCGTAATGTTTGGAGTTCTTGTGCACGTCGCAATTCATATCAGAGCGGTGCTGAGAGCGGCCAGTCCCAGTCTACGCGTTCAGCTTTTGCTCCTTTTAATCTGGGTAGCTGTTAGCCTTACAGCCATAAATGTCATTGAGGCGCCATTGGCAAGGGATTATGTTGACGGTTTGCAAGGATCGGTATGGCGTCCCTTCGTTCAAGCATCAAACTATCTGATGTATGCCGGGTTAGTGCTTCTGCCGGGTATCGCAATACGTTCGGCAAATGATTGTAAAAATTTCTGGAAGGTGGCCCTGGTATTTGCGATTATTCTTGTAGCCGGGGGCGTTGTACAGATAGGACTCACGTTATTAGGCATTCCGTTTATGCCGATTCTGCGTTTTCACGGTGAGCACTCGCTCCTTGCGGCTTTTGAATATGCAGACACCGTTATGTGGCGTGTTTATTCCTTTGCGGGAGAACCAAAAGCTCTTGCTAGCTTTCTGGTCCCTGTCCTGGCTGCCGTGGCAATGGCTGGCGCGTCCGACCAGTCGCCAGGTTGGTTTCGCTCCCGTCTCTTGCTGATGGGCGTTGCAACAATCCTGCTGCTGACGTTCTCGTCATCGGGCCTGATCGGCTTTGCACTTGCGGTTCCTATACTTCAAGTAGTTATTATGAGATCGAACGCGGGCTACCTTTTCCGGCTCGGCCATTTATTTGCGGTGCTAGCGATTGCCGTATTGGGCGCATCGGTACTTCTGGGGTTCGACGTCCTCCAGCTTGTACAATTCAGAACTGTCGGTAGGCTCGAGGCTGAATGGGGGGAGCGACCGGAGCGTGAAGTTCTGGAATATCTTTTCGGAGACCCGGCGCTCTTGTTGACCGGCGTCGGACCCGGCATGATCGTCTTTCACGTGCCGGGCTTTCATTATGGTTCAGGGATCGCTCCCCTGGAATCCGGTTGGTTGACGCACTTGGCCGAATTGGGGATCATAGGTTTAGCATTACACTTTGCAATAGTGGCCGGCGCGGCGCTTCGAGCCCGATCCGCTTTACCGTGGGCTCCGGATCATGCGAAGCCGTTCCTTTTGGCCGCCGTGGGCGCTCTCGTGGGCGCGTCCTGCGTCCACTTGGGCTGGAATGTCCTCCGATTGATTTGCCTTTTCTTGGGCGTGCTCGAGGCGTCGCGGCGCGTTCTCCTCGGGGTTCGGAACGCCGCGAGATCAAGGAGCCTATATCGATCTGAGATGCAGGCCTTGGGCGTTCCGCCGATCCTGGCTCGGGCCGTGACGCGCTCCCGGATTTTTTCTCAGTTTGCAAAGCGGGGGGGCGTTCACGCGTCGGGTCGCATACGGCCCTGACCGAAAAGAAAAGCGCTCGCCGCATCGCTCTCGCGGCGCCTCGGGTCGTGCAAGATGAGGGTCTGCAAACAGGAAGGCTTATCAAAAAAGCAATTGGTGGAAGAACAAGTGACCATTCGTGTATGTTCAGGAGTTAAGCTGCGCGATTTCTAAGAGGGTGGTATCTCGGTGGTCGACTATTTCGGGATACATGGCCAGCGTGCCGGAGAGCACTTGCGCAGCGCGATGATTATGCTGTGTACGTCATTGCGCGGAATACCGGGGTGCAATCCGAATTTTCCGCGGAGGTGATGACGGGTGTTCAATGGGAACGTGCCGAAGGCACGCTAGGGAGAAGAATAGAGCAGGTGCGGGCGCTGCTGCGGAGGCTGAAGCCGGACATTCTTGTAGTGGGAGGGTGGGTAGACCGAGCATATCTGACTGGCCTCTTGTACCATTGCGGAAATGTAGTCCGTATCCTGGCAATGGAGAATGTGAGGAGGGAAGGACGGCGGCAGTGGATAGCTAAGCCAGTGTTGCACTGGATAACGAGCCACTTCGATTGCGTCGTGGTACCTGGGGAGAGAGCAGCACAATATGCGTTGGCGATCGGCGTGCCATGGGGTCGTATCCGAACGCCGTTGTACGGTATCGACTTTGACGCCTTTGCCATCGCGAACCGGGAACGCGTAGGTTGGTCAAGTCGGTTCGCGTTCGTGGGTCGCTATGTCGAGAAAAAAGGGATTAGGACGCTCTTGCGAGCGTGCGGAAGATACAGGGGGCTGGTGTCGGACCCGTGGGAGTTGATTACCTGCGGGGCGGGACCACTCAAGGGTGAGGTCGCCAGGGCGGAGGGAGTGAATGACGTTGGTTTCGTCCAGCCGCATGACTTGCCGCGGGTGTTAGCGTGAGCAGGTGCCTTTGTTTTACCCTCCAGCCATGATAATTGGGGTGTAGCGATAGCAGAGGCGGCCGCTGCAGGATTACCGATTATTGCTACAAGGACGTGCGGGGCGATCGTGGAGTGTGTGCGTGGCGGATGGAAGGGCTACGTAATACGCCCGGACGATGTCGAAGCACTGTGCGACGCTTTCCGTGCTGCTCATCTGTCCCAAGATCTGCGGGTCATGGGGGAACGTTCGTTGGAACTTGCGCGTTCGTTTGCGGCAGATCGGTGGGCAGGGGCGTGGGTAACGATGTTCGAGGAGGCCTTCGAGCATCGCAGGCGAAAGAAGCAGCCTTGGGCTGAAGGGTACGAGTCCGGGTTCTCCCTACACCAAGGATAGACGAGTGTTTGTCCTCCACATCGTCCCCTACTACTGGCCAGCGGTGCGGTACGGCGGGCCGATCCGCTCGGTGCACGGCCTGTGCAAGAGGCTCGCGGGGCTCGGACACCGGGTGACCGTGCTCACCACGGACGTCGACGGGCCCGGCCGGCTCGAGGTGCCCACCGACCGGCCGGTGATGCTGGACGGAGTCGAGGTCCGCTACCTGCCGGTGGGCTGGCCCAGGCGGATCACCCGTACGCCGGCGATGAGGGCGGAGCTGCGGCGACGTCTGCCGTCGATGGATCTCGTCCATCTCCACGCGGTCTGGCAATGGCCGACCTGGATCGGGGCACGGATGGCCGAACGTGCGAACCTCCCCTACGTCGTGTCGCCCCGAGGTATGCTCGTCCGCGAGTTGATCGAGAAGAAATCGCCACGCGCCAAGAAAGCGTGGCTCGCGCTGGTCGATCGAGCGACACTGGCGAGAGCGGCCTTCATCCACTGCACGTCGGAAATCGAGGCGGCGGAGATCCGCGCGCTCGGGCTCGACCTCGCGCCGATCGCTGTCGTGCCGAACGGCGTCGATCTCCCCGATCGGGAGCCGCCCTCGCGGCTCGTCGAAGAGGTCTGGGCAGCCGTGCCGCGCGGCCGACGCATTCTCTTCCTCGGTCGCGTCAACTGGGAGAAAGGGATCGATCGCCTGATCCGGGCCATGTCGGATGTCCGGGACGGGGAGTTGATCGTGGCGGGCAACGACGAGGAAGGGGCGATGCCGGGGCTGGCCCGCCTGAGCGGTGAGCTCGGTCTCGAACGCCGCGTTCGTTTCATCGGCGCCGTCGAGGGAGAGCGGAAATGGGCTCTTCTCTCCGGGGCCGATCTCCTGGTGCTTCCCTCCCTCAGCGAGAACTGGGGGCTCGTGGTCACCGAGGCGCTCGCGGTCGGAACCCCTGTCGTGGTGACCCACGGGGTGGGCGCAGCCGGTCTCGTAGCCGAAGAAGAGCTCGGCCTGGTCGTCGACGGTGTACCCGAGGCACTCGCCGCAGCGATCCGGACGCTGCTCGCGGACCCGGACCGGCGCCGGGCGATGGGCGAGCGTGGCCGGCGGATCGTGCGCGAGCGTTTTTCGCACGAAGCGGTCGCTCGGCAGATGGCCAAGGTATACGAAAGCGTGTTAGCAGACGACAGTAAGGTCCGCGCCGATCTCGTCCGTCCAGCTGCCGTGCTCGAATGAAAAGCCGGTCTCGACCCGGGTCGCGATCACCCGGCTTTCGCCCGACCCGACGCCACCCCTCCCGGTCTCGTTCCCGAGCCCGGCTCCGACCTTCCGGTGCCACCTTCCCCGGTCACGGCCGACCCCCGACCCGGCCATCCACCCCCGGCTCCTCCCGTCATGGCCGGGCGCCAACCCGGCCATCCAGGTCGCCCCACCGGCAGGGTCGTGGGCTTCGCCACCCTCACCCGCGCCGCCGCGGGCGGGCCGCGGGCGTCGAACCGAGCGGCGCGCTCGGATCCTCCGGGCCGCCGTAATCCTCGAGAAGCCGGGTCGTGATCGGCTTGCCCGTCTCCACCCGGCCGATCATCAGGAGCGCCCGGCGAATCGTCGTCGTCCGGTCCACCCAGGGGCTCCCGATCGGCTGCCGGGTCGAGCCCACGAACACCAGATCGCCCGAGCGGAAATCGCGGTGCGCGCCGTTGAAGTAGCCCTCCGCGAGTACCTCCTCGAGCGGATCGTTGGTGGCATAGGTCCACACCCCGAAACCGAGCTCGCCCTGACCCTCGAACACGTAACGCAGACGATGACCCGCGAAGGGCATGGCTTTTCTCCCGCGAGATCGGATCCACGTCCTCGTCGTAGCACGACGTTCTTCTAGGGTCGAGGCGGATCGTTTCGACTTCGTCTCGATTTCTCGCCGTGTTTTCGAAGATTCGGCGCCGTTCGCGAGGTTCCGGCAGACAGGTTCTTGACAGGAGCACGAGCCGCACATAGGTACACGGTCATGTTGTTTCGCGACGCGCTCCCGCTCGCCATGCTGGCCTGGATCGCCCGGCGCGGCCTGCGGGGCGCCGCCGCCGAAGATTTCCTCGCCGAGCAGGGCCTCGCACCCGACCTGCTCGCCGACCCGCGGCTGGCCGAGCTCGAGGCGCGTTTCGCCCGCCGAGGCGGCTCGACGCCGGCGGAACCGGAGGACCCGCGCACCGCGTTCCTCGAAGCGGCGGTCGACCATCTGTTCGCCCAGGGCCGGGTCGCGGAGGCCGCACGCCTCGCTCGGCGCAACGGCGCGGTCGGCCGCCGTACCGCCGCGACCCAAGCGGCGAACGCGCCGAACGGGGACGCCACGGAGGCGTTCCTCGCCGCGGCCGGGCCGGAAGAACGCGCGATCTGGGAAGCCTGCGGTTACGAGTCCTGGGTCGTTCCACCCGGCTGCGGTCGCCGGCCGCTCGCCTCGCTCACCGCGGAATGGGTGACCCCGGCCGACCGCTGGCGGGTCCTCGAAGAGCTGCGCAGGGTCGACGATCCGGCGGAGCGGGCCCGGGTCCTCGCCCATTTCGAGAAGGCCGGTCTCGACCCGGGCCGCGACCACCCGGCTTTCGCCTCGGGCGATGCCCGACCGACACCGACCGCTTCTTCTCGTGTCGTGGCCGGGCAAGGACCCGGCCATCCAGCCCCGGCTCCTCCCGTCATGGCCGGGCACCGACCCGGCCATCCAGACCCACCCCCTCCCGTCATGGTCGGCCCCCGAGCCGACCATCCAGTCCCGGACCGTGCCGTCATGGCCGGGCACCGACCCGGCCATCCAGCCTCTCCGGACCAACCCGCCCCCTGGATGGCCGGCGCTCCGGCCGGCCATGACGAAGGAGAAGACCCGACCGCTTCTTCTCGTGTCATGGCCGGGCAAGGACCCGGCCATCCAGTCCCGCACCCTGCCGTCACGGCCGGGCACCGACCCGGCCATCCAGACCCGCCTTCCTCTGTCATGGCCGGGCACCGACCCGGCCATCCAGAGCCTTTTCCCCCATCCTCGGGCTCCGACCCGAGGGCCCGGCCCCCCGCCTCCGGCCCGACCCCCGGGCACGACCCGGCGATCCGGTCCGCCGCCACGGACGGCGCCGAGCCGGCCCGTGACCCGGCGTTGGATGCCTACCTCCGGTACCTCGGCGAGGAGGCGGAGGCCTATCACGGCGCCGCGCGCCGCCGCCAGGCCGCCGAGGCCTGGAAGCGCCACGCCCGCGAGCTCGGCGTGCCGATCCCGCCGCACGCTCGCTTGGACGAGGCGCTCGACCCTCGCCTCGAGCCCGCCCCGGCCGCGGCGAGTCACGCTCCGGCGCCGCCCGAGCCCGCGCTCGCCTGGCCCGACGGCCCCGGTCCCCGGCCGAGCGAGCCGGTGCCGGACTGGCCCTGGCCGCGGGGCGAGGGCGAGCCGCCGGCCCTCGCGGCGGAGCGCGCCGCCCGGCAACCACGGCCCGCGCCGGCCGGCAAGACCAGCCGGCCGAGGAGCCCGCCTTCGGTTTCGCCTTCGACCGCCGCCGGTACCCCGGCCGACCACCCGGGTTCCGCACCCGACCCCGTCGCCCACCCCGGCGAGGCCCTCCTGAGCGACCCGCCCGGTCCGACCCGGCTGCGCCGGCGGCGCGCTCGCGGCGCAGCCGCGGGCCCGAGCCGGCCCGCCGGCCCGCCTCGAGGACCGGCGCCCGAGGCCCCACCGGCGGCTCCCACCGTCTGGGCCCAGGAGCCGCTCGGGCCCGCCCGGCTCGCCCGCCTCCGGGGCGATCATCCCTGGTGGCTCTGAGCCGTTCCACGACGCCGCCGTCGTCCACCTCCGGGAGCCGGTCCATGCCGAGCGACGACCTCTCCGCTGCCGCCGCCGGGCCGGAACCGCGACCGCGCAGCGAGGCCCAACGGGCCGCTGCCCGCGCCAACGGCGCCCGCTCGCGCGGCCCGCGCACGGCCGAAGGCAAGGCCCGGTCCGCCCGCAACGCCTTCCGCCACGGGCTCTGTTCGCCCGCGATCCTGGCTCCGGGCGAGGATCCGGCGGATTTCGAGCGCCTTCTCGCCGACCTGCGCGCCGAGCACCGCCCGCAGAGCCCGAGCGAGGCCCTGCTCGTCGAGCGCCTCGCCATCGCCTTCTGGAAGCTCGCCCGCTGCGACCGGCTCGAGGCGCGGTTGGCCACCATCGAGCCGCATTGCCCGCCCGGTCGGCTGTGGCCCGATCCGGGCCTGCCGCGCCTGCTCTCCCGGGTGCCCGAGCTCAATACGCTCCTGCGCCACCAGGCCCAGCTCGCCCGCGAGGTCCATCGCCTGCTGCGCGCCCTCGCCGCCCGTGAACCCGACGGGCGGTCTCCCGCCACGCCCGCCCCCTCTTCCCCCGTCATGGCCGGGCCCTCTTCACCCGTCATGGTCGGACCCCGAGCCGGCCATCCACCCCCGGCTCCCCCCGTCATGGCCGGGCACCGACCCGGCCATCCACCCCCGGCTCCTCCCGTCATGGCCGGGCCCCGACCCGGCCATCCAGACCCGCCTTCCTCTGTCATGGCCGGGCACCGACCCGGCCATCCAGCCCGGCCTTCCTCTGTCATGGCCGGGCACCGACCCGGCCATCCACCCCCGGCTCCTCCCGTCATGGTCGGCCCCCGAGCCGCCCATCCAGACCCGCCTTCCTCTGTCATGGTCGGCCTGCGAGCCGACCACCCAGCCCCCCACTCTCCCGTCATGGCCGGGCAAGGACCCGGCCATCCAGTCCCCCCGACGCACTCCACCCCCTGGATGGCCGGCTCTCCGGCCGGCCATGACGAGAAAGAGGCCGCGGCCGCCCCCTCCTCTTCTGTCATGGCCGGGCACCGACCCGGCCATCCAGCCTCCCTCGACCTTTCCCCGCGTCTCGCCTATCCCCCGGAGCCGTGGCCCGCGCCTTCGTCTACATCATGGCCAGCCGGCGCAACGGCACCCTGTACTTGGGCGTCACGACCGACCTCGTGCGCCGTGTCCATCGGCACCGCACCGGCGAGCTCGGCGGCTTCACCGCCCGATACGGAGTCCACCGGCTCGTCTGGTACGAAGGGCACGACGACATCGCCGCCGCCATCCAGCGCGAGACGAGCCTGAAGCGCTGGCGGCGCGCCTGGAAGCTCGCCCTGATCGAGCGCACCAATCCCGAGTGGCGCGACCTGTGGGACGAAATTACCCGCTGACGGCCCCCTGGATGGCCGGCTCTCCGGCCGGCCATGACGAAGGAGAAGACCCGGCCGCCCCCTCTTCCCCCGTCATGGTCGGCCCCCGAGCCGACCATCCAGACCCGGCTCCTCCCGTCATGGTCGGCCCCCGAGCCGACCATCCAGCCTCTCCGGTCCACCCCACCCCCTGGATGGCCGGCTCTCCGGCCGGCCATGACGAAGGAGAAGACCCGACCGCTTCTTCTCGTGTCATGGCCGGGCACCGACCCGGCCATCCAGCCCCACCCCCTCCCGTCATGGCCGGGCCCCGAGCCGACGATCCAGACCCGGCTCCTCCCGTCATGGCCGGGCACCGACCCGGCCATCCAGCCTCTTCTCCTTCGTCGTCCTCGTCCCCGACCCCGCACGAAATTTTTCGAAACGAACCCGAGCCCACCCTGCCGATCGCCGCGCGGCCGGAAATCACGCCGGTGTCCGGCGCGGTCGTGACCGACCGAGATGCCGGGCCTCCGGCCGCCGGTCGCACGCAGCGGGCCGAGTGCGGAGGGCTTCCCCGATCCGCCCGGAGCGTGTTTCCGGCTCGCGACCACCGACCCGAACGAGAGTGCGCATGACCCTGATCCTCGGCCTCAACGCCTATCACGCCGACAGTTCGGCCTGCCTTTTGCGCGACGGGTTGCTCGTCGCCGCCGCCGAGGAGGAGCGCTTCCGCCGGATCAAGCACTGGGCCGGGCTGCCGGTCGAGGCGGTGCGCTGGTGCCTGGCCGAGGCCGGGGTCGGCCTCGAGGACGTCGAGCATGTCGCCATCAACCGCGACCCCAAGGCGCACCTCCTGCAGAAGGCGCTCTTCGCCTTCAGGCGCCGCCCTTCGCTCGCTCTGATTCGCGATCGCCTCGCCAACGCTTCCAAGGTCGGATCCCCGCTCGACGAGCTCGCCCGCTCGCTCGAGGTGCCGCGCGAGCGGGTGAGGGCGCAGCTTCACCCCGTCGAGCATCACCTCGCACACCTGGCCTCCGCCTTCCACGTCTCGCCCTTCGAGGAGGCGGCGGTCGTCTCGGTCGACGGGTTCGGCGATTTCCTTTCGGCGATGTGGGGCGTCGGCCGGGGCACCGCGATCGAGGTGAAGGGGCGCGTCTTCTTCCCGCACTCGCTCGGCCTCTTCTACCAGGCGATCACGCAGTATCTCGGCTTCTGGTCGTACGGCGACGAGTACAAGGTGATGGGCTACGCCCCCTACGGCCGCCCCACCCGGATGGCCGAGATGGAGAAGATCGTCCAGCTCCATCCCGACGGCTCCTACAGTCTCGGTCTCGATTATTTCCGCCACCACGCGGAGGGCGTGGAGATGGTATGGCAAGGAGGATATCCCGAGGTCGGGCGGATTTTCACCCCGGCCCTCGAGGAGCTTCTGGGGCCCGCGCGCGGCAAGAACGAACCGCTGAGCGAGCGCCACGCCGACATCGCCGCTTCGGCCCAGGCGATGTACGAGCGCGCGCTCTTCCATCTGTTGGATGTCGTCCAGCGCGACACGGGGCAGGAGAAGCTGTGCCTCGCCGGCGGTTGCGCCATGAACTCGGTCGCCAACGGCAAAATCTATCGCCGCACCCGCTTCCGCGAACTGTACCTGCCGGCCGCGGCCGGCGACGCGGGGGGGGCTATCGGCGCGGCCTTCCTCGTCTGGCACCAACTCCTCGGCAAGCCGCGCGGCTTCGTCATGGACCGCGCCTCTTGGGGCCCGGGCTGGAGCGACGAGGAGCTCGCCCGCTTCGTCGAAGAACAGCGCGGCGAGATCGAAACTCGGGGCGGTCGGATCGAGACCGCGGCCGACGATCGCGATCTGGTCGAGCGGGTGGCGGCGGCGATCGCCGAGGGAGCGGTCGTGGGGTGGTTCCAGGGGCGCATGGAGTGGGGGCCGCGGGCGCTCGGCAACCGTTCGATCCTGGCCGACCCGCGGCGTGCCGACATGAAGGACGTGTTGAACCTCAAGATCAAACGGCGCGAGAGCTTCCGCCCCTTCGCCCCGGCGATCCTGCGCGAGCGGGTGGCCGACTGGTTCGAAGAGGAGGACGACGTTCCGTTCATGATGCAGGTCTTCCAGGTGCGCCCAGAGCGCCGCGCGCGGGTCCCGGCCACCACGCACGTCGACGGCTCGGGTCGGCTGCAGACCGTCACCCGCGAGGCCAACGGCCGCTACTACGAGCTGATCGCCGCCTTCGAGCGGAGGACGGGCGTGCCGATCCTCTTGAACACGAGCTTCAACGAGAACGAGCCGATCGTCTGTCGCCCCGAGGAAGCCCTCGACTGCTTCCTGCGCACCGAGATGGACCTCCTGGTCCTGGGCCGCACGCTCGTACGGCGCGAGACGTGATGCTCCGGCTTCCCGCCGCTGCCGCCCGCCTGCTCCCTCCTCCACCGCCATGGTCGCCCCCTCTTCCCCCGTCATGGCCGGGGCCTCTTCACCCGTCATGGCCGGGCCCCGACCCGGCCATCCAGCCGCCCCCTCTTTCCCCGTCATGGTCGGCCCCCGAGCCGACCATCCAGCCCTACCTTCCCCCGTCATGGCCGGGCATCGACCCGGCCATCCAGACCCGGCTCCCCCGTCATGGCCGGGCCCCGACCCGGCCATCCAGCCGCCCCCTCCTCTCCCGTCATGGCCGGGCCCCGACCCGGCCATCCAGCCCTACCTTTCGCCGTCATGGCCGGGCCCCGACCCGGCCATCCAGACCCGGCTCCTCCCGTCATGGCCGGGCACCGACCCGGCCATCCAGCCCCACCCCCCCCCCGTCATGGCCGGGCACCGACCCGGCCATCCAGCCCCTTCGGACCAGCCCGCCTCCTGGATGGCCGGCTCTCCGGCCGGCCATGACGAGGAAAACGTCGCGGCCGCCCCCTCTTCCCCCGTCATGGTCGGCCCCCGAGCCGACCATCCAGCCCTACCTTTCGCCGTCATGGCCGGGCAAGGACCCGGCCATCCAGCCTCCCACTCTCCCGCCATGGCCGGGCAAGGACCCGGCCATCCAGTCCCCCCGGACCACCCCACCCCCTGGATGGCCGGCTCTCCGGCCGGCCATGACGAGGAAAACGTCGCGCCCGCCCCCTCCTCCCCCGTCATGGCCGGGCAGCGAGCCGGCCATGACGAAAAAAGAGGCACGGCCGGCTCTTCAGCGCGGGCCGAAGAGCTCCTCGATCGCACCGCGGAACGGCCGGAAGACGAAGCGCACCTCGTGCCGGCCGGGCGGCACCGCCACCGCCCGGAAGAGCAGGTCGGCGCGCAGGATCGGCACCGGCTCCCCGTTCCGTTCGGCCCGCCACCACGGATGCCAGGCGTCGTGGAGCACGAGGAAACCGCCGTCCGGCGCCTCGACCTCGGCCAGGAGTTCGGCGTTGCGCTCGGCGAGGATCCGCACCCGACCCGGCCGCGCCTCGCTCGGTGGTTCGAAGGGCGGCGGTGCTTCGAGCAGGACGGTGGTTCGCCGGTCGACCGCGGGCCAGGCACCTCCCTCCAGGACGGCCTCGACGTCGAGCGCTTTCCAAGAGGTCGCGAGCGAGAGTCGCGGCAGAGCCCCGGGGTTCTCGTACACGAACGCCGTCTCGGTGCGCGCGAGGAGCGGCAGGGGCTCGGCCAGGAGCCGCGGGTCGAGGCGCTCGATCGGTACCGGCGTGGCGATCCAGCGCAGACCCAGGAGGTCGGCGAGCGGCGACCGCCAGGAGGGGAAGGCCGGAGTGAACCGGCGCTGCTCGGGCACGGCGATCGTGTCCTCCGCCCCCACGGCCGCCACGTAGCGGGCGGGGCGGACCGGATTGTGGCCGAGCGTGTGCTCGAGCCCGCGCACGAGGGGGGCGTTCGGCCAGGCATAGCCCAGGCCCACGAGCTCGATCCGGCGTGCCTCCTCGGCCGGGACCGCGCCCGCGAGCCGGGCCAAGAGGTCGAGCGTCGGCTCGGGCGCCACGGGGTCGAGGACCGACCAGTCGACCTCGCCCCGAACCGGCAGACCCGTCGCCCCGTTCGGGCCGTTGTTGCGGGCGAGATCGAGGGCCGCGAGCAGCACGAGCCCGATCGCCAACGACGGTCGCCGAGCGGCGGGCGCCCGCAGGATCGCGACCAGAAGCCCGCCCGCGAGCGCGAGCCAGACCCCCGCCTCGACCAGCGCCGGGCCCGCTTGCGGGAGCCGGTCGCGGGCGAGTGCCAGGAAGACGGCCGCGGCGAGCCCGGTGACGGCGGTCGCCGCGGCGCGCGGCGCAGCACCGGCCGGCGGCTCCTCGCGCAGGAGCCGGTCGAGTGCGCGGCCGGCCGAGAGCGCCAGCAGCGGAACGAGCAGGAAGGCGGCATCCGCCGGTCTTCGGTAGAGTGCGACCCCGGGCAGGAGTTTCCAGGCGAGCGCGAAGAGGGGCGTGTACCAGCCGAGCGCGTAGAGCAGCACGAGGCCCGTGGCGAGGAGCAGGAACGGGCCGTCCGGGGCCCGGGCGAGCCGGGCTGCCGTCGCGGCGAGCAGGAGAAGGGCCGGGGCGCCCATGTAGAGCACCCCCATGTTCTGAGCGACGAAGAGGCCCGTGTCCGGCCAGGCGAAGGAGGGCGGCCCCCAGAAGTCGGCCATCGGCCCGCCCGAGCCGAACAGATGCGGGCTCCAGAGCGTGAGCAGGAGGGCCGGGTGGAGCGAGCCGCGCCCGGCGCCCTCGAGATCGATCAGGGGCCGGTTCGAGCGGGCGGCCTCGAGCGCGGTGAGCACGATCGGCGGGGCCACGAGGAGCGCGGCGGTCACGGCACCGAGCGCGAGCGGGGCGAGCGAGCGACGGACCGCGCCGAGCCGATCCGGCGCCTCGAGCCAGCGGGCGAGCACGAAGCCGGCCGCCGAATAGCCGCCCAGGAGTGCCACCTGGTCGCGCCCCGCGAGCAGCATCGCTGCCAGGACACCCGACGCCACGCCCGCTTTCCACGCGCCGCGCTCGACGGTCCGATCCAGCGCCAGGAGGAGCCAGGGCAGCACCGCGAGCGAGTGGAGCGGGCCCACATGCTGCAGCCGCCAGGCGACCGGGCCGCCGGCGAGAAAGCAGAGCCCGGCGAGGAGGGCGGCGAGCGGGTGCAGCCCGCGGGCGAACGACCAGGCGAGCACGCCCACCCCGCCCAGGAGTGGCAGGCCGAGGATCGCGGCATCGAAGGTCCGGAAGTCGGGCTCGGGGACGAGGACGGCCCAGAGCAGGAAATAGGGCTGGAAGAGGAAGGATTGCGGGTCGGCGACATGGGCGAGCCCGGCGAAGAGCTCGGGCATCCAGAAAGGGCTCTCGCCCGTGGCCAGCGATCGGGCGAGGAAGTGGAAATGCGGCCAGAACTGGGACTTGGCGTCCCAGGGAACGCCGACCTCGGCCGAAAGCCAAGGCCGGGCGTAGAGCAGCCAGCCCGCCACCAGAGCGGCCAGAGCGAGGACCTGGTCGCGGAGCGGGGCGGGGCGGTCGATCGGGGGGCTCCTCGGGGCGGATCTCGGGGAGGAGCCGGCTCCTTCGGGGGCTGTCAAGAACGGCCGGCGGGCACCAAACTCTCCGCGGAGCGGGTAGGGGAGGGACGGCCTTGGCGACGGCGACGGTCGGGGGGACGGTCGAGCGCTATCCGGCGGCACTCGTCGTCCTCCATTGGACGATGGCGGTGCTGATCCTCGTGGCGATCCCGATCGGCTGGCGGATGGGCGATCTCGAGCCCGGGCCCCTGCAGGACGCGCTCTACCACACCCACCGCTCGATCGGCGTCACGGTCCTGGCGCTCGCGATCCTGCGGGTCGTGTTGCGTCGCACCCTCGGAGTGCCACCGCCGCATCCCGCGCTGGCTCCCTGGCAGCGCACACTCTCGGTGGCGGTCCACCATCTGCTCTACGTGCTGTTCTTCGTGGTTCCGATCCTGGGCTGGGCCGGCACCTCGGCCTTCGGCGCCCCGATCGTCGTCTGGGGCCTGTTCGAGCTGCCGCCCATTCTGCCGAAGAGCGAGCCGCTCTCCGAGGTTCTGCTCGGCGTCCACGGCCTCTTCGCCCAGACCCTGGCCGGGCTCGTGGTCCTGCACGTGGCGGGTGCTCTCTACCACGCCTTCGTCCGCCGCGACGGGGTGATGCAGCGGATGCTCTTGCGCCGCGGCAGCTGAGGCGGCCGCTCCCTGGCCGGCGGCGCCGGAGCGCGCTATCTCCGCCGCCGAGCCATCGGGTCGGGCGCAGTCTCCCATGAGCGTCGCTCCGCAGGACCTCGGGCTCGCCGAGGCGAGCCTTCCGGCCGACCGCACCCCGGCCGGCCTCGACAGCCTCCCCGAGCTGCGCCGGCGCCGGCTCCTCGTCCTTCTGCTCAACCTGATCGCTTGTGTCGGGACGGCCTGGCTCGCGGCCCGAGTCCTGGGTGCGGGCGGCTGGAGTGCCGTCGATCTCGGCATCTTCCTCTGCTTCCTCGTGGGTCTGCCCTGGAGCGTGCTCGGCTTCTGGAACGCCGTCATCGGCTTCTGGCTGCTGCACGGGGTCCGGGACGGTCTTCCCCGCGTCGCTCCCTTCGCTGCAGCCGGGGAGCGGGAGGAGCCGCTGCGCCTTCGCTGCGCCGTCTTGATGTTCCTGCGCAACGAGGACCCGGCCCGCGCCTTCCGGCGGCTTCGAGTGATCGAGGCGAGCCTCGAGGCCACGGGCGAGGCGGCCGCCTTCGACTTCTTCGTGCTTTCCGACACTTCCGACCCCGGGATCGCCGCTCTCGAGGAAGCGGAGGTCGCCCGTTGGCGGGCGGCGAGTCCCGCTCCCGAGCGCATCGCCTATCGCAGGCGCGAGCGGAACACGGGGTTCAAGGCCGGCAACTTGCGCGACTTCTGCGCACGCTGGGGCCGGGCCTACGAGCTCATGTTGCCGCTCGATGCCGACAGCCTCATGAGCGGCCGCACGATCGTCCGGCTCGCCCGCATGATGCAGGCCCATCCGCGGCTCGGCATCCTGCAGAGCCTGGTCGTCGGCATGCCGTCCACGAGCCTCTTCGCCCGCATCTTCCAGTTCGGCATGCGGGCGGGCATGCGCACCTATACGATGGGCCAGGCCTGGTGGGTGGGCGATTGCGGACCCTTCTGGGGCCACAACGGCATGGTCCGCATCCGGCCGTTCGTCGAGCACTGCGATCTGCCGATGCTGCCCGGCGAGCCGCCCCTGGGCGGGCATGTCATGTCGCACGACCAGGTCGAGGCGGCTTTGATGCGACGCGCCGGCTACGAGGTCCGGGTGCTGCCGGTCGAGGAAGGATCCTGGGAAGAGAACCCACCCACGCTTCTCGAATTCTCGAGGCGCGACGTCCGCTGGTGCCAGGGCAATCTCCAGTACTTGAAGCTCCTGGGCCTGCCCGGGCTCCTGCCCACGAGCCGGTTCCAGCTGATCTGGGCCGTGCTGATGTTCGTCGGCGTGCCGGCTTGGACGCTCCTGATCGCCCTCGCCGCTCTCAAGCCCTTCGATTCCGATCCGCCGGGGAGCTTCCCGGTGAGCCTCGGCATCGCCCTCTACCTTCTCTTCCTCCTCATGTATCTCGCCCCCAAGCTAGCGGGCTTCCTCGACGTTCTGCTGACACCGGGCTCCGCACGGCGCTACGGCGGGCGGCTGCGGTTCGCGCTCGGCGCCCTCGTCGAGCTCGTCTTCTCTTTCCTTTTGGGCGCCGCCACCACCTTCCGTATCACGCTCTTCATGATCGGGCTCCTGTTCGGTCGCTCGGCGAGCTGGAGCGGCCAGGCGCGAGACGCCCACGCCCTCTCCTGGACCACGGCGCTGGTCGGCCTCTGGCCGCAGTTCCTGTTCGGCCTCGTCGTCTGCGGGCTCCTTCTCTGGCAGGCGCCCGCCGTGCTGCTCTGGGGTCTGCCGCTCCTGCTGGGTTTCCTCGTGGCCGTTCCGTTCGCCGTGCTCACCGCCGATCCGCGGCTCGGCGAGCGGGCCGCGCGGGTCGGCCTCTGCGCCATCCCCGAGGATCTCGACCCGCCGCCCGAGATCCGCGCCCTGGCGGCCGAGGAGCCGGGCCGATGATCGGCCGCCTCCGCGAGCGGCTGGTCGGGCTCGAGGCGATATGGCGCTCGATCCGGATCTACCATCTCGACCGGGCCCGTCACCGGGCCATGGACGCGCTCTATCGGCGCTTCGTGAAACCGGGCGATCTCGTCTTCGACATCGGCGCCCATGTGGGCGATCGGGTCGCTTCCTTCCGCCGGCTCGGGGCCCGCGTGGTGGCCCTCGAGCCGCAGCCGGGTCCCGCCCGGGTCATTCGCCTGCTCCGCGGCCACGACCCCATGGTCACGATCCTGCCCCTGGCGGCCGGGGCCCGGCCGGGTCGGATCACCCTCAAGGTCAACGCCCGCAACCCGACCGTCTCGACCGCATCCGAGGCGTTCATCCGCTCCGCGGAGGGGGCGCAGGGCTGGGAGGGGCAGGTCTGGGATCGCGAACTCGAGGTCGAGGTCACCACACTCGACGATCTCATCGCCCGCTACGGCGAGCCGGCCTTCGTCAAGATCGACGTCGAGGGTTTCGAGGACCGGGTCCTCGAGGGCCTGTCACGGCCGCTGCCGGCACTCTCGTTCGAGTTCACGACGATCGCCCGCGAGGTGGCGCACCGCTGCCTCGAGCGGCTCTCGGCGCTGGGTCGCTATCGCTTCGACCTGGCACTGGGCGAGAGCCAGAAGCTCGAGCTCGGGCGTTGGGTCGAGGCGGCCGAGATGGCGGCACTGGTCGAGGCGCTGCCGCACACCGCCAATTCGGGCGACGTCTACGCCCTGTTGGACGCTGGGGCGGGAGGCGAAGCGTGAAGAGGCGCAAGGTCGCGACGGCGGGCGCGCTCGTCGCCCTGAAGGCACTCTTGGCACCGACGGGGCTCGCGGCCGAAGAGCTCGCGGTGACGGTCGTCAACCGGAGCGAGCCCACCTCTTGTGCCGAGAAGGACAATGTCACGCTCGAGCTCGTTTCGGACGAGGTTCGCCGCTTCACCGTCGAAGCGGTTCACCCGGCCTATATCGGCACGCTCGACGTCGACCGTTGGCAGCCCGACCTGCGCAACTGCCGGACCGTAGTGTCGAACGCGCCCGAATACAGTTTCCATCCATCGCGCAAGACGATCTACGAGACGGTCGAGTGGCAGCTGATCGGCTACGTCTTCGCGAAGTTCTGGCGGCCGACGCTCGTGCCATTCCGAGTCGGCGACACCGTGCACGAGGGCTTCCACGTGCTCCAACTCTGGACCCGCTTTCAGGAACGCGCGGAAGAGATCCTCGTGGTCTATCCCGGCGACGGCTACTGGCGCGCGCGGCCTCTGCCGCCCGCCCATCTGCGCTGGTCGGCCTACGGCAGCTCCTTCCTCGTGGGCCCGGTCGAGACCGACGGCCGGCCGATCGTCGACATCGCGGCCATGGCCTTCGATCCAGCGAGCAAGACTTTCGCCTTCGACTTCGTGCGCGGCGGCCGCGGCACCCTGCGCCTTTCCCACCTCGACCAGGAACGGATCGAGCTCGAGGTGGTACTCGACGCACCGGTCGGCGACGGCCGACCGTTCGCCGCGCTGCGCTCCATGTACGTGACCGAGCACAATGCCGACGTCGCCCGGCTCGCTTGGCGGAGCGGCCCCGAGCGGTTCGAGGAGGCGCCGTTGCCGGCCTTCCGCGAGGCCCGTGCCTTCGAGCTCTGGGCCGGCCGGCTCCTGCCCTCGCGGCACAATACGAGCGCACCCGACCACGTCTTCCGCGGTTTCGCTCCCTGAGCACAGGACCCCCGACCACGGGGCCCGGCAGCATCCGCCGCACGAGGAAACGGGCCGGACCCACAGGATCCGGCCCGTTCCGTTCGGGGAGGGAGGACCGAGGGGGGAACGAGACGTCGAGAAGAGGTCAGTGGACGTCGGCCCAGATCCGCCGCTTGTAGGCGTAGAGCAGACCCGTGAGCACGATCAGGAAGAGCATCGCCTTGATGCCGGTGCGCTTCCTGTCCTCGAGCCGCGGCTCGGCTAGCCAGGCCAGGAACTGGGTGACGTCACGCGCCTGCTGGGCGACCGTGGCCTTGGTCCCGTCGGCGTAGGTGACGCCGTCGGGCTGCAGGATCGGCGGCATCGCGATGAAATGCCCGGGGAAATATTTGTTGTAGTGCATGCCGTCCGGTACCGTGACACCGGCCGGCGGCACCTCGTAACCGATCAGGAGACTGTAGATGTAATTCTCGCCGCCGGCCCGAGCCTTGACGATCAGCGACAGGTCCGGTGGGTAGGCGCCGTTGTTGGCGGCGCGCGCCGCCTGCTCGTTGGGGTAGGGCAGGGGCTTGCGGTCGGAGGGACGGGCCGGCCGCTCGAACATCTCGCCCTGATCGTTGGGCCCGTCGACGACCGTGTACTCGGCGGCGATCGCCTTGACCTCGTCCTCGGTGTAGCCGAGGGCGGTCAGGTTGCGGAAGGCGAGGTACTTCGTGCCGTGGCAGGCCGAGCAGACCTCCTTGTAGACCTGGAAGCCGCGCTGCAGCGCCGCCCGGTCGAACGTGCCGAAGATGCCCTGATGCGGCCAGCTCTCGCGGACCGGCGGCTCGATCTCGACCGCGGCACGGGCGGCGAGGGGGGCTGCCGCGAGGGCGAGGCTCAACACGAGGGGGCGGAGGCGGAAGGCGGGCATGCGGGTCACTCCGCGGGAGCGGTGGCCGTGCCACGGCCGAGCACCGGTGTGCTCAGGCTCTCCGGCACCGGCAGGGGCCGCTCGAGCTTGCCGAGGATCGGCAGGACGATCAGGAAGTGGGCGAAGTACCAGAGCGTGGCGAGCAGACCGATGGTCGGCAGCCAGCCCTCCGGCGGCTGCGAGCCGACATAGCCCAGGATGAAGCAGTCGATCACGAGCAGCCAGAAGAAGATCCGGTAGATCGGTCGGTAGCGGGCGCTCCGGACCCGCGAGGTGTCGAGCCAGGGCAGGACGAAGAGGACGCCGATCGAGGCGAACATGGCGATCACGCCGCCGAGCTTCGCCGGGATGATCCAGAGGATGTCGAAGGTGATGGCGCGGAGGATGGCGTAGAAGGGCAGGAAGTACCACTCCGGCACGATGTGCGGCGGCGTGACGAGCGGATTGGCCGGGATGTAGTTGTCCGGATGCCCCAGCACGTTCGGCGCGAAGAAGACGAAGGCGGCGAACACGATCAGGAATACGGCGAGGCCGAACATGTCCTTGACCGTGTAGTAGGGATGGAAGGGGATCTTGTCCTTCTTGGTGAGGTCGATGCCGACCGGATTGTTCGAGCCGTGGGTGTGCAGTGCCACGAGGTGGAGGAAGACCACTCCCACGATCACGAACGGCAGGAGATAGTGAAGCGAGAAGAAGCGGTTGAGGGTCGGGTTGTCGACCGTGAAACCGCCCCAGAGCCAGGTGACGATCGATTCACCGACGAGCGGGACCGCCGAGAAGAGGTTGGTGATGACCGTGGCACCCCAGAAGCTCATCTGGCCCCAGGGCAGGACGTAGCCCATGAAGGCGGTCGCCATCATGAGCAGCAGGATGACGACGCCCAGCATCCACAAGAGTTCGCGCGGCGCCTTGTAGGAGCCGTAATAGAGGCCGCGGAAGATGTGGATGTAGACCACGACGAAGAACATCGAGGCGCCGTTGGCGTGGGCGTAGCGCAGGAACCAGCCCCAGTTCACGTCGCGCATGATGTGCTCGACGCTGTCGAAGGCGTGCGCGACGTGCGGCGTGTAGTGCATCGCGAGGACGATGCCGGTGACGATCTGCAGCACCAGACAGATCCCGGCGAGCGAGCCGAAGTTCCACCAATAATTGAGGTTGCGCGGGGTCTGGTACGCGACGAGGTGCTGGTAGCCGAAGCCGATCAGCGGCAGACGATGCTCGATCCAGCGCAGGGTCGGGCTCTTGAGCACCAGGGGAGGGGCTTCGCTGGCCATGGCCTGTTCCGATGCTGGCCGGCCGCCCGGGGCGGGCGGCGGCGCGATCAGCCGATACGGACGAGGGTGTCGGAGAGGAAGGTGTAAGGCGGCACGACGAGGTTGGCGGGCGCCGGTCCCTTCCGGATCCGCCCGGCGGTGTCGAAGTGCGAGCCGTGGCAGGGGCAGAACCAGCCGCCGTAGTCGCCACGCGGCTCGCTCGGTGCGGTGCCGAGCGGGATGCAGCCCAGATGAGTGCAGACGCCCACGAGGATCAGCCATTCCGGACGCTTGACCCGGGCGCTGTCCGGCTGCGGGTCGCGCAGCGTGGCGAGATCGACCTTCTCGGCCGCCTCGATCTCGGCGGCGGTGCGGTGGCGGACGAAGACCGGCTTGCCGCGCCAGACGACCTTGATCGACGAGCCCTCCGGCACCTTGGAGAGATCGACCTCGGTCGAGGCGAGCGCGAGCACGTCGGCCGAAGGGTTCATCTGGTGGATGAGCGGCCAGGCCATGGCCGCCGCCCCGACTGCGACCGTCGACCAGGTCACGAGCTCCAGGAAGTCTCGGCGGGTACCGCCCTCGCCGTGCTGGACAGTGCTGGTCGCATCGGCCATCGACGGGCTCCTCGGGTCGAACGGAACGGCCGGGCGCAGGCTCCCCGGCGCCGCGGCGCGCAAGCTAGGGACGGTGCGACGGTGCGGCAAGCGACCGAAGGTCGCAACGACCATGTCGGCGGGGCGGGGGTCGGAGAGCCGGTCGGCCTCGCTCTCCACGAGACCGAGCGGCCACACAATCTGGGTGCCGCGATCCGGCTCTGCGCCTGCCTGGGCGTGCCGCTGCACGTGATCGGGCCCCTGGGCTTCCCGGCGGGCGACCGGCGGATCCGGGAGGCGGCGCTCGACTACGGTGCCCATCTCGAGCCGCGCTTCCACCTCGACGCCGAGACCTTCTGCCGCTGGTGCGTGGCCCACGGCCGGCGGATCGTGCTCTTGAGCACGAAGGCGACCCTCCCCTACCACCGGGCCGACTATCGACCGGGCGATCTCTTGCTGGTCGGCAACGAGCGGCACGGGGTGCCGGCGTGGCTCGAGGCGCGAGCGGGGCTCGCGGTGCGGGTCCCGATGGCGCCGGCGCGGCGTGCGTTGAACCTGGTCGTGGCCGGTGCGATCGTGCTCGGCGAGGCGCTGCGCCGGACGGGCGCGCTCGATGCGCTGGCGGCGGCCGCGGTGGACGAGGGGCGGGCATGAGCGAGCCTTACGCGGAAGGACCGGAGCAGGCTCGGGCGCGGGCCTGGTTCGAGAGCCTGAGGGACCGGATCTGCGCCGCCTTCGAGGCGATCGAGGAGGAATGCCGCAGTCCGTTCGCCGAGAGCCGGCCGCCCGGGCGCTTCGAGCGCACGCCCTGGCAGCGGCCGGGCGGCGGTGGCGGTGTCATGGCGATCATGCGCGGCCGGGTGTTCGAGAAGGTGGGGGTCAACGTCTCGACCGTCTGGGGCACCTTCGAGCCGCGCTTCGCCGCGCAGATCCCGGGGGCGGAGCAGGATCCGCGCTTCTGGGCCTCGGGCATCTCGCTCGTCGCCCATCTCTGGTCGCCGCACGTGCCGCCCGCGCACATGAACACCCGCCACATCCGCACGACCCGGAGCTGGTTCGGCGGCGGTGCGGACCTCAATCCGATCGTTCCCGATCCCGAGGACACGGCCCGCTTCCACGCCCGTCTCGAGGCCGCCTGCGCCACCTACGCGCCCGACGCCTATGCCCGGTTCAAGGCCTGGGCCGACGAGTATTTCTTCATCCCGCACCGGGGCGAACCGAGGGGTGTGGGCGGGATCTTCTACGACTATCTCGAAGGCGACTTCGAGCGCCACTTCGCCTTCACGCGGGCGGTGGGCGAAGCCTTCCTCGAGGTCTACCCGGCGATCGTCCGCCGTCACATGGACCGACCCTGGACCGAACGGGAACGGGCCCATCAGCTCGTCCGCCGCGGTCGCTACGTCGAGTTCAACCTGCTCTACGACCGCGGCACTCGTTTCGGGCTCGAGACCGGCGGCAATCCCGAGGCGATCTTGATGTCGCTGCCGCCGCTCGTCGCCTGGCCCTGAGATCCGCCCGCCGATCGGAGCCGACCATGGACATCGCCAAGCTCGCCCCGGGGCGTAATCCGCCCTTCGAGATCAACGTTCTGATCGAGGTCCCGCTGCGTTCCGACCCGATCAAGTACGAATACGACAAGGAGAGCGGCTTCATCTTCGTCGATCGTTATCTCTACACGACCATGTTCTACCCGTGCAATTACGGGTTCATCCCGAACACGTTGGCGGGCGACGGCGATCCGATCGACGTCATGGTGGTCGGGCGGATGCCCGTGATCCCGGGTGCGATCCTGCGCGCCCGGCCGATCGGCGTGCTCGAGATGGAGGACGAGGCCGGGCCGGACGAGAAGGTCCTGGCCGTGCCGATCGACGAGATCACCCAGATCCACAAGAACACCCGGACCTACCGCGACATCCCGGAGATCGATCTCGCCCGGATCGCCCACTTCTTCGAGCACTACAAGGACCTCGAACCCAACAAGTGGGTGAAGGTGCGGGGCTGGGCCGAGCCCGAGCGGGCGCACGAGCTCATCTCGGAGGCGATCGCCCGCGCCGGCTGGCGGCCGCCGGCCGGCTGAGCCGGCAGGACGCGGCTCAAGCGCCCGGCTCGCCCGGAGCGCGGCACACGACCGCGAGCGCGTGGACCCGCTCGCGCAGCAGGTCCGCCAGGAGACGATGCACGAGCCGCTGCCGCTCGAGCCGCGGCAGACCTCGGAAGGCGGCGCTCACCACCGTCACCCGGAAATGGGTCTCGCCCTCCGGGCGGGCACCGGCGTGGCCGGCGTGGCGGGCCGATTCGTCGACGATGGCGAGCTTTTCGGGGGCCAAGCCCTCGCGCAGCCGGCGCTCGATCTCGGCACGCACGCTCATCCTCGATCCTCCTCCTCCGTCCGGTGCCGGCAGACTCGGCGCACCGGGATATTGCACGGGGCCGGACTGACCCCCAGGTTGTACGCGAGCAGGTAAGTTCGCGCTTAACGAAGTTTCAACCACCCGGCGCCTAACCTCGAGGTAGAGCGCGGCCGGAACCTGCCGGCCGCATCCGACGTGTGCCCGGCGACCCCGCCGGGGCGGCGTCGTGCGAAGGTGGAGCCGGTTGGGAGACGATCATGGCTGCCTCGAACCCCAAGGTGGTGTCCCGCAGCGGACCGGGCCGTTCACGGGCCCAGGACATCGACCGCCACGTCGGCGCGCGCATGCGCGAGCGCCGCATCATGCTGGGCCTGACCCAACAGCAGATGGCCGAGCTGATCGGTGTCACCTACCAGCAGGCGCACAAATACGAGAAGGGCATCAACCGGATCGCCGCCGGCCGACTGTTCACCATCGCCCAGGCGCTCGGTGTCGACGTCGGCTACTTCTTCGAGGGCCTCGAAGGCGAGCAGCGCTTCAAACCGACGCCCCAGCAGCGGATGCTTCTCGAGCTCGCGCGCAACTTCGTGGCGATGCCGAACCGGAAATATCAGGACGCGATCTGCAACCTCGCCCGGGCGCTCGCCGCCTCGGAACCGGAGGAGGACTGAACGGCCGGGGCCGCGCCGGCCTCCCGGAGCCGATGCGACGGGTGGGCTCCGCGCCTTGCCCGGACCGGGCCCGCGGGCCATGATCCGGCCATGAGCGACCCTTCCCGTGCCCCCTCGATCGACGCCCACCTCGCCCGGCCCTGGGCCGAGCGGCAGCGGCCGCCGCCGCGCCGCTGCGAGTGGCCGGGATGCGAGGCGGAGGGGCTGCACCGGGCGCCGCGCTCGCGCGAGGAGCTGCGGGCCTACCGTTGGCTGTGCCTCGAGCATGTGCGCGAACACAACCGGCGCTGGGACTATTTCGCCGGCATGAGCCCGGCCGAGATCGATCGCCACCGGCGGGCCGACGTCACCTGGCATCGGCCGACCTGGCGGTTCGGGGTGGCCCCCGGCGGGCGGTTCGCCGAGGCGGCCTTTTCGGACCCGCTCGGGATTCTCGGGGGACGGGCGACGACGACCCGGCCGCGACCGGAGCCTCGCTCGCTCGCCATGATGCGGCGGCTCGGGCTCGAGGCCGGCTTCACGCTCGCCGAGCTCAAGGCCCGCTTCAAGCTTCTCGTCAAGCGCCACCATCCCGACCTGCACGGCGGCGACCGGGCGGCCGAGGCGCGATTGCGGGAGATCATCGAGGCCTATCGTTACCTGCTCGAGCATCGCCTGCACGTCTGAGCGCGAGGAGCCGGGACGGTCGGGTCCGCGCACGGAGCTCTCCTTCGCGGTGCCGAGCGGGGTCGCGTCGGTGGCGCCGGACCGGATCGGGCGGGTCGAACCTCGGCGGACGAGGGGCGAGGCGCCGCGCCGTGGAAGGGGCACTCCCCGCCCTCCGGGACCGGTCGTGTCCCGGACGACGGCGGCCCGGGAGGTGTGCTCGCGGCGCAGGGGCACCGATCCGGAGCCTACGCGCGCACCACTCCTCGACCGAGCGTCCGGCCGCAGACGAGACGGGGCGGGAACGCGCGGGGTCTCGCGCGGCGCTCGTGGGGGTGGCAGGGGGTGCGGTGCCCCTCGGCTTCGGTCGGGCCCGATCGCAGGAGCGGCGACTCCCGGGGCCGGAAGCGGCGCTCGCTCCGCGCCGACCGTGCCGGTGACGCCCGGAACGCGTGCGAGCAGCGGTTCGGGCAGCGGAGCCGATGTCGCCCGAGCCCGGGCGCCGCGGGCCGCTCGGCCGTGCGGGCTCGGGGCGGGGTACGGCCGCATCCGCGGCTGTGCCGGTGGTCGCCGTTGCGAGGTGGCGGTCCACGTCGTCGGCCGGGACCGAGCTCGAAGGGCGGGCCGAGCGAGGCGTGCGACTTCGGTCGCTGTGCACCGAGGGGGAACCGAACGTCGGGGCGGGTGCGGGGAGGGCGGCAGGTTTCGGGGCTGCGGCGTCCGGAGGCGGGGCGGGTGGAGACGGTCGGCCGGCGGTCGTGCGCGGTGCCCGTGGCCGGGTGGTCGAGGGCGGGGCGCCGCGAGCCCCCGGCGGCGACGGTCTCGGGACCGCCCGGCGGGCGGCTCTCCGCGATCGTCCCGACCGGCGCCGGGCGCAGGGGCGGAGCCTACGGAAAAGCCGGTCGGCCCTGTCGGCCGGGGAACCGAACGTCGGGGCGGGTGGAGCCGGTCGGCCGGCGGTCGCGCGCGGTGCCCGTGGCCGGGTGGTCGAGGGCGGGGCGCCGCGAGCCCCCGGCGGCGACGGTCTCCGCGGCGGCCCGTTCGGAGCGGCGGTCGGTCCGGACCGGGTGGGGTGCGAGGCGGCACGGCGGGTCGCCGGCGCGCCGCGCGAAGCCCTGTCGAGGACTGTGTGGCGCGGTCTCCCCGGTCCGCGGACCCGCGTGAGGCGGGCCCCGCATCGATCGGCCAGGCGGGCGGTCCCGTGCCGGGGTCGGCGTCGACCGGATCCGGGGTGAGCGGCTCGCCGGGGCGTCGGCGAGGGTCGCGGGAGCCGAATGGAGGGACGTCGTTCGAGACAATCCCGGCCGGAGGTGGGACGCGGGCGCGGCAAATCGGCACCCGGCAGGACGTCACCCACCACGATACGCCGAGCCGCGGCCTCCCCCGCCGATCGGACCGGCGAAGCGTCGGCGTTCGGGGCGAGACTTCGCTCCTTCGAAGCTCCCGAGCTCGGGGCCGGCGGTTGGTCCCGAGCTCTCCCTCGCGGGTATCGTGCGGCCGACGGGATCGAGGAGCCCCGGGGAGGTGCGGCATTCGCGCGGCGTTCGCCGCGCCGAGTTCCGAGTTCGAAGCGGGACCGGACGGTTTTCGGCGGGTGTGATCGCGAGGGTGACGGCTTCCGGGGGACGGGGCAGCGGCGGCTCCGCGCATACCGTGACCGGCACGGCCGGGACGCGGTGGAGCGACGTCTTCGTGCTATCGGGGCTCGAGGCGTGCGGGTCGGGGGTCGGCCTCCCACCGGGGAGAGGACGGAGGGTTCCGGGCGCCTTCCGCTACCCGCGGATCGCGCCGGGCGGGCGCCGGCGGCGGACGCCACGGGGTCGCGACCGGTCCGGAACCGTGACACGCGCGAGGCGGGCGAGCGGTGCGGGCAGGAGTGCGGGGTGACACCGGCGCAGGGATCCCGGGCGAGCTGTCCGACGCCGGTGCGCGTTCGGCTCGGTGCAACATCTTCGGCCGGCGAATCGGCGGCATGCCGTGGGCTGCGCTCGCTCCGCGCCGATCGAAGCGGTCCGCTCGGGACCGGGGCGAGTGAGGTGGACCGGGGCCCGAGTGGCGTGGTGCACGGCGCGTCGGCGCCGGTTGCGGAGCCGCCGGGGTGCGGCTCTCGGTGACCCGGCGGAGCAGAGCGGGCGCGGGCGGACGCCGGCAGGGCCGGCCCGTCCGGCGCTGCGGCCGACGCCGGACTTTCACCGGACCGCCCCGAGCGGCGGTCGGTGACCGCCGGATCGGGAGCCGGGGCAATGGGTGGGCTCCGGAAGGCGAGCGGGGCGAGGCGAGGAAGGCTTCCCGCGATGTCGCCGGCCGGAGAGCCGACGGGGCGGGGCCCTTCGGCACACGGCAGGAGGCCGGCGACCTCGGGACGTCGGGTGGCCGTCGCTCCGCTCCGACCGGAGGAGGACGCCCGCAAGGAGGGATGCGAGCAGGGCCCCCGGGCTCGAGGTGAAGCGATGGGCGGGGCCGGCGGCGTGGCGAGCCGAGCCGTCCTCGACGCTCTTTCCCGAAGTTTTGCGGGCGGGTCGACCGGGCGGCGGCCGCGGCGGCATGTCGGGCCGCCGGCAACGCTCTTGCCGGAGCCGGCGCCGGCGCGGCATAAGCGCGTCTCGGTCGTGCAGAGGGGTGCAGGCGTGACGGTGCAGGAAGCGACGACGGGCGGGACGACGGAAGATCTCCTGACGCTCCTTCCCGAGCGTCCCGACGTGCGGGTGTCGGTGGCCGCCACCTTCGGGATCGCCTCCGAACTCGAGGTCGGCGCCTTCTCCCGCCGGACCGAATACGTGCCGGACATCGATCCGACCTATCAGTTCGACCGGGCGACCACGCTCGCCATCCTGGCCGGGTTCGCCCACAACCGGCGGGTCATGATCCAGGGTTATCACGGCACCGGGAAGTCGACCCACATCGAGCAGGTCGCGGCTCGGCTGAACTGGCCCTGCGTGCGCGTCAACCTCGACAGCCACATCAGCCGGATCGATCTGATCGGCAAGGACGCGATCGTGCTGCGCGAGGGCAAGCAGGTCACCGAGTACCGCGAGGGGATCCTGCCCTGGGCGCTGCAGCGGCCGGTGGCGCTGGTCTTCGACGAGTACGACGCCGGCCGGCCGGACGTCATGTTCGTGATCCAGCGGGTTCTCGAGGCTCAGGGGCGGATGACACTCTTGGACCAGAACCGGGTGATCCGGCCGCACCCCTCGTTCCGGCTGTTCGCCACGACCAACACGGTCGGGCTCGGCGACACCTCCGGCCTCTATCACGGCACCCAGCAGATCAACCAGGGGCAGATGGACCGCTGGAGCATCGTCACCCAGCTCAACTATCTGCCGCACGACGACGAGATGCGGATCGTGCTGGCCAAGTGCCCCGACTACGACACGCCCGAGGGGCGCCGCACGCTGCACGCCATGATCGCACTCGCCGGCCTCACCCGGCACGGCTTCATGGCGGGCGACATCTCGACCGTGATGTCGCCGCGGACGGTGATCACCTGGGCCGAGAACGCACGGATCTTCGGCTCGGTGCCGTTCGCCTTCCGCATCACCTTCCTCAACAAGTGCGACGAGGCCGAGCGTCACATCATCGCCGAATATTACCAGCGCTGCTTCGGCAGCGAGCTGAGCGAGGCGCCGGCGGGCGACCTGGTCGCGGCGTGAGCGTTTCCGACCTCCCACCGAGCGATCTCGAACGGCGCGAGCGGGCGCTCGCCGCCACCGTCCGGGCGCTCGCCGGCAAGGCCGACCTCGAGGTCGTTTTCCGTCCGAACGCCACGCCGCCCGGCGGCCGAGCGGCCGGTCGAACGGTCCGGTTGCCGCCGCTGAGGGCCGACCTCGATCCGGGCGAGCTCGCGCGGATCCGCGGCGAGGCGGACGGGGCGGCGCTGCGCGAGCGGCTGCACGATCCGGCGATCCACCGCCGCCTGGCACCCTCGAGCGAGCTCGCGGCGATGCTCTTCGACCGGCTCGAGCAGATCCGGATCGAGGCGGTCGGCTCGGAGCATTTCCTGGGGGTGCGCCGCAACCTCGCCGTCGCCCATCGGGCCCGGCTCGGGACCACGCGCGGCGAGGGGCGCGGGGTCGACACGACGATGGCCGACATCGTCGACCTCTACGCTCGCGAGCGGCTGCTGGGCATCGAGCCGGTCGAGGGGCAGAAGGAGCTCCTGGCGCGCTGGCGCGACTGGCTCGACGACAAGGTGGCGGCCGAACTGCCGGCGCTCGAGGACAGCCTCGCCGATCAGGAGACCTTCGCCCGCCGCGTGCGCGAGATGCTCCGCCATCTGGGCCTGAGCGAGGAGTCGCTCGAAGAAGGCGAGGAGGGCGAGGGTGCGGAGGAGCCCGAGGCGCAGCCGCAGCCCGGCGAGGGCCAGCCCGAGGGCGGGCCCGGGCAGAGCGCCTCCGAGAGCGGCGAGGAGACCGGCGGCGAGCAGGCGGTGGCCGAGCGCGAGGGCGAGCCGGGCGAGGAGTCGGCCGAGAGTGCGGAGGCCGCCGCCGAGGCGGCGCGCGAGCCGGGCGGGGAGGAGCGCGAGGGCGAGGCCGCCCGGCCGCACCGGCCGAACTGGCCGCAGGGCCTGCCGACCCCGGCCTATCGAGTGTTCTCGACCGCCTTCGACGAGGTGGTGACCGTCGAGGAGCTGTGCGGCCAGGCCGAGCTCGCCCGGCTGCGCGCCCAGCTCGACCAGTCGCTCGCCCGTTTCGAGGGGATGATCGCGCGGATGGCCAACCGCCTGCAGCGCAAGCTCATGGCCCAGCAGCAGCGCTCCTGGGAGTTCGACCTCGACGAGGGCATCCTGGACGCTGCCCGGCTCTCGCGGGTGATCGTCAACCCGACCGTGGCGCTCTCCTACAAGCAGGAGAAGGAGACCGACTTCCGCGACACCGTGGTCTGTCTCCTGATCGACAATTCCGGCTCGATGCGCGGCCGGCCGATCGCCGTGGCGGCGATGAGCGCCGACATCCTGGCCCGCACCCTCGAGCGCTGCGGCGTCAAGGTCGAGATCCTGGGCTTCACCACCCGGGCCTGGAAGGGCGGCCAGTCGCGCGAGGCGTGGCTCAGGGCCGGCAAACCGCAGAACCCCGGTCGGCTCAACGATCTGCGGCACATCGTCTACAAGTCGGCGGACGCTCCCTGGCGGCGGGCCCGGATCAATCTCGGCCTCATGCTGCGCGAGGGGCTCTTGAAAGAGAACATCGACGGCGAGGCGATCCTCTGGGCGCACGGCCGGCTGGTCCAGCGCCCGGAGCAGCGCCGCATTCTCATGGTCATCTCCGACGGCGCCCCGGTCGACGACAGCACGCTCTCGGCCAACCCCGGCAACTATCTCGAGCGGCACCTGCGCGAGGTGATCGCCTGGGTGGAGGCTCGTGGCGAGGTCGATCTGCTCGCCATCGGGATCGGCCACGACGTCACGCGCTACTATCGTCGCGCGCTCACGATCTCCGACCCCGAGCAGCTCGGCGGGGCGATGCTCGGCCAGCTCTCGGCCCTGTTCGATCCGAACGAGGGCCGCCGCCGGTCACCGCGCCGACGGGCCGCCTGAGGCCCGCGGTACCGCCCCTGACGGCGCCGGGCCGCTCGGCTAGGATCACCGACCAGGGCCGCACAGGAGAGGAACCCATGCCGGGGGCACCGCTGACCATCCGCCTCGATCCCGCCGACAATGTCGTGGTCGCCCGGCTCGATCTGTTGGCCGGCACCGAGCTGCCGGGCGAGGGCGTGCGCGTGCAGGGCCACGTGCCGGCCGGCCACAAGGTCGCCACCCGGCCGATCGCCGAGGGCGAGCCCATCCGCAAATACGGCCAGATCATCGGCTTCGCGAGCCGGCCCATCGGCCCGGGCGAGCACGTGCACGTCCACAATTGCGGCCTGCACGACTTCGCCCGTGACTACGCGATCGGCAGCGAGGTCAAGCCCACGGCCTACGTGCCCGAGGCCGAGCGGGCGAGCTTCCTCGGCTTCGTGCGCGAGAACGGCAAAGTCGGCACGCGCAACTATCTGGGCGTGTTGTCGACCGTGAACTGCTCGGCTACGGTCTGCAAGCTCGTGGCCGAGCGCTTCCCGCGCGATCTGCTGGCTCGCTACCCGAACGTCGACGGGGTGGTGGCGATCACCCACGCGACCGGCTGCGGCATGGCCGACCGCGGCGAAGGCTTCGCCACGCTGCAGCGCACGCTCTGGGGCTTCGCCCGGCATCCGAACTTCGCCGGCGTGCTGCTGATCGGCCTCGGGTGCGAGGTCAACCAGATCGACTTCCTGATGGAGGCCTACGGCCTGACGCCCGGACCCTGGTTCCGGACGATGACCATGCAGGAGACCGGTGGCACGGCCAAGACGATCGCCCGTGCCACGGCCGCTCTGGCCGAGATGCTGCCGGACGCCGACCGGGCGCGCCGGCAGCCCGTCGCCGCGAGCGAGCTCGTCTTGGCACTGCAGTGCGGCGGTTCGGACGGCTATTCCGGAATCAGCGCCAACCCCGCGCTGGGTCACGCCGCCGACATTCTGATCCGCCACGGTGGCACGGCGATCCTCTCCGAGACGCCCGAGATCTACGGCGCTGAGCATCTGCTCACCCGACGGGCGGTCAGTCGCAAGGTCGGCGAGCGGCTGATCGAGCGGATCCGCTGGTGGGAGCAGTACACTGCGAGCAACGGCGGCGAGATGAACAACAACCCCTCGCCGGGCAACAAGGCGGGAGGGCTGACGACGATTCTCGAGAAGTCGCTCGGCGCAGCCGCCAAGGGCGGCACGACCAACCTCACGGGCGTGTTCCACTATGCCGAGCCGATCGACACCAAAGGGTTCGTCTTCATGGACAGCCCCGGCTACGATCCTTGCTCGGCGACCGGCCAGGTCGCCTCGGGCGCCAACCTGATCGCCTTCACCACCGGCCGCGGCTCTTGCTTCGGCTTCAAGCCGGTGCCGTCGATCAAGATCGCGACCAACACGCCCATGTACAACCGCATGATCGACGACATGGACCTCAATTGCGGCACCATCGTCGACGGCGAGGAGACGATCGAGGAGGCGGGCCGGCGGATCTTCGACCTGCTGCTGCGGGTCGCTTCGGGCGAGCGGTCGAAGTCCGAGGCCCTGGGCGTGGGCGACCACGAGTTCGTGCCCTGGCAGATCGGCGCCGTCATGTAAGGTGCGGGCGAAGCGGGGCCGGAGCGCGCAGGACGGGCGGCCGGTGGGGCCCGAGCGCCTTCCCGACGCCGCGGCCCTGGCCGCGCGCATACCCGATGGCGCCCTGGTCGCTTTGGCCCCCGACTATGCCGGGGCGCCGATGGCGGTGGTCAAGGAGCTGATCCGTCGAAGGGTGCGCGGCCTACGCCTTTTGGGGGTACCCCAGCTCGGGCTGCCGGCCGAACTCCTGGTCGCTGCCGGCTGCGTCGCCGAGCTCGAGACGGCGGCGATCGGGCTCGGCGAGCTCGGCATCGCGCCGGCCTTCGAGCGGGCCCGGCGGGCCGGGCGGGTGGCGATTCGCGAGAGCAGCTGCCCGGCGATCCACAGCGCGCTCCAGGCGGCCGAGAAGGGGCTGCCGTTCCTGCCGGTCCGGGGGATCCTGGGCAGCGACCTGCTCGCCGCCCGACCGGATTGGAAGGTGGTCGACAACCCCTTCCCGCCGCACGATCCGATCCTGCTCGTCCCGGCCATCCGCCCTGACCTGGCGCTGATCCACGCACCGCTCGCCGACCGCGAGGGCAATGTGTGGATCGGGGTGCGGCGCGAGCTGATGCTCATGGCGCACGCCGCCCGCGCCACGCTCGTCTCGGTCGAGCGCGTGCAGGAGGGCTCGCTCCTGGCGGATCCGCTCACGGCGGCGGGCACGATTCCGGCGCTGTACCTGGATGCGATCGCCCACGTACCGGGCGGGGCCCGGCCGACCGCGCTCTGGGGCGAGCCCGCCGACCTGGCTGCCCTCGAGGCCTACGCCGTCGCCGCGGCGAGCGAGGCCGGGCTCACGGGTTGGCTCGAGGACTGGCTCGCCGCATGAGCGCGCCCCGGGCCCGTCGCGAGCTCCTGATCGCCACGATCGCCGAGCTGTTGGTCGGCTGCCGGCACGTCGCGGTCGGCGCCGCCTCGCCGATCCCGGCTGCGGGTGCGCTGCTCGCCCGCCTGCGCGATCCGGCGCTCACCGTGAGCCTCCTGGGCAGCGCCGCCCACAACGCCTTCACCGATGGCGGAAAGGAACTGTTCGACTGCGCCGCCCAGGGGCGGATCGACGCCTTCTTCCTCTCCGGAGCCCAGATCGACGGGGCGGGGAACGTCAACCTGCTCGGTGTGGGCGGCCGCTGGCCGCGGCTCGAGCGCCGCTTCCAGGGTTGCTTCGGGGCACCCTACCTGGCCTTCCTGGTGCCCCGCCTGGTCCTGTTCCGCGAGGAGCACACGCCCACGACCCTGGTGGAGCGGGTCGACTTCGTGAGCGCGCCGGGCACGAGCCCGCCGGGGGTCCACCGCCCGGGCGGCCCGGCCTTCCTTCTGACCGGCCGCTGCCTGTTCCGCTTCGAGGCGGGACGGTTCCGGCTCCTTCGCCTGCATCCCGGGGAGAGCCTCGAGGGGGTTCGGGCCGCCACCGGCTTCGCCTTCGCCGCGGACGGGCCGCTCGCCCGGACGGCGGAGCCGGACGCGGCGACCCGGGCGCTGATCCGTGGCCCGGTGGCCCGGGCGCTGGCCGACGCCTACCCCCGCTTCGCCGCGCGCCTCTCGGGCTGAGCGCGGCAGCTCACCGGCCCTCGGGTCCTTCGGGGCCGAGCGTACCCCGAGGCTGCACCCGGTTCGCTCGGCTTCCGGGCAGGGGCGGTTTTCGGTAATGACTTGTTAAGGGACCTCGAGGGCGGCATACTTCGAGTGGTGAGGCTCAACTTCACCCGAAGGAGCAGCGTCGAAAGAGGGAGGGACGGTCGAGAGGAGGGCTGAATTAGGAGAATAGAAGCGCCTCTTGTTCAATCGAATGTTCGCTTTCGGGGGAAACGTCGTGAGCAAAGTCTTGGCCCTCGACGAAACCAGTGGGCACAGCCGAGCCCGGAAGGCCGGGCCGGTCCCTGCCCGAACCGGCGGCGGGTTGCGGGCGGTCGAGGAATCGTTCCCGGCCGATCGGGGGATGGAACCCGTGACCTCCTGCTACGTCCTCATCGACCGGCAACGATTGCGGCGCGCCTGGCTGACGGCGAGCCTCGAGAGCTGGGCCCTCGGGGGCCGGGTCACGGCGCTCGCGAGCGCCGCCGAGCTGGCTATTCGGGTCAACGATCCGAGCCAGCGGATCGAGCTCGTGATCCTGAGCGTCGGGAGCCTCACGGTCGCCGATCCGGCGGTGGCCGAGGATCTGCGCTGGCTGCGCAGCCATCTCGCCGAGGTGCCGGTGGTGCTGCTCGCCGACCTCGAGGACCCGGCGAGCATGGCGGCGGCCCTGCGAGCCGGTGTCCGTGGCTATCTCCCGACCAGCATCGAGCCGGATGTCGCCCGCCAGGCGCTCGCACTCGTGCTCGCCGGCGGGTCCTACGCGCCGCCCGGGCTCCTGCTCGCGGGCGAGGGCGCGCCACCGGCGGGGACGCCGGCTCCGGTCGCCGCGGCTTGCGTACGGCTCGACAAGCTCACCCCGCGCCAGCGCGAGGTCCTTGCGCTGCTCGGTCAGGGCCGCCCGAACAAGGTCATCGCCCAGCGGCTGGCCATGTGCGAGAGCACCGTCAAGGTTCACGTCCGGCAGATCATGCGCAAGCTCGGCGCATCCAACCGCACCGAGGTCGCCCTCAAGTTGCGCGAGCTCGTGGGCGCTCCGAGTTGAACCGGGTGCCGCGGCGGCGGTACGGAGCGCCGCGGCGATCCTCCGGGCCTATCAGAACAGCGGGGTGTCGAAGCGGATCGGCAGCGACACCTTCACGGCGAAATCCGGCGCTTCGTCGGTGAGGCCGATCGTTCCCTGCAAATCGAACAAGAGCCGCGGCGCGAGCACGATCGAGGCGCCGAGATTGAGGCTCGCCGAAACGAAATCCGAACCGTCGAGCTTGTCGCCGTCGAGCTCGGTCTCGTCGCCCCAGGTCGTCTCGAAGATCGCACGCACCGAGGTCGAGGGGCTGGTCGCGAGGATCGTACCGAAACTGAGCCCTACCTGCTGCCCAGGCCGTACGTCACCGTCCTCGAAACTGTACTGATAGCTGCCACCGACGACGAAGACCAACGGGTCGCTGCGTTTGAGCGCCACGAGCTCGGCCCTGAGGTCGTCGAAGCCACCCGGCAGCCCGACCCCGCCGTCCTCGCGTTCGCCCGTCGAGGTGTCCCAGGTCAACCGACCGATGAGGTCCGGGACCCAGCCCTCTTCGCGCAGGAGCGTCTTCGCGACGCCGATGCTGATGTCGCCGAGCGCGTTGCCGCTCGCCGAGCGCTGGTCGACCGGAACGAGCCCCTGCTCGCTCACCACGTCTTGGTCGACATAGTTGTAGGGGACCGAGAACTCGAGCTGGCTGTCCCAGGGGAGTCCGAGCCGTAGCCCGAGCTCGGCCTGATAGAGGTCGCGCCGAACCTTCTGGGCACCGACGCCGGTCACGACCCCGCCCGCGCCGAGGAAGAAGATCGGGCTGTCGCTCTGGGAGCGCTGCCACAGCAGGCTCGGCTCGACCTCGAGCTGGCCCGGCTCGAGGAGGAGCGCGCCCGTCGCCACCAGCACGCGCTCGAGCGCGCGCTCGGCCGCCAGCGGGTCGACCGCGAATTGGCCGGGTGCGGCCGGGCGCTCGGCGACGGCCGGGGCGGGGGGCGCCGGCGGTCGCGATGCTGCCGTCGGGGTCGGCGCCGGCGTCACGACGGTCGGTTTCGCCTCGCCCGTCTGCACAGCGCCCTTGGCGAGCTTCTCGGTCTCGGCGAGGCGCTTCTCGAGGGCGTCGAGCCGGCGCCGGAGTACCGCGATCGCCTGATCGCGCTGGCGCAGCTGGCGCTGCAGCTCGGCCGCCGATGCCGCCGCCTCCTGGGCGTCCGCCGGGCCCGAGGGCAGCGTCAGGGCGAGCAGGACGGCGCTCGTCGCGAGCAATCCTCGGGTCAAGCTCGGCCAGGGCTCCAGCACGCCTCGTTCTCCCCCGTTCGGCCGGCGCGGCCGGCGCTCAGCGCAGGAACACGAAATCTTCGGGCCGGGCGGCGAGCGCACCGGGCCCCGTGGGTCCGTCCCGGCGGACGACGACGAAGCCGACCTTGCCGATGTCGGGATATTCGAGCCAGGCCCGCTCGAACGCCGACACCGTCATGGTCGTGTTCCCGAAGGCCGGGTCCGCCAGGAGCACGCGGTTGCCGAGCCGCCCGCGGAAGACCACGAAGTGATTGTAGCCTTTGACTTCGATCGGGACCACGATCGGTGCCTTGGCCTCGAGGTCGGCAAGGGTGAGGCGGCCGTAGCCGATGCCCTCGTAGCCGCGAGCGTCGACGAAACGCTTGAGGTCAAGCAAGGAGAATCCCTGACGGAGCTGCACGAGCTCGGGATTCTCGATGTATTCCTTCCGACTCATGAGCCCGAGGGCGATCTCGCGCTCGCTCACCGGATCGGCGTGTTGATGATTGAGGACGGTGGCGAGCGCGGCGGCCCCGCAGCTCAGGTCCCAGGCCTGGACCACGACCTTGTCCTGACGAATCTCGAGCAGCGACCGTACCGGCCGTCGCTCGGTCGCGCCGGCTCGGTCCGCGCCGAAAGTCAGGAGGGCCGCGATCAGCGCCGCTCGGGCGACCGCGCGGTGGAGCCGTGACGGGCTCTGGGTCATGGCGATCGTCCGACTCCCGTCCGTCCGCATGGTGGCGGATGCTAGAGGCGAAGGGACGGGTGTCAACCGCCGCGCCGGCGGCGCGGGCGGCTCGATCGGTCGCTGTGGTCGCGCCGCAGGGGGCGGCCTCCCCCTCGGGGTATCCACCTTTTGCGCGGTTGCTTCGACGCGCGCCCCGTCGCCTAATGCAACGACAGACGAACGCCTCGGCCGAATGGGACGAGACGCACAAGCCGGGATGTGTCCTTCGCGCTCCGCTGGCGTTCGGCGGCGGCGGGTCGGGACGGAAGCGGGCGACCGCTGAGACGGCGAGGAGGGAGACGATGATCAAGCGGGTGTGGATGAGCGCGCTCGGGGTATTGCTGCTGGGGGCCGCGGTCGCCGAGGCCGGCGAGCACGTGCTCGTCCTGGGCGAGGCCGAGCTCGATGCGGTCGCGGCAGGGACCGCCACCTCGGCTGCGCTCGGCTACGCGCTGGCGAACGGCAGCGTCTTCGCGAGCGCCGGGGTCCGCGGCACCTCGAACTCGTCGAACACCGGCAGAGGCTCGGTGTCCTCGACGACGACGATCGCCGAGAGCACCGGTGTCGGTACCGGCGGCCAGGGTGTGACCGGCGGCACGACGACCGGCACCGGCAATGCCGGCCGGTTCAGCACGGTGATCCCGGTGCACACGGTGACGACCTACGGCGGCTCGGGCGTCACGCTCGCCCATACCACGACCGCCGGGTTCTGAGCAGGATGCGGGCCGGTCCGGGTCGCGGCCTCTCCACCTTTCGGAGTAGGACCTCGAGCGGGCTCGGCCCGAGAGACCAGAGGAAGAGTAGAGAAGAGGCGGGGGCACGCGGGCGAGGACGGGTCGGGTCGATCCACCGAAAGAGTGCTCGACAATCCGACCGAACGTTCGCGAAAGTAGGGTCGAGTGGAGTCGTCGGCTCGGGGCCTACGGGTCCGGCCGGCGACGCGGAGGAGACGATGAGGGTGCAGCAGGGACTGATCCGCGGACTCGCCACGGCCTTCGCCCTCTGGGCGGGTGCCGCGATCGCCGGAGAGCCGATCCGGCTCGAGGCGCCGCAACTCGACGGCGTGACCGCGGGTGCGGGCGGGTTCGCCTACTTCTTCGGTGCCGGGACGGCGAGCTTCAACGGGGCCGGCGGCTCGACCATCGAGGGAGAAGGCAACGCCACTTACAACGAGGAGATCACCTATACCCCGAGCAGCGGGCTCAAGTTCAAACGCAACGCCAGCGGTACCTACAAGGGCTCGTCGAAGGCACAGGCCAACGGCGGGACCGCCTCGGCGACGCTGGCCGCGGGTTCGGGTGTGGTGCTCAACTGACAAGCCCCGTCCGGGCGACCGGGCGGGCGGACGAGGTTGACGACCACCGGTGGCGGGCGAGCCGTTCGGGCTCCGATCGGTGGCGCAACGTGGGCGGATGAAGGAGGAAACGTCGATGCTCAAGGGTACGCTTCTCGCGACGGCCGCCGGCCTGGCGCTGGCCTCGACCGTCTCCGCGGCCGAGCCGACCCGGCTCACCGCCGACCAGATGGACGAGGTGACGGCCGGGCTCTCGCTGGCTCTCGCTGCGTTCCTGACCGCGACCGCGGCCGCCTCGACGAGCTCGCAGAACGAGTCGGTGAGCCAGGAGTCGAGCGGCAGCGCCTCGACCGAGGACAATGCGACGATCACCAGCAGCAGCACGACGCTGTCGGCCAAGCGCAACGTCTCGGCCAAGAAGAAGGTGACGCAGAGCTCCACGGCCTGCTCGGGCTGCCAGAGCGCGGGGCTGACGATCGGCGTCGCCGGCACGCTCGTCACGCCCTGAGGCGGCGAGCAGATACGGAAGGAAGGGGTCCCGCAGCGGCGGGACCCCCTGCTCGCTCCGGAATGGTCGATCGACTCGAGGGAGACGGTGAGCCTCGGGGGAAGTCAGAACGACGGTTCGGCGCCTCACGGCGCGAACAGAGAGGTTGACGCTCGCCGGGAGCAGGGCATCACGGGGGTGCTCGTTCGGCAGCGCAACACGGAGAAGAGGAGGAAACGTCGATGCTCAAGGGTACGCTTCTCGCGACGGCTGCCGGCCTGGCGCTGGCCTCGACCGTCTCCGCGGCCGAGCCGACCCGGCTCACCGCCGACCAGATGGACGAGGTGACGGCCGGGCTCTCGCTGGCTCTCGCTGCGTTCCTGACCGCGAGCGCGGCCGCCTCGACGAGCTCGCAGAACGAGTCGGTGAGCCAGGAGTCGAGCGGCAGCGCCTCGACCGAGGACAACGCGACGATCACCAGCAGCAGCACGACGCTGTCGGCCAAGCGCAACGTCTCGGCCAAGAAGAAGGTGACGCAGAGCTCCACGGCCTGCTCGGGCTGCCAGAGCGCGGGGCTGACGATCGGCGTCGCCGGCACGCTCACCACGCCCTGAGGCGGGACAGCGAAGAGTCGAAACGCCGCCGGTTCCGGTCGGCGGCCGGCCCTTGGAGCCCCCGAGAGGGGGCTCTTCTTTTTTGTTAACCCTGGTGAAGGCACAAAGGTGCGGGCCGTCCCGGCTCGTGGCTGGCCCGCGACCCTTCGGAAACCGGGGAGCCGGAGCATGAGCCAATCGATCCGCGAGACGCTCGAGGCTGCGATCGGACGCCTGCAGGCGGGCGCGGTCGAGGAGGCGCGCGCGCTCGCCGAGACGGCACTCCAGCGTCGGCCCGACGCGCCGGATGCGCACGCGGTGCGCGCCGCCTGCCTCGAGCGGCAGGGGCTCCTCGAGGAAGCGCTCGCGGCCTGGGAGACGGCCGTCCGCCTCGAGCCGAAGTACCTCCTCGCCCAGGCGAACCGGGCCGCGCTCCTGCACCGGCTGGCTCGCCTCGAGCCCGCCCTCGAGGGTGTCGAGGCGGCGCTCGCCCTCGCCCCGGACCTGGCGCTGCTCCACGCCAACCGTGCCATTATACTGGCCGATCTGCGGCGCTGGCCGGAGGCGGCGGAAGCCGCCCGCGCCGCGCTCGAGCGGGAGCCGGGGCTCGCCGGGGCGCATCTCGCCCTCGGCCTCGCGAGCGAGGCGCTCGAAGGTGCCGCGGCGGCGCTGCCGCATCTCGAAGCAGCGGTCGCCGCCGACCCGTCCCTCCTCGCCGCGCGGGTCCATCTCGTGCGGATCTTGACCGAACTCGGCCGGCTCGCCGAGGCGCTCGCCGCGGCCGAGGCGGCGCTCGAGGTCCATGCCGACGTGGTCGATCTCCTGATAGCGCGGGGTGAGCTCCTGCGTCGCTTGGACCGTGCCGCCGAGGCGGTCGCGCCGCTCGAAAAGGCCCTCGCGCTCGATCCGGGCAACGAGCGGGCGCGGATCGAGCACGGGCTCGCGCTGGCCGACCTCGGCAAAGAGGAACAGGCGCGGGCGATCGCCGAGCTCGAGCAGCTGGCGGCGGAGCAGCCGGACGACCCGACCCGGCTTCTGGCATTCGCCGTGGCGTTGATCCGCAACGGCCAGTCCTCCCGGGCGCTGCCGGTGCTCGACCGGGCCGCGGCCCTCGACCCGAACGATCACGAGATCGTCCTCGAGCGGGCGATCGCGCTCTCCCGCCTCAAGCGGATGGAGGAGGCGATCGTCTGTTACCAACGGGCCTGCGCGCTCCGGCCCGACGATCCGGAGCCGCCCATGCGGCTCGCCCGGGCCTACATGAAGCTCGGCGACAGCCGCCGGGCGGCCGAGGCCTTCCGCCGCGGGCTCGCGCTCGCCCCGCGGGATTCGGTTTCGCACAGCGATCTGCTGGTCTGCCTCTTGTTCGGCGGACTCGTGGGGCTCGAGGAGCTGGCCGCCGAGCACCGCGTCTGGGGCGAACGGTTCGGCCGGCCCGCGGGGCGCTGGACGAGCTGGCCCAACGAGCGGGATCCGGAGCGACCACTCCGGATCGGGCTGGTCTCGCCCGACCTCGGCCGGCACCCGGTGGGCATGATGGTGCTGCCGATCCTCGAGGCGCTCGACCGCGAGCGCTACTCGCCGATCGTCTTCTCGACGCGGGAGAAGCCGGATGCCTGGACCGCACGGATTCGTGCCGCGGTGGATGTCTGGCACGAGGTGGCTCCGCTCGACGATCGGGCGCTCGCCGGCCTCGTTCGACGAGAGCGGATCGACGTGCTGATCGACCTCTCCGGCCATACCGCCAACAACCGGCTCACCATGTTCGCGTTGAAGCCCGCGCCGGTGCAGGTGAGTTGGCTCGGCTACCCGTTCACCACCGGACTCGAGGCCATCGACTACGTGTTGGGCGACGACAGCATGGTGCGGCCCGAGGAGGAGCGGCTCTATGTCGAGCGGGTTCTACGTTTTCCATCCGGGAGGCTGTGCTTCGCACCGCCCGACTACGCCCCGCCGGTCAAGCTGCCACCCGCACTCGCGACCGGGCGGGTGACCTTCGGCAGTTTCAACAACACGGTGAAAGTGGGTCCCCGGGTCGTGGCGCTGTGGAGCCGGGTGCTGCACGCGGTTCCCGGCTCGCGCCTCCTGTTGAAGTGGGGCGCCTTCGACCACGCCTTCGCGGTCGAGCGGTTCCGTGCCGCCTTCGCCGAGCACGGAATCGGACCGGATCGGCTCGAGTTCCGCGGCCAGTCGAACCACGCCGACATGCTCGCCGAATACGGCGCGGTCGACATCGCCCTCGACCCGTTCCCCTATGGCGGCGGCATGACGAGCGTCGAGGCGCTCTGGATGGGCTGCCCGCTGGTCACGCTCACCGGCCCGCACCCGATGGAGCGGCAGGGCGAAGCATTCTTGCGCCAGCTCGGCGAGCCCGGCTGGATCGCCCGAGACGAGGACGGTTACGTGCGGATCGCGGCCGGCCTCGCCTCTTCGCCCGGGCGGCTCGCCGCCCTGCGGCTCCTGCAGCGCGAGCGTATGCGCACCTCGCCGCTCTGCGACGGCGCCCGGATCGCGCGCGATCTCGAAACTCTGCTCCGCGAGGCCTGGCGGCGTTGGTGCCGCACTGCCTTCTTCCACGAATAGGCGACGCCGGCCGACGGCCGGCGTCGCCGCCGAGAGGCGCTCGAGCGGAAGGGAGAGTGCGGCTCAGTCGTCGCTGGTCTGCCACAGGACGAAGCGGACCAGCAGGACGGCGCCGCTCTGAATGGTCGGCTTGAGGCTGCCGATGCTGGAGCCGAGGAAGGAGAACGACCCGGCGGCGGTCACCTGGTCCAGCTGCTCCTGGGTGAGCTCCAGAGCCTTCGGCGTCTCGGTCGGGACCGGCTGGCCGAGTTCGGCGGCCTGGGCCGCGCTGCCGAGGGCCAGGACGAGGGCGGCGCCCAACGCGAGCCTGTCGAGCTTCATGATGCGTTCCTCCGAGTTGGTCGGCGCGGCCCGAGAGCCGCCACCCGAAAGCGTCTAGCGCACCGCCGCGGCTCCGGGCAGCGGCCCATCGGTTCGATCACCGGAGGGCGTAGGGCCTCTGGCCGATCATCCCCCAGCGGATCCGCTCACCACGAGGATCTCGCGATGGCCCTTGGTGACCCGGTCGGCCTTGAAGGTCTTCTTGCCGGAGCGGCTCACCGTCCGCTTGCCGTTGCCGGTCGAGCCGGTCGGCGGGATGACGGTGGGTTTCTGACGCGCGAGCTCGAGGGCCAGATCCGCGAGCCCCTTGCCGGAACCCGGCAACACCACCTGCGCCACGATACCGGCGGCTTTCACCCCTTTCGCCGCCCCGGCGGTGATGGTGTCGAGCGTCGGATCGTCGAGCCGCAGCGGCTCTTCCGCCCGGGCGAGCCCGCCCGCCAATAGCACCGCCAACGCCAGCACGGGCAGCCCGGCCAGCCGGATGCCTCCACGCGCCATGGTTTCCTCCCGCCGGAAGCGAGCACGCCGGAGCGTGTCCGCCCGGACCCCCTTCTTCAGACTCGCATCTTGGAGAAGGAGCGCGGGCGCAGCAAGCGCCCGCAGGGAGTACGCCCCTTGGTTGTAGTCAAGAGGAGGCGAGAGCCGGTTTCGACTTTCTCCTCCGCGTTGCGGTCTCAGCGCGGTACCAGGGCCACGGCCGCGCGGCTCGAGGTGGTGGCGCGCCACCGTGCCGTGCGCCCGTCGCTCTGCGCGCCGTGATCGGCCCGGGTGGTGGCGATGGCCACCGGCCCCGCGGCGAAGGCGGTCGACTCGCTGTGGGTCGAGACGGAGAGGCGGCGCAGCGCGCCCGCCCGGACGGTGTCGAGCGTCGCCTCGTCCAGCCGGACCGGCTCGGCCCGGGCAAGGCCCGCCGTGGTCAACAGCGTGCTGGCGAGGAGGAAAGCGCGAAGCTTCACGATCGTCTCCCGTTGGCTCGCCGGAGGCGGTGCCCCCGGCCCGAGGTCCGGCCCGAGCCATGCCCGCCCGGAGGTCGGGTGGGCGGCCGGCGGCGGGCCCGTCGAACCACGAGGGACCCGCCGCCGGAGGTGCTCAGGCGTAGCTGTCGTAGCCGCTGCCCGAGCTCACGAGGGTGAGGGTCGATTCGACGTTCATGAGGAAGACCGCGTCGCCGTCGCCACCGTGCTCGATCAGCAGACCGCGGCCGAAGTGCGCGTCCGTGACCACGGTTTGGCGGATGGGCTCGCCGCGCTCGAGCTTGAGCACGTCGACGCCGCGCTCGAAGTCGACGATCACGTCGACGCCGTCGCCGTCGTTGAACCAGAAGGTGTCGCGGCCCGAATCGCCGAGGAGGGTGTCGCCGCCGATCAGCTCGACCTCGTTGAAGAGGGCGAGCGGGCCCTCGAGGCCGTCGAGGGGGAGGACCTCGACGCTGAACGCGCTGTGCACCTCACCGAACGTCTCCACCAGGAAGTCGTTGGTGATCGTCACCTCGGCCTGGGCGTAGATGTCGCCGGTGAGCTGGATGAGCATCAACGCCTGGCTGCCGTCGCCGAGTGTCAGCAGCGCCAGGGCCTGCAGGGCCCCGCCGATGCTCACCACGATGTTGCCGAACTCGTTGAGCTCGGCCGTGGCGAAGGCGTCGGCCGCCGCGTAGGTCTCGCCGAACAGGTCGAAATCGCCGTCGATCAGATATTTGAGGGCGTAGCGGCCGTTGTCCTCGCCGCCCCAGAGATGATCGTCGCCGGCGCCGCCGTTGAGGACGTCGTTGCCGGGGAGCCCGCCCTCGGCCCGGGCGCGGACCGAGAATACCGCGTCGTCGAAGTCGCCCGAGTCGGCCGGATGATCCTCGAGGGCGAGCCGGTACTCGCGCTCGCCGCCGGTCTGGTCGACCAGATGGCCCGTGTACCAGCCGTTCGGGTTCTTGCCCGGCTCGGTGGTGAGCAGGTTGACGCCCTCGAAGCCGTAGAGCGGCCGCCCGGTGTCGAGCTCCTTCAGGATCCAGCCGCCGCCCTCCTGGACGAGCCGCAGCTCGAGCTGGGTCGGATCGCCCTCGGCGAGCCAGCCGTTCTCGGCATAGCCGTTCGGGACGAGAAAGAATTCGAGATTTCGATACTGTTCGGGCGTGAGGTTCAACTCGGCCAGGAAGCGGATCACGTTCGGGTCGCTGTCGAGATCGGTGTTGGCGAGGAGGATGTGGGCCTCCCCGGTCGTCCGATCGTACCAGCCGAACACGTTGCGGAAGTCGGCGCTCTCCGATTCGAAGCGGATCTCGAGCTTGACGTCGAGGGTCGAGGCGAAGCCGCGCTCGTCCTGGTCGCCGAAGATCAGGTCGTCGCCGGCACCACCGTTGATCTTGTCGTTGCCGAAGCCGCCGACGATCGTGTCCTTGGACGCGAAGGCGACGTTCGAGAGGTAGGTGTCGTTACCGTTGCCGAGATCGATCCGGATCTCGGTGTCGCGGCCGTTGTAGGCGGGGATCGCCTTCTTTCCCGACCCGAGCCAGCCGGAGCCAACCTCGACCCAGTCGTCGAACCCGGTGAGCTCGGCGGTGAGCAAATTCGGGCTCGTCACCTTGTTGTTGAGGAGGTCGAGGTGCAGCCGCAGCGGACCGTCCATGTCGGTCGCGTCGATGCTGCCGCGGACGAAGTTGGTGATCCGCACCGTGACCTCGTCGATCGACGGGCCGTCGAGGATGCCGTCGCCGAGATCGATGCGCACGTCGGCGAAGTTCTTGACGTTGATCCGCGAGACTTCGGACATGAGGGCGTCGTCGGCGGCGAGCGCGAAGGCGCCCACCTTGCCGAAGCCCTTGTCGCTCACGCAGACGTCGAGGGTCTTATTGCCCGACAGGCCCTTCAGAGAGGCCTTCACCTTCGGCACGTCGTCGCCGCTGAAGGGGCGCACGCTCCAGGCGAAGTTCGTCGTGCCGAACTCGCGCGTCCAGGCCTGCGTGCTGGGCGGCTCGTTCGGATCGAGCAGACGGTCGAAGCTGCGCGCGAACGTGATCCTGCTCACGGTCTCTCTTCCCGGCTCTGCCGTGCGGAGGGCGGGCCGCGACGGCGTTGCGTGTCGCCGCCGGTATCTCCGGAGGACCGGGAGATCGCTTGGTTAACAGGGAGTTAACGGCATCGTCGTACGACGCCGCGTTAACCAGTCGTCAACCCTGGCGGGTGTCTCGCGCGCTCGTCGGCGCCGACGCGAAGGCCTCGCGTGCCTGCCGCTCCCGCACCCGTCGGCAGAGCGCCGCCAGCCGTCGGTCCGGCACGCCCAGCTCCTCGAGATGCGCCACCGTGTTGAAGAGATAGTCGCAGCAGGCCCCGACCGGGCCCCGGGCAGTGGCGAGCGCTTCGACGATCCGCTCCTCCGCGAGGCGGCCGGCGTAGCGCGGATGGGCGCGGTTGATGGTGAAGGCGATGGCTCGCACGGTCTCACCCGCGCCGTGTGCGGTGACCCAGGTCGGCCGATAGGCGGCGGTCACCATCTCGCGGCGCCAGACGATGTCGAGCTCGCTCTCGACCTCGGCCTCGGCGATCCGGAAGGCCACCCCGCGGCAGGAGCCGCCGGGCTCGAGCCCGAGCATGAGGCCCGGCCGCTCCGGGCTGCCGCGACCGATGCTCGTCCAGAGGCAGAAGCGGCGGTGCCAGCCGGGCACGGTGACCACCCGTCGCTCGACGAAGTGGAAGCAGGGATTCCAGATCAAGGAGCCGTAACCGAACACCCACACATCGGCACCGGGCGGCCGCCGGGCCAGGCAGGCGGCTCGCGAGGCGGCGAGCTCGGCCTCGTCGAGCACGCCCGGCACCCCGTGCGCCCGGACGAGCTCCTGGATCCAACCGGAGCGGATACGCTCGCGGGTCAGCACGACCCCTCTCTCCTCGCGCCGCAGGCGCAGATGCGCCGCCGCCGCGGGTCCGACAAGGGGTCAGGCCCGCGGCGCCCCGTCCGCATCCGAGGGTGCCGTCCGCCGACGCGAGGGCCGTGGCGGCGACGCCGCTGCCGGCCGCAGGAACAGAAAGCGGGTGCGGCCGTAGCGGCGCTCCTGCTCGACAGCGAGGCCCTCGGGCGGCTCGAAGGGTTCGCTCGAAGCCAGCTCGACCACGACCCGACCCTCGCGGGCGATCCACCCACCCGTGAGCAGCGCCTCGAGCGCCGGTCGGGCGAGCCCGGTACGCCAAGGCGGGTCGAGGAAGACGATGTCGAAGGGCTCGCGTGCCGGGCCGAGCCGGCTCGCATCGGCCACGAGCAGGCGAACCCGGCCGGCCTCGCCCAGCTGTTCGATGTTCTTGCGGATGGCGGCGACCGCGGCCGGATCGTTCTCGACCAGAAGCACCGCTTGCGCGCCGCGCGAGGCGGCCTCGAGGCCGACCGCGCCGGTACCCGCGAACAGATCGAGGAAGCGACAGCCGGCGAGCGGTGGTGTGCCGTGCTCGAGGATGCCCAGAAGGGCTTCGCGCGCCCGATCCGAGGTCGGCCGGGTAGCGAGTCCGGGCGGGGCCTGCAGCCGTCGCCCGCGGTGGCGGCCGGCGATGATCCTCAACGGCCGGCCTCCGTCCCACCGGCCGGCGCGGCCGCCCGCCGCCGCGGTACCGGGGCGAGTGCCGCACCCAGCTGCTCCTTGAGCACCTTGCGCGGCACCTCCTCGATCGCACCCCGCGGCAGGCCGCCCAGCTGAAAGGGGCCGTAGGCGACCCGGATCAACCGGTTCACCTCGAGGCCGAGCGATTCGAGCACCCGACGGACCTCGCGGTTCTTGCCTTCCTTGAGGCTCACCGTGAGCCACACATTGGCGCCCTGGACCTTGTCGAGCCGAGCCTCGATCGGGCCGTAGGTGACGCCGTCGATTGTCGTACCGCGGGCGAGTGCCGCGAGTGCCGCCTCTTCGACCTTGCCGAAGGCGCGCACCCGATAGCGTCGGGTCCACCCCGTGGTCGGCAGCTCGAGGCGCCGCTTGAGCTCGCCGTCGTTGGTGAGCAGCAAGAGGCCCTCGGAGTTGAGATCGAGCCGACCGACCGGAACGAGCCGGGGCAGGCCCGGCGGCAGCCGCTCGAGATAGGTCGGCCGACCCTGCGGGTCCTTGGCGGTCACGACGACCCCGCGCGGCTTGTGCCAGCGGAAGAGCCGGGGCGGCTCGGGTTCCGGCAGCGGCCGGCCGTCGACCGTCACGCACTGCGCCGCCGTCACGTCGAGCGCCGGGCTCGCGACCGTCCGGCCGTCGACCGCCACCCGCCCGGCCCGGATCCAGGCCTCGGCCTCGCGCCGCGAGCAGAGCCCGGCTCGGGCGATCCGTTTGGCGAGCCGCTCGGCCCCTTCGGGCTTCCGCGCCCCGGCCGCCGGTGCCGCCGCGGCTCCGCCCCGCCGCGCCCGCCGCCCCGCTCGCCGCGACGGCTCGCCTACGGGTCCGCTCATCGGGCCTCCCGCCGCGCCCGGCCGGCGGCGATCAGACCCTCGAGGATCGCCACGTCGCCGGGCCCGATCCGGTATTCCGGGTGCCACTGGACGCCCAGGCAGAAGCGCCGGCGCGGGTCCTCGATCGCTTCGATCACGCCGTCGGGCGCCCGGCCGCTCACCAGGATTCCGGGCCCCACCGTCTCCGCCGCCTGATGATGCGCACTGTTCACGAGCAGCCGCTCGGTACCCGTGAGCCGGTGCAGGAGCGTGCCGGGTACGACCAGCACTTCGTGGCCGGGCTCGGTCCGCGGGTTGGGCTGCTCGTGGGCGAGCGCGTCGGGCACCGAATCGGGGATGTGCTGGATCAGCCGGCCGCCGAGGACGACGTTCAGGAGCTGCTGGCCACCGCAGATGCCGAGGATCGGCAGGTCGGCCTCGAGCGCCCGTTCGGTGATCGCCCATTCGAAGCGGGTCCGCCGCTCCTTGAGGCGGACGGTGGCGTGCCGCTCGTCCGCCCCGTAGAGCGCGGGGTCGACGTCGAAGGCGCCGCCCGTGATCACGAGCCCGTCGATCAGCGCGAGATAATCGTCGACGAGCTCGGGCTCGTGCGGCAGCGCCACCGGTACGGCGCCGAGCCCGGCCAGGACGTCGCAATAGTTCTCGCGGAGCGCGTACCAGGGTAGCTTCGAATAGCCACCGGGCGGCTCGCTGTCGAGCGTGACGCCGATGACCGGACGGGGACTCGTGCGCATGGCCGGGCAGAGGTAGCGATCGACCGGAGCGCCTGCAAGGAGAGGGCCGGATGATCGATCTCGTCGAGAGCCGGCTCGGGGTACCGTTCCTCGACGCCCTGGCTCCGCTCGTCTTCCTCCTCGCCTGGGTCGGCTACGCCCGCTGGGCCGACGGGCCCGGCCGGCCGAGCCTGATGGCCCGCATGCACGAGTACCGGCTCGCCTGGATGCGGCGGATGCTCGCCCGCGACAACCGCATCACCGACCTCCAGGTGGTCCAGGTGCTGGTGCAGAACATCGCCTTCTTCGCGAGCTCCGCGATCATCCTGATCGGCGGGCTCGCGGCCGTGCTCGGCGCCCGCGACCAGGCGCTCGCCATCCTGGCCGACCTGCCGCTCGCGGCACCGAGCGCGCCGCGGGTGTTCGACGGCAAAGTGATGCTCCTCGTCCTGGTCTTCGTCTACGCCTTCTTCAAGTTCACCTGGACACTGCGTCAGTTCAATTACGTCGCGATCCTGATCGGCGCCGCTCCGCCGCCGAGCGAGGCCCACACCGAGGCCGCCGGGCGGCTGGTCGAGCGCGCCGCGCGCATGGCGACCAGGGCCGCGGACCATTTCAACAAGGCGATGCGGGCCTATTATTTCGGGCTCGCCGGGCTCGCCTGGTTCCTCCACCCGCTGCTCTTGATCGCCGCCGTGCTCTGGGTGGTGCTGGTGTCCTGGCGACGCGAGTTCCGCTCGACGAGCCTCGCCGTCCTGGGGCCGGTGGGCGAGCCGCTCGACGGTCCGCCTCGGCCGACCGCCCGGTCCTCGCCGTAGATGCCCGCTCGCCCGGTCGAGCGAAAAGCACCACGGCGACGGCCATCGGGTCGGGTCCGGCGGCCGGGCACGGCCGGCCCGACCCTGGAGGAGCAGGGGGCCTCGCCCGCCTTCAACCGGCGACGGCCCGGCGGCAGTGCTCGAGCCGGATGCGTGGACCCGGCACACCCATCCAATCGGACGGCCGGCAGGTGAGGATCAGAATCTGTCGGCGGGCGGATGCCTCGCCCAGGATCGCCTTCATCCGCTCGAAGCGGGCCTCGTCGGCGAACACGAGCGCGTCGTCGAGGATCAGGCAGGGGGCCTCGCCCTCGCGCTCGAGCAGGAGGTCGCCGAGCGCCAGGCGGACGAGCACGGCGAGCTGCTCGCGGGTGCCGACGCTGAGTTCGGCGAGCGGCTCCTCGATCCCGCCTCGCCGGAGATGGGTCGGAACGAGCCGCTCGGCGTCGATCACCGGCTCGGCGTCGGGCAGGAGCCGGCGCAGATAGGGCAGGAAGCGGTCGCGCACCGGCTCGGTCAGCCGCTCGGTCCCCGCCCGCTCGGCCTCCGCGAGGCTCTCGCGCAGGAGCCGCCAGGCGACGGCCTCGCGGGCGAGCGCCCGCTCCTTGCGCCAGAGGGCTTCGAGCTCCGGCTCGAGTTCGTCGAGCCGACTGTCGCAGGCCTCGATGCCGAGCCCGCGCACCTCGCCCTCGAGCCGGTCGACTTCCTGTCGGCAGCGGGCGATCTCCGCCTCGAGGGCGGCGATCTCGCGCTCGGCCTGGGCCTCGCGGGCCCGCACCCCCTCGGCATCGCGGCGGGTGAGCTCGGCCTCGATCGCGGCGAGGTTCGCGCGTGCCGCGGCGAGCATCTCGGCCGAGCGGGCACGCCCGGCCTCGAGCTCGCCGTCCGAGCAGCGCGCCTCGGCCGCGAGAAGCGCCGCGCGGGCCTCCTCGACCGCGCGCAACAGCTCGCGTCTGCGCCCTTCGAGCCCGGCCGCCTGCTCGCGCGAGCCGGCGAGCGCCTTGCCGGCCGCCGCCGCCTCGGCGCGGCACGCTTCGAGCGCCCGCTCGGTCTCCTCGACCTCGCGCGCCGCCGCCTCGAGCATCGCGGCCAGCTGCTCCGGCACCGCACCCTCGCCGAGGCTCTGCCGCCCGGTCTCGAGGCGACGGAGCTCCACCTGGAGGCGGGCGCGGAGCGCGTCGAGATCGACGACACCGGTGCCGCGCAAGAGCCCCTCGAGGGCCCGCCGCTCCTCGGCGAGCTTCTGGGCGAGGGCGCGCCGGCGAGCGAGCGCCTCCTCGGCGGCGGCCGGGCTCTCCACACCGAGCTCGGCGAGGGCGGCGGCGAGCCTGGTGCGAGCATCTGCGAGCGCTTGCCGGCGGGCGGCGAGGTCGCCACCGGGCGACACCCGGATGCGGCCGAAACCGTCGAGCCGGAGTTCGCTCGGCGCCGTGAGATCGAGCGGTCGGCCGGGATCGATCGGCGTACCGTCCTCGAGCCGGGCGAGGCGGCCGGGTTCCGGGAAGAGCTCGATCCGCGTCGCCTGCGCGAGGAGCCCGGCCTCGCGCCGGTCGCGCTCGGCGACGAGCTCGCGCAGCCGGCGCAGCCCGCCCTCGTCGATCCGCAGCGTTTCGAGCTCGGCCGCCTCCCGCGCGATCGCCGCGGCGCGCTCCTCCGCTTCGGTCAGGACCGCACGCAGCCGCTCGGCTTCGGCTTGCCGGGCGACCAGCTCGCGGGCCGCCTGGGCGAGTGCCAGGCGCTTGCGGGCCGCGACCGCCGCCTCCGTGGCCGAGGCCTGGCTCTTCTCGAGCTGCACGACGCGCGCTTCCGCCTCCCCGATCCGGCCGGCGAGCCGGTTCCGCTCCTCCTCGAGCGCGCGCAACTGCGCCTCGTCGCGGGCGAGGTTCGCGCGCTGCTCGGCGCGGGCCCGAAGCTCCTCCTCGATCCGCCCGAGCTCGGCGCCCGCCGCCTGGACCGCCTTGCCGGCGACCGCTCGGTCCCGCTCGAGCCGCTCGATCAACGTCCGTTCCTCGACCGCCCGGGCGCGCCGCTCGCGGGCCCGCTCGAACCGCTCGGGTGACTCCGCCCGGGACCGCTCGGCACGCGCGCGTTCGAGCCGGTCGACGGTCTCGTCGTAGCGCCGGCGGGCTTCCCGCAGTCGCCTGCGCTCCTCCTCGAGGCGGGCGATCTCGCCCTGGACGGTCGCGAGCTCGCCGGACTTCTTGGGCTGGCCCCGCTCGGTCCAGAAGCGGGCATATTGGCTCTCGATTCGGGCCCTGAGCGGTGCCAGTCGCGGTCCGCCCGCGACCATGCCGATCTCGTGCCGCAGCAAGGCCCGGAAGCGGTCGCGCTGGGCCTCGATCGCGGCCGAGGTCGCCTCCTCGCGGAAGCTCGTGCCCTGCTCGACCCAGAAGAGGGCGAGGACCCCCTGATGCTCGGGCCGTCGCTCCGCCCGTCCCTGGCGGCGGGCGAAGCGGAGGAGCTCGACCAGCCGATCCTCCGCCCGATCGCCCTGAAGGCGCCCCTCGGGGCCCGTGAGCGTACAGCTGTGGCCGAACTCTTTCTCGAGCCGGTAGCGGGCGCCGGCGAGCTCGAGCTCGACCGCGACCCGGGGCACGCCACCCGCGTAGGCGGTCATCGCTTCGCGGACCCGACCACCGACCGCGTGATGCTCGAAGAGGGCGGCTTTGAGGGCCAGAAGAACGGTGGACTTCCCCTCCTCGTTGTCGCCGCCGATCATCGTGAGGCCGGGGCCGAGGGGCCCGATCCGCCACTCCCCCGCGAGCTTGCGGAAGTCGCGGATCTCGATGGCGTGGAGCCTCACGCGCGCCCCTCCGCGCCCTCGGCGAGCCGCTTCTGCTCCTGCCAGAGCAGACGCAGCGCGAGCCGGGCCACCGCCCGGTCCTCCTCGCTCGCGCCCGTGCGCGCCCGTTCGGCGAGGGCCCGAGCGCAGGCGCCGATCGGCCCGCCGTCGTCGATCCTCTCGAGCTCGGCCGTGCTCGGCTGGAGGAGGAGAGCGTCCTCGAGGTCGAGATGGCGAACCGCCGCCGCGAGACGGGCGAACGCCGCATCGACCGCGGCCCGACCGGCGAGATCGACCGACCCCGAAAGCACCACACGCAACACACAGCGGTCCGGCTCCGCCGGCAGCCCGCTGCGCAGACCGTCGATCCGCCCCTCGAGCTCGGCGGGCTCGAGCGGGGCGAGCTCGAGCGCGCGCTCGAGCCAGTGGAAGCGGCCGGTCGCGACCGGCGCCACCCGCGGCGGCGCGCCCGGCCCGTCGAGCTCGACCAGGAGCACGTTGCCGGCTTCGCGGTAGCGGAAACCGTCCGGCTCGGGGGTGCCGGCGTACCAGCTGCGGGGAGCGGCCTCGAGGGTTCCGTGGCGGTCGCCGAGGGCCAGATAGTCGAGGCGCGCCCGCTCGGTCCGGTGGCGGGCGATCGGGTTCGGCGATTCCTCGGCCTCGGGCCGCAGGCCCTCGACGATGCCGTGGGCGAGACCGACCCGGATGGCACCTTCGGGGGTGGGCGCAGCGTCCATCCAGAGGGTGAGGTCCTCGGGTGTGCGGCGGGCGCGCAGAGGGGCCGGGAGGACGAAGGCCCGACCGCCGGCGATCCCGATCGGCTCGGGCCGATCGGCCACGACCACGCCCCGGCCGGGGCCGAGCCGGGAAAGCCGGGACCACACACTCTCGGCCAGCGCCGCGTCGTGATTGCCGGGCAGGAAGATCCAGGGGCCCTCGAAGCCCACGAGGGCGGCGAGCAGACGGCGCAGGAGCGCGTCCTCGACGTGCTGGTGGTCGAGCACGTCGCCCGCCACGAGCACGGCATCGACTCGCCGGGCCGCGGCGAGGGCCGCGATCTCGCGTACGACCTCGAGTCGCCGCTCGCGCAGGGCCGCACCGGCATCGCCCGGGATCCGGTGGAAGCGGCAGCCGAGATGCCAATCGGCGGTATGGAGGAGCCGGACGGTCACCGCCGCTCGACCCGCCCTGCGCCGCGCTCAGCCGTCGCGCGAGAGACCGCGGGCGGCGAGCGCCTCGAGATAGGCTTGCCAGATCCGCTCGCGGTCGCGCCCCAGCCGATAGAGGTAGGGCCAGGAGTAGATGCCGGTGTCGTGGCCGTCGTCGAAGACGATCCGCACGGCGTAATTGCCGACCGGCTCGAGGTCGCGGATCGCCACGTTGCGCTTGCCGGCCACGACGACCTTCTGCGAGGGCGTGTGGCCCTGGACCTCGGCCGATGGGCTCTCGACCCGCAACAGCTCGGCCGGCAGGGTGAAGCTCCGGCCGTCGTCGAAGTCGATCTCGAGGCAGCGCTCGGCCCGCTTGACGCGGATCTCGAGCGGCCAGGGCTCGGCCCCGATCGCGCTCACCGGCGCAGCTCCTCGGGCACCGCCTCGGCCTCGCCGATGGGGCGTGCCTCCTCGACCAGCATGATCGGGATGCCGTCGCGGATCGGGTAGGCCAGCCCCGCCCGCTCGGAGACGAGCTCGTTGCGGGCCCTGTCGTAACGCAACGGCCCTTTGGTGAGCGGGCAGACCAGGAGCTCCAACAGACGGGGATCGACCCCGACCTCGCCCTTGCGCTCGGCCATCGGCCCTCCCTCAGTGCCGGACGGGCGGGGCGCCCGCCTGCGCCGCCCGCGCGTCCATCTCCATGAGCGTGATCAGGAGCTCGCCCTGGCTCGCGAGATCGGCTGCTTCGAGGAGCGCCTGCTTCTCGGTGGGCGCGAACGGGCAGAGCATGGCGAGCGAGGTGACCAGGGCGGCGAGCGGTGCCGCCCGCACCGCCTCCCAATCGGTCTCGATCCCGCGTCGGCGGAAATAGGCCTCGGTGGCGGCCAGAAGGCGCGGCCGGGCGTCCTCGGGCGGGTCGGCCGGGGCGAGGTCGCAGTGCCAGCGGGCGAAATCGGCGACCACCTGGCGGTACGGGGTCGCCACGGTGAGCTCCTCGACCACGTCGAAGCGGCAGAGCCCGGTGAGCGTGATCAGGTAGCGGCCGTCCTCGGTCTCGGAGAAGCTCGTGATGCCACCGAGGCACCCGACCCGGTAGATCGCCCGCCGCCGGCTCGGCCGCTCGGGCTCGGTCGGCTGGATCATGCCGATCACCCGGTGGGTGCGCATCGCGTCGCGCACCATCGCCAAGTAGCGCGGCTCGAAGATGTTGAGCGGCAGGTTGCCGCCCGGCAGGAGGAGTGCTCCCTCGAGGGGGAAGATCGGGAACCGGGTCGGGACGCTCCGGGCGGCGGCGCGCATCGAGCGGACGTCAGGAGAACAACACGCTCGACAGCATCCGGCGGCCCTTGAGCGTGGCGGGGTGCTTGGGTCCGAGCGCGTCGAAGAAGCGGAGGAGCTGCTTCCTGGCCGCATCGTCCTTCCAGCCGCGATCCTTTTTCACGATCCGGCAGAGATGCTCCATGGCGGGCTCGAGCCGGCCGCGCAGGAAGAGGGCCGTGGCGAGACGATAGCGGGTCTCGTGATCGTCCGGATCGGCCGAAAGGCGCGCTTCGAGCGTCGCCGGATCGCCGATCTCGCCCGCCTCCTCGGCGAGCTGGATGGCTGCCCGGGCCCCGGAGATCGCGGGGTGGTTCGCCGCCGTCTTGGGTGCCTTGTCGAGCAGCCGCTTGGCGTCCTCCCGCTGGCCGGAGGCCAGGAGGCAGCGGGCGAGCCCGCCGATCGCCTCCGGGTTCTCGGGCTCGGCGCGCAGCACCGTGTTGTAGAGCGCCGCCGCCGTCTTGACCTCGCCGCGATCGAGGGCGGCGCGCGCCGCCTCGAGGTCGGCTTCGAGGTCGGCGCCCACGGGCGCGCCCACGAGCTTCTCGATCAGGGCCTTGATCTGGCTCTCCGGCTGCGCGCCCACGAAGCCGGTGACCGGCTGGCCGCCGAGGAAGGCGTAGACCGTGGGCACCGACTGGATGCGGAGCTGCTGGGCGAGCTCGGGGTTCTCGTCGATGTTGATCTTGACGAGCTTGACCTTGCCGGCCGCCGCCTTGACCACCTTCTCGAGGACCGGTCCGAGCTGCTTGCAGGGGCCGCACCAGGGCGCCCAGAAATCGACCAGCACCGGCGTGCTCATCGACGCCTGGATGACGTCCTGGGCGAAGGTCTCGAGCGAGCCGTCCTTGATGAGCGCGCCGTCGCCCGTGGCGGCTTTCGCTTTGGCGGACGCGCCGCTGAAGAGCTGCATTCCTCTGATCCCCGTCGCTGGGCGGCCGCAGCGATCGCCCTCCGCGCGGCGGCCTACGAGCCGGCCGTAATGTGAGGCCCGGGGGCGGCCGATACAAGCCCGTACGGCGAGCGCGGCCGCGTGCCACGCTCGTGGCTTGCGCCGGCGGCCGGTGCGGTCCATGGGAAGGGTCGGGAGGTCGCCGGTCGCGATGCGCCGTCTCGTCGTCGTGTTCGTCGGATTGGCCGCGCTCGTGCTGGTGCCGTTCCTGCTCTGGGGCGAGACGCTCGAGGCGGCGCTCGATCCGGCGCTGCTCGCCGCGCGACTGCAAGCCCAGGGGCAGCTCGCCACCCTCGTGGCCGTGGGCCTGCTCTGGTCGGACCTCGTGCTGCCGATCCCGGCGACCGCGGTGATGAGCGCGCTCGGCTTCGTCCACGGTGCACTCCTGGGCGGTCTTCTCGGGGCCGCGGGCTCGATGCTCGCCGGCCTCACGGGCTATGCGATCTGTCGGGCGATCGGGGCGCGCGGCGCCCGCGCGATCCTCGGCGCCGAGGGTCTCGCCGAGGGCGAGCGCCTGTTCGCCCGGGTCGGCGCTTGGCTCGTCCTGCTCTCGCGCTGGCTGCCGGTGTTTCCCGAGGTCGTGGCCTGCATGGCCGGGCTCGCCCGCATGCACCTGCCGACCTTCCTGGTGGCGCTGGCCGCAGGCTCCTGGCCGATGGCGACGGCCTTCGCCGCGCTCGGCGCCTTCGGCCTCGAGCGGCCCGGTCTCGCGCTCGCCGCGAGCGCGCTCGTCCCGCCCGTGATCTGGGTCCTCGTGCGCCCTCTGGCACTCGGGGTCGCCCGCAGCGGGCCGGCGGCCGGCGAGAGCGCGCCACCGCCCGACCTCCGCCCCGGCTGAAGGAGCTTCGCGCATGAGCAAGCGGCCCACACCCGAGCCTGTCGATCCGGGGCAGCTTCCCGCGCTCGCCCTGGCGGTGATCGCCGCCGACCGCTTCCCGCGGCTCGCCACTCTGGACGGCGAACAGCCGCGGGTGCGGCCGGTGAGCCCGGTCCGCACCGACGGCTTCACGGTCTACGTCGCCAATCTCCGCCGCTACCACAAGACGCAGGAACTGGCCGCCAACCCGCGCTGCGAGCTCTGCTACCTCTCGCCCGACCACGACCAGGTGCGGATCACGGGTGTGGCGGAGATCGTCGACGACCGGGCCCTGCTCGACGAGATCTGGCGGACGAACCCGCTCCTGCGCGCCTATCTCGGCGCGCCCGACGATCCCGAGCTCGTGGTCTATCGGATTCGCCCGACCCGGGTGCGGTTCATGCGCGAGTGGGCGCTCGACTATCACGAAGTGCCGCTCTAGCGCGCGGGCCGCGCCTTCCGGCCGGCGAGACCGGGCTCAGCCGGGGTAGCGCCAGACCATCGTCAGGAGCGTGCAGCAGCCGGGCTGGACGATCCGCAGCCGCAGCTCGTCGTCCGGCTTCGCCGTTCGAGGCGCCCGCAGGAGGAAGGAACCCACCGTCTCGAGCCGGACCTCGCCGTCGCGCGTGCCGGTCCAGAGCTCGGCCGGGCCGCGGCGGCGGTCGCCGACGAGCTCGAGCCCGTCGACCTCGAGCCGCAAGGGCAGGGACACCGGCAAGGGGGGCCCGGCCTCGCTCGCACAACGGCCCGCCAGCTCGACATTGACCTCGCGACCCGGCGGGATCGGATCGTCGAGCCCGCGCACCGACCAGCTGCAGACGAAGCTCGCGAGCCGCCGGTCGCGGTCGAGCCAGAGGTCGAACAAGACGAAGCCATCGGGGGTGCGGCCGACACCGATCTGTTGGCTCGGGCCGGCCGGCGGCTCGATCCGCAGGTTGCGGGTCTCGTGCAGCACCTCGACCCGCTCGAAAGCGCGCCGGACCGGTGCGGCGACGGGGGCGGCGGCCGGCACGGCCGCGGCCCGAGGCGGGGGGAGTGGCGTCGGCACCCGGGTCCGGGCGAGTTCGGCCTCGATTCGGGCCTGCTGCTCGGCGAGCCGGCGCTGCTCCGCCTCGACCCGCTGGCGCTCGGCCTCGAGGCGGGCCCGCTCGGCCTCCACGCGTTGTCGTTCGGCTTCGATCCGCGCCCGCTCCTCGGCAGCCCTGCGGGCCTGCTCGGCGGCGAGCCGCGCCTCCTCGGCGCGCCGCTGGATCTCCCGCTCGAGCCAGGCGATCCGCTCGAGCGCGCCGCTCCGGGCCCGGTCGAGGGCGCCGATCTGCGGTACGAGCTCGCGATCGACCAGGGCTCGGGTCTCGGCGGCGAGGGCCGCCACGAGCGCCTCGGGCGTGGTGCCGGGCGGTAGCGCCGGCCGCGCCAGCGGCCGGACCGAGGCGGGCAGGGCCGCGGCGGTCGCCGCCTCCTCGGCGAGGCGAGCGCGTGGCACCGCGTGCAGGAGCCCGACCCGATCGTCGCGCAGCAAGAGGTCCCCGCGCGAGGCGGCGGCGAGCAGCTCCCGGAGCTGGCCGACGGCGCGCTCGAGGGCGGCGAGCTCGAGGCGCCGCTGGGCGATCTCCTCTTCGGGTGTGTCCTGGGCCGCGGCCGGCCGGGCCGCGAGGTTCGCCAGCAGCAGGAGGAGGAGCAGGAGCCGTCCGAGCCGAGAGGGGAGCATCGAAGCCTCCGTGCACGAAGGGCCCGCGGCGCCGGCCCGGGCCCACGCGCAGGATTAACCGAGTGTCGGACCGGTCCCCTAGCGAGCAACGGGCGAAGCCGTCCGCGGCCGAGCCTCGACCCACGGTCGAGCGGCGCGTCGTTTTCTCGGGCGGTCAAAGGCTTGTTCGTGGCTGCTCCGAACGACCGGCGGCTCGGCCGTACGCTCCCTTGCGCACCCGGCTACGCGCCACTGCGCGCGGCGCCGGGTGCCGCGGCCCGACGCGCCCGGCTCGCCAGGACGACGGGCAGACCGAGGGCGAGGCCGACGGCCGAGGTCGCGGGGCTCGGTGCGATCAACAAGAGCGCGGCCAGGGCCGCGGCGATCCGGGCGAGCGGGTCGAGGGGTGCCAAGAGAAAGCCCGTGAGCGCCGCAGCGAGCAATCCGATGCCGATCACGCAGGTCGCCAGCGTGAGCACGAGCTCGGCCCAGGAGAAGCCGGGCAGCACGAGCAGCATCGAAGGCGCGTAGACGAACACGAAAGGCACGAGCGCCTTGGCGTTGCCGAGCCGGAAGGCCACGAGCCCGGTCCGGAACGGATCGGCACCGGCGATGCCGGCGGCTGCGTAAGCCGCGACGCAGACCGGCGGAGTGAGGTCGGCGAGCACCCCGTAATAGAGGACGAAGAGGTGGGCGGCGAGCGGCGGGATGCCGAGCAGGACCAGGGCCGGAGCGGCGACCGCGGCGAGCACGATGTAGAGGGCCGTGGTCGGGATCCCGCAGCCCATGATCACACAAGCGATCGCGATGAAGAGGAGGGTGAGGAACCGGGTCAGATCGGCGGTCTGGATCGCGCCGAAGGAGAGCGTCGTCACGATCGGCTCGATGTCCTCTGCGAGCTGGGCCGCCGACTGGGTGACGGCGAAGGAGACCTTGAAACCGACACCCGAGAGCGTGATCACCCCCACGAACATGCCGACCGCGGCGGCCGCGGCACCGATCGCGATCGCGTAGCGCGCCCCGGTCGCGAAGATGTCGATCACCATCGGCAGCGTGAGGCGCTTCCTGGGGTTCAGGAGGCCCACGAGGAGCGCGCTCGTGGTTCCCCAGAAGGCCGCCCGGGTGGGCGTGTAGCCCTCGAGGAGCACGCCCACGAGGACGCCGAGCGGCAGGAGCGTCGGCCAGCCCTCGGCGAGGACGCGTCGCACGCTCGGGATCTCGGCCTCGGGCAAGCCTTTGAGCCCGGTCCGCTTCGCCTCGAGGTGGACCATGAGGAAGACCGCGAGGAAATGGAGAGCGGCCGGGATCGCCGCCGCGATGCAGATCTGGAGATAGGGAATTCCCAGGAACTCGGCCATCACGAAGGCCGCCGCCCCCATGACCGGCGGCATGATCTGCCCGCCGGTCGAGGCCGAGGCCTCGACCGCGCCCGCGAACTCCGGCCGGTAGCCGACCCGCTTCATGGCCGGGATGGTGAGGGAGCCCGTGGTCACCGTGTTCGCCACCGAGCTTCCCGAGATCGAGCCGAACAGGGCCGAAGAGAGGACCGCCACCTTGGCCGGACCGCCGGCCTGGCGGCCGGCCATCGCCGCGGCGAGGTCGAGGAAGAGCTGGCCGAGCCCCATCCGGGTCGCCACCACGCCGAAGAGCACGAAGTGGAAGACGATCGTCGACATGACGACGATCGGCAACCCGAAGAGGCCCTCCTGAGTGAGGTAGAGATGGCTCACGAGCGCCGGCCAGGTCGAGCCGGCGTGGGCGAACAGGCCGGAGAGCCGATGGCCCTGGAGCGCGTAGAGGAGCGCGCCCGCGACGATCAGCGCCAGAGGCCATCCCATGGCGCGGCGGGTGAGCTCGAGCACGAGCACCATCACCGCCGTGCCCATGACGAGGTCGAGCGGCGTCGGGTTGCCGATCCGGAAGGCGAGATCGGCGAAGGTCAGGGGATAATAGGCGACGGCCGTCGCCCCGAGGATCGCGAGCCCCCAATCGTAGAGCGGCACACCGCCGGGCCGCCACGGGGAACGCGCCGGCAGGGCCGCGTGCACGTGGCGCGAGGCGCCGTGGACGAGGAAGCCGATCGCCAGCACGAAGCCCAGATGGGTGGCCGACATCACCTGGGTCGCGGGCTGGCCGAAGCCGGCGGTCCACCAGTGGAACAGCCCCATCGCTACGAGCAGGAGGCGGACGATCGGCTTCGCGGGCGGGGTGAGCGGCCGGAAATGCAGCTCGGGGTCGTATCTCTCCTCGAGCCGCCGCGCCCGCTCGAGGTCGAGCGCGGCGGGCCCGGCCGCGCGGGCACGTTCGACGCCGCCTGCACCCGTGCCCGACGACGCGGACCCTTCCGCAGGCGCCGGTCCGCCCGAGACCGAGGGCTGCGGTGCGCCCGGGGCGGCCGGACTCGCTCGCGGCGCACTCACCGCCGCCGGCTCCGCCGCCGCGGGGCGCTCACCCGCGCGCTGCCGCCGATCGGCCTCACCTCGGCCGATCCGGCACACGCTCGGCTCGGCCGATCCCGCTCACTTCAGGAGGCCGGCCTCGCGGTAGAAGCGTTCGGCACCCGGATGCAGCGGCAGGCTCACCCCGGCGAGCGCGGTCGCCTTCTGGATCGCCTTGCCCTTGGCGTGGCCGGCATCGAGCAGAGCTCGGGTGTTGTCGTTCCAGAGCGCCTTGGTGACCTCGTAGATCAGCTTCTCGCTCTGGTCGGCGGAGGTCAGGAGCTGGGCGCCCACGGCCACGGTCGGCACGTCCCGGTCTTGGCCCTTGTAGGTGCCGGCGGGGATCGTGGCCTTGGCCCAGAACGGCACTTTCTGGACGATTTTGTCCTGCATCGCCGGCTCCACCGGGAGGATGCGGGCGCCGGCGGTGGCGGCGAGCTCGGTGATCGCGGCCGCCGGATATCCGACGATGATGAAGGAGGCGTCGAGCTGGCCATCGCGGACCCGATCGGCGGCCGGCCCGGGCTGCAGGAACTCGGGCGTGAGGTCGACGTTCTCCTTGAGCCCGTAGGCCTCGAAGAAGAGCCGGGCGCCGATCAGGGTACCGGAGGCGGGCGGACCGAAATTGACCCGCTTGCCCTTGAGGTCCTCGATCCGCCCGATCTTCGAATCGGCGCGGGTGTAGACGTGGACGTGCTCGGGGAACAGGTTGGCGATCACCCGCAACTTCTCGAGCCGCGGCTTGCCCTCGAAGAGACCCGTGCCGGTGTAGGCCCAGTGCGCCACGTCGGACTGGGCGATCCCGGCCTCGAGCTGACCCGAGACGATGCCGTTGACGTTGGCGACCGAACCGTCGGAGGTGACGGCGGTGGCGATCAGCCCGGGCACCCCGCAGGAGCCGCCCTTGTCGCAGGGCCGCGAGCCCGGCGGGTTGGAGATCGCGGTCGCGATGATCCCGCCCACGGGATAGTAGGTGCCGCCGGCCCCGCCGGTGCCGATCCGGAAGAAGCTCGGCTGCTGCGCCGCGGCGGTGCCTCCCGCGAGGGCGGCGGCGACCGCCACGAGGGCGGCGATCGAGGTGCGACGATCCATCCCCTTCCTCCCTTCCACCATGCTCCGCTCGCCGGCCTCGACGAGGATCGGCGATGCGCGGGCCGGCATTGCCGAGCATGCTCCGCGCCTGCATAGACGGCCGAAGGTCGACCGACAACCAACGGGAGGCGGCCTTGAGCGGTCGGACGCGGATCGAGCGGGTCGAGTTGCACCTGTTCCGCTTCGAGGTCGAGGACCTCGCGCTGCCCGAGCACGGTGCCGCGGGCGTCGGCAACGTCGAGTACCGCGAGGGCGGTCGGCTGCCGATGACGCGCTTCGCGGTGACGATCGACACGGCGGACGGGGCGCGCGGCGAATACGTCACCCACTGGGTCGGGACCGCCTCGACCTTCGGCCAGGCGCTGATGCTCGCCCCGCACCTGATCGGGCGCGACCCGGATGCGCGGGAGGCGATCTTCGACGATCTCAAGCGCGAGGTCCGGGCCTACGACCACATGGGGCACGGGCCGCTCGACATCGCCCTCTGGGACCTCGCCGGCAAGCGGCTCGGCTGCTCGATCGCCCGCCTGTTGGGCGCCTTCCGCACGAAGCTGCCGACCTACGCCTCGACCTACCACGGCCAGGAATCGGGCGGCGGGCTCGATCGGCCCGAGGCCTTCGCCGACTACGCCCGGGCCTGCAAGGAGAAGGGCTTCAAGGGCTTCAAGATCCACGGCTGGCACGACGGCGACGTGGGGCGCGAGATCCGCACCCTCGAGGCGGTCCGCCGGGCGGTCGGCGACGGCTTCCGGATCATGATCGACCCGGCTTGCGAGATCCGCACCTGGATGGAAGCGCTCGAGCTCGGCCGTGCCTGCGACGCGGTCGGCTGCTTCTGGTACGAGGACCCGCTGCGCGACTGCGCCACTTCGATCGAGGCGCATCGCCGGCTGCGCGAGCGCCTCTCGACCCCGCTCCTGGTTTCCGAGCACGTCCGGGGCATCGAGGCCAAGGCCGCGTTCCTCTTGGGCGGCGGCTGCGACATGATCCACGCCGATCCCGAGTACGACATGGGTATCACCGGGGCCATGCGGCTCGTCCATCTCTGCGAGGCCTTCGGCCTCGACATCCAGTTCCACGCCTGCGGCCCGGCCCACCGCCACGTCATGGCCGCGACCCGCAACACCCACCTCTACGAGATGGCGCTGATCGGCCCCGGCATGCGCAACGCGGTCCCGCCGGTCTACCTCTGCGGTTACAGCGACCAGGCCGAGGACCTGCCGGCCGACGGCTGCGTGCCGGTGCCGGACGGTCCGGGCCTCGGCGTGACCTACGACTGGGACTTCATCCTTCGCAACCGGATCCAGCACCACGTCTTCGCTCGAAGCTGAGGGCCGCTGCCGGCTGGCCCGCCGCGGCCCGCGGCGCTAGCATCCCCCGGTCGGAGGGGAACCATGCCGCAGACGGCCGAGCGCGCACCGATCCTTCGCGACGTCGACGACTTCCTCGCCTGGGCGGAGAGCCGGCCGGAGCGCTGGCAATTCGTCGAGGGTCGGCTCGTGATGATGGCCGGCGCCTCCGATCCGCACGACTTCCTGACGGTCCACACGATCCTCGCCTCGGGTAAGCGGCTCGAGGGTAAGCCCTGCCGCCCGCACGGGCCCGACCGTGGTGTCCGGATCGGCCGGCGGAATTTCTACCTGGCGGATGCGAGCGTGAGCTGCCGGCGCGCCGATGGCACCTTCCCGAGCGAGCCCGTGCTCGTGGTCGAGGTCCTCTCGGCCGGCACCGAGCGCGACGATCGTGGTGTGAAGTGGCGCAATTACCAGACGCTGCCGAGCCTTCGGCACTATCTGCTGCCGAGCCAAGAGGAGCCGGTCGCCGAGCTCTTTTCCCGTGGGGAGCGGGGCTGGACCTACACGCGCCACGAGGGTCTCGATGCCGCGGTACCGCTCGAAGCCCTCGGGATCGAGCTGCCCCTCGCCGAGCTCTACGCCGACATCGTGTTCCCGCCGCGGGACGAGGCCGCGGACGCGGCGGTGGAAGCACCGCCGCCGGCGGCGATCTGAGGCGCCGTGCTCGCCTACGTGCTGCAGCGGCTCGGCCAGGCGATCGCCGTGATGCTGGTGGTGGCGCTCGTGAGCTTCCTCCTGTTCAACTTCGTGGGCGATCCGGTCAACAACATGGTGGGTCAGGAGGCGAGCCAGGCCGACCGGCAGGCGCTGCGCGAGCGGCTCGGCCTCGACGATCCGTTCCTCGTCCAGTTCGCCCGCTTCGTGGCCAACGCGGTGCGCGGCGAGTTCGGCATCTCCTATCGGCTGCAGCGGCCGGTGGCGCAGCTTCTGGCCGAGCGGCTGCCCGCCACCCTCGAGCTCGTCCTGGTCTCGGCACTCCTCGCCCTCGCGCTCGGCATCCCGCTCGGGGTCTATACCGGCATCCACCGCGACGGCTGGCTCGCCCGGCTGTTCATGGCGGTCTCGCTTCTGGGGGTGTCCCTGCCGACCTTCGTGATCGGCATCGGCCTCATCTACCTCTTCGCCGTGACCCTGGGCTGGCTGCCATCCTTCGGTCGCGGCGAGGTCGTCCGCCTCGGCTTCTGGAGCACGGGCCTCCTCACCGTCTCGGGCTGGAAGGCCATCCTGCTGCCTTCGATCACCCTCGCCCTCTACCAGCTCACGCTCGTGATGCGCCTCGTGCGCGCCGAGATGCTCGAGGTGTTGCGCACCGACTACATCAAGTTCGCCCGGGCTCGCGGCCTGAGCGATCGGGCGATCTATTTCGGTCACGCGCTCAAGAACACGCTCGTTCCGGTCATCACGATTACCGGCTTGCAGATCGGCTCGTTGATCGCCTTCTCGATCATCACGGAGACCGTGTTCCAGTGGCCGGGGATGGGGGCCCTGTTCATCCAGGCCGTGCAGTTCGCCGACATTCCGATCATGGCGGCCTACCTCGTGCTGGTGGCCTTCTTCTTCGTGACCATCAACCTCGTCGTCGATCTCCTCTACTTCGCCGTCGACCCCCGCCTGCGGGTCCACGCCGCGGGCCATTGAGCCGGGGCCGGCCGTCGGACCGCCCACGGGGCCGGGTCGGCCGGGCCGACGGTCCGGCTTGACAGGCGCCTCGGGCCGCTCGGACAGTCCTCGGCCGTGATCGTCCGACCCGTGGAGGTTTCCCGGATGCGTCCGAGCGGTCTCCTTCTCGCGGCTCTCCTCCAGACGGTGGCGATACCGGCCGGGGCACGGGCCGACGAGATCGCCGACCAGCTCGAGGCGGCCAAGAAGCTCTACCAGGAGGGCGATCTGGCCGGTGCGGTGGGCGAGCTCGAGTTCGTGCTGCAGGCGCTGCGGGCGCGGTTCGGCGAGGCGTTCCTCGCCACTTTTCCAGAGCCGCCGGAAGGCTGGGTGGTGGAGGCGAACGGCGGCAAGGCGGGTGCCGTCCCGTTCCTCGGCGGGACCAACGTGTCGAAGACCTATCGGCAGGTGAACGGGCCGGGCAAGATCGAGGCACAGCTGTCCACGGGTGGCGGGATGTTGCAGGGCCTCGCCCAGATGTTCGCCAACCCACAGATGCTGGCGATGCAACCGAACGCCAAGCGGGTCCGGATCCAACGCGAGACGGCGACCACGACGTTCGATCCGAAGACGAAGCAGGCGCAGCTCGTGCTCGATCTCGGCGGCAAGGCCACGATCATGCTGCAGGGCACGGGGCTCGCCGGTCCGGAGCCGCTCGTCGAGCTGGCCAATCGCTGGGACCTCAAACAGGCGCGCTCGCTCGCCGGTCTCTGACTCGTCGGCCGGGAGGCATGCCGCCTTTCGAGAGCACGGTTGCACAGGATCCGGCTCTGGCCTAAAGCCGCGGAGGAGAGACGGGGAGGAGGGCGGGCGTCCCGACGGTGCTGCCGCGGTTGGCCCGAGATTTGCTTCCGGACGGGGCGATGGCCTATTTCCTGCAGCAGCTGATCAACGGCGTCGCCCTAGGCATGGTCTACGGGCTGATCGCGATCGGCTATTCGATGGTCTACGGGATCATCGGGATGATCAATTTCGCCCACGGCGAGATCTACATGATCGGGGCGTTCGTCTCGATCATCGCCTTCACGCTGCTCGGCATGCTCGGCCTCTCCTGGGCGCCGCTCGCGCTTCTCCTCGTCCTGATCGTGGCGATCGGCGTCACCTCGCTCTACGGCTGGACGGTCGAGCGGATCGCCTACCGGCCGCTCCGGGGCTCGTTCCGCCTGGCGCCGCTGATCTCCGCCATCGGCATGTCGATCTTCCTGCAGACCTACGTTCAGGTCGCCCAGGGCGCCAAGATCAAGCCCCTGCAGCCGGTGATCACCGGCGGGTTCACCTTCGCCGACGCCTCGGGCTTCACCGTCACGATCTCGTGGATCCAGATCCTGATCGTCGTGCTGACGCTCGTGCTGATGGTCGGTTTCACCTGGGTGATCACGCGGACGCCGCTCGGTCGGGCCCAGCGTGCCTGCGAGCAGGACCTCAAGATGGCCGCACTCTGCGGGGTCGACGTCGACCGGACGATTTCCACGACCTTCGTGATCGGTGCCGCGCTCGCGGCGGTGGCCGGGCTCATGGCCACCCTCTATTACGGTGTGATCGACTTCTTCATCGGCTTCCTCGCCGGCGTGAAGGCTTTCACCGCCGCCGTGCTCGGCGGCATCGGCTCGATCCCGGGAGCGATGCTGGGCGGCCTCGTGCTCGGCCTCGCCGAGGCCTTCTGGTCCGGTTATTTCTCGATCGAATACAAGGACGTGGCCGCCTTCACCATCCTCGTGCTCGTGTTGATCTTCCTGCCGACCGGGATCCTCGGGCGGCCCGAGGTCGAGAAGGTCTGAGCCCCGTGGCGGCCGCGACCGGCGAGCTCGGCCCCCGGCTCAAGGACGCGGCATCGGCCGCGCTCGTGGCGGCCGTCCTCCTTCTGCCCATCCTCGGCATGGAAACCGTGCCCGGGGCGGACGGCAGGCTCACCCTCGACTTCCACTTCCACCTCGTGGTGATCGGCGCGGCCGTCGTCTTCGCCGGTCGGCTCGCTCTCTCGTTCCTGCTGCGCGGCCGGCCGCTGCGGCCGAGCGGGCGCAGCGGTGTCGTCGCCGAGTTCGTGAGCCGGCACGGCACCTGGTTCGGCCTGGCCGGCCTCGCCTTCGCGATCGCCCTGCCGTTCCTGCCCTTCGCCAGCCGCTACACGATCGACGTGGCGACCACGATCGTCATCTACGTCATGCTGGGCTGGGGCCTCAACATCGTGGTCGGGCTCGCAGGCCTGTTGGACCTCGGCTACGTCGCCTTCTACGCGGTCGGTGCCTATTCTTACGCGCTCCTCGCCCACTGGTTCGGCCTCGGCTTCTGGCTCTGCCTGCCGATCGCGGGCCTGTTGGCCGCCACGGCGGGCGTGCTCCTGGGCTTTCCCGTCCTGCGGTTGCGGGGCGATTATCTCGCGATCGTGACGCTCGGTTTCGGTGAGATCATCCGCCTCGTGCTCATCAACTGGCACGAGGTCACGGGTGGGCCGAACGGTATCGCCGACATCCCGCGCCCCACCTTCTTCGGCTTTCCCTTCACGAGGAGCCCCGCCGAGGGCGAAACCGCCTTCCACGAGCTGTTCGGCTTGGAGTTCTCGACCCTGCACCGGGTCGTCTTCCTCTACTATCTCGCCCTCGCCCTCGCCATGGTGACCAATCTCTTCGTGCTGCGGATCCGCAAACTGCCGATCGGCCGCGCGTGGGAGGCGCTCCGCGAGGACGAGATCGCCTGCAAGGCGCTCGGCATCAACCCGACCAACACCAAGCTCACCGCCTTCGCGCTGGGGGCGATGTTCGGCGGCTTCGCGGGGTCCTTCTTCGCCACTCGGCAGGGCTTCATCAGCCCAGAGAGCTTCACCTTCATTGAGAGTGCCATCATCCTGGCGATCGTCGTGCTGGGCGGCATGGGCAGCCAGATCGGGGTGGTGTTGGCTGCGGCCGTCATCGTGCTCTTGCCGGAGGTCGGCCGCGAGTTCGAGACCTATCGGATGCTGATCTTCGGGGCCGCCATGGTTCTCATCATGATCTGGCGGCCCAAGGGTCTCTTGGCCCATCGCGAGCCCACCCTCACGCTCGCCGGTGCACGCGGGGGCGGTCCGTGAGCCGGCCGATCCTCGAGGTGCTGCATCTCACGATGCGGTTCGGCGGGCTCGTCGCCGTCGACGATCTCTCCTTCACGGCTTTCGCCCAGGACGTCACCGCGATCATCGGCCCCAACGGTGCCGGCAAGACCACGGTCTTCAACTGCCTCACCGGCTTCTACCGGCCGACCGCCGGCCAACTCACCTTCCACGGCCACGAGGGCCCGGTGCTGCTCGAGCGGCTCGAGGGGTTCAGGGTGCCGCGCCACGGGCTCGCCCGGACCTTCCAGAACATCCGCCTGTTCGGCGGCATGAGCGTGCTCGAGAACCTCGTGGTCGCCCAGCACAACCGTCTCATGCGGGCCTCGGGCTACACGCTCCTCGGGCTCTTCGGTGCCGCCTCTTACCGTCGTGCCGAGGCCGAGGCGGTCGAGCGGGCCCGCTTCTGGCTCGAGCGGACGGGGCTCCTCGAGCGGGCCGATCAGCCGGCGGCCTCGCTGCCCTATGGCGAGCAGCGCAAGCTCGAGATCGCTCGCGCGCTCTGCGCCGGCCCGAAGCTCCTCTGCCTCGACGAGCCGGCGGCGGGGCTCAATCCGCGCGAGACCGCCGAGCTCGGCGAGCTCCTGCTCGAGCTGCGCGAACGACACGGGATCGCGGTGCTCCTGATCGAGCACGACATGAGTCTCGTCATGCGCATCGCCGACCACATCGTGGTGCTCGACTACGGCCGCAAGATCGCCGACGGCCCGCCGGCCGAGATCAAGCGCGATCCCGCGGTCATCAAGGCCTATCTCGGCGAGACGGAGGAGGAGGAGCTGCCGGCCGAGGTCGCGGCCGATCTCGCCGGCTCGGGGGGCGGCGGCTGATGCTCGAGGTCGAGGGGGTCGTGGCCCGCTACGGCGCCATCGAGGCCTTGAAGGGTGTCTCGATCCGGGTGGGAGCGGGCGAGATCGTGACGATCATCGGGGCCAACGGTGCCGGCAAGTCGACGCTCCTGATGACCATCTGCGGCGATCCGCGCGCGGCTGCCGGCCGGATCCGCTTCGACGGCCGCGACATCACCGAGATGGCGACCTACGACATCATCCGTCTCGGCATCGCCCAGGCGCCCGAGGGCCGCCGGATCTTCCCGCGCATGACCGTGCTCGAGAACCTCATGATGGGGGCGGTCCCGAGCGGCGGCGCCCATTTCGAAGAGGACCTCGAGAAGGTCTTCACCCTCTTCCCGCGCCTCAAGGAACGGCGGAATCAGCGCGGTGGCACGCTCTCGGGCGGCGAGCAGCAGATGCTCTGCATCGGCCGCGCGCTGATGGCCCGTCCCCGCCTCCTGCTGATGGACGAGCCGTCGCTCGGCATCGCGCCGATCCTCGTCCGGCAGATCTTCGAGGCGATCGTGGCGCTCAACCGCGAGCTCGGCCTGCCGATCCTCCTGGTCGAGCAGAACGCCTACCAGGCGCTCAAGATCGCCCATCGCGGCTACGTGCTCGCGAGCGGCCGGGTCGTCATGCAGGGCACGGGCCGCGAGCTTCTGGCCGATCCCGAGATCCGCGCCGCCTATCTCGAGGGCGGCCACTGAGGGGAGCCATGGACCTCGAGACTTTGCTCGGCGGTCCCCCGGGCGTCTTCCTGGGACTCACCGTCGTGCTGGTGGGCTCGGCCGCCTGGCTCACGGGCCGGGCGATCGCCGAGGCCTGGCGACCGGCCGGCCAGCTCCTCCTGGCCTGCCTCGGCCTCGCGATCGCCGCCCGTTTCTTGACCTTCGCCCTCTTCCACGGCCCGCTCCTGTCGGTATCGGGCTTTCTGGTCGCCTACGTCGTGCTCGCCGCCATCGGCCTTCTCGCTTGGCGGGTGACGCTCGTGGGCCGAATGGTTCGCCAGTATCCCTGGCGCTATCGCCGCGTCTCGCCCTTCGCCTACGAGGAGATCCGAGAGCGTTGAAGCGGGATCCGGCCGCTCTTGCAAAGCCCCGAGCGGACACTAGGCTGTCGTGCAACCCTGCCGTGCGTCGGCGGGCTCGCGAACGAGGTTGCACGCAATCAACGGGAGAGCTTCATGAACCGTCTGTTTTCGCTCCTCCTCGGCACCGCGGCGATCGTAGCCCTCGGTGGTGCGGCCCGGGCCGACATCCTGGTCGCCACCGCCGGGCCGATGACCGGCCAGTACGCCAGCTTCGGCGAGCAGATGAAGCGCGGCGCCGAGATGGCGATCGCCGACATCAACGCCAAGGGCGGCGTGCTCGGCCAGAAGCTCGTGCTCGAGATCGGCGACGACGCGTGTGACCCGAAGCAGGCGGTCGCGGTCGCCAACCAGATGGTCAACAAGAAGATCAAGTTCATGGCCGGGCATTTCTGCTCCGGCAGCTCCATCCCGGCCTCGAAGATTTACAACGAGGAGGGGATCCTGCAGATGACCCCGGCCTCGACCAATCCCAAGCTCACGGAACAGGGTTACAAGAACGTCTTCCGCACCTGCGGTCGGGACGACGTCCAGGGCATCTACGCCGCCAACTACGTCGTCGACAAGAAGATCGGCTCCAAGATCGCCATCCTCCACGACAAGTCCGCCTACGGCAAGGGGCTCGCCGACGAGTTCCAGAAGCAGCTCAACAAGCGCGGCGTCAAGGAGGTGATGTACGAGGCGTACAATCAGGGCGACAAGGATTTCTCCGCCCTGATCACCAAGATGAAGGGCGCCGGCGTCGATCTCGTCTATATCGGCGGTTACCACACCGAGGCCGGTCTCATCACCCGCCAGTCGCGCGAGCAGGGCTTCGGCGCACAGATCATGTCGGGTGACGCGCTCGTCGACCAGCAGTACTGGCAGATCACCGGGCCCACGGGCGAGGGGACCCTCATGACCTTCGCTCCCGACCCGCGTGCCAACCCGGCGGCCAAGGACGTAGTCGCCAAGTTCAAGGCGCAGGGCTACGATCCGGAGGGCTACACGCTCTACACCTACGCCGCGTTCCAGATCTTCGCCGAGGCGGCCAACAAGGCCAAGTCGACCGACCTCGACAAGCTGATCGAGGTTCTCCGCGCCAACACCTACAACACGGTGATCGGGCCCATCGCCTTCGACGCCAAGGGCGACATCAAGAACCCCGAATACGTGATGTACAGGTGGAGCAACGGCCAATACGCCCCGATCAAGGGCTGAGCCGTCCACCCTCCTCCGAGGCGGGGCCGGGTCCGGTCGGACCCGGCCCTCGCCGTTTCGGGCCACGGATCCGCGGGGTGGCCCGCTTCCCGGGGGCTGTACGAAAGGGCCGATTTCGACCAGACGATCCGGCGCACCCGTCGGTCGCAGCGCCGGGTGAGCCGGATGCCAGCGAGGAGACGCCGCCTTGCCCATCGTCAACCGGATCGCCGAATTCCACGCCGACATGACGGCCTGGCGCCGACACCTGCACGAGCATCCCGAGCTCGCCTACGAGGAGGTCGAGACCGCCCGCTTCGTGGCGCAGAAGCTCCGCGAGTTCGGCGTCGACGAGGTGCACGAAGGGATCGCCCGGACCGGTGTGGTGGGGGTGATCCGGGGCCAGCAGCCGGGCCCCTCGATCGGCCTCCGCGCCGACATGGATGCGCTGCCCATCCAGGAGCGAACCGGCAAGCCTTGGGCCTCCAAGATCCCGGGCAAGATGCACGCTTGCGGCCACGACGGGCACACCGCCATGCTGCTCGGTGCGGCCCGTCACCTGGCCGAGACTCGCGCCTTCGCGGGCACCGTCCACGTCGTCTTCCAGCCCGCCGAGGAGGGCTTCGCGGGCGCCCGCACCATGATCGAGGAGGGCCTGCTCGAGCGCTTCCCGATGGAGCGGATCTTCGGCCTGCACAACTGGCCCGACCTGCCGCCCGGCCGCTTCGCCATGCGCACCGGGCCGGCCATGGCGGCCGCCGACCGCTTCACGATCACCCTCGAGGGGGCCGGCTGCCACGGCGCCATGCCACATCAGGGCAGGGACCCGGTGGTCGCCGCCGCGGCCTGCGTGCAGGCGCTTCAGACCCTGGTCGCCCGCGAGGTGGACCCGCTCGACCAGGCCGTCGTCTCGGTGACCCGGATCGCCGCCGGCGATGCCTACAACGTGATTCCCGATCGGGCCGAGCTCTGGGGGACGGTGCGGACCTACCGGCGCGAGACCCGCGAAGCGATCGAGCGGCGGATGCGCGAGATCGTCCGGGGGATCGCCGCTGCCTACCGGATGACCGGGACGCTCGCCTACGAGTACGGCTACCCGGCCACCGTCAACAGCCCCGAGGAGACGAGCATCGCGGCCGCCGTCGCCGGCTCGCTCGTCGGCGCCCACAATGTCGATGCCGATCATCCGCCCTGCATGGGGGCCGAGGACTTCGCCTTCATGCTCGAGAAGCGGCCCGGCTCCTATGTCTGGATGGGGCAAGGGGGCGGCGAGGAGGGGCGCGTGTGCCACAGCCCGACCTACGACTTCAACGACGAGGTGCTGCCTCTGGGAGCGAGCTACTGGGTGCGGCTCGTCGAGCACCTGCTGCCGCGCCGCTGAGCGGCCCCGGGGCTCAACGTTAACGTCTTGGTGAACAAGCGATAGCCGCTGCGTCCTGGAGGATGCACGGGACCGTCGCGGAGCCGTTGCCGGACCGTAACGATTCTTTAAGATCGGCGGAGGACGCGACGAGGCGCCAGGGTGAGCCGATGCAGCGCGAACGCTATCCCGGTGAAGCCGCCGGCCTCCGCAACTTCCTCGCGGGCCTCTTGCCCGTCGTCCAGCGCGAGCTCGGTTCCGACAGCCTCCTCCTGCACGCCTGCCGGCGGGCGCTGCGCAGCGGCTCGCTCGCCGACCTGCGCCGCGCGCGGCAGATGTTCAACCTCCTCCCGCGCGAGCGCAAACGGGCGCTCTCGAGCGGCCTCGTACGGGCGGGGCGGGAGGCCCGCGGCGGCGACCCCGCCGTCGACCGAGGTCCCTGGATCACCTTCGAGGGCGGGGTCTGCAGCGGTTCGCGCAGCAGGCCCCGGGTCGGGCTCGGCGAACCGGGGTCCGGGGTCGGCGAAGGGCTGCGCGTGCTGATCCGTCCGGGGACGCTGCCGAGCGTGGCGGCCGGCACGCTTCGCCGGATCGCCCATCTGATCGAGGGTGACCGGCGGCTCCTCTCCGAGCGCTTCTGGTTCGGCCGCAGCCGCGACGCGGGCGGCGAAGGCTCCTCCTGAGCCGCCCGCCCCCGTCCTCACTCCGCGAGCTCGCCGAGCTCCTCGAGCGGCACCTTGCGCGGCGTGGGTGGCATGCCCTGCTCGGCGCGCGCACGGGCCACGGCCTCGTCGAGCTCGCTCTGGCTGCACAGGCCCAACAGCACGGGATCGCGCGGCCGAATGTCTTGGCTCTTCCAGTGCGTGCGGTCGCGAACCGCCTGCACGGTCGCCTTGGTCGTGCCCAACAGCTTGCAGATCTGCGCGTCGCCGAGTTCGGGATGGTGGCGCAGCAACCAGGCGATCGCGTCCGGCCGGTCCTGGCGCTTCGAGAGCGGCGTGTAGCGCGCGGTCTTGCGCTTGGCCGGCTTGATCGTGGCGGCCACCGACTGGGCCATCCTGAGGCGAGCCTTGGGATCCTTCTCGCAGCGCGCGATCTCCTCGCGGGTGAGCGTCCCGCTCACCGTCGGGTCGAGCCCGCGCACGCCCACGAGCACTTCGCCGTCGGCGATGCCCTTGACCTCGAGCGGATGCAGGCCCGTGAACTCGGCGATCTGGTCGAAGGTCAAGGCGGTGTTCTCGACCAGCCAGACCGCGGTGGCCTTGGGCATCAGGGGACGTTCCATCGCGTACTCCTCCAGACGACGGCAGCCGGCCGCCGCGCCGCCGCGGCCGGCGAGCAGAGCCGCAGATGCGGGCCTCAGTCGGGCACCGGCACGGTGTAGTTGAGCGGTAGCCGACCGCCGTCGATGTAGACGATCTGACCGGTGATATAGCTCGCCTCCTCGCTCGCGAGGAAGAGGGCGAGGCGCGCCACCTCGGCCGGCTCGCCGAGCCGCCCCATGGGCGTGCGCGACAGGATCCGCCGGCGGGCCGCCTCGTCGGCCATCACCTGGCGCAACAGATCGGTGGCGATCGAGCCCGGGCCGATCGCGTTGACCCGCACACCCTTGTCGGCGAGCGCGAGCGCCATGGCGCGGGTGAGCTGGTGCAGCCCGCCCTTGCTCACGACGTAGGCGAGCTGGTTGGGGATCGCGAGCAGGCCGTTGACGCTGCCCATGTTGACGACGGCGCCGCCGCTCCGGGCGACCATCGCCCGCGCGGCCGCCTGACCCACGAGGAAAGCGCCCTTGAGGTTGACCGCGAGGACCGCGTCCAGGTCCTCCTCGGTGAGCTCGAGGATGTCGCCCGCCTTGAGGATGCCGGCATTGTTGACGAGCACGTCGAGCCGGCCCGTCCAGTCCAGCGCCGCCTGGACGAGGGCGCGCGCATCCGCCGCTCTCGAGACGTCCGTCGCCACGAAGCGGACCGTGCGACCTTCGGCGCCGAGCCGCACCGCCGCCGCTTCGCCCGCCTCCCGGTCGATGTCGGCCAGCACCACGGAAGCGCCCTCGGCGGCGAAGGCCTCCACGCAGGCGAGGCCGATCCCACGGGCCCCGCCGGTCACGATCACCGTCTTGCCGGAAAAGCGCATGACCGCCTCCACCGCCCTCAACCGCCGGCCGGCACGAGCTTCCACACCTTGCCCGTCGTGCCGAACGGTCCGAGCTGCTCGTTGGTGAGGAGATAGAGCTCGCCCGCCGCGTCGCTGCCGATCCCGAGCATGCGCCCGTCGAGCTCGAGCAGCCGCTCGACGCTCCAGGGCCCGTCGCCACCGACCGGCGGGCTCGCGAGGAAGAGCTGACCCGAGGCGTGGGCGAAGCTCCGGCTCCAGTCGCCGAAGACGAGCCTGCCCGCGAACCCGGGCAGGGTGCCACCGCGATAGACCCGTCCGCCCACGACGGCGCTGCCCACCCCGGCGATGCCGAGCCCCTCGCCGAAGCGTTCGACGCTCATGTTGGGGTATTCGACGATCGGATCCCGCAGAGGTTCGCCCAGCGTCCCGGTCGCGGGACAGGTGGGGGGCGGAGCGGTGGGTCGCAGCCGGTCGAAGCAGTGCGAGCCCTCCTTGATCGCCCAGCCGAAATTGCCCGGCCGGTCGACCCGGTAGATCGCCTCCCAGAAGGTCTCGCCCGGAGCGGACACCAAGAGTGCCGCCCCGTCGAAGACGAGCCGGTAGGGGTTGCGGAACCCCCAGGCCCAGATCTCGGATCGACCACCGCCCGCGCGGAACGGGTTGTCGGGCGGGATGGCGTAGGCCGATATCCCGTGGTCGACATCGATCCGCAGGATCTTGCCGAAGAGCGCCTCCGTGTCTTGGGCGAGCAGGTCCCAATGGGCGAGCCGTTCGGGGACCGCGAAAGCGTCGTGCAGTACCTCGGGGCCGACCCCGTGCACCCCGCCACCGTCGCCCAGGCCTACGTAGAGGAAGCCGTCCGGACCGAAGGCGAGGCCGCCGCCCATGTGCTTGCGGCTCGGCCAATCGAGCTCGAGGAGCGTCCGCTCGGAGGCGGGATCGACCCGGTTCGGATCGTCGGCCCGCACCGTGAACTCCACGAGCCGCCGCGTGTGGTTCCAGTCCGGCGGCGCACCCGGTCGCAGGGGTGCGGTGTAGGTCGCGTACAGCCGACCGGTGCGGGCGAACTCGGGGTGCGGTGCGAGGCCCAACAGGCCACGCTCCTCGAAGCCCTGGACGAGCGGTAGGATCCGCCCCCGCAGGTCGAGGAAGGGCGGGTCGGCGAGCCGGCCATCGGCACCGATGAGCCGGACGAGGCCGGTCTGCTCGACGATCAGCCGGCGTCCGCTACCGTCGGGTAGCTCCAAGAGCTCGACCGGTGCGGTGAGCCCTTCCACGAGGAGCTCGGCGCGCAGCGCGGACGGCTCGGCCGTCACGGCCGCCACCGGCTGGGACAGGGCGGGCATCGCGCCCAACACCGCCCCGAGCACGGCCCGCACCGTGCCCGGCCGCCCGGCCGCGCCGCACGCCTCCCGTCCCATGTCCGCCGCTCCGGCTCTGCCCGCGGGCGAGGCTGCTAGCACCCCCGCGCGCGGACCGGAAGCGGCCCTCGATCGGTCCTTTCGCGCCTCAGCTCTTGGTGGTCGGGCAGGTCGAAAAGCCGAAGAGCGAATAGGCCGGGCAGTAGCCCAGGATCGCGGTCAGGAGCGGGATCACCCCGATCCAGCCCCAGGCGGTCTGCGGGCCCACGAACACCATGGCGATCAGGAACAGGCCGACGAGGCCACGGATCACCCGATCGACGGTCCCGACATTGGCGGTCATCGTCCTTCCCTCCGGTTCTTGGGCTCGTCTCGAGCCCGGCTTTTCATCTAGGCGTTCTCCCAGCCTCCGTCAGTGCCATCGTCACCGAAACCCGCGACATCGCGTCCCCCGAGCCGGGCGAGCGCGGCTCCGGCATCCGGGGCGAGCTCGATCGTGCCGCGGCCGAGCCTCAGGAGCCCGCGCCGCTCGAGCTCCTTGAGGAGACGGCTCACCACCTCGCGGGCGGTGCCGAGCTCCTTGGCGATCGCCTCGTGGGTCGTCTCGAGGCGCGGCCCGCAGGCTCGAGCGCGCTCCGAAAGCCAGGCGGCGAGCCGGGCGTCGGTGCGCCGGAACGCCACCTCGCTCACGAGCGCCAAGAGATCGGCCAGGCGTGCGCCGATCTGGGCCAGCGCGAAGCGGCGGAAGGCGGGCGAGCCCTCGATCAGCGCCTCGACTGCGGGCGAGGGCAAGAAGAGGCCCCGCGAGGGCACCTCCACCACCCCCTCGGCCGGGTAGGTCCGGCCGCCCAGAAGACAGGTGGTGGTGAGCACGCAGCTCTCGCCCGGCCCCACCCGGTAGAGCAGGATGGCGTGCCCGCTGGCATCCTGCAGCGAGACCCTCAGGCCGCCCTCGAGCACGAGAAGATAGCCTTCGCAGCGATCGCCGGCTCGGAACAGCACCTTCCCCGGGGCGAAGGCGACCGGGAGGGCCGCTGCGAGCAGCCGATCCCGGGTCGGCCCGTCGAGCTCGGCGAGGCCGGGATAGGCCCGAAGCAGCCGGTCGCGTTCGTTCGACCGCGGGATCAGCGCAAGTCTCCGCCGGGTAGCAGCGCGCCGAGCGAGGCGAGCGGCGCGTCGCGGCGCTGGAGGATGTAGAACTGCCAGGTCGGCGAGAAGTCGGTCACGACGACCCTCACCGCGAAGGCCTCGCCGGGCAGGATCGTGGCCCCGCTGAAGACCACCGAATCGAGCGGCTCGTCGGTCTGCCGCATCTCGGGAAAGCGGTCGGAGCCGAACACCCGGACCGCGCCCATCGCCTGGCCGAAGGAGAGCCCGTCCTCGAAGCTCGAGGGTCGGCCGCGGACCTCGCGGACCTCCATCTCGAAGCTGTGCCAGGGCCGGGCCGTCCGGTTGCGGACGATCTTCACGAGCACGAAGCCGACGCCGTGGCCGGGTGCGGCCCGGTTGCCGAAGGAGGCCCGCATGCCGCGCACCGTGATCACCGCCGGTCCGTCGTCGGTGATGTCCTCGACCAGCACGATCGGGTCCTCGGGCGTGCCGACACCGCGCGCCTCGTGCAGCACCACCCCGCCCTCCTCGTCACTGAAGGCGAGACCCGCGGTCTCGAGCGGCGCCGCCCCCACCGGGGCCACGGCGAGCGCGAGCGTGGCGAGCGTCGCGAGCGGGCCGTGCACCGCGTACCTCCCTCGGCCGACCCTCTGGCGGGTGGAGGCTATCAGACAGCGGCCGGTCGCCGCCAGGGGCACTCCGCGGGGACGACGCCCGCCCTGCCGCCGATGGCGCTAGCTCCCGCGATCGACCGGCGCGCGAGACCGCCGCGCTCGACCGCCGCTCCGGTGGCGCGGGCGGGCGGCCCGCGCGTCCTGCCGTCCTCCCGTCGGCGCGTCGGGGAACCGGCGGGGCTCTTCGTCGGCCGCGCTCGAAGCACCGTCCGCCGTCGCCGCCCAGGCGAAGGCCCGCTCCTGGCAGGCACGCAGATGCGCGAGGGCCGAAGGACCCTCGGGCGGGCCGGCGTACGTTCCTTCCGCTCGCTCGCTCGCGAACCAACCGATGCCGGGCAGGCCGTCGGCCACTCGGACGACGAGACAGGCGAGATCGGGCGCGCCGCGCGCAGAAAGGCGCTGCTGCACCCGACCGAGATCGCGGCAGAGCGCCGCCACGGTCCGCGGTCCCGGACGGAAGCCGAGGGCCCGCAGGAGCGCCCCGTAGGCGACCGGCCGCCGCTCGCGGGCGGCCGTGATCAGGAACCGCTCGAGCCGGTCCAGGTCGACCAGGGATGGCCCCCTTCGATCGGGTAATGCTGCGCCCAGATCCGCTCGACCGCCGGTCGCTTCCGGACCAGCCGCATCAGCCGGCCGAGCCGCGGGTGCCGCTCGAGTGTGGCCCTGCGGCCCGGGTGCCAGAGGGCGAGCATGAAGAGGTAATAGTCGACCGCGCTGAACCGGTCGCGGAGGATCCAGGGGCCGGGGTCGAGCGCCTGGTCGAGGATCGCTAGATCGCGGTCGAACTCGGCGAGTGCCGCCTCTTTGACCGCTGCCACCCCGGCCGGGTCCTTCGTGTACCGATCGGCGTACCAGTAGCGCAGGGCGGCCGGGTAGATCTGGGTGGCGCCGAACAGGAGCCAGCGCAGCGCCACCGCGCGCGCGGGCGTGCCCGGCTCGGGCAGAAGTCCGGCCTGCGGGAAGCAATCGGCGAGATGCAGCACCATGGCCGCGCTCTCGGTGATCACCGTGCCGTCCGGCAGGCCCAAGGCCGGTATCTGGCCGAGCGGGTTGAGCGCCCGATAGCCGGGCGTGTGCTGGGCGCCGGCGCGGGTGTCGACCTCGACCCGCTCGTAAGCGACGCCGGCTTCTTCGAGACAGAGCTGCGGAGCCCAGGCTCCGGTCCCCTTCGACCACCAGATGGTCCAGCCCAAAACCGTCCTCCGTCCGCCACGCGCCTCTCGCTCGCGCCCCCGGGGCGCGGCCGCCGTCCCGGGGGCACGGAGCTTGCCGGCACCCGCCTCGGCCGGCATGCTGCGCCCCGCCATGGCGACCCGCAACCCTCCCGCGTGAGCTCCTCCCGCGTCGTCGGCAGGCTCGTCCGGTCGAGGCGGCTGTTCGCCGCGCTCGTGCTCTCGGCGGCGTTCGGGTCGCCACCGGCCGCGGCGGCGCCGGAGCCGCTCGAACCCGTTTTCACTTGGAACGCGATCGGCCGGGTCAACGTCCCGCACGGCTTCTGTACCGGCACGCTCGTGGGCTCTTCGGAGGTGCTGACGGCGGCGCATTGCCTGTGGTCGCACCGGCGCGGCCGACTCTACGATCCGGAGGAGGTCCATTTCGTAGCCGGCTGGCGACGCGGCCAGCACGTCGCGCATGCGCGAGCGGTCGCGTTCCGCCTCGCCCCCGACCTCGCCTTCGACGAGCGCGGGGTGCCGACTCGCCTCGAGACAGACTGGGCGGTCCTGCGGTTGGAGCGCACTCTGCTCGACCTCGACCTGCTCCAACCGCTGCCCGTCGGCTGGCCGGGCGGCCGGCCGGTCGCGGCGCCTCGGGCCCAGCTCCTGGGTTACGCCCAGGATCGGCCGCATCTCCCGGTGCGGCTGCGTCCCTGCCCGATCGAGCCCGGCCCGGGACCGGCCGGGCTCGTGTTGCACGGCTGCGTCGCGAGCCAGGGCCTGTCCGGCGCACCGCTCCTCGTGCCGGACGGCCCGGCCTGGAGCGTGGTCGCCGTGCATCTCGGCAGCATCCTGCTCGAGGGGCGAAGGGTCGGCGCCGCCGTCCCGGTCCGTCGCTCGCTGCCCGACATGTTGTTCCGTTAAAGGAACGACATCGGGTCTCGCGCCTGCCCATGCGGCGGGCAGCTCGGACGAGTCGTGGGCAAGCGGGGTCGGGGTCCGCCCGGCCGATCGGCTCCGGCGCGGCGCTTGCAAGACTTGAGCGAGCCGCGCGACGAAGGCGCTGCTGCCGCCGTCGCGGTCGTTCGGAGGTTTCGCCCCGTGTCCCGCTCCGCACTCTGGTTCGTCGCCGCCCTGCTTCTGCTCTCGGCCTCGGCCGATCCGGCGCTCGCCCACACCGTCGGCGCCGCCGGGGCCGGGCTGGTCGAGGGCTTCCTGCACCCGCTCGGCGGCTGGGATCACCTCTTGGCCATGCTCGCGATCGGTGTGTGGGCCGCTCGGCTCGGTGGCCGCGCCGTGTGGGCCGCGCCCGCCGCCTTCGTCGGCGGCCTGCTGCTCGGCGCGATCCTCGGCACGACCGGCATCGAGCTCGTCGCGGTCGAAACCGGGATCCTGGCCTCGCTCGTGATCGTAGGGCTCCTCAGCGCGCTGGCGATCCGCCCGCCGCTCGCGGCCGGCCTCGCGCTCGTGGTGCTCTTCGGCCTCGTCCACGGCCACGCCCACGGCACGGAGCTGCCCGAGACCGCGGCGCCGGTGCTCCACGCGGCCGGCTTCGTGACCGCCTCGATGCTCCTCCACTTCAACGGCGTGGCGCTCGCCACGGCCGCCCGGAAGATGGCGCTGCCGCTCCTGCCGCGGCTCGGCGGCGGGGCCTCGGCGGCCGCCGGTGTGCTCGGGCTCCTGCTCGGCTGAGCTTCGGCCCGGCGGCCCGTGCCTCGGCGGCGCTCCCGGCACCAGGCCACGGCGTCCCGGGCGTTCGCCCGGCGCTTGCGCCGGGCGAAGGGACGGCCGCAGGCCGGGCAGATCTTGCTCGGCAGATACGGCTTCCTGTGCACTGCGCGCATCAGACCTCGAGCCGGAGCTGGCAGGACGGGCGGGGCGCCGTCCGCGAGCGCCGATCGGGCCTCGGTACGCCGGCTTTGCGCGAGCCGTGCTTTTCCTGGACCGCATCGGTGTGCTCGGCGAAGCCCGGCCGCTCACGGACCGCCCAGAGCTTCGCCCGCCGTACTGAGGGTGGAGGGGCGGATCGGTCGGAAGACGCGGTAGGGTCTCCGGGATCGGCCCGGCCTCGGACCCGCCGGTCGCGGGTTGAGGTCCAGAGATTGCCGGCCTCCTCGTGCGCCCCGAACCCCGCACTCGGCGGGCGGGTGCGGAGATCCTCGTGGACCAGGACCACCTCGCCCGTGCCTACCACGAGCGGCGCACCGAGCCGGTCGAGGGCCGCGCGCAGCGCGAGCAGCGGTTCGCGCAGGAACGCCCACTGCCGGAGCGAGGCGTGGGGCTCGGGCTCGCGCCGGAGGCCGGGCTCCTCGGGGTGGAGCGGCAGGGCCCGGCCGGCCCGCGCCGCCTCGGCGAACCGCGCGTGGTCGACGACCCCGAGGTCGTGCTCGGGCCAGACGACGTGGACAGGAGGGACCACACCGTGGCTACCCGGGGAACCGGTGGTCGGATGAGGGCGAGTGGGCGGATGCCCCGCTCCGGCCGGGCTCGCCTCAGCGGGCGCCGAGGTCCACGGCGTAGGTCGAGAGCGGCGGCGGCGAGCCGATCAGGCCGCGCGCGTGGAGGAAGGCGGCGAAGCGGGTGTAGCGAGCGGCATCGAGGGCGGCCGGGGCGTGGGCGAAGCGGGGGAGGGTGGCGGCCCAGGCCCTCCGGTTGAGCTCGTCCTGCAGCTCCTTGGCGGTCGCGGAGAAGACCGTCCAGGCCTCTTCCGGCCGGTTCAGCATCCAGAAGGTCGCGCGCTCGACCGCTGCCAGGAAGCGGGCGAGCTCGGGCCGGCCGATCCGGTCGCGGTGGGCGAGGTAGATCAGCTCGTCGTAGGGCGGGACACCCTCCTCCTCCGGGAAGAGGGCCCGGCCCGGACGCCCCTCGAGGGCGAGCTGGGGGAGCTCGAAATTGCGGAAGGCGCCGATCACGGCGTCGACCTGGCCCGAGAGGAGGGCGGCCGAGAGAGCGAAATTGACGTTGACCAGCCGAACGTCGGCGAGCTTCAGCCCGGCCCGCTCGAGCATGGCGCCCAGGAGCGCTTCTTCGAAGCCGCCCACGGAGAAGCCGACCCGCTTGCCGGCGAGGTCGCGGATCGACCGGATCGGGCCGCCCTCGAGGAAGACCAGGCTGTTGAGCGGGGTGGCGACGAGCGTGCCGAAGCGGACGAGGGGCAGGCCCTCGTGGACCTGGAGGTGGAGCTGCGGCTGGTAGCCGATGGCGATGTCGGCCTTGCCGGCGGCGACGAGCTTGGGCGGATCGTTCGGATCGGCGGGTGCCACGAGCTCGACCTCGAGCCCTTGTTCGCGGAAGAAGCCCTTCTCGCGGGCGATCACGAGCGGCCCGTGGTCGGGGTTGACGAACCAGTCGAGCAGCACGGTGAGCCGCTCGGCCGCCGCGGTCGGGGCGGCGGCCAGCAGGAGAGCGAGGAGGAACGCGAGGCGTAGGATCATGCGCGGGGTCCGACTTCAGGCGGGGTGGAGGGTTTCGCTCGGCCAGACGACCAGGCGTCGAAGGAGCCGGTCGACGGCCTGCCAGAGGAGAAGAGCCATCACGCAGAGGACCAGGAGGCTCGCGAAGAGCAGGTCGGTCTGCATCCGCGCATTGGCGTGCAGCATGAGGTAGCCGAGGCCCGCGGAGCTGCCGACCCACTCGCCGACCACGGCCCCGATCGGTGCCACCGCCGCCGCCACCCTGAGGCCCGAGCCGAAGGCCGGTAGCGCCGCCGGCACGCGAACCCGCCAGAGGATGGCGGCCGGGCGGGCATCCATCACCCGTGCGAGCTCGAGCCAGCCCTCGGGCGTACGCCGCAGGCCGTCGTGGAAGGCCGCCGTGACCGGGAAGTAGATGATGAGCACCGCCATCGCGACCTTGGACGGCAGCCCGTAGCCGAGCCAGAGGACGAGCAGCGGGGCGAGCGCGAAGACCGGCAGGGCCTGGCTCACCACGAGCACCGGCAGGACCCACATCCGGGCCCGCCGCGAGGCGGCGAGGAGAAGCGCACTCGCCGCACCGAGGAGCGTGCCGAGAAAGAGGCCCAGGAGGATCTCGAGGGCGGTCGTGGCCGCGTGGGCGAGGACGAGGTCGAGCCGGGTCCAGAGCGCGCGGGCCACCCGCCAGGGATCGGGCAGGATGTAGGGCGGGACGGCAGTCGCGAGGCAGAGCGCCTGCCAGAGCGCGAGCAGGCCGAGAGCCACGAGCAGGGGGCGCATCCGGCTCATGCCGCAACCTCGAGCGGCGCTCGGCCGGCGCCCGCGAGCTCTTCGAGCAACCGGGCCTCGAGGGCGAGGAGTGCGGGATCGGCGCTCCGCGGTGGTGTGCCGGCCGGTCTGAGCGGCGGCCCGAGCCGGGCCGGCAGGCCTTCGAGGACCCGGACCTCGTGGCCGAGCCGCAGCGCCTCGAGCGGGCTGTGGGTGACGAGCAGCACCGTGCGGCCGCGCAGGAGCTCGGCCGCGAGCTCCTGCAGCCGGTGCCGAGTGATCGCGTCGAGCGCCGAGAAGGGCTCGTCCATGAGCACGATCGGTCGATCCTCGACGAGGGTGCGGGCGAGTGCCGCACGCTGGCGCATGCCGCCCGACAGCTCGTGGGGAAGGGCGCGGGCGCGCTCGGCGAGCCCGACCCGCTCGAGCAGCACCCGGGCCCGCTCGCGCGCCGCGCGGAGCTCCTCCCGGTCGGCCCCGCGCAGCCGAAAGCCGAGGACGAGATTGTCCTCGACCGTGAGCCAGGGGAGGAGGAGGTCGGACTGCGCCATCCAGGCGATCCGCCCGGCGAGCGGCTTGCCGTCCGAGGCGGTCCGCAGCGCTCCGGGCAACAGGCCCGCGGCGAGCCGCAGGAGCGTGCTCTTGCCGACGCCGGAGGGACCCAACAAACAGGTCGTCCGTCCGGCCGGCAGCTCGAGCGCCAGCCCTTCGAACAGGAGCCTGCCCTCGAAGCCGAGGCGCTCGACCGCAAGCGCGAGACCCGGGGCGGGCTCAACGGGCTGCATCGAGCCCCATCTGCCAGAAACCGACTTCGAGGGCGGTCGCACGAGCGAAGGTCGTGACTAGTGCCGGCCAACGTGGGCTCGCCTCGATCGCCCCGCCGATCCGCTGGACGGCCACCCGCTCGAGCTGGTCCGCAGCGGCCTTAGCGACCGCGGCATAGGCCGCGCCGGCGTAGGTCTCGATCCAGGCCCGGTAGGGATTGCCCTCGAGCCGCGTGGCGGGATCCGCCAAGAGGCGAGCGCCGATCTCGCCGTAGCCCACGACGCAGGGAGCGAGGGCCACGAGCAGATCGAGGAGGTCGCCCGAGAGGCCGCGCTCGAGGACGAAGCTCGTATAGGCGGTGGTGGCCGGATGCTCCGGGGCCGCGAGCAGCGCCGCTTCGTCGATTCCGAAACCGGCGCAGTAGCCGATGTGCAGCTTCAGCTCCTCGTCGACGAGCGCGTGGACGGTGGCGGCGCAGGCGCGGATCTCGGTCGGATCCTCGGCCTTGACGGCGGCCAGCGCCCAAGCCCGCGCGAAATGGATCAGGAACCGATAGTCCTGAACGAGATAGTGGCGGAAGGCGGCTTCCGGCAGGTCCCCGGTCTGCAGCCCCGCCACGAAGGGGTGCTCGGTATAGGCGCGCCAGCCCTCGCGGTCGGCCGCGATCAGTCGGCCGACGAAGGAGCCCGGCTCGACCAGATGGTGGAGCGCCACCGTCCGACCTCCTCAGCCGACCCGGCCGCGCGCGCCGAGATAGGCGCCCGCTGCGACCTGGGACCAGGGCGCGAGGCGACGCCGGGCGGCCTCGTAGGATTCGACGATGCGCCGCTCGAGCGGACCCGCGGCGGCGATCTCGGCCAGGATCGCCTCTGCAGCTTCGCGGGCCTTCTCGATCACCTCGCGCGGCCAGGGCTCGACCGCGATCCCGTGCTCGCGGACCAGGACCGCGAGCGCCTCGGCGTTGCGCCAGTCGGTCTCGTGAAGCGTGAACTGGTTCTCCTGCGCGCAGGCCGCTTCGATCGCGGCCTTGAGATCCTCGGCGAGGCCGTCCCAGACCCGCCGGGCGATCAGGCACTCCGCCGTGCCGTTGGGCTTGGTGAAACCCGGGAAGAGATAGTGCTTGGCCACCTGGTGGAAGCCCTGGGCACGGTCGGAGGAGGGACCCAGGAATTCGACCGCGTCGATCGTGCCGGACTGCAGGGCCGGGAAGAGGTCGGGCACGCCCAGCACCACGGGGGTGGCGCCGAGCCTGCGGAAGATCTCGCCCGACAGACCGACCGCGCGGATCTTGAGCCCCGCGAGATCGGCGAGCCCCTGGACGGGCCGGCGGAACCAGCCGCCCATGTTGAGCGAGGAGTTGCCGGCCATGAAGGCCTTGAGACCGAAGGGGGCGTAGAGCTCGTCCCAGAGCGCCTGGCCGCCGCCCTGCTCGACCCAGGCGACGTGCTCGCTCGGGCTCAAGCCGAAGGGGACGGTGGTGAAGAAGGCCGCGGCCTTGGCCTTGCCGACCCAGTAGAGGGCGGCCGTGTGGCCGAGCTCGGCGAGCCCCCCCGCGACCGCGTCGAAGACCTGGAGGGCGGGCACGAGCTCGCCTGCGGCGTGCAGCTGGACCCGGATCCGCCCGCCCGTGAGCCGCTCGATCCGCTCGGCGAGGCGCTGCGCGTTCGTGCCCGGCCCCGGCAGACCGCGCGGCCAGGAGGTCACCATCCGCCAGCGCGAGGGCGTGTCGGCGCGCAGGATCCCGGGGGCCGCGAGCTGGGCCGCGGCGGCGGAGGCGAGGAAGGTGCGGCGACGGGTCACCGGGAGGTCTCCCGGCGGCTCCCGGCCGCCTCGAGCGACGGCCAGAGCTGCCAGAAATGGTGGACGGGGCCGATACCGTGGCCGACACCGAGCCGATCGCCGGCCGCCAGAGCGCCCTCGAGCCAGCGCTTGGCGTCGTGGCAGGCGGCCGGTAGCGGGAAGCCTCGGGCGGAAAGAGCGGCGATCGCGGAAGCGAGGGTGCAGCCGGTGCCGTGGGTGTGGCGGGTCGGGACCCGCCGGCCCTCGAGCCAGATCAACTCGCCACCGTGCATCAGCAGATCGGGACACTCCGGGCCCTCGAGATGGCCGCCCTTGAGGAGCACGTTCGGCACCCCGAGGCTCTGCAGGCGAGCGGCCACCGCCGGCATCGCCCGGCGCTCGCTCGCCGGCGGCTCGCCGAGCAGCGCCGCCGCCTCGGGCAGGTTCGGGGTGATCACCGTGGCGAGCGGCAGGAGCCGCTCGCGCAACGCCCGGACCGCGCTCTCCTCGAGCAGCCGGTCGCCGCCCTTGGCGACCATCACGGGGTCGAGCACGACGAGCCGCGGCCGCCAGTGGCGCAGTGCCTCGACGACCGCCTCGATGATCGGCGCGGTGCCGAGCATGCCGATCTTGACGGCATCGACCCGTAGATCTTCGAAGACCGAATCGATCTGGCGGCGGACGAAGGCCGGCTCGACCGGGAAGACGCCCTGGACGCCCGTGGTGTTCTGGGCGGTCAGGGCGGTGATCGCCGAGCAGCCGAACACGCCGAGTGCCGAGAAGGTCTTGAGATCGGCCTGGATGCCGGCACCTCCGCCCGAATCCGAGCCGGCGATGGTGAGCGCGATCGGGCTCATGGGTCGTTCCTTTCCGCGAGGGCCGCATCGACCGCGGCGCGCAGCCGCCGCGCGGCCGCCTCGACGTCCTCGGCCGCGAAGACCGCCCCGATCACCGCCACCCCGTCCGCCCCGGCGGCGATCACCGAGCCGGCATTGGCGGCGTCGATCCCGGCGATACCGCAGATCGGCAGATCCGGATGGACGGCGCGGACCTCGCCGATCAACCGGGCGAGCCCCTCGGGTCCGAGCGGCGGGTCGCCCGGGTCCTTCGAAGCGGTCGGGAAGACCGGCCCGAGCCCGGCATAGGTCGCGAGGCCGGCAGGCAGCGCGCGGGCCTCGTGGCCGTGGTGTACGGTGACACCCAGGATCGCCTCCGGCCCGAGCAGATCGCGGGCGAGCCCGGGGTCGAGATCGTCGCGCCCCAGATGCACGCCGTCGGCGCCGGCGGCGAAGGCCACGTCGACCCGATCGTTCACGACGAGCGGCACGTCCGTGCCCTCGAGGGCGGCTCGCACCGCCCGGGCGGTCTCCACCATGGCCCGCGTCTCCTCGCCCTTGATGCGGAGCTGGAGGAGGGTCACGCCGCCCCGCGCGGCTGCGCGGGCGAGTTCGGGCAGCGGCCGGCGGCCGGCACGGGCCGGATCGAGGATGCCGTAGAGCCGGAGATCGACCCGCGGCCGCTCGACCACCCTGGCCTCGGCCAGAAGGTCGGCCGCCGCGAGAGCCGCGAACTCGTCGATCAGCGCGACGGCGAAACTTCCGGGCCCGCGGACCCGCTCCGCCGCCCGCTCGGAGGCCACCGCCATGGCGGCGCAGGCGAGGGCCGCCGCCTCGAGGGGCGGCTCGCCGGCGGCGAGGTAGGCGGCGATCAGCGCACCGAGCGCACAGCCCGCCGCCGTGATCTTGTCGAGGAGCGGGCTGCCGCCCGCGATCGCGACGAGGCGGGTCCCGTCGCTCACGAGATCGACGGGACCGGTGGCCGCGACCACGCAGCGATGGCGGCGCGCGAGCGCCCGCACGGCCGCCTCGCCCGTCGCGCCGGCCAGAGCGGCGAGCTCGGTCGCATTCAGCTTGAGGACCGCGGGGCCGGCCTCGAGGAGCCGACGGGCGAGCGCGAGCCGGTTCTCGGAATAGCCGATTTTGACCGGATCGAGGACCCAGGGGCGACCGAGCCGCTTGGCCGCGGCGACCGCGTGGCCGATCGCCGCCTCCCGCTCGCGCTCGAGCATGCCGAGATTGACGAGCAGGGCGCCCGTGGCCTCGACGAAATGCGCCACCGTGGCGGGATCCGCCGTGGCCGAGGGAAAGGCGCCGCAGGCGAGCAGGAGATCGGCGCTGCGGGTCACCGCGGCCGGGCTCGTGAGCAGATGGACGCGGACCGGCCGGTCGCGGGGCAGCAGGCCGCCACGGCCCTCGAGGAAGGCCAGGGCACGCGAGCGCCTCCCCGCACGCCCGTCGGGTGCGGGTCCCGAGGAAGGGGAAGAAGAGGGAGAGTCGGCGGCGCTCGAGGCGGGCATCTCAAATCCCTTCGCCGGCATGACCCGGATCAGGTTCGACGGGTTGCGCTCGCGCGCCTCTCAGCCCCGCCGGAGCCAGCGCCCCGCCGGGACACCCCGTTGAGATGCGGGCAAGGTAGGGCGGTGACGATCCGGCGACAAGGGGGGCGGGCGCGGTTGCGGGCCGTCCGGCGCGCCACTAAGGTGCGGGCGCCTTCTCCCCCCGTCCCCCAGGGATCCCATGCGTCTGACGCGTTACTTCCTGCCCGTCCTCAAGGAGGCGCCGGCCGAGGCGGAAATCGTCTCGCACCGGCTGATGCTGCGCGCCGGCATGATCCAGCAGCTCGCCGCGGGCATCTACAACTGGCTGCCGCTCGGCTTCCGTGTGCTCAAGAAGGTCGAGCGGATCGTGCGCGAGGAGATGGACCGAGCGGGCGCCATCGAGATCCTGATGCCGACGATCCAGCCGGCCGATCTGTGGATCGAGAGCGGCCGCTACGACGCCTACGGGCCCGAGATGCTGCGGATCCTGGACCGCCACGAGCGGCCGATGCTCTACGGGCCGACCAACGAGGAGAACGTCACCGACATCTTCCGCCGGCACGTCAAGAGTTACCGGCAGCTGCCGCTCAACCTCTACCACATCCAGTGGAAGTTCCGCGACGAGATCCGCCCGCGCTTCGGCGTCATGCGGGGGCGCGAGTTCCTCATGAAGGACGCCTACAGCTTCGACCTCGACGCGGCCGGGGCGCGCCGCTCCTATCGCGCCATGTTCGTGGCCTATCTGCGCGCCTTTCGCCGGATGGGCCTCACCGCCATCCCGATGCAGGCCGAATCGGGCCCGATCGGCGGAAACATGTCCCACGAGTTCCAGATCCTGGCGCAGACCGGCGAGAGCCGGGTGTTCTACGATCGAGCCTTCGAGGAGATCGACCTCACCGCACCCGATCTCGACATCGACCGGCTCGAGGCGCTCTACGCCGCAACCGACGACAAGCACGACCCGGCGCGTTGCCCGGTGCCCGAGGAGCGGCTGCGCTCCGGCCGTGGCATCGAGGTCGGCCACATCTTCTATTTCGGCACCAAATATTCGAAGCCCATGGGGGCGACCGTGACCGGGCCGGACGGCCGCGAGGTCGAGGTCGAGATGGGCTCCTACGGGATCGGCGTCTCGCGGCTCGTGGGTGCCATCATCGAGGCCTATCACGACGAACACGGGATCACTTGGCCCGAGCCGGTGGCGCCGTTCCGGGTCGGGCTCGTGAGTCTGCGGCCCGACGATGCCGCCTGTGCCGCCATGGCCGATTCGCTCTACGAGCGGCTCCTGGCCGCCGGCGTCGAGGTGCTCTACGACGACCGCGACGAGCGGGCCGGGGTCAAGTTCGCCACCATGGACCTGATCGGCTTGCCCTTCCAAGTCACCGTCGGGCCGCGCGGGGTCAAGGAGGGTAAGGTCGAGCTCAAGGAGCGGCGGTCGGGCAAGCGCGAGGAGCTCGCCCCCGAGGCCCTCCTCGCGCGCCTCACGAGCTGAATGTTCAACCCGGCCGAGCGGCTGGTCGCGTTCCGCTATCTGCGGCCGCGCAAGGGTGAAGGCTTCGTCTCGCTGGTGGCGGGCTTCGCCCTCGTCGGCATCGCCCTCGGGGTCGGCACGCTCATCGTCGTGCTCGCCGTCATGAACGGCTTCCGCCACGAGCTCCTGGGTCGGGTCCTGGGCTTCAACGGCCACGCCTCGGTGGTGGCCGGGCCCGAGGGCCTCGCCGGCTTCGACGAGCTCGCCGCCCGGCTGCGTTCGGTGCCCGGTGTGGTCGAGGCCGTCGCTTACGCGGAGGGCCAGGCCATGGCCACCGCCAACGGTGTCTCGGCCGGCGTCGTGCTGCGCGGCATGCGACCGGCCGAACTCGCCGCCCGCGCCATTTTCGCGACCGCGCTCCGCGAGGGCTCGCTCGCCGCCCTCGAGGCCGGCGGCAGGATCGCGGTCGGCTCGCGGCTAGCCCAGCGCATGGGTCTGGGCCTCGGCTCGCGGCTCGCACTGATCTCGCCCAAGGGTACCGCCACGCCGTTCGGCACGGTGCCGCGGATCCGCAGTTTCGAGGTCGCCGCGATCTTCGAGGTCGGGATGTTCGAGTACGACTCGAGCTTCGTGTTCCTGGCGCTCTCGGACGCTCAGGCCTATCTCGACCTCGCCGATCGGGTGAGCGCGATCGAGATCATGGTCGAGGATCCGGAGCGCATCCGCGAGCTTCGGCCCGCGCTCGCGGCGGCCGTGGGCGGTGCCGGGCGGCTGATCGACTGGCAGCAGCTCAACCGTCATTTCTTCGCCGCGCTCGAGACCGAGCGCAACGTGATGTTCCTGATCCTCACGCTCATCGTGCTCGTGGCCGCCTTCAACATCGTGACCGGACTCACCATGCTGGTCCGCTCGAAGGGCCGCGACATCGCGATTCTCCGGACCGTGGGCGCCACCCGTGCTTCGATCCTGCGGATCTTCGTGCTCGCTGGGTCCACGCTCGGTGTGGTCGGCACGCTCGCGGGTCTCGCCCTCGGCCTCGCTTTCGCGCTCAACATCGACACGATCCGCGGCTGGCTCGAGGGGCTCACTGGGGCCGAGCTCTGGGCCGCCGAGATCCGCTTCCTCTCCCAGCTCCCGGCCCGGGTCGAGCTCGGCGCGACGCTCCGGGTGGTCGCGATGGGGCTCGTGCTCTCCTTCCTCGCCACGATCTACCCGGCGCTTCGGGCCGCCCGGCTCGATCCGGTCGAGGCGCTGCGCTACGAATGAGCGGGGCGCGGCCGCCCGTCCTGCGGCTCGCCGGGATCCGGCGCAGCTTCTTCCAGGGCCACGTCACCCTCGAGATTCTCAAAGGCGCCGACCTCGAGCTCGAAGCCGGCACCCTCGCGGCTCTGGTCGGCCCCTCGGGCTCGGGCAAGTCCACACTCCTCCACATCGCCGGTCTGCTCGAGCGGCCGAGCGCGGGTGAGGTGGTGATCGAGGGCCGGGCCGCGGCCGGCCTCTCCGACGCCGAGCGCACACGCCTCAGGCGCCGGCGGATCGGCTTCGTCTACCAGATGCACCACCTCCTCGCCGACTTCACCGCGCTCGAGAACGTCGTGCTGCCGCAGCTTCTGGCCGGTGTCGGGCGCCGGGCGGCCGAGGCCCGGGCGCGCGAGCTCTTGATCCGGCTCGGCCTCGCCGAGCGGCTCGACCACCGCCCGGCGCGGCTCTCGGGTGGCGAGCAGCAGCGGGTGGCGATCGCCCGGGCACTCGCCAATCGACCGGCGCTCCTCCTCGCCGACGAGCCCACGGGCAATCTCGATCCCGCGACCGCGGGCGAGGTCTTCGCACTGCTCCTCGAGGTCGTGCGGGAGGCCGGCACGGCGGCGCTCGTGGCCACCCACGATGCCGATCTCGCCCGCCGAATGGACGCGATCTGGCGTCTTTCCGACGGGCGGCTCGCCCGGGCTTCCCCGTGATCCAGACCGATTGGCTCTGGATACCGTTCACGCTCGCCGCTGCAGCCGCGCAGACCGCCCGCAACGCCCTCCAACGCGGCCTCGTGGGCGAGCTCGGCGGGGTCGGAGCCACCCTCGTCCGGTTCCTCTACGGGCTGCCCGCGAGCTTCTGCCTGCTGGCGGTCGCTCTGGTCCTGGCGCCCGACCCCATCGACCCCTTCGCGCCCACGCTCCTCCTCTGGCTGCCGGTCGGCGCGCTGGCTCAGGTCCTCGCCACCTTCCTCCTCCTCGACCTCATGGGCCGGCGCAATTTCGCGGTCGGTGTCGCCTGGTCGAAGACGGAGATCCTGTTGATCGCGATCGCCGGCTGGCTGCTGCTCGGCGACGCGCTCGGGCCGCTCGGCTGGACCGCAGTCCTGCTCGCGAGCCTGGGCGTCGTCCTCCTTTCGGCGAGGGGCCTCGCGCCGGCCGACCTTTTGGGCGGCGAGGCTCGGCGCGTGGCCTGGCGCGGGCTCGCCACCGGGGCGGGCTTCGCTCTCGCCGCGGTGGCCTACCGTGCCTCGATCCTGGCGGCCGGTGGTCCGGGTTCGCTCCTCGCCGCCGCCTGGGCGCTCCTGCTCGCCCAGACCCTCCAGAGCCTAGCCCTGCTCGGCTGGCTCGCGCGGCGCGAGCGGCGGGTGGTGACGGCGGTGCTGCGCGCCTGGCGGACCTCGCTCTGGGCCGGGACCGCGGGCGCGCTCGCCTCGGCCGGCTGGTTCACCGCCTTCTCGCTCGCCCCGGCCGCCTCGGTGCGCACGCTCGGTCTGGTCGAGATGCTCATGGCCCTCGTCGTCTCGCGCCGGCTGTTCCGCGAGCGACCGAGCGCGCAGGAGCTCGCGGGCCAGGCGCTCGTGGCCCTCGCCGTCCTGCTGGTCCTGCGCGCGGGGGCGGGCTGATCCGTTCCGCGTGCGGCTGCGGGCCGGCCCGTTCAGCCGCCCGACTAGGCGGAGGGCTTGGGCAGTTTCTCCGCGATGCCGAGCCGGGTGCGCCGGCGTTCGAGCTCCTCGCCCACCTCTCCCCAACCGACGCCGAGCGCGTCGAGCAGGACCACGAGGTGGTAGAGGAGGTCGGCGGTCTCGCCGATCACCGCCCGCCGCTCGCCGGCGACCGCGTCGAGCGCGAGCTCGACCGCTTCCTCGCCCACCTTCTTGGCCATCTTGGCCACCCCCTCCTCGAGCAGGCGGGCGGTCCGCGGCGCTCTTCCGGGATCCGCCCGCACGAGGGCGAGGTCGCGCTCGAGGCGATCGATCGCGCGGGCGAGCGCGTCGCGGCCGTCGGCCGCAGGCGGAGCCGTGTCGGGCGGGGCGGATCGCATCGAGGCTCGACCTCCGAAGCGGATGAGCGGCCGCGTGTTCGCGTATCACGCGAAGAATGGCAAATTCTTGAACGTGATGCGAGGGGCCGCGAGGATAGGCCTCGCGCGGGCGCAGGGGAACCCGTCCGCGTGCGAGGCGGATCGCGCGCTTGACCGCGGGCCGGACGGTGCGGGAGAAGACGGTGTGCCGGCCGCGCCGACCGACCCTGTGCCTCCCGACCTCGCCCGGATCCGGGCGACCGCCGCACGGCTCGCCGGCCGGATCGCGCGCACACCGATCCTCGAATGGACGGCTCCCGAGATCACCGCGCGCCTGCCGCGCGGCACGCGGGTCGTCCTCAAGCTCGAGCTCTTCCAGCACACCGGCTCGTTCAAGGTACGGGGCGCGCTCGCGACCCTGCTCGAGGCTCCGGCCGAGGCGCTGGCCCGCGGGGTGACCGCGGTCTCCGCCGGCAACCACGCCATCGCCACCGCCTGGGCGGCGCGCGAGGTCGGCACGTCGGCCGAGGTCGTGATGCTCGCGAGCGCGAGCCCGGCGCGGGTCGAGAAGGTCCGTCGCTACGGCGGCAGGGTCGTCCCGGCACCGGACGTGCAGACGGCGTTCGCGCTGGTCGAGAAGGTGGTAGCCGAGCAAGGGCGCCTGCTCGTCCACCCTTTCGAGGGCGAGGGGCCGGCACTCGGCAGCGCCACGCTCGGTCTCGAATGGCTCGACCAGGCGGCGCCGTTGGATGCCGTGATCGTGCCGATCGGCGGCGGCGGGCTGGCGGCCGGCCTCGCCGCGGCGGTCGAGCAGGCGAGCCCGACGACGCTCGTCTTCGGGGTCGAACCCGAGGGCGCCGACAGCATGGCGCGCTCGCTCGAGGCGGGCTCGCCCCAGCGCCTGGAGCGAGTGGCGACGATCGCCGACAGCCTGGGCGCACCCTTCGCGCTGCCCTACAGCTTCGGCCTCTGCCGGCGGTTCCTGGAGGGGGTCGTGCGGATCCCGGATGCGGCCATGCTGGAGGCCGTCCGGCTCTATTTCGACGGTTTGAAGCTCGCTTGCGAGCCGGCCGGGGCGGCGGCTCTGGCGGCCCTCCTGGGACCGCTGCGCGAGCGGCTGGCCGGTGCCCGGGTGGGGGTGCTGGTGTGCGGCTCGAACATCGACCCCGAGGGTTTCGCTCGGCTCCTGGCAGGTGGCGGGTGACGCGACGGGCGCTGCGAGCTAGTATCGCAGCGTGATGATGCGCGCGTTCGCGGTGCTCCTGCTCCTGCTCTCGCTCCTGGCGATCGGCTCCGCGCCGCGGATCGCGGTGGCCGCTCCTTGCCCATACGAGCATCGCTCTGCACCCGCGCGCGAGGCCGTGGCGCCGGCGCCTGGCCCGGTCGGGGTCGAGCTCGCCACCTTCGCGGTCGAGCGACTGCTCGCCGGCACCGCCGCCGGTTGCGCCCTTGGCGGCTGTGTCGTCCACTGCCCGATCCTCCTCCCGGTCGCGCTCGAGAGCGGGCTGCCCTCGCCCCTTGCGCTCCGGGTGCGGCCCCCGCGCGGCGACATCCCTGCGACGGCGGGGGGCGACGGCCCCTGGCGTCCGCCCCCTCGATCCCTCGGCCACTGAGCCCGGCGCCGGTCGTCCGGCCGCCCGCCGGGGGAGACCCACGACCCTGTTCCATCTCCGCGAGCGAGGAACCTTCGATGTGCAGGACGACGAGGATCGCGGCCCTGGCCGCTCTGTCGGTGTTCGCCCTCTCGAACGACGCCCCGGCCCAAGGCGGCGGCCACGGTGCCGGCCACGGGGCGCCGCCGTCGGCGCAAAGCCAGCCCGGGCCGATGCCGATGATGCAGGGCCAGATGCCGATGATGCAGGGCCAGATGCCGATGATGCAGGGCCAGATGCCGATGATGCGGCCGGGCCAACAAGGGGGCCCGGCGGCCGCCGACACGCCGGCGACCGCGGCCTTCAAGGCGGCCAACGAGCGCATGCATCGCGACATGGCGATCGACTTCACGGGTGATGCGGACGTCGACTTCGTGAAGAGTATGATCCCGCACCACCAGGGCGCGATCGACATGGCCCGCGTGGTGCTCGCCTTCGGCAAGGATCCGGAAGTTCGGAAGCTCGCCGAGGAGATCGTCCGTGCGCAGGAGGCCGAGATCGCCCAGATGCGGGCGATTCTCGAACGAATCGGCAAGTAGCGAGAAGGGCGGGGGCGGCAGCGCCGCCCCCGCCGGACCGAAGCCACCGCCCGAGACGGGTGGGGCCGCCCGGCCGCAGCCTCGACCGCTTGACCGCACTCGCCGCGCGACCCACAAAACAATCGATGGCCGATCTTCTCGACACGGCGGCCCCCGCGTCGGCCGAAGCCGCGCCCAAGGGCGCGGAGCTGATCCGCCGGCAGCTCGCCACGCTGCCGAACGAGCCCGGTGTCTACCGGATGCTCGACGAGCGCGGCCGGCTTCTCTATGTCGGCAAGGCCGCCTCACTGAGGAAGCGCGTCGCCGCCTACGCCCATCCGCAGAAGCTCTCGGCCCGCTTGCAGCGCATGGTGGCGCTCACCCGGGCTCTCGAGGTCGTGACCACGGGCAGCGAGGTCGAGGCGCTCCTGCTCGAGGCCAACCTCATCAAGCGCTGGCGACCGGCTTTCAACATCGTCCTGCGCGACGACAAGAGCTTTCCGTTCATCGCACTCCGCCGCGACCACGCCTTTCCCCGGCTGCACAAGCATCGCGGCGCGCGCCGCCCGGACAGCGAATATTTCGGTCCGTTCGCCTCGGCGGGTGCGGTGAACGAGACCTTGAACGCCCTGTTGCGTGCCTTCCCGCTCCGCTCCTGCAAGGACACGGTTTTCGAGAACCGCTCGCGACCCTGTCTCCTCTACCAGATCAAGCGCTGTACGGCACCCTGCGTCGGGCGCATCGGGCCCGAGGACTATCGAAAGCTGGTGGACGAGGTGCGCGAGTTCTTGACCGGGCGGTCGCGCGAGATCCAGGAGCGCCTCAAGGCCGAGATGGAGGCGGCGGCCGAGCGGCTCGACTTCGAGAGTGCCGCCGTCTACCGCGACCGGCTCAAGGCACTGGCCCACATCCAGAGCCGGCAAGACATCAACACGGACGCGGTGGCCGATGCCGACGTGATCGCGCTCGCACTCCAGGGAGCCCAGGCCTGCATCCAGGTCTTCTTCTACCGCGACGGTCGCAACTACGGGAACCGCGCTTATTTCCCGGGCCATGTGCGGGACAGCGAGCCGGGCGAGATTCTCCAGGCCTTCATCGCCCAGTTCTACGCCGAGCGCTCGCCGCCCGCTCTTCTCCTCCTGGCCGAGCCCGTGCCCGAGCAGGAGCTCTTGGCCGAGGCGCTGGCGGTCCGGGCGGGTGGCAAGGTGACGATCCAGGTGCCGCGGCGTGGCGACAAGCGGCGCCTCGTCGAGCTCGCGCTCAAGAACGCTCAGGAAGCGCTCGCCCGCCGGGTGGCCGAGCTCGGCACCCACGCCGGCCTGCTCGAAGAGCTCGCCGAGCGGCTCGGGCTCGAGGCGGTGCCGCGGCGGATCGAGGTCTACGACAACAGCCACGTGCAGGGCGCGCTCGCGGTGGGTGCGATGGTGGTGGTCGGGCCCGAGGGCTTCGACAAGCGGGCCTATCGGACCTTCCACATCAAAGAGGCACCGACCCCGGGCGACGATTACGCGATGATGCGCGAGGTGCTGCGGCGGCGCTTCGGCCGGCTCGTCAAGGAGGATCCGGAGCGGGCCGGGTCCGGCTGGCCCGACCTCGTGCTGATCGACGGCGGGGCGGGCCAGCTCGCCGCCGCGCGTGCGGTGCTCGAGGGGTTCGGGATCGGCGATCTGGCAGTCGTGGCGATCGCCAAGGGGCCGGAACGGGATGCCGGCCGCGAGCGCTTTTTCGTGCCCGGACGGCAACCCTTCACGCTGGACCCGAAGGACCCCGTCCTGTACTTCTTGCAACGCTTGCGTGACGAGGCGCACCGGTTCGCGGTCTCGAGCCATCGCGGGCGGCGGACCAGAGAGGTCGGCCGCTCCGTGCTGGATGCGGTGCCGGGGGTGGGGGCCCGACGCAAGCGGGCGCTGCTGCAGCATTTCGGCTCGGCGCGCGCCGTCGCCCAGGCCGGGCTCCTCGACCTCGAGCAGGTGCCCGGCATCAACAAGGCCGTCGCGAAAGCGATCTACGATCACTTTCACGACAGCGGCTGAGCGAAGCGATCGTGCCATGCTGACGAGCCCGCCCAACCTGTTGACGCTCGTGCGGATCGGGCTGATCCCGGTGCTCCTCGTCCTCCTCCACCTCGAGGGTGGGTGGGCGCGCTGGCTCGCCTGCGCGGTCTACACGATCGCCGCCTCGACCGATTATCTGGACGGCTGGCTCGCCCGCAGCCTGGACCAGCACTCGCGTCTCGGGCGCTGGCTCGATCCGGTAGCCGACAAGCTCCTCGTAGCCGCCACCGTGCTCGTGCTCGTGGCCTTCGACCGGGCGCCGCTCCTTCCCTCGCTCGTCATTCTGATGCGCGAGATCACGATCTCGGGACTGCGGGAATATCTCGCCGAAGCGCGCCTCGTGCTGCCCGTGAGCCGGCTCGCGAAGTGGAAGACCGCGGTGCAGATGACGGCCCTCGGCTTCCTCATCGTCGGCGATGCCGGGCCGCGCTGGCTGTTCGTGCCGGAGATCGGCTTCTGGGGCCTGTGGCTGGCGGCGCTCTTGACGATCGTCACAGGTTGGGATTACGTTCAGAGAAGCGTCGGGCACATGCTGGCCGAGCGGGCCGAAGGTCGGCTCCGGCCGGCGGGTGGTGCGACCCCGACGCGCTGAACGGGACGGCCGAGGGCATGCGGATCCGCTATTTCGCCTGGCTCAGACAGCGCGTGGGGCTGGCCGAGGAGGAACTCGAGCCACCGGCCGAGGTCCGCACCGTCGGTGCGCTCAAGGCCTGGCTCGGCGAGCGGCATCCGCGTTTCGCCGAGGCCTGCGCCGCGCCCGGGGTGGTCCGTGCCGCGGTCGACCAGGAGTTCGCCGAGGACGACCGGCCGCTCGCGGGCGCCCGCGAGGTGGCCTTCTTTCCACCGGTCACCGGGGGATGACGGTCCGGGTCGTCCTGGGCCCTTTCGATCCGGCGGCGGAGCTCGCCGCTTTCGCCCGCGGCCGCGAGGAGGTGGGCGGCATCGCGAGCTTCACCGGGCTCGTGCGCGGCGAGCACGGCGGGGAGCGCATCCTCGCCATGACGCTCGAGCACTATCCGGGCATGACCGAGCGCCAGCTCGCTCGGATCGAGGCCGAGGCCCGCGCCCGCTGGCCGCTCTTCGACGTCCTCGTGATCCACCGGGTCGGGCGGATGCTGCCGGGCGAGCCGATCGTCCTCGTCGCGACGGCGAGCGCGCACCGCGCCGCGGCGCTCGAGGCCTGCGCCTTCCTGATCGACTGGCTCAAGACCAAGGCGCCCTTCTGGAAGCTCGAGGAGACGCCTTCGGGCGAGCGCTGGGTGGAGGCACGGGCCGCCGACGACACCGCGGCCGCCCGCTGGGAGCGGTGAGGCGACCCTCGGTCGTTCATCCCCCGATCGCCTGGAGCTTCTCCTGTACCGCGGCGCGCTCGGGGTGCGATTCGGGGAGCAGCGACAGCACGCGGCGCCAATGCCGGCGGGCCTCCTCGGGCCGGCCGGACTGGAGCGCCGCGATCCCGAGATACCACCAGGGTTCGGGATCGTCGGGAGCCAACAGCGCGAGCTTCTCGTAGGCCGCGCGCGCCTCAGCCCCGACCTTCGGCAGGCCGCCCTCGGCATCGGCCGGGCCGAGCAGCGTGCCGGCATAGTCGGACAGGATCGCGGGATCGTCGGGCCGCAGCGCGAGCGCCTTCGCCAAGGCCGCGCGCGCCTTCTCGGGCTCGCCGAGGACGCGCCGTGCGCGGGCGAGGCGAAGCCACCCCTCGACGTCGCCGCCCTCGGCCTCGAGCCGCGCCTCGAGCCCCTCGACCATCGAGCGGATCGCCGTCTGGCGCTCTTCGGGCGGCAGGGCCGCGATCGCCCGAGCCCGCTCGCGGGCCTCGGGCGAAGGCTCGCCGCGGGCCGCCGGCGGACGCCCGGTCGCCTCGGCGAGCATCGGCTCGACCGCGAGGCCCAAGCCGGCCGCGGCCTCGCGGATCGCCGCCACCACGCCCGCCCGCCAGGACACGTCGGCCGGTGCCTCGGCGAGCAACCGCCGCCAGGTCGAAAGCGCCCTCTCCCGCTCGCCTGCCTGGGCCGCGGCGAGCCCCAGGAAGAAGGCGGCGCGCGGATCCTCGGGTCGCTCGGCGACCACCTTCTCGAGGAGCTGGCGGGCCTCGGGCGGCACGATCCCGCCACCCGCCTGGATCAGCAGCTCGGCGAGCGTGGCGCGCGCGAGCGGCGATTCCGGGGCGACGGCGAGTGCCCGGCGAGCGGCCGCGACCCCGCCAAGGGGATCGCCGAGCGCGCCCTTGGAGCGGGCGAGCAGGAGCCAGCCCTCGAGCTCGTTCGGATTCGAGGCGAGGCGTTGCTCGAGCCGCGCCACGAGCTCGCGCACATCCGGCCCCTCCGCCGGCGGCAGGCTGCGGGCGGCGAGCGGCTGATCGGGCATGCCGGGCGAGCCGAGCCGGAGGTAGGTCGCGATCGCGAGCGCCGGCACGAGGACGATCGCGAGGGCGACCGCGGCGCGACCGGCCCGCGTGGGGTGCAGCTCGGGCTCCGCCGCGCGGGCGGCGCGCAGGAGCCGGCGCTCGATCTCGCGGCGGGCCGCGGCCGCCTCCGCCGCGCCGATCAGGCCGCGGGCGAGGTCCCGATCGAGCTCGGCGAGCTGGTCGCGGAAGACCGCGAGCTCGGGCCGCTCGGCGCCCGTGCCGCCGCGGCGCAGGAGGGGCAGAGCGAGGGCCGCGATCGCGACCAGGGTCGAGAACACGAAGGCGAGGAGCTGGGCGGTCATGCCGGTCGGTCGTGCCCTTCCTCGGCGAGCAGCGCCTCGAGCGTCTTCTTTTCCGCCGGATCGAGCTCGGCCGGCTCGCCCGGCGCGGTGGCCCGGCGGCGGAGGAAGGCGAGGACGAGGCCGGCACCCCCGAGAAGGACGAGGAACGGTCCCAGCCAGAGAAGCCAGGTGGCGGGCTTCACGGGCGGCCGCAGGAGCACGAAATCGCCGTAGCGCTCGACGAGGTACCGCTCGATCGCGGCATCGCTGTCGCCGGCCAGGAGCCGCTCGCGCACGATCCGCCGCAGGTCCCGGGCGAGCGGTGCGTCCGAATCGTCGATCGACTGGTTCTGGCAGACGAGGCAGCGGAGCTCCTTGCCGAGTGCTCGGGCACGCGCCTCGAGGGCCGGATCGGCGAGCATCTCTTCGGGCGAGGTGGCGGCCCGCGCGGGCCCGATCGCGACGGCGAGCGCGAGCAGCACGGCCGGGAGGATCCCGCGCCTCACCGGGCGAGCTCGGCGAGGAGCGGGCGGATCGTCCGCTCGAGATCGCGGGGCTGCAGGGGCCCGACATGGCGGTAACGGATGCGGCCCCGGGCGTCGATCACGAAAGTCTCCGGCACCCCGTAGACACCCCAGTCGATCGTCGTCCGCCCCTCGCGGTCGGCGCCCACGCGCTCGAACGGGTCGCCGAGCGTGCGCAGGAAGGCGAGTGCATCCTCGGGCGCGTCCTTGTAGTTGATGGCGTGGATCGGCACGCCTTCGCGGGCGAGCTGCTCGAGCATCGGATGCTCGATCCGGCAGGGCACGCACCAGGAGGCGAAGACGTTCACGAGCATCGGCCTGCCGCCGAGGTCGGCGCTCGAGAAGCCGCGCTCGTCGCGGCCGGGCAGGGGCGGCAGCGAGAAGCTCGGCGCCGGCTTGTCGATGAGGACCGAGGGCAGAGTCTGCGGGTCGCGGCCGAGGCCGAGCGCCAGGAACACCCCGATCCCGGCGAACAGCAGGACCGGCAGCAGGTAGAGCCAGCCGCGCCGGCCGCCGCGCGCCGCACCCTCGGGCTCGATGCGCGCGCTCATTCGGCCGGAACCGCAGCGGCCGTCCGCGCCGGGCGCGGGGCACCCACGCGGAAGCGGCGGTCGGAGAGCGACAGCAGGCCCCCGAGCGCCATGAGTACGGCGCCGGCCCAGATCCAGACGACGAGCGGATTGTGGTAGAGCCGGACGGTCCAGGCGCCGTCGGCGGCCGGGTCGCCGAGGACGAAATAGAGGTCGCGCCCGAGGGTCGTGTGGATTCCGGCCTCGGTCGTGGGCCGCCGCTCGACGAGGAAGAAGCGCTTGTCGGACTGGAGTTCGCCGACCGGCTCGCCGTCCCGGGTCACCGCGAAGGTGCCGCGCTGGGCGATCCAGTTGGGCCCGCGGACCTCGCGCACGCCCTCGAAGCGGACCGAATAGCCGGCGATCTCCGTGCTCTCGCCGGGCTTCATGGTGAGGATCCGCTCGCTCTGCCCGGTCGAGGTGGCGGTCACGCCGATCACCAGCACACCGAGCCCGACATGCGCCAAGACCATGGCCCAGCTCGCCCGCGGCAGTCCCGAAAGGCGCCGCCAGAACCGGCCGAGACCGCCACCCGGGAGGGCCGCTCGGGTCAGGGGATCGGCGAGCGAGCCCAGGATCAGCCAGAAGCCGAGCCCGTAGCCCAGAAGGGCGAGGCCGCCGCGCAGATCGCTCGCGATCGCGAAGAGGAGGACCAAAGCGAGGCTCGCCACCGCCGCGGTCCGCAGCCGCAGGAGGGCGGGGCCGAGTTCGGCGCGCTTCCAGGCGAGCATCGCCCCGACCGGCAGGACCAGGAGGAGGGGCAGCACGAGCGGCACGAAGGTGGCGTTGAAATAGGGCGGGCCGACCGAGATCTTGGGCCCGCCGACGACGTCGAGGGCGAGCGGGTAGAGCGTGCCGAGCAGCACCGTCGCCGTGGCCGAGGCCAGGAGCAGGTTGTTCAGCAGGAGCGCACCTTCGCGGGAGAGCGGGGCGAAGCTGCCGCCGCCCTGCAGCGTGGGCGCCCGCCAGGCGTAGAGGGCGAGTGCACCGCCGATCGCCACGACCAGGAGCGCCAGGATGAAGACGCCGCGCGCCGGGTCGGAGGCGAAGGCGTGGACCGAGGTCAGGACACCGGAGCGGACCAGGAAGGTCCCCAGGAGCGAGAGCGCGAAGGTGAGGATGGCGAGCAGGATCGTCCAGCTCTTCAACGTGTCGCGCTTCTCGACCACGATCGCCGAATGGAGGAGCGCCGTGCCGGCGAGCCAGGGCATGAAGGAGGCGTTCTCGACCGGGTCCCAGAACCAGAACCCGCCCCAGCCGAGCTCGTAATAAGCCCACCAGGACCCCAAGGCGATGCCGAGGGTGAGCGCGGTCCAGGCGGCGAGCGTCCAGGGCCGCAGCCAGCGCGCCCAGGAGGGGTCGATGCGGCCCTCGAGCAGACCGGCGATCGCGAAGGAGAAGGTCGTCGAGAAGCCGACGTAACCGAGATAGAGCATCGGCGGGTGCATCGCGAGCCCCGGATCCTGGAGGATCGGGTTGAGCCCGCGGCCTTCGAACGGTGCCGGATCCAGCCGCTCGAACGGGTTGGAGGTGAACAGCATGAAAGCGAGGAAGCCCACCCCGATGAGCGCCTGGACGCCGAGCACCCGGGCCTTGAAGAGGATCGGCAGGCTCTTGCCGAAGGCGGCGACCGCCGCCCCGAAGAGGGCGAGGATCCAGACCCAGAGGAGGAGCGAGCCTTCGTGGTTCCCCCAGACCCCGCTGATCCGGTAGACCAAGGGCTTCGACTGGTGCGAGTTCGCGGCGACGTTGGCGACCGAGAAGTCGGAGACCACGTAGAGGTGGACGAGGGCTCCGAAGGCGAGCGAGACCATGAGCAACTGGGCGAGCGCGGCCGGGCCGGCGACCGCGACGAGCGCGGCGTCGCGGCGGGCGGCACCCCAGAGCGGCAGGAGCGCCTGGGCGAGGGCCAGCGCCATGGCGAGGACCAGGGCGTAGTGACCGAGCTCGGCGATCATCGGGCCGCCTCCACCGCGCCGTTCTTCCAGTGGCCGGAGCGCTTGAGGGCCTCGGCCACCTCCTTGGGCATGTAGGTCTCGTCGTGCTTGGCGAGCACCTCGCTCGCGCGGAACAGGCCGCTCGGCTCCATCTCGCCCTGGGTGACGATGCCCTGGCCTTCGCGGAAGAGGTCGGGGAGGATGCCGCGATAGACGACCGACACGCTGTGGGCGCCGTCGGTGACGGCGAAGCGGACCGCGCCGTCGGCCAGTCGCTCGACGCTGCCGGGCTCGACCAGGCCGCCCAGGCGGAAACGCTTGCCCGGTTCGAAGGGGCGAGCCGCGAGGTCGCTCGGCGCCACGAAGAGCGAGACCTTCTCGCCGAGGGCGGCGAGCACGAGGGCGGCCGAGCCGGCGCCCAGGAGCAGGACCAGCGCCACGAGCACGAGCCGCTGCCGCTTGCGCAGACGCATCACGCAACCTCCCCGCGCTCAGCCCTCGCCCGGTGGCACCGCCGGGCGCCGTTCGGCGACGATCGGGCGGGCCGGGCGACGCGCCGCCGCGCGGCGCTCGGCCTTGAGCCGCTCGGCCTCCGCGGTGCGCTTGCGCGCCCGGTGCCAGCTCTGCCAGAAGAGGCCCGCGAGGACGGCGAAGGTGATGCCGTAGGCGGTCCACACGAACGCCCCGTAGCCGCCCATGGCGAGGAACTCGCGCACCGAACCCGTTCCGACCCGAGCCTCGAACCCTTGCTTCAGCGGAGGATAGCACCCGAGGTGCGGCAAACAAGGACGGGCCGGGTGCGACCGGCTGGCGCGAGCGGCCGGCCGTCGGGCCGCGGCGGGGGCTGAGCGTGGCGACCGCGCTCGCGCCGCTGCCGGCGATCCGTCCGCCGCTTCCGGCCCCGCTCGCCGCCGAGGCCCGCTCGCTCGAAGAGCTCGACCGGGCGCTCGCCGGCCGGCTGGCCGAGGGGCGGGCGGCGATCCGCGCCTTCTTCGAGGCGGGCGGGGCCCCCGAGCAGGTCCATCGCGAGCTCGCCGAGCTCGTCGACGAGCTGGTCCGCGCCCCTCTCGACTGGGCCGACCGGCGGCTCTTCGGGAGCGCCAACCGAACCACCGGCGAGCGGCTCGCGGTGATCGCCGTGGGCGGCTACGGCCGCGCCGAACTCGCTCCCTACTCCGACGTCGATCTGCTCTTCCTGCACCCCTACAAGCCGGCGCCCTATGTCGAGCAGATGACCGAGTTCCTCATGCACCGCTTGTGGGATCTCGGCTTCAAGGTCGGCAACGCGCTCCGCACCGCCGCCGAGTCGATCAAGCTCGCGAAGGAGGACCTCTCGGTTCGCACGGCACTCCTGGAGGCCCGCCTCCTCTGGGGCGATCCCGCCCTCTTCGAGGAGCTCGTCCGCCGCTACGATCGGGAAGTGCGGGTCGGGCACGAGGCCGAGTTCATCGAGGCCAAGCTCGCCGAGCGCGATGCCCGCCACCGCCGCACCGGCGACAGCCGCTACCTGCTCGAGCCCAACGTCAAGGAGGGCAAAGGCGGTCTGCGCGACCTCCAGACCCTCGTTTGGATCGGCCGCTTCCTCTACGGCGTGCGCGATGCGGCCGAGCTCGTGCAGGTGGGCGTGCTGACGCCGCGCGCGCTTTCGACCTTCCGTCGCTCGCGCCGCTTTCTCTGGGCGGTCCGCTGCCACCTCCATTGGATCACGGGCCGAGCCGAGGAGCGGCTCACCTTCGAGCTGCAGCCCGAGGTCGCCCGGCGCATGGGGTTCAGGGACCGCGGCCGGACACGCGCGGTCGAGCGCTTCATGAAGCGCTACTACCTCGTCGCCAAGGAGGTCGGCGCGCTCACCCGGATCGTCTGCGCCGCGCTCGAGGAGCGGCACCAGCGCCGGGCCCGCTTCCGCCTGCCGCGCTTCGGTTTCGGCGGCCGGCGGATCGGCGGCTTCGTGATCCACGGTGCACGGGTCGACCTGGCCGAGCCCGATCTGTTCGGGCGGCGGCCGGTCGCGATGCTCGAGCTCTTTCACCTCGCCCAGGAGCGGGGGCTCGACGTCCATCCGCAGGCACTCGCCGCGATCGGCCAGAATCTCGGCCGGATCGACGCCGCACTGCGGGCCGATTCCGAGGCCAACCGGCTGTTCCTCGAGATGCTGCTCTCCCGCAAGGACGCGGCCCTCACCCTCGGCCGGCTCAACGAGGCGGGCGTTCTCGGCCGCTTCGTGCCGGAGTTCGGCCGCATCGTCGCGCAGATGCAGCGCAACCTCTACCACGTCTACACGGTCGACGAGCACACGATCCGGGCGATCGACGTGCTCGGGCAGATCGAGCGCGGCGAGCTCGCCCAGGAGCTGCCGATCGCCACCGAGATCATGCCCAAGCTGCTCTCGCGCACGGAGCTCTACCTCGCGACCTTCTGCCACGACCTCGGCAAGGGCAGGGGAGGCGACCACAGCGTGATCGGTGCCGAGATCGCGCAACGGCTCTGCCGCCGCTTCGGCCTCTCCGACGCGACCACCGAGACGGTGTGCTGGCTCGTGCTGCACCATCTCCTCATGAGCGACACCGCCTTCAAACGCGACATCGACGATCCGAAGACGGTCCAGGACTTCGTCCTCAAGGTACAGTCGCCGGAGCGGCTCAAGCTCCTGCTGGTGCTGACCGCGGCCGACATCCGTGCGGTCGGGCCCGGGGTTTGGAACGGCTGGAAGGGGCAGCTCTTGCGCGACCTCTACCACGGGGCGTCGGCCGCCATGCAGACCGGCGACTTCGCCGGCCGACAGGCGGCCCGCGCCGAGGCGGCCAAGAAACGGCTCGCCGAGGCGCTCGCGAGCGAGGCCGAGGGCGCTTGGCCCGCCGCCGAGATCGAGGCCTATCTCGAGCGGCACGTGCCGCGCTATTGGGTCGGTTTGCCCTTCGAAGAGCATCTGCGCCACGTTCGGCTGATCCGCGCGGCCGATGCCGGCGGTGCCAAGCTCACGATCGATTTCCGCGTCGACCGGTTCCGGGCGCGCAGCGAGGTCCTGATCTACACCCCCGACCATCCGGGCCTCTTCCTCGAGATCGCAGGCGCGCTCGCCGTGAGCCGGGCGAGCATCGTCGATGCCCACATCTTCACGACGAGCGACGGCATGGCGCTCGACGTGCTGGGCTTCCAGGACGCCGAGAGCGCGCAGGCGATCGACGATCCGCCGCGCCTCGAGCGGATCCGCCGCAACATCGAACGCGCACTCGCCGATCCGCTCTGGCTCGAGCGGGAGCTCGCCCGGCGCGGGCCGCCGACCCGCACGCGGATGTTCGAGGTCGAGCCGCGCGTCTTGGTCGACAACACGGCGAGCCGGACCTTCTCGGTGATCGAGGTCAACGGCCGCGACCGGCCCGGCCTCCTCTACGACCTCGCCAAGGCGCTCAAGGACCTGGGTGTCGTGATCCAGAGCGCGCACATCGCGACGTACGGCGAGCGAGTGGTCGACGTCTTCTACGTCAAGGACGTGTTCGGCATGAAGCTGGTCGCCAAGAGCAAGCTCGCGCGGGTCGAGAAGCGGCTGCTCGAGGCGCTGGCCGGCCCCGCGCCGGCGGCCTGAGCGCCTTTCGCGCGTGCGCGCCTCGGGCCTCGTGCTCGCCGGGATCGGCCCGGCCTCTGGTGGCCTCGCGGCCGGGCTCGCCACGTTCGGCCTCGAGCGGCTCGCCGCCCGCGGCGCCGGAGCCGGATCGGAGGTCCGATGAGCCTCGTGCGCGCCGCCTTCACCGTCGGTTCTCTGACCCTGGTCTCGCGCCTTCTGGGCTTCCTGCGCGATCTCCTGATCGCCGCGGTGCTCGGCGCGGGGGCGGCGGCGGACGCCTTCTTCGTCGCCTTCAAGCTCGCCAACATGCTGCGCCGGCTGTTCGCCGAGGGCGCCTTCAACGCCGGCTTCGTACCGCTCTTCGCCCGCACGCTCGAGCAGGAAGGGCCACGGGCGGCGCGCGCCTTCGCCCGTCACGCCCTGGCCGCCATGGCGCTCCTGCTGGCACTCGTCGTGCTCCTGGCCGAGCTCCTCATGCCCGGGCTCGTCCGCCTGCTCGCCACCGGCTTCGAGCCGGGCTCCGAGCGCTTCGCCCTCGCGGTCGAGCTGTCGCGGCTCACCTTTCCCTACCTCATGCTGATCTCGCTCGCCGCTCTCGTCTCCGGCGTACTCAACGGTATCGGCCGCTTCGCCGCTCCGGCCGCCGCACCGATCCTGCTGAACGTCGCACTCGTGGCGGCGATCGCTCTCGCGGTGGCGACCGGCTCGAGTGCAGCCCACGCCCTCGCGACGGGCGTGCTCGCAGCCGGCTTTCTCCAGCTCGGCACGCTCCTCTGGGTCGCGGCGCGCGCCGACTTCGCGCTTCGCCCGGTCTGGCCCGGGCCGGCCGAGCGGGGCCGCCTGGCCCGGCTCTGGCGGCTCGTCCTGCCCGGGGCGCTGGGTGCGGGGGTCTACCAGCTCAACCTCGTGATCGACACCTGGTTCGCCTCCCACCTGCCGACCGGTGCGGTCTCCTATCTCTTCTACGCCGATCGCCTCGTGCAGCTGCCGCTCGGGCTCATCGGCGTGGCGCTCGGCACGGCCCTGTTGCCGCTGCTCGCCCGCCAGCTGCGCGGCGGCCGCGAGGACGCGGCCCGGCACAATTTCGACCGCGCGCTCGAGCTCGCTCTCCTCTTGAGCCTGCCGGCCGCCGTGGGGCTCGCCGCGCTCTCGGGACCGATCGTGAGCGTGCTGTTCGAGCGCGGTGCCTTCGACGCGGCGGCCGCCGAGGCGACCGCCGGGGCGCTCGCCGCCTTCGCGCTCGGCCTGCCCGCCTATGTGCTCATCAAGGTGCTCGTGACCGGCTTTTTCGCCCGCGAGGACACCCGCACACCGGTCGCGGTGGCGGCCGTCTGTCTCCTCGTCAACGTCGCCGTCATTCTCGCGACGATCGACCGGCTCGGCCATGTCGGGATCGCCCTCGCGACCTCGACCGCGAATTGGCTCAACGCCGGACTCCTGGCGCTTCTGCTCGCCCGGCGCGGTGCCCTGGAGCCGGGGCCGCGGCTGCGGGCCCGTGCCCCGCGGCTCGTGATCGTCAACCTCGCGCTCGCGCTCCTCTTGACCCTCGCTTCCGCCCGCCTGCCACTGCTCGCCACCGTCTGGGGACTGACGCTCGCGATCACCGCCGCGGCGGCGCTCTACCTCTTGGTCGTGCAGCTCGTGCGGGCGGCCGATCTCGGCGAGCTGCGGGCGGCGCTCGTGCGCCGGTCGCCCGGCCCCGGCTGAGCCGGCGCGAGCCGAGCACGGCGGCTTGACAGGCCGGGGACCGCGTGATGCTCAGGGGGCCCGCCCGGGGTGCGGGCCGCGCGCCCGCCCCGACCCCCAAGCGCCCGGATCCGTTGCACCATGCGTGGTCTCGTCTTCTCCGGCATCCAGCCCACGAGCGGCATCCATCTCGGCAACTATCTGGGCGCCATCCGGCACTGGGTGCGGCTGCAGGACCGTTTCGACTGCATCTACTGCATCGTCGACCAGCACGCGCTGACTACAGTCCACGATCCGCGGGCGATGCGCGCCAACACCCGCGAGGTGGCGGCCGCTCTCCTCGCTTGCGGCATCGACCCGAAGCGCTCGATCCTCTTCGTCCAGAGCCACGTCCCGGCCCACGCCCAGCTCGCCTGGGTGCTCAACTGCGTGACCCCGCTCGGCTGGCTCAACCGGATGACCCAGTTCAAGGAGAAGGCCGGCAAGGACCGCGAGAACGCGCCCGTCGGGCTCTACGCCTATCCGGTCCTCCAGGCGGCCGACATCCTGGTCTACAAGGCCACCCACGTGCCGGTCGGCGAGGACCAGAAGCAGCATCTCGAGCTCTCGCGCGACGTCGCGGCCTCGTTCAACCGGCGGTTCGGCGAGGGCTTCTTCCCGCTTCCCGAGCCGATGATCCTGGGCGAGGCGACGCGCGTCATGTCGCTGCGCGACGGCACGAAGAAGATGTCGAAGTCGGATCCCTCCGACCAGTCGCGCATCAACCTCACCGACGACGCCGAGACGATCGCCACCAAGATCCGCCGCGCGAAGTCCGACAGTATCGAGGGTGTCTGGGTCGACGAGAAGAACCGGCCCGAGGCGACCAATCTCCTGACGATCTACGCGGCCCTCGCCGATCGGCCGCGGGCCGAGGTCGAGGAGGAGTTCCGCACCACGCTCTTCTCGACCTTCAAGACCCGGCTCGCCGAACTGTGCGTCGAGAAGCTCGCGCCGATCAACGCCGAGATGCGCGGCCTGTTGGCCAATCCCGATCACATCGACCGGGTGCTGGCGGACGGTGCGGAGCGGGCGCGTGCGATCGCCGAGCCCGTGCTCGCCGAGGTCTACGAGCGCGTCGGCTTCCTGCGGCTCTGAGCGGCGCGCGATGGCGAGCCCCTCTCCCGAGCCGCCCGAGCCGCCGGCCGCGGCCGGCCGCCGCCGCGGTCTCGCCTGGCTCCTCCTGCCGGCGCTGCTGGTGGGCCTCCTCGCCCTCTACTACGTCGCGGGTGCGCTCTGGTTCCACCGGATCGACGACGATCCGGGCCTCGGCGAGACGATCGAGGTGACACCGCCCGCGAGCCGCGCGGTGGCGGCCGCGGCGCTCCTGGTCCGCCGCGAGGTCGAGGTCCATCGCTGGACCGCCAACGACCCCTGGTTCCAGCCGACGGCTCTTCTCGACAACATGCCCAACTATCAGCAGGGCATCGTGGCCGCGGTCGCCCGCTTCGCCGTCGAGCTGCGCGACCATCTCTCGCGGGTACGCGGCACGAGCCAGGTCGACGCCGATGCCGAACGGGCGGCCGGCCGGCTCAACTATCCGGGCGACGTCTGGTTCCTCGAATGGTCGACGACGCCCGTTCAGCCCTCTTCGGAGAGCCAGTACCGCCGGGCGATCGAGGATCTCGAGCGCTACAATGCGCGTCTCGGGCGCGGCGAGGCGACTTTCGAGCGGCGCGCCGACAACCTCATGGCCACCCTCGAGCGGATCGCGGCCGATCTCGGGGCGGCAGCGGCGGCGGTCGACGAGAAGGCGCTCGGCGGCAGCGGCGCCTGGTACGACTGGGACGCCGACGACCTGTTCTACACCAACAAGGGCCGACTCTACGCCTACCGGGTGCTGCTGGGCGAGCTCGGCAAGGACATGGAGGGCATCCTGCGCGAACGCGGGCTCGGCCGGGTGTGGGAGCAGATGCTCGCGAGCCTCGGGAGGGCCGCGGCCCTCGAACCCCGGGTCGTCGCCAACGGCACGCCCGACGGCCTGCTCTGGCCGAACCATCTCCTGGCGCAGGGCTATCTCCTGCTGCTCGCCCGCTTCCAGCTCTACGAGGTCGTCAACATTCTCCAGAAGTGATCGACGGTCGGGCTTGCGCTCGGGGCGCGACGGCGCCATGTCGAAGGGCCGAGGCGGGAGACGCGCATGTTCATCCAGACCGAGCCCACCCCCAATCCGGCGACCCTCAAGTTCCTGCCGGGTCGGCCGGTGCTCGCCCGCGGCGTGGCCGAGTTCACCGATCCCGGAGCGGCCCGCGCTTCGCCGCTCGCCAGTCGGATCTTCGCGGTCGAGGGCGTGAGCGGCGTCTATCTGGGCGCCGACTTCGTGAGCGTGAGCAAGCGCGAGGGTGTCGAATGGCACGAGCTCAAGCCGGCGGTGCTCGGCGCCATCATGGAGCACTATCTCTCGGGTGATCCGGTGCTCGCCGAGGGTGCGGATGGCGAGGTCGAGGAGAGCGGGTCGGACGATCCGGTGGTGGCCCAGATCAAGGAGCTGATCGAGACCCGGGTGCGTCCGGCGGTGGCTCGCGACGGTGGCGACATCGTGTTCCGCGGCTTCGAGCGCGGTGTGGTCTATCTGCAGATGCGCGGAGCCTGCTCGGGCTGTCCCTCCTCCACGATGACCCTCAAAGCCGGCATCGAGAACCTCTTGCGCTACTACGTGCCCGACGTGGTCGAGGTGCGCGCGGTGGGCTGAGCCGGCGCGGCGTGCGGCTGCTCGCGATCCGGGTGGGACCCGAGGGGCCGGCCGTGGCGGTGCTGGGCGGCACCCGGGGACCGGTCGCACGGGCCCGGCCCGGGGCCCGTGCCGAAGCCCTGGCCCCGCTCGTGGCGGAAGCCCTGGCCGAGGCCGGGCTCGGCTTCGGCGAGCTCCAGGCCCTGGCCGTGTCGACCGGGCCGGGCGGCTTCACCGCCTGCCGTGCCGCGGTCGCCGCGGCACGCGCGCTGGCGCTCGCGACCGGGCTCCCGGTCCACGCCCTGAGCCTCCTCGAGCTCGCGGCGGAGAGTGCCCGGGAAGTGCTCGCGGCGCCGTTTCTCGTCCTGGCACCGGCCGGCCGGGGCGAGCTCGCGGTGCAGCGCTTCGCGGCCGAGGGGGTGGCGCTCGGACCGGTCGAGCGGCTCGAACGGGCGGCGGCGAGCCGGCTCGCCGCCGGCGGCGAGCCGGTCGTGACGATCGACCTCGAGGCGTGGGACGGACCGGTGGCGCTGCGGCTCGCCTCCGGTGTGCTGCCGCTCGCCCGGGCGGCGGCGGCGCGGCACGGCCGGGGCGTGGCGGGCCTGCCCGGGCCGGCCGTGCGGCCGCTCTATCTGCGCCCGCCCGACGCCAGGCCCGAGGCCGGCCGTCCGCTCGTGGTCGCCGGGTGAAGATGCTGGGCCTCGGGCGTCCCGGCACGCTCTCGGTCCGGCCGGTCGGGCCGTTCGACCTCGGCCGGCTCGCCAGGCTGCACCGGCGCTGTTTCAGCGAGCCCTGGAGCCGGGCCGATCTCGCCCATCTGCTCGCACTACCGGGTGGCTTCGGCCTGATCGCGCGGATCTACGAGGGCGGCCTCGGCGGGCTCGACGGGCTGCGCGGGGTGGGCTTCGCGATCGGCCGGGTGACGCGCGACGAGAGCGAACTGCTCTCGATCGGGGTGGCGCCACCTTGGCGGGGCCGGCGGATCGGCTCGACACTCCTGGTCGCGGCCATGGAGCGGGCGCGCGCGGCGGGGGCGGCGCTCATGTTCCTCGAGGTCGCGGTCGACAACCGGGCGGCCCAGGCGCTCTACACCCGGCACGGTTTCGAGACGGTCGGCTTGCGGCCCGACTACTACCAGCGTGCCGACGGCAGCCGGATCGGTGCGCACACCATGCGTTGCGAGCTCGACCGGGCGCTGGCCCGGACCGGCGGTGCGCCGCTCGGTGCGCCCGTCAGCGCGGCGGCCGGCCCCGCTTCCTGACCTCGAGCGTCCAGACTTCGGCGTTCTCCGCCTGGAGCCGTAGGATCTCGTGGCCGTGATCGGCCAGCGCCCGCGGTACGTTGACCCGAGCCTCCCCGTCGCGCAGCCGGACGCGGAGGATCTCGCCTTCGGCCATCCGTTCGAGGCGAAGTTTGGTCCGAACGAAGGTCATCGGGCAGACCTCACCCGTGATGTCGAGTTCGTGCGTCGTCTCGCTCACTTCCATCGACCGTCTTCCGCGCCGGTCAAAAAACCGCTTGCGGTTTGGCGCGACCCTCATATGGTGCGACCGCGACCGCCGGTTTACTCGGCTCTTGGGGATCCACTGGAATGACCGAGAAGATAAGCCCGAACGAGCTGTTGTCCATGACCACCGAGATCGTGTCCGCACACCTCTCGAACAACACGGTCGCGGTGGCCGACATCCCGCAGCTCATCAAGCTCGTGTACTCGAGTTTGGCTTCGCAAGGTGTCGAGGAGCAGAAGGAAGCTCCCGAGAAGCCTGTTCCTGCCGTTCCGATCAAAAAGTCGGTGATGCCCGACTACATCATCTGCCTCGAGGACGGCAAGAAGCTGAAGATGCTGAAGCGGCATCTGAAGACTCGCTACAACATGACGCCGGACGAGTACCGCAAGCGCTGGGGCCTGCCCGACGACTACCCGATGGTTGCGCCGGCCTACGCCGAGCAGCGCTCGACGCTCGCGAAGAAGATCGGGCTCGGCACCAAGCCCAGGGCGCGGGGCCGCCAGCCGGCCGCTTGAGGTCGCGACGCCGGTCGGCGCCGCGGAGTGTCGGCCGGCGGTCTTCGCGCGCTCCTCGTTTGTCGCTATAAGAGCGGCAGGGGCCGTTGATCCGCGCCGATCCGGGCCCATCTGCAGAGCGAGGCCCGATGCCCGAGACGGCCGGCCGGTGAGCAAGCGGCTCTTCATTCGAACCTACGGCTGCCAGATGAACGTCTACGACTCCGAGCGGATGGCGGAGTCGCTGGCGCCGCACGGTTGGCGGCGGGTCGATTCGCCCGAAGAGGCCGATCTCGTCGTCCTCAACACCTGCCACATCCGCGAGAAGGCGGCCGAAAAGGTCTATTCCGAGCTCGGCCGCCTGCGGCGCCTGCGGGCCGAGCGGGTCGCCCGCGGCGGGCCGCCGATGCTGCTCGCGGTGGCCGGCTGCGTCGCCCAGGCCGAGGGCGAGGCGATGCTCGAGCGGGCACCTTTCCTCGACCTCGTCGTGGGGCCGCAGGCCTATCATCGGTTGCCCGAGCTCCTGGCGCGCCGCGCCCGGGAAACGGGCGCGCAGCTCGCCACCGACTTCCCGGTCGAGAGCAAGTTCGACCAACTGCCCGAGCGTTCGGGGCCGAGCCCGGTCTCGGCCTATCTCACCGTGCAGGAGGGATGCGACAAGTTCTGCACCTTCTGTGTCGTCCCCTACACGCGCGGTGCGGAGGCGAGCCGGCCCGTGGCGGCGATCCTCGCCGAGGCGAGGAGCCTGCTCGCCGCCGGGGCGCGCGAGCTCGTGCTGCTCGGCCAGAACGTCAACGCCTATCACGGCGAGGGGCCGGACGGCCGGACCTGGTCGCTCGCCCGCCTGCTCCAGGAGCTGGCCGCGCTCGAGGGCGTGGTCCGGCTGCGCTACACGACCTCCCACCCGAAGGACATGAGCCTCGATCTGATCGAGGCGCACGGCCGGATCCCGGCCCTCGCTCCCTATCTGCACCTGCCGGTGCAGGCCGGCTCCGACACCGTGCTCGAGGCCATGAACCGGGGCTACGGGGCCGCGGACTATCTCCGCATCGTCGAGCGGCTGCGGGCGGTGCGACCCGATATCGCGCTCTCCTCCGACTTCATCGTGGGCTTCCCGGGCGAGCGCGAGGCCGATTTCGAGGCCACCCTCGCCCTCGTCCGGCAGGTGGGCTTCGCCCAGGCCTACGCCTTCAAGTTCTCGGCCCGGCCGGGCACCCCGGCCGCGGCGATGCGCGGCCAGGTCAAAGATGCCGTCAAGGCCGAGCGGCTGGCCCGACTGCAGGCCCTTCTGGGCGAGCAGGCGCGGGCCTTCAACGAAGCCGTGGTCGGCCGCACCGTGCCGGTGTTGATCGACGGGCCGGGTCGTCACCCGGGCCAGCTGGTCGGCCGCACGCCCTGGCAACAGCCCGTCCATCTCGACGGGGCCGGGCTGTCGGTCGGCGATCTCGTTCCTGTCACGATCACGGGCTGTCATGCGCACAGCCTCGCCGGCCGGTGGGCGGCCGGCGCAATCGAGGAGGGTCGGGCCTGAAGACCGTGAGCCCACTGGACAGCCCGCGCGGCGCCAGCCGCCGGGTGCGCTTCGACGACAACGCCGTCTGTGCCGTCCTGTTCGGCCAACACCACGTCAACCTCGCCCGCATCGAGCAGAAGCTCCCGGTGACGATCGTGAGCCGGGGCAACGAGGTCTTCATCCAGGGCGACAGCGACGCCGACGTACAGGCCGCCGCCGCCGTGCTGGAGGACCTCTACGGCCAGCTCCGGCGCGGTCTCGTGATCGGTCGCGACGAGGTCGACGCAGCCTTGCGCATGCGCGGCGGCGAGGCCGGGACGGGCGAACGCCTCGACCACCACGCGATCCGCACCGACCGCAAGCTGATCGTCGCCCGCTCGGCGAACCAGCTCGCCTATCTGCGGGCCCTCGAGCGGTTCGACCTGGTCTTCGCGCTCGGCCCCGCCGGAACCGGCAAGACCTATCTGGCGGTCGCCATGGCGGTCGCCTTCCTCAGGCAGCACCGGGTCGAGCGGCTCGTCCTCTCGCGCCCGGCGGTCGAGGCGGGCGAGCGGCTCGGTTTTCTACCGGGCGACATGAAGGAGAAGGTCGATCCCTATCTCCGCCCGCTCTACGACGCGCTGGGCGACATGTTGCCGGAGGGCAAGGTGCAGCTGCGGATCGAGAGCGGCCAGATCGAGATCGCGCCACTCGCCTACATGCGCGGCCGCACGCTCGCCAACGCCTTCGTCATCCTCGACGAAGCGCAGAACACCACGCCCGCGCAGCTCAAGATGTTCCTCACCCGGATGGGCGAGGGCTCGCGCATGGTGATCACGGGTGACCCGACCCAGACCGACCTGCCGCCCGGCACCCCCTCGGGGCTCGCCGATGCGGTCGAGCGGCTCGCCGACGTGCCGGGCATCGGGATGGTCCGGTTCGACCGCGGCGACATCGTCCGGCACCCGCTGGTCACCCGGATCATCGAGGCCTATGAAGGCTCGCAGGAGCCGCGACAGGAGGGAGAGAGACGACGCCCGCGGCGGGCGTCCGGCTCGAGCGATGGACAGCGACAGTAGCTCTCACCCGACCGAGGTGACGGTCGAGGCCGCCGGTTGGCGCTCGGTCGTCACCGATCCCGAGACGATCTGCCGGCGCGCCGTCGCCGCCACGCTCCGGGCGGTGGGTCCACCCGGCGCTCCCGGCGAAGTGAGCGTGCTGCTCGCCGACGACGGCACCATCAGGGTGCTCAACCGCGATTTTCGCGGCAAGGACACCCCGACCGACGTCCTCTCCTTCCCGGCGGGGCCGCGCGCCCCGGGTGTCCCCGAGACCGCCCCCTGGCCGCTCGGCGACATCGCGATCGCCCTCGAGACGAGCGCGCGCGACGCCGCGGCCGCCGGCAAGCCGCTCGCCGACCATCTGGCGCACCTGGTCGTGCACGGCACGCTCCACCTCCTGGGGCACGACCACGAGCTGCCCGAGGAGGCCGAGCGGATGGAGGCCCTCGAGCGGCGCATCCTGGCGGGGCTCGGGATCGCCGACCCCTATGGCTCGGAGACCGCGTCGTGAGGCCGCTGCCGCGTCGCGACGGGCCGCCGCCCTCGCTCCTGGACGGATTGTTGCGGCGGCTGCGCGAGCTCGCCCTCGGCCCCGAGCAGGAGGGCTCGCTGCGCCGGACCCTCGAAGAGATCATCGAGGAGACCGAAGGCGGTGCGCAGCGGCTCCTGTCGGAGGAGGAGCGGGCGCTGGTCCAGCGGGCGCTGGCCTTCGGCGAGCTCGAGGTGGCCGACATCATGGTGCCCCGCTCCGACATCAAGGCGGTGCCGGTGGAGGCGAGCCTCGCCGAGGTCGTGGCGGCGATGCGGGAGGCGGGCCATTCCCGGCTCCTGGTCTACCGGGACACGCTCGACGATGTCGTGGGCATCGTCCACCTCAAGGACCTCCTCGACTATTGGGGCGACGGCGCCGAGTTCGTGCTCGAGCGGATCGTCCGCCAGGTGCCCGTGGTGCCGCCCTCGATGCGGGTCCTCGAGCTGCTGCTCGAGCTGCGCACGAGCCGCCAGCATCTCGCGGTGGTGGTCGACGAGTTCGGCGGCACCGACGGGCTCGTGACGCTCGAGGACGTGGTGGGCGAACTGCTCGGCGAGATCGCCGACGAGCGCGCCACCCGGGCGGCTCCGCAGCTCGTCGAGCGGCCGGACGGCACGCTCGACGTCGACGGCCGTCTCGACCTCGAAGAGCTGGAGGAGCGCCTCGGCCTGCGCCTTCTGGGCGAGGACGAGCGGGACGAGGCGGACACGGTGGCCGGCCTCATCTTCGCGCTCGTCGACCGCGTCCCGGCGCGCGGCGAGCTGGTCGAGCATCCCTCGGGCGTCCGCTTCGAGGTGCTGGACGCAGATCCGCGGCGGATCAAGCGGGTGAAGGTGTACCGGCCGCCGGCCGCCCTGGGCGGGGGCGAGCTGGCCCGACCGGCCGCTTGAGCGCGCCGCGCGCGACCGGGGCGAGGGCGTTCCGACAGCTCCTCGCCTGTTTCCTGCTGGGCGCCGGGGCGACGCTCGCCCTGCCGCCCGTGCATCTGCTGCCGGCTCTCCTCGCCTTCGCCCTCTGGCTCCCGCTCCTCGAGCGGGCGCCGAGTCGCGCCGCGGTCGCCGCCCGCGGCTTCGCTTTCGGCTTGGGCTGGCACTTGGCCGGGCTCTATTGGATCGGGATCGCCTTCTTCACCGACGCCGAGCGGTTCGGCGCGCTCGCCGTGCCGGCGGTGACGGGCCTGGCGGCGCTCAATGCGCTCTTTCCGATGCTCGCCGCGCTGCTCGCGGTTCGGCGAGCCTGGCGCTCGCCGGTCGCAGCGGCCCTCGCCCTAGCCCTCGCCTGGACGGTCCTCGACGGGCTGCGCGACGAGGTCCTGCTCGGCTTCACCTGGAATCCGCTCGCGATCGTCTGGGCGCCGTGGCCGCTGTTCCTCCAGCCGGTCGCCTGGATCGGCAGCGAGGGCCTTTCGCTCCTGACCGCGGCGATCGCCGCCCTGCCCGGGGCCGCATTCCTGAGTGCCGCATCGCGGCCGCGTGCCGGGCCGGCGCTCGCCGCCCTCCTGCTCGCCCTGCTCGCCGCGGCCGGCGCCGCCCGGCTCGCGCTCGTCGCCCCGGATCCCGGATCCGGCACGCGGATCCGGATCGTCCAGGCCAACATCGACCAGCACCACAAATGGGACCCGGACAAGCGGGCGCTCTGGTTCCGCCGTCATCTCGAGCTCTCGGCCGAGCCGGCCGATGGGCCGGTCGACCTCGTCGTCTGGCCCGAGAGCGCCGTCCCCTACCAGATCGAGCGGGAGCCCGTGGTTCGCCGGCTCTTGGGCGAGGCCGCGCCGCGCGGCGGCTACCTGGTCACGGGCGGCGACCGCTTCGAGCTCGAGGCCGACCGGCCCGTGGCCGCCAATTCGGTCTTCGTTCTCGACGAGCAGGGCGGCATCGTCGCCCGCTACGACAAGGTCGACCTCGTGCCCTTCGGCGAGTACCTGCCCTGGCGGCCGGTGCTGCAGCGGATCGGGCTCGAGAAGCTCACGGAGGGGACGATCGACTTCCGGCCCGGCCCCGGGCGGCGGACGATCCGCTTGCCGGGCCTGCCGGCCATGGGCCCCTTGATCTGCTACGAGGCCATCTTCCCGGGCCGGGCGATCGACCCCGACGACCGCCCGGACTTTCTGCTGAACGTCACCAACGACGCCTGGTTCGGCCGCAGCTCCGGCCCCTATCAACACGCGGCGATGGCGGTGCTGCGCGCGGTCGAGGAGGGATTGCCCCTGGTGCGCGCCGCCAATACCGGCGTCTCGCTCGCCACCGATGCGCTCGGCCGCGAGGTGGCACGGCTCGGGCTCGGCCGGGCGGGTGTGCTCGACCTGGTGCTGCCCGGCCGGCTCGCGACCCCGCCGCTCTACCGGAGGATGGCGGGATGGCCGGCAGTCTTTCTATTTTCGGTTGTGTTCCTCGCTCTGGGATGGCAACAGTGGCGCGACACCGGTGCGGGGCGGGGTCGGCGATGGGCAGGCCGCTGACGTCATCGGACGGCGAGGGGGTGGATCCGGTCGACCGGCACGTCGGCCGGCGCCTGCGGCTGCGCCGCGCGCTCATGGGGCTCAGCCAGGAGCGGCTCGGCGAGCTCCTGGGCGTGACGTTCCAACAGGTCCAGAAATACGAGCGCGGCGCCAACCGGATCGGTGCCGGCCGGCTGTGGCGGCTGGCCGCGATCCTGGACGTGCCGGTCGCCTGGTTCTTCGAGGATCTCGAGGAGGCGGAAGCCCTGCCGGCGCCGGCTTCCGGCCTCGCCGAGCCGGGAGAGGGGTTCGTCTTCGACCTGCCGCGACCGCGGGTCGCGGCACCGGTCGGCCCGACCGTCGACCGCCGCGAGACGCTCGAGCTCGTGCGCGCCTTCAACGCGATCCCGGACGCGCTCCTGCGCCGGCGGCTCTACGAGCTCGTCCGTGCGGTGAGCGAGGCGAGCGCGGCGCTGCGCGCCGACGAGCGAAGCTCGGCTTGACCCGCCCGCGGGTTCCTGTCTTATCCCGGCCCGGCGGTCCGACCGAACCGCCCGCCGCGGCCGTGCGCCGTCGATTCCTGGAGACTGCCCCCCGATGCCGGCGTCCGATTATCTGTTCACGAGCGAATCCGTCTCGGAAGGCCATCCCGACAAGGTCTGCGACCGGATCTCCGACGAGGTCGTCGACCTGTTCCTCGGCGAGTATCCCGAGGCGCGGGTCGCCTGCGAGACGCTCGCGACCACCAACCGGGTGGTGATCGCCGGCGAGTGTCGGCCGGGGCCGAACAGCCGGATCACGCCGGACCTCGTCCGCCACGTCGCCCGGATGGCGATCAAGTCGATCGGCTACGAGCAGCAGGGCTTCCACTGGAACACGGTGCACATCGACGTCCTCCTCCACGAGCAGTCGCCGGACATCGCCCGCGGGGTCGACGCCGGCGCCGGCAAGGACGAGGGTGCCGGCGACCAGGGCATCATGTTCGGCTACGCGTGCGACGAGACGCCCGAGCTCATGCCGGCGCCGATCCACTATGCGCACGACATTCTGCGCCGCCTGGCGGCCGCTCGGCACGCGGGCCAGCTCCCGGAGCTCGGGCCCGACGCCAAGAGCCAGGTGACGCTGCGCTACGTCAACGGCCGGCCGGTCGGGACCACGGCGATCGTCGTCTCGACCCAGCACAAGCCGGGGCTGCGGACCGAGGAGGTGCGCGAGCTCGTCCGCCCCTACGTGCTCGCCGCCCTGCCCGAGGGCTGGATGTGCCCGGAGGAGGAGTTCTACGTGAACCCCACGGGCCAGTTCGTGATCGGCGGACCGGACGGCGACGCCGGGCTCACCGGCCGCAAGATCATCGTCGACACCTATGGCGGGGCGGCACCGCACGGTGGCGGGGCCTTCTCCGGCAAGGACCCGACCAAGGTCGACCGCTCGGCCGCCTACGCCGCCCGCTACCTCGCGAAGAACGTGGTGGCCGCCGGTCTCGCGCGCAAATGCGTGATCCAGCTCGCCTACGCGATCGGGGTCAGTAAGCCGCTGTCGGTCTACGTCGACACGCTCGGCACGGGCGAGGTCGACGAGCAGCGGCTCGGCCGCACCCTGCGCGAGCTCGTCGACCTCTCGCCGCGCGGGATCCGCCAGCATCTCGGGCTCTCGCGGCCGATCTACGCCCGCACCGCGGCCTACGGCCATTTCGGCCGGGCGCCGGAGAGCGACGGCGGCTTCTCCTGGGAGCGCCGCGACCTCGTGGATGCGCTGCGTCGCGCCTTCAACTGAGACCGGCGCGGCGGCTCCGTCGGCGGCGGCCGCGGGGCGCGACCCGTCGGCGCCGCGGCGGCTCCTCTACGGCCGGCGCACCGGGCCAAGGCTGCGGCCCGGTCGGCGTCGGCTGCTCGAGGAGCTCTTGCCGGGCCTGTCGATCGCGCTCCCGGCCGAGGGCCGGCTCGAGCCGGCGACCCTGTTCCCGCGCCCGATGGCGGCGGTACGGCTCGAGATCGGCTTCGGCGGCGGCGAGCATCTCGAGGCCGAGGCGGCGGCTCACCCCGAGACCGGGTTCATCGGGGTCGAACCCTTTCTCGCGGGCGTCGCCCGGCTGCTCGCGGGGATCGCCGCCCGCGGGCTCGACAATGTCCGCATCCTGGTGGACGACGCCCGCCTGCTCCTGCGGGCGCTGCCGGACGGCTCGCTCGCCCGGATCGACGTGCTGTTCCCCGACCCCTGGCCCAAGGCGCGGCACCACAAGCGGCGGATCGTGGCACCGTCGACCGTCGCCGAGATGGCGCGGCTGCTCGCCCCGGGCGGCGAGTTGCGGCTGGCGACCGACGATCCGGGCTACGCCCGCTGGATGCTGGCGGCGGTCCTGGGCGAGCCGCGACTCGAATGGCTGGCCGAACGGGCGGCCGACTGGCGTACGCCCTGGCCCGACCGGCCGACCACCCGCTACGAAGCGAAGGCGCTCGCGGCCGGCCGGCGACCGGTGTATCTGCGCTGCAGGCGGCGGATGGACGAGCGGATCGGGCTTGCCTGAGAGCCGGTTCGGCGCCATATAGAGGCCAGCTCCTACTCCGACTGCTCTAGGGGAGAGTGGGTTGTCGCCCGCTCTCTTTGGCGTGTCCGTTTGACAGGGATCTCGTCCTCGACCGATTTCGCGGCTCTGATCGAGCCGACGCTCGCTGCCATGGGCTTCGAGCTGGTCCAAGTGCGCCTGGTGGGCGGCGGCCGGCCGACCCTGCAGATCACGGCCGAGCCGCGCGATCGCGCGCGGGCGATGACCGTCGAGGACTGCGCGGCGATCAGCCACGCCGTCTCGGCCGTGCTGGACGTGGCCGACCCGATCCCGCAGGCCTATCGGTTGGAGGTGAGTTCGCCCGGGATCGAGCGACCCCTGGTCACGGCCGAGCATTTCCGGCGGTTCGCCGGACAGCGGGCGCGGATCGAGACCGAGGAGCCGGTCGGCGGGCGGCGGCGGTTCACCGGGCGGCTCCTGGGCTGCGACGGCGAGGCCGTGACGATCGAGGCCGAGGACGGGCCGGTCGCCGTCCCGCTCGGCGCGGTGCGGCGGGCGCGGCTGGTGGCCGAGCCTTTGCCGGCCGGGGCGCGGACGCGCCCGCGGGCCGGGTTGGGGAGAGAGAGGACGTGATGGAGAGCACCGGGTTCGGCCGCGGCGAGCTGTTGCGGGTGGCCGAGGCGGTCGCCCAGGAAAAGGGCATCAGCACCGGCGAGGTCGTGACGGCGATGGAGCAGGCCGTGCAGACGGCCGCACGCCGCAAGTACGGCATGGAACACGAGATCGTCGCCGAGATCGACCGCCGGACGGGCGAGATCAAGCTCTACCGCGAGCTCGAGGTGGTAGAGCAGGTCGAGAACCCGGCCAAGCAGATCGGCCTCGAGGAGGCGCGCGAGCGCAACCCGGCGGCCCAGCCGGGCGACCACATCCTCGAGCCCCTGCCGCCGATCGACCTCGGCCGGATCGCGGCGCAGAGCGCCAAGCAGGTGATCGTGCAGAAGGTGCGCGACGCCGAGCGCGAGCGTCAGTACAACGACTTCAAGGATCGCATCGGCGAGATCGTGGTGGGCGAAGTCAAGCGGGTGGAGCGCTCCGGCGTGCTCGTCGACCTCGGCCGAGCCGAGGCGATGATCCGCCCGGACGAATTGATCCCGCGCGAGATCTTCCACATCAAGGACCGCATCCGGGCCTACGTCTACGACGTCCGGCACGAGAGCCGGGGGCCGCAGATTTTCCTCTCGCGCACCCATCCGGGCTTCATGATGAAGCTGTTCGAGCAGGAGGTGCCGGAGATCTACGACGGCATCATCGAGATCAAGGCCTGTGCCCGCGACCCGGGCTCGCGCGCCAAGATCGCCGTCTACTCCAAGGACAGCAGCATCGATCCGGTGGGTGCGTGCGTCGGCATGCGCGGCTCGCGGGTCCAGGCGGTGGTCCAGGAGCTCGGCGGCGAGAAGGTCGACATCATCCCCTGGTCGCCCGACCCAGCGACCTTCGTCTGCAACGCGCTCGCCCCGGCCGAGGTCTCCAAGGTCGTGCTCGATCCGGATGCCAAGCGGATCGAGGTGATCGTCCCCGACCACATGCAGCACATCGCGATCGGCCGGCGCGGCCAGAACGTCCGGCTCGCGAGCCAGCTCACGGGTTGGGACATCGACATCGTCTCGGAGAGCGAGGATTCCGAGCGCCGCCAGCGCGAGTTCAAGGAACTCACCGAGCTGTTCGTCAACGCGCTCAACGTCGACGAGGTGATCGCCCAGCTGCTCGTCACCGAGGGCATCGGTTCGATCGAGGAGCTCGCGGCGGTGCCCGAGGAGGAACTCGCCCAGATCGAGGGCTTCGACGAGGAGATCGCCGCCGCCCTCAAGGAGCGCGCCCAGAGCTGGCTCGAGGAGCGGCGCCAGGCGCTCGAGGCCGAGGCCCGCGAGCTCGGCGTGGCCGAGGACCTGCTGACCTACGAGCGGCTCGACCTCGAGACGATCGTCAAGCTCGCCCGTCAGGGCATCAAGACCCTGGAGGATCTCGCCGATCTGGCGGGTGACGAGCTCGCCGAGATGCTCCCCGGCTCCGGCCTCACGGCGGAGGCGGCGGGCGAGGTGGTGATGGATGCCCGCGTGCGGCTCGGCTGGATCGAGCCGCCGGTGGCGACCAGCCAGCGGGAGGCCGCGGCACCGGCGTGAGCGGCGAGACCCTTCCGATCGAGCTCGAGCCGACCGGCGGCCGCCGGCGCTGTCTCGTCGCGCGCGCCGCGGGCGAGCGGACGCGCATGGTGCGTTTCGTGCTCGCCCCCGACGGCACGGTCGTCGCCGACGTCGACGAGCGGCTGCCGGGTCGCGGTCTCTGGGTGGCGGCCGAGCGGTCGGCCTTGGCCGAAGCGGTGCGTCGCAACCTGTTCGCCAAGGCGGCGGGTGCGCCGGCCCGGCCACCGGCCGATCTCGTCGAGCGGGTCGAGGCAGCGGTCCGTCGCCGCTGCCTCGATCTCTTGGGCCTCGCCCGGCGGGCCGGCCTCGTGACGGCCGGGTTCGACCAGGTGGAGGCGGCGCTGCGGCAGGGCGGGGTCGGCCTCGTGCTGATCGCCCGCGACGCCGCGAGCCAGGCCGTGAAGCTGCGCCGGCTGGCCGGCGGGCTGCCGGTCCATTGCGGTCTCGAGCGGGTCGAGCTCGGCCGCGCCCTGGGTCGCGACGAGCTCGTCTACGTCGCGGTGGGCGCGGGTACGCTCACCCGGCGCCTCGAGCGCGAGCTCGCCCGGCTCGACGGGCTCGCGGAAGGAACCCGGCCGCCGGTGCCGGGTGGGAGCGGAACGCAAGAGGGCGGTGACGATCGATGACGGACGTCAAGGGCGAGGACAAGAACCCGCGGATCGGCATCGCCCGGCCGACGCCGCCGCGGATCGAGCTCAAGAAGACCGTCGAGAGCGGCGTGGTCCGGCAGAGCTTCAGCCACGGCCGGAGCAAATCGGTCGCGGTCGAGGTCAAACGCAGCCGGCCGATCGTGGGGCGGCCGATGCCGGTCCCCGCGACGCCCGCGGCCGGCGCCGCGCCGAGCGCCGCCCCGGCCGCACCCCCGACCGCCCCGGGGCCGACCGCACCCGCCGCCGGCCCGACCGCGGCGGCGCCCTCGACCGCCGTTCCGCAAGCCGCCGCCCGGCCGCGCCCGGCGGTCGAGGCCCGGCCCCAGCAGCCGGCGCCCCCGACCACGCCGGCGGCACCGGTGCGGCGGCACGTCGTGCTCAAGCCGCTCACCAAGGAAGAGAAGGAGAGCCGGCTGCGAGCGCTCACCGAAGCTCGCAAGGCCGAGGAAGAGGCCAGGAAGCGGGCCGAGGAGCTAGCCCGGCGGGCCGCCGAGGAGCAGGCTCGACGCAAGGCCGAGGAAGAGGCCGCGGCCAAGCGCAAGGCCGAGGAGGAGGCGCGCAAGCGCGCCGAGGAGGAGGCCCGCCGCAAGGCCGAGGAGCAGGCCAGGAAGCTGCTCGAGGAAGAGGAGCGCAAGGCCCGCGAGGCCGAGAAGACGAGCAGGACGGCCGCTCCCTCGGCCGCGCCGGCGGTCGAGGTCGACAAGGCCGATCTCGAGCGCAAACCGGCCAAGCCCGAGCGGACGCTGGCCGAGATCGAGGAGGAGGACGAGAAGGAGCGCGGCGGCCGGCTCAAGGCCAAGACCAGCCGGCCGACTCTCAAGCCGGTCCGAGAAGAGAAGCCGCGGCCGATCCGCGCGGTGCTCGACGGTGAGGAGGAGGAGCGGGTCCGTAGTCTCGCCTCGATCCGCCGGCACCAGCAGCGCCACCGCCAGCAGGTCGCGGCGAAGGAGCAGCCGGTCACCCGCGAGGTCGTGCTCCCGGAGAGCATCACCGTCCAGGAGCTCGCCAACCGCATGGCGGTGCGCGGGGCCGAGGTCATCAAGATGCTCATGAAGAACGGTGTCATGGCGACGATCAACCAGGTGATCGACGCCGACACCGCCGAGCTGATCGTCACCGAGTTCGGCCACAAGGTGAAGCGCGTGAGCGAAGCGGACGTCGAGGAGGGCATCGAGGGGGCCGTCGACCGACCCGAGGATCTGGTGCCCCGCCCGCCCGTGGTGACGGTCATGGGCCATGTCGACCACGGCAAGACCTCGCTCCTGGACGCGCTGCGCCACGCCAACGTGGCGGCCGGCGAGGCCGGCGGCATCACCCAGCACATCGGCGCCTACCGGGTCGACATCGGCACCGGCATGCCGGTGACTTTCATCGACACGCCGGGCCACGCGGCCTTCACGGCGATGCGGGCGCGCGGCGCCTCGGTCACCGACATCGTCGTCCTCGTGGTGGCGGCCGACGACGGCGTCATGCCGCAGACCATCGAGGCGATCCGCCACGCCAAGGCGGCCAAGGTGCCGATCGTGGTGGCGATCAACAAGATCGACAAGCCCGAGGCCAACCCCGACCGGGTCAAGCAGGAGCTGCTCTCGCACGAGGTCGTGGTCGAGGAGTTCGGCGGCGACGTGCTGGCGGTGCCGGTGAGCGCGGTCAAGAAGATCGGGCTCGACAAGCTGATCGAGGCGATCCAGCTGCAGGCCGAGCTGTTGGACCTCAAGGCCAACCCGAACCGCGAGGCGAGCGGCACGGTGATCGAGGCCAAGCTCGACCGCGGCCGCGGGCCGGTCTGCACGGTGCTCGTCCAGAACGGCACGCTCAAGGACGGCGACATCGTCATCGCCGGCGCCCAGTGGGGCCGGGTCCGGGCGCTCATCGACGATCGCGGTCAGACGGTCGAGAGTGCCGGCCCCTCGATGCCGGTCGAGGTGCTGGGGCTCGACGGCGTGCCCGAGCCGGGCGACCGGCTGCAGGTGGTCGAGAGCGAGAAGCGGGCGCGCGACATCGCCGAGTACCGCCAGCGCAAGAAGCGGGAGCAGCAGCAGCTCGCCGCCGGCGCGATCAAGCCGACCTCCCTCGAGGAGATGTTCAAGGGCATCAAGGAGGGCACGCTCAAAGAGCTGCCGGTGGTCGTCAAATCCGACGTCCACGGCTCGCTCGAGGCGATCACCGCCGGTCTCGAGAAGCTCAAGACCGAGGAGGTGGGCGTGCGCGTCCTGCACGGCGGGGTGGGTGCCATCACCGAGAGCGACGTGATCCTGGCCCAGGCGAGCAAGGCGGTGATCCTGGGCTTCAACGTCCGCGCCAACGCCCCGGCCCGCGAGCTCGCCAAGCGCTCCGGCATCGAGATCCGCTACTACTCGATCATCTACGAGCTGCTCGACGAGGTGAAGGGCCTGCTCTCCGGCATGCTCGCCCCGGAGGCCAAGGAGGTGGTGCTCGGCCGCGCCGAGATCCGCGAGGTCTTCAACATCACCAAGGTCGGCAAGGTGGCCGGCTGCATGGTGACCGACGGGGTGGTCAAGCGCGGCGCCCGGGCTCGGCTCTTGCGCGACGACGTGGTCGTCTTCGAGGGCGTGCTGGGCTCGCTCAAGCGCTTCAAGGAGGATGTGCGCGAGGTCAAGGAAGGCTTCGAGTGCGGTATGTCGATCGAGGGCTACAACGACATCCGCCAGGGCGACGTGATCGAGGTGTTCGAGGTGCAAGAGGTTGCGCGCACGCTCTGAACCCGGCCCCGGCCGGACCGCCGGATCCGAACCCTCGCAGCGCCAGCTGCGGGTGGCCGAGCGGATCCGTCATCTCCTCGCCGAGAGCCTGATGCGCGGCGAGATCCACGATGTGCGCCTCGAGGCGGTGAGCGTCACCGTGGCCGAGGTCCGGATCACCCGCGACCTCCGCCAGGCCACCGTCTTCGCCACCGAACTGGGGCGACCCCTCTCGGCCGAGGCGCGCGCCGCCCTCGAGCGCGCGGCCCCGATCCTGGCCGGTCGCCTGGCCCGCGAAATGCACCTCAAATACGCGCCCCGACTGCGTTTCGTGGCGGATGCGCTGTTCGACGAGGCAGCCCGGATCGAGCGGCTCCTGGCCGAGGAGCGGGCCCGGCTGCACCTCGGGCCCGCGGCGGAGGACGAGGATGAGCCGCGCGCGTAAGGGACGGCCGATCCACGGCTGGCTCGCGATCGACAAGGGGCCCGGGATCACCTCGACCGAGGTCGTCAACCAGGTGAAGCGGCTGACCCAGGCTCAGAAGGTCGGCCACGGCGGAACCCTGGACCCGCTCGCCACCGGGATCTTGCCGGTGGCCCTCGGCGAGGCGACCAAAACCGTCCAGTACGTGATGGACGCCCGCAAGACCTACGACTTCACGCTCCGCTTGGGCGAAGCGCGCGACACCGACGACGCCGAGGGCCGGCCGATCGCCACGAGCCCGAAGCGGCCGAGCGACGCCGAGATCGAGGCGGCGCTCGAGGCCTTCCGCGGCGAGATCCTGCAGCGCCCGCCGGCCTTCGCCGCGGTCAAGGTGCAGGGCGAGCGGGCCTACGATCTGGCTCGCCGCGGCGAGCCCGTGCAGCTCGAACCGCGGCCGGTGCGGATCGACGAGCTGCGCCTGGTGGCGCGGCCCGATCCCGACCACGCCCGCTTCGCCATGACCTGCGGCAAGGGCGCCTATGTGCGGGCGCTCGCTCGCGACCTCGGCGAGGCGCTCGGCTGCTACGCCCATGTCGCGGCGCTCCGCCGCACCGCGGTCGGGCCGTTCGGGCTCGATCGCGCGATCACTCTCGACGCCTTGGCGCGGCTGGTCGAAGAGGACTCGCTGCCCCAGGCGCTGATCTCGGTGGCGACGGCGTTGGCCGGCATCCCGGCGCTCGCCGTCACCGAGCCGCAGGCGCTGCGGCTCAGGAGTGGCCAGCCGATCCGCATCGTCCCCCGCCTCTTGGGCGAGGACGCGGTCGACGGAGCCACGATCAAGGTGACCCGGGGCGGCGAGCTCGTCGCGCTCGCCCGGCTCGAGGGCGCCGAGCTCAGCCCGCTGCGGGTGTTCAACCTCGAGGGCGGCAGGACCGCCCGGCCACAGGAGTGAGGCCGATGTCGATCACCGCGGAGCGCAAGCAGGCGCTCATCAAGGAATACGCGACGGGGGCCGCCGACACCGGCTCGCCCGAGGTCCAGGTGGCGCTGCTCTCGGAGCGGATCGCCAACCTGACCGAGCACCTCAAGACGCATCAGAAGGACTACGCCTCGCGGCGCGGCCTTCTGATGATGGTCGGACAGCGGCGCCGGCTGCTCGACTACCTCAAGCGGCGCGACCAGGGCCGCTATCAGCGGCTGATCGACCGGCTCGGCCTGCGCCGTTGAGGTGCGCCGGCCGCCGGTCGCAGCGGACAGACGCGCCCGATCGGGCGCGGTGAAAGGCGAAAATCACGATGTTCACCATCACACGCAAGGAAACCCAGTGGGCCGGCAAGCGGCTCGCGCTGGAGACCGGCCGGCTCGCCCGCCAGGCCGACGGCGCGGTGCTCGCCTCGCTCGGCGAGACGGTGGTGCTCTGCACCGTCGTCGCCGCCCGCTCGGTCAAGCCGGGGCAGGACTTCTTCCCGTTGACCGTCAACTACCAGGAGAAGGCGTTCGCCGCCGGCAAGATCCCGGGAGGCTTCTTCCGCCGCGAGGGCCGGCCTTCGGAGAAGGAGACCCTGGTCTCCCGCCTGATCGACCGGCCCATCCGGCCCTTGTTCCCGGATGGCTTCAAGAACGAGACACAGATCATCTGCACGGTCCTGGCGCACGACGGCGAGACCGACCCCGACATCGTCGCGATGATCGGTGCCTCGGCAGCGCTCACGATCTCGGGCATCCCGTTTCTCGGACCGATCGGTGCGGCCAAGGTCGGGCTGGTCGACGACAAGCTCGTCCTCAACCCGACGATCGAGCAGGTCAAGCGCGGCAAGCTCGAGCTCGTCGTGGCCGGCACCCGCGACGCCGTCATGATGGTCGAATCCGAGGCCCACGAGCTCTCGGAAGCGCAGATGCTCGAGGCCGTCATGTTCGGCCACAAGGGCTTCCAGCCGGCGATCGACCTCATCCTCCGGCTCGCCGAGGAGGCCGCCAAGGATCCTTGGGAGTTCACGCCGCCGGACCATTCGGCGCTCGACGCCGAGCTCGAACGGCTCGCCCGCGCCGAGCTCGCCGAGGCCTACCAGGAGCCGGTCAAGCAGCTGCGCCACGAGAAGGTCGGGGCGATCAAGGCCAAGGTGGTGGCCGAGCTCGCCGGCGAGGACCCGGCCAAGGCGATCGTCGTGGCCGAGCGCTTCAAGGAGCTCGAGGCCAAGGTCGTCCGCTCGCGCATCCTCGACGAAGGCCGCCGGATCGACGGCCGCGACACCAGGAGCATCCGGCCGATCCAGGCGGCGGTCGGGGTGCTGCCACGGGTCCACGGCTCCGCGCTCTTCACCCGCGGCGAGACCCAGGCACTGGTGGTGGCCACGCTCGGCACCGGCCAAGACGAGCAGATCATCGACGCGCTCGAGGGCGACGCCCGCGAGCACTACATGCTGCACTACAACTTCCCGCCCTACTCGGTGGGCGAGACCGGGCGGATCGGTTCGCCCGGTCGGCGCGAGGTCGGCCACGGCAAGCTCGCCTGGCGGGCGACTCATCCGCTCCTGCCGCCCAAGGACCAGTTCCCCTACACGATCCGGGTCGTCTCGGAGATCACCGAGAGCAACGGCAGCTCGTCGATGGCTACGGTCTGCGGCGCCTCCCTCGCCATGATGGACGCGGGTGTGCCGCTGGCCCGGCCGGTCGCCGGCATCGCCATGGGGTTGATCAAGGAGGGCGACCGCTTCGCGGTGCTCTCCGATATCCTGGGCGACGAGGACCATCTCGGCGACATGGACTTCAAGGTCGCCGGCACCGAACGCGGCGTGACCTCGCTGCAGATGGACATCAAGATCGCCGGCATCACCGAGGAGATCATGCGGATCGCCCTCGAGCAGGCACGCGAGGGCCGCATGCACATCCTGGCCGAGATGGCCAAGGCCATCGGCCGGGCCCGCGAGGATCTCCGCGAGACCGTGCCGCGGGTGATCACCATCCAGATCCCGACCGACAAGATCGGTGCGGTGATCGGCCCGGGCGGCAAAGTCATCCGCGAGATCACGGAGACGACCGGCACCAAGATCGACATCGAGGACGACGGCAAGGTCAAGATCGCCTCGACCGATCCGGCGGCCGCCCAGCGGGCGGTCGATTGGATCCGCGGGCTCACCGCCACGCCGGAAGTGGGGGCGATCTACACCGGTAAGGTGGTCCGCGTGGTCGACTTCGGGGCCTTCGTCAACTTCCTCGGCAACCAGGACGGCCTCTGCCACATCTCCGAGCTCGCCAACGAGCGGGTCAACAAGGTGACGGACGTCGTCAAGGAGGGCGACCAGGTCAAGGTCAAGGTCCTGGCGATCGACGATCGCGGCAAGATCAAGCTCTCGATGCGGGCGGTCGACCAGACCACCGGCGCCGAGATCCCGGTGCAGCCGCGGCCGGCGCGCCCCGAGGGCGAGCCACCGCGCGAACGCGACCGGGAGCGCGAGCGGGGCGAGGGGCGGCGGCGCCAGAGGGCGCCGCTCTGAGCTCGCCTCTTGCGATCGTGGAAAGCGAACGACCGGAACGAGCGGGCCCGCGAGCGGGTGCCGGCCGGGCGACCGGTGCGGTGGCCCGACCCGCGGGGCACGCCGTGAGGAGGGCGGGCCCGTACCCCACCCTGTACGCGGAGCCTGGGCGATGAGCGCCGCAGTTCAACCGATGGTCATCTCCGGGGCCGAGGTCTGGCCCCTGGTCGAGGGCGGCAAGGGTGTCGCCGTCAGCAACGGCCGGTCGAGCGGCGCCTGGGCCGCCGCCGGTGGCGTCGGCACCTTCTCGGGCGTCAACCCCGACCTGATCGACGACAACGGCGAGTACGTGCCGCTCGTCTTCAAGGGTCGCGACCGCAAGGCGCGCCACGAGGAGCTGATCGACTACTCGATCAAGGCCGGCATCAGCCAGGCCCGCATCGCCCACGAGACCCGCAGGGGCGAGGGGCGGATCCACATGAACGTGCTCTGGGAGATGGCGGCCTGCGAGCGCGTGCTGCAGGGCGTGCTCGAAGGAGCCAAGGGGCTGATCCACGGCGTCACCTGCGGCGCGGGCATGCCCTACCGGCTGGCCGAGATCTGCGCCCGCTACCAGGTCTACTATTATCCGATCGTCTCCTCGGCCCGGGCCTTCAACGCGCTCTGGAAGCGCGCCTACCACAAGTTCCAGGAGTGGCTGGGCGCGGTCGTCTACGAGGACCCTTGGCTCGCCGGCGGCCACAACGGCCTCTCCAACAGCGAGGATCCGGCCAAGCCCGAGGCCCCCTATCCGCGGGTCCTCGAGCTGCGCAAGCTGATGCGCAGCTTCGGGCTCGGCGACAAGCCGATCGTCATGGCCGGCGGGGTCTGGCACCTCAAGGACTGGAAGGACTGGATCGGCTCCAAGGAGCTCGGCCCGATCGCTTTCCAGTTCGGCACCCGACCGTTGCTCACCAAAGAGAGCCCGATCCCCGAGAGCTGGAAGAAGCGGCTCCTCGAACTCATGCCGGGCGACGTTCTCCTGCACCGCTTCAGCCCGACCGGCTTCTACAGCTCGGCGGTCAAGAACCGCTTCCTCGAACGGCTCATCGCCCGCTCTTCCCGCCAGGTCGAGTTCCGCGAGGAGCCGGACCCCGTCGCCGGCTTCACCCGGCCGTTCGCCTACGGCCGCAAGAGCGTGTTCCTGAGCGAGGCCGATCTCGCCCGCACGCAGGGCTGGATCGCCGAGGGCTTCACCCAGCCGATGCGCACGCCGGATCGCACGCTCGTCTTCGTGACACCCGAGGAGCACCGGCAGATCCGCCGCGACCAGTCGGACTGCATGGGCTGCTTGAGCCACTGCGGCTTCTCGAACTGGAAGGATCGCGACGACCACACCACCGGTAAGCTCCCCGACCCGCGCTCCTTCTGCATCCAGAAGACGCTGCAGGAGATCGCCCACGGCCGCGGCGATCCGGTGGACGACCAGCTCATGTTCTCCGGGCACAACGCCTACAAGTTCCGCGAGGACCCGTTCTACGCGAACGGTTTCGTGCCGACCGTCCGGCAGCTCGTTCAGCGCATCCTGACCGGCTATTGACGAGCGTGGGCGGTCCGCCCGACCGCCCCGCTCAATCCCGCATCTCGGTCTCGAGCACGCCCCAGATCGCATCGCGCGGAGCCCAGCCGCGGGTGCCCGCGATGTCGACGAAGCACCAGCGGGCGTCGCAGTCGAGCAGGCGACCGATCACGCCGCGCTCGGCGCGCAGGAGCACGCGAGCCTCTTTGTCGGGGGTGCGACGCAGCTCCATGAGCTCGGCGGTGACCACGACCGTCCGCCGCCGCGAGAGCAGGCTGCCGTGGATCCAGCCCTCGTCGCCCTCGTGGTCGACGATCTTCCGCCAGGCGTCGAATTCCTCGACGATTTTCACGGGCAGACCCAGCCGGGTGTAGACCCAACGGATCGGGTGGTTCTTGCTCGGTCCGCTGCGCACGTTGATCGATTCGCCGGCGAGCGAGCCGAAGCGCGGCAGCGGCAGCCGGCCCTCGCCGGTGGTCTGGCCTGCGGCCTGGGCGCCGGGCAGGAGCAGGGCGAGCGCGAGTGCCAAGAAGTGCCGCCGCCGTCCGCGGCGACCGGGGGGCGGGTCCAGGACCGGGATCATCGCCGCCTCCCTATAGAAGGCCTTCGCCGTCCGTCCAGGGGGCAAGGCGATTTGAGCGGGCCCGACATTTCTGCTAGCCGACAGGGTGAGGGAGCACAGCCTCGCCGGAGTCCCCGATGCCGCGCCCGCGTCCCGTCGTGATCGTCACCCGCAAGCTGCCCGAGCCCATCGAGGCTCGGATGATGGAGTTGTTCGACACGAGGTTGAACGCCACCGATCGGCCGATGACCCGGGCGCAGCTCGTCGAGGCGGTGCAGTCCTGCGACGTGCTCGTGCCGACCGTGACCGACCGGATCGACGCGGCCCTGTTGGCCCAGGCCGGCGAGCGGCTGCGGTTGATCGCCAATTACGGCACCGGGGTCGACAATATCGACGTGGACGCCGCCTACAAGCGCGGGATCACCGTCACCAACACGCCCGGTGTGCTGACCGAAGACACGGCCGACATGACGATGGCGTTGATCCTCGCCGTGGCGCGCCGTCTGGTCGAAGGCGAGCGGCTCGCCCGTTCCGGCGAGTGGCAGGGCTGGGCGCCCACGGCGATGCTCGGTCATCGGATCTGGGGCAAGCGTCTCGGCATCGTCGGCATGGGCCGGATCGGAAGTGCTGTGGCCCGGCGGGCGCGGGGCTTCGGTCTGTCGATCCACTACCACAATCGCCGGCGGGTCCACGAATCGCTCGAGGCCGAGCTCGAGGCGACCTATTGGGAGAGCCTCGACCAGATGCTGGCGCGGGTCGACATCGTGAGCGTGAATTGCCCGCACACCCCGGCGACCTACCATCTGCTCTCGGCCCGGCGGCTCAAGCTCCTGCAGAAGCACGCGATCGTCGTGAACACGAGCCGCGGCGAGGTGATCGACGAGACGGCGCTCACCCGCATGCTGCGCGACAAGGAGATCGCCGGCGCCGGCCTCGACGTGTTCGAGCACGAGCCCGCGATCAATCCGAAGCTGCGCCAGCTCGACAATGTCGTGCTCCTGCCGCACATGGGCTCCTCGACGATCGAGGGCCGGCTCGACATGGGCGAGAAGGTCATCATCAACATCAAGACCTTCGTCGACGGCCATCGGCCGCCGGACCGGGTGCTGCCGAGCATGGTCTGAGGCGGCGCCGGGCCCCGGGCGACCGGCGATTTTTTCCGACCCGGCAGAAGCTTCCCGGTAGGAGAGGTGGGAAGCGGCCGCTTCGGCCCGCGATTCGCGGGCTCCGGCGCCGTGGCACGCGCTTTGCGACCACAAAGGCGCCATGCCCGCACCGAACCTCGCTCCGATCCTCGCCCCGGCGAGCAAGACGCCGAGCCCGTTGGGCCACGACCGCGAATCCGGTCCGGACGACTTCGCCCTCCTCCTGGCGCTTCTCGCCGGTGCCCCCGCGTCGACCGGTGGCGCTGCGGCGAACCCGTCCCCGCCGGCTGCCGGAGCGGACGCGCCTGCGGCGGACCGAGGCGCGCGCCCCGCGATCACGCCGGCCGGCGTCGCCTCGGCCCTCGTGGGCGAGACCCTCGCGGGTCGCGCCGCCGTCGCGAAGCCCGGTCTCGGCCACCCCGGCCCCGAAGGGAAGAGGAGCAGCGGGCCGACCGGCGCCGCCGCGGCCGGCGACCCCTCCGAAGCGGCGTCGCCCTTCGGGATCCCGGGGTCCGTCCTGCCGGGCGCTGGGGCGCTCGCGAGCGAACTCTCCGCCGCCCCCCCGTCCTCTTCGCCGGATTCGAGCTCGCGGTCGACCGGCGTGGCACTCTCCTCGCCGCTCGCGACCGCGTCGCGTTCCGATTTCTCTCCAGCGGGGTCGGCTGCGGGCATCGGCCGGTCGGAACCTGGCCCGATCCCGAACCTCGCTCCCTCGCGGGTGCCGGTCACCGGAGCCGAGAGTACGGGCCCCGCGGTCGAGCCCGCGGCTCCCGCCGACCGCGCGGCCGGGCCGGTGATGCCTCCGGCCTCGCCCGCTTCCGGACCGTTCCCGGTCGGCGAGCCGGCGGGGCCCCTTGCTGGACCGGCCGGATCGCTCTTCGGCGCCGCGACCCCGGTAGCCCGGTCGGCGGATACCGGCCCCGCGCTCTCGTTGGTGCCCGGCTCCTCGACCAAGGCGGGCGTGGAAACCGCATCCGAGGCGTCGTCCGGGCTGCCCTCCCGGGCGCCGCATCGGGCAGCGAGCGACACGAACCGGGTCGCTCCGTCGCTCGCCGGGCCGTCACTCGGCGATCCGGCCGATGGATCCGCGCCCGGCGGCCCGCTCGCGCGGCCTTCGCAACCACTGACCGAAGGTGCGGGCGTCGCCGCCGGGCGAGGGCGGGCCGCCGATTCGGCTGCGCTCGCCGCGGCAGGCGGCGACGCCCCCGCAGCGATCGGCCTGCGCCCCGATTCGGTCGCCGATCCCGCCGGTTCGCCCGGCGAGCGGGCGGCTGCCGTGGGCGGCGCAGCCGCTTCCGCAGGGGCTGGGCGCGAGGGCGGCGGGTCGACCGAGGAGGGCGTCGGTGGTGGCGGGGAGAGCCAGGCGGATCCGGGATCCTCGCTCGCTTTCGCCGATGGCGCTCCGGCGCCGCTGCTCGACGCCACGGCCCTGTCGGAGCCGGCGCCCGCCGGACGCGCCGCCGACCCGGTGGCGTCGCCACCTCGTCCGGGCGTCCCGGTGCCGCAGCCGCCGGCCGTCCAGGTGGCTGCCACCCTCCTGCAGCGTGGCGGCGTTCCGATCGAGCGTCTGCGGATCGCGCTCGAGCCGGCCGAGCTCGGCAGCGTCGAGCTCACACTCACGAGCGAGAGCCGGCGCAAGGCCCGCGCGATCCTGTTGGTCGAGCGGCCCGAGACGCTCGAGCTCCTCCAACGCGACCAACAGACGCTCGAGCGGATCCTGGTCGCGAGCGGCCTCGAGCTCGAGAACGGCGGCCTCGAGCTCGGCCTGCGACGCGACGGCGAGGGCCGCCCCGAGAGCTTCGCTCCGCCCGGCGGTGCACGCTCGAGCGAGCCCGTCCGCTCCGGAGCTCCGACGCCGCCGCCGCGCCTGCTCGATCTGCGCCTTCTCGACCTCGTCGTCTGACCCCGGGGGAGTTCCATGCCGACGACCGCCGTCACGAGTGCGACGACGCCGAGCGCCCGGACGCGTTCGAGAGAGGAGACCGGGCTCGCCAGCAATTTCGAGACCTTCCTGCGGCTGCTCACCACCCAGCTCCAGAACCAGGATCCGCTCTCGCCGATGGACACCGAGCGGTTCACGAGCCAGCTCGTGCAGTTCTCGACGGTCGAGCAGGCGCTCAAGACCAACCGCCAGCTCGAGCAGCTCGTGAGCTTGACCCGAACGAGTGCTGCGAGCGTGGCCTTGACCATGGTCGGCCGGGAGGTGCGGGTCGACGGCAGCCGCATGTGGGTCGATGGTCGGGGCGGCAGCACCGTGTACGAGCTGCCGGAGCGGGCGGCGAACGTGTCGGTGCGGATCTTCGATGCCGACGGCCGTCTGATCCACAGCGCGGCGGGCGAGACCGCGGCCGGGCCCAATCGCTTCTTCTGGGACGGTAAGCTCCTCGACGGCGGGCGCGCGGCGACCGGGCTCTACCGGATCGACGTGACCGCCCTCGACGGGCAGGGCCGGCCGATCGCGGCGAGCCTCGAGCGCACGACGACGATCGATGGCCTCGAGACTCGCGACGGCGGCCTCGTTCTCGTGGCCGACGGCGTGGCGCTGGCGCCGGAAGCCGTCCGCCCCGTTTCGACCACCTCGAGCTGAGCGCCCGGATCGACCGGCGCCGCCAAGGAGAACGCCTCGATGTCCCTGTTCGGATCGCTGTTCACCGGTGTCACCGGGCTCACCGCCCAGAGCCGGTCGATGAGCATGATCTCCGACAATATCGCCAACGTGAACACCACCGCCTACAAGGAAGCGAGTGCTCAGTTCTCGAGTCTCGTGGCACGCGAGTTCGGCTCGGACGCCTACCGTCCGGGCGGGGTCGTCGCCCGGACCCGTTATTCGATCGGCAGCCAAGGCGTGATCCAATTGACGAGCTCGCCTATCGACGTGGCGATCGTGGGTCGTGGTTTCTTCGTCGTGAACGGTGCCGTCGACGGCAGCGGCTTACAGCTCTATTCACGTGCCGGTGATTTCTCGACCGATGCGTCGGGCAACTTGCGTACGCCCTCCGGCTTCTACGTCCAGGGCTGGCGCCTCGACGCGAACGGCACGCCTGTCGACGTCAATCGGCTCGAGACGGTAAACGTCAACATCGTCAACGGCGTAGCGCTCGCGACCACCGAAGTCGGGATCGGTGCCAATCTGGACGCCGATCAGGCCGCCTTCACCGGCACCTACAATCCCGGGGACATGGCTGCCGACATCAACGGCGGCAGCGGTGTCGAGCCCCACTTCTCGCGCGTCGTGCAGATCTACGACGGCCTGGGCCGGTCGCATGATCTGACCTTCGCCTTCCTCAAGGACGCGGCCGCCAACGTCTGGAACGTGGAGGTCGTCGCCGACGCTGCCGACGTCGACACGACGGTCCACCCGAACGGTCTGATCGCGTCCGGTCAGGTCACGTTCGCCGGCGACGGCACGCTCGCCGGCAACACGCTCGCCCCGGTCGTGGCGGGCACGCAGGGGGCCTCGATCAGCTGGGCGGCGACCAGCGGCGCCGATCCGAGCGACGTCGTGATCGACCTCGGCGAGATCGGCACGACCGAAGGCCTCGCTCAGTTCGCGAGTCCCACGAGCGTCGCTTTCGTCTCGCAGAACGGGGCCGAGGTCGGAACGCTCAATTCCGTGGCGATCGACGAGGACGGCTACGTCGTGGCCTCGTTCACCAACGGTGAGCAGCGCCGGCTCTATCGCCTGGCACTCGCCATCTTTCCGAACCCGGCCGGGCTCGATCCGCGCAGCGGCAACGTCTACGCCCCTTCTGACGAGTCCGGGGAATACGTCCTGCGCGCGCCGGGCGAGGGAGGGACGGGTAAGCTGACGCCGTCCTCCCTCGAGGCCTCGAACGTCGACATCGCCGACGAGTTCACGAAGATGATCATCACGCAAAGGGCCTATTCCGCGAACGCCCGCGTCATCTCGACCACCGACGAGATGCTCGACGAGCTGATCCGTCTCCGGCGGTGATCGATAGGGCTCGGTTCGTGAAGCGGTACTTCGATGCATGCTGACGAGCTTTGTCGATCGGCTTAGTCGGACATTAAGAGAAGCCGGCTAGGACTGGTGCAGCACCCGAGACGAGGGATCGAGAAAAGGTCGGGACGGAGATGTCGATGTCGGACCAGCAGACGGAGCGGACGGCGCTCGCGCTCGGACCGAAAGGGCAGCCCCTGCGCCTCGAGGACCTGCCCCCGCCCTCGACGCGGCGTTGGGTGGCGCGGCGCAAGGCGGAGGTCGTGGCGGCGGTGCGCGGCGGGCTCCTCACGCTCGAGGAGGCCTGCCGCCGCTACAACCTGTCGGCCGAGGAGTACGCATCCTGGGAGCGGTTGATCGATCGCCACGGCCTCATGGGCCTCAGGATCACCCGGCTACAGGAGTTCCGCTGAGCCGCGAAAAGGCCGCGGGCGTTAACCGGACCTTTACCGTGCCGGCCTAGCCTGTCGCCGCGCGAGGGCGCGACGACGGCGCGAGGTCATGGCGAGCGAGGTCCAGACAGTCGATACCCGAGCCGAAGGCGAGCGGCCGGCGACGGCCGGTGTCCCGTCCGGGCTGCTCGCCCAGCTCCGTTCTCTCGGCACGCGGCACATCCTGGCTCTGGGCGCCGTGACCCTGGCGCTCGTGGCCTTCTTCGCCTTCGTTGTCGCGCGCACGCTCGAGCCACCCTTCACCCTGCTGTTCGGCGGCCTCGCCCCGGAGGACGCGCGGCGCATCGTCGAGCGCCTCGAGGCGGCCGCCGTCCCGTACCGGCTGAGCCCGACCGGCGACGCCGTGCTGGTGCCGGCCGACCGTGCCCTGCGCCTGCGGATGGACATGGCCGAGCAGGGTCTGCCGAGCGGCGGCTCGATCGGCTACGAGGTGTTCGACCGCGGCGGACCGCTCGGCAGCTCGGATTTTCTCTCGAACGTCAACCTGCGGCGGGCCCTCGAAGGGGAACTCGCGCGGACCATCGCCGCCATAAAGCCGGTGCGGGCCGCCCGGGTCCATCTGGTGCTGCCCCGCCGCGAGCTGTTCGCCCGCGAGCGACACGCCGCTTCCGCTTCGGTCGTGCTGAGCCTCGCCCAGCCGGGTGGTCTCGAGCGGCGCCAGGTCCAGGCCATCCGCAATCTGGTGGCCGCGGCGGTACCCGGCCTCGAGGTCGGGCGGGTCACGATCGTCGACGATCGCGGCAATCTGCTGGCCCGCGGCGGCGAGGGGCCCGCGGCCGGGTTCGCCGCCACCGACATCGAGGAGCAACGTGCGGCGATCGAGCAACGCTTGCGCGGCAAGATTCTCCAGCTCCTCGAGCGGACGATCGGCCCGGGCCGGGTCGAGGCCGAGGTCACCGCCGACCTCGAGCTCGACGAGATCACGACCACGGCCGAGCAGTACGATCCGAACGGTCAGGTCGCCCGCAGCACCCAGACCATCGAGGAGAGCGGCGATCGGCGCGACACCGAGAACGGCTCGGTCACCGTCGCCAACAATCTGCCGACCGAGCGGGCCGCTCAGGGCGGCGGCGGTAGCAGCGAGCGCACGAGCCGCAGCGAAGAGACGGTCAACTACGAGATCTCCCGCACCGTCCGCAGTCAGACTCGCCGGCCGGGTCATCTGCGGCGATTGTCGATCGCCGTCCAGGTCGACGGCATCTGGACCACCGCCGCCGACGGAACTCGGCACTATCAGCCGCGTCCGGCGGAGGAACTCGCGCAGCTCGCGGCCCTCGTTCGCAGCGCCGCCGGTGTCGACGAGGAGCGCGGCGACGTCGTCGAGGTGGTCTCCCGGCCGTTCGTCCAGGCGGAGCCCGAGCCGGCGGCCGAGCCCGGCCTGCTCGACCTGGGCCGCGACGAGCTCGGCCGGCTCGCCGAACTCGCGGGCCTGGGGTTGCTCACCCTGATCGTACTCTTCTTCGGGGTGCGGCCGTTGGTCCGCAGCCTGCGTCCGCCCGCCACGGCCGCCGAGGAGCAGGCTCCCGCGCTCGGCAGCGAAGCGGTCGGTCAGCTGCCTCCTCTTCCCGTTCCCGAACTCCCGGTCCTGCCCGGAGGGCCGCCGGCGGGTATCGGGGGCGAGCTCCCGGCCCTGGGCGAAGCGGGCGAGCCGGCGCCCGAAACCCCGGCTCGGCGGATCGCTCGAGCGGTCGAGGAGCGGCCGCAGGACGCCGTGCGGGTCCTACGAGATTGGCTGCAGCAGAACTGAACGAGGTTCACGATGCCGGAGCCCCTGGTCTACGAGAACCTGACCGGACCCCAGAAAGCGGCCGTGCTGGTCCTCGCGCTCGGCGAGGAGCTGGGGGCCAAGCTGCTCGCCGCCCTCGATCTCGAGGAGGTCAAGGAGCTCTCGCGCACGGTCTCGGCTCTGGGTCGGGTCGATGCCGCCCTGGTCGAGCGGGTACTCGGCGACTTCGACCGCGAGCTCGGCTCGGACGCCGGTGTCTCGGGTGGCCTCGAGGCCACCGAAAAGCTGCTCGCCCGCTTCCTCGAGAAGGAGCGGGTCGAGGCGATCATGGGCCAGATCCGTGGGCCCGCGGGGCGCACCGTCTGGGACAAGCTCGGCAAGGTCGACGAGGCGTCGCTCGCGGGCTTCCTCGCGAACGAGCATCCGCAGACGGTGGCCCTGGTCCTCACGCGGATCGAGCCGGCCCACGCCGCCCGCGTGCTCGCCAAGCTCCCGGACGACCTCGCGACCGAGGTCGTCGCCCGGATGCTCCGGGTCGACAGGGTCCAGAGCGACGTCCTCGCGGACGTCGAACGCACCCTGAACGCCGAGCTCGTGGGTAACCTCTGCCGACCCGACCGTCGCGACGCCTACGCGGCGATGGCCGAGATCTTCAACAATTTCGACCGGGCGACGGAGACCCGTCTCCTGGCCCGCCTCGAGGAGCGCGACAAGGAAGCGGCGGAACGCGTCAAGGCGTTGATGTTCACCTTCGACGACCTCACGCGTCTCGACAGTGCCGGTGTCCAGCTTCTCATCCGCAATGCCGGCAACGCGCGGATCGCCATGGCCCTCAAAGGGGCCAGCGAGCAGATCAAGACCCTCTTCTTCTCGAACATGTCGGAGCGTGCCGGGAAGATCCTGCGCGAGGACATGCAGGCGATGGGCCCCGTCCGCCTGCGCGACGTCGAGGAAGCCCAGCAGTTCCTGGTCAACATGGCCAAGGAACTGGCGGCCGCAGGCGAGATCTTCCTCGCCACCGGCAAAGAAGAGCAACTCGTGGCCTGAGCCGTGACGACAGCACACCTCTTCGAGCCTCTGACGGTCGGCCGCACGTCGCGATGTGCGGGGCCGGCGCATTCGCCGGACGGGCTGCGACGGTTCGAGCTCGACGATTTCGAGCGCCCCGCTCCCGAGCCGATCTCGAGCGAGCCCGCGATCGACGAGCCGGTGGGGCGAGGTCTGCTGTTCGACGAGGACGAGCTCGCTCGTGCCTGCGCCGCGGTGGCGGCCCGTGCCGCCCGCATCGCCGATGCGGCCACCGCCGCTCCCTGCCGCGACGAGGAGGGGGTGCTTCGGGAGCGGCTCCTCGCCGCGGTCGAGGGGCTGCGGGCCGATCTCGCCGAGCGGGACGCGTACCTGCGAGAGACCGTCCGCGACCTCCTGACCCTCGCCCTCGACGCGCTCCTGCCGACGCTCCGCGAGGAGCGGCTCCTGCGTGCCCTCGAAGAGCTGGTGGCCGAAGCCTTCGGAGCGGGGCGGCCGGCACCGCGGACTCTGATCGTGGAGGTTCCCGAGGGCGAGTTCGAGCTGCTCGCGCCACGGCTGCCGGCCCTTTTGGCCGAGGTCGGTATCGAAGCGGGTTACGAGATCCGCCCGTTCGCCGAAGGCGAACTCCTCCGCCTCACCGTGGACGAGACCTGGGCCGAGCTCGACGCGGGCGCATTGGCCGCCGCGGTCCGCGACCGCGTCCGGGCGGCGGCCGAAGCCGGCGCGTGTGCGGCCCCCGAGACGAAGGGAGACGACGATGCTCGAGACGGATGACCAAGCCCACCCCCTCGCCGAAACGGGTCCGGCCGGCGAGCCGGCCAGCGAATCGGGGGAAGAGGCTCCGCGGCCCGGGCTGAGCGCGGTCTACGACGTGCCGCTGCGGCTCTCGGCCGTGCTCGGACGCGCGAACATTCCGGTCGCCCGACTGCTGCGCCTCGGGAGGGGCGCCGTCGTGGAGCTCGACCGCAAGGTGGGCGAGCCGATCGATGTTCTGGTCAACGACCGACTGGTCGCTCGCGGCGAGGTGCTCGTGGTCGACGATCGCCTCGCGGTCACACTCACCGAGATCGTCAAGGGGAACCCATGAGCGGGCACATTCGGCCACGGATCGAGGGTGCCGCACCATCCGAACAGCGAAAGGGTGGTCCCTTCGGGCGAAGCCCGGCTGCTCGAACGCAACGGAATTCCGCCGGTCGTCGAGCGGTAGTGCGGGTCACGGGGCAGCGAGAACAGAACCGGCGGTCGACGTCGGTGGGTCCGGCGGCCGACACCGGCCGGGTGCGGGGGCTCGTGCGGCGACGAACCGCGGACAGGACCGTGGCGAGCCCCGTGCGATCGGTTTCGGAGAGCGAATGATGCGCCTTCTCGTCGTCGGCGAGCGTGGTCGAGAGGTGGCCGAGGCCTGCGCGATCGCCGCCGGTCGCGGCGTCGAGGTGCGGCATCGGGCCCGGATCGACGAGGCCCTCGCCGAGCTCCGGGAAGGCCGCGGCGCCGATCTCCTGCTCGTCGACGTGCGCCAGGACGTCGCCGCGGTCGTCCAGGGCCTCGCGAACGAACGGATCTGGCTGCCGGTCGTGGCCTACGGGGTCGACGCCGAGCCGCGGGCCGCCGCCGCCGCGATCCGGGCGGGTGCCAAGGACTTCCTGCCGCTGCCGCCGGACCCCGAGCTGATCGCTGCGCTGATCGCGAGCCTCGCGGGCGACGCCCGCGATCCGATCAGCGAGGACCCGGCGATGCGTGCCGTGCTCGACCTCGCCCGCCAATACGCGCCGGCGGAGGCGAGCGTGCTGATCACCGGCGAGAGCGGGACGGGCAAGGAGGTCCTGGCACGCTTCCTCCACCGTCACAGCCGACGCGCCCAGGGCCCGTTCGTCTCCGTCAATTGCGCGGCCATTCCGGAGAATCTCCTGGAGAGCGAGCTGTTCGGGCACGAGCGCGGCGCCTTCACGGGCGCCGTCGCCCGCCGGCTCGGCAAGTTCGAGGAGGCGAGCGGCGGCACGCTCCTGCTCGACGAGATCAGCGAGATGGAGCCGCGCCTCCAGGCCAAGCTGTTGCGGGCCATCCAGGAGCGCGAGATCGATCGAGTGGGTGGCTCGCGGCCGGTCAAGGTCGACATCCGGCTGATCGCCACGAGCAACCGCGACCTTCAGCAGGAGGTGGCCAAGGGCACCTTCCGCGAGGACCTCTATTTCCGACTCAACGTCCTGGGCCTGCACCTGCCGCCGCTGCGCGAGCGGCCGCGCGACATCGTCGCGCTCGCGCGGCATTTCGCCGTTCGCTTCGCGAAGCTCAACGGCCTGCCCGAGCGCGACCTCTCGGAGGAGGCGATCGCCCGGCTCCTCGGGCATTCCTGGCGCGGCAACGTGCGCGAACTCGAGAACTGCATGCACCGCGCCGTGCTGCTCGCCCGGGGACCGACGATCGGTCCCGAGGCGATCGTGCTCGCCCCCGGCTCACCGCCGCCGGCTCGCCAGCCGGCCGTCCCCGCGGCGACCCCCCTGGTCGGTCGGACCATCGCCGAGGTCGAGCGTGACCTCATTCTCGACACGCTCCGCCACACCCTCGGCAACCGCACCCACGCCGCCGCCATCCTCGGCATCTCGATCCGCACGCTGCGCAACAAGCTCAAACAGTTCGTCGAGGAAGGGCTGCCCGTGCCGCCACCCGCCAACGAGACCGCCGCCCAGGCCGAGGAGTCCGAGCCGTGCTGAGCGCCGTCCAGGGGGCGCTCGGCACCGGTTGGCCGAGCCTCGCCCGCTCGCTGCGCCAGGGCGAGGTCCTGCTCGGCCTCGGGGTCGTGGCGATCCTGGTCGTCCTGATCCTGCCCTTGCCGCCGCTCCTGCTCGACCTGCTGTTGGCAGTGTCGATCACCCTCTCGGTACTGATCCTCCTGACCGCTCTCTTCATCGAACGGCCGCTCGAGTTCAACGCCTTCCCGACCGTGCTCCTGATCGCCACGATGCTGCGCCTCGCGCTCAACCTGGCGTCCACACGGTTGATCCTGGCCGAGGGGCACGAAGGCCCGGTCGCCGCCGGCAAGGTGATCGCCGCCTTCGGTGGCTTCATCATGCAGGGCAGCTTCGTGATCGGGCTGATCGTCTTCGCGATCCTGGTGATCGTCAATTTCGTGGTGATCACCAAAGGCTCGGGCCGCATCGCCGAGGTCGCCGCCCGCTTCTCGCTCGACGCCATGCCCGGCAAGCAGATGGCGATCGACGCCGATCTCTCGGCCGGCCTCATCGACGAGGCGACGGCCCGGGCACGCCGGCGCACCCTCGAGGAAGAGAGTGCCTTCTTCGGCGCGATGGACGGTGCGGCCAAGTTCGTCCGCGGCGATGCGGTGGCGGGGCTCCTGATCACGGCGATCAACCTCGTGGGCGGGCTCCTGATCGGGGTCGGCCAGATGGGGCTGAGCCTCGGCGAGGCGGCCCGCACCTATGCGCTCTTGACCGTCGGCGACGGCCTCGTGTCGCAGATCCCGGCTCTGTTCGTCTCGATGGCGGCGGGTCTCCTGGTCACCAAGGCCGGTGTCACGGGCCGCGCCGACCAGGCGCTCTTGGCCCAGCTCGGCGCCTTTCCCCGCGCCTTCGGCGTGACCGGCGCTCTGGCCGTGGCCCTCGCACTGCTCCCGGGCCTGCCCCCGCTGCCGTTCCTGGCACTCGGTGCCGGCGCCGCCTGGCTCGCCTGGCGGGCGCGCCCGAAGCCGGCCGCCGAGCCTGCTCCGGCCACCGGCCAGTCGGCCCAACCGGGCACCAGGCCGCAATCCTCGAGCGAGGATCTCGTCACCGCCGCGCTCGCCATCGACCCGATCCGCCTCGAGCTCGGTTACGGTCTCCTGCCGCTGATCGACGAAGCGCAGGGCGGCCGGCTCGCCGAGCAGATCCGGGCGTTGCGGCGCCAACTCGCCCAGGAGCTCGGCTTCGTGCTGCCGTCCGTCCGCATCCAGGACAACATCCAGCTGCCGTCGAGCACCTACGTCATCCGGATCAAGGAGCTCGAGGGCGGCCGCGGCGACGTGCGCCCCGGCATGCTTCTGGTCATGGATCCGCTCGGCCGCCCGATCGACCTGCCCGGCGAGCCCACCACCGAGCCGACCTTCGGCCTGCAGGCGAGCTGGATCGTCCCCGCACTGCGCGAAGAGGCGACCCTGCGGGGCCTCACTGTCGTCGATCCGGCGACGGTCGTGACCACCCATCTCACGGAGGTCATCAAGGAGCACCTGGCCGAGCTCCTGTCCTTCGCCGAGACCCAGAAGCTCCTCAAGGAGCTCGGCGAGGACTACCAGAAGCTCCTTTCGGACCTCGTTCCGTCGCGGATCACGATCGGCGGCATCCAGCGGGTGCTCCAGGGCCTCCTGGCCGAGCGGGTGTCGATCCGCGACCTGAAGCTGATCCTCGAGGCGATCGCCGAGGCGGTGAGCCACACCCAGAACATCGTGCTCGTCATCGAGCACGTGCGGGCCCGGCTCGCGCGCCAGATCAGCAACGCGGTGACCGGACCCGGCGGCTACATCCCCGTGCTCACCCTTTCCCCGGAGTGGGAGCAGGCCTTCGCCGACGCCCTCGTCGGGCAGGGCGAGGAGCGCCAGCTCGCGATGCCGCCGGCCCGCTTGCAGGAGTTCATCCGCGCGGCGCGCGAAGCGTTCGAGGCGCAGGCCCTCAAGGGGGAGCTGCCGGTGCTGGTCACGAGCCCGCATCTGCGGCCCTACGTCCGCTCGATCGTCGAGCGCTTCCGCCCGGCGACCGTGGTGCTCTCGCACAACGAGATCCATCCCAAGGCGCGCCTCAAGGCGCTCGGTCAGGTGTGAGCCATGCGACTGCGGATCTTCGAGGCCCCGACGATGCAGGAGGCGCTCGCGCGGATGCGAGCGGCCCTCGGCCCGGATGCGGTGATCGTCGCCACCCGCGAGGAGGCAGGGGCGGTCCGCCTCACCGCCGCGGCCGACACGCAGGAGCCCGACCTCGAGGAGCTCCTCGCCCGGCCGCCGAAGAGCCCGACCGCCGAGGTGGTGCGCTCGGCCCTGCGCCACCACGGTCTCGATGAGACCCGTTGCGCCGCGCTGCTCGCCGCCGCGCCGAGCACGAGCGCCTTCGACCCCGCGGTCCTGCTGGCCGAAGCTCTGGCTCGGCGCTACCGCTTCCCGCCCGACGAGGAAACGCCGCGCGGCTCGCTCATCCTGATCGGCCCGGCCGGCGCCGGAAAGACGGCCGTGGTGGCCCGCCTCGCCGCGGCGGCCCGGCTCGCCGGCGAGGTGCCGGAGGTGTTGAGCGCCGATCTCGACCGCGTCGGCGGCCTGGATCAGTTGCGCGGGCTCCTGGCACCGCTCGGCCTCGAGCCCAAGCCGCTCGGCGAGACGTCGCCGGCTCCGGCCGCCCGCCGCCCCGTCCTGGTCGACGGCCCGGGCGTCAATCCGTTCCGCCGCGACGAGATGGTCGAGCTCTCCGCGCTCGTCCGCCGTTCGCGATGCGAGCCGGTCCTGGTGCTGCCGGCAGGGCTCGACCCCGAGGACTGTGCCGAGCTCGCCGCCAACTTCCAAGTCATGGGGGTCCGACGGATGATCAACACGCGGCTCGACGCCGCCCGGCGCCTGGGCGGCATCCTCGCCGCGGCCGAGCTCGGCCTGGAGCTCGCTCTGGCCGCCACGAGCCCGCTCATCGGCAAGCCCCTGCTGCCCTGGAGCGCCGCCGGGCTCGCCCGCCTCCTCCTCGCCCGCGCCGGTGGCCAGGCGGGAGACGTGGCATGATCGGCACGCTCGCGATCGCCTCGGGCAAGGGTGGGGTCGGCAAGACGGTCCTCGCCGTCACCCTCGGGCACGCGCTGGCCCGCACGGGCGCCCGCGTCCTCGTGGTCGATGCCGACCTCGGCCTCGCCAATGTCGACGTGCATCTCGGCCTCGTCGAGGACCGCCATCTCGGCCGGGCCCTGGTCGAGGGCCGCCCGCTCGCCGAGATGATCGTGCGGGAACCCACGACCGGCCTCGACCTCCTGCTCGGCCCTTCGGGCTGGCGCAGTCTCGCCGGGCTCGAGGGCGAGACCCTGGAGCGTCTCGCCCGCGAGATCGAGCTGCTCGCCGCCGGCTACGACGCCGCCCTGTTCGACCTGCCGGCCGGCATCGGCCCCCGGACCTTGCGCCTCGCCCGGCTCGCCCGCCGCGCCCTCCTGGTCGCCACCCCGGAGCCGACCGCGCTCACCGACGCCTACGCGCTGCTCAAGGTCGGCCTCAAGGACCATCCCGGCCTCGGATTGGTCGTCAACATGGCCGAGGACCGCGCCGACGGCATGGGTGCCGCCCGCACGCTCGCGACGACCGCCCGCCGTTTCCTCGACCGCGAGCTGCCGCTCGTCGGCATCGTCCGCCGCGATCCGCGGGTGGCCGACGCGATCGCCCGGCAACGGCCGCTGCTCGCCCGCCACCCGAGCGCGCCGGCCGCAGCCGACGTCGAGGAGCTCGCTCGCTCGCTGCTCGGGCCCGAGCGTGCCGGCCGCGCGGCGAGCTGAGGTGCCGCCCGGCCGGGCCCGTGGCTGCGCCCGTGCCCGGTCCGCTCAGGCCGGGACGGGACCGCGCAACGGCTCGACCCGGGCTGCCGAGTACTTGAACTCCGGGATCTTCCCGAACGGGTCGAGCTCCGGGCGGGTCAGGAGGTTGGCGGCCGCCTCGACGTAGCAGAAGGGAACGAAGACGGTGCCGGGTGCGATCGCCGGGTCCTCGCGCGCCATGAGCTCGATCGTCCCGCGCCGAGTCGAAAGCCGCAGCCGCTCGCCGGGGGCGAGGCCGAGCCGTTCGAGGTCGGCCTTGGCCATGGCGCAGAACGGCTCGGGCTCGATCGCGTCCAGCACCGAGGCCCGCCTGGTCATGGCACCCGTGTGCCAGTGCTCGAGCGTCCGCCCGGTGATCAGCACGAAGGGGAAGTCCTCGTCCGGTTGCTCGGAGGGCGGCACGGGGGAGACCGGCACGAGCCGGGCGCGGCCGTCGGCCGTCGGGAACCGGTCGGCGAAGATCACGCCCTCGCCCGGATGATCCGGAGCGGGGCAGGGGTAGGCGACCGACCCTTCCCGCTCGAGGCGCTGCCAGTCGATGTTGTCGAGCGAAGGCATCACTCGCTTCATCTCGGCGAAGACATCGGCCGGCCCGCGATAATTCCAGTCGAGCCCGAGCCGGCGCGCCATCTCCTGGACGATCCACCAGTCCTGCCGGGCCTCGCCCGGCGGGTCGAGTGCCGGCCGGCCGAGCTGGACCTGGCGGTTCGTGTTGGTCACCGTACCCCATTTCTCGGGCCAGGCCGAAGCCGGCAGGACGACGTCCGCATACATCGCCGTCTCGGTCAGGAAGATGTCCTGGACCACCAGATGCTCGAGCCGGGCGAGCGCGATCCGGGCATGGTGGCTGTCCGGGTCGGACATCGCCGGGTTCTCGCCCATGACATACATGCCACGGATCGTGCCCGCCGCCGCCGCCTCGATGATCTCGACCACGGTGAGCCCCGGCGCCGGATCGAGCGGATGGCCCCAGAGCGCCTCGAGCTTCGCCCGCCAGGCGGCATCGCCGACCCGATGATAGTCGGGGAAGACCATCGGGATGAGGCCGGCATCCGAGGCACCCTGCACGTTGTTCTGGCCGCGCAAGGGATGCAGGCCCGTGCCCGGCCGGCCGACATGACCGCAGATCAGGGTCAGCGCGATGAGCGCCCGGCAATTGTCGGTGCCGTGCGTGTGCTGCGAGACGCCCATGCCCCAGAACACGATCGCCGCCCGGGCGCGAGCGAAGGCCCGAGCGACCTCGCGCAGGGTCTCGGCGGGGATGCCGCAGACCGCCGCCATCGCCTCGGGCGGGAAAGCGCGAACGTGCGCCGCCAGCTCCTCGAAGCCCTGCACCCGGGCGGCGACGTACTGCCGATCGTAGAGCTCCTCCGTGATCACGACGTTGAGGAGTGCCGTCAACAGCGCCACGTCGCTGCCGGGGGTGAACTGCAGCATCCAGGTGGCGTGCCGGCGCAGCGCCTGGCCGCGCGGATCCATGACGAGGAGCTTCGCCCCGCGCGCCACCGCCTGCTTGATGTAGGTCGCCGCGACCGGGTGGTTCTCGGTCGGGTTGGCCCCGATCACGACGATCAGGTCGGCGTTGAGCGCCTCGGTGAAGGGTGCCGTCACCGCGCCGGTGCCGATTCCTTCCATGAGCGCCGCGACCGAGGAGGCGTGGCAGAGCCGGGTGCAGTGGTCGACATTGTTGGTGCCGAAGGCGGTGCGGACGAGCTTCTGGAAGAGATAAGCCTCCTCGTTCGAGCCCTTGGCCGAGCCGAAGCCCGCCAGCGCACCGGCACCCCAACGCTCCTTGATCCGCCGCAGCCCGGAGGCCGCGACCTCGAGCGCCTCCTCCCAGCCGGCCGGGCGGAAATGGGTCCAGGGGTTCGCGGGGTCGATCGGCGGATCGACCGTCTTGGGGGCGTCGGGCCGGCGGATCAGGGGCACGGTGAGCCGTTCGGGGTTGCGGACATAGTCGAAGCCGAAGCGACCCTTGACGCAGAGTCGCTTCTCGTTGGCCGGCCCGTTCGCCCCGGTGACCCAAGCGATCCGGTCGTCGCGGACGTGGAAGGTCAGCCGACACCCCACCCCGCAATAGGGGCAGACGCTCTCGACCGAGCGATCGGCCTCGTAGGCACCCCGACCGGTCGCCGGATCGACGAGGGTCGCGGGCATCAAGGCTCCCGTCGGGCAGGCCTGGACGCATTCCCCGCAGGCGACGCAGGTCGAGGCCCCCATCGGATCGTCCTGATCGAAGACGATCTTGCTGTGCGCGCCGCGATAGGCCATGCCGATCACGTCGTTCACCTGCACCTCGCGGCAGGCGCGCACGCAGAGATTGCACTGGATGCAGGCGTCGAGCTGCACGGCCATCGCCGGGTGCGACCGGTCGGCCGCCGGCTTCTCCTGCCGCGCCGGGAAGCGGCTCTCCGACATGCCGATCCGCTCGGCCCAGGACCAGAGCCGGCTCGTCCGATCGTGCGCGTCGACGCGCGGCGGCTGATCGGCGAGCAGGAGCTCCATCACCATCCGGCGCGCCCGCGCCGCCCGGTCCGAGGCCGTGCGCACGACCATGCCGGGTGCCGGCCTGCGGATGCAGGAGGCGGTCAGCGTCCGCTCGCCCTCGATCTCGACCATACAGGCCCGACAATTGCCGTCGGCGCGATAGCCGGGCTCGGGCAACCAACAGAGATGCGGGATCGCGATTCCGTGTCGCTCGGCGACCTGCCAGATCGTCTCGCCCGGCCGCGCCTGCACCTGGCGGCCGTCCAGGGTGAAGGTAACGGGCTCGCTCACGGGATCAGGCCTCCTCGGGCCGCGGCAGCTCCTGCGCGGCGAACAGCTCGGGGAAATGTCGGAAGAGGCTGTCGAGCGGGTTGGGCGCCGCTTGACCCAGGCCGCAGATCGAGGCGTCGCGCATCGCCTGCGCGAGCTCCGCCAGGAGCGCGCCGTCCCAGCGCGGGCGCTCCATGAGCGCCAACGCCTTCTCGGTGCCGACCCGGCAAGGTGTGCACTGCCCGCAGGATTCGTCGGCGAAGAAGGCCATGAGGTTGCGGGCCACGGCGCGCAGATCGTCCTTGTGCGAGAGCACGACCACGGCGTGGCTGCCGACGAAGCAGCCCTGCGCCTCGAGCGTCCCGAAGTCGAGCGGCAGGTCGGCCAGGCGCGCCGGCAGGATGCCGCCCGAGGCCCCGCCCGGCAGATAGGCGGCGAGCTCGTGACCCGGGGCCATCCCGCCGCAGAACTCGTCGACGAGCTCGCGCAGGGTGATCCCGGCCGGGGCGATCTTGACCCCGGGCGCGCGCACTCGCCCGGAGACCGAGAAGGAACGCAGACCCTTCGCCCCCCGGCGGCCCTGGGACGCGAACCAGTCCGCCCCTTTCTCGAGGATGGTCGGGACCCAGCTGAGGGTTTCGACATTGTTGACGAGCGTCGGCCGGCCGAACAGACCGCGCTCGGCGACATAGGGCGGGCGATGGCGCGGCAGGCCGCGCTTGCCCTCGAGGCTCTCGATGAGCGCCGATTCCTCGCCACAGATATAGGCCCCGGCGCCGCGCCGGAGCACGATTCGTCCGGGCTCGACCAGACCCGCGGCCTCGAGCTCGCCGATCGACCGCTCGAGCAGGAGCCGGACGTGCGGGTACTCGTCGCGCAGATAGATCCACATTCGCTCGGCCGCGACCACTTCGCCCGCGATCAGCATGCCCTCGAGGAAGCGGTGCGGGTGGCGGGCGAGGTGCCAGCCGTCCTTGAAGGTGCCGGGCTCGCCCTCGTCGGCGTTGACGCAGAGTTCGCGCGGGCCGGGGTAGGAGCGGACGATCCGCCACTTGCGCGCGGTCGGGAAGCCGGCGCCACCGAGGCCGCGCAGCCCGGCCCGCTCGAGCTCGGCGAGGATCCGCTCGACCGCCGCCTCGCGGTCGGCGGCCGCCCGCAGCGCCCCCAACCGACCGTAGCCGCCTTCCGCCCGATAGGCCTCGAGGTCCTGGGCGGGCGGGACCTCGGGAGCGACGGCTCGCTCGGCGACCGCCGCGTGCACCGTCTCGAGCGAGACCGGGGCCAACAGGCGTTGCCCGAGCATCGCCGCCGGGGCGCGGTCGCAGGCCCCCATACAGGGCGCCCGGACGACGCGGACCGCGGCCGGGTCGAGCCCGCGGGCGAGCTCCTCGCGGAGCGCTTCGGCCCCTTCGAGCATGCAGGAGACGCTGTCGCAGACCCGAAGCGTGAGCGCGGGCGGCGGGGCTTCGCCTTCCCGCTGGACGTCGAAATGGGCGTAGAAGGTGGCGACCTCGAAGACCTCGGCCTGGGCGAGCTTCATCTCCTCGGCGAGGGCGGCCAGATGGGCGCTCGAGAGACGGCCGAAACGGTCCTGCAGGCGATGGAGGTGCTCGACGAGGAGCGCGGGATCGCGCGGCCGATCGCCCAGAAGCGCGCGCACCTCCTCGAGCGCGCGCCCATCGACGAGGCGGCCTTTGGGGTGCGGTCGGCCGCGACCCCGTCGATCCTCGCCTCCCGGCGGCACGAGCGTAACCGTCGCCATCCCTCCTCCCCCTGGATCGGCCAGCGGAGAATGGCGGCTGCGCCGCGGGCAGGCAAGGCGGGGCGGTGCCGCCCCTGCGTGGCGCCGAATTGCTCCGGCGCCGGCCGCTCCCTAAGCTCCGGCCCGGATCGCTCGGGGGACGTGCCTTGGACCTGTCGCTCGTGCCGGGCGCCTTCGTGCGCCACCCGCGCTGCCCGGATTGGGGCACGGGCCAAGTCCAATCGGTCGTCGGCACGAGGGTGACGGTGAACTTCGAGCATCGCGGCAAGGTCGTGATCGACACGCGCCACGTCGCGCTCGAGGTCGTGCAGCCGGCGCGCGAGCCGGAGCGGTGAACCGCGCGATCCTGTTGTTGGCGGCGGCCGGATTCTTCGCCGCCGGCACGACGCGCGTCACCGACGCGCTCCTGCCCGGCATCGCGGCGAGCTTCGCGGTCTCGATCCCGGAGGCCGCCGTGGCGATCACCGCCTTCACCTTCGCCTACGGCCTCTTCCAGCTCCTCTACGGGCCCATCGGTGCGAGGATCGGGCCGTTCCGCACGGTCGCCCTCATGACCGCGCTCACCGCCTTCACGACCGCGCTCTCGGCCGCCGCACCCACCCTTCTCTGGCTCGCGATCGCCCGGCTCGTCTCCGGCCTCACCTGTGCCGCGATCATCCCCATGTCGATGGCGTTCATCGGCGACAGCGTGCCCTACGAGCAGCGGCAGCCCGTGCTCGCGCGCTTCCTCACGGGCCACATCAGCGGGCTCGTCGCGGGCCAGGCGGCCGCCGGGCTCCTGGCCGAGTTCGTGAGCTGGCGCACGGTCTTCCTGTTTCTCGGCGCGGGCTTCGCCCTCGTCGCCGTCTTCCTCGCCCGCGAACGCACGCCGCGGACCGTCCCGAGCCGGCCGGCCGAGCCGAGCACGAGCCCGCTCCTGCAATATGCCCGCGTGCTCCGGGTTCCCTGGGCGCGGGTCGTGCTCGTCACGGTGACCCTCGAGGGGCTGTTCTGCTTCGGTGCCGTCGCCTATGTGGGCGCGTTCCTGCGCGAGACCTTCGCGATCTCCTACGCCCGGATCGGGCTCACCCTCGCCGCCTTCGGGTTGGGGGGCCTCGCTTATGCGCTCTCGGTCCGCCGGCTGCTCGCGGCTCTGGGCGAGGTCGGCCTCGCCGCCGTGGGCGGGTCGGTCATGGCGCTCGCCTTCCTCCTCCTCGCCGCCGCACCCTCGCCCTGGCTCGCCGGTCCCGCCACCGCACTCTGCGGCCTCGGCTACTACATGCTGCACAACACGCTGCAGACCAACGCCACGCAGATGGCACCCTTCGACCGCAGCGCCGCGATCGCACTCTTCGCCTTCGGCCTGTTCGTGGGCCAGGCGGTGGGCGCGGCCCTCTTCGGCCTCGCCCTTCCGCGGCTCGGTTATCGCGGCGGCTTTCTCGTCGTCGCGGTGGCGCTCGTCCTGATCGGGCTCGCCTTCGCCCGCGCCAAGCGAGGGGCCGCCGCGGTCGGCCGATAGAGTGCGGCTCGGAGCTCGCCTCAGAGCTTCTTGTACCAGAACTGCAGCCGCTTGGGTGTCTCCTCGCTCTCGCCGATCTCCTTCCAGGCGATCGTGCCGATGGCACCCTCGAGCTTCTCGTAGCCACGCTTGCGCCAGAACGCGTCGAGCGGGACGTAGTCCGCCGGCTTGCGCGGGTCGTTCGGATCGCGGATCACGCCACAGAAGCAGGCGTGGGTGTAGGTGCCGAAGCTCCGCGCGTGGTCCTCGCGCTCGACGAAGAAGCGGACACCGAGCCCACGGCCGCGATAGGGACGAAGCAGCACCGATTCGCCGAAATAAAAGGTCCGCGCGACGTCGAGCCCCGCCCTCGCCACGGGCTCGGAGAGTTCCGCGGGCTCGGCTTCGAGCGGCAGGGCCGTGGAGGCGCCCACCAGCTCCGCGCCGTCGAAGGCGCCCACCACGACCGCCCGCGGCTCCTCGACATAGCGCTGCAGGTAGCGTCGCTCGTAGGCCTCCTCCCCGTCGTAGAGATAGGGCCACTCGCGGAACACGACGATCCGAAGCCGCGCGATCGCGGGGAGGTGACGGACGATCGCCTCGCCCACGAGGCGCTCGAAGCGGATCTCGCCGGTCATACGCAGGTCCCCTCTTCGTTCGCGTCGACGGCCACCACCTAGCGCAAGGCGTCGAGGACGGCGAGCACCGCTACGCTCACCGCCCCGAACAGCAGCACGAACCGGCCGTTCGGACCGGGCGAGAGAGCGCGCGCGGGCAGACCGAAGCTCGTCCGGGCGACCAGCAGGCTCAAGGAGGTCGAGCCCACCATGGTGCCGAGCGCCCAGCCCGAGAGGCCGAGTCCGGCGAGCGCGATGGGAGCGACCGGCGGCGGACCGTCCGTCAGGAGCGCCATCGTGATCGCCACCGTGGCGAGCGGATGCAGGCCGGCCACTGCGAGCAGGACGATCAGCGCGAGCAGCCCGCCGAGCAACACGCCACCCGGCACGAGCCCCGCGTGCAGCGGGGCCGCGAATGCCGCCGTCCAGGACGCGCCCACGAGCACCCGCCCGAGCACCGTGACGACGCCCACGAGCAGCATCTCCTCCCCGAGCCGGCCGAGATCGGCCCAGGTCCGGCCGAGCACGCCCATCGCCACGGCGCGCGGTCGACCGAGCAGCCAGAGCCCGACGAGCACGGGTGTCGCCAGCAGCACCGTCTCGAGGCTGCGCAGACCGGTGAGCCCCGAGCCGAGCACGATGACGGCGGCCGCCCCGCCGACCGGCAGGTAGAGCGGTCGGAGGGCCACGAGCGCGGGCAGGAGCCCGGCGCCGGCACCGCGGGCATCGAGCCCGAGGGTGAGCAGCAGGGCCAGGCCGCTCAGGGCGAGCCCCGTGATCGCGACCTGCCAGAGCGGTAGGCTCGGCAGGTGCCGGGTGACGAGCGCCATGCCGACGAAGAAGGGCGACCAGAGGGCGGCGAGGCAGGAGCCTCGCAGCGCGAGCGAGGCGAGCCGGGCCCGCTCCGCTTCCGGCGCGCGCCGGTCGAGCAGCGGGGCGAGGAGGGCGAAGCTGCCGGCGGTCAGCACCGCGCCGAAGAGATGGCCACCCACGAGGAAACCGGCGGCGCGCGCCGCGGGCGGCAACAGGAGCGTCCGCTCGCGGGCCCGCGCGACAGCGGGGTGGACCGAGGCGGCAGCGCGGACGAGCACGATGGTCGCGAGAAAAGCCGGGTAGACCATCGCCTGGTGGAGCCCGTCGAGGAGGAGACCCGGCCGTCCCTCGGCGACCGCCAGGAGGAGTGCCGGTGCGAAAAGCAGGAGCGCGAGGCGGCGGGCGCCGGGGCGCACGGCCAGAAGGGCCACGAGCCCGTAGGCCGCGAGCACCGGCAGCGCCGGCCCCGCCACGGCCGGCGAGCCGGTCGCGAGACCGCCGAGCTCGGCCGCCCAGAGCAGCAAGAGCAGGCCGCGGCCGAGGCCCGCGAGCACGCGGCCCGACCGGCCCGCGAGGCTGTCACCGCTCACGTCCGTTGCACCCCGTCCCGCACGCCGCAACGCTAGCCCGAGCGGAGCACCCGGCGCGAGAGGCGGCCCTCGACCGCTCCCGCATGCCGGGTGCCGCAGGGCGACCCTCTTCCACGCCCGACTCCCTCGCTATGGTCCGGCGGCAAACGAGAGCCTTCGATGGCACCGGTGACACCACGCGGGTTCACCGAGCGCTCCGGTGCGGGCACGGCGGTGGACGGCATCGACCTCGAGATCGTCGTTCGCGAGTTCGCCGTGCTCGTGGGCGCCTCGGGGGTGCGGCAAGTCGACCACGCTGCGGACGATCGCGGCCCCCGAAGAGGCGAGCGCGCGCGCCGTGTTCGCCCGGCCGGGCGGCCGGGGGTGTCGAACGGCCACGGCTTCGGCACCTCGAAGGCGAACGAGGGTCCGGAGGCCTGTCGGGAGCCGACCGAGATCGCGACGAGCGACGAACGGCAGAAGGTCGTGGCCGAGACCTTCACCATCCTCACCCTCCCTCACCCTCGGCCGGAACGTCGACCGCGCGCTCGTCGCGGACCTCGAGAATTCCGCGCGAGGCGAGTAGCTCGCGCTTTCGCTGGCCGACACGGGCGCCGCGACCGGTACCGGGTGAGACCTCCCGACGCCCGGATCGAGGAGGTCTCGCGGTCCGAGATCCGGGCCTCGCTCCTCGTCCTCGCCCGCAATCTCCGCGCCGTCCTGCACGACGGCATCCTCGAGGGCCGCCTCGACGGCCCCGACGGCGCCCCGGTCGAGGGGGCCCCGATCCTGCCCGCCGAGCGCAGCGTGGCGAGCCTCGCGCCCGTGGCCCGCACGACGAGCGGCTCGGACGGCCGCTTCCGTTTCCCTCGCCACGACCGCCACCTGCTCGCGCTCGCCGCCGCGAAGGAGGGTCTCGGCGGCTCGGCGCGGCTCGAGGTCCGCCTCCGGTTCGAGCACCGGAACCGCGTCCTCGCGCAGCTTCTGCGCCTCGCTCCTCGAAAGCCGGCCGGGATCGCCCGCCACGGTCGTGCGGGCGTCGCGAACCTGCTCTATCGTGGCGGCCTTCCGGAGCCGCATCCCCACACCATCTGCCGGAGCCGCGACGCCCCTTGCCCCGACGATCGCTCCTCCTGGGCCTGCCACTCGTCCTCCTCGTCCTCGCGGGTGGTGCCGGCTTCTGGACCTTGGGCCGCGAGCCGCCCCTGCCCGAGGGCCTCTGGCGGACCCACGGCCGCAGCGAGGCCCGGCGGATCGACATCGCGACGCGCTTCGCCGGCCGGCTCGTCGACGTCCTCGTCCACGAGGGTGACCGGGTCGAGGCGGGGCAGGTGGTGGCCCGGCTCGACGCGAGCGAGGTCGAGGCGCGCCTGCGGGAGGCCGAGGCCGCCCTGCACCAGGCGGAGCAGGTCCTGCTCGAGGCCCGCGCCCTCCAACGCCAGCGCGAGAGCGAGCTCGCCTTCGCCGTCCACGAGCTCGAGCGGGCAGAGAGCCTGGGCGAACGCGGCTTCACCCCGGGCCAAGTGGTCGATCTCCGGCGGACCCAGAAGGCCACGGCCGAGGCCGCGCTCGCCGCCGCCCGAGCCGGGGTGCAGCGGGCCGAGGCGGCGATCGCCGCCGCCCGCGCCACGGTCGAGCGGATCCGAACCGAGCTGGCCGACTACACGCTGCGCGCCCCGCGGGCCGGCCGGGTCCAGTATCGGCTCGCCGAGCCGGGCGAGGTGCTGGCACCCGGGGCGCGCGTCGTCTCGCTGCTCGACCTCGAGGAGGTCTACATGGTCGTCTTCGTCCCGACCGCCGTCGCCGGCCGACTGCGCTTCGGTGCCGAGGCACGGATCGTGTTCGACGCGGCGCCGCGCTGGGTGGTCCCCGCGCGCGTGAGCTTCGTCGCCGCCGAGGCCCAGTTCACCCCGCGCTACGTCGAGACCGAGGCCGAGCGCGAAAAGCTCATGTTCCGCGTCCAGGTCCGGATCCCGGAAACGATCCTGCGCGCTTACGCCGACATCGTGAAGACCGGTGTGCCGGGCACCGTCTACCTCGCGGTCGACCCGAACCTCGTCTGGCCGGAGCGGCTCGCCGTGCGACTGCCCGATGTCCCCCGTGGCTGAGCCGGCGGTCCGCTGCGCGGGCCTCGTCCACGCATACGGCCGCTTTCGTGCGCTCGACGGGGTGGCACTCGAGGTCCCGAAAGGCGCCCTCGTGGGCTTCGTGGGCCCGGACGGGGTCGGCAAATCGACGCTCCTCGCCCTGATCGCGGGTGCCCGTCGCCTGCAGCACGGACGGCTCGAGGTGCTCGGCCTCGACCCCGCCCGGCGTGTCGACAGGAGCCGGCTCGCGAGCCGGATCGCCTATATGCCCCAGGGCCTCGGCCGTAACCTCTACGCGAGCCTCTCGGTCGCCCGGAACCTCGCCTTCTTCGCGCGCCTCTACGGCCTCTCGGCCGGCGAGGCCGCGCGCCGGATCGCGGCACTCGCGGAGGCGACCGGCCTCGCCCCGTTCCTCGATCGGCCGGCCGGCAAGCTCTCCGGCGGCATGCGGCAGAAGCTCGCGCTCGCCTGCGCCTTGATCCACGACCCCGAGCTGTTGATCCTGGACGAGCCCACGACCGGGGTCGATCCCCTCTCGCGCCGCCGCTTCTTCGAGCTCCTGGGCGCGATCCGATCGGCGCGGCCGACGACGACGCTCCTGTTCGCCACCGCCTACATGGCGGAGGCCGAGCGGTTCGATCGGGTGGTGGCCTTGGACGGCGGTCGCATCCTCGGCGACGGTCCGCCCGCCGAGCTCTGCGCGCGGACCGGCACGAGCCGCCTCGACGAGGCGTTCGTGGCGCTCTTGCCGGCCGACCGGCGCCGCGAGCATCGACCCGTGGTCCGCGGGCCCGTCCGGCCGCGGGACGGCGAAGGTCCGGTCATCGAGGCGCGGGATCTCACCAAGCGCTTCGACGGCTTCACCGCCGTGGACGGTGTGGACTTCGCGATCGAACGCGGCGAGATCTTCGGCTTTCTGGGCTCGAACGGCTGCGGCAAGACGACCACGATCAAGATGCTCGTGGGCCTCCTCGAGCCGAGCTCGGGCGAGGCCCTCGTGCTCGGTGCGCCGGCCGGCGCCGACTCGCTCGCGGCACGCCGGCGCATCGGCTACATGTCGCAGTCCTTCTCGCTCTACGAGGAGCTCACGGCCCGCCAGAACCTCGAACTGCACGCCGCGATCTACGGCCTCGCTCCGGCGGAGCGGGGCCGGCGAGTGGCCGAGCAGCTCGAGGCGTTCGAGCTTCTCCGGGTGGCCGAAGAGCGGCCGCCCGCGCTCCCGCTCGGCCTGCGCCAGCGCCTGCAGCTCGCTGTCGCGACCCTGCACGAGCCCGAGATCCTGATCCTGGACGAGCCGACGAGCGGGGTCGACCCGATCGCCCGCGATCGCTTCTGGTCCCACCTCCTGACGCTCTCGCGCGAGCGCGGGGTGACGATCTTCGTCTCGACCCACTTCATGAACGAGGCCGAGCGCTGCGATCGGATCTCGCTCATGCATGCCGGCCGTCTGTTGGCGGTCGGTGCCCCCGAAGAGATCGCCGGCTCGTACGGCGGGGGCGATCTCGAGACGGCGTTCGTCGAGCTCCTGGCCGCGGCCGAGCGAACCGATCGGCCGACCGACGGTTCGACCGGCTCCTTCCTGCTGCCCGACCCGCCGACCCGTCCGGCCCCGGGAGCCCGCTTCTCGCTCGCCCGGCTCCTGGCCTTCGCCCGCCGCGAGGGGGCCGAGCTCCTGGCCGATCGGGTCCGTCTCGCCTTCGCGCTCTTGGGCCCGGTCGCCCTCCTCCTGGCCATGGGCTTCGGCATCTCCTTCGACGTCGAGAGCCTCCGTTTCGCCGTGCTCGACCAGGACCGCACGGGCGAGAGCCGGGAGCTGATCCGTGCCCTCGAGGGCTCGCGCTATTTCGAGCCCGCGGGCGAGGTCGCGAGCCTCGCCGAGGCCGATCGTCTCCTCGAATCGGCGAGCGTGGCGCTCGTCTTGGCCATCCCTCCGGGCTTCGGGCGCGATCTGTCGGCCGGCAGGCGGCCCGAGCTCGCGGTCTGGCTCGACGGCGCCAACACCAACCGGGCCGAGACCGCGCGCGGTTATGTCCTGGGCGTGGTGGAACGGGCGTCGCGCGACCTCGCACCGGCCGAGGCCGGGACGGTGCCGTTCCGGCTCGAGACTCGGATGCGCTACAATCAGGAGTTCCGCTCGACCGCTGCGATCCCACCCGGTGTCTTGATGATGCAGCTCGTCATGATCCCGGCCATGCTCGCCGCCCTCGCCGTCGTGCGCGAAAAAGAGCTCGGCTCGATCGTCAACCTCTACACGACACCGTCGACCCGCCTCGAGTTCCTGATCGGCAAGCAGCTTCCTTATATCGCGACGAGTTTTTCGAGCTTCTTGGTCCTCCTGGCTCTCGTCCTCTTCCTGTTCGACAATCGCCTGCGCGGCGATCCCCTCGCGCTCGCCTCGGGCGCGCTTCTGTTCGTGACCGCGACGACCGCCTTCGGCCTCGTGGTCTCGGCCTTCGTGCGTTCGCAGATCGCCGCCATCTTCGCGACCGCCATCCTCTGCATGATCCCGACCGTCAACTTCTCGGGGATGCTCTATCCCGTCGCCACGCTCGATGCCGTCTCCCGCACGATCGGCCGATCCTTCCCCGCCCTCTACTTCCAGCGCATCGTCACGGGAGTCGTCGCCAAGGGACTCGACCTCGCGGCACTCTGGCCGGATCTTCTGGCGCTTTCGGCCTTCGTCCTCCTCTTCTGGGCCCTCGCGCTCGCCCTTCTTCCGGAGCAGGAGCGCTGAGCCGTGGCGAGCCTCCGCGTCACCTTCCGCCTCGGTCTCAAGGAGCTCTGGGCGGTGCTGCGCGATCCGGTGCTCCTGGGCCTCGTCGCCTACACCTTCACGATCGCGATCGTGACCGTGGCCCGCGGCGTGCGCACCGAGGTCCGCGACGCCGCGATCGCGGTCGTCGACCTCGATCGTACCGCGCTTTCGGGCCGGCTCGTGGACGCCTTCCTCCCGCCCTGGTTCCAGCCCGCGCGAACGATCGGCCTCGAGGAGGTCGAGCGGGTGATGGAGCGCGGCGAAGCCACCTTCGTGTTGCTGGTCCCCGCCGGTTTCGAGGCCGATCTGTTGGCCGCGCGCGACCCCGAGCTCGCCCTTCTGGTCGATGCCACGGCGATGACGCTCGCCGGCAACGGCGCGGCCTATGCGCGGGCGATCCTCGAGGGCGAGATCCGCCGCTTCCTCGACCCGACCGCTGCGGCCCCGGCCGCGCCGATCCGCCTCGAAGTCCGTGCCCGCTTCAACCCGAACCTCGAGGCCGGCCGGTTCCTGGCCGTCACCCAGCTCGTCAACAACCTAACGATCCTCGCGATCGTGCTCTCCGGTGCGGCCGTGATCCGCGAGCGCGAGCACGGCACGCTCGAGCATCTGTTGACCCTGCCGCTGCGACCGGCCGAAGTCGTGGCTGCCAAGCTCTGGGCCAACGGTCTTCTCGTGCTCGTGGCGGCTCTGCTTTCGCTGCAGGCCGTGGTGCGCGGCGTGCTGGGTGTGCCGATCGCGGGTTCGCTTTTTCCGTTCGCGTTCGGCGCCGGCATCTATCTCCTCGCGGTCACCGCACTCGGTGTCATGCTCGCGACGGTCGCCACCACCATGCCGCGCTTCGGCCTCCTCTCGATCCCGGTCTTCGTGATCTTGAACCTCCTCTCGGGCGGCTTGACCCCGCTCGAGAGCATGCCCGAGTGGCTGCAGCTCCTGATGCAGTTCTCCCCCACCACCCACATGGTGGCCGTCGCCCAGGGGGTGCTCTTCCGCGGCGCGGGGTTCGCCGTTCTCTGGCCGCGGCTTCTCGCCGTGGCCGCGATCGGTGCGGTCTTCGCGGGCCTGGCCCTCCTCCGCTTCCGTCGGACGATCGCGGCCGTGGTCTGAGCCTCGACAGGCCTTCTCGCCGGGGGCACCTTCCGCTCGCCGGAGCCGGACCCGCCCATGAGCGATTGCCGCATCCTGATCCCGCATCTCGACGATGTCGGCATGTGCCACGGAGCGAACCGGGCCATGCTCGAGCTCGCCGGCAGAGGCGTGCTCACCTGCGGCTCGGTCATGGTGCCCTGCCCCTGGTTCCCCGAGATCGCGCAGGCCTTCCGGACCCGCCGCGACCTCGACCTCGGCGTCCATCTCACCCTCACGAGCGAGTGGCAGGGCTATCGCTGGCGGCCGCTTTCGGGCTCGTCCCGCAAGGGCGGCCTCGTCGACGACGACGGCTACATGTGGCGCAACTGCGTGCTGTTGCGCCGCCACGTCGACCCGAGGGCCGCCGAAGACGAGATGCGGGCACAGATCGAGACGGCTCTCTCGGCCGGGATCGACGTCACGCATCTCGACACGCACATGGGTGCGGCCGCGGTTCCCGAGCTCGTCGACATCTATCTTGCACTGGGCCGCGCCTATCGCCTGCCGGTGCTCCTGCCGCGGGCGATCGGGAGCTATCTCGACGTCTTGAAGCTCGGCGCGGTCCGGCCCGAGGATTATCGCGCGCCGCTGGACGCGCTCGAGGCCGAAGGGGCGCAGTTCGTCGACCGTTTCCTGATGACCCCGGGCGTGCCCTCGGCCGAGGCCGATGTCACCTATCGCCGGCTCGTGGCCGAGCTGCCGGCGGGAGTGACCTTCCTCTCGCTCCACGCCAACGCCCCGGGCGACATCGAGACGATCGTCCCGGACCGGGCGCATTGGCGCATCGACGAGTACCGGATCCTGGGCGATCCCGACTTCGCGGCCTTCCTCCGCGCGCAAGGGATCGAGCTCACGGGCATGCGCGCGCTCCGCGCCCGCCTGCGCGCCCGGCGAGGCTAGTCCTCGATCTCGGCCTCGAGACCGAGCAGGAGAAAGCTCCAGCTCTTGCCGTGGCCGTCCAGGTTCAGACTGGCGTTGACCCCGCCCTCGAGCGCGTTCTCCATGACCAGGTTGACCCCGTGCAGCTGCGGCAGCTCGAAGAGCCGGATCGGCCCGCGCAGGAGCTTCGGGAAGGTCGCCCGCAGGCGTTCGGGTGCCACCGCGTGCAGAAGCGCCGGGAAGTGTCGGGGCTCGTACACGAAGAGGCACACGTTGGAGGTATCGCCCTTGTCGCCGGCGCGGGCGTGGGCGATCGCGTGCAGCGGCACCCGCCGGCTCATGCCTCGAGCACCTCGACCCGGGTCGCGACGAGCCCGCGCGGCAGGCTCGCGGACGCGGTCGTCACCTGCGCCGTGATCCGACCGCGATAGCCGCCGCCGCCCGCCGGCCCGCAGGTGAGAAGGGCCTCGACCTCCCAGAGGAGGAGCTCGGCGGGCTCGCGATCCGGCGAGCGCAGCGCCGCCCGCAGCCGCACGTCCTCGCCCTCCGCCGGCTCCGGGAGCGCCGTGGCGTGGAGCGAACGCAGGCCCAGAAGATCGACCCGAAGCGGTCCGGCATAGCCGTGGACGGCCCGCATCCGCTCTTCCAGAACGGCCCGGGCGAGCCGCGCCCGGGCCGCGGCATTCGGCCCGACATAGGAGACACCGGCTTCGGCGAGATAGCCGCCGTCGAATGCCACCGTCACCTTGAGCGCATCCGGCCGCGGCCGGCCGCGCGCCCCGGAAACGCGCACCCGGTCCGGGCCGATCTCCTCGATCGCCACGGCCGAGAAATCGGCGACCACGTCGGGCGTGCGGTAGGCGGTCGGGTCGTGGACCTCGTAGAGCAGCTGCTCCTTCACCGTCATGGCGTCGACCCGACCACCCGAGCCCGGGGTCTTGCCGATCACGGCCGTGCCGTCGGCCTCGACCTCGGCGAAGGGGAAGCCGCAGCGGGCGAGATCGGGGACGTCCTTCTTGCCCGGATCGGCGAAATAGCCGCCCGAGACCTGCATGCCGCATTCGAGGAGATGGCCCACGAGGGTCCCGGCCGCGAGCCTCTGCCACTCGTCGAGCGCCCACCCGAAGCGTTCGACCATCGGTCCCAGGAACAAGGAGGGATCGGCCACCCGGCCGGTGAGGATCACCTCGGCCCCGCTCGAGAGCGCCGGCAGGAGCTGTTCGCATCCGAGATACACGTTGGCGCCGACCGGCACACCCCGCTCGCCGATCGTTCCACCTTCCCAGAGCGGCGTCTCGGGGCCGAGCTTGGCGCTCACCTCGTCGCCCTCGAGGACCGCCACGCGCAGGCCCTCGAGCCCGAGGGTGCGAGCGATCCGCACCGTCGCCTCGGCCGCGGCACAGGGGTTGGCCGCCCCCATGTTCGACAAGAGCCGCGTGCCGCGCGCCCGACAGCGCGGCAGCAGCGCCCGCATGCGCCGTTCGAGCAGCGGATCGAAGCCGCGGTTGGGGTCGGCGCGCCGGTCGCGATGGGCGAAGGCCAGGGTGCGCTCGCCCAGGCATTCGAGCACGAGCCAGTCGAGCGCTACTCGCTCGACGAGCTCGACCGCCGCGTCGAGCCGGTCGGAAGCGAAGCCGGCCCCACAGCCGACGACGAGCTTGGTCCTCCCGCTCCGGTCCGTTCGGTGCGACATGGTGCGAGCAACCTGCCGCGCGGGCGGCCGCCCCACAAGCGCCCTCCGCGCGGCCCCACCCGATCGGGAGGAACAGTCGTGTCGATCCTTTCTCGGGCGCGTCTGCGCATCGGGGCGTTCTTGGCACTCGCCCTCCTCCTCGGCCCGGTCGCACCGGCCGGAGCGCTCGACCCGCGCTATCGCGACGCCGACGGCGATCTGGTCGCCGACCCGCCAGAGGATCCGGCCCGCTGGGTCGATCCGCCGGCCCTCGTCTTCAGTTACACGCCGGCCGAGGATCCCTCGCTCTACGCTCGGATCTTCGCCGAACTCGTCGATCATCTCGCGCGGCGGACCGGCCGCAAGGTGACCTTCCTGCAGGTCCAGTCGAACGCCGCGATGGTCGAGGCGATGCGCGCCGGCCGGCTGCACGTGGCGGGTTTCAACCCGGGCACCGTGCCGCTCGCGGTGGCCTGCGCGGGCTTCGTCCCCTTCGCCATGATGGCCGCCAAGGACGGCTCGTTCGGCTATCGGATGGAGATCGTGACCCATCCGGGCAGCGGCATCGAGAAGGTCGAGGACCTGCGCGGAAAGCGGCTCGCCTTCACCGCCGAGACCTCGAACTCGGGCTACAAGGCGCCTTCGGCCATCCTGCGCGACCGGTTCGGCCTCGTGGCCGGTCGCGACTTCGAGCCGGTCTTCTCGGGCAAGCACGACAACTCGATCCTGGGGGTCGCGAACCGGGACTATCCGGCAGCCGCGATCGCCGATTCGATCCGCTTGCGGATGATCGCGCGCGGCATGGTGAAACCCGAGCAGCTCGTCGTGATCTTCCGTTCCGATCCCTTCCCGACGAGCGCCTTCGGCCACGCCCACGACCTGCATCCCGAGCTCGCGCGCAAGATCCGCGAAGCTCTCTTCGACTTTCCCTGGGAAGGGACCGAGTTCGCCAAGGAGTTCGCCAAGCACGAGCCGCCGCTCGAGCGCTTCGTGCCGATCCGCTACGCCGAGACCTACGCGATCGTCCGGTCGATCGACCGGGCCCTCGGGGTCGAGCCGACCTGCCGCTGAGCCCGTCCGGCCGCGGGCGCACGGCGCGGTCGACGAGCAGGGCGCTGTCGACAAATCGCCATCGATCTGTCATCGCTCGCGGCCGGGGGGCAGAGGAGAAAGAGGAGGACGGTCCCATGCGACGCCGCGGCTGGTTCGGCCTCACGGCACTGGCGGCTCTGGTCCTGGGTTTGGCTCCAGCGCCTGCCGGTGCTCTCGATCCTCGCTTCAAGGACGCCGACGGCGATCTGGTCGCCGACCCACCGACCGATCCCAAGGAGTGGGTCGATCCGCCGGTGCTGATCTTCGCCTACACTCCGGTCGAGGACCCATCGGTGTACGCCAAGGTGTACGAGGGGTTCCTCGCGCACATGGCGAAGGTGACCGGCAAGCGCGTCCAGTTCTTCCCGGTCCAGTCCAATGCCGCGCAGATCGAGGCGATGCGGGCCGGCAGGCTGCACGTGGCCGGCTACAACACCGGCTCGACGCCGCTCGCGGTCAACTGCGCGGGCTTCGTGCCGTTCGCGATGATGGCATCGAAAGCGGGTGACTTCGGCTACAATATGGAGATCATCACCTATCCGGGTAGCGGTGTAACCAAGATCGAGGACATCAAGGGCAAGAAAATGGCCTTCACATCCGAGACATCGAACTCGGGGTACAAGGCGCCGTCCGCCCTCCTGCGGGACAAGTTCGGCCTCGAACCGGGCCGCGACTACGAACCGGTGTTTTCCGGCAAGCACGACAACTCGATCCTGGGTGTGGCGAACAAAGACTATCCGGCCGCCTCGATCGCCAACTCGGTGCTCAAGCGCATGATCGCGCGCGGCAATCCCAAGCCCGAGCAGATCGTCACCCTCTACCGCTCGCCGCGCTTCCCGACCACCGCCTACGGCCACGTCTACAACCTCAAACCCGAGCTCGCCCAGAAGGTTCGCGACGCTTTCTTCAGCTTCCCGTGGGAAGGTAGCGAGCTTCTCAAAGAGTACGAGAAGTCCGACCCGCCGCAGGAGAAGTTCATCCCCATCGACTACAAGAGCTATTGGGAGATCGTCCGCGACATCGACAAGGCGATGGGCGTCAAGTACGACTGCAAATGAGTTCCGTACCGGCGCTGCGGGTCGAAGCGCTCGTCAAGCGCTATCGGACCGGCGACGAGGCGCTCAAGGGCGTCTCGCTCGCCGTCGCCCCGGGCGAGATCGTGGGCCTGATCGGCCCCTCGGGGGCCGGCAAGTCGACGCTGATCCGCTGCGTCAACCGTCTGGTCGAGCCGACCTCGGGACGCGTCTTCCTGGGCGAACTCGAGCTCACCGCGCTCTCGGGTGCGGAGTTGCGGCGGGCGCGGCGGCGGATCGGCATGATCTTCCAGGAGTTCGCACTGGTCGAGCGGCTGTCGGTCATGGAGAACGTGCTCTCCGGCCGGCTCGGCTACGTCTCGTTCTGGCAGAGCTTCACCCGCCGCTTCCCGGCCGCCGACATCGAGCGTGCTTTCGCGCTGCTCGAGCGGGTGGGGCTCGTCGAGCACGCCGACAAACGCGCCGACGCCCTCTCGGGCGGCCAGCGGCAGCGGGTCGGCATCGCCCGCGCCCTCGCCCAGGAGCCCGATCTCCTCCTGATCGACGAACCGACCGCCGCCCTCGACCCCAAGACCTCGCGCCAGATCATGCGGCTCATCCGCGAGATCTGCACCGAGCGGGGACTGCCCGCGATCATCAACATCCACGACGTCGTGCTGGCCCAACAGTTCGTCGAGCGGATCGTGGGGCTCAGGGCCGGCACCATCGTCTTCGACGGGCCGGCCGAGGCGCTCGACGACGTCGTCTTGACCCGGATCTACGGGGAGGAGGACTGGACCGCCGTCCGCCGGCGGGCCGCCGCCGAGGCCAAGGCCGAAGCGCTCGACGAGGAGCGCCTCGAGGGGCTCGCCTGATGGCCGCCGCCGCCCGGCGGAGCTGGCGACGACCGCCCCTGATCGCCGATCCGCGGCTGCGCTGGCTCGTCTACGGCGGCGGGCTCCTCTACCTCCTGCTCGCCACCGCCAGCGTCGAGGTCAACTGGCTGCGGGTCTGGGAGGGGCTCGGCCGCGGCTGGGCCTTCGTGCAGAGTTTCTTCCGGCCCGACTTCACGAGCCGCGGCCCGGACATCCTCCAGGGCATGATCGAGAGCCTGACCATGACGGTCACGGCCACCGTGGCCGGCATCCTGGTCTCGGTCCCGATCGGCATCGGTGCGGCGCGCAACTTGGCTCCCCTGCCGGTCTACGCCCTCTGCCGCGGCATCATCGCGCTCTCGCGCGCGCTCCAGGAGGTGATCGTCGCGATCTTCTTCGTGGCGATGTTCGGCTTCGGCCCCTTCGCGGGCTTCCTCACCTTGACCTTCAACACGATCGGCTTCCTCGCCAAGCTCTTGGCCGAGGACATCGAGGACATCGACGAATCCCAGGCCGAAGCGATCCGTGCGACCGGCGCCTCTTGGCCGCAGCTCGTCAACTACGCGATCCAACCGCAGGTGATGCCGCGACTGATCGGTCTCTCGCTCTACCGGCTCGACATCAATTTCCGCGAGTCCGCGGTGATCGGCATCGTCGGCGCGGGCGGCATCGGCGCCACGCTCGAGACCGCGATGGACCGCTACGAGTACGACTCGGCGGCGGCCATTCTGCTCTTGATCATCGCCATCGTGATGTTGGCCGAGTACAGCTCGAGCCACGTCCGCAGATGGGTCCAGTGATGCCGCTCTTGCGCGCCGAGGACCGCACTTCCTGGCGCCACCGGACGCCCAGAGCGCAGCTCCTTTTCTGGTTCGGCTGGCTCGCGCTCGTGGCGCTCACGGTCTTCGCCTGGGAGGTGATGAACCGCGACACGATCTGGGCCTTCGTGGCGGATGCGCCGCGCCAGGCGGCCGACATCGGTCGGCGCATGGTGCCGCCGCGCTGGAGCTACCTCGATCAGCTCTGGTGGCCGCTCTGGGACACGATCAACATCGCCACCCTCGGCACGCTGCTCGCGATCCTGATCGCCGTGCCGGTCGCCTTCTGCGCCGCTCGCAACACGACCCCGAGCCTCCTCCTGGTCCGCCCGGTAGCGCTCCTCGTGATCGTCGCCTCGCGCTCGATCAACTCCCTGATCTGGGGTCTCCTGCTCGTGGCCGTGGTGGGCCCCGGCACCTTCGCGGGCATCCTCGCGATCGCGCTCCGCTCGATCGGTTTCATCGGCAAGCTCCTCTACGAAGCGATCGAGGAGATCGACCCCGCACCGGTCGAGGCGGTGACCGCGACCGGCGCCGGCCGCCTGCAGGTGCTCGACTACGCGATCGTGCCCCAGGTCCTGCCCGCCTTCGCAGGCATCACCGTCTTCCGCTGGGACATCAACATCCGGGAATCGACCGTGCTCGGGCTCGTGGGCGCGGGCGGCATCGGCCTCAAGCTGCAGGCGTCCCTCAACACCTTGGCCTGGCCGCAGGTGACCGTGATCCTCCTCCTGATCCTCGCCACCGTGCTCGTGAGCGAGTGGGTCTCGGCCAAGGTCCGCCACGCGATCATCTGAGATCCTGCTCAGCCTCGGCCCGGGCGGCACCCCAGAAGCGCGCGACCGCCTCGCGGATGGCCCGGTGCGGCCGGTCGAGCCAGACCGTCTCGATGGTGATCCGCGGCCGCTCGAAGCCGGGCAGGAGCTTGCCGAGCGAGCCCTGGACGCTCCAGGCGCCGGCCGCATCGGGCCGAAGCCAGCGGTTCGCCTCGTCGACGTAGAGGAAGAGCCGCGTGCGTCCGAGGCGCCGTTCCTCGATCCCGCGCACTTCGCTCCAGGGCAGGGGGCGGGCCATCGTCGAAGGCGCGAAAACACCCTCGCGGTCGAGGATCAGGACCGGCCGGCGGTCCCGCATCTTGGCCACGCTCTGCAGCGCCGTGCCGCCGAACAGGAGGAGGGCCGGCACGAAGAGGACGAAGGCCCCCTCCACGCCGCGCAGCGTGTGCCAGCCGAAGAGGCCGATCAGGGCGAGGCAGAGGGCGAGGTTGGCGCCGTGACGGAGGCGGTCGTGGCGGATTTCGATCCGCTCGGGCGGGCTCATCCCGGAGGCTCCAGGACGAGATGGGCGATCCGCCGCCGCTTCCAGGAATAGACCAGGTGGACGAGCCCGTCCGCGCTCTCGAGGATCGAGGGGTAGGAGAATTCGAAGCCCGCTTCGTTCTCGAGCTCGAGGACCGTCCGCCAGATGCGGCCGTCCTCGGAGAGGCTCGCCACGAGCCGCTCGCGTCCCTGTGCGCTCGGGTGATGGACCAGGAGGAAACGGCCGCAGGCGAGCCGGCGCGCGTCGAAGGCGGCGTTGGGGTGGGGGATGTCGGTCGGCTGCATCGCCGACCAGTGCTCGCCGCCGTCCTCCGACCAACACTCGGCGATGAAGCCCTGCTTGGTCCGGCAGAGCGCTCGGATCCGGCCCCCGCCCTGGTCGACGAGCGTCGCCTGGTTGGCCTTGAAGCCGCCCGGCAGGCTCGCGAAGGGGTGGTTGAGCACCGCCACGCGCCGCCAGGTCCGGCCGCCGTCCTCGGTCCGCTCGATCTGGCAACGCCAGCCGAAGAGCTCGGAGGAGGAGCCGCACAAGAGCGCACCCGAAGGCAGCTCGAGCGGGGCGTTCTTGACCGGGCCGAAGATCCCGTCGGGCAGCCGACGCGGTCTCGACCAGCTCGTGCCGTCGTCCTCCGAGGTGGCGAGCATGCCCCACCAGCGGCGCGGCCGCGGGCCGACCTTGTAGAAGAGGAGGAGCGGACCGCCCCGCAGCCGGTGCAGCACGGGGTTCCAGCAGGGCAGGGGCGTGCCGTCGCCCGCGCGGCCCTCGAAGAGCCGTTCGGGCTCGCCCCAGCGGCCCCGCTCCTGCCGGGCGAGCCAGATCGCGACGTCGCTGCGGCCTTCCTTCGAGCCGGCGAACCAGGCGGCCACGAGGCCGGAGGGGGTCTCGGCGATGGTCGCCGCGTGCGCGTCGCGCCAGGGGGCGAGCCGGTCGACGAAGCCTCGGTGCAGGATACGCACGGGACCCCCCTCAGGCGTCGCAGCGGGCGAAGGGGCCGAGGTCGAGGTGCAGGTGGTCCCGGTGCCAGCGATCGCTGTCGGGCGTCAAGACCATCGGAAAGTGGCGGCAGGCGGCCTTGGCCGCGGCGCGCAGGAAACGCCCGGCGGGGCCGCGGTCGCGCCAGTGTTCGGCGACCGTGATCCGGCGGCCGTCGGCGAGGCGGAAGCCCGCGACGTCGAGTGCCAGCGCCCGCGCGTGCAGGCTCGTCCGGCCGGCATTCCCGGTCATCCGCCGGCAGGACCAGCTGCCCATGTGGAGGAGAGCGAGCGCCTCGGCGCCGAGCTCGCGGCGTGCGACCGCGAGCAGCTCGGGTTCGAAGCCGAGCCAGGCGCGGGCGAGCGCACAATTCGTCTCGAGCGGTCGGTCCGGGGGAACGCGGCTCGCCACGAGGCGGATCGGTCGCTCGACGCGGCAGGCGCCGCCCGCGGGCGCGGGCCAGGGCTCGAAGGTGGCACCGAGGGCCCGCAGCTCGGCCTCGCAGGCGGTCCGCGGGACCGTTTCGGTGGTCGGTGGCACCCTGCCGCAGCCGGCGAGCAGCGCCAGGAGCGCCGCGACGAGCATGCCGCCCCTTTGCAATCCCCTCGGCCGCGTGGCACCTCTCCCGCAGACGCTCGCCTGTGCCCGGTGCGGTCGCGCGAGCGCGCAGCGGAGGCGATCCATGCGGACGACGTCCACTCGTTCCCTATTGGCCGCGACGGCGCTCGTCGCCGGCACGCTCCTCGCTCTGGCCGCCGAGGCCAAGGAGATCGTGATCAAGTTCAGCCACGTCGTGGCGGAGAACACGCCCAAGGGCCAGGGCGCCTTGATGTTCAAGCAGGCGGTCGAGGAGCGGCTCAAGGGCAAGGTCCGCGTCGAGGTGTACCCGAACAGCTCGCTCTTCGGTGACGCCAAGGAGATGGAGGCACTCGCCCTCGGCGACGTCCAGCTCATCGCTCCCTCGCTCTCCAAGTTCGACAAGTACACCAAGCAGCTGCAGGTCTTCGACCTGCCATTCCTGTTCGACGACGTCCAGGCGGTCGACCGCTTCCAGAACGGTCCAGAGGGCAAGAAGCTCTTGCGCTCGATGGAGAAGAAGGGCTTCATCGGCCTCGCCTTCTGGCACAACGGCATGAAGCAGCTTTCGGCCAACAAGCCCTTGCGGCGGCCCGAGGATGCGGCCGGCCTCAAGTTCCGCATCCAGCCCTCCGACGTGCTGTTAGCCCAGTTCCAGGCCCTCAAGGCCAACCCGCAGAAAATGGCCTTCGCCGAGGTTTACCAGGCGCTCCAGGTCGGCACCGTCGACGGCCAGGAGAACACCTGGTCGAACATCTACTCGCAGAAGTTCCACGAAGTCCAGAAGTACATCACCGAGAGCAATCACGGCATCATCGACTACATGGTCGTCACCAACACCGAATTCTGGAACGGGCTGCCGAAGGACATCCGTGGCGAGCTCGAGAAGATCATGGAAGAGGTGACCGCGAAGGTGAACAAGATTGCCGAGGAGCTCAACCAGGCCGACCGCGAGCGGATCGTCAAGGCCGGCACCTCCGAGATCATCAAGCTGACGGCCGAGGAACGGCAGGCCTGGAAGGCGGCGATGACCCCGGTCTGGGACAAATTCGCCCCGGAGATCGGCAAGGATCTCATCGAGGCCGCCAAGGCCGCCAACAAGGCGAGCTGAAGGCGCGGCCCGCTCGAAGGCGCCAGGAGGGCCGAGCCCCGCGCGAGACGGGGCCGGCCCGTGGGGGAGCTGTCGTGCTCGGACGCCTGATCGCACGGCTCGAGGAGACGCTCTTGGCGCTGCTCCTCGCCGCCATGACGCTCCTCACCTTCACCCAGGTGGTGCTCCGCTACCTCTTCAACACGGGGCTCATCTGGGCGCTCGAGGCCACCGTCTATCTCTTCGCCTGGCTGATCCTGCTCGGCATCTCCTATGGGGTGCGGGTGCACGCCCACATCGGCGTCGACGTCCTGGTCAAGGCCCTCACCGGCAACGCCCGGCGGGTGCTGGGTCTGGTCGCGATCGGCTTCTCGCTCCTCTACACGGGCATCATGCTCTACGGCTCGTGGCGCTACGTCGAGCGGCTGCACCGGCTCGGCACCGAGGCCGAGGACATCCCGATCGAGCGCTGGATCCTCACGATCGTCCTGCCGATCGGCTTCGCTCTGCTGGGGGTGCGCCTGCTCGAGCAGGGCTGGGCGATCCTCACCGGACGCGCCAAGGGCTTCGAGCTCGCCGACGAGGCGGCCGAACTCCTGCGCGAGCGCGAGCGGCTGACGGCGGAGCGCGGCCGATGACCACGCTCTTCCTGTTCGCCACCCTCTTCTTCTTCCTGATCCTGGGCATGCCGATCGCCATCGCCCTCGGCCTCTCGAGCGTCCTCACCATCCTGTTCTTCGCCCAGGACAGCCTCGCCTCGCTCGCCCTCAAGTTCTTCGAGACGAGCGAGAAATACGTGCTGCTGGCGATCCCGTTCTTCATCCTGGCCGGCAATTTCATGACCACGGGTGGTGTGGCCCGGCGGATGATCGACTTCGCGATCGCCTGCATCGGCCATCTACGCGGCGGCCTCGCCATGGCCGGTGTCATGGCCTGCATGCTGTTCGCCGCGGTCTCCGGCAGTTCGCCCGCGACCGTCGTCGCCGTCGGCTCGATCGTCATCGGCGGCATGATCCGCACGGGCTATTCGCGCGAGTTCGCAGCCGGTGTCATCTGCAACGCCGGCACGCTCGGCATCCTCATCCCGCCCTCGATCGTCATGGTCGTCTACGCCGCCGCCACCGAGACCTCGGTCGGCCGGCTGTTCATAGCCGGTGTCGTGCCCGGCATCGTGCTCGGCCTCATGCTCATGGCCGCGATCTGGGTCGCCGCCACCGTCAAGGACTTGCCGCGTCAGCCGCTGGCGAGTTGGGCCGAGGTGCTGCGCACCGGCCGCGAGGCCTTCTGGGGCCTGGTGCTGATCCTCATCATCCTGGGCGGCATCTACGGCGGCATCTTCACGCCGACCGAGGCCGCGGCGGTCTCGGCCGTTTACGCCTTCCTGATCGCGCTCTTCGTCTACCGCGACCTGAGCTGGTCCGACGTGCCGCACGTGCTCGTCGAGAGCGCCAAGGTCACGGTGATGCTGCTCTTCATCATCGCGAATGCGATCCTCTTCGCGCACGTGCTCACGACCGAGCAGATCCCGCAGACGATCGCCCAGACCATCACCGAAGCCGGCTTGGCGCCCTGGCAGTTCCTGCTCGTCGTCAACCTGCTCCTGCTCGTCGCCGGCAACTTCATGGAGCCGTCGGCGATCATCCTGATCCTGGCGCCCATCCTGTTCCCGATTGCTGTCCGGCTCGGCATCGACCCGGTCCACCTCGGCATCGTCATGGTCGTGAACATGGAGATCGGCATGATCACACCACCCGTGGGCCTCAACCTCTTCGTCACCTCGGGCATCACGGGCATGAGCGTCTGGGAGGTGGTCAAGGCCGCCACGCCCTGGCTCGGTGTGCTCCTGGTCTTCCTCGTGATCACGACCTACGTGCCGATGCTCTCGCTGTGGCTGCCGAACCTCCTCTTCGGCGCCGCGACGGTGCAGTGAGGCACCTGGCGGTCGCACGGCCGCCCCCGGCCACCCGGCGCGCGACCGACCCCCGCTCCGGGTCGGGCCCCGGCCGCCTCAGCCACCTCTCGCGAGCAGCGTCTTGACCGCGTCGATCGCGATCGGCCCGTCCCATTCGGCGATGCCGAGGACGCGGCCGACCTCGCGTCCCTCGCGGTCGACGAGCAGGGTGGCGGGCAGACCGGGGACGCCCACCGCGCGGCTTGTGGCGGCCGTCGCATCGCGATAGACCGCGAGCCGGTTCACCCCGACCTCGTCGAGAAACGCCTTGATCCGCTCCGGCGCCGAGCGTTCGACCGCGAGTGCCACGACCACGACCTCGTTCGGATCGAAGGCGGCCTGGAGGCGGTCGAGCGAGGGCATCTCCTCGCGGCAAGGAGCACACCAGGTCGCCCAGAAGTTGAGAACGACGACCTTGCCCTTGAGGTCCGACAGTCTGGCCGGGCTGCCGGCGAGCGTCTCGAAGGCGAGGTCCGGTAGAGGCTTGGGCTCCTTGAGCAGGATCGGCGCGGCGGCCGCGGGCGACAGGACGAACAGCGCCGCGGCGGCGGCGAGGCGGGCGATGGCTTGGATCACGCGGCGGGCTCCCGATGCGAGGCCTCGATGACGAGCGAGAAGACGCGATCGGCACGCGAGCTCTGGGGCGGGCATTTCGCGACCGACGCGGCCCCGCTCATGGAGCGAATTAACGCTTCGATCGGCTTCGACAAGCGGCTCTGGGCGCAGGACATCCGCGGCTCGATCGCGCACGCCCGCATGCTCGCCCGGCAGGGGATCATCGGCGAGGCCGACCGCGACGCGATCACGGCCGGCCTCGAGGCGATCGCCCGCGAGATCGAGGAGGGTCGGTTCGTCTTCGCTCCGGAGCTCGAGGACATCCACCTCAACGTCGAGGCGCGGCTCTCCGAGCGGATCGGCGAGGCGGGCCGGCGGCTGCATACCGCCCGCTCCCGCAACGACCAGGTGGCGACCGACCTCAGGCTCTGGGTGCGGGAGGCGATCGACCGGATCCTGGGACTGTTGCGCGATCTGCAGGCCGTGCTGATCGAGAAGGCCGAGGCGCACGCGGCCGACGTCATGCCGGGCTTCACGCATCTCCAGGCGGCTCAGCCCGTCACCCTCGGCCATCATCTCCTGGCCTATGTCGAGATGTTCGGTCGCGACCGCTCGCGCTTCGCCGATGCGCGCGCGCGGATGAACGAATGTCCCCTGGGCGCGGCCGCGCTCGCCGGCACGAGCTTCCCGATCGACCGCGAGGCGACGGCGCGCGAGCTCGGCTTCGCCCGACCCATGGCGAACTCGATCGACGCCGTCTCCGACCGCGACTTCGCGCTCGACTATCTCGCGGCGGCTTCGATCTGCGCCGTCCATCTCTCGCGCCTGGCCGAAGAGCTCGTGCTCTGGTCGACCCCGCAGTTCGGCTTCGCGCGGTTGCCCGAGGCCTTCACCTCCGGCAGCTCGATCATGCCGCAGAAGCGCAACCCGGACGCGGCCGAGCTCGTGCGCGGCAAGTCGGGCCGGGTGATCGGCCACCTCGTCGGTCTCTTGACCGTGCTCAAGGGCCTGCCGCTCGCCTATTCCAAGGACATGCAGGAGGACAAGGAGGGCCTGTTCGACGCCGCCGACACGCTCGAGCTCTGCCTCGCCGCGACCGCGGCCATGCTCGAGGGCACCCGCTTCGACCGGGCGCGGCTGCGCGCCGCGGCCGGTATCGGCTACACGACGGCGACCGACCTCGCCGACTGGCTCGTGCGGGTGAAGGGGGTGCCGTTCCGCGAGGCGCACGGCATCGCGGCGCGGGCGGTGCGGCGGGCGGAGGAGCGCGGCTGCGGCCTCGAGGATCTGTCGGAGGAGGAGCTCCGGGCCCTCGATCCGCGGCTGGATCCGGGTGTGCGCGAGGTCCTGGGCGTCGAGCGTTCGGTGGCGAGCCGGACGAGCTTCGGTGGGACGGCACCGGTGCGGGTGCGCGAGGCGCTCGCCGCGGCCCGCCGGCGTTTCCTCGACGAGTCCGAGGCGCGGGCGGCCGAGCGCGGGCCGGGATCCGGGGAGGCGGGACGGTGAGCCGGCGTCGTGTGGTCCTGGCGTTCTTGATTCTGGTGCCGGTGGGCTGCGGCCGCCGCGGACGCCTGCGCCTGCCGGAGGCCGAGGGCGGCGCGGCCGATCGGAAACCGGCACCGACGCCCCCGGCGCCCGCCTCGCGCCGCCCCGCCCCCGCCGGCCTCGAGACGGGGTGAGGGGCAGGGCCGGAGAGGGCCCGCGGATCCGCAGCCGAGGCCCGCGCTCGATCGCTCCGAGCCCGGTCGAACCCGGGATCCGTTTCGATCCGCCGATCCGCGGCCGACCGTGCCGGCGAAGCCGAATATGATGGTTGTCCACCGCCCTGACCTCGCGATGTTGATGGGCCACTGGGAGCGGGCGCGAAGCGACGGCCGCGGAGTTCGCTGGCGCGTGGCTACCGACCGGCGAGCCCGGTCCAGCGGACGCGGAGGTTACCCGAGCCATCTCGGTGGCGAGGAGGACGAGACCGGCTCGCCCGCCTGTCGAATCGGCGTCGAGCAGGTCGAGGATCGTCTGTTGCGCCATCCGGGGATGGCGTCGTGGGACGTGATACAGATGCCCTGTTCGACGCGCGGCGGGCGGGGGAAAGCCCATGCGGTGCCGCAGTCGGGCACCGAAAACGGCCCGACGTCCGCCGAGGAAATTCCGCCGTTCGCGAGAGAGCAACTCGCGGCCTACGAATTCACGGTAGCCCGCAGGAGATCGCCTTCGTCGGCCCCTCGCCGCCGATCACGGCCGGCGAGGCCCACCGCGGCGCCGGAGCCCGCGCGTCTGCGCCGGACTCCCACAGCTGTCGTCGCTACGGTGCACACAGTACTGCAGTCGAGGGCGCTCTTGTTCGTTCCGGTACGCAGTCGTCGATCCGGACCGGTACGAGGCTCGTGTCGACGCTGGCCGATCTCGCCATCGGCCGTTGGGATCGGGGGGCTTGGGCTCTGCGCCGTCGACCGCTTTCCGATGCTCGTTCTCGTCAACCGCGTGGTTCACTTCGAAGCGTCACGACGCGGGAGCGAGTCTTGTTGGCGACGCTCCTCTCGACGACGCGAACTGCCTTCTCGGCGACCCCCTCGACTGTTGCTTTACGTCTAGCGCGATCTGGCCGTGGTGGTGTTCGAGGCCGGCTCTGGCATCACGACCACGGGCTCGACCGTGATCACCGAGCTCGACGTCGCTCGACCCCGGATCCTGCTCCAGGGGCGACGCGTTACATGGCTTGCCGGGAGCGGGATCATCGCCGCAGCGGCGGCGATCCTGCCCGTTCCGAGCGTGCGGAACATAAGACTGCCTAGCAGCCATGGCGCCTATTCATATGAAAAAAGCCTTAAAGGGGATGCGCAGACCGCCTCTGCATTGGGCGGGCTCTACCTCCTGCTCACGCTAGCCTGCCCGCTCTTCTATTGCTCCCTCGGCATAGACATGTTCGATGCGAGCGTACACACCATGAGCGGTCGCGATCAGTGGATTGGCCGCCTTGGATGCCTCGATCGGTTACTTCGCAAGCCCGGGGATCGCATGGTCCGCGATCTTCTCGATGGCCGCAAGGGCCGTTCTGGTCGCCCTTTGTCTCTAGTGCCCGCATGGCGTCGCAGGACCCCTGTAGGGTGACGTCCAGGTCGGTTGGTATGTCGCGATCCTACTCGGGGTCTCGCACTCGCTAGCGATGCGGGTCGCGTCCGAACACCCCGTGGGACCGCGCGAACCAATGCGCTCGGCGCGCCTCACCGCGATCTCGTAGATGAGCGGAACCAGCTAGGCATCCACCGACCAGGGGGTGTCCGTTACCGTTCCGGTCCTCCTCCAGGTCGCTATCAAGTAAGTCGGTTGCGGGGGACAGTTACGCAGGATTGATCGAGACCTTTTTGGTCGGTCGTTCTTTACGCGGTGGCCCGAATTCGGGTGAGTCTGCTCATCCGGCCGAGCGGCGTGTTCCGGAGGACCTTCGGCGCCGGCTGGTCTTCGAGGGTACAGGGTGGCGGTGACGGCCACTGTCTTTTTGGTGCTGACGTGCACGCTGGTCGACCTCGTGTGCGCGGGACCCCGACTACGTTTCGGCGATGCCGGCCTCGATATTCTTGCTCGCCAATGTGGGGTCCGGCTTCGGACCGATCATCGGCCCGGCCGGCCGTTTCGGCGGTCTGCCCGGGCTCGCGGAACGCGTCTTGTTGCTCGCGACGGTTTCGGGTCGGCTCGAACTCTTCATCGTGCTCGCTTTGTTGACGCCGCTCTTGTGACGGAGCTGAGCCGCCGGGAAATGGTCAGTTGGCTCGGGTCCACGTTCGGTCGTGGGTCCGGGGCAAGGCGCGGCTTATCCCCGCTGTCCACCTTCACGACCAGGTCGGGACGACCAGGGTGTTCTCGGCGGGGCCGCAGCCAGTGCATCACCGCTCGCCCGAGAAGTCCGAGGAAGAAACTTGGCGCCTTGCCGCAAGCCATCGGCTGTCGCACCTCGACGATACCGGTGGTGAAACGGTCCGGGTTGCCGCTGAACGCCAAATCGGGTTTCGCCCGAAAGTGGCGGCGATCGACGAACGAGCTCGGGCCCGGTTCTTCGAGGTCGAGCGCGGTCCAGAGGCGGCGAGTGGTCTCAAGTGGAGCCTCAAGGAAGGAATCGAGGTCGATTCGAGTATAGGCCGTTCTCGCCAGGAGCAGCGCCGAGAGGACATGGTGTAGCGTCCAAAACAATGCGGTCACGAGCGGGCCCTTGGTCGACAGAAAGCCACCGGACCCCGGATCCGCTTTGGGCCTGCTCCAGGAGGCGATGACGCCCTCGAGGTCGCGCACGATGTGCACGACCCGGACATCGAGGCCACGGCTTCGCAAAAGCCAGGCCCGGACCGGCGACTTCGACGCGTCTACGATGACCCGCGCCTGGGTCTGCACTGCAATCGCACGGAAAAGGCGCCGCCAAGTCTCGCAGTAGAGGTCGACGTCGTGCCGCCGTCCACCCAACATGAGCAGCGGAAGCCAGCGTGAGTGCTCGACCCGATGACGCAGCCGTTCCTGGATCCGTGGATCGGGTGACGCAGAAAATGCTCTACATAGGATCGCCTTCCACAAGGGATGATCACGAAAAGGGATGCCGTCGGAGCAAAGATGGTTCGCGAGGAAGCCGCGTTCCCAGAGGTACCTTGCCTCTCCGATCGCGACTGCACCGCCGTAGCTCCCGAGCACCTTCTCAAGAAGGGTGGTGCCGGATCGACCGGTTCCGACGATCATCAGAATGGGAGGGCACCTTTCGCCGGTGCTTGCGCCGCGGGTAATGAGCACTCGTTTCGCTTCGGCGTCATGCATGTGCTATGCTCAGCGTACCGGTGTTGATCCCGAACTTGCGCAAGAGCCAAAGACGAAGTGCGAGCGGAGGGGCAGCGGTGGCGGCAGCGGTCGCCAGCGCCGCCCCTTCCAGCCCGAGTCGCGGGGCGAGCAAGAGGATACCCGCGACGAGGACCGCGGCGCCGGTACCGACCGCCAGGGTGTAGGCGTGGTGGTAGCCGGCACCGACACAGATCGAGACGATCGGGCCGCACAGGATCGCGATCAGGTGCCCGACTGCCAGAATGCGCAAGGCGTTCGCGGCTTCGGCGAAGGACGCACCAAACAGCCGGAGCGCGAGTTCGGGCACGGCCAGCACGAGAAGCGTCAGCGCAAGGGCCGGTAGAAACACGATGCGATTGTTGACTGCAATCACCTCGGCGAGCCCGTCTCGCCCCTTCTCGAGAGCGGCGCGGGCAGCCTGCGGGATCAGCACGGCGGTGAGTGCGGTCGGGAGAAGTTGGAGGATCTGGCTCGTGCGCGCGCCCGCCAGGTAGATCGCGGCCTCCGCCGGGCCGAGGACCGAACCGACCAGTGCAACGTCCGCATGTTGCACGAAAGCGGTGCCGATCGACGACAACCAGACGCTCAGGCTGAGCGCGCGCCACAAATGCCAATCGAAAGGTCCCGGCGCCGAACGGGTCTCGCTGGTCGCTCGTCGGCCGAGATCACGGAACCAAAACGTCGCCTGCAGGAGCACGATTGCGCCTAGACAACATACCATAACCCACAAGACCGTCACGGCAGAGGGCGGACCCAGCGCCGGGGTAGTGACGGCAGCGATCGCCATTACTACCGACCGCCAGCCGATGTCCTTGGGTGCCAAGCCCGAAAGGAGCCGATCGTCGGCGCGCATCGCGAAGCTCTGCAGCTCCGCAAACGCATACGCGGCTACCAGTATCATGGTGGGGACGATGAAAACGGGAGAGGGAAAGACTGGGACCCCTGCGTGCTCGATCAAGACGACGATCGGAACGAGCATGGCCGATCCGACGGCAGTTGCGGCATAGCCGACCCTGAGGCCGCGAACCACCGCCGGAATACCGCCGCGCTCGCGCAGCCAGAGGTGCCAGCAGCGCGCTGCAAGCGGCCCCTGGCCTAGCCCGCCGACGACCGCGAGGGTCATCGCGAGGGCATAGGTCGACCCCAACTTGCCGAACTCCTCGGCACTCATGAGTCGGGCGAGCAAGACGAAGAGCGCGAACTGAAGAAACGATCCTCCGAGACGTAGTGCGATCCCACGAACCGCCGTCAGCCAAAGGCCGGCTTGGGCCGAGGCCTGCTCGTGCGTCCCGAGCAGCGACAGCCGGAGAGATTCTGCACTCAGGCGCGCGCTCATCGTCTTACGAAGTCCGGCGTTGGCAAATGATCCGCAGGCATTGTACAGTGGCCGGCGAGATATAGCTGTTCAGGTCCGAAGGTCGTGCTGCTATGCATCGAAACAATGTGCCGTCGCAGTAATAATATGCTACGTGGTACGCTGAAAGAATGCTAGGTGCTCTGTCGTGCCGATCTCCGTGAGTTCCTTGCACGCCTGTTCGCGGAGTTAGCCGGCATTGGTCGGATCGATGCGGCTGCGCTCGTAGGGATTGTAAGCGACCGGGAACTTCAGCCCCTTGTGGAGAGCGACAGCGCTGGGTATCCGGCAAAGCGGAAGGCGACCCGATCGCAACCGCACGCTGAGCCCCGCCAGAACCAGTTCCGGCCCAGTCGTCAGATGCTCGACGGTCCTGGCGAAGAGGTTCAGCTCGAAGGCCGCGTCCCTCGGATCGATGTTTTGCGCTCTTCCCACAGTCGTCGAGATCGAACGCGACGTGACCCGAGGGCCGCGCTACCGGCTGGTCCGCGTTCAGGTCGGGGTAGTCGCGGAGCATTTGCTCCAATGGAAAGCCGAACGCTCCCATTTCCTGGGAGCGTCCGGCGAGCCGGTACGAAAGAGGGCTTCGGCCGATGTCGAGGACGCTCTTGCCGGGCCTTATGTCGAGCCGTTCTGGAACCTCCAAAAACAATTCGAAGAACAACCAATGACTTCGTTCGCAAGAGTAAGCACAATCCCTGTCGTGCTTAACAACCCGCAAATGCGGACGACGGGATTGTCGCGCCTTGATATTTCTGACTGTCCACCTCGCCTGCACAATGATCCTCCAAGGGGTTCGAGGTCATCGAGCGCGTTGATCGGCACTCTGGCCACCGATCGCCCCGCCGGAGAGGGCCGACCATGCAAATCTCGCCGCGAATCGTCCGCCCAACGCCAGACCCAGCAACAAGACGAATGGCAAAGCATTCGATGGTGTGAACGCACGATGTTCGGTTATAGAAGAGGTAATAAGTGTCCAAAAGGCAATCTGAAGCCCGAAACGTAGCCCTCTTTCGCGAATGTCTCTAGTCAGGTTAATGAGCGCAGCAAAAAAGAAGGTAGTCGCGCATAGGCCAAAGAGACCCAGTTCTGCGAATACATGGAGAAACGTGTTGTGTGCATGGCTGTCGGTGTGCAAGATTTCCGCGGGTCGGTTAACAGCAATGAGATAAGGAACAATCTGTACGATATTATAAGGCCGATCGTCAAACGAGCCAAAACCCAGGCCAAAGAGGGGGCTCTGCAATCCGAGGGACGCGGCGAGCGGAAAAAGGAAGTGTGTACGAATTAACACATTAGCAGTCTTCTCGTCAACAAAACCATCATCCAGATAGAGCAGAAATCGCAAATACGATTCCGTTTGGGATATATCAAACTCGCTGAGAAAGGCCATAGCAAGACCAATAAGCAAACTGAGAATGGAGAACGTGGCAACCAACAAACTAGGCACCAAGACGATACCAGCTCGCTCGGTGATAGCAAATATTACAAGACCGCAAAAAAGACCCAGCAAGCTACCGCGCGATGCCGAAAAGACACAAAAGAGAATAAGAAGCACGCTTGCACATAGAAGTGGGACGGATCGTCGGGCCCATGCGAGTCCAAGTCCCACTGCACTTAATACCGCAAGAAAACCACCGGCAGCGTTATTCGAATAAAACAAAGGATTGAATTGAGAGTATGGAACGAAAGTCCAATCCTCGCGCGGGGTTAAACCGGTCGCGAGCCAAATCGCGAAGAAGACACCGTAGATTGCGGCGGTTGCCAGGAGCAAGGCCGTAGCCCACGTCTCGGCATTAGACGGGCGTCCGAAAACGAGGAGAAGAAGGAGGCCTCCGAAGGTGACGAAGAAATTGCCATCCCGCCGATAAAAAGCGAGATCGAACAGAGAGCTTGGATCATAGACGACGGCGCTGAAAATGAAATATACTAGTGTCATGGTTACAGTGAAAATCCGCCAATCGCGCGTTGCGGCGAGTGGAACGACCATCGGGAGGAGGAGAAGACCCAAGAAGGATACGAGCGCACTGAAAGGCATATAGTTAGTCATGGAAAAAAGAAGTGAAACGATGGCGGCAGCATTGACTAAGGAGAAAGTAGCAGGTGACCGGCGGGCGATACAGGGAGATTCGTGGTGCCGAAGGAACGGCGGGAAATAAGTCGATCGAGAGACGTGCATGTGTCAAACCCGCGAGAGCTGCCGGCGACCCGGAGGCGTGGATGAGAAGAAAAGGACACGAACAAATCGGAGAAGAAAGGGAGTGAAAAGAACAGACGGAGAGAGGCGAGCGAGAGTTGCGATACCGCTCGGGAAGCGAACAGAAGGCCAGGGGGATAATGCGAGGAATGAGGTCATCGTTAGCGCTCGTACGCGGCGGAAAAGAGCACAGTGACATTCGGATCGAGGTCGATCCGTTGTCCAAAATAGAGGAGCCCGACAAGATATTCGATGGTAGTGCGAAGGGAGTATGCAACCGAGCGGCGAAGTCGATCCGCGGGCGAGCACCCGCGGTCGCGGTACGCGTTGCCCGCGCGGATCAGGCGAAAGCCGAGAGGCCGTGCAAGTTGATCGACAGAGCGTGCCGTGAGGAGCGTACGATGGGTGATATCGCCGGCTTGATGGTAGAAGCCGAACGGGCTCTGACCGTTGGGAAAACGCAACGCCAGATGGCCGCCGGGGACCAGGACCTCCGATGCGCGCCGAAAGAAAAGGCGGATCTCGCTGGGCGTGAGATGCTCGAGGACGTCGAACGCCAAGAGGAGGTGGAAGGCCCGCTCCGGCAGGGACGGGTCGTCGTAGAACCGCGAGACACGCGCGTCGTAGCCGAGAGCCGCCTGCCGGGCGACGAGTTCGGGATTGATCTCGAGCCCGGTCACAATCGCTCCGCGCTCGCGCGCGTAGCGGAGGAATTCTCCATTGCCGAACCCCACCTCGAGGACGCGACGGCCGGCGAGCGGGATCCCGCAGAGCTCGCCATCGAACGTCTCGACGAATAGGGACCAGCTGCGTTCGTCGATCCCGCGCCATCCCTTGTGGGCCGCATATCCCTCGTACTCTTCGGGCACGGTAGGCCGTTCGAGATCGACGGAGAGCTGCTCAGCCACGGATCTCGATCTCCGACCGGTGCACGGACCCGCATCGGGATGCGGGAGCCGGTTCGCCTCGGACGCAATCCGCGAGGAGTTTGAGGATGTTCGCAGCGACATCCGACCACCGCCAGCGCGCTGCCAAGCGGCGCCCCCGGGAGCCGAGCTCGGCTCGGAGCGCGCTGGAGGCATTCAAGCGGTCGACCTGAGCGATCAGCTCCGCGGGGTCTGTAGGCGAAAAGGACAGCGCCGCCTCGCCACAATGCTCAACGAGAGGCCGTGCGCGCGCGATGAGGACCGGACATCCGAGCCGCATCGCTTCGAGCGGCGGCAGCCCGAAACCTTCGTAATAGGATGGAAAAACGAATGCGAAGGCATGTTCGTAAAGAGCGCGCAATTGACCGTCGTTCAAGGGGCCGGTCGCGATCAGGCTCGCGAGCCGGGATTGGTCGGCCGCGAACCGAGGTGCGATCTCGCCCACCAAGACGGTCCGCAACCCGCGCTCGGCCAATGCCGGTGTTGCCGCCTCCAGGAGCGGGAGATTCTTGTGTGCGACCCGGCTGGCGACCGCGAGGACGTAGCCCGCGGGCCGTAAAGCGAGTTTTTGGAGGATCGACGGTTCGGGGCGCGGCCGCTCGATGTGATCGGAGCCGACGCCGGTCACTGGAATGCTCTCGGAAGGTAGGCCGAGTGCCGTGGCCAGGCGCTCGCGCGAGAACTCCGAGACCGTCGCCAGACGTGCACCTCGCGCGACCAGACCGCGGTGTACGATGCGGTGCGCCAGACGGTAGGTCGGGCGATAGCTCTCCGGCACGTCGTAGATCGCTGCGTCGTGAAGGACGACGACCTGCCGGCGCGCAATGACTGGTCCGACATTGCCGAGGCACAAAAGCACGGAGTCGCGCGCGCGCAGGGGTAAAACGATCTGATCCCAAACGTGACCAGTGCCCCGCGAGGTCCAAATAGAGCCCGAGGGAGCCACCAACTCGATGGTCGTCCGCTCTGACTGCGGAGTTTCGGATCGAAGGACGCGAACGACCTCCGACGCGTATCGCTGAACGCCGCTCAGTCCTTGCGTCGCGAATCGCTCGTTGATCGCGATTTTCATGCAACGCTCGCAAGAGGGTTGCCGGCGGGACGGCTTTCGGTCCGCGACGGAACGCGAGCAGGGGAATACAGAGCATCGACGACGACTTGCTGCATTTCACGCAAGAAGCGATCCCGGCCGAATAGCCGAGCGATCTCGACGAGGCTCCCGGGAGGAGGCGGCGGCGAAGCCAGCGAATGCCTCAACGCCTCGACCAAACCCTCGACCGAAGGATCGTCATAAAGAACGCAGCCGGGCGCCAGCCCTACGGTCTCGAGCGCCCCCCCGCGGCCGAGCGCCACGACCGGCCGGCCGCACGCGAGGGCTTCGACCGGCACAATCCCGAAATCCTCCTCCCCAGGGAAAACGAGAGCGCGACACCGCCGAAGATAGTCGCGTAACGTATCGAAGGGTTGCCAGCCGAGGATCCGAACGGTCGGTCCCGCAAGGCGACGGAGTTCGTCGAGCATCTCGCCGCCGCCGATCACCACCAACGGGACACCGAGACGGTTGCAGGCCTCGACCGCAATGTCCGGTTTCTTATAGGCTACGAGCTCGCCCACGTACAAAAAGTAGTCTCCAATTTGATCTGAGGGTTGAAACGCATCAACATCTACGGGAGGATGGACAACGATAGCATCGCGACTGTAGTATCTTCGAATACGACACGCTGTCGCGTGAGAATTAGCAACGAACTGATCGACCCGTGCAGCACTCGTCACGTCCCATTGACGCAGACGGTGTGCTACCCAAGGCAAAAGAAATCTCGGCACCATTGTCGCATAGAGCAGATAATCGTGGTACATATTCCAAATGTAACGCATCGGCGTGTGGCAATAGCAAATGTGCGTGGATCCGACCGGTGGGATGATACCCTTCGCGGGTCCCGATTCGGAACTAAGAATAAGGTCGTACCCTCGTAGATCGAGCTGTTCCAACGCCATCGGCATGAGCGGGAGATAGTATTTGTACCAACGGCGCGCTCGAGGAAGCCGGCCTATGAAGGTTTCGCGAACGCGATGGCCGCCGAGCCTCGACGGAGATGCCGATGGATCGTAAACATGCGTGAAGATGTCGGCGTTGGGGAACAGATCCAAGAGGCACTCCAGAACCTTCTCGCCGCCCCGAGAGGCGATCAGCCAATAATGGACGATCGCGACCCTGAGGTCTCGAGTCAGGGTCCGCCAATCGGCGGTTGAAGGGTGGGCACGCAGCGGAGCCGGGCCGGGATCGTACGACGGTCGCACGGCCGGCGAAGCTGGTGTACGCTTGATCGTTGCTCGGCCTCCACCGGGAGACGGGACCGCCTCGGCCACGTCAATACGCTCCCCGGCGAGCGAGCACGACCCGGACGGTCATGAGGAGGATCACGATGTCCCGCCAGAGGCTCCAGTTCTCGACGTACCAAGTGTCGAGGCTTACCCGCCGGCGGAAGTCGAGATCATTGCGACCGCTCACCTGCCAAAGTCCTGTCATACCCGGCGCCGCTTGCAGGTACGTGAGACGATGCTCTGCGTACCAGCTGACTTCTTCCTCGGTGACGGGACGTGGACCCACGAGGCTCATTTCGCCCTTCAGTACGTTGAAGAGTTGCGGCAGTTCGTCAAGACTGGTTCGCCGCAGCCAGCGGCCGAGCGGCGTGACCCGGGGATCGTTCTTGAGCTTCCGGGTGGTACGCCACTCCTCTGCAGCGGCTGGATCCGTGGCGAGAACGTGCCGCAGCCGCTCGTCTGCATCGGGTACCATGGTCCGAAATTTGAGGCAGTGGAACGGCCGACCGTACCGACCGATGCGGCGGTGTGCGTAGAATACCGGTCCGCCTTCGCGGGCGATGAGCAAAGCGATCGCTACCATCACTGGCGCGAAGCCGATCAAGAGTACGCCGGCGCCCGCGAGGTCGAAGGCGCGCTTGGCCGCACCCTGCCAGCGGCTCTGGAGCTGCCGATCCAGGCGAATGACGGACAAGTCGTGAGCGAGGAAGCGGGTCCGGTAGGAGCGACGCAGCGGCAGTCCACGGAAAGGCAATACCAGCTCCACGTTCGGATGCGCGCGACTGAGCGCATCGACCAGAGCCTCTGCCGCAGCAAGCTCCTCGAGCTCCAGCGCGACCACCAGATGAGCCCGCGGAAAACGACGGACGATTTCGAAGGGATCGCTCCCGAGTTGCAGCACCGGACGCTCGACCCCTTCCGCCACGAGCAACCCGTCACCAGTCGCGCCGGGACCCGAGCCGAGGTGGACGAAGGCCGTCACCTCGTAGGCCGGCAGCGGATCGTCGATCAGGGCGAGGGCCAGGTCGCGCGCGTTGGGACCGGTGCCGAGGATGACCGCCGGAACCGACCAGAGGCCGCGGGCCTGCAGCCACGACTTGGCGAGCGAGCGACCGACGAGGAGATAGACTAGGCCAACGGTCCAATACCCCAGCACGGTTGCGCGAGACATGTCGAGCTTGAGAAAGAAGAGGAGAGCCGCCTCGAGCAACAGAACCAGAGCGAAGGCGACCATCACTTCGCCGGTCTCTTGCCAGAAGGGGCGTCGTTCCTCGTAATGGCCGAGCCTGCGAAAGGCTGCGAGCAGACCGCTGCCCAACGCCAGGTCGACCACGACCCGCAGCGGATGGAGCTGGGCCTCTAGATTGAACTCGTTGCGTTGACCGTTCAGCCCTAGCACGAGGGTGAACGCTGCCAGCAATGCCGCACCGTCCACACCCAGGAGCACGAGCGTACGGTCGAGCCATGGCCGATCAACCGGAAGGGTACCGATCTCGCTACGACCCACAGTCACCTTTGCCGTGCCTTCCCTCGGACCGGCGAGCCGAGCGGCAGCGCCGGTGACACGGGCTCCCGGGGGAACGTTCACAACCCCGGGTAGTCCACGAACGACGAATTGAAGCTTAAGGTATCGGGGCCGCCGCGCGCAACCCCGAATTGTCGACTGCCTATTGTTCTCTCGCGATGGTAGGTCCGGCGCGAACCCCTGTCCGGACGCTCAACCGCCGGAAAGGCGCCGGCCGCGGTGCTCCGCGTGCCAGGCCCAAGCGGTCTCCAGGATCCGCTCGAGGCCCATGGGGTTGGCCGGCAAGAGGCCGAGCTCGCGCAGCGCGCGCCGCGCGTCCGCCACGAGCGCCGGCGGATCGCCCGGCCGGCGAGGCGCCTCGATCCGCGGCACCGGCCGGCCGGTCACCCGCTCGGCCGCCTCGATCACCGCGCGCACCGAGTGCCCCTCGCCGGTGCCGAGATTGCACACGAACGAGCCGCCGCCCGCGAGCAGCCGCTCGAGCGCACGGACGTGCGCGACGGCGAGGTCGGCGACGTGGACATAGTCGCGGATCGCCGTGCCGTCCGGGGTCGGGTAGTCGGTCCCGAGCACCCGGAGCGGTGGTCGCAGGCCGAGGATGGCATCGAGCATCAGCGGAACGAGATGAGTCTCGACCGGCCGGTGCTCGCCGATCTCGCCCTCGGGGTCGGCGCCGGCGGCATTGAAGTAGCGTAGTGCCGCGAAGCGCAGCCCGTAGGCCATCGAGGCGTCCGCCAGCAGGCGCTCGACCGCGAGCTTGGAGGCCCCGTAGGGGTTGATCGGTGCCTTGGGCGTGTCCTCGTCGATCGGCACCCGCTCCGGGGTCCCGTAGACCGCGCAGGTCGAAGAGAAGACGAAGGTCCCGACCTCGTGGATCCGGCAGACCTCCACCAGATCGAGCGTACCGGCGAGGTTCTGGCGCCAGTAGAGGGCGGGTTCGCGCATCGATTCGCCGACGAGTGCCGCGCCCGCGAAATGCATCACCGCGATCGGCCGGTGCCGCTTGAAGGCGGCGTGCAAGCTCGCGAGGTCGAGGATGTCGCCCGCCTCGAGCGGACCCCAGCGCACCGCCCAGCGGTTGCCGGTCGACAAATTGTCGTAGGTGACCGGCGTGAAGCCGGCCCGTGCCAGGGCCTTGCAGGCGTGGCTGCCGACATAGCCGGCGCCGCCGGTGACCAGCACGGTGCCACGGCTCACGAGGGCGCCGCCCGACCCGTCAGCGCTCGCCGCCGAGCCGCCGGGCGGCCTCGGGGTCCTCGCGCAGGAGCTCGTCGAAATAGGCGATCGTGCGCACCAGGCCCTCGTCGAGCGGTACCGACGGCTGCCAGCCGAGGAGTTGGCGAGCCTTGGTGATGTCCGGCTGGCGCTGGGTCGGATCGTTCTCGGGCAAGGGGCGGAATTCGATCCGCGAACGCGATCCGGTCTTGTCGATCACCTTGTGCGCGAGCTCGAGGATGGTGAACTCGGCGGGATTGCCGAGATTGACCGGGCCGGTCACCGAATCCTCGGTCGCCATCAGTCGCAAGAGGCCCTCGATCAGGTCGTCGACATAGCAGAAGGAGCGGGTCTGGCTGCCGTCCCCGTAGACCGTGATCGGCCGGCCGAGCAGCGCCTGCACGATGAAGTTCGAGACCACCCGACCGTCGTTCGGGTGCATGCGCGGCCCGTAGGTGTTGAAGATTCGTGCGACCTTGATCTTGAGTTTGTGCTGACGCCAGTAATCGAAAAAGAGCGTCTCGGCGCAGCGCTTGCCCTCGTCGTAACAGGCACGGGGACCGATCGGATTGACGTTACCCCAATATTCCTCGCGCTGGGGATGGACGACCGGGTCGCCGTAGACCTCGCTCGTGCTCGCCTGCAGGATCTTGGCTTTCACTCGCTTGGCGAGGCCCAACATGTTGATCGCCCCGTGCACCGAGGTCTTCGTCGTCTGTACGGGGTCGAACTGATAGTGGATCGGCGAGGCCGGGCAGGCCAGATTGTAGATCTCGTCGACCTCGACGTAGAGCGGAAAGGTCACGTCGTGGCGGAGCAGCTCGAATCCCCGATGATCGAGGAGATGCGCGATGTTCCGCCGCCTGCCGGTGAAGAAATTGTCGACGCAGAGCACCTCGTGGCCCTGGGCCAGCAAGCGCTCGCAGAGGAAGCTGCCGAGGAAGCCCGCACCGCCGGTGACCAGGACCCGCCTGCTCGAGAGCCCGAACATCGCACGACCCCATGCTCGCCGGGACGGACCTTAAAGGCAGAGAGAATCCCGGGCAAGCTCAATCCCGGGTTGTGTCAACCTCAGGCCGCCACGACGTTCGGCGCCGGCGCGAGTCGGTCGCGGGTGTCGACCACGAGCCGCGAGCACGCCGCCACGCGTGCCCAATCGATCGCATCGTGGTCGGTCACCACGAGCGCGGCGTCGAACCCCTCGAGCGTCCCATCGTCGAGCGGCAGCGAGCGGCGGCCGGCGAGCCGTGCATGCTCTCGGGTCGGCGGGATCACGGCGACGTGCGGGTCGTGGAAATCGACCGCCGCACCGCGCGCCTCGAGCAGCTCCCAGATCGCGAAGGCCGGGCTCTCGCGCACATCGTCCACGTTCTTCTTGTAGGCGACGCCCAAGAGCAGGACCCGCGAGCGGGTGAGGCCCTTGCCGAACCGCCGGTCGATCGCTTCGGCGAGCCGTTCGACCACCCAGCGCGGCATGCCGGTGTTGATCTCGCCCGCGAGCTCGATGAAGCGGGTGTGCACGCCCACCTCGTGGGCCTTCCAGGTGAGGTAGAAGGGGTCGATCGGAATGCAGTGCCCGCCGAGCCCGGGGCCGGGCCGGAACGGCATGAAGCCGAACGGCTTGGTCGCGGCCGCGTCGATCACTCGGTGGACGTCGATCCCCATGGCCGTGAAGACGAGCTTGAGCTCGTTCACGAGCGCGATGTTGACCGCCCGGAAGATGTTCTCGGTGAGCTTGGCGGCCTCGGCCACTTCGCAGGATTCGACCGCGACCACCGTCTCGACGAACCGGCGGTAGAGAGCGAGGGCGAGATCGCGCGCGGCATCGCCGTCCCCGCCGACGAGCTTCGGGATCCGCTGCGTGGTGAAGTCGCGGTTGCCCGGGTCCTCGCGCTCGGGGCTGTAGGCCAGGAAAAAATCGCTGCCGGATCGCAGTCCGCTCGTCTCGAGGATCGGGCGTACGACCTCGCGCGTGGTGCCGGGCCAGGTGGTCGATTCGAGGACCACGAGCTGGCCCGCGCGCAAGCGCGTCGCGATCGCGCGGGCAGTCGCCTCGACATAGGAGAGGTCCGGCTCGCGATGGGCTCCGAGCGGGGTCGGAACGCAGATCGCGATCGCATCGACCTCGCCGAGCCGGCCGAAGTCGGCGGTCGCGGCGAACCGCCCGCTCGCGCGGGCCTGGGCGACCGCCCGGTCGCCGATGTGGGCGAGCGGCGAGCGGCCCGCGTTCAGCCCCTCGACCTTGGGCGCGTCGATGTCGAAGCCCAGGACCTCGAGCCCGGATCGGCAGGCGGCGAGCGCGAGCGGCAGGCCGACATAGCCGAGCCCGACGACGCCGAACCGGGCACGCCCGGTCCGGATGCGCTCGGCCAGGCGGTCGGCAGCGCTCTCCATGACCCTTCCCTGTCCGAGGCCGTCCCGCCCGTCAAGTCCACCGGTCTGCTCACCGAATCGGCAGCCCGTCCGGTGCCGGCCCGAATTTGCCGCGAGATTGGGCAGGCCACCCGCCATTCGTGCCCGGACGGTCTTCGCACGGGCGTGGCACGCTCCTTGCTGCGACGCGCCCGATCGCTGCGCCGCAGCAACGCTCGTGGAGGCATCGACGGATGAACGGGATCGCGCTCTCTCGCCGCTGGCTGCTCGCGACTGCGGGCGCCCTCGCTCTGCTCGCCGGCCCGGCCTCGGCCGCCGAGACCATCAAGGTCGGCATCCTCCACTCGCTCTCCGGCACCATGGCGATAAGCGAGACGACCTTGAAGGACGTCATGTTGATGCTGATCGAAGAGCAGAACAAGAAGGGCGGGCTGCTCGGCAAGAAGCTCGAGGCCGTCGTCGTCGATCCGGCCTCCAACTGGCCCCTCTTCGCCGAGAAAGCGCGCGAGCTCCTCACCAAGGACAAGGTCGCCGCAGTGTTCGGTTGCTGGACCTCGGTCAGCCGCAAGTCCGTCCTGCCGGTCTTCGAGGAGCTCAACGGCATCCTCTTCTACCCCGTCCAGTACGAGGGCGAGGAGTCGAGTCGCAACGTCTTCTACACGGGCGCGGCGCCGAACCAGCAGGCGATCCCGGCGGTCGACTACCTCATGGAGCAGGAGAAGGTCCAGCGCTGGGTGCTGGCCGGCACCGACTACGTCTACCCCCGCACGACCAACAAGATCCTCGAGGCCTACCTCAAGTCGAAGGGGGTGAAGGCCGAGGACATCATGATCAACTACACCCCCTTCGGCCACAGCGACTGGCAGACCATCGTCGCGGAGATCAAGAAGTTCGGGTCGGCCGGCAAAAAGACGGCAGTGGTTTCCACCATCAACGGCGATGCCAACGTCCCCTTCTACAAGGAGCTCGCCAATCAGGGCATCAAGGCGACCGACATCCCCGTCGTCGCCTTCTCGGTCGGCGAGGAGGAGCTCGCCGGGCTCGACACCGGCCCACTGGTCGGTCACCTGGCCGCCTGGAACTATTTCATGAGCGTCGACACGCCCGAGAACAAAGAGTTCATCGAGAAGTGGCACGCCTTCATCAAGAACCCGAAGCGCGTCACCAACGATCCGATGGAAGCCCACTACATCGGCTTCAACATGTGGGTCAAAGCGGTCGAGAAGGCCGGCACCACCGACCCCGACGCGGTCATCGACGCCATGATCGGCGTCGCCGTGCCCAACCTCTCGGGCGGCTACTCGGCGATGATGCCCAACCACCACGTCACCAAGCCCGTCCTGATCGGCGAGATCCAGGCCGACGGCCAGTTCTCGATCGTCTGGCAGACACCGGGCCTCGTCGTCGGCGACGAGTGGTCCGACTATCTCGAGGGCTCGAAGGATCTGATCGCCGATTGGCGCGCGCCGATGCGCTGCGGCAACTTCAACGTCAAGACGGGCAAGTGCGGCGGCGGCTGAAGCCCGGCCGCGCCTCCGCCGGCGGCGGTTCCTCCTCCCCGGGGCCGCCGCCGGTCGGGACCTCGCCGCTCCGATCGGGGTGCGGCGCAACCGACGAACCCTCGGGCCCGATCCCATGCCCTTCCCGCTCCTGATCCTGGCACTCCTCCTGGGCCCCCTCGCGAGCTCCGCCCGGGCCCAGGAGACGGGCACGGCCGAAGCCGCGCTCGCCACGCTCGCCGCCGGCCATCTCGACGCCATGGAACCGGCGATCGGGACCATCGCTCGAAGCGGCGTGCCCTGGGCCGAACCCGTCCTGCGGGCGCTCCTCGACGGCCGCCTCCTGGTCCGCCAGGCCGACCGGGCGCTCTTCCTGCGCACCCCCGAGGGCTCGATCCTCGAGGCGGCCTCCGGCACCCCGGCCGCGGTCGAGGCCCGTGTGCTCCGCCCGGTCCGCATCAACAACCGCCTCCGCCGCGCCCTCGAGGGGGCGTTGGGCTCCCTCACCCTCGCGAGCCCCGACCCGGCGGTGCGGTTGTCCGCCGCCGAGCGGCTCTTCACCCGGCCGGATCAGACGGCCCTCGACGGCGTGGAGGCGGCGCTCGCCCGCGAGGGCGATGCCGAGCTCCGCGCCGCTTTCACCCGGGCGCGCGCCGCCATCCTGCTCGAGCACGGCGAGCCCGCCTTGCGGGCCCAGGCCGCGCGCGAGCTCGCCCGCAGCCCCTCGCCCGCGGTCCTCGGCAAGCTCCGGGCCGCCCGCGACGCGCTGCCGCCCGAGGCCGGGTCGGACCTGCGGACCGCGTTCGAGGAGGCGATCGCCGCGGTCGAGCGGCGGCTTCGCCTGCTCGGCCTCGCCCAGACGCTCTTCCAGGGCGTGAGCCTCGGCTCGGTCCTGCTCCTGGCCGCGATCGGCCTCGCCGTGACCTTCGGTGTCATGGGCGTCATCAACATGGCGCACGGCGAGATGGTCATGCTCGGGGCTTATGCGACCTGGGCCGTGCAGCAGGTCTTTCGCGCCTTCCTGCCGGGCGCCCTCGACTGGTCGCTGGTCCTGGCCGTGCCCGCGGCCTTCCTCCTCGCCGGTGCCACCGGCTGGGCGATCGAGCGCGGCGTGATCGGCCGGCTCTACGGCCGCCCGCTCGAGACGCTCTTGGCCACCTTCGGCATCTCCCTCGTGCTGCAGCAGACCGTCCGGCTCGGGATCGGCGCCACCAACCGCGAGGTCGCGACCCCCTCTTGGATGAGCGGCCTCGTCGAGCCGCTGCCCGGGCTGGCGCTGACCGCCAACCGGATCGTCATCGTTCTCTTCGCGATCGCCGTCTTCCTCCTGCTCCTCGCTCTCGTGCGCGGGACCCGGCTCGGCCTCGAGATCCGCGCCGTCACCCAGAACCGGCGGATGGCCGAGACCATGGGCATCCGCACCCCCCGAGTGGACGCCCTGACCTTCGCGCTCGGCTCCGGCATCGCCGGGATCGGTGGCGTGGCGCTCGCCCAGATCGACAATGTCAGCCCCAATCTCGGCCAGGCCTACATCGTCGACAGCTTCATCGTCGTGGTCTTCGGCGGGGTCGGCAATCTCTGGGGCACGTTCCTGGGGGCGATGACGCTCGGCATCGTCAACAAGCTGCTCGAGCCCCTGGCCGGGGCGGTGCTCGGCAAGATCCTCGTACTCCTCGCCCTCGTCCTCTTCATCCAGCGCCGACCGCAGGGGCTCTTCGCGCTCCGCGGCCGCGCGGCGGAGGCCTGAGATGGCAGCTGCCGCCCGTGGGCCCGGCCGTCCGGCCCTTCTCCTCCTCGCGGTGACCTCGGCCGTCCTGCTCGTGCCGGTTCTGAACCGGCTCGTGCCGGAGGGCTCGGCCTTGCACCTCGAGGACCGGCTCGTGCCGCTGTTCGGCAAATATCTGGCCTACGCCGTGCTCGCCGTCTCCTTGGATCTCGTCTGGGGACGGGCGGGGATCCTCTCGCTCGGCCACGGCGCCTTCTTCGCCCTCGGCGGCTACGCCATGGGCATGTACCTCATGCGTCAGATCGGCCCGCGCGGGGTCTACGCCCATCCCGTCCTGCCCGACTTCATGGTCTTCCTGAACTGGCAGGAACTGCCCTGGTACTGGTACGGCTTCGACCGCTTCCCCTTCGCGCTCGTCATGATCGTGCTCGTCCCGGGCACCCTCGCCTTCCTGTTCGGTTGGCTCGCCTTCCGCTCGCGGGTGAGCGGCGTCTACCTCTCGATCATCACCCAAGCGCTCACTTTCGCCTTGATGCTCGCCTTCTTCAGGAACGACATGGGTTTCGGCGGCAACAACGGCCTCACCGACTTCAAGGACGTCCTGGGCTTCCCCATCGCCTCCCCCGGCACCCGCCTCGGCCTCTACCTCGCGACCGGCGCCCTCCTGCTCCTCGCCCTCGCGATCGCGATCCATCTGCGCCGCTCGCCCATGGGCCGGCTGCTCGTGGCGATCCGCGACGGCGAGGCGCGGGCCCGCTTCCTCGGCCACGACACGCTCCGGGCGAAGCTCTTCGTCTGGACCCTCTCGGCCGTGCTCGCCGGGCTCGCGGGCGCGCTCTACGTGCCCCAGGTCGGCATCATCAACCCTTCCGAGTTCGGCCCCGCCGCCTCGATCGAGATCGCGATCTGGGTCGCGGTCGGCGGCCGCGACACCGTCCTCGGGCCCGTGCTCGGCGCGCTCCTCGTCAACGGGATGAAGACCTGGCTCACCGGTGCCGCCCCGGAGCTCTGGCTCTTCGCACTCGGCGGGCTCTTCGTGATCGTCACCCTCCTGCTGCCCGACGGTCTCGTCGGTGTCCTTCGCGCACGCGCCCGTCGCCCGAAGGCCAGGGGCGTGGTCGAGGCCGTGGCCGAGCCCGCGCCCGGTCCGGTGGAGGCGGCCCGTGGCTGAGGCGCTGCGCACCCTGCCGGGCGGCCGCCTCCTGGAGCCGCACATCCTCCTCTATCTCGACGGCGTCACGGTGAGCTTCGACGGCTTCAAGGCCCTCGATTCGCTCTCGCTCGTCCTCGAGGAGGGCGAGCTGCGGACCGTCATCGGCCCCAACGGTGCCGGCAAGACCACGATGATGGACGTGGTCACCGGCAAGACCCGCCCGGACGCCGGGACCGTGCTGTTCCAGGGCGGGGTCGATCTGTTGCGACTCGACGAGACCGCGATCGCGCGCCTCGGCATCGGCCGCAAGTTCCAGAAGCCCACCGTGTTCGACCGGCTCACGGTGGAGGAGAACCTCGAGCTCGCACTCGAGGGCGGCTGGAGCGTGCCCCGGCTGCTCACGGGCCGCCTCGACGCGGCCGGGCTCGAGCGGATCGAGGGCACGCTTTCGACCGTGGGCCTGGCCGAGCTGCGGAGCATCGAGGCGGGCCGGCTCTCCCACGGCCAGCGGCAATGGCTCGAGATCGGGATGCTGCTCGTCCAGGAACCGCGCCTCCTGCTGCTCGACGAGCCGGTCGCCGGCATGAGCGACGCCGAGACGGCGCAGACCGCCGAGCTGATCCAGCGCCTGAAAGGCCGCCACACCATCGTCGTGGTCGAGCACGACATGCATTTCGTGCGCGCCCTCGGCGCCAAGGTCACCGTGTTGCACGAGGGCCGGGTGCTCGCCGAGGGGCCGGTCGAGGCGGTCCAGGCCGACCCGGCCGTGGTCGAGGTCTATTTGGGGCGCTCGTGAGCCATGCTCGAAGTCGACGACCTGCACCTCCACTACGGCGCCTCGCACACGCTCCGTGGCGTCTCGCTCACCCTCCGGCGCGGCGAGGTGACCTGCCTCCTGGGCCGCAACGGGGTCGGCAAGACCACGCTTTTGAAAGCGATCTTCGGCCACGAGCGGCCGAGCGGCGGGACCGTCCGGCTCGACGGTGCGCCGCTCGACGGCCTGCCGGCCTGGAAGCGCGCCCGGCTCGGGCTCGCCGCCGTGCCGCAGGGCCGCGAGATCTTCCCCCGCCTCACGGTCGAGGAGAATCTCCTCACCGGTCACGCGGCGCTTCGAGGTCGCGGCGAGGAGCCGCTGCCGCTCGCCGAGGTCTACGCCCGCTTCCCCGTGCTCCGCACCATGGCCCGGCGACGCGGCGGCGACCTTTCGGGCGGCCAGCAGCAACAGCTCGCGATCGGCCGGGCCCTCCTCACCCGTCCGAAGGTCCTCCTCCTCGACGAGCCGACCGAGGGCATCCAGCCCAACATCGTCGCCGAGATCGGCCGGGTGATCGGCGAGCTCGCCCGCGCGGGAACCATGGCGATCCTGCTCGTCGAGCAATATCTCGATTTCGCGCTCGCGCTCGCCGACCGGATCCTGATCATGGACCGCGGCCGGATCGTCCTCGAGGGCGACCGCGCGAGCCTCGACCTCGACGCCGCCCGCCGCTTCCTCACCGTCTGACCGGGACCGGTCGCACCGCGGCCCGGGTGGCGCCGTTTTCCACCGGCCGGGATCACCCTCCCGCTCGGCCGCCGGCCGCGGCGATCGTCTCGGCCATCGCGACGAGCGCCTGCGCCTGGCGGATCGAGGCGATGTCGATCAGCCGCCCGTCGAGCTGGACCGCGCCCTTGCCCTCGCGCTCGGCCTGTTCCATCGCCGCCAAGATCCGCCGCGCCTTCTCCACCTCGGCCGCGGGGGGAGTGAAGACCGCGTTGGCGAGCCCCACCTGCGAGGGGTGGATCGCCCACTTGCCCTCGCAGCCGAGTGCTGCCGCCCGGCGCGCCTGCGCTTCGAACCCTTCCGGATCCTTGAAGTCGCCGAACGGCCCGTCCACGGGGCGCAGGCCGTGGGCGCGGGCCGCCACCACGATCCGTGCGAGCGCGTAGTGCCAGGGATCGCCCCAGTGGCGCTGGCGCGGACCGTCCGCGGGAGCGTCCGTGAGCACGACGTAATCCGGGTTCGCCCCGCCGATCCCGGTGGTCCGCGCTCGGGTGCTCGCGGCATAGTCGGCCACCCCGAAATGGAGCGACTCGTTGCGCGGCGAGGCGCCGGCGATCGCCTCCACGTTCGTCATCCCGAGCGCGGTCTCGATGATCAGCTCGAAGCCGACCCGCTTCTTCCGCCGCTTCGCGGTCTCGATCTGGGTCACGAGCATGTCGACGGCGTAGACGTCGGCCGCGGTGCCGACCTTGGGGATCATGATCAGATCGAGCCGCTCGCCGGCCTGCTCGAGGACGTCGACCAGATCGCGGTACATCCAGGGTGTGTCGAGACCGTTGATCCGCACCGAGAGCGTCTTCGCCCCCCAGTCGATCTCGTTGATCGCGGCGATGACGTTCTTGCGCGCCTGCTCCTTCTTGTCCGGGGCGACCGCGTCCTCGAGGTCGAGGAAGACGATGTCGGCGGCCCCCTTGGCCGCCTTCTCGAAGAACTGCGGCGAGGAGCCGGGTACGGCGAGCTCGGAGCGGTTGAGGCGGCTCGTACGCACGGGGACCTGGGTGAAGCTCACGTCTCCTCCTCCGGGACCGCGGGCGATCGGCTCCGACCGCGGCCCCGTGCCAGCGGGTGGTGGGTCTCGACGACCGCCGAGAGCCGGCGCGTCTGGAGGTGGGTATAGACCTGGGTCGTCGCGATGTCGGCGTGACCCAACAGCGCCTGGACCGCCCGCAGATCCGCGCCGCGCTCCAGCAGGTGGGTGGCGAAGGCGTGGCGGAGTACGTGCGGCGAGATCCGCGCGGGCTCGAGGCCGGCGCGCGGGGCGAGCGCCTTGAGGAGCTGGAGGAGGCGCTGGCGCGTCAGATGGCCGCTGCGGCCTGTCGAGGGAAACAGGAAGCGGATGCTGCGCGCCCCGGCGAGGAAGGCCGGACGCGCTTCGAGCCAGCGTTCGAGGCAGACGCGAGCCGGTCCGCCGAGCGGCACGATCCGCTCCTTGCCGCCCTTGCCGCGGACCAGGAGGTGAGAACGGTCGGCGGCGATCGCCGAGAGCGGCAGGCCCACCAGTTCGGAGACCCGCAACCCGGTCGAGTAGGCGAGCTCGAGCAGGGTGAGGAGCCGCAGCCCCCGCACGCTCGAATCGGCCCGCGCGGCCTCGATCAGCGCCAGCACCTCGGCCTCCGAGAGGAGCCGCGGCAGGGGCGGCGAGCGCTTGGGCGGATCGAGCCCGGCGGTCGGATCGTCGCGCCGGTGCCCCTCGAGGTAGAGGAAGCGGAAATAGGTGCGGAGTGCCGCGAGCCGCCGGGCGAGGGTGGCGGCCTGCAGGCCGGCCGCGGTCTCGGCCCGCAAGAACGTCCGCAGATCGTCTTCGGTCGCCGCCTCGAGGGCGGTCCCGGTCGCGGCGAGATGGGCTCGCGCCCGCTCGAGGTCCCGCCGGTAGGCCTCGAGGGTGTGCCCCGAGGCGCCGCGCTCGACGGCGAGCATCTCGAGGAACGGCTCGATCACCGGCCCGGCCCGGAACGGCTCAACGGGGCAGCCGCTCGTCCGGGATGACGAGCTCGACCGGCCGGGTGGGCGGTGGGATGTCCCAGGTCAAGAGGAATATCAGGCCCCCCAGGACCAGGATCAGCGGCACGAAGAGGAGCAGACGGCGGATCATCGGGACGCCTTGCATCGCCGGCCGCACCGCCGCATCTCTGGGCGAGACCGGCACGCGACGGCGCTCGCGGAAGGGAACGGGGCACGAGGGTTGCCGCGCGGCGGCGAGCCGGGCTTATATCGGGTGCGACCGGGCGATTCAACGGCAGGTCGGGTGGGGCAGGACTCGTCCGGCGAAGGAAGATCCAGCGCGTCGACGCCGCCGGCAGCGGCGGCCCAGCGGCGCGTCGTGCTCGTGGGGCTCATGGGTGCAGGCAAGACCTCGGTCGGGCGGCGGCTCGCCAAGGCCATGGGTGCTCCCTTCGTCGATGCCGACGAGGAGATCGTCGCCGCCGCCGGGATGAGCATCGCCGACATCTTCGAGACCTATGGCGAGCCCGTCTTCCGCGACCTCGAGCGCCGGGTGATCGCCCGCCTGCTCGACGGCCCGCCGGGTGTCCTGGCTCTGGGCGGCGGCGCCTTCGTCGACCCCGAGACCCGCGCTCGCGTCAAGGAACGGGCCGTCTCGATCTGGCTCGATGCCGACATCGACACGCTGGTCGAGCGCACCGCGCGCAAGCGGGCGAGCCGGCCGTTGCTCAAGGACGGTGACCTGCGCGCCAAGCTCGAGACCCTCATGCGCGAGCGCCGACCGATCTACGCTCAAGCCGACCATCGGGTCGAGAGCGGCGCCCGCCCACCCGAGGACATCGCCGCCTCGATCCTCGAGCTGCTCGCGGAGGAGAAGCCTTGAGCCTGCGAACCGTGCCCGTGGCGCTCGGCGAGCGCGGCTACCAGATCCTGGTCGGCCGCGGCCTGCTCGAGCGGGCGGGCGAGCTGTTGGCCGACGTCCTCGAGGGGCCCGACGCGGTCCTCGTGACCGACAGCAACCTGCTCGCCACGGACCTCCCCGGCAGGGTCGGCCGCGGCCTCGAGGCGGCCGGCCTGCGCTACCGCACCGTGGCCGTGCCGGCCGGCGAGGCGAGCAAGAGCATGGAGCGGCTCGCAGCGCTCCTGGACGCGATCCTCGAGGGCGGTGCCGACCGCAGGCTCGCCGTGCTCGCCCTGGGCGGCGGCATGGTGGGCGATCTCGCCGGCCTCGCCGCGGCCTTGCTCCTGCGCGGCGTGCCGCTCGTTCAGCTGCCGACCTCGCTCCTCGCCCAGGTCGACAGCTCGGTCGGCGGCAAGACCGCGGTCAACAGCCGCTTCGGCAAGAACCTCGTGGGCGCCTTCCATCAGCCCCGCCGGGTGCTGGTCGACGTCGACGCGCTCGCGAGCCTGCCGCGGCGCGAGCTGCTCGCGGGCTGGGCCGAACTCGTGAAGCACGCCTTCATCAAAGACCGCGCGCTGTTCGAGTGGCTCGACGAGCGGGCCTCGGCGATCCTCGCGGGCGATCCCGAACTCCGGATCGAAGCGATCGCCCGCTCGGTCGCGATCAAGGCCGCGGTCGTGGGCGCCGACGAGCGCGAGATCGGCGGCGAGCGGGCACTGCTCAATTTCGGCCACACTTTCGCCCACGCCTACGAGACCTTGACCGGCTACGGTGCCGAGCTGCTGCACGGCGAGGCCGTGGCGCTCGGCATGAGCCGGGCCTTCGCTCTCTCGGCCCGGCTCGGCCGCTGCCCGGCCGAGGACGCCCGCACGGCCCGAGCCCATCTCGCCCGGGTCGGACTGCCGGTGCGGGCCTCGGCCGTCCGCCGCGGCGGCTTTCCGGTCGAGGAGACGATCGCGCTCATGCGCCGCGACAAGAAAGCCGCCGGCGGCCGGCTGACCTTCGTGCTCTCCGCCGGGATCGGCCGGGCCGAGCTCGCCCGCGACGTTCCCGAGGCCGAAGTCCGCGCGCTGCTCGCCGCCGATGACTGAGGGCGACCATCCCCGATCAGCCGGCACGGGCCGCCCGCGGCGGTCGCTCGGGCCGGTGCCGTGACGACGCTCCTCCTGATCGTCTTGTTGCTCGCCGCCAACGCCTTCTTCGTGGCGGCCGAGTTCGCCCTCGTGCGGGTCCGCTCGCTGCGGCTCGACGAGCTCGCCGAGCGGGGCAGCCGGCGGGCCCGGCTCGCCCGTCGGATCCTGCCGCATCTCGAGGCCTATCTGGCGGCCTGTCAACTCGGCATCACCATGGCCTCGCTCGGCCTGGGTTGGGTCGGCGAGCCCTTCGTGGCGGCCCTGCTCGAGCCGCTCTTCGCGCTCCTGGGGCTCGGCGAGCGGCTGTTGCACACCGTGAGCTTCCTCGCCGGCTTCCTCCTCTTCTCCGCACTCCACATCGTGGTGGGCGAGCAGGTGCCGAAGACGCTGGCCATTCGCCGGGCGGAAGCGGCGACCCTCTGGGTGGCGGTGCCGCTCGAGACCTTCTTCCGCGCCATGTACCCGCTCAACTGGCTCCTGAACGCCGCCTCGCGGCGCCTCTTGCGCCTTCTGGGCGTGGGCGAGGCGGCTCCGGCCGAAGTGGTCTCGACCACCGAGCTCAAGAGTCTGATCGGCCTGTCCCGGCGCTACGGCGCGGTCGCCAAGCACGAGCACGACATGCTGGGAGCGGTCCTCGATCTCGCCGAGGTCGAGGTCGGTGCGGTCATGACCCATCGCCGCGACATGGTCACCCTCGACGCCGACCAGCCGATGCCGGAACTCCTGCGCCAGATCCGGGCCTCGAGCTTCACCCGCTTCCCGGTCTGGCGCGGCGATCCCGATCAGATCGTCGGCATCCTCGACGCCAAGCGCCTCCTGGGATTGCTCGACGAGCACGGGCGGCTGCCCGAGCGGATGAAGTTGGACGAGCTCCTCACCCCGCCCTGGTTCATCCCCGACACCACCGCCCTCTACCAGCAGCTCCTCGCCTTCCGGCAGCGTCGCCAGCACCTGGCGCTGGTGGTCGACGAGTACGGCACGCTCATGGGGCTCGTCACCCTCGAGGACATCGTCGAGGAGATCGTGGGCGACATCGCCGACGAGCGCGACCGCGAGAGCCCGGCCGTGCGGCCCGACCCCGAGGGCCGGGTGGTGGTCGACGGCCGTACCCCCGTCCGCGACCTCAACCGCCAGTGCGACTGGGCGCTGCCGGAGGACGAGGCGGTGACCGTCGCCGGCCTCGTCATGCGGGTGGCACGCCGGATCCCCCGCGAGGGCGAGGAGGTCCTGGTCGCGGGCTACCGGATCACCGTGCTCGAACGCCGTCGCCACCGGCTGGTCCGGCTCGCGGTCCGGCCACCCGAGGCCGAAGCCGAGGCCGCCTGAGCCGACCGCCGGACGACCGCGGACCGCCCGCGCCATCGCCCGTCGTCCGCTGCGCCCCGGCCGCCGACCGCCCCGTCGCCCGGCATCGTCCGGCCGTTACTCGACGAGCCAGGGGCCGAGATTGTCGCGCACCGCGACCTCGAGCGCGTCCTCGAGCTGGTCGAGCACGTCGGCCGCGAGTGCTCGGGCACCCTCGTCGCGGCGAGTGATCGAGCTGCCGGCCGGCAGCGCCCGGGCTCGCTGGACGGCGACGCGGGTGCGGGCGAGTTCGCGACCGTCGGCCTCGAGGATGCGGACGCGGACCGCCACCGCCCCCTCCTGGGCGAAGGTCGGCTCCCGGGTGACGAGGCCCGTCATGCCCCCCTGCCGGCCGGCCGCCAGCCGCTCCGTGAGCGCCGCCTGCTCGAGATCGAGCCGGGCGACGGGCGTCCCGCCGGCCGCCACGAGCCGCGCCCGCAGCCGCGCCCGGACCGCTTCGGCGAGCTCGCGCGAGCGCCGCTCGTCGATGAAGTTGGCGGACGGGAGCGGCGCCGGCGGATCGCCGTCGAGCAGCGCGCCGACCGCGAGCCGGATCGGCGGCCGTGCCGCGCGGGGCTCGCGGGCCGTTCCCGACGGGCCGGTGCAGCCGGCGAAGGCCACGGCCAGAAGGCCGATGGCGCCGCGGCGCGGGATCGCGATCGGGCGGGTCTCGGCCGAGCGCCGCCCCTCGGTTCTGCCCCGCGGCTCGGCCCTGCTGCCCGTCTCGGCCCGGCTGCCGGTCCCCGCCTCGCTCCCGCTCTCGGCCATGCCTCAATGTCTCCGGCCGGCGACGAGGCCGGCGATCGCCGCCTCGTCGAAGCTGTAGACCCGGTTGCAGAATTGGCAGGTGACCTCGACCCTCCCGTCGGGCAACCGCATCTCGGCGAGGGCCTCGGCCGGGAACCGCCGCAGCATCGCCCGCACGCGGTCCTCGGTGCAGGAGCAGCCGGCCTCGAGCGGGAGGGCCGTGTAGACCCGCACGCCGGTCTCGTGGAACAGGCGGTAGAGGACCGTGTCCGGGTCGACCGCGGGTCCGGTGAGCTCGGCCTCGGTCGCGGTCTCGAGCAGGAGCATGGCCTCGCGCCAAGCCTCCTGTGCCGCCTCCTCCTCGGCACCCGGGGCCGCCGGCAGGGCCTGCAGGACGATCGCACCGCCGTGCCAGGAGCGCGAGCGCGCGTCCCGCGCGACCGCGAGCTTGATGCCCGTGCGGATCTGCTCGGAATGGCGGAAATAGGCGAGCATGGCCTCGGTCAGGCTGCGCCCCTCGAGCGAGACGATACCCTGTTGCAGCTCGCCACCGACCCGGGTCTGGTCGACGGTGAGCGCCACCAGTCCCTCGCCCAAGAGGTCGCGGCCGCCCTCGCGGTCTCCGATCGCCGCCGCATCGAAGCTCGCATAACCCCGCATGCGACCGTGGTTGGTGCAGTCGGCGACCATGAAGCCGACCGGCCCGTCACCGCGGACCTGGAGGCTGAACAGGCCGTCGAACTTGAGGCCGCCCGCGAGCCCGCCGGCGAGCACCAGGAGCTCGGCCAACAACCGGCTCACGGGCTCGGGGTAGGCGTGCGCCTCGAGCACCCGGTCGAGCGTCCGGCCGAGCCGCACGAAGCGGCCGCGCAGGCCGGAGCCCTCGAGCTGGAAGGGGCGCAGCAGATCGGAGGAGGCGGGGATGCGGTCGGCCTGGTCCATGGTCGCGGCGATCCGGCGAGGGTCCACGTCCACCATGGTCGATCCGGCCGCGCGCGCCAAGCCGCTCAGCCGCCGAGGCACCAGGCGAGGATCGCCTTCTGGGCGTGCAGCCGGTTCTCGGCCTCGTCGAAGACGACCGACTGCGGACCGTCGATCACCTCGGTGGTGACCTCCTCGCCCCGATGGGCCGGCAGGCAGTGGAGGAAGAGCGCGTCGGGCTTGGCCGCGTCCATGAGCCGACGGTCGACGCGGTAGGGGGCCAAGAGGGCGTGGCGCCGCTCGACCTCGACATCGCCCATCGACACCCAGGTGTCGGTCAAGACCGCATCGGCGTCCCGCACCGCTTCGAAGGGGTCGCGGAGGATCCGGACCCGGCCCTGATGCGCCTCGACCCAGCGCAGGAGCTCGGGCTTGGGTGCCATCTCGGCCGGGCAGGCGAGATCGAGGCGGAAGCCCAAGCGGACCGCGGCGTGGATCAGCGAGGTGGCGACGTTGTTGGCGTCGCCCGACCAGGCGAGCTTGAGCTCGCGGATCGGCCCCTTGCGCTCCTCGATGGTCATGACGTCGGCCACGATCTGGCAGGGATGCGAGGCGTCGGTCAGGCCGTTGATCACCGGCACGCCGGCGTGGGCCGCCATCTCGAGGAGCTTGGTATGGGCGTCGGTGCGGATCATGATCGCATCGACGTAGCGCGAGAGCACGCGGGCGGTGTCGGCGATCGTCTCGCCGCGGCCGAGCTGCATGTCGCGGGAGGAGAGGACGACCGCGTCGCCGCCGAGCTTCTTGGCGGCGACCTCGAAGGAGACCCGGGTGCGGGTGCTCGGCTTGTCGAAGATCATGGCGAGGATCCGGCCCGCCATCGGCCGCGCCGGATCACCCGCTTTGAAGGCCTTGGCGCGCTCGAGGATGGATCGGAGTTCGTGCGGCTCGAGCGCGTCGAGGTCGAGGAAATGGCGAATCATGCCGCCTTCGCCCGGAGCGTCTCGGCCAGGATCGCACAACCCTGCTCGATCTCGGCCTCGCTGATCGTCAAGGGCGGCAACAGGCGGAGCACGTTGTCGGCCGCCGGCACGGTCAGGAGCCCGGCGGTGCGCAACTCCGCCGCCACCTCGCCGTTGGGCCGCGCCGTCTTGATGCCGACCATGAGGCCGAGGCCGCGCACCTCGAGGATCGCGCCGCCGAGCCGTGCCGCGGTCTCCTCGACCCGGCGGCGGAACAGGGCGCCCTTGGCCGCCACGCTCTCGAGGAAGCCCTCGGCCAGCATGACGTCGAGGACGGCGTTGGCCACCGCACAGGCCAGAGGGTTGCCGCCGAAGGTCGAGCCGTGGGCGCCGACGGTCATGCCCGAGGCCGCCTCGCCGGTCGCCAGGAAAGCGCCGATCGGGAAGCCGCCGCCCAGGCCCTTGGCGATCGCCACCACGTCCGGCCGCACCCCGAGGGCCTCGTGGGCGAAGAGCCGGCCGGTCCGGCCCATGCCGGTCTGGACCTCGTCGAACACGAGGAGGCAGCCCTCGCGGTCGCAACGCTCGCGCAAGCCCCGCAGGCAGTCCACCGGCACGGGCCGAATACCGCCTTCGCCCTGGATCGGCTCGACCATGACCGCCGCCGTCTCGGGGCCGATCGCCCGCTCGAGCGCCTGGTGGTCGCCGAAGGGTACGATGTCGAAACCGGGCAGGAGCGGCTCGCACCCCTCGGTGAGCTTCTTCGAGCCGGCGGCCGAGATCGCCGCCATGGTGCGGCCGTGGAAGGCGCCCTCGAAAGTGACGATGCGGTGCCGCTCGGGCCGGCCCTTGGCCCACCAGTAGCGGCGGACGAGCTTGATGCAGCCCTCGATCGCCTCGGCCCCCGAGTTGCAGACGAACACGGTCTCGGCGAAGGAGTGGGCGACGAGCCGGTCGGCCAGCCGCTCCTGCTGCTCGATGCGGTAGAGGTTGGAGACGTGCCAGAGCCGGGCCGCCTGCTCCTGCAGGGTCTTCACCAGGTGCGGGTGGCAGTGACCGAGGCCGGTGACGGCGATCCCGCTGCCGAAGTCGAGATAGGCCTTGCCGCGTCGGTCGTACAGCCAGCTGCCCTCGCCGCGCTCGAAGACGATGTCGATCCGATTGTAGACCGGCAGAAGGGAAGGCACACTGCTGTTGCGCATGGCTCGGCCCGAAGCTGCCCGCCGCGGGCCCCCGGGCCCGCGCGCGAGAGCGCGACAGTGGCGCCCGTCGCGGGCGAGCGCAAGCCGGCGCGCTTCCCTCGAGCTCGGGTTCGTTCCGTCGACCGGGCCCACGGCGCGCCGTCCGGTTCAGGCGAAGGCGCCGTCGGGCGGGTCGGCGTGCGGCGGGAGCGGTACGCCGAGCTCGCGGGCGTGCCTGAGCCAGGCCTCGCGCGCCTGCCGCGCCCGACCGACGGCGTGGTGGGCCTCGGCCTCGGCACCGAGCCGACGCAACAGCCGGCGCAGCTCGGGGTTCGGCTCGGGGCCCTCCGGCTCGTCGGGCTCGCCGGGCGGCGGCGCGGCCGGCGCCTCGAAACGGTCGTTCGGGTCGGTCGCGGGCGGGCCGCTCGCCGGTGCGGCCACCGCCTCCGTCCGCCAGGCCGGATGATCGGCCCCCGGGTCGAGACCGGCGCGTGCCCAATGGGCGAGGACGCGGGCGTGCTCCGCCGGATCGTCGATGCGGCGCAGCTCCTCGAGGACCCGCCAACGATCGGCCGGGCAGACCCATTCGGCGGTGAGCGAGGCCATGGGGCGCCGCCCCGTGCCGGGCGGCACGACCCAGGCCTCGTAACCGACCGCGTCCCAGAGCGCGCGCGTCTCGGGGTCGAAGGTCGCGATCAGGGCTTCCACGGCCGCGGCCTCGGACCCCACGGGCGAGCCCGGGTCGAGCCCGGGGGCCGATCGGGCGCGGCTCGGCGGAGCGAGCAGGCGGGCGAGACGGGCAGCCTCGAGCGGGCGTCCCTCGCGCAGGAGCCGCTCGGCACTGGCGCGGGCGAGGGCGTGGAGGTCGAGGGCGGCCGCCGCAGCGGGCTCGGCGACGGGTGCTGCTACCGTCGTGGCCGGCTCCCGGTCGAAGCGGCTCGGATCGGCGGGCTCGCCGGCAGCCTCCAGGGCCTGCGCGGCGGAAGCGTCGTCGGCCGCGCCGCCCGTCGCGGCGTCACCGCCCGCGGAGGCGGCGGCAGGGAGGGGCGGGAGGTCCGGTTCCCGCGGGCGATCGACGAGCGAGGCGGCCGGGCTTTCGGGCACCGGGCCGGGCCCGGTGGCGGCGGCCTCCTCGGGCGGCGGCTCGGCCCCGCTTCCCGCGTCCGGCTCGGCCTCGAGCAGGTGCAAGGCGCGCAACAGGAAGCGCTCGAGTCGGCCCTGGTGGCGCAGGAGCGTGGAGAGCTCGGGCAGGCGGGTGAGGGCGGCGGGCAGTCCCGGGTCCGGGTCGAGGCGGCCGAGCGGCGGGCGCGGCGGCAGCGCGTGCAGGATCGCCTCGAGCCGCTCGGCGCGACGCAGCTTCCAGGTCGCGGCGGCGAGCCGCTCGACGAGGAGGGCCCGGCTCGGCCGGTCGGGTCGGTATTCGGCGAAGAGCGCGCTGCGCAGCCGCTCGAGCGCGGCCGGGTCCTCGCCCGGGGCGAGGAGATGGACGGTGGCGTCGAGGCCGTGGCGGAAGGCGTTCCTCGAGGCGCGGGCCTTGCCGGCGGCCGTGACCGGGCCGCGCGAGCGGGCACCGTTCAGCCGGGCGGCGGCGCGCTGGGCCTCGGAACGGGGAAGGGTGGGGCGATCGTCGAGCATCGGGGGATCCGGATCGGGGGCCGACGCGGGGGCGGCGCGCCCGGTCCTTGTACTAGGAATTTACTCGTTTGTCGACGGTGGAGGTCGGGCGGAGCGCGGCCGACGGGCGTCGACGGTCGGTTAACCTTTCCGCGGCAGACTGCGCCGCGAGCGGCGGTTCGGCGGGGTAGCGGGGCAGAGGAGCTTCGGCGTGAGCGCGGGGAGCACGGGCGACAGGGCAGCGGGCGGACGCAGAGCGGCCCGACCGGGCCGGGCGGGGACGGTCCGAGGCGGAGCGGGCGAGCCCCGCCGGCGGCGTTCGACGGCCATGCCGCCGCGGCGGTTGCGGCGGCGGGGGAAGAGCGGCATGATAACGTCGTCAGGGGCGCTCCGGCGCACGGGGAGGCGAGCATGGGCAGGCTCTTGAGCGCGGCCGAGGTGCGCGCTTATGAGGAGAACGGATTCCTCTTCCCGATCCGGGTCATGAGCGAGGAGGAAGCGCGCGCCTATCGCCGGCGGCTCGAGGCGGCCGAGGCGTCGGGGGACCCGGAGATCGGCCGCTATCTGCGGACCAAGGCGCATCTCGTCTTCACCTGGTGCGACGAGCTGATCCGGCATCCGAAGATCCTCGATGCGGTCGAGGACGTGATCGGGCCCGACATCCTCTGCTGGTCGTCGGGCTTCTTCAACAAGGAGGCGAAGGACCCGGCCTATGTCTCCTGGCACCAGGATCTGACCTATTGGGGGCTCGAGCCGGCCGATATCGTCACCGCCTGGCTCGCGCTCTCGCCCGCCACGCCCGAATCGGGCTGCATGAAGTTCTGGCCGGGTAGCCACAAGTTCGACATCCTGCCGCACGAGGACACCTTCGCCGAAAAAAACCTGCTCTCGCGCGGCCAGGAGATCCGGGTCGAGGTCGACGAAGAGAACATCGTGTTCGACGAGCTGCGGCCGGGCGAGATGTCGCTCCATCACGTCAAGCTCGTGCACGGCTCGGAGCCCAACCGTTCGACCGACCGGCGGATCGGCTTCGTGATCCGCTACGTGCCGACCCGGGTCCGCCAGGTGGTCGGTCGGACCGACAGCGCCACGCTCGTGCGCGGGGTCGACCGCTACGGTCATTTCGAGCCCGAGCGGCGGCCGGCCGCCGACCTCGAGCCCGAAGCACTCGCGCATTACCGAGAGGTGATGGATCGGCTGAACCGGGTTCTCTACCGGGGAACCGGGAAGGTGGAGGCGCGACCCGGGGCCATGTGAGCCCGCGGGCGGACGCGAGGGAGGCTCGAGGATGGTCACACGACGCGGTCTGGTCCTGGGCGTGGTGGGCGCGACGGCCGTCTCGGGAGCTGCACGCAGGGTGCGCGCGGCCGCCGAACATCGCTGGAAGTGGCAGAGCTTCTGGCAGCCGAACACGGTCAACCAACTGGCCTTCGAGCGCTTCGCGGCGCGGGTGAAAGAGCGGTCGGGCGGGCGGATCGAGATCGAGGCGTTGCCGGTCAACGCCGTGGTGCCGCCGGGCGAGGTGCTCGATGCGGTCCGCGCGGGCGTGCTGCAGGGCGCCAACGGCGGCACCGGTTATTACGTCGGCAAGGACCCGGCCTTCGCGCTCCTGGCCGATCTCAACTGCGCCTGGGAAAATCCCGATCAGCTGATCGGCTGGTACTACGAAGGCGGCGGCAACGCGCTCGCCCGCGAGCTCTACGCCCGCTTCGGGTCCTATTACCTCGGCCCCGTGCTGTGGGGCATGGAATCGATCCCGACCAAGAAGCCGTTGCGATCGATCGCCGATTTCAAGGGCCTCAAGATGCGAGCGCCCGAAGGGCTGGGGGCGGCGATCTGGGCCAAGCTCGGCGTGGGCGTGATCACCCTGCCGGGTACCGAGGTCTACACCGCCCTCGAGCGCGGTCGGATCGAGGCGACCGACTGGGGCTCGATCGGCATGAACGACCAGCTCGGCTACGGCAAGATCGCACCTTTCGCGATCTATCCGGGCATCCATTCGATGCCGGCCTCGGACGTGACCATCAAGCTCGACATCTGGGAGAAGCTGCCCCAGGACCTCAAGACGATCCTGCTCGAGGAGACGGTCGAGTTCAACCGCCACAGCCTCGAGGTCAACGAGAAGCTCGACCGCGAAATGGTCGCCAAGCGCGATCCGACGACTCTGATCGCCTGGGGGCCGGCCGAGCGGCGCGAGTTACGCGAGGTCGCCCGCACGGTCTGGGAGGAGTGGGGCAAGAAGAGCCCGATGGCCCAGAAAGTCTACGACAGCTATCTCGCCTACATGAAGAAGACCGGACTGCTCTGAGGCCCCGACGGTGGGGCGGTGGGGGGCCGGCTCCCGCCCCGCCCCGACCGCGGAAGGAAGACGACGCGGCCCTGATCGCGGGGCGCGGCGGACGGGGGCGAGCCGCATTCGGAGGACGGGACCGGGGGCGGGGGAGGCGAGGTGTGGCATGGCGAATGCCGTTCCGGGGAGGGCCGCTGGACCCTTCTCGGCGAGGGCGAGGCCTCGACGGCTTCGGGGTGCCCGACCGGGGTGCCGTGCGCGGCGGCGGTCGCTCTCGGTCGACATGTTCGGGGATCGGCGGATCGGGACGGCGCGCGCGGGGCGTCGCCGCCGGATCGTTCGGATCGGGTCCGGCTCCATCCGCGCCGGTCCCGACCTCGAAGGCGAGTCGGCGGGCTCGGGGAAGGGGGACGGAGCCCGCCGAGCCCGCGGGTTCGAGGGACGGCACGGCAGGCCGCGACCGAGCGGCGAGGGAGGGCGGGCATGCAGCGGACCGCTCGGGCGTGGCGAAGGTCGCGGTTTCTTCCCGTGCACCGCCCGCGCGGGAGGAGGTGAGCTCGCCCCGCCGGTCCAGCGAAGAGCGGGAGGCGCCGGAGGGACCCCGTTCGATTCGGCCCGGGATCCGGGCGGGAGGGGCACGAGCGTGGAGGCCGCAGACGAGCGTCGCACGCCGCGGGCGTTGCGGGAGCGGGTGGTGCGGTCGGGCGACGCGGTCGGCCACCGTGCCGCCGCTCCGGCGGGAAGGGGGAGGGACCGCCGGGCCGGTCCAGCGAAGAGCGGGATGTCCCGGCCCGACCCGGGCTCGCCGGGTCCCGTTCTGCGGCCGGTGGCCCGTCTCGGCCGCGGCGATGGGCCGGAGTTTCGCCTGGTCGCGGCGGCCGGACCGTCGGGCGAGCGCGAGGCGGTCGAGGCTCGCCACGGGAGCGGACACCGTGCGGATCCTGCCGCCCGAGGCGGGTCGACGGGTCGATCGCCTCGCGCGAGGCGAAATCGTCGGGTCCTCGCGGGCCGGGCGCTCCTCCTGCGCCCGGTCACGGCTCGGCTCGCGGGCCGGGCGGGGCGGATCGGGCGGGTTCGCCGAGCCTGTGCCGCGGGGTCCGGGCCGGGCTGCCTCGCCTGCGCGGGCACGGTTCCGCCGGCACGTCGGCACGGCTCGTTTCGCCCGCGGCGGGACGATGGGGCGGCTCGGACGCGGAGGCAGAGGCGCTGCCGGGCCGAGGGGGCCGAGTGCGATGGCGTGGCCCGACCGGCGTACGCCGGGTGTCGTTCCGCGGTCGCTGGCCTGCCCGAGCCGAGGCGATCCTTCCGAGTTTCGGCTGGCCCGAGCGGCCGGACCGCCGCGCGGGCGCAGCGAGTCGAGGCTCGCTGCCGCAGCGGACGGCGACGCTACGGCTCGGGCCCCGCTCGGGGAAGCGGTCGGCCGCGGCCGTCGTCGATGGAACCGGTCGGCCGGTCGGGGCGGCGTCCGGCTCTCCGCCAAGTCGCGCGGGAGACATTCGAAGCGGCTTCGGTGCGGATGCGGCCGGCCGAGGGGAAAAGTCCCGGGAGACGGATGATCGACCGAGATGGTCCGCGCGTGGCGGAAGCTTCGAGGACCGCGGGGGCGCGCGGCGCTCCCGAGCCTCGTGCTGGATGCGGGTGGCTGCGGCCGATGACGGGCGGTCTCGGCCACCCGGGAGAGCCGACACCGGGTCGCAGGGCTTTCGCGCGGGTCCGGGGGGACCGCGACGGCTGGCCCGCCGATCGCGAGAGGTAACGGTCGGTGCGAGCAGGGGAGGGGCGGATGGAGACGGGCGGGCCCGAGGGGGCGATCGAGCGATGGTCGCGCCGTACCGGTGAGGTCTGCGCCTGGCTGTTCCTGCTCGCGGCCCTGCTCACCGGCTACGAGGTGATCTCCGCCTCGCTGTTCGCCGCACCGACGATCTGGGTCCACGACCTCACCACCATGCTCTGCGTGATCGGGTTCCTCGTGGGCGGCGCCTATGCCCAGGCACGCCGCGAGCACATCCGGATCACCTCGCTCTACGACCTCTTGCCGGCCGGCGCTCGACGCGTCTGCGATGTCCTGGGCCTCGCCCTCGCCACGTTCTACGCAGCCGTGCTCGCCTGGTTCACGGGCGCCCAGGCGCTCGAATCCGTGCTGATCTGGGAGATGAGCGGGCACGCCTGGAACTTCCCCATGCCGGTGGTCGTCCGGATCGCCTTCTTCCTGGGCTCGGTGCTGCTCCTCGCCCAGCTCGCGGCCCATCTGAACGAGGTCCTTCGCCGGCCTCGGAGTGCACGGCCTTGAGCATCGAGCTCGTCACGCTCGCCATGGTGGGGGCGCTCTTCCTGCTCCTCGCCATCGGCATGCCCATGGCCTTCGCGCTGGGTGCGATCGGCGTGGGCTTCACCCTCGCCTTCTTCGGCTTCGACGCACTCCTGTTGATCTCGAGCCGGATCTACGGCTTCGTCACCAACTACGTCCTCCTCTCGGTCCCGATGTTCCTCTTGATGGCCACCATCATGGACCGGAGCGGGGTGGCGAGGGACCTCTATTCCGCGATGAGCGTCTGGGCCGGGCGGACGCCGGGCGGGGTAGGGCTCATGACGCTCGTCGCCGCGGTGCTGATGGCCGCTACGACGGGGATCATCGGCGGCGAGGTGATCCTCCTGGGCCTCGTGGCCCTCCCCCAGATGCTCCGGCTCGGCTACGATCGCAGGCTCGCGATCGGGATCGTGTGCGGCGGCGGCTCGCTCGGCACCATGATCCCCCCCTCGATCGTCCTCGTCTTCTACGGCCTCACCGCCAACGTCTCGATCGGTGATCTGTTCCTCGCGGCGATCGTCCCCGGGCTGCTCCTGGCCGGGCTCTACGCCCTCTACGTGCTGGCCCGCTGCCTGCTCGACCCGAGCGCCGGGCCGCCGCTGCCCGAGGCCGAGCGGGCGATGCCGCTCGCCGAGAAGCTCGCGATGCTGAAGAGCCTCGTTCTGCCGATCGGCATCGCCTTCTCGGTGCTCGGCACGATCTATCTGGGGCTCGCCGCGGTCACCGAGGCGGCCGCCATGGGGGTGTTGGGTGTGATCCTCGCCGCCTGGCTGCGCGGCGAGCTCTCCTGGTCGATGCTGCGGGACGCCTCGCGGCAGACGATGGCCGCCTGCGGGCTGCTTCTCTGGCTCACCTTCGGCGCCACCGCGCTGATCGGGGTCTACAATCTGTTGGGCGGGATCGCCTGGATGCGCTCCGCGATCGGCTACCTGCCCTACGAGCCCTGGGTCGTGATCCTCATCATGATGGTGATCCTCGCGATCATGGGCTGCTTCATCGATTGGATCGGCATCTTGTTGTTGACCATGCCGGTCTTCGTGCCGATCGTCGAAACGCTCGGCTACGACAAGGTCTGGTTCGGTGTACTCTTCTGTTTGAATATGCAGATGAGTTATCTGTCACCGCCCTTCGGCCCGGCCTGCTTCTACCTCAAGGGCGTAGCACCGCCCGAAATCACGCTGCAGGAGATCTTCGCCGCGGTCTGGCCCTTCATGATCCTCCAGGCGATCGCGATCCTGCTGCTCGTGTCTTTTCCCGACCTCGCCCTCTGGCTGCCGCGGACCCTCCAGGGCTGAGTCCCTCCCCTCGGCCGGTCGCCGGGCATGCCGGGGCCGCGCTTGTCGTGCCTGCGGGCCGGGCCTAGCCTCGCCCGCGGACGGAGCGGAGGGACGCGATGAACCGGGCCAACGAGCGGATCTGCTACTTCAACGGCAAGTACGTGCCCGAGAGCGAGGTCCGCGTCCCCTTCCGCGATACGAGCTGGGTCTATGGCGACGGCGCCTTCGACATGACCCGGACCTTCGGCCACAAGATCTTCCGCCTCGCCGAGCACATCGAGCGCTTCTACCGCTCGCTCCGCTATCTGCGGATCGACCCCGGCCTCTCGCCGGCCGAGATGATCGCGATCTCGGAAGAGGTGTTCGAGCGCAACCGGCACCTGTTGGGACCGAACGACGACTATTGGCTCGGCCAGCGGGTGAGCCGCGGCATCAAGAAGGTCGAGGGCGACAATTGGGACCATTACGGCCCGACCGTGATCGTCGAGTGCATGCCGCTGCCGCTGCGCCAGCGCGCCAAACTGTTCCGCGACGGGATCAAGGTCGTCACGCCATCGCAGCGCCGCATCGCCCCGGACATGCTCTCGCCGCGGGCCAAGACACACAATTATCTGAACCTGATCGTCGCGAGCCGGGAGGTCGAGGCCCTCGACCCCGAGGCCTGGGCGGTGCTGCTCGACGCCAACGGCAACCTGGCCGAGGGGCTCGGCTCGAACATTTTCCTCGTCCGCGACGGCACGCTCCTCACCCCGCGCGAGCAGTACGTGCTTCCGGGGGTGAGCCGGCGCACCGTGATGGAGCTCGCCGGCGAGGCCGGGATCGAGGTCGTCGAGGCCGACCTCGACCTCTACGACGCCTACAATGCGGACGAGGCGTTCTTGACCTCGACTTCGCTCTGCATCTGCCCGGTGCGCTCCGTCAACGGCAACCGGATCGGGCCCGAGGGGCGGGTCTGGGGCCCGACGACGCGACGGCTCGCCGACGCCTATATCCGACTCGTCGGTTTCGACTTCGTGAAGCAGTATCTCGATCGGATCGACGATACGGTGCCGACCCGCCCGTTCTGAGGGCCCGGGCGGTCTCCGGGACGGCGGATCGGAGGCGACGGTGCGGCTCCTCTCCCTCGAGCTCGACGGGCCGCATGCGGGCGTGCGGCTCGGGCTCGTCGAGCACGGCCCGGAAGAGGCCGCGCGCACCGTCGTCTGCGTCCACGGCCTGACCCGCAACGCCCGCGACTTCGACGCCCTCGCCGGGGCGCTCGCGGCGCGCGGTGCCCGGGTGCTCGCGATCGACGTCGTCGGTCGCGGCCGCAGCTCCTGGCTCCCCGACAAGCGTGCCTACACGGTGCCGACCTACGCGGCCCAGCTCGCCCGCGCGCTCGAGCTCCTCGGCCTCGACGCGGTCGACTGGATCGGCACGTCCATGGGCGGGCTCGTCGGCATGGCGCTCGCGGCGGCACCGGGCACGCCGATCCGCAGGCTCGTCCTCAACGACATCGGACCTTTCGTGCCGCAGGCGGCGCTCGAGATCATCCGCGGCTATGTCGGCCAGGACCCGCTCTTCGCCTCGCTCGACGAGGCCGAGGCCTATCTGCGGAAGATCCACGCACCGTTCGGGCGGCTGTCGGACGAGCAGTGGCGGCATCTGGCCGAGCATTCGGTGCGGGCGACGCCGGAGGGGCTGCGGCTGCACTACGACCCGGGCATCCGGCTGCCCTACGAAGGCCAGGCGGCGAGCGACATCGAGCTCTGGCCGCTCTGGGACGCGATCGCTGCACCCACCCTCGTCCTGCGGGGGGCGCTCTCCACGCTCCTGGGCGAGGAGACGGCACGGGCGATGCTCCGGCGGGGTCCCGAATGCGAGATCCTGGTCTTTCCGGGCTGCGGCCACGCACCGGCGCTGATGGATGCGACCCAGATCGAACCCGTGGCCGCCTGGCTGGGTTTCTGAGGCCCGCGAGCGCGCTCAGGCCGGCAGCGAGGGGCGGAAGCGGCCCTTGAGGCGCCAGCGGCGGCCGGGGCCGAGCACGCGCACGCTGGTCGCCCAGAGCCCGTTGGCGAAGGTGCGGCGGCGTACGGCGAGGCACGGGGTGCCGGGCGAAACCTCGAGCAGACGCGCCTCCTCGGGCTGCGCGGCCACCGCCTCGATCTCTTGCTCGGCCTCGATCACCCGGCCGATCGCGGTGAGGTAGGCATTCGGTGTACGGGTCCGGAAATCCTGCTCGAGATAGGCGGGAGCGTAGGCCGGGTTGACCCAGCGGTCCTCGAGTTGCAAGGGCGTTCCGTCGGCGCGGTGCAGGAGGAGGCTGTGGAATGCCTCCGCCCCCGGCTCGAGCTCGAGAGCCGCGGCGACCGGATCGGGTGCGGGGGCCGCCTCGAGCTTCAGCACCTCGGCCCGGTGGGCGCGGCCGGAGGCGCGGATCTCGGCGGCGATGTCGGGAACCAGGAGGAGCGGGACGTCGACCCGGCGTTCGGCGACGTAGGTACCGCTGCCGGCGGTGCGGACGATGAGCCCTTCTGCGGCGAGCGCGTTGAGCGCCCGGTTGGCGGTCATCCGCGCCACGCCGAAGCGGCGGACGAGCTCGTGCTCGGAGGGCACGCGCGCGCCGGGCGGCAGGCGACCTTCGGCGATCTCGGCGCGGATCGTCTCCATGATCCGCCGATAGAGCGGGGTCGGGTCCATGGCCGACGGCGGCGTCAGAAGAGCAGGCGCGGCAGCCACGTGGCGAGGCCGGGGAAGGCCGCCACGATCGCGAGCGCGAGGAGCTGGAGGACCACGAAGGGGACGATGCCGCGATAGAGGTCGCGGGCGCTCACCTCTTTCGGGGCCACGCCGGCCAGGTAGAAGAGCGCGAAGCCGAAGGGCGGGGTCAAGAAGCTCGTCTGCAGGTTGATCGCGATCAACACGCCGAGCCAGATCGGATCCATGTCCATGGCGAGCAGCACGGGGCCGACGATCGGGATGACGATGATCGTGATCTCGACGAAGTCCAAGAAGAAGCCCATGAGGAACATCACGGCCATCACCGTGGCGAGCGCGCCCCACGCTCCGCCCGGGAGCGCCGCCAGCAGTTCCTTGACGGTCTCCTCGCCGCCGAGGCCGCGGAAGACGAGGGCGAAGAGCGTGGCGCCGATGAGCGTGGCGAAGATCATCGCGGTGATGGTCGTCGTGCTCTCGCACACTCGCGCGAGCACGCCGCTCCGGGCGAGGGCGAGGAGCGCTGCGAGGAGGCCCGCGGCGAGGAGGAGGACGAGCAGGATCGCAGCGCCGGTCGCCAGCCGATCGGGAAGCGGTACGGTCTCGCGACCCAGACGGAGGTCGAAGAAGCCGCCCAGGAGCGCGAGGCCGAGGGCCGCCAGGCCGGCCCAGGGGGCGAGGCGGGCGGCGAGCCCGCCGGTGCGGCGGGCGGCGAGGAGGGTGGCGCCGACCGCACCCACCGAGGCGGCCTCGGTGGGTGTGGCGACGCCGCCCAGGATCGAGCCCAGCACGGCGACGATCAGGACGAGCGGGGGGACCAGTACGCCCAACAGGCGCCGCGCGTCGACCGTGCCGAGCTCGTCTTTCGGGATGGCCGGGGCCACCCTCGGGCTCGCCCAGGCGCGGGCGAGTTGGTAGAGGACGTAGAGGCCGACGAGCATGAGGCCGGGGATCATGGCACCGGCGAAGAGCTGGCCGACCGAAACCGTCTCGACCGTGAATTTCCCCTGAGCGAGCTGGGCCTGCTGGTAGGCGGCGGAGAGCACCTCGCCCACGATGACCATGACGGTCGAGGGCGGGATGATCTGGCCGAGGGTGCCGGCGGCGCAGATCGAGCCCGTGGCGAACCCCTTGTCGTAGCCGCGCCGCAGCATGGCGGGCAGGGCCATCAGGCCCATGGTGACGACGGTGGCGCCCACGATCCCGGTCGAGGCGGCCAAGAGCGCCCCCACCACCGAGACCGAGACGGCGAGGCCGCCGCGCACGCGGCCGAACAGACCGCCCATCGCCTCGAGCAGCTCCTCGGCGATGCGCGAGCGCTCGAGCATGATGCCCATGAAGACGAAGAGCGGGATGGCGACCAGCACCTCGCTGGTCATGGTGCCGAAGACCCGTTGGGCGAGGGCGCGGAGAAGGAACGGGTCGAACACGCCCAGGAGCGAACCGAGAGCGGCGAAGGCGACCGCACAGCCGGCCAGCACGAACACGACGGGCAGGCCGCTCAGGATCAGCACGCAGAGGGAGAGGAACATGAGCGCGTCGAGCGCGCTGCCGAGCAGGTTCGCGCTCACGCCTCGACCTCCCGAGAGTCGTGGCCGCCGCGATGCGGCAAGTGGGTGGGGGCTCGGCCGGCCAGGACCGCGAGGCAGCGGAGCGCGATCGCGACACCCTGGAGGGCGAGGAGGACGGCCATGATCGGGATCAGGGCCTTGAGCCACGGCAGGAGCGGCAGCCCGCCCACCTGCATGGGACCCTCCCCCATCCGGAAGGAGACCGCGACATAGCCCCACGAAGCCCAGATCACGAGGGCGCAGAAGGGCAGGACCGCGAAGAGGACCCCCAGAAGGTCGGCGAGCGCGCGGCCGCGGGCCGACCAGCGGGCGTAGACGAGATCGACCCGGACGTGCTGGTCGACCAGATAGGTGTAGGCGATCGCCAGCATGAAGAGGGCGGCATTGGTGTAGAGGACGCTCTCCTGCAGCCAGATGTAGCTCGTACCGAAGGCGTAGCGCAGCACGACCACGGCGAGCTGGATCAGGACGAGGAGGACGGCGAGCCAGCGCACGCTCTTGCCGACCGCCCGGCCGAGGCGGTCGAGCGCGCCGGCGAGCGCGAGAAGTGCCTCCATGGGATCGCCTCCCGCGCCCGCCGACCGGCGCTCAGCCCCAGGTGATGGGCAAGGCGCGCGCGTTGAAGATCGCGCCGTAGCTCTGCATCATGTAGCTCTGGCTACGTTTGCGGAACTCGGCGTAGGCGTTGGCGATCGTCTTGACGAGCGGGTCCTGGTGCTCGCGGTACTCGGCGAGCATCTGGCCGGCGGCGTTGCCGAAGGCGATCAACAGATCCCTCGGCGCCTCCTTCACCTGTACCCCGTGCTGGCTCACGAGTTGGGCGAGCGCTTGCGGGTGGCGGGCGTCGTACTCGGTCGTGATCTCCTCGGCGACCGACTGGCAGGCGTAGCGGACGGCCGCCTTGAGGTCGTCGGAGAGTGCCTTCCAGCGATCGAGGTTGATGCCGATCTCCTCCGCCGAGGACGGCTCCTGCACGCCCGGGAAGTAGTAGTTCTTGGCGACCTGATGGAGACCCAAGGGTGCGTCCGAGAAGGGACCGACGAACTCGGCGGCGTCGATCGTTCCGGACTGCAGGGCCTGGAAGATCTCGCCCCCCGGCAGCGTGACGACCGAGGCACCGGCCCGGCGGAACATCTCGGCGCCGAGGCCGGCGGTGCGGAAGCGCAGTCCACGGAAATCGTCGATCGACTTGAGCTCCTTGCGGAACCAGCCCAGCCACTGGGGCCCCGAGTTGCCGGTGTTGAAGGGTTTGATGCCGAAGCGGGCGTAGATCTCGTCGTAGAGCGCCTGGCCGCCGCCGTGGAGGAGCCAGGCCTGCTGCTCGTAGGCGGTCATGCCGAAGGGGAAGGAGCCGAAGAACCCGATCCCCGGCGACTTCGAGACCCAATAAGCGGGGACCGCGTGATAGAGGTCGGCGGTGCCGGCCGCCACGGCGTCGAACACGCCCGTGGCCGGCACGATCTCGCCCGCGGCATGGAGCTTGACCGTGATCCGCCCGCCGGTCACCGCGGCGATCCGATCGGCGACCTTCTGCGCGGCGACGCCCGGGCCCGGCAGGTTCTTGGGCCAGGCGGTCACCATCCGCCACTCGATCCGGCCCTGCGAGAGGGCCGGCTTGGGGAAGCTCGAAGCGGCCGCGCTCGCGGCGACCGCGCCCGTGCCCAGGACCAGCTTGCGACGCTTCATGCTCTCTCCTCCCGTGCCAGCGGTCGGGACGATCCCGTGCCGCAATCGGCCGCGTGCGAAATCCGGGCCGCGCTCGAACCGCGACCTCCTCGGGAAGCTCGGCGAGCGCGGTCACGACCGCCTCGATGTCCGCGCCGACCTCGCGGTCCTCGACCACGGGCGGCACCCGCGCGCGGATCGCCGCCGTGGCGGCGGACCTCGTCCGCGGCCATGGGCTCGCCCACGGCCGCGGCGTGGCTGCGGATCGGGTCGAGCTGCAGCCGGTCGCTCTCGGCCCGGCTCACCTTGCGCCCGTCGAGCGCGCCGAAGTCCGTCGTGATGCCGTAGATCGGCGTGCCGTCGGCGATCATCGAATCGAGGAGGTCGGTGCAGGCGGCCACCCGCGCCCGGGCCTCCGGCGCGAGCGCCCCGGGCTCGCCCGCGCGGGCGATCGCCGCGACCTCCGGGATCCTCAGCGAGCGACCGTCGAGGGTGATCACCGCCGGCCGACCCGTCTCAGAAGCCGATGCCGAGCGAGGGCAGGACGAGGCCCTGCTCGCGGGCACAGGCGATCGCTTCCGGATAGCCCGCATCGGCGTGGCGCATCACGCCCGTGCCCGGATCGTTCCGGAGCACCCGCTCGAGCCTTCGGGCGGCTTCCGGTGTGCCGTCGGCCACCACGACCATCCCGGCGTGCTGGGAATAGCCGATCCCGACCCCACCGCCGTGGTGGATCGAGACCCAGGAGGCACCGGAGGCGCAGTTCAGGAGGGCGTTCAGGAGCGGCCAGTCGGCGACCGCGTCCGAGCCGTCCCGCATCGCCTCGGTCTCGCGGTTGGGCGAGGCGACCGAGCCCGAATCGAGGTGGTCGCGGCCGATCACGATCGGGGCTCCGAGCTCGCCCTTGGCCACCATCTCGTTGAAGGCGAGACCGAGCCGGTGCCGCTGGCCGAGGCCGACCCAGCAGATCCGCGCCGGCAGGCCCTGGAAGGCGATCTTCTCTTTCGCCATGTCGAGCCAGTGGTGGAGGTGCGGATCGTCCGGGATCAGCTCCTTCACCTTCTGGTCGGTCTTGTAGATGTCCTCGGGGTCGCCCGAGAGGGCGGCCCAGCGGAAGGGGCCGATGCCGCGGCAGAAGAGCGGGCGGATATAGGCCGGCACGAAGCCCGGGAAGGCGAAGGCGTCCTCGACCCCCATGTCCTTCGCCATCTGGCGGATGTTGTTGCCGTAATCGAGGGTCGGCACGCCTTGCCGGAAGAGCTCGAGCATGGCGCGCACGTGCACCGCCATCGACTCCTTCGCGGCGCGCTTGACTCCCTCGGGGTCGCGCTCCTGGCGCTCCTCCCACTCGGCGAGCGTCCAGCCGGCCGGCAGATAGCCGTGCAGCGGATCGTGCGCGCTCGTCTGGTCGGTCAGGACGTCGGGGCGGATGCCGCGGCGGACGATCTCGGGGAGGAGCTCGGCGGCGTTGCCGAGCAGTCCGACGGAGACCGGTCTGCCCTGGCGGTGATGGCGGTCGACGATCTCGAGGGCCTGGTCGAGCGTCTCGGCCCTGGTGTCGAGGTAGCGGGTCCGCAGCCGGAACTCGATCGCCGAGGGCCGGCATTCGATCGCGATCAGGGACGCGCCGGCCATGGTCGCAGCGAGCGGCTGGGCGCCGCCCATGCCGCCGAGCCCGGCCGTCAGGATCCACTTCCCGCGGAGATTTCCGCCGTAGTGCCGCCGGCCGACCTCGGCGAAGGTCTCGTAGGTGCCCTGCACGATCCCCTGGCTGCCGATGTAGATCCAGGAGCCGGCGGTCATCTGGCCGTACATCATGAGGCCGAGCCGATCGAGCCGGTCGAACTCCTCCCAGGTGGCCCATTTGGCGACCAGGTTGGAATTCGCGATCAGCACCCGGGGAGAGTCCGGGAAGGTCTTGAAGATGCCCACGGGCTTGCCGGACTGGACGAGCAGCGTCTCGTCCGGTTCGAGCCGCTCGAGGGAGGCCACGATCCGATCGAAGCATTCCCAGTCGCGCGCCGCCCGGCCGATGCCGCCGTAGACCACGAGCGCTTCGGGCCGCTCCGCGACCTCGGGGTCGAGATTGTTCATGAGCATGCGCAAGGCCGCTTCGGCGGCCCAGCTCTTGCAGCGCATCGCGCGGCCGCGCGGGGCGCGGATCCTGCGGGCGTTGTCGAGACGGGGGTCGGTCATGCCGCGGTTCCGGGGGCGTGGAGCCGCCCGGCCTCCTCGAGAAGCGTGTCGATCAGGGTGGCGAAGACGGCGCGCACCCGCTCCGCCTTCTCTTCGCGCAAGGTCCAGGGCGGCGTCTCGTCCATGTAGGCTGCTTGCGCGAGCTCCATCTGCACGGCCTCGACGCGGTCGTGCGGGCGCCCCCAATGGCGGGTGATCCAGCCGCCCTTGAAGCGGCCGTCGATCACGAAGCGATCGCTCGAGGCCGCGAGGACGCGCTCGGCCGCGGCCCGCAGCGCGGGCGAACAGGCACGGCCGTCGAAGGTGCCGAGGTTGAAAGTGGGAAGCTGCCCCTCGAAGAGCCGCGGGATCCGCGAGCGGATCGAGTGGCAGTCCCACAACAGACAGAAGCCGTGGCGCAGCTTCGTGCGCGTGATCGCGGCCGCGAGGGCCGCGTGGTAGGGCTCGAACCAGAGCCGCCGGCGCCGGTCGATCTCGGCCGCATCCGGCTCGAGGCCCGGCTGCCAGATCGGCGCGCCGTCGAAAGTCTCGGTCGGAACGAGGCCGGTCGTCGGCCGGCCGGGGTAGAGCGAGCCGCCGCCGGGGTCGCGGTTGACGTCGATCGCGTAGCGGCTGATCGGCGTCGAGACGACGGTCGCCGCGAAGCGCTCGGCCAAGGGCGCGTAGAGACGGTCGATCCACCAGTCGGTGTCGGCCAGCGCCCGGCCGGTCTCGTTCAAGGCGGCCGCGATCTCGGGCGCGAGCCAGGTGCCGCCGTGCGGCTGGCTCAAGACGAGCGGCGAGGAGCCCCATCGGATCTCGACGGGGCCGATCCGGTCGAGCGTGCTCATGGCTGCTCTCCGAGGAGGCTCGCCCGCTCCCGGGCCGTCAGGAGCGCGGCGAGCGTGCCGTCGCGCACGAGCCGCGCTGCGGCCTCGATGTCCGGCGAGAGCGGCCGGTCCTCGTGAAGGGCCGGGACCACGGCGCGCACGGCCTCGACGAACAGGCGGAGGCGCGGGCTCGTCTCGAGCGGTGCGCGCAGCTCGATGCCCTGGGCCGCCATGAGCGCTTCGATCGCGACGATGCGGGCGAGATTGTCGATCATGGCGGAGAGCCTTCGGGCGGCGTGCGCCGCCATCGAGACGTGGTCCTCCTGGTCGATCGAGGTCGGGATCGTGTCGATCGAGGCGGGGGCGGCCTTCTGCCGGTTCTCGGAAGCCAGGGCGGCCGAGGCGATCTCGGCCACCATGAAGCCCGAGCGCAGCCCCGGGTCGCGGACCAGGAAGGCGGGCAGGCCCGTGAGGGTCGGATCGCACAAGAGCGCACAGCGGCGCTGGGCGATGTTGCCGAGCTCGCAGATCGCGAGCGCGAGCTGGTCGGCCGCGAAGGCGACCGCCTCGGCGTGGAAATTGCCGCCCGAGAGGACCTCGCCCGTCGTGGCGAAGACGAGCGGATTGTCGGTCACCCCGTTCGCCTCGCGCTCGAGGGTGGCGGCGGCCTGGCGCACCAGATCGAGGCAGGCGCCGGCGACCTGCGGCTGGCAGCGGAGCGAATAGGGGTCCTGCACCCGCGGATCGCCCTCGAGATGCGAGCGGCGGATGGCGCTGCCCTCCAAGAGCGCGCGCAAGGCCGCGGCCACGGCGATCTGGCCCGGGTGGCCGCGGAGCGCGTGGATCCGGGGATCGAAAGGCGTGTCCGAGCCGGCGGCGGCGTCGACCGAGGCGGCCCCCGCGACGAGGCCAGCGAGGAAGACGGGCTCGAGAGCGAAGAGCGCGTCGAGGGCGAGCGCGGTCGAGACCTGGGTGCCGTTCAGGAGCGCGAGACCCTCCTTGGGGCCGAGCGTGACCGGTGCGAGGCCGGCACGAGCGAGCGCTACCGCACCGGGCAGGCGCTCGCCCTCGAAGACGGCCTCGCCCTCGCCGATCAGGACCGCGGCCAGATGGGCGAGGGGAGCGAGGTCGCCCGAGGCGCCGACCGAGCCCTGGGCCGGGATCACCGGCAAGAGCTCGCGCTCGAGCATCGCTTCGAGCAGGCGGCACACCGCGGGCTGCACGCCCGAGGCACCGTGGGCGAGGCTCGCGAGCTTCAGGGCGAGGGCGAGGCGGACGACGGGTGCGGGCAGCGGCTCGCCCACCCCGGCCTGGTGCGATCGGACCAGGTTGACCTGCAGGAGCGCGAGCTTGTCGGCCGGGACGCGGACCAGCGCGAGCTTGCCGAAGCCCGTGTTCAGCCCGTAGACGGCCCGATCTCCTGCGGCGGCGGCGAGGACGGTGCGGTGACCGGCCTCGATCGCCGGCCAGCATTCGGCCGCGAGGCTCGGGCGGACCTCGCCCGACCGCACCGCTCGCCAGAGGGCGAGCGGATTGCCGCCGGCACGGATCGTGGGGCCCGAGCTCATGCGCCGACCCACCGGCCGGCGAGCGGGCGGGCACCGATCATGTAGACGAGCTCGGCCGGCCGTTCGATCGACCAGAGGGCGAGATCGGCCCGCTTGCCCGGCTCGAGCGTGCCGCGATCGTCGGCGAGGCCGAGGGCTCGCGCCGCGTGGCGGGTCACCCCGAGCAGGCACTCGCTCACGGTCAGGCGGAAGAGAGTGGCCGCCATGTTCATGGCGAGCAGGAGGGAGAGGAGCGGCGAGGTGCCGGGGTTGCAGTCGGTCGCCACGGCCATCGGTACGCCCGCGCGGCGGAAACTCTCGACCGGCGGAACCCGATGCTCGCGCAGGCAATAGAAGGCGCCGGGGAGGAGCACCGCCACGGTGCCGGCCTTCGCCATGGCGGCGACACCTTCGGCGTTCGCGTATTCGAGATGGTCGGCGCTCAGAGCACCGAAGGACGCGGCGAGCGCGGCACCGCCCGTGTCCGAGAGCTGGTCGGCGTGGAGCTTGACCGGCAGGCCTCGGGCGCGGGCGGCTTCGAAGATCCGCCGGGTCTCGTCGGGGGTGAAGGCGATGCCCTCGCAGAAGACGTCGACCGCCGTGGCGAGCCGGTCGGCGGCGACGCGCGGGATCATCTCCTCGCACAACAGGCGCAGATAGCCCGCGCGGTCGGAGGCGAATTCCGGCGGCGGGGTGTGGGCGCCCAGGAAGGTGCGCTCGATCCGCACCGCCCGCTCCGCTTCGAGGGCGGCCGCGGCCTCGAGCTGGCGGTATTCGGTCGCGGGCTCGAGCCCGTAGCCCGACTTGACCTCGACCGTGGTGACACCCTCGGCGAGGAGCGCATCCAGCCGGGGGAGGGCGGCGCGCACGAGGGCCTCGCGCGAGGCGGCGCGGGTGGCGCGCACGGTCGCGAGGATGCCGCCGCCTTCTCGCGCGATCTCGGCGTAGGTCGCACCCTCGAGGCGGCGCTCGAACTCGGCCGCACGGTCGCCGGCCCAGACCAGATGGGTGTGGCAGTCGATCAGCCCGGGGGTGAGCCAACGGCCTTCGCCGCGGATCGTCTCGCGGGCGCCGAAGGCGGGGGCTTCGGCGCGCGCGCCGACCCAGGCGATGCGTCCCTCGCGGGTGGCGAGCACGCCGTCCTCGACGATGCCGAGGCCGGGCCGGTTCGCCGCCATCGTCGCGAGCCGGACGTCGGTGAAGAGCCGGTCGACCTGCACGCGGGGCCTCCCCTCCGGGTCCTCTGGCGCTTTGTGGCAAAGTTGTATAGACAGGTCAAGGCCGATCCAGGGGAGGCGGGCGATGACGGTGCTGTGTCTCGAGCGGGCGCTGTTGCCCGAGGGCTGGGCGGAGCGGGTGACGCTTCGGCTCGGCGCGGACGGCCGCATCGTCGCAGTCGAGCCGGGGCGAGGCGAAGGCGAGCCGGTGCGGGGCATCGTCGTGCCGGGGCTCGCGAACCTGCACAGCCACGCCTTCCAGCGCGCCATGGCCGGGCTCGCCGAGGTCGCGGGACCGGGCGAGGACAGTTTCTGGTCGTGGCGGGAGGTGATGTACCGCTTCCTCGCCCGGCTCGGGCCCGAGGAGGTCGAGGCGATCGCCGCCTTCGCCTATACCGAGATGCTGGAAGCCGGCTTCACCGCGGTCGGCGAGTTCCACTATCTGCACCACGACCCCGAGGGCGTGCCTTACGCCGAGCCCGCCGAACTCGCGCTCCGGCACGTCGAGGCGGCGCGCGCGACCGGCATCGGCCTGACGCTGTTGCCGAGCTTCTACGCCCATGGCGATGTGGGGGGAGGACCGCCCGAGGCGGGCCAGCGGCGGTTCGTGTGCGACCTCGATCTGTTCGTGCGCCTATACGAGCGTTGTGCGCGGGCGATTCGCGATCTGCCGGGCGGACGGATCGGGATCGCGCCGCACTCGATCCGAGCGGTCACACCGGAGGAGCTGCGGCGCCTCGCCGAGCTCTTCCCCGAGGGACCCATCCACATCCACGCGAGCGAGCAGCCGCGCGAGGTCGAGGCCTGCCGGCGGGTCCACGGGACGATGCCGATCGCCCTGATCGCCGAGACGATCGGCCTGGATTCGCGGACCTGCCTGATCCACGGCACCCACGCCGGCGAGGAAGAGCGCCGCCGGCTCGCGGGCTCGGATGCGGTGTTGGGCCTGTGCCCGATCACGGAAGCGAGCCTGGGTGACGGGATCTTCCCGGCGGTGGCCTTCCGCCACGAGGGCGGTCGCTTCGGTGTCGGGACCGATTCGAACGTGCAGATCGACGCGGCGGCGGAGTTGCGCCAGCTCGAATATTCGCAGAGGCTGGCGTCCGGTCGGCGCAATTGTCTCGCCGAACCCGGCCGTTCGACCGGGCGGCTGTTGTTCGAGACCGCTCTCGTGGGCGGGGCAGCGGCGCTCGAGCGCGGCCCCGCGGGGCTGCGGCCGGGCGCCTGGTGCGATCTCGTCGTGCTCGATCCCGAGCACCCCGATCTCCTGGGCCGCGAGGGCGATCGGCTGCTCGACGGCTGGATCTTCTGCGCCGGCAAGGCCGCCGTGCGCGAGGTCCGGGTCCACGGCCGGCGGGTGGTCGAGGCCGGCCGCCACGTCGGGAAAGACGGGATCGGCGCGCGCTACCGCCGGGTGCTCGCGCGCCTGCTCTCGTGAACGATCGGGCTCAGCGCAGGATCGGGCCGTTCTCGCGGGCGAGCTTCTCGGCCCCGGGCACCGGTTCGGCGGTGCAGCGGTAACGCAGGACGCGCTCGCCCTCGCGGCCGGCTTTGCGCATCCAGTCGGCGATCTCGGCCTGGCCCCGGAACTGGCAGGCGGCGAAGGAGCCGTACCAGGGCAGGGTGATGCGGTCGCAGACCGCCTCCGGATCGCCGCTCGCGCCGAGGGCGCACAGCCAGAAGGTGAGCGTGACGTAGATCATCGCAGGTCCCTCCGGGGTCGAGGGCACCGGCCGGCGGCGAGGGAGGCTGCAGCTGCTCGCCGAGCCGGACGGCCTCCTCGCCCGCCCCCGTCATTAGCACCTAACATGCCGTTCATGGAGTCGCCACGGCCCTTGCCGGCGGTCGGGGGACGGGCCAGAACCGACCGAGATCGTCCAGGAGGCAGCGATGCCGCAATTCCGTGCACCCTCCCTCCCGATCGAGCTCGGCGAGGAGGTGGAGGCGATCCGCGAGGTCGCAGCCGCGCTCGCCGAGCGCGAGATCGCGCCTCTGGCCGAGGAGATCGACCGCACGAACCGCTTCCCCCGCCAGCTCTGGCCGAAGCTCGGCGCGGCGGGGCTTCTGGGGGTGACGGTCGAGGAGGATTACGGCGGGGCGGGGCTCGGCTATCTCGCCCACACGGTCGCCATGGAAGAGATCTCGCGCGCCTCGGCCGCGATCGGCCTGTCCTACGGGGCGCATTCCAATCTCTGCGTCAACCAGATCCGACTGCACGGCACGGACGCGCAGAAGCGGCGCTATTTGCCGAAGCTGATCTCGGGCGAGCATGTCGGTGCGCTGGCCATGAGCGAGCCCGGCGCCGGCTCGGACGTGGTCTCGATGCGGACCCGGGCGGTCAAGAAGGGTGACCGCTGGCTGCTCACCGGCCGCAAGATGTGGATCACCAACGGCCCCGAAGCGGACGTGCTCGTGGTCTACGCCAAGACCGACCCCGAAGCGGGCCCGAAGGGGATCACCGCCTTCATCCTGGAGAAGGGCGCACCCGGCTTCTCGACCGCGCAGAAGCTCGACAAGCTCGGCATGCGCGGCTCCGACACCTGCGAGCTCGTCCTCGAGGAGGCCGAGGTGCCCGATGAGAACGTGCTCGGCGACGTGAACGGCGGGGTCCGGGTGCTCATGCGCGGGCTCGACTTCGAGCGGCTCGTGCTGGCGGGCGGTCCGCTCGGGATCATGCAGGCCTGTCTCGACGTGGTGCTGCCCTATGTCCACGAGCGCCGCCAGTTCGGCCAGCCGATCGGCACCTTCCAGCTCGTCCAGGGCAAGCTCGCCGACATGTACACCGAGCACGCCGCCTGCCGGGCCTATGTCTATCTGTGCGGCAAGGCGGCCGATGCCGGCAGGCTCACCCGCGAGGACGCGGCGGGCTGCCTGCTCTATGCCGGCGAGCGGGCGACCCGGATGGCGCTCGATGCGATCCAGCTCCTGGGCGGCAACGGCTACATCAACGACTATCCGACCGGTCGTCTGCTGCGCGACGCCAAGCTCTACGAGATCGGGGCGGGGACGAGCGAGATCCGCCGCTGGCTGATCGGCCGCGAGCTGTTCGCCAAGACGGGGTGAGGGCGCGTCCGGGCGGGCGTCGGCCGATCGACTACTGCTGGGGTACACCCCCGATCTGGTGGTTTCGCGCGAAGCGTCGGATGTGGAAGAACGTGTCGGGGCCCGAAAAGGCGTCGGCGATCATCTCCCGGGCGGCCGGATTCCCGAAGATCTCCGGAAGAACTTCTTTCAGATGGTCGCAGAGCATTTCCCTGGTCGTGCGGCCGGGAATTTTCTCGTTGTACAAGTGACAGGCCATTTCCAAAACGTTCATCAGCTCGGAAAATTCGAAATCCTCTCGTTCGGAAGATGCTTGCTCCGACAAGGATGAAGAAGATGCCCGCGCGTCGCCATAGGCTCGCCATGCCTTCGACAGACGGTCCGTGAGCAGCAGATAGCTGCTGAAATCGGAAGCCTTCGCCTGGAGATGCACGCCGTAAGCATTATAACATAGTGTAAATACTAAAACTAGCAATGTACAAGCCAAAACCATCAAGTTGCCGAGATTGATCCAATCTCCAATGTCCATCTCCGAAACTTTGTTCGAAAGGATTTCCACCATTTTTTTGAATCGATTGGCGTGTCTGACATGCCGACGGGCGGGATCCCTTCAGAACGTGCAGATCATTTCGAGGGCTCACGGCCGGTGTCGGTGTCGCCCCCGGCGGACCGAGGACGATCGCCGGCCCCGCCGCCGGCGGGTCGATCCGGAGGCGCCGAAGGCGGACACGGTCGAGGCCGCGACGGCAACAGCTTGGTGTAGTGTTTCGTCGTCGAGGATCTCTCGATGATGTCCGGCATGTCCGGATCGCTTCGACCTTTGACCTCGGGCATAGATCACCTCTCAGGAAACTTTACCGATACTGTATCGCGCCGATCGGCCCCGGTCCACACCCGTCCCCGACCGCCGCAGCGGCGGGCCGCTGTCGTCGACGAGCTGGAAAACCGGCTCGACCTCCAGCGGTGACCCGGACCGCCGCCGTCCCGCCGGCCCGCTCCCGCTGCCGCACGACGGTCCCGGCACGAGGGTCGGGAATGCGGTCGCCCGTTCGCCGTTGTCCGCCCGTGACGGTTCGATGACGGATGCGGGACGGCCACCATGGCCAGTAGCGCCTCGACGAGGGCCGAAGATCTGCGGAACCCCGGCACCCTCGACCCCGAGACCGCCCGCCGCACGGCGCCCGCGCTCGTCGCGGCCGCCGCCGCGGCTCTGACCCGGGTCCTGCCGCAAGGGCTCTCCGCCCGGGGCCGCCTCTCGCTCATCGTCACGGTCCTGGCCGTCCTCGGCTGGACCGCGACGCGGCTGCCCGATTCGCTCGTGGCCCTTCTGGCCGGGCTCGCCCTCGTGCTCGGCGGTGCCCTGCCGGCGGAGCGGCCGGTGCTCCTTTCGGCGCTCGTCTCCAGCGCACCGGCCGGCGCCCACCCTTCCCGCTCCGGCAGCATCCATCGAGGAAGAGCCGGACGGCTCTCGGCGTTCTCGTGGCCTCCGCCGGTCCGCCGCTGCATCCGCGCTTCGAGATCGTGCTGCGCTGTCTCGACCTCGACCGGCTCCTCGACGGAGCCGACCTCGTGATCACGGCCGAAGGCGCGCTCGACGGCCAGAGCCCGTTCGGCGAGGTCCCCCTCGAGGTCGCGAGGCGGGCGGCCGTGGCGCTCGGTCCCGCCCGGGACGAGGCTGCACGCTCCTGCGCTTCACGCTTCGTTAACCTCCGACCGGTAAACCCTGGCCGCGAGGGGCGCGGCGGAGGGCGCGATGGCGAAGCGTATCGGACGTGTCGCGATGTTCGGGCGGCCGCCGCCGGCTCGGGTGCGAGCCGGGTCCACGGGCGTCGGGCCGCCCTCGGTCGCCTCCGGTGTGGGGGGCGTCCGGCCGCGCGGTCCGCGGCTCGCCCGGAACCCGGAGCACCGGCGCGCGTCCGATCGGACCGATATCGACCGTCGGTGGCCGGGTGAGGGCGAAGGCGACCGCCTCCCCTGCGTCCGTCGGCTCGGGCGGTTCGAAACCGTCGGGGAAGCGTTCGCGCAACTCGGGCCTGTCGCCGTGGACACGGGCGAAGATCTCGGTCGCCACCCGGCCGGAGCGGATCTCTCCGACCCCGACCCGCCGGCCGAACGGGTCGACGCGGAGCTGGCGGGCGAGCGCGGCGAGGGCCGCCTCGGTGAGGTGACGGATCGTGTTCCCGCCGAACTCGTCGGGACCGGCGATCGAGGAGACGGTCGCGTCGTGGCCGCGGTCGCGGGCCGCCGTGCCCGGTACCGACGAGCGGCAGGCGTGCTGCACGGCGCGCAGGCCGACGTCCACGCGATCGTCGATGTCGCCGGGTTCGGCGGCCGCCAGGTTTCGCGGTCGGTCGATGCCCGCATCGTCGACGAGCAGGTCGACCGCGAGCTCGATCGCGAGGCGGGCGAGGCGCGGGGCGGCGTGCACGTCGAGAGGATGCGGGATGCGGCCCGTCCGCTCGGCCAGGGCCGCGAGCCGGTCCGCCGAGCGGACGAAGGCGTGGACCTCGAGGCCCTCGCGGCACGGACGCTCGACGGCCGCGGCACCGATCCCGGAGGAGGCACCGGCGACGAGCGCGGTGCGGTAGCCGTGGCCGGGCATGGAGGTCTCCTCGAGGCCGGGACAGGCGTCGGCGGCGGTCCCCGGCCGTGCCGGAGCGGGGATGTCGAGCAGCATCGAGAATGCGGCGACGGTCCAGCCGGCCGCCCAGACCCGAGCGCGGACGGCGCGGGCCAGGGCCACTGCACCCGGCGTGTCGCCGTGCGGGAGGTTGTCGTGGGGGTGCAGCTGCAGGAGGGCACCGTCGGTGGTCGCGACGAGCCCCTTCTGGAGCGAACGGGCGACCCGCTCGAGGACCGCCCGGGCCTCGTCGATCTCGGCCCCGGGCGGTCGCCGCCGGACCAGGAGCCCCTCGCGGTCCGGCGCTCGGTCGGCGCGGAACGCGGTCGCGATGCGCAGGCCGCAGTCGGCTGCCGCCCGCTCGACCGCCCGGCTCGGCGAGGTCGGCACGACGAGCCCCGGGTCGAAGCCGCCGACCGCCTCGCGCGGCGGCCGGACGAGCTCGGCATCGGCCGCACCCCGCTCGCCGAGCGCGCCGTGGAAGCTCCTGTGGGTGATCCGATGGCCACGGGTGCGGGCGGTGCCGGCGAATGCACCGAGCCGGCAGACCACCACGGGGTCGGGCCGCTCGGGCTCGATCGGTATCGGCTGCCGCCCGGAGCCCTGGAGACCGGGAAAGCCCGGATGCGCGCCACCCCGGCGCCGCGAGCGCGAGCGAGGGCCACCGCGCGGTCGACGATGACGGCATCGCCGGTGGGGAAGCGGCAGGCGAGGTCGGCCGAGGAGACGAGCTCGACGAGTGCCTCGTCGTCTCCTGTGCGCCAGGGCTCGAAGCCCCGGCCGAGCGCCGCATCGAGATCGATCCGTCGCTTCTTCGCCCCACTCGACCCGCGGTCGGGCGATCCGCGCCCCCGCGCGCCCGGAGCGCCGCTCGTCGTAGTCCGGAAGGGTTCGGGCGCCGGGCTGCGCGGCGCGGGGGCGACCGGCGAGACCCGGGAGCTTCGCGCGCCCCCGGGTCCGAACAGTGGCGCGCACGGCGCGACGCGGGACCGCCGCCCCCCGTCCCGGCGGTCGGACCGTGCCGCCGGCCGGGGCCGGGGTGACCATGGGCGCGTCGGCCACCGCGGAGGCGGGCAGCGCGGCGATTCGCGAGGACGCGTATCCGCCGCCGGGCGACGCGGGGCGCGATCGCGGCCGGGCGGGTCGCGATCTCGGGCCTCTCCCGTGTGCCCGATGCGGGTTCCCCACCGAACGCAGCGCGCCGGTCGATCCGCCGCTTCGTCTCGAGTCCCCGAGAGAACACCATCGTGTCGGGTGGCAGGCGGGACGGGAGCAGCGGATCGCCGCAGCCCACGATGCTCTTCTTCGCGGTCGTCGCCCCGAGAATCGTCCCGGCAAGGGACGTTCGGACCGGCAAGAGGACGTCGCCCACCCGTGCGAGCGCCACCACCCGCTCGGCCGCGAGCGGGTCCTCGTGGCGCGGGCGCGAGCGGAGGAAGGCGCCCGGCCCCGGCGACCGGCGCGCCTGCGTCTCGGGGCTTCCGCGCTCGGCAGGGGCGAGGCCGGCCGTCTCGGCCCGACCCTGGCCTTCGGGCGGCTTCGACCGCCGTCCGCGTTCGAGGACGAGGCGAAGGCCGGGGCCTTCGAACTCGAGCCGGACGAGGTCGGCTCGGCCCGTGGCCGCTGCGATCGAGACGAGCGCAGGATGCATCGGCCCTGGCTCGGGGTGGACGGGAGAACCGAGGGGCGCTCTGGCCGGGTCGGCCGGGGCCCGAGCCCGGCTCGCGGGGTTCCGCGAACGATCTCTCGGAGGCGCGACGGCCGCTCGTCCGGGCAGGCCGGTGAACCGGCGCGCCACTCGGCGGGGTCGGCCCGGGTGGGGGCCCGGCGGGCGGATCCGGACGGGGCCGGTCGTGGCCACGCATCGGCCCGCCCCCAGTGTCCGCAGGAGCTCCACCGCGCGCCGCAGCAGGACGAGCCGAGCCTCGAGCTCGTCGTGGGCGGTCAGGGCTCCTTCCCGGTCGACCTCGAGGAAGCGAAAGCGGGTACCGATCGGCATCTGGCCGAGCCGCCAGAGAGCGGCCTCGACGACGGTCGCGGTCTCGGGGTGGCCGCCCGTGGGCGGGCCGTCGCCCATCTGGGCGATCGGTTGGCGGCCGGCCGGAACCTGGGCCACGCCCGGCACGATGCCGTGCGGGCGCGACTCGAACGGCGCCACCGTCTCCCGGGTGGGACCGGCGAGCCGGTGGCCGTAGCGGTCGCTCCGCGGGTCGATCCGCCGGGGCTCGCGCCGGAAGGTGGCGCGCGCCCCCGGGGTGAAGGCATCCTGTTCGGCGGCCGGCCCGGAGCCGCTCGTCGAGGCGCTCGCGAGCCTGCTCTCGCGGTCGGCCGGCAACGTCTGCTCGATCCGCCGGGCGGCCGCGGTCGAGGCGCTGCCCCGCGACCCGCCCTTCCTCGAGGGCTGGCGGACGATCCGACGCGAGCGGCGCGACCGGACGCCGACCGCGCTGCGGGCGACCCCGGGCCTTTTTGCCGCGAGCCCGGGGGGCGTTCTGCCCGTTCGTCCGCTGCGAGGGACTGCTCGGCCGGTGGACCCGCGAGGGCCACGTCCTCGAGAGCGATCGGAACGTCGCGCGGTGGCTGCTCGAGGAGGCGGGGGGCCGTGGTGCCGGGCCAAGCCAGCGGCTATCGCCCCGTTTCCGGCTGTCGATCGCCATCGCCCTTTCGACCCTCGAGGAGGGAGCGGCGCGGATCGCTCCTGCGGGCGCCAGCCTCGAGGTCGCCGCACGAGCATCGGGCGACATCCCGCGGTGGAGCCGGCCGTTGCGGCGCGATCGACCCGACTGCGGGCGACCCCGGTGGCCCACTCGAGCGACCGGCTTCGACGCGATCGCGGGATCGCCGGGTTGCGGCCCTATCCTGGCGGCGCGCCGCTCTCCGGCACGGCGCCGACGGTCCGTACCCGGCCCGGCGGCGATCTCGCGATCCTGCGAGCCTTCGATCTCTGGCGCCCCGGTCACGTCGTGGTCGTGGCGGCCGATGGCGAGTGCGCGAATGCCCGCGCGGGCGGGGTCCTCTGCCTGTTGGCCGAGACGATCGGGCTCACCGGCCTCGTGCTCGACGGGGCGGTGCGAGACGTGGCCGAACGCGCCGCGTGCGACTTTCCCGTCTGGCCCCGCGGCCGGACCCAACGGGGCCCCCGCGAGGCCGGACCCGCCGCCATCGACCTGCCGATCCCGATCGGCGGCGCGCCGATCCGGCCCGGCGACGTCGTGATGCGCGAGGCGGACGGTCCGCTCGTGTTCCCGGGCGCCGAGGCCGAGACCCCGATCGCCCGCGCCGAGGCGCAGCGGGCCCGCGAGGAGGCGACCGTTCGAGCGATCCGCGCCGGGACCCGGGACCGGTCGCTCTTCGACGCGCTCGAGGCGCGGGCTGCCCCTGTCGAGGGCGGGCAGCACGAGAAACGGCGACGCGCCGAGAGCCGAAAGCCCGCTTCCGACACCCGACCGGCGGCTCCTGGGCTCGCGGACGGCGCCGGCGACGGTCCGGGTGGTCCGGATCGGGGACGCAACGGCGGGGGACCTGCAAGAAGGGTCGACCGGGAGTCGAGCGATGCGAGTGGAGCGGCGGAATCTGCTGGGCACGGCGGCGGCCGCGCTCGTTCTCGGGGCATCCTGTCCGGCGAGCGCCCGGATCCAGCTCAATCTGTCGAGCGCGTTGTCCGAATGGAGCTTCACGACGAGGAGGGCCCTGCGTTTCACCGAGACGGTCGAAGAGGCGACTGGCGGGCGGTCGTGATCGCCGACAGCCCGGGCGGTGCCCACGGCTTCGAGGCGCCGAACCGGCTCACCGCGGTGCGCGACGGCCTCGTCGAGACGGCGGGCATCGACATCCGCCATGAGGTCGGTGTGAATTCGCTGTTCTGCGTCGAGGGCATCTCGTCGACGGCTCAGTCTGTGGAATAGTGCATCAAATATGGGTAGATCGATCTCCAAGGCAACGAAAGAAACGTTCATCGTATTCATCAGTGGGTCGTTCGTACGATGTCCCGACCCGTCGAACATGTCTACCATGAACGGCTACCGCACGGAGTTCGTCGCGCTGTCGAGCGAGCCGTGGGCGAAGACGACCGAACGCGGTCGGGCCTTCCGGAAAGCCTTCGTGCAGCGGGTGCCGGCCTTCGGCCCGCTGGTCGAGCGTATCGAGGCGACGGTCGGCCGCTGGGCGGAAGCCCGGGCCGATGTGCGGCGGCTTCCGACCGGAAAGGGCGGTGACGGCGGTCCGGTCGGTGGTCGACCGCCCGGCCGTGCTCGGCGCCCGGCTCACCGTGGCCCGCGTAGCGGCGCTCACGGGTCTCGTTCTCGACGACATCCCGGTGGCCTTCCTGGCCCCGCCGATCCCGGTGATGCCGGCCACTTTCCCGTTGCGCCCGGAATGTTCGGATCGTCTCACGGGGGCGGCGTTCCTGTCGGGCGCCGCCCTCACCCTGCGGGTCGGGCAGCAGCTCCGGGTCGAGGTGGTGCCGGGGGCGGGGAGAGCGCGGCTCGCCCGGATCCTCGAGGCGGTGGCGAGCCTCGTGGGCGCCCTCGCGACCCTGTTTCTCGCCCGGGCTCTCGTCGAGTTCGCCTTTCGGACCCGGAGCTTCGACGGGGTCTCGCGAGACGGTCCGACGCCGCTCTCGATTCCCCGGCGGCCCTGGCGTTCGGGGCGTGCCGTCGGCCCTGCAGATGGCGGCCCGGTCGCCGAGTGCGCCGGTCGGCGACCCGCGGCATCGGCAGGAGCTCGGGAACCGGCGGGATCGAGTGAGCGGCGCGGCGGGCGCGGGACCGCCCGCCGCGGAGCGGTGGCGAGCGGAGATGGGCGCCGTCCTCTCGGGCCTGTTCGGTTGTCCGTTCGGCTTCTTGGCCGCCGGCGTCCGGATCGGTATCGCCCTCGTCACCGACGCCCTCGGGCTCGGTCGGCCGTTCCTCTCGCTGCCTGCCGGTCGACCGGCTTCCGGCGCAGTCCACCTTCCGGGTCCTCACCACCCCGCACCTCGTCGCGCTGCCGCCGTTCGTTCCGATGGGCGAATCGCCGTTCGGCACGAGGCTCTGGGCGGCACTCTTCGCCGGGCTCGCGCCCTGGGCCGGGCTGCTTCCGGGCCGTCTCCTTCGCGTCGACATCGCGGGCCGCACGGTCTTCGCCGCGATCTCGGGCTCCTCGGCGGCCATCGCCCAGGTGGTCGGACGGCCGATCCTTCGGGAACTCCTGCATCGCGGCCGGGGCCCGACGCGGCGACCGGCAGCCTCGCCGGTGCCGGCACGCTCGGCTTCCGATCCCGCCAGCGGCGGTGACGATCGTCGACCGGGTACCGGCCGTCGGATCGTCGCTGCACCCGTTCACCGCGGGGCCGATCCCCGGGCCGCCGCTCGCCGGTTGCTTCTCGGCCGGGAACTGGTCCGCACGGCGCTGCGCACGATCGCCTTCGGCACCGTGCAGACCGGTGCCGTCCCGGGGATCGTCGTCCCGAGTGCCACCGTTCTCGGCAATGTGTGCGCGGTGCTCGGTGCGCCGGACGCGGCGGCCGCCCGCGTCCCGGAGCTTTGCGAGCCTCTGCGGGTGGCGGCCCTCGGACATCCGGCGGCTCGGCTTCTTCGTCACGACCGTCGACACCGGGAACACGACTCGGGCCGCCTATGTCCTCGACGTCGCGCGGCCGGCACCTCGCCGCGCTCGAGCACTCCGCCCGCGCGAAGGCTGCGATCCGCGGCGAGGGGGAGGCGAGCGTGATCGAGACCGGCCGGTGCTCTGCCGCGACGCCCGGACCGTGCTCCGCCGGCTCGTCCGGGCGCGCGCGGAGATCCTCTCGGCGAGCGAGTCGCTCACCGGGCGGGTCTCGGTCGGGCTCGTGCTTTTCGGCGGCACGAGCGCCCTCGCTCGCGGGCTGCTCGCGCGGGCCCTCTGGCGCCGTCCCGGCATTCTCCTGCAGCCCCTCGAGAGCGTGAGCCGGCCCTACGGTCGGATGACCGCCAACGGCCCGCTCGAGACGGCCCTCCTGCAGGGGACCGGGCCGCTCGTGGGCCTGCGCTTCGAGGGGACCGGCCGCGAGGATTTCTTGCCCGTGGCGGGTGCCGACCCGGTGGCGCGCCTCGAGGGCCCGAGCGCGCCGCCCGCGATCGCCGGATGGATCGCGCAGGAGGGGGTGGACATCCACACCTCCGCGATCGGCGCACCCGTGATCGGCGAGGCCCTCTCGCTCTGTACGAGCGATCTCGTGCCGCTCTGCGAGCCGGCCGAGGCGATCCGCGGCCCGCTCCTCGAGCACGCGCGCAGCCGCTTCGCGGGCGAGCCCGACCCCGACGCGATCGCCGCGGCGTCAACACTTTCTCAACCTTTCCCCTCTCTTATGGGGGCACCGATCCTTCCGGTGGGGGTAGCGTGCGCGATCGGTCGAGATGCGGTGGCGTGGGCGCGGGGGCCGTGGCGGGTGGGCCGGCCCGCCTGGACGGCCGTGTGGCTCGCCGTCATGATCGACGGGCTTCGAGGAGGTCGGCCATGGCCCGCGATGCCCGCGTGCTCGTCCTGTTCGTGCTCGCTCTGCTGTTCGGTCCGCTCTTGGCGCCCACGCTCGCGGCCGAGGTCGGCACCGTCGAGAAGAAGGTCTTCGAGCTTTCCTCTTACACGACGGTCGGTGGCAAGACGATCGCGCCCGTCCGGGTAGGCTGGGAGAGCTACGGCACGCTCAACGCCGCCAAGGACAACGCGATCCTCATCACGCATTTCTTCAGCGGCACGAGCCACGCGGCCGGGCGATACGCCGAGAGCGACCCGGCACCCGGCTATTGGGACGCGATCATCGGTCCGGGCAAGGCGATCGACACCGAGCGATGGTTCGTCTTGAGCTCGGATACGCTCGTGAACCTCAACGTGGGCGATCCCAAGGTGGTCACGACCGGTCCGGCGACCGTGAACCCGGCGACGGGCGAACCTTGGGGCATGGAGTTCCCGATCGTCACGATTCGCGACTTCGTGGAGGTCCAGAAGGCGCTCGTCGAGAGCCTCGGCATCCGCCGGCTGCACGCCGTGATCGGCGCGTCCATGGGGGCCTTGCAAGCGCTCGAATGGGCGGCCTCCCATCCCGCGATGGTGGACCGGGTGGTGCCGGTGATCGGTGCGGGCGAGGTCGACCCGTTCCTCGTGGGCTGGCTCGATGCCTGGGCGACGCCGATCCGGCTCGACCCGAACTGGCGGGGCGGCGACTATTACGGCCGGACGCCGCCCACCGCCGGGCTCGGCGCCGCCCTGAAACTCGTCACTCTGCACGCCCGCTACCACGAATGGGCCGAGAAGGCGTTCGGCCGGGCCTGGGCCGAAGAGGGCAAGGATCCGGCGGCGGCCCTCGGGCACCGCTTCAAGATCGAGGCGGCGCTCGACGCGGCCGGGGCTGCGCGCGCCAAGGTCGCGGACGCCAACCACTTCCTCTATCTGGTCAAGGCCAACCAGCTGTTCGTGGCGGGTGGTGGCGGGCTCGCCGAGGGCTTGAAGCGAATCGAGGCGCCGGTCCTGTTGATCCCGTCGAGGGACGATCTGATCTTCTTTCCCGCCCGCGTCGAGCGGACGGCCGAGCTGATCCGGGCCGACGGCACACCGGTCGAGATCGCCTGGCTCGACGGAATCGACGGGCATCTCGACGGGATCACCGCGATCGGCGGGGTAGCCGATCGTCTGAAATCGTTCCTCGAACGCTGAGCGAGGGAGCGAAGGGGGGCGAGGCGAAGGGGCTCCTGTCGCGGCGCCGGCAGCGCGGGGACGGGTCGGGGCACGGGTCGACGTGCCGGGCCGAACGGTGCTCGCGCTGCCGAAGGGCGCATCCGCGCCGCTTCGCGAGGGGCCGGGGCAGGCGGGGACCGGCCCTCCTTCTTCCTCGGCTCGGAGGAGCCGAGAGCCCTCTCGGCACGGGCCGGCAGCCGCGCGCGGAGCGATAGGACGGGATGCCGCCGCCGGGGTGGCGAATCGGCCGAAGGCGTTCCTCGGGCGGCGATCGGGGGCGCCGCCCCGGGCCGACCCCCGGAGACGGCGAGGCCCTCGATCCGGTCGAGGTCGTGGCCGAGGCAGGGTTCCTCGCCCGGGATCACGAAGCCCTGGGTGTCCATCTCGTCGTCGAGCCGGCGCCGACAGCGCGGCGGCTCCTCGTGATCGAGGAAGGGGTGGAGCAGGCCGCGCTCGGAGAAGCTGGTATTCGGGAGCGCGGCGCCGACCGCGAGATCGCCCGCTCCGGTGCGCTGCGCCTCGCGGCTCGCGCCGAAGCTCTCGACGAGCGCCCCGACCTCGAGCGAGCGGGCCGATCCCGCCCGGGTGCGACAGCCCCGTCCGCAACATGTCGCAGGCACCCTCCGCCGCCCACTCGGCCCGCGTCCGATGCTCGTCGGCCATGGTCTCGGGGCCCGGAATGTCGAGCCCGGCCGACCTTCCCTCGAGCCACCGGTAGGAGCAGAGCGAGGCTTCCGCCATCGGCTCCTCGAGCCGGAGGAAGCCCGGCTCGAGGAGCCGCCGGGCGGGCCGGGCGGCGTCCGCCCGGCCGTACCGGTGGTTCGGGTCGAGTATCGGCGCGATCCCCGAGCCGACCGCCTCGCGCACCGCCGCGCAGGTCCGCCGGTCCATCCGCACGTCCGGCGCAACCGGGATGGAAGGCATCCGGGTGTGCCGCTCGATGGCCCCCACGCGCACGAGCCATCCGGCGCAGCGGGCGTAGAGGTCGGGAGCCCAAGCCCGCCCTCGAGGTCGTCGCCGCACGGGGCCCCGGCCCGGGCGGGGATCCGGTCGCGGAAACCGCTCGCGAGCTTCCGGACCGGCCGGCCACTGGTCCGGTCGATCCGGTCCCACGAGGCGAGCTCGACGGCGCAGAGGGTGCCATCGCCGAGCCGGCCGCCGCTGCCGCGCTGCCGTTGGTGGAGGGCCTGCCGGGGTCTCTCGCGACGGCAGGGGATCGGCGCCCGGAGGGACCGGCCGGACGAAGGCCCGCTGCAGCGGCTCGGCCACATCCACCGGTGCGGCGAACGCCCGGCCCACCGTTCGGCGGTCGGCGACGAGGGGCAGGAGCGCCCGACGCGCCTCGTGTGGTTCGCCGGGGCGGCCGTGGCCGTCGCTGTCGCGCACGATCCGGCTCGTGTAGACGGCGTCGGCGCGCTCGAGGCGCTCGATCCGCGTGGCGCTCTCCCCCTCGAAGGCGCGACGGGTCGGCGAGCCTCAGCCGGCGAAGCGGGGCATGGGCAGGCCGCACACACCCAGGCCGTGGACGGCCAGGAGCGCGCCGGCCCAGGGCTGGCGCGGCTCGCTGCCCGGCGCGAGGCCGATGCCGATCGAGGTCACGTAGAGCACATCGAGGCGCGGCCCGCCGAAGGCCGGCCGCGAGGGTCTCTCGACCGGTAGCGGGACGATCCGATCGACCCGGCCCTGCGGGGTCAGGCGGACGAGCTGCCAGCCGCCCACACCCGCCATCCAGTAGCAGCCCTCGGCATCCACGGTCGCACCGTCCGGCCGGCCCGCCACGGCGCGGGTGTCGAAGAAGAGTCTGCGGTTCGCGATCGCGCCGGTCGCGGGGTCGTGGTCGAACGCCCAGATCCGCCGCACCGAGGGATGGCTGTCGGAGAGATAGAGCGTGCGGCCGTCGGGGGCGAAGGCGAGGCCGTTGGTGGTGTAGAAGCCGTCGAGCAGACGCCGCCAGGATCGGTCGGGGTCGATCCGGTAGAAGGCGCCCGTGGGCTCGGCCGGCGGGTCCGTCTTCATCGTGCCGAGCCAGAGCCGGCCTCGGGGATCGATCGTGCCGTCGTTGGGGCGGTTGGCCGGCCGGTCGGGCTCGGGGGCGAGGAGCGGGGTCGCGGCCCCGGTCTCGAGGTCGAACAGCGCGAGGCCCGAGCGCAGGGCCACGACCATTCCGCCGGCGCGGCGCAGGAAGGCGCAACCGACGGGCTCGCCCAGATCCCAATGGCGGGCGGCCCCGGTCTCGGGGTCGAAGCGGTGCAGCCGGCCCCGGGGGATGTCGACCCAGAAGAGCGCCCGCTCTTCCGCGTCCCAGAGGAGCCCCTCGCCGACCGCGGCGCGGACGTCCCGGGCGAGGACGACCTCGACCGCCATCTTCAGGCTCCGATCGCCTGCACGACGCCGCGGACGCAGCCGAAGGCGGCCCGGCACCCCCGCGGACGGGCCGCCGGGAAAACCCGCCGGAGGCCGAGCGGACGGATCGGCGCGATCGTGACGTGCCCGATCGGGGTCGGCGTTCGGCCGAGGCGGCGCGATGCCGGGGCGGGGACGCCGGCTCGGGCGGCGCCGACGCGAGGACGCGCCGGAAGGAAGCGGGCGCGCGATCGAGCGCGGCCGCGGTCTCGCTCACGAACCGTTAACCGGCGGGGATTAGGGTGCACGAGCGCCTCCGGCGGGTGGAGGGGACGGGAAGCGGATGGTCCGGCTGCACACCACGCGATCGGTCGGGTTCGCGCTCCGCGCGGGCCTTCTCCTGCTCGGCGGTTGCGCGCTGCCGTCCGCTTCCCCCTGGCGCGAGCCGCCACCCGCACCTCGCGTCGAAGGCCCGCAGGAGCCGGTTTTCTGCTACCGCACGCTGGCCGATGTCGAGTGCTATTTCGAGCGCGACCGGAGCGTACCCGGTCGGCTGGTCGCGGTCTATCCGCGCCCGACCGGCGATCCCGCGAGCACGACCTATTGGCGGCGACCCGCCAGCGGTGCCCCCGATCCGGCCGCGGCGGAGCCCGGGCGGTGACGGCCGAGCGGCAGTTCGCGGGCCACGGTTCCGCGAGCCGATGCGCTCGCCGACCGCGCCCGCGGCCGCGGCCGGCCAGCGGCCGGCGGGGCGGCCCGCGCTCGCTCGACGGGACGAGGCGGGCTCGAAAGCCGGCCGCGCCCACGACGGCACCCGTCGGCACGGCCGTCGAGCGGCCGCCGAGACGTTCCGCACCCGGTCGCTGCGCGTTCCCACCGGGGGGCGCTTCGGGCTCAAAAACCGAAGCTGCCGCCGACCGTGATCCTGAGACCGAACAGGTTCCAGCCGTAGCTCCGGGCGTAGTCGTCGGGGAACAGGCGGGTCGTCGCCCGCCAGATCGCCCGCTCGCGCGCGACACGGTCGGCGGCGGCGGGGAGCCGCACCCGGGCGACCGGCCGCTCGCCGTCGCACCAAGCGGCGAGGACCGCCCGGCCGGCGGGGGACGGCTCGGACCGCTCCGCCCCGGCGCAGATGCGCTCCGGGTCCTCGAGCCCGTCGAGGGCCAGGACGAGCCGGCGACCGGCCGGCGTCGGCGGGGAGGGCGCGAAGCGGACCGCGATCCCGCTCACCCCACGGGCCGCGAGCGCCGCCGCTTCGGCCTCGCTCGGCCGCTCCTCGAGCCGGAGCACGAGCACGGGCACCGGTCCGGCGGCCGCGGCCGCGGCGAGCTGGCGGCGGGCCTCGGCCGGATCGCTGCCCGGATCGAGGAGCGGCGGCGGCTCGCCCGTGCAGGCGGCGAGCGCGAGGAGGAGGGACAGGACCGCGACGCGGCGCGGGTTCGGTGCCGAACCGGTCGGCCCGTCGCGTCGGTCGCGCCGGTCGGCTGCGCGAGCGAGGACGGCGAGATCGGACGGCGGGGCCGAAAGGGCGCGCGAGCGCGGGCTCACCGGCGGAACGCCTCGTCGACCGGCACGCCCCAGCCCTGGACGAGCCGGTTGGTCTCGTTGGCCATGCCGACGACCGCGATCAGCTCGGCGAGCATCGCCTCGCTCATGCCGCGCTTCTTCGCTGCGGCGATGTGGCTCGCGGTGCAGTACTCGCAACCGTTGGTGATCGAGACGGCGATGTAGAGCATCTCCTTGACGAGCGGGTCGAGGGCCCCCGGCGCCATCACCTCCTTGAGGCTCTCCCAGGTCCGCCGCAGGGTCTTGGGATCGTTCGCGAGCCATTTCCAGAAATTGTTGACGTCGGGAACGTTGCGGGTGGCCTTGATGTCGTCGAACACGGCCCGGACTTCGGGCGGGGCGTCGGCGTACTCGATCGGTCGGGGCATCGGTGTCTCCCTTCACTCGCTGAGCAGGACGAGAAGCGCGGAGAGCGTGAGGATCGAGCCCGCGTGGGTGACGAGGACCACGGTGGAGCTCGCCGGGAACCGCTCGGCCCGCTGGGCCATCACGAACACGGTGGCGGCGGTGGGTAGAGCCGCGGTCACGAGCGCCGCGCGCAGGACCTCGCTCGGCACCGGGTGGACGAAGGTCGCCGCGACCCAGACCAGGGCCGGATGGCCGACCAGGCGCACGAGCGCGAGGAGCAGCACCTCGCCCACCGCACCGCGCGCGGGAACCGTGGCGAGCGCGGTGCCGAGGGCGAAGAGGGCGCAGGGACTCGCCGCCGCCGCGAGCATCCCGGCGAAGCCGGCGACGGGGCCGGGCAGCCCCCGGCCGGTGAGGGCGAGGATCGCGCCCGCGCCGACCGCGAGGACGAGCGGGCTGGACAGCACGCCGCGCAGGGTCCGGCCGAGCGTCGCGAGAAAGCCGCCCTTGCCGCGGCCCGCCTCGACCAACGCCACGGTCATCGGGATCGTCACGAACTGGTCGAGGAGGAGGGCCAGGATCGAGGCGATCGCCGCCTCGGGACCGAAGGCCGTGATCAGGAGCGGGATCCCCATGTAGCCCGAATTGGGGAAGCTGGCGCCGAGCGCGCGGAGGGCGGCGGCCGGCGTGTCCTCGCGTCGGATCAGCCGGCCATAGTCGAGGATCAGGAAGTAGACGACCATGGCCGGACCGAAATAGACGATCAGGAACCCCGGATCGAGCAGCCGGTCGATCGGCGCCGAGCTCACTTTGACGACCAGGAGCGCGGGCAGGGCGAACCAGTAGACGAAAGCGTTCAGGCCCTTGACCGTGGTGGCGTCGACCGCACCGGTGCGGTACGCGGCCCAGCCGCAGGCGATCACCGCGAAGAAGGGGACGACGACGTCCAGGATCACGCGCACGCTGAGCGGGCTCCCCGCCGGCCGACCGGTGCGGCCGGGGCCGCGGCGCGAACCTAGGTTCGCACGCCTCCCTGTCAACGCGACCCGATCGGCCCGGCCGGGCGCGCCGGGCCCTTGTCGGCCGAGCGGAGGCGGTCTTTCGACGTCCCGCGTTCTCGTTGCCGTTCTCGTCCCCGGCCGCGGGAGATCGCCTTCGGCGCGCCTGTTCGCCGCACGTCTGCCACTCCTGCTCGCCGCTCGGCTCGCCGACCCGCCGCGGCCGAGCCGAGCGGCGGGCGGCCTTCGGGCGATCCGGCCGTCCTACCACCGGGGGCCCGGCTCGAGCGCGTCGTCGACGGCACGGTGTGCGACCCGGTCTTCACGAGGGGCCGGCCGCGGCCCGTGAGGGGAGCGTGTTCTTCTCGGACGTCACCTGGAGCCAGGGGCCCCGCGGTCCCTCGGTTGGTTCTCGTCCGGCCGACACCCTCCGCTTCGACCCGAAGAGCGGTGCCGTCTCGGTCTTTCGCCCGCCCTCGGGCATGGCCGACGGCCTCGCGATCGAGACCGGCTGCGGTCTCCTGGCGACCGAGGGGGCGGATCGTGGCGGTGGGCGGATCACCCGAGCGAAGCTCGAGACCGGCCGGGCCGAGACCCTCCTCGGCTCTTTCCGGGAAAGGTCGAACGGGATCGCCGTCTCGCCCGATGCCACTCCGCTCTACCTCGCGATCCGGGAGCGCGGGGATCGCCGTCCGTTCGGCCGTTCCGTGCCGCGTCGGACGGTGATCGAGCGCCGGGAGATCGATGCGCGCGGGAGGCGGCGCGACGGGCGGGTGGGTGTCGACTTCGCCGGCGGGGACGGCGCCGACGGGCTCCCCAGCGAGCGCGCGGGCGGTCTCCGGGCGGCGGTGCGACGGGGCGATCGGCCGGGGATCCGCGCCCTCGACGAGGAGGACCGCGAGCGCGCCCCTCTGCCGGTCCCGGCCCCCACCGACCTCGCTTTCGGTCGCCCGGCCGAGGACGACGTGTCGTGGGTCGCCGCCGAGAAACGCCTCTTCCGGATCCGGGTCGGCGAGAAAGGCCATCGGCTCCAGAACTGAGCAGCGGCGTCCGGGGCCCGCCCGGTGCCCCCTCGGCGCCGCTCCCGTGGACCGCGGGCGCCGGCTGCGCTAAGCGCCGGCCGTGGCGCGAGGAGAGGCGGGATGAGCGATCGTCGTTACGGATTCGAGACCCTGGCCGTGCACGCGGGTGCGGCCCCCGACCCGACGACGGGGGCGCGGGCGGTGCCGATCTACCAGACGACCTCCTACGTGTTCGACGACGCCGAGCACGCGGCGGCACTCTTCAACCTGCAGAAGTTCGGCAACATCTATTCGCGGCTGACCAATCCCACCGTCTCGGTGCTGGAAGAGCGGGTCGCCGCCCTCGAGGGCGGGACCGCCGCCTGTGCCACCGCTTCGGGCCACGCCGCCCAGTTCCTGACCTTCCTCAACCTGATGGGGCCGGGCGACCACATTCTCGCCTCCTCCAAGCTCTACGGCGGGTCGATCAGCCAGATGCGGCAGACCTTCCCGCAATTCGACTGGCACGTCTCTTACGTCGATCCGCGCGATCCCGAGAATTTCGAGATCGGGATGCGCGATCGGACCAAGGCGATCTTCATCGAATCCTGCTCCAATCCGGACGGGATCGTGCCGGACATCGAGGCGATCGCCGAGATCGCGCACCGGCACGGGGTGCCGCTCGTGGTCGACAACACGGTGCCGACGCCCTATCTCTGCCGGCCTTTCGAGTGGGGCGCCGACATCGTCGTCCATTCGCTCACGAAATACATGGGCGGACAGGGCAACTCGATCGGCGGCATCATCGTCGAAGGCGGCCGGTTCAACTGGGACAACGGCAAGTTCCCGCAACTCACCGAGCCCTGCGCCGCTTATCACGGCCTGCGCTTCTACGAGACCTTCGGCAATTTCGCGCTCACCGTGCGCAACAAGGCGATCGGGCTCAGGGACATGGGCCCCTGCCTGTCGCCTTTCAACGCGTTCCTCATCCTCCAGGGGATCGAGACCCTGCCGCTGCGAATGGACCGGCACGTCGCCAATGCCGACAAGGTGGCCGAGTTTCTCGCCGGGCACCCGCAGGTCGCCTGGGTCTCCTACGCCCGGTTGCCGCAGAACCGTACCCCCCTCGTCGACAAATATTGCCCGAGGGGCGTGGGCTCGCTCTTCACCTTCGGGGTCAAGGGCGGCTACGAGCAGGGCGTGAAGTTGATCGATTCGGTCGAGCTCCTCTCGCACGTCGCCAACATCGGCGACACCCGTTCTCTCATCATCCACCCGGCCTCGACCACCCACCGCCAGCTCACCCCCGAGCAGCAGAAGGCCGCCGGCGCCGGGCCCGAAGTGATCCGCATCTCGGTCGGCATCGAGACGGTGGACGACATCATCGCCGACCTCGACCAGGCGCTCAGGCGCTCGGCGGTGTGAGGGGGCGGCGCGGCGGCCGGCCGCCGGCTCGGGGCCGAGGCGCGACGACGGTGCGGTGAGCTTCGCTCGGCTCGACGACGACGCGCTCCGGGCGCTGGCCCAGGCGGTCGGTGTCGAGCCGCTCTGGCAGGACACGGCGGGGCGCACGCACCGGGTCCCGCGGCCGACGCTCGAGGCGATCCTGGGGGCGCTCGCGGTCGATCCCGAAGAACCGCCCGCTGCGATCCCCGCCCCGGAACCGTCGCCCGTGCCCGTCGCCCCGACACCCGCCGAGCTCGGCATCGGCCGGGTGATCGGCGTCGCCTGTCAGGTCTACGCGCTCCGCTCGGCGCGCGACCTCGGCATCGGCGACCTCGAGGACGTGGCCCGGCTGGCCGAGGCGCTGGCAGGTTCCGGGGTCGAGGCGCTCGCACTGTCGCCCCTGCACCCCCGCTTCCCGCTCGAGCCCGAAAGGGTCAGCCCCTACGCGCCCTCGAGCCGCCGCTTCCTGGATCCGACGCTGCTCGCGGTCGATCGGGCGGCCGCGGCACTCGCCCTGCCGCTGCCGGAGCCGGCCGGGACGGGGCCACCGAACGAGGGCGCGTTCGTCGACCACCGGGCCGTCCTCGCCCGGAAAGAACCGCTCGCCAGGGCCCTCTGGGAGGGCTTCCGGGACCGCCGTCTCGGCGCCGTGCCGAGCCCGGAAGGCGAGGCCTTCCGGACCTGGCGCGCGGCGGCCGGTACACCGCTCGAGCGCTTCGCCCGCTTCGAGGCGATCGCCGCCGAACTCGCCCGGTGCAGCGGAACGGCCGAGCCCTGGTGGTGCTGGCCGGCCGAGCTGCGCCGGCCGGAGGGGCCCGAGGTCGAGCGCCTCGCCCGGGGGCCGCTCGCCGATGCGGTGGCGTTCCGGGCCTTCCTGCAGTGGCTGCTCGACCGCCAGCTCGCCGAGGTGCAAGGCCGGGCCCGGGCGGCGGGCATGCGGATCGGGCTCGCCACCGACCTCGCCGTGGGGGTGACGCCCGATTCGGCCGACGCCTGGGCCTACCCCGATGCTATCGTGCGCGGCGTCTCGATCGGCGCGCCACCCGATGCCTTCGCTCCCGACGGTCAGTGCTGGAACCTGGCACCGATCGCCCCGGCGGCCCTTCGGGACCGGGGGGGCGAGCCGTTCCGGGGCGATCTCGAGGCGGCGATGCGGCACGCCGGGCTCGTCCGCATCGACCACGTCATGGGCCTGGCCCGGCAGTTCTGGATACCGGAAGGCGCCCGACCGATCGAGGGCGCCTATGTGCGGTTTCCCGAAACGACGCTCCTCGCGACGGTCGCCGATCTCGCCCGGCGGCATCGCTGCCTCGTGCAGGGCGAGGATCTCGGCACGCTGCCCTTCGGCTTCCGCGACCGGCTCGCTCGTGCCGGCATCCTCTCGAGCCGGGTGCTCTGGTTCGAGCGCTGGCCGTCGGGCCTCTTCAAGGCCTCCGGCGAGTATCCGCCGCTCGCCGTGGCGTCGGTTTCGACCCACGATCTGCCGACCGCACGCGGCTGGCTCGCGGCCCGCGACATCGACTGGCGGGCGCGGCTCGGCCGGCTCGGAACCGAGGCGGTGGCCGCCCTGCGGGCGGAGCGGGCGCGCGATCGGCGGATCCTCGAGGACGCGCTCGCCTTCGAGGCGATCGAGGTCGGCGAGGCCGGCGAAGAAGGGCTCGTGATCGGGATGCATCGGATGCTCGCGCGCTCGCCCGCGGCCCTCGTGCTGGTCCAGCTCGACGATCTCGTGGGTGCGGTCGAGCAGGCGAACCTGCCCGGTACGGTCGACGAGCACCCGAACTGGCGGCGGCGCTGTCCGCTGTCGGTCGAGACCGTCGCCGGCGATCCCTTCGCCCGGGCCCTGCTCGCGGCGCTGAGGGCGGAGCGGCCGGGATGAGCGAGGGCGGGGCGGCCGGGGCGACGGCTCCCCGACCCGCGCCCGATACCGGGCGGGTCGCCCGCGGTGCCTTCTGGGCCACGATCGAAGTCTGGGGCGTGGAGCTCCTGCAGCTCCTCGTCTTCACCGCGCTCGCCCGGCTCGTCGGGCCCGAGGCCTTCGGTCTCGTGGCGCTCGCGATGGCCTTCGTGCTCGTGCCGCAGAACCTCCTCGTGCACGGCGGCTGGATCGAGGCCCTCGTCCAACGTCCCGACCTCACCCGGGACGAGATCGATTCGGTGTTCTGGCTGCTCGCCGGCCTCGGCTTCGCGAGCACCCTTCTGCTCGCCGCCGTGGCACCGCTCGCAGCCGCCTCGTTCGAACGAGAGGAGCTCGCCTCCCTCCTGCGAGCGCTCGCCGTCTGCCCGTTCCTCACGAGCCTCATGGTGGTGCCGTCGGGCCTCCTGCAGCGCCGGCTGGCGCTCGCACCGCTGGCCGTTCGGTCGATCCTGGGCGTGGGTCTGGGCGGTGCCGCGGCGGTGGCTCTCGCGCTCGCCGGGGCCGGCCCCTGGGCCCTGGTCGTCAACGAGATCGCCTGGCCGCTCGCCGGTGTGGTCGTTCTGGGGCTCGCCGCGGGCCATCGGCCGGGGCTCCGGGTCGCCTGGAAGCACGTGCGCCCGATCGGCCGCTTCGCCCTCGGCATCACCGGTGAGCAGCTCTTGACCCTGGGCGAGCTTCTGGCTCCCCGCCTGTTGCTCGGGACACTGATCGGGCCGACCGCCGTGGGGCTCTGGGGCCTCGCGCGCAAGCTCTTCGACCTCTCGGTCGAGCTGGTCGCTCGCCCGGCCCTGCGCGTGGCGCTCCCGAGCTTCGCCCGCTTGCGCGAGGGGGGCGAAGGGCTCGCGAGCGGGTTGGCGCTCGCGATCGAACTCACCGCTCTCGCCGCCGTTCCCGGCTATGCGCTCGCGCTCGTGATCGGCGCCGATCTCGTGGCGCTCGCTTTCGGCGAGGCCTGGCGAGAGGCCGGCGAGGCGCTGCGCATCCTCGCTCTCCTCGGCCCGCTCCTGCCGCTCGCCATGCTCCTCGGCAGCGCCTTCCGGGCCGCCGGCCGGGCCGATCTCGTGCTGCGTCTCGCGGCGATCGGTGCGGCGGTGCTGCTCCTCCTCCTGCCGCTCGCGGTCTGGGGTGTCCTCGGCGTGGCGGTGGCCTTCGTGTTGCGCGGTGGGCTGCTCGCCCCGATCCGTTTCGGACTGGCCCGGCGAGCCCTCGATCTTGCGCCGGCTGCCCTGTTGGCACCCCTCGGTCCGATCCTCGCCGCCGGGGGCGCGACGATCGTCGCGATGGCCTCGGTTCGGGTGCCGGTAGCGGTTGCGGGCCTCGAGGGGCCCGTCGGGATCCTGCTCGTCGCCGCGGCCGGCGTGGGCGCCTATGCCGCGGCACTCGCGCTCCTCGCCCGCCCGGCTCTGCGGCGCGCGGCCGAGGGCCTGCGGGGTCTGCGCGGAGGGTCTTCCGATGCCGGGGGCTTCAGAAGAACCCGCCCGAGCTCAGATGTTTGAGCAGGCCGTGGAGCAGGAGTTGGTAGAGGGACGCGGCGCGCGCGCGGAACCGGATCTGGGGCTCGGCCGCCGACAGACGCGCCTCCTCCCGCTTGAAGCGTAGCCAGGCCCGGATTTCCCGGAGGATCTGAACCGGGAGCCGGGCGATTTCCCGGGCTTCGACGGGCTCCGGAACGTAGCCGTACCGTGCCATGCCGCCGGCCGTCAGCCGCTGGACGAGCCAGACCTGGGCCGGCGAGAGCTCCTTCCGCCAGGCCTCGAGCGAGCAATCGAAGACCGGACGCAGCACGCCTTCCCGATAGGGCTGGTCCTTGAAGGCGAGTGGGCCGGCCTCGGCGGGGTCCAACATCGCCGGGTGGAAGGGCTCGCCCAGGAACGCCGTGATCTCGCGCAACACCTTTTCGGGATCGCGAACGAGATCCTCGTAGCGGACCTCGAGGAGCCGCTCGGCGCGCTCGGGCGCGCTGGCGCGGTAGGAAGCCGCGGCGGTGATGTCGATCGACCATTTGAAGGCGTTGGTCAGGACGTCGGCCGAGGTGCGCGGCAACTTCCGTTTGGAGGCCACGACCGCCCGCGGATCGCGGACGATGTGGACGAAGCGGGCACAGGGGAAGAGCGCCTCGAGGGCGGCCAGATGGCGGACGTTCCAGGGCGTCTTCTCGCCGAACCGTCGAGCACCCTCGCGCGCCGCCCGGGCCTCCATCAGATGGCGATAGAAGGCGCCCCAGCCGGGCCGCGGATCGGCCCGCAGCCGTTCGATCGCGGCTTCGATCAGGACCTCGGCGTCGGCCCAGTAGCGCACATGGTCCATCTGCGGCAGGAGAGCGCGCAGGCGTTCGATCCGCTCCGGGGTGTCGAGTTCGGGCAGCTCGCGCCGCGCCTCGAGCACGATGTCGAAGAAACAGAGCTCGTCGGACAGGCCGATCGATGGATGGGCGTCCAGCATGCGGGCGAGCAGGCTCGTGCCCGAACGCGGCGCGCCCACGACGAAGATCGGGGCACAATCCTCGAAGCGCTCGCGCAGCCCGTAGGCCTCCGCGGCGCGCGGTGTCGGCGGCCGGGCCGGAGCCGGCCGCGGGCCGGTCTCGGCGACCTCGATGAAGTGCCCCGGTGCGGCGCCGAACAGGCGGATCTTGAGCCGCTCCGCCCGACCGACGAAGCCCGGCGCCACGCGGTCCAGCAGGTCGGCCGCGACCCGGAGCGCGTTCCAGTTGGCGAGCCACCACCGGGCGAGCAGCCGCCGGCAAGCCCGGCGCTCTTCCTCCGACAGGGGCTCGGTGGCGACCAGCCGGCGGTAGGTGCGCCAGAGCTCGAGCGCGGGGATCGGCCGGCGCGGCGATCCGGCCAGGTGCCAGTCCTGGCGGGCCGCCCCGCTCTGCTGCCGCCGGGTGTAGCGGTTCGGATGCTCGCGCATCTCGACGAGCGCGGGCTCGAGCTGGATCATGCGGCCGCGCAGCGCGAGCTGGGCCAAAAGGGCCCGGTCGGCGCCGTGGAAGGTGCCGTGCAGGAGCGAGCCCTCGAGCGCGGAGCGGCGGATCAATCCGAAAAAGTCGACGCAGCTGTGCGAGCGCAGGACCAGGGCGGCGAAGCGCTCCGAGGGACGCTCGGCCGCCGCGAGGGCGAGCGGCGAGCGGTAGGTGCCGAGCGGCGCGCCGCTCTCGTCGATGTAGTCGACCGTGGTGTTGCAGAGGACGACGCCGGGATCGGCCGCCAGGACCGGCACGGTGGCGGCGAGGTAGCCCGGCCGGAGCCGATCGTCGTGGGCCAGCCATTTGAAGTAGCGGCCGCGGCTCTCGGCGAAGGTCCGGTTGTAGTTGGGTGCGGCGCCCAGGTTCCGCTCGTTGCGCAGGACGCGCACCCGCCGATCGGTGGCCGCCCAGTCGGCACAGATCTCGGCCGTGCGGTCGGTCGAGGCGTTGTCGGAGATCACGAGTTCGAGGTCGCCCATCGTCTGGGCGAGCACCGAGCGGATCGCCTCCTCGAGATAGGCCTCGCCGTTGAAGACCGGCAAGCCGATGCTCACCAGGGGGCACCCGCTCCCCATATCGCCTCGCTTTCCCCTGCCACCGGTGCCCACCCGGACAACCGGGTCGAGGTCAGTTTACGATGCCCGGCTCCGGCTTGCGAAGCAAGCCGAGCGTCGCAACGGTGCGGTCCGGGCGGCAGCCGTCACCACCCGGGTGGGCCGTTGCATCCTTGCCATAGCCTGTTGCGCGAACGGTTGTCCGGGTGATGGCGAGCGAGCACGCTTCCGCGCTTCGAACCGCGCTGCGGGTCGGCGACGAACTCGCACCGTGGCAGCGAACGGCAGTCGACGCGCTCGCGGCCGTGGGCTTCCGACCCGCGGCCTGGGTCGGACCACGGGGCGGCCGCGGTTCGCCCGGTACCGTGCCCCGTCTCGACGAGAACGAGGAAGACCTCCGCGGCCGGCTCGCCGGACTCGGTGTCGACCTGCTGGTCGATCTCTCGTTCGCCCCACCGCGCCTGGACCTGGGCGTGGCGGTCTGGCAGCTGCGCTTCGGTGCCGAGGGCCGGCGCGGACCACCCGGCGGGCCGGAGCTGGTAGGTGGTGAGCGCAGCGTGCTCTGCCGGCTGGTCGAGCTCGAGAGCGCCGAGCGAGGGCGCGTGCTGGTCGAGGGCCGGCTCAAAACGGTGGGCCATTCGCTCCCGGCGACCCGCGAGCGGGTGCTCGAGGTGGTGGCGCGCTGGCCGGCGCGGGCGCTCGCCTGGCGGCGGGCGAGGCTCCTCCCGCCCGGGGCGGGCGAGGTGTGCCGGCTCGAACCCGCACCCGCACCCGTGCCGCGGTTGCTCCCGGTACGGGTGGCGCTCGGGGCGCTACGCAAGCTCGTCGAGTGTACGCTGGACGAGGAGTGGCGGATCGGGGTGATCGAGGCCCCGGCCGCAGCATTGCTCGACGGGCCACCGCCGCCGATCCACTGGTTGCCGCCGCCGCCGCGCGGCTGGCTCGCCGATCCCGTCGGCGTCCGCGACGGTGTGGTGCTCGTCGAGGCGTTCGATCCGACCGACTGGCGGGGCTGTCTCGCGCGCACGCGCCTCGAACCCGGGGCCGCGGTCGTGCCGGTGGTGCGCGCGCCACACCATCTCTCCTGGCCGTTCCTGGTCGCGGAGGGTGGCGAGATCTTCCTTCTGCCCGAGGCGAGTGCGGCGGGCTGCATCCGGCTCTACCGAGCCGCGCCGTTCCCCGACCGCTTCGAGCCCGATGCCGTGCTGGTCGAGGACTTCGCCGGGGTCGATCCGACCGTGGTCCGGCACGATGGCCGCTGGTATCTGTTCGCGACCGACCGGGCGGATCAGGACGAGGCGCGGCTCCACCTCTTCGTGGCGGAGGCGCTGCGCGGGCCCTGGCGACGCCACCCGATGAGCCCGGTGGTCGACGATCTCGGTTCGGCGCGCCCCGCGGGGCCGCTGTTCGAGGACCGAGGCCGTCTCTTTCGGCCGGCCCAGGACTGCACCCGGACCTATGGCGGTGCGGTCGTGATCAACCGGATCGAGGCGCTCACGCCCGAGCTCTTCCGCGAGGTTCCGGTCGCCCGGCTCGACCCCGACCCGTCGGGCCCCTGCCCGGACGGGCTGCACAGCCTGGTCGCGGCCGGGCAGCGCACGATCGTCGACGGCAAGCGCGAGCGCCGCTCGCTCCGCGCGTTGTGCGCCAACCTGCGGGCGCTGCTGTCGGAGCCGCGAGCGCGAGCGAGGGGGCGGTCTCACCCGAGCGCGTCCGGGCCGACCACGAGCGAGCGATAGGCCGTTTCGAGGCGGGCGGCGGCGGCTTCCCACCCCAACAGACGCTCGGCGCGCCTTCGGGCCGCGACGCCCATCGTCCGGCGCCGATCGGGGTCGCGCAGGAGGAGCTCGATCGCCCGGGCGAGGGCCTCCGCGTCGCCGGGCGGCACGGCGATGCCGGCTTCGCCCACCCCGTCGGGGTCCCTCGCGCCGATCAGCTCGGGTGGGGCACCACAGAGGCTCGTGACGCAGGGCAGGCCCGAGGCCATGGCCTCGGCGACCGGCAGACAGAAGGGCTCGTTGCAGACCGACGGCGCGGCCAGGAGGTCGGCGGCGCGGTAGCGCTCGACCAGGGTGCGGTGCGGCAGGGGACCGGTGAGGATCACCCGCCGCCGCAGCGCGTCCGGCAGTCGGCCGAGCAGGGTCTCGAGATAGAGCCGGCCGCCGCCGAGGAGGGTGCGGCGCAGCCGCTCGAGCGGACCCCGGCCGTAGAAGGCGAGGGCGGCTTCGAGCGCCGGCGTCCGGTCCAGGAGCTCGAGGAAGGGACGGGGCATGAGGCCCGGCTCGCCCACGAGCTCGAGGACGAGGCGCGGCCGTCGCGGGGCCAGCCGAGCGAACGCCTCGATCAGGACGTGCACGCCCTTCTCGGGCGAGATGCGGCCGACGAAGAGGAGCCGCTCGCCCGTCTCGCTCGGGCCGCCGCGCCGGCCGGGGGCAAATCCCTCGAGGTCGACGCCGTTGCCGATCGCGACGATTTTGCGGCGGTATTCCGGAAAACGGGCGGAGAGCCGCTCGGCGAGCCAATCGCTCACCGTCACGACCGCCGCGGCCGGGGCGAGGCGCGCTGCGGCAGCCCGTCGCTCGAGCCGGAGCAGGAGCTCGTCGTGCAGGTGCAGGACGAGCGGGGTGTCCGGCAGCGCCCGGGCCAGACCCGGCAGCAGCTGGGCCACGGTCATGAGGTGGACGATGTCCGGCCGAAACCGCGCGAGCGGGCCGGCGAGCCGGCACGGATAGCCCGCGAAGTAGAGCGGCCGGGCCATGTGCGGGAGGGCTCGCGGGACGAGCCCGTCGGCCGCCTCGAGCAGTCGATGCAGGCGTGCGAGCGGCGGTGCCAGGCGGGCGATGCGCGGCCCCTGGGCGGTGGCCTCCTCGGCCGGCTCGCCGCGGCGCCGTGGTGCCAGGACGAGGACCTCGTGATGCCGGGCGAGCCGGCTCGCGAGCGCCCAGAGCACGATGGCGACCGAACCGCGTTGCCCGGGCCCGGCTGCGATCGGGTCGCGCGGCTGGCTCAGGAAGGCGATCCGCAAGCGCGATCTCGAAGGGCCGCGGCGTTCGGGCAGTGGCACCGGTAGAGCTCGAGGAGCCGGTCGGCGATCGTCTCCCAGCGGAACCGCTCGAGGACGCGCCGGCGACCGGCTTCGCCCATGGCGCGTCGCCGTGCCGGATCGGCGAGGAGCGCGTCGAGCGCCTCGGCGAGTGCTTCGACCGAGCCGCGCTCGACGAGGAGGCCGGTGCGATCGTGCTCGACCGTCTCGGGCAGAGCACCGGCTCGGCCGGCAACCACCGGCAGGCCCGCGGCCATGGCCTCGACCGGCGGCATGCCGAAGGGCTCCTGCCAGATCGTCGGGAAGGCGAAGACCGCCGCATCCGCCATGACGGCCGGCAGATGCCGATGGAGCATCGGGCCCGGCAAGCGGATCCGGCCGGGGCGGCGGGCCGCCAGGGCCTCGAGATGGCGGCGCCAGGCCGCGGGCCGAGCGAACCAGGGTGCGAGCGGGCGGATCAGAGGGTCGCGATCGAAAGGATCGACGAAGGCCTTGGGCGAGAAGTCTGGCGCGCCCACGAGCACGAGCCGGGCCTCGGGGTGCCGATCGGCGATCCGATCGAAGGCCTCGAGAAGGAGATGCACACCCTTCTCCGGCGCGAGCCGACCCACGAAGAGGATCGTTCGGCTCGCCGCGGGATCGGCCGCGACCTCGAGGAAGCGGGTGTCGACGCCGTTGTGGAGGGTCGCGGCGCGAGCAGCCACGGCGGGGAAGCGCTCGAGCACGCGTTCGCGAACGTGATCGCTGCAGGTGAGCAGCAGGCGCGCCCGCTCGAGCCGCGCGGCCGTGCGCTCGGGGGCGAAATCGGCGAGGGCGTGGTCGTGCTGGTGGAGCACGAGATCGGCCGCGGGCAGCCTGCCCGCCAGCGTGTCGAGGAAGCAGGCATTGTTGTGGAGATGGACGATGTCGACCCCCGTGTGGGCGAGCTCGCGGGCGACGCCGCGGACGAAGAAGGGGTAGTAGAGGCCGCTCACGCGGAAGGGCCTATCGGCCGGCCGCAACCGATCCAGGACACGCAGGCGGAAGAGCAGGTGGTCGCCGAGCTGGCGCAACCGCCGGACGGTGATTCCGTAGAGGATCGAGGTCGCGGGCTCGCCGCGCCGGCGGCGGACGAAGGCGGTCACGGAAACGCCGCGCTCGACCAGGCGGCGGCCGAGCTCGATCAGCACCACGGCGAGCGCATCGGCGATCCCTTCACCCGACGGGCCGAGATCGGCGTGCGGATAGACGAAGGCGACGCGCAGGGGACCCGTCACGGCGAACGCACCGGGTCGGCGGCGAGCGCGGGAAGGGAACTCACGCCTCGGGGGCCGGCCCGTCACCGAGCCGCGGGTCGGCACCGCGCAGGACCCGGACGAGATGGTCCGTCATGGCGACGGCGAGCAAGGTGACACCCAGGGCCATCGCGCTCTGGGGGATCCAGAGCGGCGTGGCGTCCTGGCCCTGGCTCACGTCGCCGAGCATCCAGGAGAAGCGCACCCCACGGACGGCATACCAAGCGAAATACCAACAGAGCGCGCTGCCGACCAGGAGCACGAAGAGCTCGACCCGGCGTCGGGCCGGCTCGGCCAGGCGCTGGAGCAGCAGTTCGACGCGGATGTGCCCGCCGCGGCGGAAGGTGTGGGCGAGTGCCAGGAAGGAGGCGGCGGCCATGCAATAGCCGGCATAGTCGGTGCCGCCCGGGAACTTGATGGCGAGCAGGCGGGTGCCGATCTGCGCGACGATGATCACGAGGATGGCGACCATGAAGAAGGCCGCCAGCCAGCCGGCCAGATCGTAGAGCAGGTCGAGCGCCCGGCGGATCATCGCGGGTACCGGTGGTCTCGTCGATCTCGCGAGGCCGTGGGGGCGGGTGCCGAGCCCGCCCCGCCGGGCTCACATCTTTCGGTAGGCCTCGACGATCGCCTTGCCCTCCTCGCCGGCCTTGGCGAGCCAGTCGTTGGTCATGATCTCGCCGATCTTGGCGAGGTCGGCCTTGAGCTGCGGGCTCGCCGGCTCGATCGTCATGCCCTTGGCCTTCAATTGCTCGATGTACCAGCCGGCGAGCTCCTTCGAGCGGGCGGTGCCTTCGGCCTCGGCCTTGGCGGCGCAGTCGCGCAGCACCTTCTGCTGCTCGGGCTTCAATCCGTTCCAGACGGCCTTGTTGACGAAGACGGTGTTGCGGGGCAGCCAGGCCTGGGTGTCGTACCAGTATTTGAGCTGCTCCCAGACCTTGGCGTCGTAGCCCGTGGAGCCCGAGCTGATGAAGCTCTCGACCACGCCCGTTGCGAGCGCCTGGGTGAGCTCGGCGGCCTCGATCTGGACCGGGACGGCGCCCATGAGCTCCGCCATGCGGGCGGTGGCGGCGTTGTAGGAGCGGAACTTCACGCCCTTCATGTCGGCCGCCGAGTTGAGCGGCTTTTTGGTGTAGATGCCCTGCGGCGGCCAGGGGACGGTGTAGAGGAGCACGAGGTTCTGCTTGTCGAGCAGCGCCTCGAGCTTGGGCCGGGCGGCCTTGGCTAGCTTCTCCGAGGCCTCGTAGGAGGAGGCCAGGAACGGCACCGCGTCGTAGCCGAAGAGCGGGTTCTCGTTCTCGTGTGCGGAAAGCAGCCGCTCCCCGATCGGCGCCTGGCCGGTCTGGACGGCGCGCTTGATGTCGTTGCCTTTGAAGAGCGAGCCATTGGCGTGGGTGACGATCTCGATGGCACCCTTGGTGCCGTCCTTGACGCAGGCGGCGAACTTCTTGGCGTTCTCGGTGTGGAAATTGGTCTCGGGATAGGCGAGCGGCATGTCCCACCGTTCGGCCGCGGCGGCGCCGGCGGCCGCGATCCAGGCCACGGTGGCGAGAGCGAGACGTCGCGTGCTGCGCAACATGATGCCTCCCGGCTCGAACTGCCGACGCCGCGGCGGGCGCGGCGCCGCCACCGTAGCGAGTGGGCAGCGCCCCGGCAACGGCACGCCGGCACCGTGCTTGTCCTGCGGACCGCCAACCCTTAGCCTCGGCTCCAGGAGGCGCGGGGGACTCCCTCGATGGCGACGATCCTGGTGGCGCACGGCGCCTGGTCCGGTGGCTGGGCGTGGCGGAAGATGCGTGCGATCTGGCGGGCCGCGGGGCACGAGGTGTGGACGCCCACCCTCACGGGCCTCGGTGAGCGCGGCCATCTCGCCGGCCCGGAGATCGACCTCGAGACCCATATCCGCGACATCGTCGCGGTGCTCGATTGCGAGGATCTCGAGGAGGTCGTGCTGATCGGCCATTCCTACGGCGGGATGGTCGCCACGGGCGTGGCCCAGCGGCGCCCCGAGCGGCTGCGCCGGCTCGTCTATCTGGACGCACTCGTGCCCGAGCCGGGGGAGTCCGTGTTCGATCTCGTGCCGGCGCAGGCGGCGGCGCGGATGCGGGCGGCGGCCCAGGCCGAGGGCGCGGGCTGGCGGGTCCCGCCCAACCCCATGCCACCCGACACGCCGGCCGAGGACGTGGTCTACGCCCGGCCGCGCCGGCTGCCGCAGCCGATCCGCACCTTCGAGCAGCCCCTGCCCTCGAGCGCGGTGCCGAAGCTGCCGCGGGCGTATGTCTTCTGCGCCCGGGTCGGGCCCGACGACACCTTCCGGCGCTTCGCCGAGCGGGCCGCGCGCGAGCCCGGCTGGACGCTCGAGACGATCGACGCGAGCCACGGGCCGCACATCACCTGCCCGGACGTGCTCGCGGGGCTCGTCGAGCGGCTGCTCTGAGGCGCGGTCGGAGGCCCGGCCGATCGCTCCTCCGCGTCGGGTGCGCGAGCGCGGCCGGGCTCAGGGTCGGGCGAGGCCGAGTGCCGCGCGGCCGGCGAAGGCGGCGCGTTCGCCGAGTGCCTCCTCGATCCGGAGCGCCTCGTTCCACTTGGCCATCCGTTCGGAGCGGGCGAAGGAGCCGACCTTGAGCTGGGGCACGCCCCAGCCGACCGCGAGGTGGACGATCGTCACGTCCTCGCTCTCGCCCGAGCGGGCCGAGACGATCGCTCCCATGCCCGCCGCCCGGGCGGCGGCGAAGGCGGCGCGGGTCTCGCTGAGTGTGCCCACCTGGTTGGGCTTCAAGAGCACCGCATCGCACCAGCCCTCGGCGGCGGCGCGGCGGACGCGCTCGGCCGAGGTCACGAGCAGATCGTCGCCCACGATCTGCAGCCGGCCGCGGAAACGGGCGGTGAAGGCGCGAAAGCCCTCGACGTCGTCCTCGGCCAAAGGGTCCTCGATCGAGACGATCGGGTAGCGGGCGATCCAGGAGGCCAGGAGCTCGATCATGCCGGTCGAGTCGAGATCTCGGTGCTCGGCCGCGAGCCGGTAGCGGCCGGCTCGGCCGAAACTCGAGGCGGCGACGTCGAGCGCGATGCCGACCTCCTCGAAGGGCCTCAGGCCCGCGAGCTCGATGGCGCGCGCGAGCAGATCGAGCGCCTGCTCGTTGTCGTCGAAGGCGGGCCAGAAGCCGCCCTCGTCGGCGACCCCCTGCAACCGGCCGGCCTCGGCCAGGAGCCGGCCGGCGGCATGATAGACCTCGGCGGTCCATTCGAGGGCCCGGGCGAAGCTCTCGGCCCCGGGACAGACGAGGAGGAAGTCCTGGATGTCGAGCCGGCCGGCGGCGTGCTTGCCGCCGCCCAGGATCTGGATCTCGGGAAGGGGCAGGGTGCGGGCCTCGGCACCGCCCAGCCAGCGCCAGAGCGGCAGCCGGTGCGCTCCGGCAGCCGCCCAGGCCGTGGCCATCGAGGTGGCGACGAGCGCGTTGCCGCCGAGCCGGGATTTCTGCGGCGTACCGTCGAGGGCGATCAGGCGGGCGTCCACGCCCTCCTGGTCGGCCGCGTCGAGGCCCTCGAGCGCCCGGGCGATCTCGCCCGACACGGCGGCCACGGCCCGGCCGACATCGAGGCCACCCAGTCGGATTCCGCCGTCCCGGAGATCGACCGCCTCCAGGGAGCCGGTCGAAGCCCCGGCCGGGGCGATCGCCCGGCCGACGGCACCGCAGGCGAGCTCGACCTCGGCCTCGACCGTCGGCCGGCCGCGGCTGTCCCACACCCGCCGGCCGCGCACGCCCACGATCCGCGTCCGGCTCATGCGCCCACCTCCGAAGCCCAGACCGCCCGCAAGGGCGCCAGCGTTCGTGCGGGTGCAGCGAGGAAGCTCCTCGCCACCCGCCGGACCCGGTCCTTCTGCGCCTCCTCGCTCAGGTACTCGACCGGCGACTTGCCGTCGACCCGGGCGAGGAAGAGACCGGGCAGGAGCGTGGCCACCCGCTCCTCGAGGGCGCCGCGCGGCTCCCAGAGGACGCCCTCCATGTAGGCCTCGAGCAGAGCGTCGAAGCAGGCGAGGAAGCCCGCGGCGGCCGCCGGCACCCACAGGCACTTGAGGAGCAGGTGGTTGAGGCAGAAGGCGAGATCGAAGGCGGGATCGCCGTACCAGGCGCACTCGGCGTCGAGGAACACGGGTCCTTCGGGACCGAGCAGGATGTTCTTGGGGCTCACGTCGCCGTGTACGAGCGCGACGCGCGTAGCGGCGGTCCGCTCGGCGAGCCGCTCGAGCTCGGGCCCGAGATCGGGGTGGCGGCGGGCGGTCGCGAGCAGATAGGGCTCGAGCCGGATGGCGTGGAAGATCGCATCCGTGGCGAAGCGCGTCGCGACCTCGGCATCCCGCGCGGTCGCCCGGTGCAGGCGCACGAGCCGGGCACCGACCGCGGCCGCCACCCCGGGCTCGGCCCGCCCGGCGGCGAGCTCGGCCTTCCAGAGCCTGTGCTCGGCGGGGTCGAGATAGGGCATGACCAGGGCACCTGCGGCCCGGTCGTAATGGAGAAGGCGCGGTACGGCTTCCGGCAGGATGCGCCGCACGGTTTCGAGGAAGGCCGCCTCGTAGCGCGAGCGTTCGAGCGGTGCTCGCCAGTCGGCCTCGACCTTGAGGCGGGCGAGCGCGCGCTTGACGCAGACCGAGCGGCGGTCGAGCACGACCCGCCAGATGTCCGAGGAAACCCCGCCCGAAAGCGGCGCCATGCTCGGCCGCAGGTCCGGCGCGGCGAGGCCCGCGCGACAGAGCACGGCGTGCATCACGGCCGAGGGATCGCTGCCCAGCAAGGGACCGGTCTCCCGGATCGGGGTTGCGGCTGGCCGGGCGGTGGTGCGACCCTGGCCTCGGGCGGAAGGCTGCGGCAGGCGGAAGCGCGATGCAACGCGTGCTGTTCCATCACGAGGCGAGCCCCGGCTTGCGGGCCCGGCTCGCGGGGCTCGCCCGCGAGGGGCTCGAGGTCGCGGTGGTGCCGGTGGCCGACCGGGCCGCGCTCGCCGCGGCGCTGCCCGAGACCGAGATCCTCTGGCACGTGCTCGAGCCCGTGACCGCGGCGATGCTCGAGGCGGCGCCGCGGCTTCGGCTCGTGCAGAAGATCGGGGTGGGCGTCAACACGATCGACCTCGAGGCCTGCCGGGCGCGCGGCGTCGCGGTCTGCAACATGCCGGGCACCAACAGCCGGGCGGTGGCCGAGCTCGCCCTCGGCCTCATGCTCGCGGTGCTGCGGCGGATCGCCTGGCTCGACCGGGAGACTCGGGCCGGCCGCGGCTGGGCGCTGGCGGAGGACCTCGCCGACCGGCTGGGCGAGCTCGCCGGCCGTCGGGTCGGGCTCGTGGGCATGGGTGCGGTGCCGCGTCTGTTGGCCCCGGTGCTCGCGGCGATGGGGGCGGAGCCGGTCTATTGGAGCCGACGCGAGAAGCCGGACGCGCCGGCCCGTTTCCTGCCGCTCGACGCGCTGCTCGCGACGAGCGACGTCGTCTCGCTCCATCTGCCGCTCGTGCCCGAGACGACGGGGCTGCTCTCGGCCGAGCGGATCGCCCGGATGAAGCGGGGGGCGGTGTTGATCAACACCGCCCGCGGTGGCCTCGTGGACGAGCCGGCGCTCTTGCTCGCCCTCGCCGACGGGCACCTCGGCGGCGCCGGGCTCGACGTGTTCGAGCGGGAGCCCTTGCCCGCCGACCATCCGCTCCTCGCCCGGCCGGAGGTCGTCGTGACCCCCCACCTCGCCTGGCTCACGCCCGAGACGCTCGAACGCTCGCTCCTGGTCGCGGTCGAGAACGCCCGCAGGCTCGCGGCGGGCACGCCGCTCCTGAACCGGGTGGCCTGAGGGGCCGGGCCGGGGAGGGTAGCGATGCGCCGGCCGGAGGCCGCCCGAACGAGCCTCGGTTGCGGGCCGGGCACTCGGCACCCGGCTCGTGTGGGCCTTCTTCGATCCCGTTCGGCGGGACGCCGTCGCTCGGCGGGCGAGCGAAGCGGGTGCGGGGATCTTGCGGTGCCGGTGGTTCACGCGCAGGCTGCTCGAGCGGGGGGCCGGGGTCGGCGGGAGATCCCGTGTCGGCAGGAGAGACGGTGATGAGCGCTTCGAGCTTTCACCCGAGCGTGTGCCCGCACGACTGCCCGAGCGTGTGCGCGCTCGAGGTCGAGCGCACCGCCGAGGGCCGGCTCGGCAAGGTCCGAGGCTCGGAGCGCAATCCGTTCACGGCCGGCGTGATCTGCGCCAAGGTCGCGCGCTACGCCGAGCGCTACCACCATCCCGACCGGCTGGCCTTCCCCTTGCTGCGCAGCGGGCCCAAGGGTTCCGGCCGGTTCCGGCGGATCGGTTGGGAGGAGGCGCTCGACCGGATCGCCGAGGCGTTCCTCGCGGCCGAGCGGCGCTACGGGCCGGAAACGGTGTGGCCCTACTGGTACGCCGGCACCATGGGGCTCGTGAACCGCGACGGCATCAACCGGCTCACCCACGCGAAGCGCTACAGCCGGTTCTTCTCGACGATCTGCGTGCTGCTCTCGGATACCGGCTGGCGCGCCGGTTACGGCAAGCGCTGGGGGGTGCCGGCGACCGAGGCGGCCGAGCACGCCGATCTGATCGTCGTCTGGGGCTGCAATCCCGTCCACACCCACGTCAACCTCGTGACGCACGTGGCGCGCGCCAAGAAGCGCGGTGCGAGGCTCGTGGTGATCGACCCCTACCGCTCGGCCACTGCCGAGCAGGCCGATCTGCACCTGGCCCCGCGGCCGGGCACCGACGGTGCGCTCGCTTGTGCCGTGGCGCACGTCCTCTTCGAGGAGGGGCTCGCCGACCTCGCTTATCTCGAGCGGGTGTCCGACACACCGGTCGGCGAGCTGCGCGAGCACTTCGCCCGCCGGACGCCCGAATGGGCGGCTGCGATCACCGGGCTTCCGGCCGGGACGATCCGCGATTTCGCCCGGCTCTACGGCCGGACGAAGCGCTCCTGGCTCAGGCTCGGCTTCGGCTTCACCCGCTCGCGCAACGGCGCCGCGGTGATGCACGCGGCCTCCTCTCTCGCGGTGATCAGCGGCGCTTGGCAGCATCCCGGCGGTGGCGCCCTCTACAACATGGGCGATCTCTACCACTGGGACAAAACGCTGCTCGAAGGGCTCGATGTGCTCGATCCCGCGACCCGGGCGCTCGACCAGTCGCGGATCGGGCCCGTCCTCGTGGGCGAGCCGGACGCGCTGCAGGGCGGTCCGCCGGTGACCGCCATGCTGATCCAGAGCACCAATCCCATGTGCATCGCCCCCGAGCTTTCGAAGGTGCACCGAGGCTTCGCGCGCGAGGATCTGTTCGTGGCGGTGCACGAGCAGTTCCCGACCGAGACCGCGATGATGGCCGACGTGGTGCTGCCGGCCACCATGTTCCTCGAGCACGACGACGTCTACCAGGCGAGCGCGCATTCGCGGATCCAGGTCCACCGCAAGATCCTCGAGCCGTTCGCCGAGTGCCGGAGCAACCATTGGGTGGTCTGCGAGCTCGCCCGCCGGCTGGGCGCGGACCATCCGGGCTTCGTCATGAGCGAGTGGGAACTGGTCGACGACCTGTTGCGCCGCTCGGGCTGGCCCGATGCCGAGACCGTCCTGGGCGCCGGCGGCTGGGACGCCTTGCCCGATTCCGACACGGCGCATTTCCGCAAGGGCTTCGCCACCCCCGACGGCAAGTTCCGCTTCCGCCCGGACTGGGCCTCGATGGGGCCGATGGGCGGGCTGATGCCGCGCCTGCCCGACCATCTGCCGGTGACCGACGAGGTGAGCCCGGAGAAGCCCTTTCGCCTCGTGGCCGCGCCGGCCCGGCAGTTCCTCAACACGAGCTTCACCGAGACGGCGAGCAGCCGGCGACGGGAAGGCCGGCCGACCGCGCTGGTCCATCCCGAGGTCATGGCCCAGCTCGGCCTTCGCGACGGCGACCGGGTGCGGCTCGGCAACGAGCGCGCCGTGGTGACGCTGCACGTCGCGGCGCGCGCGGGCCAGCATCGCGACACCATCGTGGTCGAGAGCATCTGGCCCAACCGCTATTGGGAAGGCGGGATCGGCATCAACGCGCTGATCGGCGCGGACCCCGCCCCGCCCGGGGGTGGGGCGGCGATCCACGACACGGCGGTCTGGCTCGAGCCGGTGGTCGAGCCGGCGGCTGCCGAACGCTCGGGGGCGGCCACGGCGTGGGCATAGGCGGCGCCGACCGGCGCCATCGCCGGGACGGCGAGCGGCGGACGAGGCCGGCGCCGGCGACCTCCTCGCGCGCGTTGACAGGGCGGGCCTCGGGGCTATAGTGCGAACTCGCGCCGGCGGAAGCGACGGCGCAGCAGTGTTTGTCGTTCCGACTTCGGACGCTCCCGACCATGTATGCAGTCATCCGCACCGGCGGCAAGCAGTACCGCGTCGCCAAGAACGACGTGATCACCATCGAGCGGCTGCCGGGCGAGGCCGGGCAGACCGTCGAATTCGGCGAGGTGCTGATGGTGGGCGGCGAGCAGCCGCTGCTCGGCACGCCGCTCGTCGAGGGGGCCAAGGTCGTGGGCACGCTCCTCGAGCAGACCCGCGGACCGAAGATCATCGTCTTCAAGAAGCGGCGGCGGAAGAACTATCGCCGGCGCACCGGCCACCGTCAGGATCTCTCGGTCGTGCGGATCACCGAGATCGCGCGGCCGGACGCGGCCTGAGACGGGACCGGGCGGGAACGCGGCGAGGAGGGAACCATGGCGCACAAGAAGGCCGGCGGTAGCTCGCGCAACGGTCGCGACAGCGAAGGCAAGCGGCTGGGCGTGAAGAAGTTCGGCGGCCAGCACGTGATCCCGGGCAACATCCTGGTCCGCCAGCGCGGTACCAAGTGGCATCCGGGCCCGGGTGTGGGCATGGGGCGCGACTACACGCTCTTCGCCAAGATCGAGGGGCGGGTGCGCTTCAAGGACGGCCACGACGGCCGCGCCTACGTCACGGTCGTGCCGGAGCCGCGCGCCGCGGAGTGACGCTGCGCGTCCGGCGCCCGGTCGGCGGGCGAACAGCGCGCGACGCCTCGCCATGCGGTTTCTCGATTCGGCCAAGATCTGGGTGAAGAGCGGCGACGGCGGCGACGGCGCCTGCAGCTTCCGGCGCGAGAAGTTCATCGAGTTCGGCGGACCGGACGGCGGCGACGGCGGCCGCGGTGGTCACGTGATCGCTGTGGCCGACCCCGACCTCAACACGCTCATCGACTATCGCTACAAACAGCACTTCAAGGCCGAGCGCGGGCAGAACGGGATGGGCCGCCAGCGCACCGGGCGGGACGGTGCCGACGTGATCCTCCGCCTGCCGGTCGGGACCCAGATCTACGCCGAAGACGGCACCACACTCCTGGTCGATCTGAGCGAGCCGGGTCAGCGAGCGATCGTCTGCCGGGGCGGGGAGGGCGGCTTCGGCAATCTGCACTACAAGAGCTCGACCAACCGGGCACCCCGCCGCGCCGATCCCGGTCGGCCCGGCGAGGAACGCTGGATCTGGCTCAAGCTCAAGCTGTTGGCGGATGCCGGCCTGGTCGGGCTGCCGAACGCCGGCAAATCCACCTTCCTCGCCGCGGTCACCCGGGCCCGGCCCAAGATCGCCGATTATCCCTTCACCACCCTCGAGCCCAAGCTCGGCACGGTGGTTCTCGACGACGAGACCTTCGTGCTCGCCGACATCCCCGGGCTCATCGAGGGGGCGAGCGAGGGCAGAGGGCTCGGCGACCGGTTCCTCGGCCATGTCGAGCGCTGCGCCGTGCTGATCCACCTCGTGGACGGGACCCAGCGCGAGGTGGTGCGGACCTGGCGGACGGTCCGCCGCGAGCTCGAGGCCTATGGCCACGGCCTCGCCCAGAAGCCCGAGATCCTCTGCCTCTCCAAGATCGACGCGCTCGACGCGGCGACCGTCGCCCGCAAGCGGCGAGCCCTTTCCCGGGCCGCGGGCTCGGAGGTGTTCGCGCTCTCGGCGGTCGCACGGCAGGGGCTCGAGCCCGTCCTGCGGCGCGCGCTCGCGCTCGTGCGGGCGGCCCGCGCCGGGCGGCGGGCGGCGGCGTGAGGGCCAGACTCGAGCGGGCGCTCGCCGCCAAGCGGCTCGTGCTCAAGGTCGGCAGCGCGCTGCTCGTCCGGCCGGACGGCACCGTCCGCCGTTCCTGGCTCGAAGCGCTCGCCCGCGACATCCGCGCCGCCCGCGACCGCGGCCAGGAGGTCACGGTCGTGACCTCGGGGGCGATCGCGCTGGGCTGGCGGGTGCTCGGCCTGCCGCGCCGGCCGGTCCGCCTCGAGGAGAAGCAGGCGGCCGCGGCGGCCGGCCAGATCCGCCTCGCGCGGGCCTGGCAGGCGGCCCTCGAGGGCGTGGGGCTCGAGGCGGCCCAGGTGCTCCTGACGCTCGCCGACACCGAGGACCGCCGGCGCTATTTGAACGGCCGCGCCACGCTCGGCACGCTTCTGCGGTTGGGCGCGGTGCCGATCGTCAACGAGAACGACACGGTCGCGACCACCGAGATCCGCTTCGGCGACAACGATCGGCTCTCGGCCCGGGTGGCGGTCATGCTCACGGCCGAAACACTCGTGCTGCTCTCCGATGTCGACGGGCTCTACACGGCCGACCCGCGCAAGGATCCGACCGCGCGGCACTTGCCCTTGGTCGAGGCGATCACACCCGAGATCGAGGCGATGGCCGGTGGGGCGGGGACCACGGCCGGGACCGGGGGAATGGTGAGCAAGCTCGCCGCGGCGACGATCGCCACCCGCGCCGGATGCGCGGTGGTGCTGACGGCGGGCGCGGTCGAACGACCGCTCGCGGCGCTGGCCGGCGGTGCGCGCTGCACGCTGTTCGCCGCCGGGACGAGCCCGCGTCGGGCGCGCAAGGAGTGGATCGCGGGCGCACTCGCGCCGACCGGGGCGCTCTGGCTGGATGCGGGTGCGGTGGCGGCGCTGGCACGCGGCTCCTCGCTCCTGCCGGCCGGGGTGACGCGGGTCGAGGGCCGTTTCGAGAAAGGCGATGCGGTGCTCGTGCGGGCACCCGACGGGCGAGCGGTGGCCAAGGGCCTCGTCGCCTACGATGCGGCCGACGCCGAGCGCCTGATCGGCGCCCGCACCGACGAGATCGAGGCGCGTCTGGGGTGGCGCGGCCGCGACGAGCTCGTCCACCGGGACGATCTCGTCCTGCTCTGAGACGTCGCAGCGGCGCCCGCGGCGGCCGGCGCCCGCTTGTCGCGCCGCCCGGCCCGGCGTAGCTCGATGCCATGAGCATCGAGGTCCCGGCCGTGGGGCAGCGGAAGGTGGCGGTCGTGGGGGGCGGCCCGGCCGGGCTCGCCGCGGCCCTGGCACTCGCTCGCGCGGGCTGCGCCGTGAGCCTGCTCGACGCCCGGCCGCTGCCGAGCGCGGCCGCGCCGCTGCCCGACGAGGCCCGCACCGTGGCCCTGCTCGGGCCCTCGATCGCGCTGCTCGATCGGCTCGGCGTCTGGCGGAGCCTCGCCGCCGACAGCACACCGCTCCGCGCGCTCCGCCTCGTGAGCCTGGCCGCCGACGAGGCCGAGCCCGAAGCGGACGTCACCTTCGCGGCAGGCGAGATCGGCCTCGCCGAGCTCGGCCGCAATCTGCGGATCGCTCGGCTGCGGGCGGTGCTGCTCGACGCGTTGCGGGCGGCCGGGGCGGAACTGCTGGGCGAGGCACCGGTCGAGACGGTGGTCCGCGAACGCGACGGGCTCCTGCTCGTCCACGGCCGCGGCACGACGCGCGCCGCGCTGGTCGTGGCGGCCGACGGGCGCCGTTCGGCGGTGCGCCGCGCTCTCCGTCTGCCGGCCGAGGCGCGGCCGAGCGGGCGGACGGCGATCGGTACGAGCTTCACCCACGCCCGACCGCACGACTGCGTGTCGATCGAGCTGCACCGCCCGGGCGGTGCTTTCACCATGGTGCCGCTGCCGGGCGACCGCTCGAGCCTGGTCTGGATCGAGCCCGAGGCCTCGGCGCGGCGGCTGATGCGGCTTTCCGACGCGGCCTTCGCGGCCGAGGTCGAGCGCCGCGCCGGGCGCTGGCTCGGGGCAGTCCGGGAGGTGGGCCCGCGCGAGGCCTGGCCGCTCGCGCCGATGGTGGCCTCCCGCCTCGTCGCACCGGGCGCGGTGCTGCTCGGCGAAGCGGCCCACGCTCTTTCGCCGGTCGGCGCCCAGGGGCTCAACACCTCGCTCAGGGACGTGGCGGTCCTGGCGGCGCTCGTGGAGCGGGCGGTCGCCCGCGGCGAGCCGCCCTTCGCGCCGGGCGTGCTCCTCGCCTACGAGCGGGCGCGGCTCCCCGACATCCGCGCCCGGCTCGCGCTGACCGAGGGCCTGGCCGCGGCGGTCGCGAGCGATCTCGCTCCGGTTCGGCTGGCCCGCACGCTCGGCCTGCGCCTTCTGGCGGCGCTGCCGCCGCTCAAGCGGCGCGTGATGCACGGGCTGATCCGGCCGATGGCGCTGCCGCTGCCCCTGCCTCTGCCGCTCCCCTGAGGCCCCGCTTGGCGGACGGCCGCCCTCGGTGCTAGGCGGCGGGTCGGGTGGCGGAGGGTGCGATGGAGAGCGGGGCGGGGGACGATCTCGAACGGCGGATGCACGAGCTCGGGGCGGCCGCCAGGGGCGCCCAGCGGACACTCGCCACGGTGCCGCGTGTCGCCAAGGACACCGCTCTGCGGCGGGCCGCAGCCGAGCTCAGGGCCCGGCGGCGCCAGGTCCTCGCCGCCAACGGCGAGGACCTGGCCGAGGCCCGGGCGCGCGGGCTCGGCAAGGCGATGCTCGACCGGCTCATGCTCGACGAACAGCGGGTCGAGGCGATCGCCCGCGGGCTCGAGGAGATCGCCGAGCTGCCCGATCCGGTCGGCACCGAGCTCGCCCGCTGGACCCGGCCGAACGGGCTCGACATCGCCCGCGTGCGGGTCCCGCTCGGGGTGATCGGCATCGTCTACGAGAGCCGACCGAACGTCACGGCCGATGCCGGTGGCCTCTGCCTCAAGGCCGGCAACGCCGCGATTCTGCGGGGCGGCAGCGAGAGCTTCCGCTCGAGCCGGGCGATCCTCGCCTGTCTCCACGCGGGGCTCGAAGCAGCGGGCCTGCCGACCGCCGCGATTCAAGCCGTTCCGACGACGGATCGCGCTGCGGTCGGGCATCTGCTCAAGATGAACGAGTTCGTCGACGTGATCGTGCCCCGCGGTGGCAAGTCCTTGATCGAGAGGGTTTATGCCGAGAGCCGGATTCCCGTGCTCGCCCATCTCGAGGGCAATTGCCACACCTATCTCCACGAGAGCGCCGATCTGGACATGGCGGTGGCGGTGACGGTCAACGCCAAGCTCAGGCGCACCGGGATCTGCGGGGCGACCGAGACGCTCCTGTGCGATCGGGCGGCTGCCGCTCGGCTCCTGCCGCCGGTGCTCGACGCCTTGATCCGGCGCGGCTGCGAGATCCGCGGCTGCCCCGAGACCTTGGCCCTCGAGCCGCGCGCGGTGCCGGCGACCGAGGCCGACTGGTTCACCGAGTATCTCGACGCGATCCTGGCGGTGAAGGTGGTGGCGGGGCTCGACGAGGCGATCGAGCACATCGAGCGCTACGGCTCGCACCACACCGATGCCATCGTCGCCGAGGACCGGGTCGCCGCGGAGGCTTTCCTCGCCCGCGTCGACAGCGCGATCGTGCTGCACAATGCGAGCACCCAGTTCGCCGACGGCGGCGAGTTCGGGATGGGTGCGGAGATCGGCATCGCCACCGGTCGGCTGCACGCCCGCGGACCGGTCGGCGTCGAGCAGCTCACGACCTTCAAGTACGTGGTGCGCGGCAGCGGCCAGTGCCGACCGGGCTGACGCTCGCCGGACCCGCGCCGCCTGCGGATCCGACGGGCGGGCTCAGGCGGCGGGTGCGGCTGCTCTTGCCGGTGGAGCCGGACGCACCGCGGGAGGCGGTGACGCCGGTCGGCCGGCGGTTGCGGGTGGGCCTGCTCGGCGGCTCGTTCAACCCGGCCCACGAAGGGCACCTGCATGTCAGCCTCGAGGCCCTGAAGCGGCTCGGTCTCGATCGGGTCTGGTGGCTCGTGAGCCCGCAGAACCCGTTGAAGCCCCGGGCCGGCATGGCGCCCTTCGCCGCCCGCTTCGCCTCGGCCTTGGCGATGGCGCGCCATCCGCGGATCCGGGTTCTCGACCTCGAGCGGCGGTTCGGCACGACCTACACGATCGATCTGCTGCGCCGGCTCGCGGGCTGGCGCGAATACCGCTTCGTGCTCTTGTTGGGGGCCGACAACCTGGCGCAGCTCCCCCGCTGGCGGCACTGGGAGGAGATCGTGGCTCGCGTGCCGGTTGCCGTCGTCGAGCGTCACCCCTATGTTCGTGCTGCGTTGGCCGGGCCCGCGGCGCGGCGGCTCGCCGGAGCCCGGGTGGACGCGGCCGAGGCGGGTACGCTCGCGGAGCGGTCGCCACCCGCCTGGGTGTACCTCAAGGTCCGCCCGCATCCGGCGTCGAGCACGGCGATCCGGGCGACCGGGGTTTGGCCGCCCGGGTGAGCGACGAGCCCGCGCCCGGGCGAGCAGGAGGACGAGCGATCGACGAGTCCCGATCCGCCGACGGCCCGAACCGACCGCAGGCCGCGGCCGCTCTTTCGAGCGACGAGCTCCTTGGCCTCGTGACGCGCTCGCTCGAGGACGACAAGGCACTCGACCCGGCGATCATCCCCCTCCAGGGCAAGACCCAGATCGCCGACTGGATGGTGGTGGTGACCGGCACCTCGAGCCGGCACATCGCTTCGATGGCCGACAAGCTCCTCTTGCGCCTCAAGGAGGCGGGGCACGGTTCGGCCTCGGCGGAAGGGCGCGAGGACCCGCAGGCCTCCTGGATCCTGATCGATGCGGGCGATGTGATCGTGCACCTGTTCCGCGCCGAGACGCGCGCCTTCTACGACATCGAGAAGCTCTGGTCGCTCTTGCCGCCGACCCGCGCCGCGGCCGGCTAGACGGCTGCCATGCGCTGCCTCGTGCTGGCCGTCGGCCGCTGCCGCGACCGGCCGATCCTCGAGCTGGTCGAGCGTTATCGGGCCCGGCTGCCCTGGCCACTCGAACTCGCCGAGGTCGAGGCGGCGACCGGCGATCCGCAGCGCCGGCGTTTCGAGGAGGGCCGGGCGCTCCTCGCGCGGCTGACGCGAGACGACCTCCTCGTGGCGCTCGACGAGCGGGGCGAGACGCTCACGAGCCTCGAGCTCGCCCGGCGAGTGGGACGCTGGCGCGAGGAGGGGCGGCGGGTGGTCTTCGCGATCGGCGGGGCCGACGGGCTCGACCCGGCGGTGACCGCGCGGGCCGACCTCGTGCTCGCCCTCGGCCGGCTCACCCTGCCGCACGAGCTCGCCCGGCTCCTGCTCGTCGAACAGCTCTACCGGGCGCACAGCATTCTCGCGGGCCACCCTTACCATCGGGCGTGATGCCGCCTTGGCGGCCGCTCGCGGCGCCCGTAGAAGCGCGGCGCCGCCACCAGAGGTGCCGTCCCCGGAGGAAGCGATGCGCGATTTCCACTTGCTCGGCCGCTCGACGGCCTACGGGGTCCAGGGGATGGCCGCGACCTCGACGCCGCTCGCCACCCTGACCGCCCTCGACGTCCTCCGCTCGGGCGGCAACGCGGTCGACGCGGCGCTGGCGGCGGTCGCGGTGCAGTGCGTGGCCGAGCCGGCGATGACCGGCATCGGCGGGGATTGCTTCGCGCTCGTGGCCCCGGCCTCGGGCGGTGTCGTGGCGATCAACGGCTCGGGCCGGGCACCGGCAGCGGCGACGGTCGAGCGGCTTCTGGGGGAGGGTCTGCGCGAGATCGGCCCCGGCAGCCCGCACGCGGTGACGGTGCCCGGGGCGCTGCGGGCCTGGCAGCTCCTCGCCGAGCGGTTCGGGACGCGGCCTTTGGGCGAGCTGCTGCGGCCGGCGATCCGGCTCGCCGAGGAGGGCGTGCCGGTCGGCCCGCGGGTGGCCTTCGACTGGCGGCGGGCGGTCCGCACGCTCGAGCGCAGCGAGGGTGCCAAAGCCTTCTACCTGCCGGGCGGGCGCCCACCGGCAGAGGGGCGGGTGGTCCGTTTCCCGGTCCTCGCCCGCACGCTCGCGACCGTGGCCGAGCGCGGGGTCGAGGCGTTCTACGTGGGCGAGCTCGCCGCCCGGATGGTGGCCACGCTGCGCGAGCAGGGCGGGCTGCACGAGGAGGCGGATTTCGCGGCCCAGACGGCCGAGCTGGTCGAGCCGATCCACAGCGCCTATCGCGACGTGCGGGTCTACGAGTGCCCACCCAACGGGCAGGGAGTCGTCACGCTCCTCCTCCTCAACCTGCTCGAGGGCTGGCCGCTCGGCACGCTGGACGTGCTCGGCGCCGAGCGGCTGCACCTGTTCGCCGAGGCGAGCAAGCTCGCCTTTCGCGACCGCGACGCGCTGCTGGCCGATCCGGCGGCCCTGCCGGTGCCGGTCGAGCGGCTGCTCGACAAGGCCTATGCCGGCCGGCTGCGCGAGCGGATCGACCCCGAACGGGCGCTCGTCGAGCTGCCGCCGCCGCTCCTCGAGCCCCACAAGGACACCACGTACCTCACCGTGGTCGACCGCGACCTCAACGCCGTCTCGCTCATCAACTCGCTCTTCGAAGCCTTCGGCTCGGGGATCTGCTGCCCCGAGACCGGCGTGCTGTTCCACAATCGGGGCAAGTCCTTCCGCCTCGATCCGCGCCACCCCAACGCGATCGGTCCGGGCAAGCGGCCGATGCACACGATCATCCCGGCCATGGCCTTCAAGGGTGGCGAGGCTTGGCTCGCCTTCGGCGTCATGGGCGGTCATTTCCAGCCGATGGGCCAGGCCCAGCTCCTTTCGGCCGTGGTCGATCACGGGCTCGACCTGCAGGCCGCGGTCGAGCTGCCGCGCTTTTCCGCTTATCCCGTGGACATGGAGGTCGAGCGGCGGGTGCCGGCCGCGGCCCGTGCCGGCCTGCAGGCGAGAGGGCACGCGATCGTCGAGCCCGAGGCGCCGCTCGGCGGTGCCCAGGCGATCCTGATCGACCGCAAGCGCGGTGTGCTCGTCGGCGCGAGCGATCCGCGCAAGGACGGGCTGGCACTCGGCTTCTGATCGGCCGGTCCGCTCGTACCCGGTTGAAGTTTCCGATCCCCGAACCATAACCCTGGAGTGCCGGCCGGCCGCCGGCCGGCGCTTGCGCCTCGTTCGGGGCGCTCCGACCGGTCGGTGCCGAGCCCGACCGCCTCGAGACCCGGGAGCGCCCGAGCGCGGCCGATGAAGCTCGCCCTGATCGCCCTTCTGCCGTTCGCCGGAGCGGTGCTGCCGCCGCTCGTGATCCGCTCCGGCCGCGACGTCTGCGCGCTCGTGACGGGCTCGATCAGCCTGCTCGCGCTCGCCCTGCTCCTGGGCGAGGCTCCGGCGGTGTTCCGCGGCGAGGTCGTGCGGGCGAGCTTCCCCTGGCTGCCACAGGCCGGCCTCGAGGCGAGTTTCTTCCTCGACGGCTTCGGCTTCTTCTTCGCCTTCCTGATCCTCGCGATCGGGCTTTTGATCGTCGCCTATGCGCGGTTCTATCTGTCGCGCGAGGATCCGATGGGGAGGTTCTACGCCTTCCTCCTGCTCTTCCAGGGGGCGATGGTCGGCATCGTGCTGTCCGACAACGTCTTGTTGCTCGTCGTCTTCTGGGAGCTCACGAGCCTCTCCTCCTTCCTCCTGATCGGCTATTGGCGGCACCTGCCGGAAGGTCGTCGAGGCGCGCGCATGGCGTTGGTCGTCACCGGCGCGGGCGGGCTCGCCCTCCTCGCGGGCCTGCTTCTCGTGGCGCAGGTCGCAGGCTCCTTCGAGCTCACGACCATCCTCGCGCGGGGCGAAGCGATCCGCGGCTCGCCGCTCTACCTGCCGATCCTTCTCCTCGTGCTGGCCGGGGCGTTCACCAAGTCCGCCCAGTTCCCGTTCCATTTCTGGCTGCCGCACGCGATGGCGGCACCCACCCCGGTCTCGGCCTATCTGCACTCGGCCACCATGGTCAAAGCCGGGCTCTTCCTCTTGGGCCGGCTCTGGCCCGTGCTCTCGGGCACCGAGGCCTGGTTCCTGATCGTCTCCGGCACCGGCCTCGTGACCATGCTGATCGCGGCCTGGATCGCGATCTTCAAGGACGATCTCAAGGGGCTTCTGGCGTTCTCGACCGTGAGCCATCTCGGGCTCGTGACGATGCTGCTCGGCCTCGGCACCGGGAGCGCCGCCCTCGCGGCCGTCTTCCACGTCCTCAACCACGCGACCTTCAAGGCCGCACTCTTCATGACGGCGGGGATCGTCGACCACGAGACGCACACCCGCGACGCGCGCCGGCTGGGCGGTCTTCTCCGGCTCATGCCGATCACCGGCACGCTCGCGATCATCGCCTCCCTCTCGATGGCCGGGATCCCGCCCTTGAACGGCTTTCTCTCCAAAGAAGCGATGCTCGAGGAGGTGCTCCACACCGAATGGTGGGGGACTGGCCAGCTCTTCCCGGTCCTGGGGGTGGTCGCCGCCACCTGCTCGGTCGCCTACTCCTTCCGCTACGTCGTCCACGTGTTTCTCGGGCCGGTGCGCGAGGACTACCCCCACCGGCCGCACGATCCACCCGCCGGCATGTGGCTCCCGGTGGCGGTGCTGGTCGCGGCCGTGTCGGTGATCGGCATCCTCGCCGAGCCGGTCGCGGGACCGCTCGTTCGGCTCGCGGCGGACGCGGTCACGGCCGGGGCGGCTCCGCCGACCGTGTTGAAGCTCTGGCACGGCTTCACCCCGGCGCTGTTCGCGAGCGGGATCGCGTTTCTGGCCGGTCTGGTGCTGCTCGCCGCCTTCGCCCCGCTCGTGAAGCTTCGCGAGGCGCTCTGGCGGCCCGAGGCCGAGCGGATGTTCGCGGCCACGGTGGACGCCGTGACTCGGGCCGCCGACCGGCTGAGCGGTGCGATCCACGACGAGCGGCTGCAACGGATGGTCGCTTGGGCGCTTCTCGCGATCCTGGTCGTCGGGCTGGTCACCGCTCGGGAGGGGATCGGTCCCGGCGAGCGACCGACCCTGCCGATCGCCCCGCTCGCCCTGCTGCTCTGGGCGGGGGCGCTCGCGGCGGCGATCGCGGTGGCGGCCTTCCACCACGAACGGCTGCTGGCTCTCATCGTCACGAGCGTGGTGGGCCTGATCGTTTCCTTGACCTTCGTCTGGTTCTCCGCACCCGACCTCGCCTTGACCCAGCTGTCGGTCGAGATCGTGACGACCGTCCTCATGTTGCTCGCCCTCAACTGGCTGCCGGCCGAGAGCCCGCGCGAATCCTCGCCCCTGCGGCGCGGGCGCGACGCGCTGATCGCGGCCGTGGCCGGGCTCGCCGTCACGGCGCTCCTCTACGCGATCCTCACCTCCGACTTCGCGTTCCCGACCATCTCCGCCTACCACCTCGCCGAATCCAAACCCGGTGGGGGCGGGACCAACGTCGTCAACGTCATCCTGGTCGATTTCCGGGGCTACGACACGCTGGGCGAGATCATCGTGCTCGGCATCGCGGCTCTTTCGATCTTCGCCGTGCTCGACAGTACCTTTCGCGGTGCGGCGGCGGAGCGGCTGCGGACCTGGTCGCACGGACCCGAGGCGGCCGACCGGCATCCGATGATGCTGGTCGTGGCGACGCGGATCATGCTGCCGCTCGCGCTCGTGGTCGGCGTCTACATCTTCCTGCGGGGCCACAACCAACCGGGTGGGGGGTTCATCGCCGGCCTCGTGGTCGGCGTGGCGCTGATCGTCCAGTACATGGCGTCGGGCTGGGCTTGGGCGCGCGCCCGTACGCGGATCGATTACCACGCGCTGATCGGCTTCGGGGTCTTCGTCGCCACCGCCACGGGCGTCGGCTCGTGGCTGTTCGACCGACCGTTCCTCACGAGCAGCTACGGCCATCTCCACCTGCCGCTCGTTGGCGAGGTCGAGCTCGCCACGGCCCTGCTCTTCGACCTCGGGGTGTTCTCGACGGTCGTGGGTGTGGTCATGCTGGTACTGGCGAACCTCGCCCGGGTGAGCGCCCGGGTCGAGCCGCAACCCTCGACCGCGGCCGCCATGGACTCGATGCCGGAACCCGCCACGGCGTCGGGCACGGCCGTGGGCGCGACCGGCGCACCGGCGCGGCAGGGAGCCTGAGATGGAGCTCCTGGTAGCGAGCGGGGTCGGCGTCTCGACCGCGGTCGGTGTCTATCTGTGCCTGCGGGGACGGACCTTCCCCGTCGTGCTCGGACTCGCCTTCCTCTCCTACGCGGTCAATTTGTTCCTGTTCGCGACCGGCCGGCTCGTGGTCGGCCGACCGCCGATCGTCGATCCCACCGCCCCCGGTTACACCGATCCCCTGCCGCAGGCGCTCGTCCTCACCGCGATCGTGATTTCCTTCGGTATGACCGCGCTCGTCGTGGTCCTGGCGCTACGGGGCTTCCTCGAGGCCGGCAGCGATCACGTCGACGGTCGCGAGCCGAGCGAGGAGAGGCGGCCGTGAACCACGCGATCGTCGCCCCGGTGGTCCTGCCGGCCCTCGTGGCGGCCTTCATCGTGATGGCCGCGCGCTTCGACCTCCCGCTGCAGCGCACGCTCTCGATCGCCGGCACGGTGACGCACCTGGCGCTCGCCCTGCAGCTGTTCTTCTTGGCGGGCGACGGCGTGCCGCGCGCTTATTTCCTGGGCGCCTGGCCGGCACCCTTCGGGATCGCACTGGTCCTCGACCGGCTCGCGGCCACGATGCTGGTCTTGACCCAGGTCCTGGCCGTCGCGGTCGTGCTCTACGCGGCCGCCGGCTGGGACCGCCAGGGGCGGCACTTCCACGCTCTCTTCCAGTTCCAGCTGATGGGCGTGAACGGCGCTTTCCTCACCGGCGACGTCTTCAATCTGTTCGTTTTCTTCGAAGTGCTGCTGATCGCCTCCTACGGCCTCTTCCTGCACGGCGCCGGTGCGGCCCGGCTCGTCGGCGGCTTCAAATACGTCACCGTCAACCTGGTCGCCTCGACCCTGTTCCTGTTCGCCGTGGGCACGATCTACGCCGTCACGGGTACCCTCAACATGGCCGATCTCGCGGTCAAGGCGGCCGGGGTCGGACCCGAGCAGGCGGCGCTCTTGCGCACCGGCGTGGCCCTGCTCCTCGTCGTCTTCGCGGTCAAGGCGGCGCTCGTGCCGCTCCATCTCTGGCTGCCCGGCACCTACGGGGTCGCCTGCGCACCGGTCGCGGCCCTCTTCGCGATCATGACCAAGGTCGGGGCCTACGCCATCCTCCGAGTCCATCTCGTGGTCTTCGGCGGCGAAGGCTCGCCCACGGGTGGCCTCGCCGAGCCGTGGATCGTGCCCGCCGCTTTCGCCACCCTCCTGCTCGGGACGCTGGGCCTGCTCGCGGCGCGGACCGTCCAGCGTCTGGCCGCCTTCTCGGTGATCGCGTCCATGGGCACCCTCCTGCTGGCCCTTGCCGTGCCGGGTTCAGCGGCGACCGCCGCCTCTCTCTATTATCTGCTCCACAGCACGGTCGCAGCGGCCGCGCTCTTCCTCGTGGCCGATCTCCTGGCCGAGCGACGCGGGGCGGTACGCGACGCCCTGGTCGCCGCGCCGTCCTTCCCGCAGCTCGACCTCATGGCCGGCGGCTTCCTGCTGGCCGCGGTGGCGACCGCCGGTCTGCCGCCCCTTTCGGGCTTTCTCGGCAAGGTCTGGATCCTGCAGGTGCTCGCTGCCCATCCCGCCCGGCTCTGGCTGTGGACCGCCCTGTTGGTCACGAGTCTCCTCGGTCTTCTGGCCTTCGCCCGCGCCGGCAGCCTGCTGTTCTGGAAGCCTCTGGCCCTGCCCGCTCCGGCCGAGCCGCCGCCACGGCCCCGACCGGTGCTCCCCTTGGTCGCGACCGGAGGGCTCCTCGCCGTGCCGCTCCTCCTCGCCCTCTTCGCCGGGCCGATCGGCCGCGCTCTCGAGGCGACCGCGGCCCAGCTCCACGAACGCGGCGCCTACATCGAAGCGGTGCTCGGCCCGGGCCGGCTCGCGCAGCGAGCGGAGCGCTGAGGCCGTGCTCGCCCGCCTCCTTCCCCATCCGCTGCTGACGCTGCTGTTGACCCTGGTCTGGGTGCTCCTCGCCAACGGCCCGAGTGCGGGGAGTCTCGCGATGGGGCTCGGCCTCGGAATCGTCGTACCGCTCTTGACCCGCCCGTTCTGGCCCGACAGGCCGGTGGTCCGAGCGCCACTCGGGGTGGTCGAGTACGGGCTCGTCGTGCTCTGGGACATCTGCGTCGCGAACGTCCAGGTGGCCTACTTGATCCTGTTCAAGCGACCCCGGGATCTGCGCTCGCGCTTCGTCGTGGTGCCGCTCGATACCCGCGTGCCCGAGGCGATCGTGACGCTCGCCGGGACGATCACCATGACGCCGGGGACGGTGAGCTGCGACGTCTCGGCCGACGGTCGTTCGCTGCTGGTCCACGCGCTCGACGCGCCGGACCCCGAGGAGCTGGTGGCGACGATCAAGAGCCGTTACGAGCGGCGCCTTCTGGAGATCTTCGGATGATCGACATCGCGCTCGGGATCGGCTTCGCCGCGGTCGGCATCGGCACGATCTTCTGCCTGATCCGCCTCGCGCTCGGACCCGACGCCGTCGACCGCGTCCTCGCCCTCGACACCCTCGTCACCAATGCCGTGGCCTTCATCATGCTCCTGGGCATCGCCCAGACCACCGCCATCCATTTCGAGGCGGCGCTGTTGATCGCGATGCTCGGTTTCGTCGGCACGGTCGCGTTCTGCAAGTTCTTGCTGCGGGGCGATGTCATCGAATGAGCGACGCCCTTCTCTCCCTCGTCGGCGAGGCGCTCGTGGCGCTCCTGTTGCTCGCCGGCAGCTTCTTCATGCTGGTGGGCTCCTTCGGCCTCGTTCGGCTGCCCACGCTCATGCAAAGGCTGCACGCACCCACCAAGGCCACCACGCTCGGGGTCGGTGGCATTCTGATCGCCTCGATGCTCTTCTTCGTGTTCACGACGGGTCGGGTCTCGGTCCACGAGCTGTTGATCACGCTGTTCCTCTTTCTGACCGCGCCGGTGAGCGCCTACATGCTCGCCAAGGCCCATCTCCACCGGGCCCGCGCCGAGGGCGAGCTGCCGCCGACCGGACGGCCGGTCGGCTGGGCGACGTTCGATCCCGGGGAGGACTCCGACCGATCCGACGAGGGCTCGCGGCCGGGCCGGCATCGAGCGGCGGGCGGTTGAACGGGAAGAGGCCGCCCTGTAACAATTCCGACTCGAAACGCCGTCAGGATCTCGTGCGGGGGACGATGGCGTCACCGCCCCGAAGCGGGTGTGCGCCGCACGCCGGGAGAGGTCGGATGGATAGCGTTCGCGAGCTGGACTGGGAGCCCGAGGAGCACGGCGACGAGCGGCCGAGCAACTTTTCGGACAATCGCACCTTCGCCGAAGTGGTCGAGGCCAGGCTCGGCCGGCGCGGGCTGCTCAAGGGGGCGCTCGGCACCGCCATCGCCGGTCTGTTCTCGGGCACCGCGCTCGGCACGCTCGCGCGGGGAGCGAGTGCCGCCGCCGGCCCCTCGATCGGCTTCCAGCCGGTGCCGGTCTCGACTGCCGACACGGTGATCGTGCCGTCGGGGTACAAAGCCCAGGTGCTGATCCCCTGGGGCACGCCGCTCGACGGGAAAGGGCCGGCGTTTTCGCTCGACAACACGGGCGCCGATCAGGCGCGTCAGGTCGGCTCGCACCACGACGGGATGCACTTCTTCCCGATCGACGGCAGCTCGAGCGACGGGCTTCTCGTCGTCAACCACGAGTACGTCGAGCCGCGCTTCATGCACAAGAGCGCGGTCGGACAGCCCTTGACCTCGGACGACGTGCCGATGGCGGCCGACGGCACGCGCGATCCCGACGAGGTACTGAAGGAGATCAATGCGCACGGGGTTTCCATTGTGCGGGTCAAGCGCGACAACGACGGCCGTTGGCAGGTCGTGGCCGACCCCCGTGCTCGTCGGATCACGGCCGCGACGCCCATGGAGATCGGCGGCCCGGTGCGCGGCTCCGACTTCGTCAAGACCAAGTACAGCCCGGACGGCACCCGCACGCGGGGCACGATCAACAATTGTGCCCACGGGGTCACGCCCTGGAACACCTACCTCGCCTGCGAGGAGAACTGGGCCGGCTACTTCGTCAATCGCGACAAGGTCGACCAGAAGCCGGGTCAGCCGCGCGAGCACGCCCGCTACGGCGTGCCGACCGAACATTCGCGCTACGGCTGGGACAAGGCCCGCGGTGGGGCGGACGAGTTCGCTCGCTTCGACGCCTCGACCAAGGGCGCCTCGCCGATCGAGGACTATCGCAACGAGCCGAACGGCTTCGGTTGGGTGGTCGAGATCGACCCGTTCCGGCCGAACGCGATGCCGGTCAAGCGTACGGCGCTCGGCCGGTTCGCCCACGAGGGCGTGATCTTCGCACCCGCCGTGCCCGGTAAGCCCGTGGTCTGCTATTCGGGCGACGATGCGCGCTTCGAGTACATCTACAAGTATGTGAGCGCGAAGCCTTTCGACCCCGCGACCGCTTCCGGGGCGCTGCTCGACGAAGGCACGCTCTATGTCGCCAAATTCAACGACGACGGCACCGGCGAGTGGCTGCCGCTGGTCTTCGGCCAGGGTCCGCTCACCCGCGCCAACGGCTTCACGAGCCAGGCCGACGTGCTCGTCAACACCCGGCTCGCCGCCGACAAGCTCGGCGCCACGAAGATGGACCGGCCCGAGTGGGGCGCGGTCGATCCGGGTACCGGGCTCGTCTATTTCACGCTGACCAACAACAGCCGGCGCAAGGCGGAGCAGGTCAACGCTTCCAATCCGCGTGCCGGCAACGAGTTCGGGCACATCATTCGCTGGCGCGAGAACGGCGACGACCACGCCGCCACTCGCTTTCGCTGGGACATCTTCGTGCTCGCGGGCGACGGCAAGGACAGCAAGGACCTGTCGGGCAAGGCGCTCGGCGAGAGCGCGATCTTCGCCTGCCCGGACGGTCTCTGGTTCGACCCCGATCGTCGGCTCTGGATCCAGACCGACATGAGCGAGGACAATCTCTACAAGGGCAAGCTCCAGCCCTTCGGCTCGAACCAGATGCTGTGCGCCAACCCGGACACCGGGGAGATCCGCCGCTTCCTCGTGGGCCCGCCGGGCCAGGAGATCACGGGTGTCGTCACGACACCGGACCAGCGGACGATGTTCGTCAATGTCCAGCACCCCGGCGCGCACACCTCGAAGGAGGACTTCGCCGCCGGCAAGCTCACGAGCACCTGGCCGGACGGCAAAGGCTATCCGCGCTCGGCCACCGTCGTCATCACCCGCGAGGACGGCGGCATCATCGGCGCCTGAGCGCTCCGAGCGGGGCGAACACCGGTGCGAGGGCCCGCTCACGCGGGCCCTCTTTCCTTTTGCGCCCGGCACCGTCTAGCTCACGGCCACGATCACGCCTCGATCGGGAGCGAACCATGCCGCAGCCGAACCAGGTCCATGCTCTCCGCGGAGTTCCGGTGCCCACCCGAGAGCAGGTCTCCGAGGCGACCGGGCGCTATTGGGACAAGTGCGTGGAGAAGCTCGGTATGGTGCCCAATGTGCTCGTCGCCTACAGTTTCGACGACAAGAAGCTCGCCGGCTTCACGGCGATGTACAACGAGCTCATGCTCGGCGAGTCCGGCCTCTCCAAGTTGGAACGCGAGATGATCGCGGTCGTGGTTTCCTCGGTGAATCGTTGCTATTATTGCCTCGTCGCGCACGGCGCCGCGGTGCGCGAGCTGTCGGGTGATCCCGAACTCGGCGAGATGCTGGTCATGAACTACCGGGTGGCGGAGCTCTCGCCGCGCCAACGGGCGATGCTCGATTTCGCGGTCAAGGTGACGGAAGCCAGCTACCGTATCGAGGAGCCCGATCGCGAGGCGCTGCGGGCCGTGGGTTTCAGCGACCGCGACATCTGGGACATCGCTGCGGTCGCGGCTTTCTTCAACATGAGCAACCGCATGGCCTCGGCGATCGCGATGATGCCGAACCGCGAGTACCACGCAGCGGCACGCTCGTCGCGCGGGGAGGGGGCGGGTTGAGCCCGCTCAGGCGGCGAGCAGCGCGAGTGCGAGGCAGGCGCAGATCCCGAGCGTCAAGGGCCAGCGCAGGCGGGGATACCAAGCGGGTGCCTCGCCGCTGCGCACCGCACCGAGATCGTAAGCCAGCAGCGATGCGAAGCTCGCGGCCAGGATCACGAAGCCGGGTCGACCGCCGGTCAGAAGGCCCGCCCACCCGAGGAGGGCCGGCACGACGCTCGCGCCGTAGCGGAGGAAGGAGGGACGCGCCGCGGCCATGGCGAGCCCCCAATGCACGCCGCCCATGAAGGAGAGAATGACCGCGGCGTAGCCCAGGAGCGCGCCGCGCAGCCAGGCGCCGGTCTCGCCCGGCAGAAAGCCGCCGATCGCGCCGACGACGAAGGGCAGGAGCCCGGCCGCTGCGAGAAGCGCGGCGGGCTCGGGGACACCCGAGCGACGGACGAGGGCGAGCATGCAGACGGTGCTCCACGACGGAAACGACCGACCACCGCCCTTGCCGCGCCGCTCGACCCGGGTCAACCTGCCGCCGGGGGCGGCGGGGAGGGGCGGATGCGGAGGGGCGCGATCGGGATCGGGCTCGTGGCGCTCGCGGTCTCGTGCGGCGCTGGGCCGCTCGGGGCGGAGGAGCTGCCGGTCGACCTCGAGCTCGTGTTGGCGGTCGACGTCTCGGGCAGTGTCGACGATCACGAGGCCCACCAGCAGCGCCAGGGTTACATCGAGGCCCTGCGCGATCCGCTCGTTCATCGCGCGATCGCCCAGGGGGCGAACCAGCGGATCGCGGTCACCTACGTGGAATGGGCGGGCGCCGGCTATCAGCAGACCGTGGTCGACTGGACGCTCCTCGACGGACCCGCCGCCTGCGAGCGGTTCGCCTCGATGCTGGCCGAGGCACCGATCGGCCGCGGCCGCTGGACCTCGATTTCCGGTGCGATCGATTACGCGGTCGGTCTGTTCGACGGCAACGGCTATGCCGGCGAGCGGCGGGTGATCGACATCTCCGGCGACGGCACCAACAACAACGGCCGGCCGGTCGAGGACGCGCGTTGGGACGCGCTCGAGCGCGGCATCGTCATCAACGGCCTGCCGATCCTCAACGATCGACCACAGCCCTTCGGCATGCCGACGCCGCGCCAGATCGCGCTCGACGACTATTACGAACGTTGGGTGATCGGCGGGCCGGGCTCGTTCATGGTCGTGGCGACCGACTTCGAGGACTTCCGCCGCGCCGTGCTCGCCAAGCTCGTTCGCGAGATCGCGGGCGTGGACGATCGGACCCGGGGCGTGTTCGCCGTCCGGTGAGGGGGAGGCCGGCGCTCGTCGCGCATGCCGACTGGTCGGCCTCGCCCGCGGCTCGGGCGATGGAGCTCGCCGAGCGGGGGCTGCGCAACGGCGCCTGGTGGCTCGCTCCGGCCGATCCGATCGGTGTCCGGGAGCTCCTGGCGACACCGCGGGTGCTCGTCGCGTTCGATGCGCCGATCGGCCTGCCGAAGGACTGCGCCCCGGTACGCGGGACCGTCGATTTCCCGAGCTTCCCGGCCGGGCTCTCGGACGGCGAGCCGTTTTTCGAGCCGGCTGCGAGTCCGAACGAGGTCCGCCTCGCCCGCCCCTTCTATCCGCGCCGGGCCGGCTGCGCCCGGCGGGTCCATCCGCTCGGCTCGGCCTGCGTGAACCGGGGGAGCTCTACCGCCAGTGCGATCGGCTCGCCGGCGCCGGCTCTCTGTTCCGGACGCTGGGGCCCGAACAATGCGGCCGGGCCGCGCTCTCGCTGTGGCGCGAGCTCTTGCGCTCGGCCCGTCCCGGCGTGGCGCTCTGGCCCTTCGACGGGCCTCTGGCCGTGCTCTCGGGAGCGGGGCGGGCGGTCGTCGCGGAAACCTGTTCGGGCCTCGCCTACCGCCTCTTGGGCCTGCCGCGCTTCGCCAAGACCCGAGCGGCCGATCGTGCGCGGCTGACCGGCTGTTCGGGCGAGCGGTTGGTGGTGCTCGACGCGCGGCTCGCCCCGGAGCTCGAAGCCGAACTCGAGACCGGGTTCCCTCGGGCCGCGACCACGGCTTCGATGCGCTCCTGGGCTGCCTCTTCCTGCTCGAGATCGGCGAGGGTCGACGGGGCTCGGGCGACCCGGTTCCGGCCGAGGCGGCACCGATCGAGGGCTGGATCCTCGGGCTCGTCGCCTGAGCCCGTCGCGCTCACCAGGTGCCGGTATTGGGCATCGAGACCCAGGGCTCCTGCGGCGGTTTGGGCGAGCCCTTCTGGAGGAGCTCGATCGAGATGCCGTCCGGCGTCTTGATGAAGGCCATGTTGCCGTCGCGCGGCGGGCGATTGATCGTGATGCCGGCGTCCATGAGCTTCTTGCAGAGGGCGTAGATGTCGTCGACCTCGTAGGCCAGATGACCGAAGTTACGACCGCCGGTGTAGACCTCTGGATCCCAGTTGTAGGTGAGTTCGATCAGTGGCGCCTTGCGGTTCTCTGGGCCGGTGAGCTGGTCCTCGTCGGCAGCGAGGAAGACGAGCGTGTAGCGCCCCTGCTCGTTGGTGACGCGACGGACTTCGCGCATGCCGAGCTTGTTGCAGAAGAAGTCGAGCGACTTGTCGAGGTCGCTCACGCGGATCATGGTGTGCAGATAACGCATCGGGACAGCGTCTCCTCTCGTCCGGTGACCGGGCCGCGCGCTATGTATCGTGCGCCGCCGCATCGGACCAGCGAGGCGGTGCATGGCGGCCGCGCCCGGGGCGAGCGGTGCTCGACGGGCTCTTCCTGGCACTCTTGGTGATCGGCGCGCTCCTCCTCTTCCTGATCGGTCCCGTCGTCGGCTGGACAGCGTTCCTGCGCCTTCGGCGGCTCGAGGCGGAGGTGGCGGGTCTGCGAGCCCGCCTCGCCGAGGCACCGGCTGCGGCCGAGGCCCACACCGCCGCCGAGCCGCTCGCAGAGCCCACCGCTCCGAGCGCGAGGGCAGCCGAAGCCGCGCCCGTGGGATCGACCCCCGTGCCGGAGACATCGGCCGGAGACGGTGGGGCCCAGGCGAGCGACGCGCGCACCGAGGTGGAGGGGCGACTGGTCGAACGCTGGCTCGTCCGGTTGGGCGGGCTCGCCCTCGTCCTGGGCGGTCTGTCCCTCGCCGGTTGGGCGGTCGAGCAGGGGCTTCCGGGGCCGCGGGCCCGACTCGGGCTCGCCTTTCTCGCGGCTCTGGCGCTGCTCGGGCTCGCCGAGCAGGCTTGGCGGCGCCGGCCGAGCGAACCCGGTGCCGTGTTCCTCGTCCCGGCGGCTCAGGCGGCGGGTGGTGAGGCCACGCTCTACGGCGCGACGCCCGCCGCCCACCTGCTCTGGGAGCTCGTGCCGGCTGCGGTGGCCCTCGCGCTCCTCGCTCTCGCCGCCGCACTCGCCGTAGCGCCGGCGCTGCGCTACGGCGCGTTGTCGGCCGCCCTCGGAGCGCTCGCCGCCTTCGCCGCTCCGGCGCTCGTGGCGACCGCCGCCCCGGCGCCTCGGGCGCTCGCCGCCTGTCTCGCGGTCGTCGTGACGAGCCTCGCCGGGATCGCGGCGCTGCGCCGCTGGGCGTAGCTCGCCCGGCTCGATCTCCCGGGCTTTCTCGCCTGGGCGACGCTTCTCCTGTGCGGGGACGCGCTCGCCCCGGCGCCGAACGCCGGGGCGCTGCTGCCGTTCGCGGCGACCGCCTCGGCGCTCGGCGTCCTGCTCGGGAGCGGCCGCGGTGCGCCGCGGCTCGCCCGGCCGGGGGGTGTGCTCCTCTTGGGCGCGGCGCTCCTCCAGCTCCTCCTCCTGGTCGCGAGCGAGCATGCGCCGGGGCCGACCGCGGGCCTCGCGCTCTCGGGCTTCTCCCGCTCGCGGCCCTCGCGCTCTCCCAGCTGCGCCTCGTGGGCTGCGAGACGAGCCCGCCCTTCGCGGCCGTCGCACTCGGGGTCCGCCTGCTCGCGACGCTCGCGGCCAAGCGGGTGGCGGCTCGACCCGAGCTCGTCACGGCGCTCGCGGCCTATGCGGTCGCCGCGGCGGGTGCCGTGGGCCTCGCGCTCGCGCTCGCCCTCGAGGAGGCGTGGCTCACGGTGGCGCTCGCCCTCGAGATCGCGGCCATCGCCTGGGTGGCGCGGCGTCTCGGCCTGCCGGAGCTGCGGCTACCGGCCGCCGTTCTCCTGCTCGTGGTCCTCGCCCGCACGCTGCTGGCGATCGCGCTCGCCTCGGCCGGCGGGGACCGGCCGGTGCTGCTCTACGGCCACGGCCTGCCGGTGCTCGCGCTCGTGGCCGCGGTACGCCTCCTCCGCCCGGTGCCGGCCCCGCCGGTCCCGGGCCTCGAGGCGGTGCTGCAGACGGTGGCGACGCTGCTCTGGCTCCTGCTGCTCACCCGGCTGCTCGCCACGATCGCCGGCGCCGAGGGGCTCAGCGGTCTGTTGCGGCTGCCGACGCTCGCCGCCAGCACGCTCGGCTGGTTGCTCACGGCAGTCGTGCTGTGGCGGTTCGGCGGCCGCGAGGAGAGCCGGATTCTGCGCGGGCGCGGCCATCTCGTCGCGGTCTTCGGGGCATTGCAGCTGGCCGCGCTGGTGCTGCCCGTCAACCCGCTCGTGGCCGGCGAGCCGGTCGGTCCCTGGCCGATCGTCGACCTGCTCCTGCCGGCCTACCTCGCGCCAGCGGCGGTCGCGGTCCGGGTGGCAGTGCGGGCCGGCAGGGACCCGGGTCTACCGCCTCCGGGCCAGCGCCGTCCCCCGGCGGCCGCGGCGATCCTGCTCGGACTGTCGTGGCTCACCCTCGAGGTTCGCCGGGTGTTCCGAGGACCGGTGCTCGTCGGGCCCACGGGCGATGCCGAGTGGCTCGCCTGGTCCGCGGCCTGGCTCGCCTATGCCGGGATTCTGCTCGGGCTCTGCCTCGTGGGCATCGGCTTCCTCTACCGCCGCTACGTCGCGCCGCCGGTGCCCGCGACCTAGCGCGCCCGCTCGCGCAGCCGGCGCAGGCCTTCCTCGGGATCGACCTCGAAGCCGAAATAGATCCGCCAGGCCGGCCCTTCGCCGGGGCCGACACCGGCGATCCGTTGCTCGATCCGCTCGCTCGCGAGCCGCGGCCCGGGCCCTTGCGGCTGCTCGATCGAGGAGGTGAAGCTCTGCTTGTCGATCACGGTCCCGCTCGGGTCGACCACCGCCACGAACCAGGGCAGCTCGAGCCGCGCAGCCGTGCCGCGAGCGGACGCCGGGCCCGGTACGATCGCCATGTCGAGCGTGTAGCGGAGCTCGACACCGTCGCCGGTGTAGCGGCAGCCGCCGCCGATCCCGGTCAAGGTCGCCCGCCAGGCGAAGTCGGTGGCGCCGGGGCCGGTGCGTCGCTCGAGAGTCTGGGCGCCGTCGAGGATCGCGGGCTTCGGGCAGGGCTGCGGCGCCGGCGGCTGGCGGGCGCAGCCGGCCGAGGCCGCGATCGCCAGGACGGCGGCGAGCGGAGCGAGACGGGTCGGCACGCTCAGAGGCTCTTGTGGGTGCCGTCGCAGAAGGGGGCCCGCTGGGTGTGCTTGCAGCCGCAGAGAAAGGCCGGGCCGCTCGCCGTGGCGACGTGCTTCAGAGGTGCGAAACCGGTGCCCTTGTGCGAGCCGTCGCAGAAGGGTTGTTTGGCGCTGCGCCCGCAGGCGCACCACCAATAGGTCTCGCCCGCGGCGAGCTCCACCTTGAAGGGAGCCTTCTGCGCGATCACCCGCTCGCTCATCGCGACCTCGTTCAGCCTGCTGCGACGAGCGAGCCGTTAGCAACCGGCCTCGCCCCCGGCAAGGCCCGCTGCGGCGGTTCTTGCGCCGTCCGTTTCGGGCTGTACATTAACGGATCCCACGCGCGAGCCTCTCCCATGGACCTCCGGGCCGAGCCCGCAGATCTCAGAGTCGCCGTTCGGCCCCGCCCGGGCGATCGGCTGGCCGCGCTCGACCTCGGGACCAACAATTGCCGACTGTTGGTGTGCGAGGTGGGATCGGACGGTCTCGAGGTGATCGACAGCTTCTCCCGGATCGTCCGCTTGGGCGAGGGCCTGAGCCGGTACGAGCGGCTCTCCGAGGCCGCCATGGCCCGCACCCTCGCCGCTCTCAAGGTCTGTGCGCGGATCATCGCCCGCCACCATTGCGCGGCAGTCCGCTGCGTGGCCACCGAGGCCTGCCGGCGAGCGATCAACGGGCCGGACTTCCTGCGCCGGGTGCGCCGAGTCACCGGCCTCGAGCTCGAGCTGCTCGACCATGCCGAAGAGGCGCGGCTCGCCATGCTGGGCTGCCTTCCGCTCGCCGATCCGGATGCCGATCGGCTCCTGGTGCTCGACATCGGCGGAGGCTCGACCGACCTGCTCTGGCTCGATCGGCGCAGCGAGCCCGGGACCGCCGAGCCCGGAACGGCGCTCTCCCTGCCGCTCGGGGTGGTGACGCTCGCCGAGACCTTCGGCCGGGAGCCGAGCGCCGAGGCCTACGGCGCCATGGTGGACCTGGTGCACGCACGCCTGCTCGCACAGATGCCGGAGCGGGCGACCTTCGATCCGACCGGGCTCGAGATGCTCGGCACCTCGGGCACGGTCACCACGTTGGCCGCCGTGCATATCGGGCTGCGCCGCTACGACCGCCGGAAGGTGGACGGGCTCGTGCTGCCCTTCGCGGCGGTGCGGGCGGTGTCGGCCGAGCTGCGCTCGCTCGGCAACGCTGCGCGTGCGGCCCATCCCTGCATCGGTCACGGCCGCGCCGATCTCGTCGTGGCGGGCTGCGCGATCCTCGATGCGGTCCATCGGCTCTGGCCGGTGGCCCATCTCAAGGTGGCCGACCGCGGGCTGCGGGAGGGGATCCTCGCACGGCTCATGGGCGTCACGCTGGCGGCCGCTCTGCGCCCGCGGGTGACGGCATGAGCGGCTCGCGCCCCGGCCGGCAGCGGGTGCTCGCCCGAGGCGGGCGCACCGCCTCGCAGGTCCGCTGGCTGCAGCGCCAGCTCGACGACCCCTACGTCGCCGAGGCGAAGAAGCGCGGCTTCCGAGCGCGCTCGGTCTTCAAACTCGAGGAGATCGACAAGAAGCACGGCCTCTTGCGAAAGGGGATGGCGGTTCTCGACCTCGGCGCCGCGCCGGGCAGCTGGACGCAATACGCGGTCCAGAAGGGGTGCCGAGTGGTGGCCTGCGACCTGCTCGAGATGCAGCCGGTGCCGGGGGCCGAGATCGTCCGCGGCGACTTCGGCGACCCGCTCGTCCAGGAGCGGCTCGCCGCACTCCTGGCCGGCCCGGCGGACGTGGTGCTGTCGGACGTGGCGCCGAACACCACGGGGCTGCGGAACGTCGACCGGCTCAAGGCCGAGGCCGCGGTCGAGGCGGTGCTCGAACTGGCCGGCCGGTTGCTGCGGCCCGGCGGCGCCTGCCTCGTGAAACTCTTGAAGGGTGCCGAGGCGGCGATCCTGCCGCTCGTGCGGCAGCGCTTCGCCGCCCACCGGCTGATCCGGCCCAAGGCCACCCGAGCGGAATCCTCCGAGCTCTATCTGCTCGCCACGGGGTTCCGCGGCGCCGGCGAGCCGGGCTTCGAGGCCGGGCCAGAGGACTAGATCGTCTCGGTGTTGCCGCAGACCGAAAGCGCCTGGCCCGAGATGTTGCGGCCGGCCGGCGAGCAGAGGAAGAGGGCCATGGCGGCCATGTCCTCCGGCTCGACCATCCGGCGGAGCGAGACCTTGTCGAGATAGCTCTTGCGGACCTCGTCGACCGAGATCCCGAGGGCTTCGGCACGCGCCGCGAACACCCGCTCGATCCGCTCGCCGCGGACCACGCCGGGCAGGATCGCGTTGACCCGGATGCCCTCGGGCCCGAGCTCCTTGGCGAGGCTCTGGGTGAAGCCGACGACTGCCCATTTGGAGGCGGCGTAGGGGGTCCGATAGGCGTAACCCAGCCGACCGGCCACCGACGAAAGGTTGATGATGGCGCCATCCTTCCCCTTTCGCAGGAGGGGGACGGCCAACCTCGTGCAGAGGAACATTCCGGTAATGTTCACGTCCAGCGTTCGCCGCCAATCCGCCGGGCTGATCTCCGCCACCCCGCCGGTCGGTCCGGCGATGCCGGCATTGTTGACGAGGACCTCGAGCCCGCCGAGCCTTGTCTCGACCTCGCGGAAGAGCTGTTCGACCTGCGCCTCCTCCGCGACGTCGCACGGGACGGTCGCGATCGCGGGATGCGCGCTCGCGAAGCGGGCGAGGGCTTCGCGGTCGACGTCGCAGACCAGGACGCGCGCCTCGACCTCGGCGAAGGCGCGAGCGATCGCCGCACCGATGCCGGAAGCTCCGGCGGTGACGAGCACCTTGAGCCCCGGCCGGGGCCGCATCGCATCGACGAGTGCCATGACTTCCCCCCAACGTCCCTGCCGATGGGCGCGGAGGCTAGGGGGCGGGCGAGCGGGCAACAAGCCGGGCGGCCGCCCGGCGGCCGAGCAGGCGACGAAGATGTCGACGTCGCCGAGCTCGCCGTGCCGGTAGCGCACGGTCTGCGCCCGCAGCTCGAAACCGGCGTCGCGCGGATGCCGCTCCTCGAAGCCCTTGGCGGTCTCGGCGCTCGAAGCCGGGCTGGCCGGGAGCTTCCCCGTCGATCTTCGACCGGCGATCGTACTGCTCGGTCCCTTGTGCGTCGCCCGGGTTCGGGCTCTCGAAATCGGCGACGGGACGGGCACCATCGAACCCGGCGGCGTCCGGATCGCTCGCGAGTTCGCTGAGCCGGCTGCCGCCCCGGACCCCGCCCGGCAGGCGCATCGGATCCACCCCCCGGCGAGCCGGCCCGGCAGTCGCCGATCTCGCAGGGCGGGCCATCGGCCTCCGGATGGCGCTCGATCGCGCGTTCGAGGAGGACGTCCGCGCACCCGTCGAGCAGGTCGGGAATGGTCCGGCCGGGCACGGGGACGGGCGTGAAGCCCACGAAGCAGCAGGAACGGCCGGTCGCGAGCGCTACGCCGAGCTCGCCGTCCACCTCGAAGCCGTCGATACCGGGCCCGTGCACGGTGCGCGGGTGGGCCACCACGAACGGGCGCTCGCGCCGGTCGATCTCGATCCCCTCGGGCGGGTCGATGGCCACGAGCCCGTCGTCGACCGGTCGCGCCAGACAGGCCGTAGCGTAGCCGACGTCGTCGATCGGAGCGAGGCTGCGGGCCGGGCCTTCTCCTGAGCCCTGTGCGAGAGCTCGTCGAACTCGGGGGAGACCGGAAGCGGCCCGGGTCTCGAAAGGATCCGGAGAGATCGCGTGCAGCCGGATGCCCTGGGGCCCGAGCTCGGCCGCCAGATATCGGGTGGCCGATCCGAGGGCCGCCTCGACCGGGCCGATGATGCCGTTGTTCTCGGCCACCATCGGCGAGCCGCAACAGGTCAAGCAAAACGATGTCCCTTCGTTCCTCACGATCGGCTCGGCGAGCTCGGCCTTACGGATGAGGGACCAGCGGGAGATCGCCATCGCCAGAAGGCAGCCGGCCTCCGAACGGTCGGCCACGCGCCCCTGGAGATCTTCCTCGGGGGCGGAGGCGGTCGAATGGAGGAGGAAGTCGAGCTCGCGCCGCTCCTCGAGGCTCACCCTGCTGCGGTCGATCGTGCCGCCCCTCCGGGGCGGCCGCGGCGCAGGATCGCGAGGGTGTGCCGGGCGATCATCAGCTCCTCGTCGGTCGGGATCACGTAGACGCGGACCCGCGAGCCGGCCGCCGAGATCAGCGGACCGTGAACGGCGTTGGCGTGCGGATCGAGTGTCATGCCGAGCCAAGCGAGACGGTGTGCCACGGCTTCGCGGATCGTGGGCGCGTTCTCGCCGATACCGGCGGTGAACACGAAGCCGTCGAGCCCCTCGAGGGCGGCCGCGAGCCAGCCCGTCATCTGGGCGATCTTGTAGGTGAAGAAGTCGAGCGCGCGTTTGGCTCTTGGATCGGGGCTCGCGAGCAGCACGCGGACGTCGTTCGAGATGCCGGACAGGCCCTTGAGGCCGCATTCGTGGTAGAGGAAGCGTTCGAGGGCGGCGGCGTCCATGCCCTTGGCGGTGAGGAGATGGAGGACGACACCGGCGTCGAGCTGGCCGGGTCGGGTCCCCATCGGCAGCCCGTCGAGGGCGGTGAAGCCCATCGTGCTCTCGACGCTTCGACCCGCGCGAAGCGCGCACATCGAGCAGCCCGAGCCGAGATGGGCGACGATCACCCGGCCCTGGGCGATCTCGGGGGCGAGCTCCGGCAGACGCGCGGCGATGTACTCGTAGGAGAGACCGTGGAAGCCGTAGCGGCGGATCCCTTCCTCCCAGAGGGCCTCGGGGAGCGCGAAGCGGTCGGCGAGCTCGCCGTGTCCGCGGTGGAAGCCGGTGTCGAAGCAGGCGACCTGCAAGAGATCCGGCCGGCGGCGCAGAAGGGAACGGATCGGCGCCAGATTGTTCGGCTGGTGCAGGGGTGCCAGCGGCACGAAGCTTTCGAGCGTGGTCAGCACCCGCGCATCGATCGCGATCGGCGCGGCGTGGACCGGCCCACCGTGGACGACACGATGGCCGACCGCGGCGGGCGATCCGTCGAGGATCTCGTCGAGCCAAGCCTCGACCACGCCCATCGCCCGCTCGACGTCGGCGGCCTCCTCGAGCGCGACCGCGCGATCGACCAGGGTCTCGCCGCCGGCCTTGCGAGCGTACAGGTGCGGGCGCACGCCGATGCCCTCGATCTGGCCGGAGAAGCGGCTCGCGAGGCGGTCGCCCGGGGCTACCTCGAACAGCTCGAACTTGATCGAGGAACTGCCGGCGTTGAGGACCAGGATGGTCTCGGCCACGAGGCTCACTCCGCCCGTGGCTTGCCGGTCATCCGGGCATGCGCGTAGAGCGCCGCCACCGCGGCCGAGGCGAGACGGGTGCGCACGCTGTCGGCGCGGCTCGTGAGGACGATCGGCACCCGTGCGCCCAGGACGACACCGGCCGCGTCCGCGCCCGCCAGGAAGGAGAGGTTCTTGGCGAGCATGTTGCCGGCCTCGAGGTCCGGCACGACGAGGATCTGGGCGCGGCCGGCGACCGGCGAGCGGATCCCTTTCGTCTCCGCCGCCTCGCGGCTGATCGCGTTGTCGAGCGCGAGCGGGCCGTCCAGGAGCCCGCCCGTGATCTGGCCCCGCTCGGCCATCTTGCAGAGTGCCGCGGCTTCGATCGTGCCCGGGATCTTGGGTGTCACGGTCTCGACCGCGGAGAGGATCGCGACCCGCGGCTCGCCGAGGCCGAGGCCCAGGTGCAGGTCGATCGCGTTCTGGACGATGTCGCGCTTGGTCTCGAGGTCGGGGAAGATGTTGATCGCGGCATCCGTGATGAAGAGCGGCTCGGGATAGGTCGGCACGTCCATGATGAAGACGTGGCTGATCCGCCGTTCGGTGCGGAGACCCGTCTCGCGCGCGACGACCTCGGCCATGAGCTCGTCGGTGTGCAACGAGCCCTTCATGAGGAGCTGGGCCTTGCCGGCGCGGACCAGCTCGACCGCCTTGGCGGCTGCGGCGTGGCTGTGCGGCACGTCGACGAGCTCGATGCCGTCGAGCGGGCGGCCGACCTCCTCGGCGATCCGCCGCAGCTTGGCGAGCGGGGCCACGAGGATCGGGACGATGATGCCGCGCTCGGCGGCCAACAGTGCCCCTTCGAGAGCGCTCTTCTCGCAGGGGTGGGCGACGGCACAGGGGATGGGCGGGATGCCCTCGGTCCGCTCGATCAGCCGCTCGTACTTGTGGTGGCGGCGGACGGCGACCTCGGGCAGAGTTGGAGCCGCGGTACGAACCTTCTCCCTGGGCGCGATGACCTCGGCCGTACCGGTGAGCACCACCTCGCCGCGCTGGTTGGTGCAGCGGCAATCGAAGACCACGATGCCCTTCTCGGGCCGTTTCTCCTTGGCGGTCACCGTAACCGTGACGACGTCGCCCGCTCGGACCGGGCGGTGGAAGCGGAGATCCTGGCCCAGATAGATCGTTCCCGCTCCGGGCAGCTTGTTGCCGAGCAGGTTCGAGATCAGCCCGGCGGTCAGCATGCCGTGCGCGACCACGCCCTTGAAGGGGCTCCGGGCCGCGAACTCCTCGTCGAGGTGGGTCGGGTTGGCGTCACCCGAGACCGCGGCGTAGAGCTCGATGTCCTCGCGCGTGATCACCTTCTCGAGGCTCGCGCTGTCGCCGACCGCGATCTCGTCGAAGGTCCGGTTCTCGATCTCCGCCGTCACGCTTCCGCCGTACCGCCGGTTCCACCATGGGTGTGCGTAGCAGGTCGGGGTGGCGGCTCCAAGACCGGTGCGGCGCGCCGTCCCGCGCTCAATGGCCGCTACGATGCAGGATCTCGCGGGCGATCCCCGTCTCGTAGGAGAGGCCCGCTGGGGTGAGCACGGGCTCGCCGGCGGGTCCCGCGAGGATCAGGCCCTTCCTCGCGAGCACGTTGTAGACGTTGTGGTTGGCGAGCCCGGTCGCGTCCTTGGCCAGCACGACCACGGCGCCGATGTGGAAGTGATCGCCATGGGCGTGCGGCAGGGCCCGGATGCGCACCGTGCCCTCGCTGTCGGGAGGGTCGGCGAAGGCGGGCTCCTTGGCGAGGGCCTGGAGGATCGCGAGCGTCTTGAGCTGCAGCGGATTGAGCTTGAGCGGGTTGACGGCGACGGGCATCGAAGGTCGTTCCGAGCGGCCGGGTTCGCGCGCACCCTACTGGCCGGGCGGGGTCGGCGCCAGGCGCTCGGAGGTCCCGCGGCCGGAAAGGATCGGCCGGCTCGCAAGAGACCCCGCCCGCTGGGCAGGGAAACGCCCGAGGCGTAGACTGGCGCGTGCTGTGCTCGCGACGCGCGAGCACGCCTAGAGGGGGGCGAACGATGCTGGGGACTTGGTTCCGCGGTCCCGGCCCGGGGCGCGAGCGGCTCGGCCGACGCATGGAGGTCGGCGCGATCGTGTCGGCGATCCTGCTGCTCGGCGCGCCGGTCTCGTTGTTCTTCCTCTGGTATCGGGGCCGGAGCGTGCCGGCTTCTCTGCTCGATCCGGCGGTCGCCCCCTGGGGTGCCGTCACGCTCCTCGCCGTGATCCTGCTCGCGCTGCTCGTGGTCGGGCGCTGGTTCCGGCGCCTCGGCAGCAACTCCGACATCGAGGAGCTCCGCAGAGCGGCCTTCGCCTACCGGCTCGGCGGCACACTCGCGCTACGGCCGTTCCTCACGGTCGCCGGCCAGCGATTGCGCCCGGACAACACGCTCGAGGAGTACGAGCAGGGCATCGAAGAGCCCGCCTTTCTCAAGAACGTGTCGCTGCCCTCCTTCCTTCTGGCGGCGCTGTTGACCGTGACGCTCGGCCTTCTGGCCTTCGGCGCGGACCGGCTCGAGCTCGCGAGCCGCCCGAGCCTCCTCCTCGGCGGGCCGCTGGTCGCCCGAGACGGCGTGCTCGCCACGCCCTTCGAGCAGCTGGAGCCGGTCGTCCGGCGACGGCTCCTCGACCATCAGGCCGGGGCTCTCGTTTGCCTGGCCTTCGCCTTCCTCGGCGCCCTGCTGTGGTCGATCACCTACCTCTCGCGGCGGATGGCGCTCAGGGACGTCACCGGCCATGCCTACCAGACGATCGCGCTGCGCCTGTTGGGCGCGGCGATCGTGGCGCTCTTCGTCTACCACACCAAGGGCTTGCTGCCCGTCGACGGGCTCGACCGGCAGAGCTGGGACGAGGTGACGGTCGTGATCGTGGCCTTCGCCGCCGGCGTCGTCCCGGAGGTGGCGCTGCGCTGGATGGCCGGGCAGACTCGACGGCTGTTCGGCGCCGGCTCCGATCGGCGGTCCGACGAGCTCGAGCTCGAGGCGATCGAGGGGATCGACGCCTACACGCGCGTGCGGCTCGCCGAAGCCGGGATCTTCGACGCCCAGGGCCTGGTGGCCGCCAACCCGCTCCATCTGACGCTGCGCACACCGTTCAGCCTGCCGCAGGTGGTCGATTGGATCGGCCAGGCCTTGCTCCTGGTCCAGCTCAAGCCCGAGGCCTATCGACGTTGGCGCGCGCACGGCCTCAGGACCGCCTGGCAGCTCGACGAGCTCGCGACCACCCGCGCGACCGGGGCGAATGGCAGCGGGCTCGAAGAGGCCCCGGGTCGCTTCGTGCCACCCGCGACGGGCGAGGCCTCGGCGTTGCCGGCGCCTCTCGGGTCGGCTCCGGCCTCGCCGCCGAGCCCGGAGGAGGTGCGGCTCGCCCTCGCCCTCCTCGAAGCGGACCCGGCCTTCGTGCGCGCGCGGGAGGTGGCGCGTTGCATGCGCCGGGCCGAGCCGCCGCTCGGTTAGCCGAGCAGCGCTCGGCGGATCCGCTTCTCGAGCTCGCAGACGGTCAAGAGGGCCACGCCGATGGCGATCACCGCGAGCCCCTCGCCGAGATCGAGCGGCCGGGAATCGAACAGCGTCTGCATCCAGGGCAGGTAGGTGAAGCCGAGCTGGGCGAGGCCGGTCGTGGCGACTCCGATCAGCACGGCCGGAGTGCCGAGGACGCCCTGCAGCGTCAAGGACGTGCCGTGCACGTAGCGGACGCTGAAGAGATAGAATATTTCCATCACGACGATGGTGTTGACGACGACGGTGCGGGCTTCCTCGACCGGGGCACCTTTCGACTTGACCCAGGCGAACATCACGAAGGCACCGCAGACGAAGAGGACGGACACGAAGACGATGCGCCAGCCGAGTTCACCCGAGAGGATCGGCTGATCGGGGCGGCGCGGCGGCCGGCGCATGGTGCCGGGCTCGGTCGGCTCGAAGGCCAGAGTGAGACCGAGTGCCACCGCCGTCACCATGTTGATCCAGAGGATCTGGACCGGGGTCACGGGCAGGGCCAGACCGAGGGCCAAGGCGGCCACGATCGTCAAAGCCTCGCCGCCGTTGGTCGGCAGGGTCCAGCCGATCACCTTCATGAGGTTGTCGTAGACCGTGCGGCCCTCGCGCACGGCGGCCACGATCGAGGCGAAATTGTCGTCGGCGAGCACCATCTGGGCGGCTTCTTTGGCGGCCTCGGTGCCCTTGATGCCCATCGCCACGCCGACATCGGCGCGCTTCAGGGCCGGGGCGTCGTTCACCCCGTCGCCGGTCATGGCGACGATCCGGCCGTCCGCTTGGAGCGCTTCGACCAGACGCAACTTGTGCTCGGGCGTGGTGCGGGCGAAGACGTGGACCTCGCGGGCGGCGCGGCGGAACGCCTCGCTGTCGAGCGCGTCGAGCTCGTTGCCGGTCACGACGAGCGGCTCGCGCGCGATGCCGAGTTGACGGGCGATCTCCTTCGCGGTGACCGCGTGATCGCCCGTGATCATCACCACCCGGATCCCGGCCGTATGGCATTGGGCGACCGCCGCGATCGCCTCCTCGCGCGGCGGGTCGATGAGCCCGACGAGGCCCAAGAGCACGCAACGGCCCTCGACGTGCCGCGGGCCGAGCGGTTCCGAATCGGCCGGCGCGTCGGCCGTGGCGATGGCGAGCACCCGCTGCCCGTGTCCCGCGAGTTCCTCGGCCGCCGCTTGCCAGAACGCCGGGTCGAGTGAGCGCTCGCCCTCGGGCCTCCGCTCCGCACGGCACATCTCGAGGATCCGTTCCGGTGCCCCCTTGACGAAGACGGAGCGTGTCCCGTCCGGAGCGGCGTGCAGCGTCGCCATGTAACGGTGGCGGCTGTCGAACGGGATCTCGTCGCGCCGCGGCACGTCGCGCCGCAGCGCCGCCGGATCGAGCCCGGCCTTCAACGCGAGGGTGACGAGAGCGCCCTCCATGGGGTCGCCGTCGACGATCCAGCCCTTCTCGCCGCGGCGGATGTCGGCGTCGTTGCACAACAGGGCGGCCTCGATCAGCTCTTCGAGCACCGGATCGCCGAGCGGGTCGATCCGGTTGCCGTCGAGCGTGAAATCGCCCTCGGGCGCGTAGCCGCTGCCGGCGACGCGGACGCTCGCCGCGGCGGTGCGCACCGACTGCACCGTCATCTCGTTCTTGGTGAGCGTGCCGGTCTTGTCGGAGCAGATCACCGAGACCGAGCCCAGGGTCTCGACCGCCGGCAGGCGGCGGATGATGGCGTTGCGTTGGGCCATCCGCTGCACGCCGATCGCGAGCGTGATGGTCATGACCGCGGGCAGGCCCTCGGGAATCGCCGCGACCGCGAGGCCGACCACGGCCATGAACGAGAGGTCGAGCGGGTAGCCCTGGACGAGCCAGGCGAAGAAGAAGGCCGCGGCGGAGACCGCCAGGATGACGGCCGTGAGCGTGCGGGCGAAGCCCGCCATCTGCCGCAGGAGCGGCGTCTCCAGCCGCTCGACCCGGCCGAGGAGCTTGCCGATCCTGCCGAGCTCGCTCTCGGACCCGGTCGCCACCACGACCCCGGCGCCCTGGCCGGCGACCACGAAGGTGCCGGAGAAGGCCATGCAGGGGCGGTCGCCGAGGGCCGCGTCGGCCGCGATCGGCTGCACGCTCTTGTCGACCGGGACGGATTCGCCGGTCAGGATCGCTTCGTCGATCTTGAGCCCCTTGGTGCGCAAGAGACGCAGATCGGCCGGCACCCGATCGCCGGCTTCGAGCAACACGATGTCGCCGGGCACCACGCGCTCGGCCGGCACGGTGAGCCTGCGTCCCTCGCGCAGGACCGACGCCTTGGGGTCGATCATGCCCTTGATCGCTTCGAGCGCGGCCTCGGCCCTGCCTTCCTGGACGAAGCCCACGACGGCGTTGATCAGGACGACGCCCAAAATAACCGCCGCGTCGACCGGGTGCTCGAAGAAGAGCGAGAGGACGGCCGCGACCAAGAGGACGTAGATCAGCAGATTGTGGAACTGCCGGAGGAACCGTACGATGGGGCCCTGGCGCGGCGCCTCGGGCAGACGGTTCAGCCCGAAACGGGCGAGTCGGGCCTCGACCTCCCCTTGCGTCAGTCCTTGGGGCCGGCTCCCGAGCGCCCCGATCGCCTCTTCGGCCTCGATCGCGTGCCAGACCGGCTCGACCGGAGCGGGCGTAGAGGGCTGGTCCACGGGCGTCCGTCCGCTGCTGCGCAGGGGCTCTCCCGGGCCTATAGTGGTGCGGGCCGGAGGTGACCATGACCGATCGCGCCGATCCGCCCGACGGCTCGCACTCGCACGCCCGACTGCTCGCCCAGGCGGCGGCGTTGCGCGGTGCCGCGGCGCGGCGGCCGAACCTGCCGATCGCGATCGACTGGCAGGGGATCGCCGAGGAGCTCGAGGCCGTGGCGGCAGCACACCGCAACGAGTCGAAATCACGATTGCTCGTTCCGATGCAGCATTTCCCGAAGCTCGAGTACGTTCCCATGATCGAGCCGCGGAACGGCCGGCGACGGACGGTACGGGAGCGACGCGACCGCTTCGGCTTCCTCTTCGAGGAGAGCAGCAGCCTTCGCGAGCGCGCAACGGAGGAGGTGGGCCGGTCGTGGCCCAGAGCCCGCCGCGAAGTCGTTGCCGACTATTGCCTGCGTCCGCGCCCCGAGCGTTCTCCCTGAACGTCCGAAGAGATCCTCGCCGAGGACCGATGGCCGAGCGAGCCCGAGGAGCTGCGCGAGAAGACGTCGGTGGCCGGCTGAGCCGGGTCGGCGGATCCCGCCCTCAGTGGATCGCCGGCTCGACCATGGGCTCGGTGCCTTCGAGGATGTCGAAGTCGCAGCCCTCGTGCGCCTGGCGGATGTGGGCGAGGAAAAGACGTTCCCAGCCGCGGGCCGGTGCGGGTCGGGGCCGCCAAGCCTCGCGCCGGCGGGCGAGCTCTTCCTCCGAGACGCGCAGCTCGAGCCTCCGCGCGGCGACGTCGAGGGCGATCCGGTCGCCCGTGCGGACCAGCGCCAAGGGGCCGCCGACCGCGGCCTCCGGGCTCACGTGGAGCACGCAGGCGCCGTAGGAGGTCCCCGACATGCGCGCGTCCGAGATTCGGATCATGTCGCGCACACCCGCCTCGAGGAGCTTCTTGGGGATCGGCAGCATGCCCCATTCCGGCATGCCGGGCCCACCGACCGGACCCGCGTTCTTGAGCACGAGGACGTGGTCGGGGCTCACCTCGAGGCCCGGATCGTCGATCCGGGCGGCCATCTCGTCGTAGTCTTCGAAGGCGATCGCCGGGCCCTCGTGGCGCAACAGGCGCGGCTCGGCGGCCGAGGGTTTGATCACCGCACCCTCGGGCGCGAGGTTGCCGCGCAGTATCGCACAGGCCTCGCGGGCGACCGGCTCGGCGAGCGAGCGGATGATCTCGGGCTTGTGGACCTTCACGCCTTCGAGGACCTCGCCGAGCGTGCGGCCGTCGATCGTCGGGCAGCCGATATCCAAAAGCGGGGCCAGCTGCTTCATGAGCGCGAGGATGCCTCCGGCATAGTAGAAGTCTTCCATGAGGTATCTGCCGGAGGGCCGCACGTTCGCGATGACCGGCACCTCGCGGGCGATCGCGTCGAACCGGTCGAGGCCGAGCGGCACGCCCGCCCGCCGGGCCATGGCGACGAGATGGATCATGGCGTTGGTCGAGCCGCCCATCGCCATGTGGACGCGTATCGCGTTGTCGACCGTGCGAGCGGTCACGAGCGAGCGCGGCCGCACGTCCTGCCAGACGAGCTCGACGATCCGCCGGCCGGTCGCAGAGGCGAGGCGAGCGTGGTTGGCGTCGACCGCGGGGATCGAGGAGCCGCCCGGCAGCACGAGGCCCAGCGCCTCGGCGATCGCGGTCATGGTCGAAGCCGTGCCCATGGTCATGCAGTGGCCGAAGGAGCGGGCGATGCCTTCCTCGACCTCCTGCCATTCGCGCTCGCCGATCCGGCCCGCCCTGAGCTCCGCCCAGTATTTCCAAGAATCGGAACCCGAGCCGAGCGGCACGCCGTGCCAGTTGCCGCGCAACATCGGGCCGGCCGGGAAGAAGATCGCCGGCACATCGGCCGAAAGCGCGCCCATGATCAGCCCGGGGGTGGTCTTGTCGCAGCCGCCCATGAGCACGACGCCGTCGATCGGATGCGAGCGGATCAACTCCTCCGCCTCGATCGCCAGGAGATTGCGGTAGAGCATCGTCGTAGGCTTGACGAAGGGCTCGGAAAGAGAGAGCGCCGGCAGCTCGATCGGGAAGCCGCCGGCCTGCCAGATGCCGCGCTTGATCTCCTCGACCCGGAGCTCGAAGTGGGCGTGGCAGGGATTGATGTCGGACCAGGTGTTGAGGATGCCGATCACCGGCTTGCCCTGCCAGTCCTCGCGGGCGTACCCCATCTGTAAGAGGCGCGAGCGGTGGCCGAAGGCGCGCAGGTCTTTCACGCCCAGCCAGCGGTGCGAGCGCAGCTCTTCGGGGCGCTTTCTGCGCGTGCTCACGGACGACCTCCCTCGCGGCTACGGGCCGGCGGGAAGTTAGGCGGCCCTTCGGCAGGTGGTGAAGCCCGTCCGGACGCGGTTCAGCCCGTCGTCTCGAGAAGGTCGACGCCGCGATAGAGCTCGGCGACCGGGACGTCGGCGCCCAGCACCTCGCTTCGGAACGAGCCCTGGGTGATGGGCAGGGTGACGGTCCAGAGCTCGCCCGCGCGCTCGAAGCCGCCCCCTTCGGCCGCTACCTCCTCAACAGTCTCCTGGTCGCGGGTGCCGTTACCGTCGGCTCGCTCGCGACCTCGATCCTCGCGGCCTATGCCTGCGCCCGGCTCGAGTTCAAAGGGCGCGACGGCGCCTTCCTCGTCATCGTCGCAACACTCCTGATCCCGAGCCACGTGACGCTGATCCCGAACTATTTGACCATGGCGGCGCTCGATCTCGTGGACAGCTACGCTGCGCTGGTTCTGCCGTCGCTCGGCTCGGGCTTCGCGACGTTCTTCTTGCGTCAGCAGTTCCGCAACCTGCCGCGCGAGTACGACGAGGCGGCGCTCGTCGACGGGGCGAGCCGGCTCGCCATTCTCTGGCGGATCACCGTGCCGCTGTCGCGGCCGGCGATCGCCGCCATGGCGATCTTCCAGTTCCTCTCGGAATGGACGAGCTTCCTCTGGCCCCTGATCGCGACCACCTCGCCCGAGATGCGCACGCTCGAGACCGGCCTCGCCGCCCTCTACGACGTCGCGATCGACGACGGGATCGTGAGCGGGCCCGTGGTCATGGCCGGTGCGGTGCTGGTGATGGCGCCCGGGCTCCTGGTCTTCGCCCTCGCCGAACGGCATCTCGTCCGCGGCGTGGCGGTCGGGCTCGGCCGATGAGCCGATCGGCTGCGCTGATCGCCGCCCATCGCGGCGGGGCGCGCGAGGTGGCCGAGAACAGCCGGGCCGCCTTCCGCCACACGGTCGCCCCCGGCGCCGACCAGGTCGAGTTCGACGTGCACCGAACCGCCGACGGCGGGCTCGTCGTCCTGCACGATGCGACCCTCGAGCGGACGACGACCGGAACGGGGCCGGTCGCGGCGCTGGAGCTCGACGAGATCCGCCGCCTGCGGCTGCGTGATCGGCCCGAGGAGACCGTTCCCACCTTCGAGGAGGTGCTCGACCTTCTGGCGCCGGCGGCGATCGGCCTTCGGGTCGAGATCAAGCCGGGGGTGGAGTTCCGCCGTTACGCGGGAATCGAAACGGCCGTCGTCGCGGCCCTGCGCACGGGGGCTGCTCGAGCGCAGCGTGATCACGAGCTTTCTTCTGCCGATCCTCGAAGCGGCCGCGGCGGCGGGGGCGCCACGCCTCCTCTGGCTCGTCGCGCCGATCGTCCAGGCGAGTCTCGGGTCGACGGCTCGATTGACCGACCTCGTTCGGGCCGCCGGGGTCGGCGAGCTCGGCCTGCACATCGACCGTCTCGATGCGGCGACGGTCGCATCCGTCCGCGCAGCGGGCCTCGAGATCGGGGCCTGGGCGGCGCACGAGGACGCGCAGATCGCGAAAGCGCTCGAGCTCGGCCTCTCGGTCTTCACGACCGACCGGCCGTCTGCGGCACTCGCCGGGCGCAGAGCGAGGCTTGCCGGAGCCCGAGACGCCCGCTAACCCGCCGGGGCGCCGGGGGTGGGGAGGGGGCATGGCCGAGCGGATCGCCGAGTACGAGGTGCACGATTGGCGTTTCAAACGCCTCGCCTCGATGAACGCGCGCGTGGTGAAGCTCTGGGAGGGAGCCGCCTGGGCCGAGGGCCCGGTCTATTTCCGCGACGGCGATTTCCTCCTGTTCTCGGACATCCCGAACGACCGCATCCTCCGCTTCGTGCCGGACCTCTCCGGGCTCGGCGGGACGGTCTCGGTCTTCCGCCAGCCGGCCGGCTACACCAACGGCCACACCCGCGACCGCGAGGGCCGGCTCGTCTCCTGCAGCCACGGGCATCGGCGGATCGAGCGGACCGAGTACGACGGCACGATCACCGTGTTGGCCGACCGTTTCGAGGGCAAACGGCTCAATTCGCCGAACGACGTGGTCGTCAAGTCGGACGGCACGATCTGGTTCACCGACCCGGCCTACGGCATCGACACCGATCTCGAGGGCCACAAGGCTCCCATGGAATACGGCGGCTGCTGGGTCTTCCGCCTCGATCCGCGAAGCGGCCGGCTGGATCCCGTGATCCAGGAGATGAAGCGGCCGAACGGGCTCGCTTTCTCGCCCGACGAGCGCTTTCTCTTCGTCGCCGACACGGGGGTGAGCCACGACCCCGAGGGCCCGCGGCACATCCGCCGCTTCGCGGTCGCCGAGGACGGGCGGCTCTCGGGGGGCGAGGTGTTCGTCACCTGCGACGTCGGCGTGTTCGACGGCTTCCGCGTCGACACCGAGGGCCGCTTGTGGACCAGCGCCGGCGACGGGGTCCACTGCTACGACCCGTCCGGCGCGCTCCTCGGCAAGATCCTGTTGCCGCAGCGCGCCGCCAATCTCTGCTTCGGCGGCAGGAAGCGGAACCGGCTCTACATCTGCGCCACGACCGCACTCTACGCGGTCTGGACCCACGTCAACGGCACCCAGGTGCCGTAAGCTCGCCTCACCCCTCGGCCTCGATCGAGCTGCGGCCGCCGTCGAGGGCGAGGATCTGGCCGGTGATCCAGGAGGACTCGGGGCCGAGGAGGAAGGCCGCGAGCGCGGCACCGATCCCACCCGTCCCGCCGACGATCACGACCTTGCCGCCCATGCCCCGCCTTCCGCGCCTACGCCGCGTGGTAGGGGGACGGCGGCGCCCCGGTTCAGCCGGACGGGCTCGGCGGCGGCGGATCGACCCGGTTCAGCGGAGAGGGCTCAGCGGCGGCGGCGCATCAAGAAGTCGCGGATCGACTCCATGGCCGCCCAGCCGTGGCGGCTCACCGCTTCCTCGGCCTCGATTTCGGGTGTCACGACGGGTGCGGCACCGTCCTGCGGCTGGTAGCCGATCAGCCGGCGGGTCTCCTCGAGGTCCCAACGCATCCCCGGATTGGCGCTCATCAGGTTGAGGACGGCGAAGCGGACCGAGTCCGGGGCCAGCACCGCCTTTTCGAAGCCCTGGCAGAGATCGCGGTCGGAGAGCCACATGGTCTGGCCCCACAGGCCCCAGTTCATGTGCGCGCCCGGTCGGTTGCCCGGCTCGCGCTGGGCGTAGCCGATCCGGAAGCAGATCACCGAGAGCCCGTGCCGCTCGGCATACGACTTGCCGAGCCGCTCGCCCACGAGCTTGGCCATGCCGTAGGCGTTGACGGGATGCGGCGGGGTGTCGGGGCGCAAGGGGCCGTCCTCGAAGCGGCGGCCGCCCAGGACCCAGTTCGAGGAGGCGAACACGACGCGGCGCACCCGTGCCCGCACGGCCGCCTCGTAGACGTTCACCACGAGGTCGAGATTGTTGGGCACGATCTCGGCCCAGCTCGCATGCGGATAGGGGACGCCCGCGAGGAGAAGGAGCGCATCGGCGCCCTCGAGGCTCGCGACCCAGCCCTCTTCCCAGACCGCGAGGTCGGCGGCGCGGATCGCCGGATCGCCCTTGGCGTCCCGATCGAGGAGGACGAGCGGCCAGCCGAGGCTCTCGAAATGCCGCCTGAGCTTGCCGCCGATCGAGCCGGCCGCCCCGGTTATCACGACCCTGGGCACGACTGCTTCTCCCTCACATCGGCACGGGTGTCACCGCCCGGCGCTCGGCGAACCAGCCCGTGATGTTGGCGATCAGGCACTCGCCCATCCGCCGCATGCACTCCTGCGTCGAGCTCGCGATGTGCGGGGTCAAGACGACGTTGTCGAGACCGAGGAGCCGTTCGGGAACGTTCGGTTCGTCCGCGAACACGTCGAGCCCGGCGGCGCCGAGCCCGCCGCCCGCGAGCAGGTCGACGAGCGCCGGCTCGTCGACGAGCCAGCCGCGGGCGATGTTGACGAACACGCCTTGCGGCCCGAGCGCTTCGAGCACCTCGCGCCCGACGATGACACCACCGCCCGGCGTACCCGCGGCGCACAGGAACAGGATGTCGCTCGCGCGGGCGAGCTCGACCGCCGAGCCGTAGGCTCGCCAGGAAAGCCCGGTCTTCGGCGCGGGGTCGCAATAGCCGATCGTGCCGCCGAAGCCCTCGAGCCGTCGTGCCACCGCCTGGCCGATCCGCCCGAGGCCGAGGATGCCGTAGCGCTTGCCCCAGAAGCTCCGGCCGAGCGGCATGCGGCCCTGCAGCCAGCGGCCGGCGCGCACGTACCGGTCGGCCTCGGCGAGTCGCCGGCAAGCGGCCATGCCGAGCGCGATCGCCAGATCGGCCACGTCGTCGAACAAGACGGGCGTGGTGGTGACGACGATGCCGCGAGCCTTGGCGGCGGGCAGATCCGTGGTCTCGAGGCCGACGCCGTTGATGGCGCAGATCTCGAGCTTCGGCAGGGAGTCGATCAGGCCCTTGGGCAGCCCGGTCATGCCGCCCGAGAGGATGCCGCGGATCTCATGCGCGTGCGGTGCGAGGTCCCGGGCCCAATCCTGCCAGCTCCGCCCTTGAAACACCTTGTGAACGACGAAGCCGCGCCGCTCGAGCTCCTCGAAGACGAAGGGTTGCTGGTTGCTGATGGCACCCAGGTGAATGGTCATGAAGCCTCCACGGCACCGACCCTGCCCGCGGGCCGAGGCATAGAGTAAGCAGGTGGCCGAGACCACGGGGCGCCCGTGCATGTGCGCCCGCGGTCGGGCGCGGGGCTCGCAAGGGAGGCCGGGGCGTGTGGGAAGCGGGGCTTCTGGCACGGCGGGTCGCGGCCGCGCCGCTGGCGCCGGGCTTTCTGCTCCTCCTCCCTCGACCGGAAGGTCCCGCCGAGGCGAACGTGGACCGGCTCGCGGCCGCAGGGATCGCCGCTCTCGTCTCGCTCCTGCCGGTCGCAGAGGCGCGCTCGCTCGGCCTCGACATCGGCACGCTCGGGAGGGTCTGCACGGGGCTGGGGATCCGCTTCGAGCATGCCCCGCTGCCCGACTTCGCGGTGCCCGATGCCGCCTTCGAACGGGACTGGCGCGGGCTCGCGCCGGCGCTCCGCCGCCTGCTCGCCGAGGGCCGAGGCGTGGCTTTCCATTGTCGGGCCGGCCTCGGTCGTTCGGGAACGATGGCCGCCCGCCTCCTCATCGAGCTCGGCCTGCGACCCGAGGAGGCGATCGCCCGGATCCGCGCCGCGCGGCCCGGGGCGATCGAAACCGCCGAGCAGGAACGCCACCTCCTGACATTCGCCCGGCCCGCGCTCTAGGCCCCGCCGGCCGCGGGCGGGGACCGAGCCCGACCTCGTTCAGTCCAGGAACGGGTTCTTGCGCGCGGGTGGTGCCGCGAACGGGCGATTACGGTGGGCGGCAGCCGCCTGCTCGCCGAAGGCCGCCGCCAGGTAGTCGAGGAACATTTCCCGATACTCGCCCTCGAGCGGCGGCATCCCGTGCCGCTCGGTCATCCAGGAGAGGGCCGAGTCCCAACGTTCCCGGCTCATCGCCTGGTTGGCCACGAGCCGCCCCGAGTGACAAGCCGTGCAGAAATGGGCGACGAGCTCGCGGTTCGGCCCTTCCGGGAAATGCTCGAGCGGGTCGCCAGCCTCGCCGGCCGCGCGCAGCGGACCGGCGAGGGCGAGGAGGCCGAGGGCGAGCGCGACCGTCCGCATCAGGCCGCCGCGACCAGCAACGCCACCCGATGGTAGGCGTTGCCGCCGTAGCCTTGCGGGTTCCAGTTGGCGGCCATGAAGGGCTGGCTCACCCCGTTCCCGTCGACCGCCCGCACCCAGAGCTCGTAATAACCGTGGGTCGGCAGCCTCACCGTCTGCCGCCAATGTTGCCAGGCGTGGCGGTTGACGGGCTTGTCGAGCTCGGCCTTCTGCCAGGTGGCGCCGAAGTCGATCGAGGTCCACACCTCCGCCACCTCGAGATCGCCGGCCCAGGCGTGGCCGCGCGCCGCGATTTCGCGCGTGCCGGCCGGCAGCCGCGTGCCGTCCGCCGGGTTCGTCACGATCGAGCGGACGGGCATCGATTCGAGAATGCGGAAGCCTTCGCCCTTGCTGTCGCTGCCCGGCACGATCGGCGCGGTGGGTACGCGATAAGAGGTGCCGGTCATACCCTGACCGTCGTGCTCTTTGTCGCGGATCCAGATACGAGTGAGCCATTTCTGGCTCGCCGATCCCGACCAGCCGGGATAGAGCACGCGTACGGGTCCGCCGTGGATCAGCGGCAAGGGCTCACCGTTCATCTCGAAGGCGAGGATGCTGTCCTCGTCCATCGCCTTGGCGAGGCGGACGCCGCGCGAGAGGGGCACTTTGGTCGGGTCGCCCGAGAGGTGCGGATCGGCTCCGTAATGGGCGGTGTAGACCGCGCTGCTCTTGAGCCCCGCGGCCTGCAGCACGTCCTTGAGACGGACGCCGGCCCAGCGCGGGCAACCGGCACCGCCGGTGGTCCACTGGTTGCCGCGTGCTTGTGGGACGAACTGCGAGCGACCGTTGCCACCGCATTCGAGCATGAACACGCCCTCGACCCGGGGGAAGCGGCTCTTGAGCTCGCCCACGGTGATCTCGAGCGGGTTGTTCACCTCGCCGTCGATCTTGATCTTCCAGGTGTTCGGGTCGCTCGGCATCTCGGGGATGCCGCCGTTGTTGCGGATGAAGAGCCGGTCGGTGGGTGTCACCGGATCGTCGAGCAGATGCGCCGGCGTCTCGGCGACGAGCGGCTTGTCGCCGAGGAGCACGAGCCCCGGATGCTTGCCGGGGAACACGGCCTTGCCCTCGGCCGCGAGGGCGACGGGCAGATAGCCCTCGGGCATGAAGCGGGCGAACGGGATCGCGACACCACCGAGCGCTGCGCTCATGGCCGCGAGGCTCGCGCCCTTGAGGACGCCGCGCCGGCCGAACACCAGCGCGTCCGCCCGCTCGGGATCGTCGCGGTAGAGCTCGTGGAGGCTGCGTTCGCTGCGCATGGAGCATCTCTCCCTGACCTGCTGGCGCCCGCCGACCGCGGATCATCGTCCGCTGATCAAGCTGTCTCTAACGTAGCAGCCGTGCCGGGAGCGGCAAGCGCCGTGGAGGCTGGCGCGCCGGGAGCTCCTCGCCTAACGGTGGTTCGGATCGCGCAGGGAGGTCGCCGTGTCGGGCGTGCGGTTCGCGGGCATCTACCCCATTCTCTACGCCTTCTTCCGCGAGGACGGCCGACTCGACCGCGAGGCGATGCGCCGGCAGGTCGAGGCTTGCGTGCGCGGCGGCGCGCACGGGATCGCGGCCCTCGGGCTCGCCACCGAGGTGCAGAAGCTGGCACCCGAAGAGCGTCACGACGTCATGGAGTGGTGCCTCGCCGATGTCGCGGGCCGCGTGCCGGTCGCGATCACCGTGTTCGGCGAGACGCCTGCGATCCAAATCGATTTCGTCAAGGCGGCGGCCGATCTCGGCGCCGCCTGGGTGATCCTCCAACCGCCGCCACAGCGGCCGATCGGCGAGGACGAACTGGTCCGGTTCTTCGGCACCGTCGCCGATGCGTCGCCGATCCCGGTGGCGATCCAGAACGCGCCCCAGTTCATCGGCGCCGGCCTGTCCGACACCGGGCTCGTGCGGCTCTGCCGGCAGCATCCGAACGTGCGGCTCCTCAAGGGCGAATCCTCGGCGCTCGAGATCGCGCGCACGCGAGAGCTCCTCGGACCCGAGGTCGCCGTCTTCAACGGCCGGGCGGGCCTCGAGCTCACCGACGTGTTCCGTGCGGGCTGCGTCGGCATGATCCCGGCACCCGAATGTTTCGACGTCCAGGTGCGGATCTACGAAGCCTTCCGCGCCGGCCGGGAAGAGGAGGCGGATCGGCTCTACGCTTCGATCCTGCCCTTGATCGTGTTCCTCATGCAGTCGGTCCCGCGCTTCATCTGCTACGGCAAGCGAATAACGGCCCGCCGGCTCGGCCTGGGCCCGGTGGTCGACCGCGAGCCGTGCGAGCAGCCGACGGCGCTGGGCCTCGCCTGCATGGAGCGCTGGAGCCGGGACCTGCCGCCCTTCGCCTTCTGAGCCCGCGCTGCTCCGACCGGCCTCAGGCCGGCGCGGCGCGCAGTCGGGCGACCGGTCGTTCGACGATCGGCAGGTGCACGAGGCCCGCGACGATCCCCATGGCGATCATGGTGGCCCAGACGGCATCGTAGGATCCGGTGCGGTCGAACCAGAAGCCGCCGAGCCAGACGCCCAGGAGCGCTCCGAGCTGGTGGCTGAAGAAGACGATGCCGAAGAGCGTCGCCATCCAGCGGGGGCCGAACATGAGCGCGACCAGGCCCGAAGTCGGCGGGACGGTCGACAGCCACAACAGGCCCATGGCGGCCGAGAACAGGAGGGTGCTCGTCGCGGTCGGCGGGAAGACGACATAGGCCAGGATGACGGCCGAGCGGGCGAAATAGATCGAGGCCAGAAGGTACTTCTTGCTCCAGCGGCCAGCGATCACCCCGGCGGCGTAGGACCCCACGACGTTGAAGAGACCCACGAGGGCGATGGCGGCAGCGGCCACCCAGGAGGCGACGCCCGCATCGGCGATGTAGGGCGGCAGATGGGTCTGGATGAACGCCACGTGGTAGCCGCAGGTGAAGAAGCCGGCCACGAGCAGCAGATAGCTGCGGTGGCCCATGGCCTCCTTGAGCGCGGCACCGAGCGAGAGATGCGCCGAGCCGGAGATCGTCCCGGCCTCGCCGCGGAAGGCCGTGGCCAGCGGCAGGACGAGGAGGAGGATCCCGCCCAGGACCGAGAGCGCCGCCTGCCAGCCGAGCGCGGTGATCAGCGCGTGGTTCAGGAAGGCGTAGAGGAACTGGCCGAGCGAGCTCGAGGCGGTCACCACCCCCATGGCCCAGGAGCGTCGATTCTCGGGTACGAGCCGGCTCGCCGCCGCCATGACGATCCCGAAGGAAGCACCGGAGCCGCCGATCCCCACGAGCAGCCCGGCCGAGAGGTGGAGGGCGAGCGGGGTGGTGGCGAGGGCGGTGAGTACCATGCCGGCGGCGTAGACCAGCGCACCGCCGACCAGCACGCGGGAGGTCCCGAAGCGGTCGGCGAGTGCCCCGGCGAGCGGCTGGCCGATGCCCCAGACGATGTTCTGGATGCCGATCGCGAGGGCGAAGACTTCGCGGCCGAAACCGCGCGTGCTCGTGATCGGCTCGAGATAGAGCCCGAAGCCGGCGCGCGAGCCGAAGGTCACGACCGCGACGAGACAGCTCACGACCACGACGAGCGGGACGGCGTTCGACCGGGACGGCTCGGACAAGGCGGCTCTCCGGTGACGGTCGCGGCGCACCATGGACGTCCGCACCGCCGGGGGGAAGGCCGGGGGCGGCTGGGCAGGGGCGCGATGCGTCGCAGCCGCGATGGGGACGGCGGCGTCCGCGGCGCTTGACGGTGCCGTAGCGGGTGGGGCAGCGTCGCTCCAGGCGTCGGTCCCCCGCGAGGGGGTGCAAGAGGGAACACGGTGGGGCCTTCGGGCCGAGGCCGTGGCTGCCCCCGCAACTGTAAGCGCCGAGCCGCGGCCCGAACACGCCACTGGGCGACCGGGAAGGCAGGGCCGACGGCGGCGACGCGCGAGCCAGGAGACCTGCCGGCGCCTTCGTCACCCTGCTCGCGATCGGGGGGTGTCGCGGGCGCGGATCTCCGCTGCGGTGACGGCTCGAAGTGGCCCTTGCTGTGGGCGGAGGCGCCTCGGGGGTGTGTTCGTAGGAGCATCGCAGCCGGCGGGCCCGACGGCCCGCACTCCCGACCCTGCCGTCCCCAGCCGGGGCAGGCGGCCGCGCGCGAGCGCGCGGCATCTGCGACCGTGCACGAAGGGGGACATCGTCGATGAGGGGAAACGTCTTCGCTCGGCATCGCCGCCGGCTCGCCTGCGGCGCCGCCGCATTCGCTCTGTCGATGGCCGCGGCCGGTTCGGGAGCCGCCCAGGAAGCCCGGGGTACGCTGCCGGAGCTCGTGGTCACCGCGACCCGCTATCCGGTCGCGCCCGAAACCGTCGGCAGTGCCTTGACGGTGATCACGGCGGAGGATCTGGCCATCCGCCAGGCCGAATATGTGAGCGACGTGCTGCGCGACGTCCCTGGTCTTTCGGTGAGCACGCCCGGCCCGCGCGGCTCGCTCGCGGCGGTGCGGATCCGCGGTGCGGAGGCCAACCACACCCTCGTCGTGATCGACGGCGTCAAGATGAACGATCCGGCTTCGACCGGGACTTTCCGCTTCGAGGATCTGCGCGCGGCCGACATCGAGCGGATCGAGATCCTGCGGGGTCCGCAGGCCACGCTCTACGGCTCGAACACGATCGGCGGCGTCGTCGCCATTACGACCCGACGGGGCAAGGGTAGGCCCGAACTGCGCGCGGCGGCCGCCGGCGGCTCGTTCGGAACCGGCGAAGGTGCGGTCTCGATCGGCGGCGGCGATGCCCGCTGGGACGCCTATCTGGGCCTGAGCGGTGTCCGCAGCGAGGGCACCAACGTCGCCCCGAGCGGCGGCGAGGACGACGGCTATCGGCAGGGCCTCTTGAACGCCAATGTCGGCCTGCGACCGGTCGAGAACCTGGAGATCCGCGGTACGCTGCGTTGGCTCGAGGCTCGGAACGACTACGACGGGTTCGGTCCGAACACCCGCGACGGGTTCCTGATCCCCACCGACGACGACCTGGCCGACCGGCGTTCCTCCCTTTCCGGGCGTCTACAGGGCAAACTCGCGCTCTTCGAAGGGCAATGGGAGCACATATTGGGGCTTTCCGCCCTTTCGACTCGCAGCGACCAGCTCGACGGGGGGACGTCGACCTTCCGCTTCGACGCCGACCGGACGATCCTCGACTATCAGAGCAACCTTTTCTTCGACACGCCCTCGCTCCTGGGCGCGAACCACGCTCTGACCTTCATCGCCGAGTGGCAACGCGACGACGGGGTGAGCTCCTTCGCGGCCTTCGAGGCCACGGACAATCTCGGGTTGGTGGGCGATTATCGAGTCACGCTGCTCGATCGGCTGACGCTCTCGGCCGGGCTGCGCTACGACGCGAACGAGAAGTTCGAGGATTTCGTCTCGCCCCGGCTGACCGCCGCCTTCGCGATTCCCGAGAGCGGGACCAGGCTGCGCGCCTCCTGGGGCCGCGGCATCCAGAACCCGAGCCTGACCGAACTCTACGGCTTCTTCGCCAATTTCCGCGGCAATCCGGACCTCGAGCCCGAGCAGTCGAAGGGCTGGGACATGGGTGTCGAGCAGTCGCTCTTCGGCGGCCGGCTCGCGCTTTCGCTGGGCTATTTCCGCAACGAGATCGACCAGTTCATCGGTTCCGAGTTCGACGCGGGGACGGGTACCTTCCGCCCGGTCAACCTCCCGGGCGAGGTCGACACGCAGGGGATCGAGACCGGACTCGCGGCTCGGCTTCTCGACGACCTCGAGCTCAGGGCCGCCTACACCTGGCTCGATACCGACGGGGCCGACGGCCGCCAGCTCGTGCGCCGTTCGCCGCACGTCGCGAGCCTCGGCCTCACCTGGCGGTTCGCTGCGGACGCCGACGGCAAGCGGCGCGGCACGATCGACCTTTCCGCCCGCTACAACGGCAGCCAGAAGGACGACGTCTTCACGGCCGCCTTCGCCCGGTCGCGGCAGACCCTCGACGATTTCTGGCTTCTCCAGGCGAGCGCGTCCTACGAGCTCGTGCCGGGTGTCACGCTTTTCGGGCGGGTCGAGAACCTGCTCGACGAGACCTACGAGGAGGCCTTCGGCTATCGCGGCCGGGACCTCGGCCTGTTCGTGGGCCTCAAGAGCCGTTTCGGGCTCTGAGCCGGTGCGGACGGGGCGGCCGCGACCGGAGCCGCAGCCCCTGCCGCTCGCTCGGGCGGCACTCGCGCTCGCGGGCTCGCTCGCGGTGCACGGGGCGGTGCTGGCGGCCGTCCTGCTCGCCCCGACGGCGGGCCCGCCCGAGCCCCTGCCGGCCGTGTTCGTCGAGTTCGTGAGCGAAAGGGCCGGCGCGGCGGCACGCGAGACGGCCGAAACGGGCACGTTCTCCGCCCCGGCCCCGGAGCCGGCGCCGGGAGCGATCGCCCCCGAGCCCGTGGCGGCGCCTCCCGCGGTCGGGCAGGACGAGGCCGCGCCGCCGGCGGTCGAGCCGGTCGCGGCGAAGGCCGTGCGGCCACGGCGCGAGCCGCCGCCCCGGCCCGCCCCGGCAGCGCGCCAGCCGCCGCGGCTCGCGGCGCTGCCGCCCGCGCCGTCCGCCCCGGAGCCGCGATCGGTGGCGCCGGCCGCCGCGAGCGGCGAGGCCGGCCGCACCGGGGGGCTCGGGGCGGACGGTTCGGGAGGAGCCCTCGCCACCGGCCTCGGGAACGGAGAGGGCGAGCCGCCGGGCTTCGCGATCGGATCGGCCGACAATCCCCTGCCGCGCTATCCGAGTGCCGCGCGCCGGCAGGGGATCGAGGGGACGGTGATCCTCGAAGTGCTGGTCGATGCTGCGGGCCTGCCCGGCCGAGTCGCGATCGCCCGCTCGAGCGGCTCGGGGTTGCTCGACGAGGCCGCGGTCGAGGCGGTGGAGCGCTGGCGGTTCCGACCCGCCCGACGCGGCGGCGAGCCGGTCGAGGGGCACGTTCTGGTACCGATCACCTTCCGCCTCGTGGCGGCCGAGCGCACGGCGTTGCCGTGAGGGTACCCCGACGGTAGCCTGACCTCCGTCGGCGGAGGGCGCCATGGGCGACAAGCGCAAAGAGAAGAACCGGGAAGGCCAGCGCCCGGCGCCGGCGGAGGCAGCGGCCGAGCCGGCCGACGCCGCGGGCCCTCCGCCCGCGATGAAACGCGAGGTCTTCGAGGAGGAGCTCGAGAAGCTCCAGGTCGAACTGGTCCGGCTGCAGGAATGGACGGTGGCGAGCGGGGCGCGCATCGTCGTCGTGTTCGAGGGGCGTGACACGGCCGGGAAGGGTGGCGTGATCGCGCGGATCGTGCAGCGCACCAGTCCGCGGGTGTTCAAGCACGTGGCGCTACCGAAGCCGTCGGATCGCGAGCGCACGCAGCTCTACATGCAGCGCTACATCGCCCACTTCCCGGCGGCCGGCGAGATCGTGCTGTTCGACCGGTCCTGGTACAACCGGGCGGGGGTGGAGCCCGTCATGGGGTTCTGTCGGCCCGAGGAGACCGAGCGGTTTCTCCAGGTCACGCCGTTCTTCGAGCGCCAGATCGTCGAATCGGGCATCGTTCTGATCAAGTATTTCCTGGAGGTTGGCCAAACCGTCCAGCTCCAGCGCTTCCGCGAGCGGCTCACCGATCCAAAAAAACATTGGAAATTGAGCCCGGTGGATGTCGAGTCGGTGAAACGTTATTGGGAATACACGAGAGCCTACCAGCGCATGCTCGATGCCACCGACACGGATTTCGCACCCTGGTACCTGGTCGACTTCGACGATCAGCGGCGCGGCCGGATCGCCTTGATCCGTCATCTCCTGAGCCGGATCCCTTACGAGAAGGTGGAGCTCGACCTTCCCGAGATGCCGAAGCCGCCGAAGCGACCGAAGGACGTGCCGGAGCGGCTCCGAGCGCTGCGGGTCGTGCCGCTCGCCCTTTGAGCGGAGGGCCGGCGCGGCGGGCGGCCTCCCGCGGTCACCCGGTCGGCAGGGCCAGATCCAGCCAGCCCTGCGGTGTCACACTCGCCCGATCGCCCGGTCGCAGGAGCACCGTCGTGGTCGCCGATTCGACGAGCGCCGGCCCGTCGATCGTCTGGCCCGGTGCGAGCCCGTCGAGGGTGAACAGCGGGGCCTCGATCCATTGGTCGAGCAGGATCGACCGCCGGCCGACCGGCGATGCCGGCGGGCCGGCTTCGCGCGGCGGCTCCTCCGGGGGGGCGGCGAGCTCGCCGACCACGGCGACGCGGACATTGACCAGGACCGGTGCCCGATCCGGCAGACAATAGGTGTAGAGCTCCTCGTGCCGGCGGTGGAAAGCGGCGGCGATCCGCTCGAGCAGGTCGCCCGCGTCCCAGGGGATCGGGTCGAGGTCGACCGCGACCTCGAAGATCTGCTCTCCGTAGCGCATGTCGGCGGTCCGGTGGACGCGGATCGGTCCGTCGAAACCGGCGGCCGCGAGCCGGGCCCGTCCCTCGGCCTCGAGCCCGGCGAAGAGTGCGCGCAGCTCCTGCGCGTCGAGCGTGTGCGCCTCGGCGACGTGCGAGCGGGCGAGCTCGATCCGCAGATCCGAGGCGAGCATGCCGTAGGCCGAGAGCACCGAGGCGAGGCGGGGCACGATCACGCGGGCGAGCCCGAGCCGACGGCCGACCGCGCTCACGTGCAGCCCGGCGGCACCGCCGAAGGCGAGGAGCGCAAAGCCGCGCGGGTCGATTCCGCGACGGACCGAGACGAGCCGCACCCCTTCGGCCATCTTGGTGTCGATCACCCGCTGGATGCCGAGGGCGGCCGCGGCGAGGTCGCAACCCAGGCCCCGGGCGACTTCCCCGACCGCCCGCTCGGCGGCCGCCCGGTCGAGCCGTATCCGGCCGGCCGCGAACCGCTCGGCGTCGAGATAGCCGAGCAGGAGGTCGGCGTCGGTCACGGTGGCGAGCGTGCCGCCGCGGCCGTAGCAGGCGGGGCCCGGATCGGCGCCGGCGCTCTCCGGGCCGACCTGGAGGATGCCACCGGCGTCGACCCGGGCGATCGAGCCGCCCCCCGCCCCGATGCTCACGATGTCCAGACTCGAGAGCGCGATCCGTTGACCGGCCAGCCGCCGGTCGGCGGCGATGCCGGCGCGCCCGCCGCGGATCAGGGCGATGTCGGTCGAGGTGCCGCCCATGTCGAAGGGTACGAGGTCGGGCGCCCGCATCACCTGCGCTACCCGGCGGGCGGCAGCGATGCCGCCGGCGGGGCCGGAGAGCACGGCACCGGCGGCGAGGCGTACGATCTCCTCGACGGTCGCGACTCCGCCGTGACTCATCATCACGAGGATCGGCCCGCCATAGCCGGCCTCGCGCAGTCTCGCCTCGAGCTTGTGCAAGTAGCGGGCGAGCGCGGGCTGGACGTAGGCGTTGACCACCGTGGTGGACAGCCGCTCGAATTCCTTGATCTGCGGTAGCACCTCGCTCGACAGCGAGACCGGCACACCCGGCAACAGCCGCTCGAGGGCCGTCCGGGTCGCCAGCTCGTGCACCGGGTCGCGCCAGGCGTGCAGGTAGCAGACGGCGACCGATTCGACCCCTTCGCCGCGCAGGCGGTCGATCGCCGCCTCGAGCGCGGCCGGATCGAGCGGGATCTCGACCCGCCCGTCGGCACGGATCCGCTCGCGCACCGGCAGGCGCAGCCGACGCGGCACGAGCGGCTCGGGCGGTGGCTGGCGCAGGTCGTAGCGATCGTCCTTGAGCCCCTCGCGCATCTCGAGGACGTCGCGATGGCCCTCGGTGGTGAGCAGACCCACCTTGGCACCCTTGCGCTCGAGGAGCGCGTTGGTGGCGACCGTCGTGCCGTGCACGATCCGCTCGGTCCGGGCGAGCAGCGTCGCCCGGTCGAGCCCCATCCCATCGGCGAGCCGGGAGAGACCCTCGAGGACGCCCAGGGACTGGTCTCGCGGTGTGGAAGGGGCCTTGGCGTGGTGCAGCCGTCCGGTCCCGTCGACCGCCACCAGGTCGGTGAAGGTACCACCCACGTCGATGCCGATCCGGATCACCGTCCGGCCTCCGCTTCCGCCCCCTCGACATAGCCTTCGACCCGATCGCGCTCGCGGGCCAGCGGGTCGCGTCGGGCGGGGTCGCCCCAGCCGCCACCGCCGCCCGAGAGCGCCACGAGCAGGTCGCCGGGCCGCACGAGGACGCCGACCTCTTTGGTGCGCAAGACGCGCTCGCTGCCGTCGGCCGAGCGCAAGCGGTAGTCGTGCGGTGCTCCGTCCTTCCCGCCCAGGATCCCGCAGGCACCGTGCCGCACGCCGTCGCCCGCGGTGTTGGCGATCGCGGGTTCCGCCACCTCGATCGCCATCTCGAGGACGGCCCCCGGCCCGCCGCGATGTTCGCCGTCGCCGCCACTGCCGGGGCGGAGCTCGTGACGGCGGAAGAAGAGCGGGAAGCGCACCTCGTGAACCTCGAGCGAGCCGAACTTGATGCCACCCGCCGCCTGCCACTCGCCGGCCGCTGGCCAGCCGTCACCCGCGATCGAGGCGCCGCCACCCGGGCGGGCCTGGAACAGGTGCCACAGGAAGGGGCGGCCGTTGCGCGGATCGATACCCTTGAGGGCCACCCTGAAGCGCCGGCCCCAGCCGGCCATCGCGCGCTCCGGGCAGGCCGGTGCGAGCGCTTTCACGATCGCCTCGATGATCTCCTGACCGCAATGGTTGGTGCAGAGGGTCACGGGCCGGCCCTCGTGCGGGCACACCACCGTGCCCTCGCGGACCTTCATGGTGAGCGGTCGGAAGGCGCCGTCGTTCTTCGGGATGTCGGCGTCGATCAGATAGGCGAGCGCCACCACGCAGGCCGAGTAGCTGTTGGGGTAGGAGGAGTTGACGAAGCCTTCGCACTCGGGGTCGCTCTCCGAGAGGTCGACCTCGAGGTCGCTGCCACGCTTGGTGACGGTCGCCCGGATCGTCACGTCGGTGCGAGCGTGACCGTCGTCGTCGAGCACCGCCTCGCCGCGATAGACCCCGTCCGGCCAGCTCGAGAGGATCGCACGCACCCGCCGTTCGGCACCGTCGAGGACCGCTTCCACGGCCTCGAGCGCGACTTCGGTGCCGAGCTCGCCGAGCAGCGCCTCCAGGCGGCGGGCGCCGAGTCTGGCCGAGCCGATCATCGCCGCGAGATCGCCCTTGAAGTCGCGCGGATGGCGGACGTTGAGGGCCAGGAGCTCGAGCACGTCCTCACGCAAGATGCCGCCGTCGTAGAGCCGCAAGGGCGGAACCCGGATGCCCTCCTGCCAGATCTCGGTGGCCCCGGGGTTGTAGGCACCGTGAGTGGCACCACCGATGTCCGACTGGTGCGCCCGGTTGATCGCCCAGAAGAGGTGCCGTCCGTCACCGAAGACCGGTACGAAGGCGGTGAGATCGGGCAGATGGTTGCCGCCCCGGTAGGGATCGTTGAGCAGGAACACGTCGCCCGGACGGATCGCGCCCTCGAAGGCGGCCTGGACGGCGCGCACGGCGAAGGGCAGGGCACCCACGTGGATCGGCACGTGCTCGGCCTGGGCGACGAGCCGGCCTCTCGGGTCGGCGAGCGCGGTCGAGAAGTCGCGCGAAGAGTTGAGGATCTGGGAATAGGAGGTCCTGAGCATCGCCTCGCCCATCTCCTCGACGATCCCGTGCAGTCGGTGCTGAACGACCGAGACGGTGATCGGATCGACGGGCATGGAGGAGGCTCCGCGCTGGACGACCGAGAAGGCGGCCGCACGCTAGGGCCGAAAACGCTCGACCGGAAGGGTCCCGCGGGCGGTCGTCCCGGGACGCGACCGGGGAAGGCCTTTCCGTTCAACCGAACCGGGGAGCGGTCCGCGCGAAGGAGGGCCGGGCCTCGATCCGGCCGAGCCAGGCGGTGAGGCCGGGTCGTGCGGCCATCGCTGCCCGCCCCTCCGGCACCATCCGGAAATAGGCCAGCACCGGGGCGAGCCAGAGATCCGCGAGGCTGGGCTCCGCGCCTGCGAGGAAGGGGCCGCCGCCCATGAGCCGCTCGACCTCGGCGAGCGCGAGCTCGGCCTTGGGCCGGGCTGCGGCGATCGCCGCCTCGTCGACCGTCCCGCCCTGGGCGCCGATCACCGCGCGCTGGATGAAGATCACCCGGATCATCGGGTCGTAGGCGTAGGAATCGACGATCCCCTGGATCTGCAGCATCCGCGCTTCCGCCCGGGGCTCGCTCGGGGTCAGGCGCGGTTCGGGCAGGATCCGGTCGAGATAAGTCGCGATAGCCCGGCTCTCGTAGAGGGCGAAGCCGTTTTGTTCGAAGGCCGGCACGGTGCCGAACGGGTTGCGGGCGAGGTGGGCCGGCTGGCGGTGCTCGCCCTTCAACAGGTCGACCTCGACGAGCTCGTAGGGGGCGCCCTTCTCCTCGAGCACCATGCGCACCGTGCGGACGTAGGTGCTGTAGCCGGGTCCGTAGATCGTGAAGGTCATGGCGTCCTTCCCGGCCGCTTCGGCGCGACCGGGCCCGAGCGTAGGCCGATGCGGCTTCCACGCAAGGTCGACGCTCTTCGAGCGGCCTTGTCGTGGGGGTCTCGGCCGTGACAGGGTCGCGTCGGCGCGAAGACGGGGAGGCGCGATGCGGCTTTCGGGCAAGGTGGCGATCGTCACCGGGGCGGCGCGTGGCATCGGTCGGGCGACGGCGCTGCGCTTCCTGCGCGAGGGTGCACGGGTCGCCCTCGCCGATCGCGACCCTCGAGCCCTCGCGGCGACCGCGGCGGCCGCTGCGCCGGCGGAAGCCGTCCTGGCGCAGCCCTGCGACGTCGCTCGCAGCGCCGACGTGGCGGCCCTGGTCGCGGCGACCCTCGACCGGTTCGGCCGGGTCGACGTCCTGGTCAACAATGCGGGCTACGGCCTTCGCGGCACGGTCGAGCAGACGAGCGAGCAGGACTGGGACGCCTTGATGGCGACCAACGTCAAGGGCGTCTTCCTCTGCTCGAAGGCCGTGTTGCCGGTGATGCGGCGGCAAGGGGGCGGCACGATCGTCAACGTCGCCTCCACCGTCTCGTTCATCGGCATCCCCGAACGGGCCGCCTATGTCGCTTCCAAGGGAGCGGTGGCGGCCCTGACCCGTGCCATGGCGGTCGACCATGCGAGCGAGGGGATCCGGGTGGTCGCGGTCGCACCCGGCACGGTGGCGACCGACTATTACGACCGGGTGGTAGCGGGCAGCTCGGATCCCGAGGGCATGCGGCGGATGCTGGCGGCGCGCCAGCTGATCGGCCGGGCCGGCACGCCCGAGGAGATCGCCAACGCCATCCTCTTCTTGGCCTCCGACGAGGCGAGCTTCTGTGTCGGCACGATCCTGCTGGTCGACGGCGGCATGGTCGTGCAATGAGCGGTGGCCGGCGGACGCCGGCGCGAACCGGAGCAGGGAGGATCCGACATGCCACAGGTCTATGTGAGGGGGGTGCTGGCGGCGCCCGCGGCGCGGGTGTGGTCGATCGTGGCGCCGTTCGACGGGCTCGCGGGCTGGCACCCGGCCTTCCGGTCGAGCGTGATCACCAACGGCGTGCCCGCCAACCTGGTGGGTGCCGAACGGCTCCTCACCCTCCAGGACGGCGGCGAGATCCGCGAGCGGTTGATCGGGTTCTCCGAGTTCAAGCGGACGTGCGTCTACACGATCCTGAGCTCGCCGCTGCCGATCTCGGACTATGTCGCGACGATCCGGGTCACGCCGGTCACCATGGGCGAGCGCGCCTTCGTCGAATGGTGGTCGCGCTTCGAGACCGCACCCGCCGACCGGGAGGCCATGGTGGGCCTGATCCGCGGCGTCTACGAGGCGGGGATCGAAGCGGTCGCCCGCAAACTCGCGGGCTGAGCCTCTCAGGGGATCACGCGCATCCGACGGAACTCGGCGAACAGGCGGGCGAACATCTCCTCGCTGTCGACGCAGAGATGGAAGCCCGCCTTGCGGATTTTGATCGTGTCCGTCATCACGTCGTAGTCGCGGGTCAGGCAATAGTCGACGAAAGGCCAGGCGACCAGCTGCTCGTAAGGAATGGGCAGAAGGTCGTATTTCTTCTGCATCGAGGCCCACAAGGGCCCCTTGTCCGCCATGAACTCGGCGAGCTTGATGGTCTGGACGCCGCCCGGCTCCATGCCGAAGCTCTTGGCGAAGCCGGGCCACAGATTTTCCCAGCGGAAATAGTCGGTGTTGGTGATGTTGAAGACCTCGTCGCGCGCCGCCGGGCTCGTGGCGCACCAATGCATGCAGGCCGCCAGGAGCTCGCTGTCGGTCACCTGGTAGAGCGATCGGAAGGCCTTCTCGCTCCCGGGATAGCGCAGCGGCAGGCCGAGCTCTTTCGAGATCGCGGCGTAGACGGCGAGACCGACCGCGAGGTTCATGGGATTGCCGACCGCGAAGCCGCACACCGTCTGCGGCCGCAGCACCGAATAGCTCCAGGCCTTGCCCTCGCGGAATCCACGCAGCCAAGTCTCCTGGGTGTGGTAGAAGTTCGGCGGCATGTGTGGTGGGTCGCTCTCCTTGGCCGGTGTCTTGAACGGGCCGAGATGCGACCCGTAGATCTTGGTTCCCTCGACCAGATGCACGTGCTCGAGGACCTCGGAGGCGGCGGCGATCGGCTCGACGCTGTTGCGCAACAGGGCGAGGTTGGGAGCGTCGTGGCCGGCCCAGGTCGGAGCTTGCTGGAAGGCGGCGTAGAAGACGTGCGTGACGTCGTCGAGGCCGGAGAGCTTCGCCTCGGCGTCGGCGCGGTCCAGGAGATCGACCGAGACGAACCGGGCGCGGGTGGCGAAGTCGGGAGTCCGCCGCGAGAGGCCCACGAGCTCCCAGTCGGTGTTGCGTTCGAGCCAGAGCAGGAGATTGCGGCCGATCACGCCGACACCACCCACCACGACCGCCTTCTTCCGCGCCACGACCACCTCCCGCTCCGAAACCGGCGGCGGAGGCTAGGGATCGGAAGCCGACCTGTCGAGCGCACCCGGTGCGGCCCCCTTTCTCCGTCCGGGTCGGCCCTGGCGGTCCGTCCCGCGGTCGGCTAGCCGTCGCCTCCGTCGACCGACCGGCCACGAGGGTCGGTGGCGCTCGAAGGGGGGACGAGCCCTTGTACTTGCCGCCGGCATTCCGCGAGGACCGCATCGAAGTCCTGCACGCGCTGATCCGCGAAATCGTGTTCTCGACACTCGTCTCCGCCACCTCCGAGGGCGGAGTCGAGGTGACCCACCTGCCGCTCCTGCTCGATCCCGAGCCCGCTCCGTTCGGCACGCTCCTCGGCCATCTGGCGCGTGCCAACGGTCACGTGCGGGCGCTGGCCCGTGCGCGCGAGGCGGTGGCGATCTTCCTCGGGCCCGAGGCCTATGTGAGTCCCTCCTTCTACCCCTCGAAACGGGCTCACGGCCGGGTCGTGCCGACCTGGAACTACGTGGCGGTCCACGCCACCGGCCCGGTCGAGCTCGTCGAGGAGCCCGGCGAGCTCCTGGAGCTCGTGCGGCGGCTGACCGAGCAGCAGGAGGGCGCGCGGGAGGAGCCTTGGGCGGTCGGCGACGCTCCCGACGATTTCGTAGCGGCCCAGCTTCGCGGCATCGTCGGGCTGCGGCTCCGCATCCACCGGATCGAAGGCAAGCTCAAATTGAGCCAGAATCGGCCGGCTGCCGATCGCCAAGGGGTCGCAGCGGGCCTCGCCGCCTCGGCGGCTGCCGACGACCGGGCGATGGCCGCCTGCATGCGGGCGCTGGCACCCGTTCGTACCCCGACCGAGGGGGAGGGAGGGACCTAGCTGCCGACGGTCCCTCTCCCGGACCCGCCGTTCGCGGGCACAATCGCGAGCCGGCCGAGGCCCGGCAGCTTGATCGCCAGATCCTCGGGATCGAAGCCTACCACGAGGCCCAAGATGTTGACCTCGAGGCCTTCCTGCGCGGCCAGGCCGATGCCCAAGAGGCCCAGGAACGAGAGCTGCCAGCCGGTACCGCTCGGCATCGGCGCGAGCACGCTCGCACCGAGGAAGTCCTTGCCGATCGCGGTGGGCGGAAGCTCGATGCCGAGCTCGGGAACGGCGCGCAGCACGTGTGCCACGAAGGTGTTGGAGTTGGGGCCGGGCCAGGTCAGGTAGCTTTCGGACCAGGGATAGGAGGCGATCGCCGCCTCGATCTTCGGGATCAGGGCGGCGGCCTCGGGACCCCGCTTCTCGCCGACGATCTCGGGCGGGTTACCGGCCCAGAAGCCGTCCGCGGGTCGAAGGTTGCGGCGAACCGCCGGCAGGCCGCGACCGACACCCCAACCCACGACCTCGAAGCGCTCGTAGGCACTCGCGCCCTCTCGCTTGATGACGACCCAGGAATGGACCGCGAAGGCGGATTTCCAACCCCAGGTCCGCGCCGCGTAGACTTGGACGATCGCCTCGGGATGGGCGCTCGGATCGGGCGCGAGGCCCGAGGACGCCCAGCGTGCCTGGCTCCAATGCGTCTGCCCGCCCGCGCGCTGGGCGACCAGCGCGCAGCCGACCGGTCCGAGCAGTAAGAGGAGAAGGGCGATCCAGAAGGCTCTCAACGGAAGGCTCCGCGGGGTCTCGAGGCATCATCCGCCGCGCCGGGGTGTCCCGACAAGCCCGGGCTTGCCACCCGGTCCCGAGATCGCCACAAGCGGGTGGTGTCGGCCTTCGAGGCGGCTCCCTTGGTACTGCTCTTCGCGAGCCCCGACGACGATCCGATCAGCTGGCGCGCGGCGCTGCAGCGGCGCATTCCCGACCTCGAGGTCCGCATCTTCCCCGAGATCGGCGATCCGGCGGCGATCGAGGCGGCCTTGGTCTGGCTGCCGCCGCCGGGGCTCCTCGCGAGCCTGCCGAATCTTCGCGCGATCTTCTCGCTCGGGGCCGGCGTCGACCGGCTCCTCGAGGACCCGACCCTGCCGGCCGACGTACCGCTCTGCCGGATGGTGGACCCCTCGCTGACCGCGAGCATGGCGGAGTTCGTGCTCCTGCACGTGCTCCGCTACCACCGCGATCTCGACGTCTACGAGCAGCAGCAGCGGCGGGCCGAGTGGCGGCTCGTCCTGCCCCGGCCGGCCTCCGCCACCGTGGTCGGCGTCATGGGGCTCGGCGAACTCGGCATCGCGAGCGCGCGGCTCCTCCTCCGCCACGGCTTCACGGTACGCGGCTGGAGCCGGACGCCCAAGGCGGTCGAGGGCGTGGCGAGTTTCGCGGGGGAGGCCGAGCTCGACGCTTTCCTCGCCGAGGTCGGTGTCCTGGTCTGTCTGTTGCCGCTGACGCCCGTGACCCGGGGCATCTTGAACGCGGCGCTGTTCGCCCGGCTGGCGCGGGGGGCACGGCTCGTCAACCTCGCCCGAGGAGCTCACCTCGTCGAGCGGGACCTCCTCGAAGCGCTCGACAGCGGCCACCTGGCCCACGCCACGCTCGACGTGTTCACCCGCGAGCCGCTGCCCTCCGACCACCCCTTCTGGCGGCATCCGCGGATCACCGTGACCCCGCACGCCGCTGCCTACAGCCTGCCGGAGAGCGGGGCGGAGATCGTGGCCGAGAACATCCGCCGCCTGCGGGCCGGCGCGCCGCTCCTGCACCGCGTCGATCGCCGGCGCGGCTATTGAGGCGCGGACGACCGTGACGAGGCGCGGACGACCATGAGCGCTCGCATCGTCACGGTCGCTCAGCAGAAGGGAGGTGCCGGCAAGACGACGCTCGTCGTCCAGCTCGCGACCGCCGCGGCGAGCGCCGGTCGGCGGGTCGCGGTGGTCGACATCGACCCGCAGGCGAGCCTCACCGGCTGGATGCGGATCCGTGCGCACCGGGCACGCGGGGTTCCCGAGCTGCGCTTCGCCATGGTCGGCGGCTGGCGTCTCGGGGTCGAGCTCGATCGCCTCGCACCCGGGGTCGACCTCGTGCTGATCGATACGCCGCCACATGCCGAGAGCGACGCCAAGAGCGCGATCCGGCGGGCGGATCTCGTGCTCGTGCCCTGCCAGCCGAGCCCGGCCGACATCTGGGCGAGCCGGGCCACCTTCGAGCTCGCCGCCAAGGAGCGACGGCCGGCGCGGCTCGTTTGGACGCGAATGCCGGCGCGCGGTCGGGTGGTGGAGGAGGCGCGCGCCGCGGTCGCCCGCGAAGGCTGGCCCACGGCCGTGGCCGAGCTCGGCAATCGACAGGTCTACGTGGCGAGCTTCGCGCGGGGCCTGGGCGTCGTCGAGGCCGAGCCCAGGGGCCCCGCGGGGGCCGAGGTCCGCGCCCTCTTCGAGGAGCTCGCGCCGCTGCTCTGACGGTCGCGGGGGACGGCCCCGGTTGCCGCGCCGGGGGCCGGCGGCTATGAGGCTGCGGCCGCAACGGGAGAGAGGCATGTCCGCGCCGCCGACCGGAAAGGGCGAGCCGATCACCGATCGCCGCCAGCTCGTGGAATGGTTCGAGCGAGGCTGCAAGCCCAAGGCCGCGTTCCGGATCGGTACCGAGCACGAGAAGTTCGTCTTCGGCACGGCCGACCTCCGACCCCTGCCCTACGAGGGTCGAGCCAGCATCCGCGCCCTGCTCGACGGCCTCGCCGACCGTTTCGGTTGGCAGCGGGTGCTCGAGGAGGGTCGGCCGATCGCGCTCGTCAAGGACGGCTGTTCCGTGACGCTCGAGCCGGGCGGCCAGCTCGAGCTGAGCGGTGCTCCTCTCGAGACGTTGCACCAGACCTGCTGCGAGGTGCACACGCACCTGGACGAAGTGAAGAAAGTCGCCGAACCGCTCGGCATCGGCATGCTCGGGCTCGGCTTCAACCCCAAATGGCGGCGCGAGGACATCCCGTGGATGCCGAAGGGTCGCTACCGGATCATGCGCGCCTACATGCCGAAGAAGGGTGCGCTCGGCCTCGACATGATGCTCAGGACCTGCACCGTGCAGGTCAATCTCGACTTCGAATCCGAAGCGGACATGGTCCGCAAGATGCGGGTGAGCCTGGCGCTGCAGCCGGTGGCCACGGCCCTCTTCGCCAACTCGCCCTTCCTCGAGGGTCGACCGTCGGGCTACCTCTCGCTGCGCTCGCGGGTCTGGCTCGACACGGATCCCGACCGCTCGGGCATGCTGCCCTTCGTGTTCGAGCCGGGGTTCGGCTTCGAGCGCTACGTCGACTACCTGCTCGACGTGCCGATGTACTTCGTCTACCGCGACGGCCGATACATCGATGCGGCCGGCCAATCGTTCCGTGACTTTCTGGTCGGCAGGCTCCCGGCTCTGCCGGGCGAGCGGCCCACGATCTCGGATTGGGCAGATCACGTGACCACCGCCTTTCCCGAGGTGCGCCTCAAACGTTACCTCGAGATGCGGGGGGCCGACGGCGGCCGGTTCCGGACGATCTGCGCTCTGCCCGCCCTCTGGGTCGGCCTGCTGTACGACGAGGGCTCCTTGGCCGCTGCGCAGGATCTGGTCGCCGATTGGACGGCCGAGGAGCGGCAGCGACTGCGCGAGGAGGTGCCGCGGCTCGGCCTCGCGACGCCCTTCCGTGGCGGCACGCTGCTCGAGGTGGCGCGCACCGTCGTGGGCCTCGCCCGGGCCGGGCTCGCCCGCCGCGCCCGGCTCAACTGGGACGGCCAGGACGAGACGCGCTACCTCGCTCCCCTCGAGGAGACGGTCGCCACCGGCCTCACCCCCGCCGAGGTGAAGCTGCGTCGCTTCGAGCAGGAGTGGGGCCGTTCGGTCGATCCGCTCTTCACCGAGTTCGCTTTCTGAGCCCGATCGGGAAGGGGACCGGGGCCCGGATCAGCCGGCCGGAGCGGCGGCCAGTGCCGCCCGGATCACCGCGTCGAAGCGTTCCGCGACCCGGGCGAAGCCGTGTCCCGGCACATCCGTCGGATGGATCTCGTCCGCCCACTCCTCGGTCCGATCGAGCAGATTGCGGCAATCGACGAGCCAGCCGTGCCGATACGCCCCACCCGGGCAGTTGCCGCCCATCAGCCGTTCGAGGCGGGCGTGGAGACGGTCGATCAGGGCCGCGACGACGGCACGCTGTTCCTCCGCCTCCTCGAAGCCGCGCCGCCGCAAGGGATCGCGCAACCAGCGGCCGTGCCGCGTCCAGGGGGGGTCGCGGGGATCGGCGGAGTGCGCCGGGATCGCGTAGGCGTAGGCGTGCCCGACCACGAAGACGCCGGGCCGCACCGTCGCCACGGTCTCGAGGACCTGGCGATAACCGGCCTCGATCCGGGCGAGCCGATCCTCGAGCGCGGCCTCGTCGATGTGGGCGGCAGCGGGCAGGCCGGGCCGGCGCTCGTGCAGCAGGGTCTCGAGCACCGGGCGCAGGCGGCCGTCCGGGCCACGCTCCTCTCCGATGATGTCGTTGCCGCCCGCCGAGAAGAGGAACCCGCGCACCCGCGGGCCGATCTCGGGGTGGACGAGGGGAGCCACGTATTCGCGCCCTGGACCCGTCATGGCGGCGAGCGTGTCGCCCGCGGCATCCAGGCTGCGGATCAGGTAGTGCGGCTCGAGCTGGTCGACGACGTCGTCGAGCAGGAGGGGGAACTGGAACCAGCTGTCGCCCTCCGACACCAGGACCGGTGCCGGATCGCCCGCCGCCAGGCGACGCTCGAACCTCTTCTGTCGGCGCCAGCGCGACCAGCGGTTCGCCCAGTCGAGAAGGCCGACTCCTCGGGCCCGCACCTCGTCGAGCGGCCGCAGCACGACGCGTTCGGGGTCCGGGAGAACGACCGGAGCGAACGCCCTGCTCGCTTCGGGCAGCGCGCGAAGGTAAGGCCGGATCGCGGCATCCGGCAGATCGGGATCGGCGAGCATCGACTCCAGTTCGTCGAAGCTTTTCGCTCTCTCGCTCATCCACCGCATCTCCTTCCGTCGGCGCAGCCCGCCGGACCACGCCCCGAGCTTCCGGCGGGCCGGTGACCGTCGCGTCACCGTGCTCGCGCTCAACCTTCGCGCGGCCAGCCCTCGGCGGCGAGCGCCAGGAGGAAGGCCAGTTCGGCCGCCTGCTGGACCGTGCCGAGCCCGTTCCCGTCGCAGCTGCCGAGCTCGCGGACCAGCCAGAGGGCCACAGCGGCGGCGGCGAGGGCGGACCAGAGCGAGGCCTGGAAGGCGAGAAACGGCGGCAGGAGCGCAAGCGCGATGGCGCAGGCGAGGCCGAGGCCGAGGCCGACCCGGGTCGGTTCGGGCCGCAGCGTGCGAGAGGCCGAGCGGGCGAGGAGGACCGCGGCGAGGGCCGCACGCGAGACCGCACCGGCCGACACGAGCGCCGCCGTCAAGCTCGCCGGGCTCCAGAAGCTCGTGAGGGCGGCGACGCGGGCGAGCAGCAGGAGGCACAGCACCAGGGTCGCCGCGTGCCGAGCGGTCGGTGCGGCCTCGCCGGCAGGGCCCGCGGCTCCGGCGACCGCCTCGACGGTACGGGCGGTGCCGATTTCGTGCAGCCCGCCGGTCGCCAGGAGCTGCACGGCGAGGGCGAGGAGGAGCGCCGAGAGCCCGGGCAACCCGACCGTTCCGGCCAGCAGATAGGCGGCCCCGGCGAGCGCTCCCACGAGGGCACCGGCGAGCGGGAACCAGTGGACCGCGGCCTCGACCTCGCGCGGCCCGGGTGCGGTGGCGAGGCGGGAGGGCAGCCGCGTGAGGATCGCCAGCGCGACCTCAAGGTCGTGGAGCGACAAGGCGGCCTCGACAGGGGGACGGGAGGCGGGCGAGGACCGGCCCGGTCGACCGGGGGCCGAGCGGGCCGCGGCTCGGTTCAGAGCGGGACGACCAGCCGGCGCATGGCGAGAATCCGGGCGTCGAACCGATCGCCGTAGACGACCGCCTTCCTCAGGAAGGCGAGGAAGCTGTCGTGCACCTTGCGGGCGAGCGGGTCCTTCGATGCGATCTCCTCGAAGACCGCGAAGGCCTCCCGACCCATCGCCTTGACGATCTCCTCCGGGAAGGTCCGCAGTTCCACCCCTTCACCCAGGAGCGGCACGAAGCTCTCGATATTGTGGTAGACGAAGTCGGCGAGCGTCTCGTTGGCGGTGGCCGAGGCCGCGACCTCGATGATCGTCTGCAGGTCCGGGGGCAGCCTCTCCCATTCCTGGCGGTTGACCATGATCTCGAGGCCCGGACCGGGCTCGTGGAAGGCCGGAACGTAGTAGTACTTGGCGACCTTCTGCAGGCCGAAGGCGCGGTCGTTCCATGGGCCGATCCATTCGGCGGCGTCGATCGCCCCGCTCATGAGGCCCGGCAGGATCTCTCCCGGCGGCGTGGTCACCGTCGTGGCGCCCAGCCGGCGCATGACGTCGGCGCCGAGGCCGGCGATGCGGATCTTGAGCCCCTGGAGATCGGCCAGGGAGTTGAGCTCCTTGCGGAACCAGCCGCCTGCCTGGACCCCCGAGGAGCCGGCGTAGAAGGCGACCACGTTGAAGGGAGCGTAGGCCTCCTTCCAGAGCTTGCCGCCTTCGCCGTAATAGAGCCAAGCGGGCAGCTCCATCGCGGTCAGGCCGAAGGGCACGCCCGTGAACCAATGGAGGGCCGGCGACTTCGATGCCCAATAGTAGGGCGTGCCGTGGGCGAGCTGGGCGGTGCCGGCGTGGACCGCGTCGAAGACCTGGAAGGGCGGGACGAGCTCGCCCGCGCCGTACAGCTTGATCTCGATGCGCCCGCCCGACATCGCCTCGACGCGTTTGGCGAAGCGTTCGGCGTTGACCGCCACGCCCGGCGTGCCCTTGGGCCAGGGCATCGCCATCGTCCAGCGCAGCCGGCCTTGAGCTGTGGCCGGCGCGGCGAGACCGGTCGCCGCGGCGGCACCGGCCGAAGCGAGAAGTCCCCGTCGCAGCATCGCGCAACCCTCCTCGGAGCGAACCCGCTCCCGCTGCTAGACCGATCCCGGCCGGCTGAACAGCGCTCGCCTCCGGCCTAACCCGCCTCGCGGTCGACCAGATGGACGAAGGAGCCGGCCACCGTGCCGATCCGGCAGCCCGCGGCCCCGAGATCGCGTCCACGGGCGTCCGTGAGCCGGGCGAAGGGCGGGCCGGGCTCGGCGAGCGCGCGGGCCAGATGGAACTCGTGCCCGCGGTAGCGGGCTCCCTCGGCACCCAGCGGGCTCGCGCCGACGAGCGCCACGCGGCGCCAACCGATTTTCGGCGCCGGCTCGGCGAGGCTCGTGACGAGCGGCAACAGGCCGGCCATCGCGTGCGCCTCTCCCGCGGCGTCGATCAGGGTCCGGCCGAGCGCCATGTAGCCGCCGCACTCGCCGTAGACGAAGGCGCCGCGGGCGGCCGCCGCGGCGAGGCCGACCCGCCAGCGTCCGGTCGCCGCGAGCCGCCCGGCATGGAGCTCGGGATAGCCGCCCGGCAGGAAGACCGCGTCGGCCCGCGGGTCCGGCGCCTCGTCGGCGAGCGGGGAGAAGGGGACGAGCTCGGCGCCGGCCGTGCGCCAGCCCTCGAGGACGGCGGGATAGGCGAAGGAGAAGGCCGCATCGCGAGCCACCGCGATGCACTGGCCGAGCGGCGGCAAGGGTCTCGCCTTGGGGCCGAGGCAGGCGAGGCTCGGCGGTCGCGCGAGCCGGACGATCCGGTCGAGCTCGAGACGCTCGGCCACGAGCCGTTCGGCCCGCTCGAGCACTTTGTCGAGCTCCGGCAGTTCGTCGGGGTGGACGAGGCCCAGATGGCGGCTCGGGAGCACGAGGGCGGGGTCCTCCGGCAGCCAGCCCAGGATCCGGTTGGAGAACGCGGCCTCGCAGGCCTCGCGGAGGAGCTCGGCGTGGTCGGGCCCCGCGACGCGGTTGAGCACGAGGCCCACGATCTCGACCTCGTCGCGCCAACGCAGGAACCCGTCGACGAGCGGCGCCACCGAGCCGCCGAGGCGCGAGCAGTCGACCACGAGGATCACGGGAAGGCCCAGCAGGGCCGCGAGATCGCCGGTCGAACCGCTGCCGTCCGGGGCGCCGTCGGCGAGCCCCATCATGCCCTCGCCGATCAGAAGGTCGCACCCCGCAGCCGCATCCTCGAGCAGGTCGACGAGGGTGGCGAGCCGCATCGCCCAGGCATCCAGGCTCGCGCCGAGCCGGCCGCTCGCGCGAGCGTGGAACGCCGGGTCGAGGAAATCCGGTCCGACTTTGAACGAACCCACGACGAGGCCGCGGGCCGCGAGTGCCCGCAACAGGCCGAGGCAGAGGATGGTCTTGCCCGACCCGGTCATCGGTGCGGCGAGCAGGATCGCGGGCGCGGTCACGGGCGCCAGGGCCTCCCGGTGGCGAGCGAGGCGCGAGCTTAAACCGTCGCGCGCCGTCCTTCACCCTCCGATCGCGGCCACCCGGCGATCTTCCGGATCAACCGCGCTCCGGCCCCGCCGGCGGTTCGCGTGCCGCCAGCACCACCGCGGTCGGTGGGACCGGGCCGTCCCCGGCCTCCTCGAGCGGGCGGCCACGGGTCCCGGCCGCGCCGGTCCCGTCGACGAGCACGGCACCCTTGGCCATGCGCGAAGCGAGGAGAGCCTGACGCACCTTGCCGAGGTTGCGACCGATGCGGACCAGGACGGCCCGGTCGACGTCCTTCAAGATCGCCTCGAGTCGGCGGGGTGGCAGGCTCGCCGGCAGGATGGCGAGGGCCTGCTCGCGCAGCGCGAGCGGCCAGAGAGTGGCGGCAGCGGCGGCCGCGAAGCCGGTGATACCGGGCACCGCCGTACACTCGAACCGGGTGCCGAGGCGCTCGACGAGGTGGGCGAAAGCACCATGGAGCAGGGGATCGCCCTCGCACAAGAACACCACGTCGTGACCCTGTCCCAGTTCGCCGACGATGCCGGTGGCGAGCTGACCATAGGCACGCGAGGTCGCGGCCGCATCGGCACCCACCGGCAGGACGGCGACGAGCTCGCGGGTGCCCGGACGCAGATGGGTTCCGGCCGTCTCGCGGGCTCGGCTCGCGCGACCGGCGGCGGCCACGAAGGCGACCACCTGGGCAGCCTCGAGGATACGGACCGCCCGCACCGTCAACAGCTCGGGATCGCCCGGGCCGACACCGAGACCGATCAGCTTGCCGCGCCGCATCACTCGCCCAACCGCGACCGGGCCATGGGCGGTGCCGACGGTCGACCCGGATCCGCCGGCACGACGCGCACGACGGCTCGCCCGACGCGTACCGCCGCGGGTACCGCCCGCGTTCGCACTCCTACACGCTCGGGCGGCAGCCGTCCATCGGTGCCGTCGGCGTCGGGGGCTGCGCTCGGCTCGCGGGTCCGGCGAACGGCCGGCCGAGCACGGGCCCCAGCACGCCCGTCGCGAACAACAGCCCGAGATAGAGGATGCCGGCACCCGCGAGCTCCGCGAGGAGCCAGATACCGTGCGCGGGAACGGCCAACGCGAAGGCGGCTGCGACCCCGCTGGCGAGCAGGATGCGGACGGCCGCTCCGGGGTCGATCAACGGCCCGACCAGGCGATGGACGACGCGGATCGAGAGCGCGCAGGCGAGGATGCCCGTGGCGAGCGCCCCGAGCGCCGTTCCGATCGCGCCCGCGAGCAGGGTGCCGACCGGCAGGAGCACCAGGGCGAGCGCCGCGGCAGCGGCCGCGAGCAGCGCCGAGACCCGTTCCCGGCCGGCCGCGAGCAGCACCGATCCGAGGGTCACGAAGATCGTGTAGAGGGCACCGTGGGCCGCGAGGAGAACGGCGAGCAAGGCCGCCCCGTCGCCATACGCGCTCGTGAAGAGGAGCTCCAGGAGACCCCGGGACTCGATCGCGCCGAGCACGACCGTGGGCGAGAGCACGGCCGAGATCAGCGTCGTCGCCTCGCGCAGGCCGGCGAGCGCGCCCGCGCGATCGCCGAGGCCGAGCGCCCGGGCGATCGTCGGGACCAGGATCGAGGTCGCAACGAAGGCCAGGAGGTTGGGCAGTCGGGCGAGATTGAGGGCCGCCGTGTACCAACCCTTCACCTCGGCCGCGACCGCATCACCGAAGGCGTTGAGCGCCCAGAGATCGAGATTGCTCAACAGACCCGAGACGGCCCAGGCGACCGCCACCGGCGCGGCCACCACGAGGATCGGCCGGAACCCGTCGAACCGCGGCCACAGCACGCCCGGCCCGAGCCGCGACAGCGTGGCGAGGCAGGCCGCGAGGGAGGAGAGGATCGTCACCACGAGGGCCGCCTCGATGGTGAGCCCGAAGGGAGCGACCGCCGAGAGACCCGCGATGCGGGTTCCGGCGTAGACCAGGTTGGCGAGGCCCTCGACGGCGAAGTCGCGCCGACCGTTGAGGATCGCGATCGTGACCGCGAACAGGCCGAAGGGTACGAGGTCGAGGGAGGCGATCCGCAGCAGGCGGGTACCGTCGGGGATGGCGAACAGCTGCTCCAGCCGGGGTGCGGCCAGCCACATGGCGATCCCGAGCGCGAGGTACAGGATCGTCACGAGGGTGGCTGCGCGACGCTCGAGGACGGGGTCGCGGCCGTCCGCTTCGGCCACGAGTCGGCTCGTGGCCTGTGGGATGCCGAGCCGCCCGATCTGCTCGACCCCGGCGAGGAGCGCGTAGACGATGCCCCAGACCCCGTAGGTAGCCGGGCCGAGCTCTCGCGCGAGCAAGAGAGCGGCGAGGAAGCCCGCGGCGGCGAGCGCGAGCTGACCGGCCGTCACGAGGAACGGCCCGAGCAGTCGGGCGCGGGTGGCTCGGGGCATCAGGCCCCCACGGCCCGCGGTCGTGGCTCGAAGCCGGCGAGCCAGGTCTCGACCTCCCCGAGGCTCTGGCCCATCAGGTTCAAACGTCCCCAGATCTCGAGGGTGACGAGGCCGAAGAAGGCATGGATCCAACGCTCGGCCCGGCCGACCAGGCGAGCGAGACCGTGCCGGCCGAAACCGAGCCGGGTGAGGAGGAAGCCCTCTTCGAAGAAGTCGGGTCGCGCGAAAGGCCGTGCCCACTCGGCGAGCGGCAACGGGAAGCCCATCTTGCGCCGGAAGACGAGCTCCCTGCGCATGTAGCGCGTGGCCACCCGCTTCAGCACCCATTTGTCGGCGTGGCGGCCGAGCTTGTAGTCGAGCGGGAGGTTCACGGCCCGGCGCACCAGGCGCGGGTCGAGGAACGGCACGCGGCACTCGACCGAGGCCCCCATGCTCGTCCGGTCCAATCGGCGCAGGAGCGGGCTCAGGAAGTCGGACAGATCGGCGAGCATCGCGCCCAGGATCTCGCGATCGTCCGCCTCGGGCACGAACCCGTAGGCCTCGACGCAGGTCGCGAGCCACTCCTGACGCCGGAAGCGATCGACCAGCGCCACGCTCGGCGGCAACAGATCCCGGAAGCGGACCGAGGTCACCGGCAGTTCGGCCTCGGCATAGAGCAGCAGCGCGAGCGTTTCGCGGACGACGGCCGGAACCCGCTGCAGCCACGGCCGCAGGCGCTGCAGGCGGCGCCGGCGCCGATAGGCCCAGGAATAGCCGCCGAACAGCTCGTCGGCACCCTCACCGGCCAGTGCCACGATCACGCCGTGCTCGCGGACGACCCGACTGATCAGGTGGTAGGCCACCGAGTTGGGATGGGTGAGCGGCAGATCGGAGAGCCACACGGTCCGGGCCAGCGCCCGACGGAACCCGGGCCCGTCGAGCGTCATCGGCACGAAGGCGAGCCCCTTGTCGCGGCAGAGAGCCTCGGCGAACGGGCGCTCGTCGTGGTCGGGGAAGCCCGCGATCGAGACGTGGAAGGCCGTGAGGTCGCCCCGCACCTCGGCGGCCATCGCCGTGAGCACGGAGGAATCGAGCCCGCCCGAAAGGAGGGTCCCGACCGGCACGTCCGAGACGAGCTGCTCGCGCACGATCCGCTCGAGGCTCTCCTTGGTCTCCTCGACCACGGCTTCGGGCGACAGGTCGCGGCTGCGTCGGTACTCCCTCGGATCGACGGCGTCCTTCGGCTCGAAGTAGGAGACGTGGTGGCGTCGGCCGTCCCGAACGATCACGAGTTCGCCCGGCCGGACCGCCTCGATGCCACGCACGAGGGTGGCCCGCGTCGGGAAGTCGAGGTTGCGGTAGAGCGACCATTCGATCAGACCCGCATCGTCGATCTTCGGGTCGGGATGCTCCGGCAACAGGGCCTTGATCTCGGAGGCGAAGAGCAACAGATCGCCGCTCTCGAGATAGTAGAGCGGCTTGACACCGAGATGATCGCGCACGAGCCAGAGCTCGCGCCGCTCGCGGTCCCAGAAGGCGAAGGCCAGAATCCCGGCGAAGCGGACCAGCGCCTCCCGACCCCAGACGATCAGGCTGTGCAGGACGACTTCGGTGTCACCGGTCGAGCGGAAGCAGACCCCGCGGGCCCGCAGCTCCTCGCGCAGTTCCCCGGCGTTGTAGAGTTCGCCGTTGTAGGCCAGGGCGTAGCGACCCGTCGGATCCAGCATCGGCATGTGGCCGGCCGGCGACAGATCCTGGATGGCCAGCCGCCGCGAGCCGAGGCAGACCGGCCCGTCGCTCCAGATGCCCTCGTCGTCCGGACCGCGATGGGCGATCGCCCGGCACATGCGGACCACGACCGGCGCGTACTGCGCGCCCGCCATATCGGAGCGGCGGCAGAGCACGCCGGCCAATCCGCACATCGCTCGTCTCCCAGGGCAGCGGTCGCGGAGGCTAGACGGCCTCGGTCAACGATCGCCTAACGAGGCTCGCCGTCCGCTCCCGTCCCTCGAAATGCGCCGGCGGGTCGACGCCGAGCAACGCCAGCACGGTCGCCGGCACGTCCAGAATGTGGCCGCCCGTGATCCGGGCGCCCGCACTCACCCCGGCACCGGCTGCGAGCAGGAAGGCCACCGGACGATGGTTGCCGGTGTAGTAGGCGGGCGTCTCGTGGCCGCATTTGCCGCACACGAGCCCGGCCCGCCTGCCCTGGACGCGATCCAGCACCCGCGCCGTCTCGTCCCAGCTGATCACGATGTCGGGAAGGTGCGGCCGCTCGCTGCCGGGGAACAGCGCGTCGATCAGGCTCACCCGTCCGGCGAGGCGACCGTTGGTCGGGTTGGTGAGTCCGGCGAGCTCCTCGGCGAGCATGGCGAGGAGCTCCTCCTGTGCCGGCCCCGGCTCGACGATCCCGCGGGGCTCGCGGCCCGCGAGGTTGAGGCGCACGAAGCCCTCGTTGTTGTTGTGGATCGGGAACGCCCTGGTCCGGCTCCAGTCGATATCGGCGTTCATCCACTTGAGCGAGAGCCGATGCTTGACGCTGCGCGGCAGGCAGCGGCTGATCGACTGCCGAACCGGCAGCGGGATCAGCTCGCGCAGTCGCGCGGCGAGGCTCCGCTTGGGTGCCGCCTGCGCCTTCTCGGCCCCCCCGCCGACGCCGGGTGCATGGTAGAGATCGAGCCGGTGCAGGAGCTCGGGCATCAGATGCGCGCCCGAATAGTTCGGGCCCATCCCGTCTCCCGAGACGACGAGGACGGTCGTTCGGTCGTCGAGATGGCGCGCGAGCAGGGCGCCGATGGCGCGGTCGACCGCGGCGTAGACGTCGAGGAGCGGGTGCGGCAGCCCGGCGATCGGCCGATGGGTGGGGTAGTCTCGATCGCCCGTGTGCCAGAGATAATGGCCGCCCCCGTGCGGCTCGCCGAAGGTGACGAAGGCCATGTCCCAGGGGTGGTTGCGCAACAGCCAGTCGGCCGCGCGGCCCTTGGCGGCGGCGGCCTCGACGAGCCGGTCGCGGAACCAGACCTGGTCGGGGAGGGTGACCTGCGCGCTGTGCTCCGGCGCCGGGTAGGGACCGACCTCGCGGATCAGCGCGTCGCGCAGGCCGGCGGGGCTCGAAAAGGGCTCGCCGAACCAGGTCCAGGTGCCCCACTCGCCGATCTGCACGCCTTTGAACCCCGGCAGGCGGCAGTCCATGAAGGCATCGAACACGATGCAGCGCCGCCCGGCCTCGTCGAGCCGGCGCCAGAAGGGAGGGAGGGCCATCCAGCGCGGGTCCGTCCGGTGGATCCGCTGGTCGCCGGCGCGCACCTGATAGGCATGGTAGAGCCCGTGCCGGCCGGGGGTGGCGCCCGTGTAGATCGTGGGCCAGGCCGAGACGTGCAGGACCTCGGCGGTGGTCCGCAGGCGCGACCAGGACCCTTCGGCCATCAGCCGGGCCAGGGTCGGCAGATGACCGGCGGCAGCCCAGCGCTCGATCAGGTCGGCATCGGCGCTGTCGAGCCCGATCAGCAGCACACGGCGGTCGGTGGTGGGCACCTCGAGCTCCTTCAGGACCGTGGTACGAAGCGGCCGTCGCCCACCTCGCCGATGGCCACCCTGCGGCCCTCGGCGGCGGAGCGTTTGCCGGCCTCGAGCATGGCGATCGACCAAATATTGTCCTCGCCGCGCGTCTCCGCGGGCTCGCCCCGCTCGACCGCCGCCACGAGCGCCATGAGCAGCGCCGTCGTTCCGCCCTGCGGATAGGACTTCTCGTCGCCGGGCGGCACCTTGACGTTGCGCACCGGCAGGAAGAATCGGCTTTTTCCTTCGCGCAGGAAGACCCAGCGGCGGTTGGTCCAGATGGCACCCCGCTCGCCGTCGATCCGGATCGAACAGCCGTAGCGCGGCGCGCTCATCGTCCCGAGATAGGAGACCCTGACCGAACCCATGTCGACGAGTGCCTGGCTGCACTCGAAGCCCTTGTAGTCCGACCAGGGGGCGCGCCACGCCTCGACCGCGAGTGCATGCGGACGGCCGAACCACATCCGCAGCGAGTCGAAATGATGGACCGCGACGGCCTGCAGCTGCGGATAGTCGACCTCGGCGAGCCAGGGACCCTCGCTCGCCGCGCGCATCGCTCGATGGTCGACGAAGACACAGTGGTCGACCCGACCGATGCGGCCTTCCTCGATCAGCTTCTTCACCGTCCGCTCGGCCGCCCAGAAGCGATACTGCTCGGCGACGATCACCTGACGGCCGACCTCGGCGGCCCGGGCGAGCACGCGCGCTGCCTCCGCCACGGTCGGGGTGAAAGGCTTCTCGATCAGGACCGTGAGGCCCTTGTCGAGGCAGGCGAGCGCCTGTTCGGCATGCAGCCGGTCGGGGCTCGCGACGAGCGCCGCATCGGCTTCGACCGCGGCGAGTGCCGCGCCGAGCTCGCCGAAGATCCGGCAGGAGGGCCCGAGCAGGGGGCGCGCCTTCTCCTGGTTGGCCGGGTCGGGCTCGACCAGGGCCACACATTCGGTGCCGGCGAAGGCCTTGACGTATTCGAGCCAGTGCCGGCCACGGATGCCGGCGCCGATCTGCAGGATCCGGACGGTCACGAAGGGTCTCCTCGCTCGGACGGCGGCAACGGCCAGGGGCGGCCGTCGAGCCCGGAAGGCGGCTCGAGGCCGAGGGCTGCGAGCACGGTCGGGGCCACGTCGACCAGGCGCGCGCCCGCCGGTAGCGGACCGGGCTCGATGCCGGGTCCGGCCAGCACGGCGAATCCGGGACCGGCGTGGGTGCCCGGCCGCGGGTCGGGTGAGACGCCCTCGACCCGCCCGATCGCGGGGCTTTCGAGGGCCCGGATCGGCCGCTCGCGCGACCAGTGCACGACGAGGTCGGGAAGCCAAGCGCTGCGCGGACCCGCGAGCTCGCGGTCGGCGCGCAGGATGCGACGCACGGCCGGACTGCCCGTGGTCGGCTCGACCAGGGCCGCGAGTTCGGCTTCGAGCCGGTCCAAGAGCGCCGAATAGTCCTCCGGGGCGACGATGCCCAGCGGCTCGCGGCCCCGCAGATTGACGCGGATGCAGCCCTCGAGATCGGTGATCAGGCAATAGGCCCGCGTTCGCGACCAGTCGATCGCAGCGGTGTCCACGCGCTGGGCCAGCTTGTCGCGCAGGCCGCGCGGCAAGAGATCCGCGAGCCGCTTGCGGAAATCCGAGGGGAGCAGGTCGCGGACCACCTTGACCGGGTCGAAGCCCCGGGCCGCCTTCGGCGACGGCGCTTGCGACCGTTCGGCGAGGTCGGCCGAGACGAGATGGCCGAGCCGGGCCAGGACCCGCGGCAGGAGGTGCCAGCCGGCGCGATTGGGGCCGATCGCGTCACCCGAGACGAGCAGGACCGTGGTCTGCGGGCCGGCCGCTTCCACGATCGTCGCGATGCAGCGGTCGAGGGCCCGATAGACCGCACGCAGGTGCGGCTGCTCCGCCGGCGGCTCGAGCGCGCCGTCGGGCGGCGGGAGCCAGCAGTAGTGGGCAGCCGGGTGCGTCTCGTCGAGGCAGGTGACGAACAGGTCCCAGGCCCGCCGGCGCAGCAGCCAGGCGGTGGCACGGGCACGCGCGTCGAGGGCATCCTCGAGGCGGCGAGCCGTGTCGGCCGGATCGAGCGGCGCGAAACCCAGCCGATGCGCCTCGAGCCCGAGCGGGTGCCGGCCGACGGCGGCGACGAGCTCGCCGAGGAGCGTTTCGGGCCGAGAGACCGGCTCGAGATACTGGGCCCAGGTGCCCCATTCGAGCACCAGGTCGCCCGGAAAGCTCGGCTCGGGATGGGCGTAGGGCGTGTCGAAGACGATACAGCGTCGGCCGGCCGCCGCCGCCAGGGACCAGAAGGTCGGCGCCCCGTAGAGCCCCGGGGCGAAGCGCCGCCAGCCCTGCACGCCAGGGGCGGGCTGGAAAGTGAACCAGACACCGTGTCGGGCCGGTCCCACGCCCGTGTAGAGCGATGGCAAGGCGGCCACGTGCAGGAGCTCGGCCGGGGTCTCGAGGTTGCCCGCGCGGCCGCGGGCGAAGAGCCCCGCGACCGTCGGCATCGCCCCCTCGGCGGCGAAGCGGCGAAGACAGGCGCCGTCGCCGAGCTCGAGGGCCAGGACCAGGACCCGCCGGCTCACGGCCAGCCCCGCACGATCACGACCGAGCAGGCGAGGATCAGAAGCGCGGCCGCGATGTTGAACCAGTTGGCGATGGGCGCCGGCCGGTGTCCCCACACCGCCTGGTAGGCGATCATCCAGAGCACGAGGGCGAGCTTGAGGGCGACGGGACCGCCGTCGGGCCGATCGAGGAAGGCCAGTGTGACGAGATCACCGGGGCCGATGCCGCGGAGCCGGAGAAGGTAGAGCCCCGTCGGCACGAGGATCGCGAGCGCCGGCCAGCCGAGGCCACCCAGATAGACCATCCGCTCGCGCAGGAAGGCCGCGGTCGCGTCGGGCTCGACCTTCTTGAGGGCGGGTCCCGCGAAGATCGACCAGACCAGCATGTGGCCGATCCAGAGCGCCACCGCCGCGAGATGAACCGCCACGACGATCTGGTGCAGGGTCACGGGGTCGACCTCAGCGGACCGAGGGCACGGAGAGGACGAGCACGAGCAGCACGAGCGGCAGGCCGATCCATGCCGGGAGCGGACGGGGGCGTCGGGCGAGCGAGAGATGCAGCGCGAGGAGCGCGAGGACGGCCGCGAGCTTGAGCCAGAAGGGGAGGGCCGGCCCGTGCGGGCCGCCGAGCGCACCGAGCAGGACCCCGCTCGCGATCGCGGCGCCGAGGAGGAGCCAGCCCACCGTCGGTAGCGGCAGGCGGAAGCGCCGAGGCACCACGACGTGCGGCCAGCGGGCGGCCGCGACCGTGGCGAGATGCGCCTCGACCTCGCCCGGTGCGCACACGCGGCGCAGCGCGAGGGCCATGATCGCCCAGAAGAGCAGATAGCCGGTCACCAGCACGGCGAGCACGAGATGGGCGAAAGCGGCGAGCCGATAGAGATCCACCTCCTATCTCCCGAGGCTCGCGAGGGCGCGCTCGCAGGCCGCGAGGTAGCCGCGTGCGGTGTCGTCCCAGGAAGGCTGCGGATGGCGCAGGGCCGCCCGACCCATCGCCGCGAGCCGTTCGCGGTCCGGCAGCTCGGCGAGGAAGGCTCGCCAGGAAGCGGCGTCGGCAGGGACCTCGAAGCCGAGCTCGCCGCCGCGCAGCAGCTCCCGCATGCGGGGGCTCGGACTGCCGGCCACCGGGCGGCCGACCGAGAGATATTCGGGCACCTTCATCGTGGCATAGCCCAAGGCTCCGGTGGCGAACGCGCGCGGTTCGTAGGGGGCGAGGCAGAGATCGGCGGCGGCAATCCAGGTCGGAACGGCCCCGTGTGGGACGCGGCCGTGGATTATCACGCTACCGCCGGAGGTCGAGGCCCTTTCCGCATAGGCGGCACGGCGCGGTCCGTCGCCGACCACGTGCAGCTCGAGGCCGGGTCGACGCACCGTGAGCACGGCCTCGATGATGCCGTCGAGGGTGTGGGTCTCGTCGAGCACGCCGACATAGAGCAGGATCGTTCGGTCGAGAGCGAACCCCAGTGCACGTCGGGCTTCGCCCTGATCGCGCGGCCGGAAGAGCTCGCGATCGACCCCGAGCGGCACCACCGCGACCCGCTCCGGGGCGACGCCCCAGACGTCCACGATCTGGGTCTTGAGCTGCTCGGTCTCGGCGAGCACCACCGGTGCGCGACGCAGGGCCGGCCCGGCCAGCCGACGCCCGACCTCGACCCGCAGGCGCTTGAGGAGTCCCGCATCGACGTGTCGGGCGGCGCTCGGCACCACGTTCTCGACCGGCACGCCCGGCACACCCCGCGCGAGGCCGTAGGCCGAGAGATGGCCGGAGAGCAGCCAGCTCTTCTCGAGGATCACGTCGAAGCGACCGACCGCCTCCCGTACGAAACGGCGCAGCCGCGCCATGTAGCGGAGGAACTCCGCAACGCCCATGCCGCGCATGGCGGCATCGTCGATCGCCCGCTCGGGTCGCCGCTCGGGCTCGAGCTCGATCAGCTCGAGACCGTCCGGGGTGCGGTCCTCGAGCCGATAACGGAACGCCAGGGTGACGTCGGCGTAGGCGGAGAGCGCGCGGGAGAGGGACAGCACGTTGCGCGAGGGACCCACGGTCGAGAGCAGGCCGTGGCCGGGCACGAGGTAGCAGATCCGCAGCCGTCGGAGGGCAGCGGTGCGGGCCACGACGGGCCGTCCGGTCACGACCGGCTCGGCTGCCGCCACGTCGACCGCTCAGAGCAGGCCGGCCGCCACGCGCCAATAGGCGATGGCGAAACCGTCGAAGAGCCGGCGGGCGAGACGTTCGGCGGCGCTGGTGGTGAGCTCGGCCCGGAAGGGAACCGCGCCGCCGCGCAGGAGCGCTCGGTCCGGGAGGCGCCGCTTGGCCTGGATCCGCCGGCGCTCGGCCAGGATCTCGCTACGATGGTCGACGATCCAGCGCAACGCCGACCACCACTCGGGAAGCCAGCCTTTCTTGGCGGCGATCGCGAGCTGGGCGAGCTCGAAGGCCAGTAGCGCGGGGGCCAGCACGAGGAGCGAGCGGGCGTCGTAATTCTTGAGGATGAGCAGCCAGCGATTGCGGATCAGGAGATAGGCGCGCCGCCGGGTGTAGCTGCCCACCGCCCGGAGCGAGAGGCCGTCGCTGCCGTCACCGTGTAAGCAGACTGCATCGGGCACCGAGAGGATCTCGGCCCCCAGAAGGCGCAGTCGGAGGCCGAAATCGTGGTCTTCGACGTAGATGAAGAAGCTCGGGTCGAAGCCCTCCCCTTCGAGCCGCGAGCGGGCGACCATGAAGGCCGCGCTCACCACACCGTCGACGGCACGGAGCACCGTGTCGGCCTCCGAACGCGGCACGTCCTGATGGTGCAGGATCATCAGGCCGAGATAATGGTTGTCGGCACCGTCGTACTGCACGATGTCGGGCTTGTGGGCGTAGAGGATCCGGGGTGCGGCGACCGCCGCGCGCGGGTTGGCCGCGAGCGCTTCCGCGAGCCTGCGGGCACAGCCCGGCTCCGGCACGACGTCGTTGTCGACGAACAGGACGAGTTCGGTGCGGGCCGCGGCGACCCCGGCGTTGCGCGCCGCACCGGGACCGTCGTTGCGGTCGAGCCGGATGATCCGAACGTTCGGGAAGCCGGTCTCGACGAACGCCACGCTGCCGTCGGTCGAGGCGTTGTCGACCAGCAGGATCTCGGCGAACTCGTCCGCCAGAGCCAGCACCGCCGGCAGCGTGCGCTCGAGGTGACGCAAGCCGTTGTAGTTCACGATGCAGAGACTGATGGGGCCGGGCTCGCTCAAAGGTGCTGCCGTTCCCGATGGGGCGCGTGCCTGAATGCGGAAGGATCGGCGGTCGAGCCTTCGCGAACTTCATACATCCGATCGCCGCGCCGCGCCAAGATCCCGGCACCCGGTGGTACGTCCGGCCGGGCGGGCGGCCGCGCGGTGCGACCACAGACCGGCATGGCGATGCAACGAGCCGTCCGACAAAATGAGCCCGACCCAATGGCCAGCGGAGCCGGTCCATGCCGCATTCCCAGACGGCCGTCTTCCGCCACCTGGTGCGTGACCACATGGTCGAGGCGCCGGTCGTCGTCGCGCGCGCGAGTAGCGCCGCCGAGACGGTCACCCGGATGGCCACGACCCGTGCCTCGGCCGCTGTCATCGTCGATCCGGACGGCACGATCTGCGGTATCCTGACCGAACAGGACGTGGTTCGCCGCATCGCTTGCCGTCGGATCGGCGAGCAGCCGGTGGAGGGCCTCATGACCCGGCCGGTGCTCACCGTCCGCGCCGACGACCAGCTCTACCAGGCGATCGGCTTCATGCGTCGCAAGCGGCTGCGCCACATGCCGGTGGTCGACGACGCCGGCCGGCTCGTCGGCATGCTCTTCCTGCACGACGCGCTCGCGGTCGCCACCGGTCATCTCGTCGAGCAGATCGACCGGCTCACCCACGAGGACACCCTCTCCGGGCTCGCCCAGGTCAAGGCGGCCCAGGTCCAGCTCGCTCGCGCGCTCTTGGCCGATGCGGTACCCGCCCCCGAGATCCAGGCGCTGGTCTCCGACATCAACAACGACATCTACCGCCGTGTCCTGCGCCTCGTGGTCGCCGGACTGGAGGCCGAGGGCTGGGGGCCGCCGCCGGTCCCGTTCGCCGCCATCGTGATGGGCTCGGGGGGCCGGCGGGAGAGCTTTCTCTTCCCCGACCAGGACAACGGCTTCGTGCTGGCCGACTATCCGGACGAGGCGCACGCCTCGATCGATCCCTGGTTCATCGAATGCGCCGAGCGGATGACCCGCGCGCTCGACGAGCTCGGCTTTCCCCTCTGCAAGGGCGGCGTGATGGCCACCAACCCGCTCTGGCGCAAGACGCTCTCGCAGTGGAAGGCGCAGGTGTCGGGCTGGATGCGCAAGAAGCACGAGGCCATGCTCCTCGCCTGTGACATCTTCTTCGATTTCGAACCGGTCTGGGGCGAGCGCGCACTCGCCCGGGATCTGCGCGCCTTCGTGACGGAAGCGGTGCCCAGGAACCCGATGTTCCTGCGCGAGATGTTCGGCATCCAGGCCGATCATCGCGCCGCCTTGGGCCTCTTCAACCGCTTCATCACCGAGCGGCAGGACCCGGCCCATCGGGGTCACATCAATCTCAAGCTCATGGGCACGCTGCCGCTCGCCGAGGCGGTGCGTCTGTTGGCCCTGCGGCACGGCGTGGCCGCCACCGGCACGCTCGCCCGGCTCGATGCCCTGCTCGCGCTCGGTAAGACGAGCCTGCGCGAAGCGGACGATCTGCGGGCCGCCTTCGCCCTCGTCACCGGCCTGCAGCTGCGTCAACAGCTCGCCGATTACGAGGCCGGTCGCCCGGTCGGCAACTTCCTCGACCCGCGCACGCTCAGCGAGCGCGAACGCGAATCGCTGCGCGACGCCTTCCGGGCGATCAACGAGTTCCGAACACGGCTCAAGAGCGAGCTCACGGGCGAGCTGATCTGAGGGCCGCGGGCGGGCCGTCCTCGCGGGGTCGGCCCGCCCCGTCCGCCCGTCTCAGTGGTCGAGTCGGACGCTGCGCCGCGCCACGCGCTCGATGTCGGCCCGGCTGATGCCGATGTCGGCGAGTTCGGCGTCGCTCAGTTGCTCGAGCTCGGCGATCGTCCGGGCGATCCGCCGCCGTTCCTCCCACCAGGCGGCGAGCCGCCCGACGAGCCCGGCGAGCGTACCCGCTCGCTCGCTCGCTCGGGCCGCGAGGCTGCGCCCCGCGAGGCTGGTGATGATCATCCTGCGTCTCCTCGGTCCGATCCGACTGTTGCGGAAACAGCGCAGCATTCGATCGCGCGTGTCTTCCGCGACACGCTATATGGGTCGGCCCGGGCCGGGTCGGGAGCGTTCCTGCTGCAACGCAGCATTGTGCCTCCGACAACGCTCGATCTTTCCAGTTCAACCCGTTCATCGAACGAACCGAGCTACTCGGAGACCGGTGTGGACGGGCTTTTCGCGACGCCACAAGGACAGCGCGCGGCATCGTGAGCGGGCGTGCGGTCGGGCGGTCTTGCGGCGTGCTCGCGCGTCCGGGATTGTGCCGCTCGAGGCGAGGGGATGCGACGATGGCTCGACCGGGGCTCTCGCCACTCGGCCTGCCGCGGCTGCGCGAGCTGGTGGCTGGCGCGCCACCGCCCGCAGGGCTGCCGCCGCATGTCGTCACGGCGATCCGGGCCGAACAGGACTCCGCCGAGATCCTCGTGAGCCTGATGCAGCTCGCAGCGGTCGTCCTCCTCGGTGCGGTCTACACCCTCACGCCCAAGGCGTTTCCCCCGACCGTGCCGTTCGAGCCGGTGCCGATCGCTCTCGGCCTCTACCTGCTCTTCACTCTGGGCCGATTGGCGCTCGCCCTCCGCGGCCGGCTCGCGCGCGGGGTGCTGGCGCTCTCGGTCGTCGTCGACGTTTCGGTCCTGCTGCTCACGATCTGGAGCTTCCACCTCCAGTACGGCCAGCCGGCGGCGATGTATCTCCGTGCTCCCACGCTGATGTACCTGTTCGTCCTGATCGCGCTCAGGGCGCTGCGCTTCGAGCCGGGTCTCGTCCTTCTCGCGGGCGCGCTCGGTGCGCTCGGCTGGCTGGCCCTTCTGGGCTACGCCCTCCTCGCCTCGCCCGAGGTCGGTATCACCCGCAGCTTCCCGGTCTACGCCATGTCGTACGCGGTGCTGGTCGGTGCCGAGGTCGACAAGGTCCTCTCGATCCTCGCTACGACCGCGATCCTCGCACTCGCGCTGCACCGCGGCCGCAAGCTCCTGGTGCGGGCGGCGACGGAACGCCAGGCGGCGGCCGATCTCTCGCGCTTCTTCGCCCCCGAGGTCGCCGGCCGGATCCGCGAGCGGGGTGTCGAGCTCCGGCCCGGTCGCGCCGAGCTGCGCGACGCGGCGATCCTGTTCGCCGACCTGCGCGGCTTCAGCGCACTCGCGGCCACGGCACCGCCCGCCACCGTCATGACGCTCCTCGCCGAATACCAGGGGTTCGTGGTCGGCGTCGTCCGCCGCCACGGCGGCAGCATCGACAAGTTCATGGGCGACGGCATCCTCGCGAGTTTCGGCGCGACCCGGCCGAGCGCCGAGCACGCCGCGGATGCGCTGCGGGCCGTCGAGGACCTCGTCGGCGCCGCCGAGGCGTGGCGGGCCGAGCGTGCGGCGCGTGGCCTCGATGCACCGGCGGTCAACGCAGCGGTCGCGGTCGGTCGGGTGCTGTTCGGGACGGTCGGCGATCCGGAGCGACTGGAGTACACGGTGATCGGCGATCCGGTGAACCGCGCGGCCAAGCTCGAGAAGCACTGCAAACGGGAGGCGGCGACGGTCGTGATGGAGCTCGAGGCCTTGCGGCTCGCCGAGGCCCAGGGTGCGAAGCCGGCCGGGCTCTGGTCGGCTCGCTCGGACCGCCGGGTCGAGGGTCTCGATCGGCCGGTCGACCTCGCCGTGCTCGTAGGAGAGGGCCGATGTTCGAAGGCTTCACCCTGAGACGGGTTCGCTGCACGGTCGGTGAGATCGCGGTCCGCATCGGCGGTTCCGGCCCACCGGTCCTGCTGCTCCACGGTTATCCCCAGTGCCACGTCATGTGGCACCGGGTGGCGCCGCTCCTCGCCGGCCGCCGGACCGTGATCTGTCCCGACCTGCGCGGCTACGGCGCCTCGGCCAAGCCGCCCGGAGATCCCGATCATCGGACCTACGCCAAACGGGCGAGCGCGGGCGATCTGGTCGAGCTCGCCCGCGCCCTCGGCTTCGAGCGCTTCGCGGTGGTCGGGCACGATCGCGGCGGCCGGGTGGGTCATCGGCTGGCGCTCGACCACCCCGAGCGGGTCGAGCGGCTCGCGGTGCTCGACATCGTGCCGACGCGGACGGTCTTCGAGGCGACCGACCGGACGATCGCTCTCGGCTACTTCCATTGGTTCTTCCTCGCCCAGCCCGCTCCTCTGCCGGAGCGGATGATCGGCGCCGATCCCGACCTCTGGCTCGAGACCCTGCTCGCGCGCTGGTCCGGCACGGGCGATCTCGGCCCCTTCGAGGGGCCGCCGCTCGAGGCCTACCGGACGGCCTTCAGGGCACCGGCCACGATCCATGCGAGCTGCGAGGACTACCGCGCTGCCGCCACGATCGACCTCGAGCACGACGCGGCGGATGCCGGAAAGCGGATCGCCTGCCCGCTGCTCGTACTCTGGGGCGAGAAGGGGCTCATGCAGCGCCGCTTCGACGTGCTCGCCACCTGGCGCGAGAAGGCGGCGGGGCCGGTCGAGGGCGGACCGCTTCCGTGCGGACATTTCCTGCCCGAGGAGGCACCCGAGGCGACCGCCGCGGCGCTCGCCCGGTTCCTAGCCGGCTGAGGCCGAGCCCGGCGGGACCGAGCCCGCCGCCGGCTGTTCCGGCAGGGGACGGCCCATCGCTCCTGCCCGTTCGCGCGCTTCCCCCAAGAGCGTTTCGCGCAGCTCGGTGTCGCCGCCGATCAGCCGGTGGAAGTCGCCGGCGTCGAGCTCGAGGAGCCGGCAGGCGGTGAGCGTGATCACCGTGGCCTCGCGCGGTCGGCCCTCGAGCAGGGCGAGCTCGCCGAAGAAGCTGCCGGGCCCGAGCACGACCCGCCGATCGGCGGCCCGCATGACCGCCCGACCCTGGTCGATGAAGTACATCGCCTCCGGATGCTCGCCGCGGCGCACGACGGTGTAGCGCGGCGGCAGGTTCCGTTGGTGGAGAAGTGCGGTGATCTCGGCGAGCTGCGCCGGTCGCAGATGCCGGAAGAGCGGTACGCGCGCGACCATGCTCGCACGTGCGAGGAAGTCCTGCTTCTGCATCTCGCGCACGAAGCCCGCCCCCAGGATCGCCGTCGGGAAGGCGATCGTGGCGAGGCTCAAGAGCGCGGCGGCGGTCGCCACGACCCTGCCCAGCGGGGTGACGGGCACGACGTCGCCGTAGCCGACGGTGGTGAGGGTCACGACCGCCCAGTAGAGCGCCCTCGGGATGGAGCCGAAGGCGTCCGGGTGCATCCGCCCCTCGAGCGCGTGCATCGTGCCGGCCAGCAGCAAGAGCAGGATCGCGAGCAGGAGGGCCACTGCGCCGAGCTGTCGCCTCTGGGCGTGCAGCACGACCCGGAAAGTCGCGAGCGCCGGCGAGAGGCGGACGATCTTGAGGATCCGCAGCAGCCGCACGAGGCGCAGGAGGAGGAGGTCGGCGGGGAAGAAGGCCTCGAGCCAGAAAGGTAGCACTGCGATCAGGTCGACGAGCGCGGCCGGGGTCAGCGCGTAATGCAGGCGGCCGAGCAGCGGGTGTGGGTATCGGCCGGCCCGATCCTCGACGCAGACCCAGAGCCTGGCACCGTACTCGAGGGAGAAGAGTGCTGTGAAGGCGAGCTCGGCGGCGGCCAGGAAGGGGCCGAGCCGTGCCGCCCAGGGCTCGACCGATTCGACCACCACGACGAGGACGGCCGCCACGATCGCGATCGCGAGGCCGCTCCGGACGAGGCGGACCGCCGTCCCGCCCGCCTCCTCGTCCTCGATCAGCTCGTAGACGCGGGCGCGGAGTCCCATCGGCCGCTCAGGAGGCGGGTGCTCCCGAGGCCTCCCGCACGAGCCGCACCCGCCGACCGCAGGAGGGCGGCTGCTCGACCGCGACCACCTCGCCCGAGCCGAAGCGGCCGCGCCAGACCGAAGCCGGTCGCGGTCCTTCGCCGAGAAGCGGGCCCTGCCGGCGCAGGCTGAAAAGGAACGTGCCGTTCGGGTTGACGGTCCCCTCCACCCACCAGCTCTGCACCGCGGCGAACACACCCTCGCCCTTCGCCTCGGCTTCGCGGGCCCGGCCGCCGATCGACAGCGCGTCGCGGAACAGCTCGAACTCGACCGCGCCACAAGGGCCATCGCCACCGGCGACGGCCTCGGCCCGGCCGCCCCAGCGCTCGATCTCGCCCGTCGGGCGGTTGACCAGGGGGTCGGCGCATCCCGCGAGCAGGAGTGCCGCCGAGAGGGCCGCCGCGCGCTTCCCGCCCTCCGCCCGACCCGTCGCCATCGCTCGCCTCCGCGCCACGCTCACGCCTGCGCCATCCTAGCGAGGAGGCGCGCCACAGGTCACGCCACGCGCAGGGGCTTGTAGCGGATGCGGTGCGGCTGGTCGGCGGCGCTGCCGAGGCGGCGGTGCCGGTCGGCCTCGTAGTCCTGGTAGTTGCCTTCGAACCAGACGACCCGCGAATCGCCCTCGAAGGCCAGGATGTGCGTGCAGATCCGATCCAGGAACCATCGATCGTGGCTGATGATCACGGCGCAGCCCGCGAAATCGAGCAGCGCATCCTCGAGCGCCCGCAACGTGTCGACGTCGAGATCGTTGGTCGGCTCGTCGAGTAAAATGACGTTGGCTCCGGACTTCAAAAGCTTGGCCATGTGGACCCGATTGCGCTCGCCGCCCGAGAGCTGGCCGACTTTCTTCTGCTGGTCGGCACCCCGGAAGTTGAAGGCGGCGACATAGGCCCGGCTCGGCATGCTGTACTTGCCGAGCTCGATCACGTCCCGGCCCTCGGATATCTCCTCCCAGACGGTTCGATCCGGGCGCAACGTGTCCCGGCTCTGGTCGACATAGCCGAGCTTGACCGTGTCGCCGATCCGCAACGTGCCGGCGTCCGGCTTCTCCTGCCCCACGATCATGCGGAAGAGCGTCGTCTTGCCGGCGCCATTGGGGCCGATCACGCCCACGATGCCGCCGGGCGGCAGGCTGAAGGAGAGGTTCTCGATCAACAGGCGGTCGCCGTAGCCCTTGGTGAGGCCCTGCGCTTCGACCACGAGATCGCCGAGCCGCGGCCCGGGCGGGATGACGATCTGGGCGCTGCCGGGCGCCCGCTCCTGGGCCTGCCGCAGGAGCTCCTCGTAGGCCTGGACACGCGCCTTCGCCTTGGCCTGACGGGCGCGCGGCGAGGCCGCGATCCATTCCTGCTCGCGGGCGAGGGTCCTCTGGCGGGCGATCTCCTCGCGCTCCTCCTGCTCGAGCCGCTTGCGCTTCTGCTCGAGCCAGCCCGAGTAGTTGCCCTCGTAAGGATAGGCACGGCCGCGGTCGAGCTCGAGGATCCAGCCGGCGACGTTGTCGAGGAAGTAGCGGTCGTGGGTGACCGCGACGACCGTTCCCTTGTAGTCCTTGAGGTAGCGCTCGAGCCAGGCGACCGATTCGGCGTCGAGATGATTCGTCGGCTCGTCGAGGAGCAACAGGTCGGGCTGCGAGAGCAGCAGCCGGCAGAGCGCCACCCGCCGCCGCTCGCCACCCGAGAGCCGCGTCACGTCGGCGTCGCCGGGCGGGCAGCGCAGCGCATCCATCGCGATCTCGAGCTGGCGCTGCAGCTCCCAACCTCGGCACGCATCGATCTTTTCCTGCAGCTCGGCCTGCTCGGCGAGGAGCGCGTTCATCTCCTCCTCCTCGAGCGGCTCGGCGAAGCGGGCGGAGATCGCGTCGAACCGGTCGAGCAGCGCCTTGGTCTCCTTGACCCCGTCCATCACGTTGCCGAGCACGTCCTTGGACGGGTCGAGCCTCGGTTCCTGCTCGAGATAGCCGATCTTGACCCCTTCCGCGGCCCAGGCCTCGCCGGAGAAGTCCTTGTCGATCCCCGCCATGATCCGCAGCACGGTCGACTTGCCGGCGCCGTTGACACCCAGGACGCCGATCTTGGCCCCTGGGAGGAAGGCGAGGGTGACGTTCTCCAGGATCTTCTTGCCGCCCGGATAGATCTTGGACAGCCGGCGCATCACGTAGATGTACTGGTAGGCGGCCATGCGGCTCCTCGACGGATCGGGTCTGGGGGGAGGGGTTGGACAGCCGGGCGCCTTCTAGCGCGCCCCGTCGCGGCGCGGAAGGTGTGCCGCCCCTGGCCCGCGGCAACGCGTCCCTTAGGGCCTTGTCCGGGGCGGGCTAAATGCGGAAACCGGAGCAACGGATCGGCGGGCGGCTCCGGACCGTCCCGTCGATCGGGGAGGCGGCGATGGCCAAGCGTGTCCTCGTGGTCGACGACGAGCCGAACATCGTCTTGAGCCTCGAATTCCTCATGCGGCGGGCCGGCTTCGAGGTTCAGGTCGCGAGGAGCGGCGGCGAGGCCCTCAAGGCGCTCGAGGGCGAACCGCCCGACCTCATGCTGCTCGACGTCATGATGCCGGAGTTCGACGGCTACGAGGTCTGCGAGCGGATCCGCGCCCGGCCCGAGTGGCGGCACACCAAGATCATCATGCTCACCGCTCGCGGCCGCGAGGCGGAACGCGAGCGCGGCCTCGCGCTCGGCGCCGACGCCTATGTCACCAAGCCGTTCTCGACCCGCGACCTGGTCGACCAGGTCAAGCGGATGCTCGAGGTCGGCTGAGGTGCGGCGGGGTGATCTCGAGCCGCGCCGCGCTCTGGCTCGCCGGTGGGGCGCTCGCGATCGCCGCCCTGGGCCTCGGCACGTTCGCCTCGGCCCGCCTGCACGCCGTCGCGCCGACCGCCGGCACCGCGGCACTTTCGATCGCCGCACTCCTGGCGCTGGGTCTGCTCCTGGCCGCCGCAGTGCTCGATCGGCTCGTACTGGCGCCCGCCCGGGCGCTCACGCGGGCGATCGAAACCGTGCTCGCTACCGGCCGGCGCGAGCGGACGCCACTGCCGGCGCGCCACGCACTGGGCGCGCTGCCGGCGCGGCTCGACGAGTTGCTCGACCGGGCGGTCCGCGCCGAGGAGCGGCTCGCCGAGGAGCGAGCCCGGGCCAGGGCCGAGGCCGAGGCCGACCGGCGCCGGCTGGCCGCCATCCTCAAGGATGTCGGCGAAGGCCTCGTGCACGCCGCCCCGGACGGTCGCATCCTCCTCTACAACGACGCGGCGGTGAGCCTGCTCGGGGCGCCGGCCGGGCTCGGCCTCGGCCGCTCGATCTTCGACGTGGTCTCGCGCGAGACCCTCGCCTACCACGTCGACCTGTTGCGTCGGACCTCGGGCGGCGACGGCTCGGCGCGGGCCGGCGAGCCCTTCATCGCCGCAGCGAGCGAGACCGGTCGACTGCTGCGCTGCCGGTTGAGTCTGGTCGGTGACGCGGCGCCGGGCAGCGAGGGCTTCGTGCTCGCGATCGCCGAGGCGGGCCTGCAGGTGGTGGGCGGCACCGGCCGCCTCCTCGACCAGCTCGAGACCGCCTGGCGCGGGCCGGTGGCCTCGATCCGCGCCGCTGCCGAGGTGTTGCGCGACAGCCGGCCCGACGAACAGAGCGCCTGGTTCGCCCGGGTCGTCGTAGAGGAGGCCGGTCGGCTCGAGAAACTCTTGGCCGAGCTCGCCTCCGAGGCCCGCGCGCTCACCTTGCGGCAATGGCCGCTCTACGACGTGGCCACGGGCGATCTGGCGAACGTCTTGGCCGAGCGGCTCGTGGCCCGCGGCGTGCCGGTCCAGCTCGGTGGCGAGGGCGAGAGCGTCTGGGCGAGCGCCGACAGCGGGACGCTCGTGATGCTGCTCGTGAGCTTCGTCGAGTGGCTGGCCGCGCGTGGCGTGCGCGAGGTGCGGCTTTCGGCCCGCGCTCGGCCGAGCGGCTCGACGCTGCGCCTCGCCTGGACCGGCGCGCCTCCGGGCCGCGCCGAGTTCGACGCCTGGCTGGATGCCCGGCTCGAGCGGTACGGCCTGCCCTTCACGGCGCGCGAGATCGCCGAGCGGCACGGCGCCGAGCCCTGGGTAGCGGCCACTGCCGAGGGGGCGGCCCTGCACCTGCCGCTCCTCCCGCCGACGGGCGTGCACCCGGTCCGTGCGGCACCCGCGCTGCCGGCCCGGCCCGAGTTCTACGACTTCGACCTCGCCGCTTCGGCCGGCGCCCTCGAGGCGCGGCCCTTGCGCACGCTCGCCTACGTCGTCTTCGATTGCGAGACGACGGGCCTCGACACCGAGGCCGACGACCTGCTCCAGCTCGCCGCGGTACGGGTGGTCAACGGTCGGGTGATCCACGGCGAGGTCTTCGACTGCCTCGTCGACCCGGGCCGACCGATCCCCGAGGCCTCGATCCGCTTCCACGGCATCACCCCCGAGATGATCCGCGGCAAACCACCGCCCGAGCTCGTGCTCGCCCGCTTCGCCCGTTTCGCGCAGGGTGCAGTGCTCGTCGCCCACAACGCCGCCTTCGACCTCGCTTTCCTGCGCAAGTACGAGCGCCGTGCCGGGGTGAGCCTCGACCAGCCGGTGCTCGACACCCTCTTGATCTCGGCGCTCCTCCAGGACCAGGAGGGCGATCACAGCCTGGACGGGGTGGCGGCCCGCCTCGGCATCGCCGTTCGCGGTCGCCACACCGCCCTCGGCGACAGCCTCGCCACGGCAGAGATCCTGGTCCGGCTGATCGGGCTGCTCGAGGTACGCGGGATCACCACGCTCGGCGAGGCGATCCGCGCGAGTCGCTCGATGGTCGAGATCCGCCGCCAGCGCGCCAAGCCCGCCGAGGCCGACAGCGATGCATGAGCGACGGCTCGCCCGGTTGGTGGCGCTCGCGCTCTCGGCGCTGGTCCTCCTGAACTTCCCGACCCTCGCCCTGATCGACCGCGCCGTGATCGGCGGCGTGCCGATTCTGCCCTTCTACCTCTTCGCCGTCTGGGGCGCGGTGATCGCGCTCGCGGCTTGGCTCATCGAGCGACCCGGGGAAGATTGAGCATGGGCGCGCTCGCCTCCGCCGCGGTCCTGGTCTCGCTCCTCTATCTGGGGCTCCTGTTCGCGCTCGCTTCCTGGGGTGATCGACGTGCCGAGCTCGGCCGCTCGGTGATCGCCAATCCCTACGTCTACACCCTTTCGCTCGCCGTCTACTGCACCGCCTGGACCTATTTCGGCAGCGTCGGCGTCGCCGCGGCCCAGGGCGTGGGCTTCCTCCCGGTCTATCTCGGCCCCACGCTCCTGGCCCTGCTCTTCGTCGGCTTCGTGCGCAAGGTCCTGGTGATCGCCAAGGCCTACGGCATCACCTCGATCGCCGACTTCGCCTCCGCCCGCTATGGCAAGAGCGGAACCGTGGCCGGGCTCGTGACGATCGTGGCGCTCGTCGGCTCGATCCCCTACATCTCGCTCCAGCTCAAGGCGGTGGCGACCGGCATCGGGCTCCTGATCGCCCACGACGGCGCCGGTGCCGTGCTGAGCGGCCTGGGTGCCGATACCGCGCTGATCGTGACCCTGCTGCTCGCCGCCTTCAGCATCCTCTTCGGTACCCGGCACATCGACGCCACCGAGCACCATCAGGGGATGGTGCTGGCCATCGCTTTCGAGAGCATCGTCAAGCTCCTCTGCTTCCTGGCGGTCGGCGTGTTCGTGACCTGGGGCCTGTTCGGCGGCCCCTTCGACCTGCTCGATCGCGTGCGCGAGGCCGGCCTCGGCGATCGGCTCGGCTTCGCCGGCACCCGCCTCACCGCCGCCGACTGGTTCGTGCTGACCGTGCTCTCCGGCCTCGCCGCCCTTCTCCTGCCGCGCCAGTTCCAGGTCGTCGTGATCGAGAACCTCGAGATCGGCCACGTCAAGCGGGCGAGCTGGCTGTTCCCGCTCTATCTTTTCGTCATCAATCTGTTCGTCCTGCCGATCGCGCTCGGCGGGCTGATCCTGGGCGGCACCGCGCGCGAGGCCGACAGCTTCGTCCTCGCCCTGCCGCTCGTCCACGGCCAGGGCTGGCTCGCGCTCCTCGCTTTCCTCGGCGGTTTGTCGGCCGCCACCGCCATGGTCATCGTCGAGACCGTCGCGGTCTCCACCATGATCTCGAACGATCTCGTGATGCCGATCCTCCTTCGGGTGGGCACGCTCGGCCTCGCCAACAAGCCCGACCTCACCCGGCTGATCCTGGGCGTGCGGCGGGCCGGGATCTTGTTGGCCCTGCTCGGTGGCTACCTCTTCTTCCACGGGGTCGGCGAGGCGATGGGCCTCGTGAGTATCGGCTACATCGCCTTCGCCGGTGTCGCCCAGTTCGCCCCGCTCCTGGTCCTGGGCATCGCCTGGAAGGGGGCGAACCGCAACGGTGCGGTGGCCGGGCTCGTGGCGGGCTTCCTGGTCTGGCTCTACACCTTGGTGCTGCCCTCCTTCGTGGCCGCCGGCATGCTGCCCGGTAGCCTCGTGGAAGACGGTCCTTTCGGCTTCGATCTGTTGCGACCCACTGCTCTGTTCGGCCTCTCGGGGCTCAATCCCGTGAGCCACTGCGCGATCTGGAGCCTCGCGGTGAACACGGGTCTGCTCGTGCTCGTGAGCCTCTTGACCCGGCCCTCGGACCTCGAGCGGCTGCAGGCGATCCTCTTCGTCGACGTCGAGCAGAGCCGGCGCACCCCCCGTCTCTGGCGCGGCGAGGCGCGGGTGGGAGCTCTCGAGGAGCTCCTGGTCCGCTTCCTCGGCCGACCTGCGGCGGAGGCGGTCTGGCGGGCCGAGGCGGCACGGCGCGGCCGCCCGCTGCAGCCCGACGAGGCGGCCGATGCCGGGCTCGTCGAGCGGGCCGAGCGGCAGCTCGCGCGGGCGATCGGTGCCGCCTCGGCGCGAGCCGTGGTCGCCTCCACCGTGCGTGGCGAGACCATCGGGCCCGATGCGCTCATGGAGATTCTCGACGAGACCCAGAAGGTCCTCGAGTACAGTCGTCGCCTGGAGCAGAAGTCCAACGAGCTCGAGGCTGCGACGGCCGAGCTGCGGCGCGCCAACGAGCGGCTGCAGGAGCTCGACCGCTTGAAGGACGACTTTCTGGCGACGGTGAGCCACGAACTGCGGACCCCGCTCACCTCGATCCGTTCCTTCTCGGAGATTTTACTCGACAATCCCGATCTGGACGCCGAGGAACGGGCGCATTTCTTGCGCATCATCACGAGCGAGTCGGAGCGGCTGACCCGTCTGATCAACGACGTGCTCGATCTCTCGAAGATCGAATCGGGGCGGATGGACTGGCAGGTGGCGCCTGCCGATCTGGGCGACATCGTGCGCGCCGCGGTGCGTGCGGCCGAGGGCATCCTCACCGAGCGCGCGGTCGCCCTCGAGGTCGACATCCCGGCCGAACCGGCACCCGTGGTGTGCGACCGCGACCGGGTGGTGCAGGTGGTGCTCAACCTGCTCTCGAACGCGAGCAAGTTCGTGCCGAAGCCGGGCGGCCGGGTGCGGATCGCGCTCCTGCGCGAGGACGGGGTCTTCGAGGTCCGGGTCGAGGACAACGGCCCGGGCGTGCCGCCCGCCCAACGCGAGGCGGTCTTCGAGAAGTTCCACCAGCTCACGGGCGACCTCAACACCCAGAAGCCGACCGGGACCGGGCTCGGGCTCACCATCTCCCGGCAGATCGTCGAGCGGTTCGGTGGCCGGATCTGGGTCGAGGATTCCGCGCTCGGGGGCGCTGCGCTCTGCTTCACCCTGCCGATCGGCGAGGCCGCCCCGGCGCTCGCCGCCTGAGCCGTCCGGCCGTCCGCCGGACGGCGTCGAAGCGCAACCCGGTGAACCGTATCCGCGCGCGTCGCCCGACCGAGGAGGGCGCGGTCGTGCCGAGGGGCCGCGTCGCGGCGTTCTCCGGCACGAGGCGCGCCTCTCGGGCCCGCCCGCGCCCGGCTCGCTCCCGCAGCCGCGTCCCGCTCCCGCACGGCCCGCACCGAGAGGCTCCCACACCGAGACTTCCCCCGTCGCTACTCTTGCCGTCCCCCGTGCGGCGCTCGAGCGAAGCCGGCGGAGAGCAGCCCGAGTTCGGCGCGCCGTAGGGACATTTCGTCGACGCCAACAGCGTGCCGCCGAGGGGTCGGGAAGCGAGAGTCCGGCCATCGCCCGGCCGGACGCAGGCGACCGGAGCGAGACGCCCCTACTCGTTTGCGTCACCGTCCCGTTCTCGAGGCGCCGTCGGATCTTCCGGGGATGCCCCGCGCCGCCGGCGGCTCGCTTCGGCTCACTCGCGCGACCCGCCGGCCGTGGCCGGGCACCGAACCGGGCGTGCCTTTCGCAGCGGGGCTCGATGCACGGCCTTCGAGCGGCCCTCGCAGCCGGGCGAGAGCCATCGACCACGACTGCGCATCGCTCGGGTCGACCGAGCAGGCCCCGCACACGCGCTCGAGGTGGACCGCATCCCGTCGAACGCCGGATCGCCGAACTCCCGGGGAGAGTGTGCTCCCGTTTCGGCCGCACCGCGCGCCGCCTCCCGCTGCGGCGACGCCGTCGCACGCTCGGTTGGTTCGTGCGGCCCGGATCCGGGGACGGCAGGGACCGGAAGGGGTTCGTTCCGCGCGATGGCCCGGCCGTTCCGTTCGCCGGGGCCGACCTCCGGGAGCCCGGTCGACCGTCCCGGTTCGGGCGACGATCCGAGCGAGCTCCTCGATCGCCGATCTCGGCGGCCGCGCGCTCAAGCACTCCGTCCGAGTCGCCGCCGCATCTCCTCGAGTAACCCGTCGAGACCGGCCCGGGCGGCGATCTCGGCCACCTCGGAGCGCTGGGTGACCACCATACTCACGCCCTCGGCGACGATGTCGATCAAGACGAGGCGTCCCGACTCGTTGCGGATCCGCCAGTCGACGGCGATCGGCGTGCCCCCCGGCCGAGCGATCCGCGTGCTCACCATCGTGTCGCGCTCGTCGACCGGCTGGGTCCCGACGATCTCGTAGGTTTCGCCGCCGTAGCTGTCGAGCCGGTCGGCCATGGTCTTGAGGATCAGGGCCCGGAACAGCGCCACGTACTCTTTGCGCTGGGCCTCGCTCGCCTCGCGCCAGTAACGACCGAGCACGAGGCGGGCGACCAGCGTCAGATCCGTGGCCTCGTCGATGATCCGCGACAGCTGCTCGAGGCGGGCCTGGCGATCCAGTCGCTCGTCGCGCAGGACGGCGACCACCTTCTGGCCGAGCGTATCGACGAACCGGGCCGCGGGCGCAGCGGGGGTCGCCGAGGAGCCGGGCAGGGGCAGCGCGAGGAGGAGGCCCGCGGCCGCGAACCCGCTCGAGAAGCAGCGGCGGCCGTGTCGGCCGTGCTCACCGGGCATCATCGCCGTTCTCCTCGAAGATCGACTGATAGTCCGTTTGCCCGACCGGCGGGCGGCCGTTGCGGATCTCGGCGGCGCGCCGCTGGGCATAGGCCGAGCGGACCGTGGCGTAGGGATCGAGGCTGTTGCGGCGGACGTCACGGATCACCGGGTCGAGCCGGTGGCGGGTGTCGATCGCCTCGGAGCCCACCCGCGCCGCCCGCAGCTCGCCGCCGGCGACCGTGTTCCACGGATCGAGTGCGAGCTGGTCGACGGCGAGACCGCCGAGGTCCCGCAAGGTCGAAGGGCCGAGGAGAGGCAGCATCAGGAACGGTCCGTCACCCACCCCCCAGACCGCGAGCGTCTGACCGAAATCCTCCTTGTGCTGAGGATGGCCGAGCTCGCTCGCGATGTCGAACAGTCCGAAAACACCGAGGGTGCTGTTGATGAAGAAGCGGGCGAACGTCGTCCCCGCCCGGTCGCGCTCACCCTGCAAAAGGTCGTTCACGAAGGTCACGGGCGCGCGCAGATTGTCGAGCACGTTGCGGACGCCCGTACGCACCGGCGAGGGAAGTTCGCCATAGGCTTCCGAGACCGGGCCCAGCAGCATCACGTCGACGAGCTCGTTGAGCCCGAAGACCGCGCGGTTGACCGGCTCCAGCGGATCGTCCGGCTCGAGGGCGGCGGCCGGGATCGCCGTCGAGAGCCCGGCCACGAGGATGGTCACGGCCGCCACTCGCGGCCGTCCGGCCGAGCACGCTCGTTCGGACAGCATCACCCCTCTTCCCCGCAGACGACGCACCTGTCGGCGGTCGCCGCGTTGACGTAGTCCCGGCCCGTGGACGGGGCAAGTTAGCGGCCGGGGACACCACCACCATACGGACGTGCATCCCGAGAACTCGCCCGTCCGACGCGCCCCAAGATGCGGCTAAAAGGTTGCCGCCGGGTTAAGCGTTCACGAGAATCGGGGAAAGGGTTCGGTGAACATGGGGACGGCCCCGCGGATCGTCGGGATCGATCGCCTCAGGGAACGCCTGCAAATCCTTCTGGGGACGGACTCGCTCCTGTTCCGCCGCTTCGAGAAGGCGCTGCGCACGCGCGATCCCGAGCGGGTCGCAGCAGCCATGGACGCGCTCGCCCTCTATCCCCCGACACTCCGCGAACAGATCGAGGATGCGCTCCTCGCCTGGCTGCTCGACGAGCCGCTCGGTACCGCGGGGAGCCGTTCCGACGGCCGCGGCCTCCCCTGAGCGCCGGTCGGCCTCGCCGCCGAGGGGGCCCGCCGGCCGGCGATCGAGCAGCGGAAGGAAACCGCCGATCGCTCCGGACCGGCTGCCCGGGCAGCGCACGCCTTCTCGTCGAAGGGGAAAATTCGCGCGGAGACCGCGGCATCGAGCGCTCGGGTTACCGGCATCCTCGCCGATGGCGATGCCGTCGTGACGGACGAAGGCGCTCCCGGCGCAGGTAGGCGAGGGCCTCGTTCGACGACGGTCGCCGGCGAGCCCCGGAGCCTCCCGGTGGCCCGAAGGGAGGGGCCGGCCGGTTTCCTCCTCGCGCGCCGGCGGACCTCGAGCGGCCGTTCGGGTGCTCGTCCGGAGCGTCCTCGACGCACGCGCGGGGACGAGCCGCGAGCAGCCGTTCGCGGGCGCTCGTCCGGAACGGGTTCCGACCCGTGGAGACGCCGAGCGGTGACGTTCCGTTCCGACGGTGCGATCCGGCCACGGTGGTTCGCCGGCCCTGGGGCGAACCACGGTCGTCACGGGCTCGGCCGGCACCCGATTCGGCGCACCCGCGAGCCCGGAGACCGACCGTCCACCCTGCAACCGACCCTGCGGACGAGGTCCTGTCCCCCGGGGCGGTCCGGTGCGGGCGAGCAACGACGTCCCGCCCGGGTCGGCGATCGGCGCCCTCGCGCGCGGGTGCGGCGGTGACGAAGGAGCCGTCGCCTTTCCGGACGCGCGGGTCGCGGTTTGCCCTCTGCGCGCGGGAACGAACCGGCACCGATCGGCTCGGCCCCGCATCGGCCGCGACGCTCGCCGTGCGCCGGCATTCACCTCGGGTGAGCCCGGCTCGACCGGGTTCCCGAGCCGGTCGCGCCAGAGGCGGGAACGAGGCCGGTACGGGAGTGCAGGGCAGGCCACGCTCTCCTGTCCTCTTCCTCGCCCGTTCGCTCCACCGACGAGACGAACCGCCCGGACGAGCGCCCGCGGGCGGCGCCCCCCGGGCCCGCGACGGCGGGGACGGTTCTCTCGCCGTCCGACCGTTCGCGGGTGGAGACCCGGACCCTCGGCCGAGGCCACTCTCGCGACACCGGAGGCACCGGCCGACGAGTACCCGTCACCGCCCGGCAGCCTCCGTTCGAGGAGGCGTTCGCCGAGCGCTCCGTGGCCCGCAGGCCGAGGGGCGCGAACCCGCGGACTTTCCCCTCGACGAGGGGAGCACCCGGACGGGGCGGTCGCACACCGTCCGACGGGCATCGTCGAACCTGCGCCAGCGGTCCGGACGGTGGGGCGGGGACCGAGCGACCCCGCGCGCGGTCGAGGAGCGCTGACGGACCGGGCGGACCGACCGATCCTCTCGTGAACCGGTACTTTGCGGTCGGCGAGAAAGGGCGGAGAGATCCGGCGTCCGCGCGTCGGGAGGGTGTCCCACTCGTATCCGGTGGTGGCGGTCGCCGAGCCGGCCGCCGGGCGGCGGACGGCCGAGCAGAGGGCGGGCTTCGGCGCGAGGGCGCCGGCTTCGATGCCGGGTCAGAGGCCTTGCGGGAAAATATAACGAGATGTATATATGCATCGATCACCATCGCACGATGGACCATGGCCGAGAGCTCCGGCGAACTCGATCGACTCCTCGACGGCCTCGCCGCCGCCGCCGAGCGCACCCGCCTTCGCCTGCTCGCGGTCTGCGCCGAAGGTGAATGGACCGTGAGCGAGCTCGTCGAGGTGCTCGGGCAGAGCCAACCGAGCGTCTCCCGCCATCTCCGGCTCCTGACCGAGGCCGGCCTGCTCGAGCGGTTTCGAGAAGGGAGCTGGGTGTTCTACCGCCGCGCGGGGCGCGGGCCGGGGGCCGCGCTCGCCCGCGCCATCGGCGAGCTCCTGCCGACTGCGGATCCCCTGCTCGCGCTCGACCGCGCCCGGCTCGCAGCCGTACGCGACGCCAGGCGGACCCGGATCGAGCAATGGTTCGACGGCAGGGCGGCGGAGTGGGACGGCGAGCGCGACCTCGCCGCCGAGGGCACCCGCGTGGAAAGCGTCTTGCGGCGCCTCTTCGCCGAAGTGCGGCCGACGACCCTGCTCGACATCGGTACCGGCACGGGCCGGATTCTCGAGGTCCTGGGGCCCCTCGTCGGCGAGGCGCTCGGCATCGACGTCTCGCCTCGGATGTTGGCCCTGGCCCGCGCCAACCTCGACCGCGCCGGTCTGCGTCACTGCTCGGTCCGCCGGGCCGACATGTATCGCTTGCCGCTTCCCGATTCGAGCTTCGACGCGGTCGTGCTCCACCAGGTCCTCCACTTCGCCGACGATCCGCGGCGGGTTCTGACCGAGGCCCGTCGCGTGCTCGAGCCCGGTGGCCTTCTCGTCGTCGTCGACCTCGCCGCGCACCGGCGCGAGGACCTCCGGAGCGAGCGGCGCCACAGGAGGCTCGGCTTCACCGAAGAGGAGATCTCCGGCTGGTTCGCCGAGCTCCGCCTCCTCCCGCGGCCGCCGTTCCGCCTGCCCGGAGCCGAACTCACGAGCGTCGTCTGGTCGGCGCTCGCGCCCGGCCGGCGCCTCGAGCGCACACGGGCCGGTGCCCCGAGGGTGGCGGCATGAGCCCCGCACCCGGCCCGGCCGGTCGCCTGCGCGCGGCCGGCTGGCTCGACGAGCCGCTGCCGCGGGTGCAGCTGTCGATCGAGGTGTTCCCGCCGAAGACCCCCGAGGCGACCGAGCGGCTCTGGCAGAACCTCGAGCTCTTCGCCGCCGCTCGACCCCGCTTCCTCTCCGTCACCTGCGGCGCCGGCGGCAGCGGCGAGAGCGGGACCTTCCCGCTCGCGGTCGCCATCCAGGAGCGGATCGGCCTGCCGGTAGCGGCACATCTGACCTGCGCCTTCGCCGGCCGGGCGGAGATCGACGCCCTCTTGGAGCGCTACCGGGCGGCCGGAATCACCCGGATCGTGGCGCTGCGCGGCGATCCGCCCAAGGATGCCGGACGCTACCGGCCGCGCTCCGACGGCTACGCCTACGCCGTCGACCTCGTTCGCGCGATCGCCCGGCTGGGCGGGTTCGAGGTCAGTGTCGCTTTCTACCCCGAGGTTCATCCCGAGGCGCCCTCGGCCGCCTTCGATCTCGACAATCTGAAGCGCAAGATCGAGGCGGGCGCGGTGCGCGCCATCGGCCAGTATTGCTTCGACACGGATCGGATCCTCCGCTTCCGTGACGCAGCCGTTCGCGCCGGGATCGATTGCGAACTCGTGCCCGGCATCATGCCGATCCACAGTTTCGCCCAGATCCGCCGCTTCTCGGCCGCCTGTGGTGCCGGGATCCCGGCCTGGCTCGCCGACCTCTTCGACGGCGTGGCGGAGGGCTCGGCGCTGCACGGCATGATCGCCGCCACGGTGGTGAGCGAGCAGGTCCGCAGGCTCGCCGCCGCCGGCTTCGGGGCGATCCACGTCTACGCCCTCAATCGGGCCGAGCTGCCGCTCGTCATCGTCCAGATCCTCAAAGCCGCCCGGCAGGGGGCGGAGGGCTGAACGGAGCGGTCGATGGCCGATTTCCTCGACTACGCGCGCGAGCGGCTCGTCCTCTTCGACGGCGGCATGGGCACCCAGATCCAGGCGCGCGCGCTCTCGCTCGACGATTTCTGGGGTCAGGAGAACTGCTCGGAGGTGCTCAATCTCTCGCGCCCCGATCTCGTACGCGAGATCCACCGGGCCTATCTCGAGGCCGGAGCAGATGCTGTCGAGACCAACAGCTTCGGCGGCTCGCCCGTCACGCTCGGCGAGTTCGGGCTCGCCGACCGGGCCCTCGAGATCAACCGCCGCGCCGCCGAGCTCGCCTTCGAGGCGATCGCCGAGCTGCCGCCGGACGGGCGCGAGCGGTTCGTCGTGGGCGCGATCGGTCCAGGGACGCGGCTGCCTTCGCTCGGGCACATCGACTACCGGACGCTCGAGAGCGCCCTTGCCGTGCAGGCACGGGGCCTCCTCGAAGGCGGCGTGCACGCGCTCCTGATCGAGACCTGCCAGGATCCGCTCCAGATCAAGGCCGCGGTGAACGGCTGTCGGTCGGCGTTCGCCGAGCTCGGGCGCAGCGTTCCTCTGCTCGTCCAGGTCACGATCGAGACCACCGGCACGATGCTGGTCGGCACCGAGGTGGCCGCTGCGGCGGTGATCGTGGGCGCGCTCGACGTACCGGTCCTCGGCCTCAATTGCGCGACCGGCCCCAAGGAGATGGCCGAACACGTCCGCCAGCTGGCCCGGAGCTGGCCCGGTCCGATCTCGGTCCAACCCAATGCCGGTCTTCCCGAGCTGCGCGAGGGAAAGACCCACTACCCGCTCGGGCCCGAGGAGCTGGCACTCTGGCTCGAACGGTTCGTCGTCGAGGACGGCGTCGGGTTCGTGGGGGGCTGCTGCGGCACCAACGAGGCCCACATCCGCGCGCTCGACGCCATGCTCCGTCGTCTCGCACCGGACGGGTTCCGTCCCCGGCCGAAGGCGCGCAGCGTCCGACCGGTACCCTCGATCGCCTCGCTCTTCTCGGCCACCCCGCTGCGCCAGGAGAACGCCTACCTCGACATCGGCGAGCGCTGCAACGCCAACGGCTCCAAGCGGTTCCGCGAGCATCAGGCGGCCGGTGACTGGGACGCCTGCGTGGCGCTGGGCCGCGAGCAGGTGCGCGAGGGGGCGAACGCGCTCGACGTCTGCACCGCCTATGTCGGGCGCGACGAAATCGCCGACATGGTCGAGGTGGTGCGTCGAATGCGCGGTCAGGTCGACGCGCCGCTCGTGATCGATTCGACCGAGCTCGCCGTCCTCGAGGCCGCGCTCGAGCTCTACGGCGGCAAGGCCGTCCTCAACTCGATCAACTTCGAGGACGGCGAAGGTCCGGCGGAAGCCCGCCTGCGGCTCGCTCGCAAGTTCGGCGCGGCGGTGATCGCCTTGACCATCGACGAGCAGGGCATGGCCAAGACCGCGGACGACAAGATCCGCATCGCGCACCGGCTCGTCGATTTCGCCTGCGGCCGGTTCGGCCTGCCGCCTTCGGACCTCCTGATCGACCCCCTGACCTTCACGATCTGCACCGGCAACGAGGACGACCGCAAGCTCGGCCTGTGGACCCTCGAGGCGATCGAGCGGATCGCCCGCGAGCTTCCCGAGGTGCAGATCGTCCTCGGGCTCTCGAACATCAGCTTCGGTCTGGCCCCGGCGGCCCGCCACGTGCTCAACTCGGTGTTCCTCGACGAGGCGCGCCGGAGGGGCCTCACCGGTGCCATCGTCCATTCCTCGAAGATCGTGCCGTTGCACCGGATCCCGCCGGCCGAGGTCGAGGTCGCCCTCGACCTGATCTACGACCGGCGGCGGGAGGGGTACGATCCGTTGCAGGCGTTCATCGCGCTCTTCGCCGGCCGCAAGGTCCGGGAAGAGACGCGGACCCGGCCGGCGAGCGTCGAGGAGCGCCTCAAGCAGCGGATCGTCGACGGCGACTCCCAGGGGCTCGAGGCCGACCTCGAACTCGCGCTCGAGCGCCACGCGCCGCTCGCGATCATCAACGACATCCTGCTCGACGGCATGCGCACCGTGGGCGAGTTGTTCGGTGCCGGCAAGATGCAGCTGCCCTTCGTGCTGCAGTCGGCCGAGACGATGAAGCGGGCGGTCGCCTACCTCGAGCCGCGGATGGAGCGGGTCGAGGGCACGCAGAAGGGCACCATCGTGCTCGCCACGGTCAAGGGCGACGTCCACGACATCGGCAAGAACCTCGTCGACATCATCTTGACCAACAACGGCTACAAGGTCGTCAATCTCGGTATCAAGCAGCCGCTCTCCAACATCCTGGAGGCGGCCGAGGCGCACCGGGCCGATGCGATCGGGATGTCCGGACTTCTCGTCAAGTCGACCGTCATCATGAAGGAGAACCTCGAGGAAATGGCGCGCAGCCAGATCCGCATCCCGGTTCTCCTGGGTGGCGCGGCCTTGACGCGGGCCTTCGTCGAGGAGGACTGCTATCGGGCCTATGGCGAGCGGCCGGTCGCCTATGCGCGCGACGCCTTCGACGGGCTCGCGCTCATGGACAAGGTGATGTCGGGCGAGTTCGCGGCCTACTGCGCGCAGAGAGCCGTCAAGGCCGCGGCCCGTGGGCGCCCGGGCAAGAAGCCGCGGACGCTCGCGCACCTCGAAGGACCGCCGCGGCCGCAGCGGCCCGTCGACCACGAGGAGATCCGCCTGCGGCGCGAGGCCCTCACCCGGGACGTGCCGGTTCCGCGCCCCCCGTTCTGGGGTGCTCGGGTGATCGAGCGGGTGCCCGTCAAGGCGCTCCTGCCCTATCTCAACGAATCGATGCTCTACCAGTTCCATTGGGGTTACGAAAAGCAGGGACGCAGGCTCGAGGAGTTCCTCGCCTGGGCGCAGAAGGAGCTGCGTCCGATCCTCGCCGATCTCGTCGCCCGTGCCGAAGCCGAGCAGGTCTTCGCCCCGCAGGCTGCTTACGGTTACTTTCCGGCCGCGGGCGACGGGGACGATGTGATCCTCTTCGAGCCCGGCACCGATCGTGAGCTCGTCCGCTTCCGTCTCCCGCGTCAGGACAAGCCGGGCGGCCTGTGTATCGCCGACTTCCTGCGCGATCTGCGCGACCCGCAGCGCGACGTCCTCGCACTCCAGGTGGTGACCGTCGGCCAGCGCGCCTCGGAGGTAGCGCGGGAATGGTTCGGGCAGAACCGTTACCAGGACTATGTCCGCCTGCACGGGCTCGGGGTCGAGCTGGCCGAAGCGCTCGCCGAATACGTACACGCGCGAATACGGGCCGAACTCGGCTTCGGCCATCTGGACGCGCGCGACATGCGCGAGCTCCTCAAGCAGGGCTATCGCGGAAGCCGCTACAGCTTCGGCTATCCGGCCTGCCCGAACCTCGCCGACCAACGACCTCTGCTGGAGCTGCTGGGTGCGGAGCGGATCGGCGTGGAGCTCGGCGAAGGCGACCAGCTCTGGCCCGAGCAGAGTACCTCGGCGATCGTCGTGCATCACCCGCAGGCACGCTACTTCAACGTCTGAGCGGCATCTGCCGGGCACCGCGGTCGACCCTCAGGCGGCCACGGTACGCCGTTCGGCGGCGAGCAGCCGAGCGAACCGGTGGGGTGGCATCGCCTTGCCGAGCAGGTAGCCCTGGCCCTGCTCGCAGCCCGCCGCCTGTAGCATGCGGAGCTGCTCGACCGTCTCGATTCCCTCGGCGACCGCGACGAGCCCCAGATTGTGGGCCAGCTCGATCGCGGTGCGGGCCAGCACCGGTTGCCCGCCGCGCCCGGTGCCGACGACGAAGGACCGGTCGATCTTCAGCTCGTCGAACCGCAGCCGCTGGAGGAGTGCGAGCGAGGAATAGCCCGTGCCGAAATCGTCGATCGAGAGCCGGACGCCGAGCGCGCGCAGACGAGCGAGCACGCGCTCGACGAGCAGGCTGTCGGCGACCAGGCTGGTCTCGGTGAGCTCGAGCGTGAGCGCACCGGGGTCGAGACCGTTGCGGCGAAGCTCACGGGCGACCAGATCGGGCAGCCGCTCGTCGTGCAGGGCCCGGGCAGCGAGGTTGACCGCGACACCGATCGCCGTCCCCTCTGCCCGCCACCCGGCGAGATCGGCGAGTGCGGTTCGGATCGTCCACTGGGTCAACGGAACCACCGATCCCGTCTGCTCGGCGAGCGGGACGAACTCGGCCGGCGGAATCGGACCGTGTTCGGGATGGTCCCAGCGCAAGAGCGCCTCGGCACCGACGATGCGGCCGTTGGCGAGCGCGAACTTCGGCTGGTAGGCGAGCTTGAACTGCCCCTCCTGGAGGGCGCGGCGGATCGCCGTGGTGGCGACCAGCCGGCGCAGGCTGTACGGGTCTGCGCTCTGGTCGTACAGCTGAACGGGTCCCGTGCCCCGTTTGGCCGCGTACATCGCCACATCCGCGCAGCGCACGAGCTCCGCGACGTCCCGGGCGTGGCGCGGCGCCAGGGCCACCCCGACGCTGCCGTCCACCTCGACGGTGACGTCACCGTCGATACGGAAGGGTTGTTGGATCACCTCGACCAGGCGGTGGGCCAGCTCGACCGCCCGCTCGCGGCTCGTCCCCGCACGCTGGAGCACGGCGAACTCGTCGCCACCGAGCCGCGCCGCGACATCGGAGGGAGCGAGCTGCTCGCGCAGGCGCTGCGCCGCGGTCTGCAGCAGTCGGTCGCCGACGTCGTGCCCGAGCGTGTCGTTGACCTCCTTGAACCGATCGAGGTCGAGCAGCAGCAGCGCGATCTCGCCGCCACGGGCGTCCAGGGTGGCGAGGTCGTGCTCGAGCGTCTCGTAGAGGAAGGTGCGGTTGGCGAGCCCGGTGAGGGAGTCGTGGGTGGCCTGGTGGCGCAGGCGGGCTTCCTGACGTCGTCGGTCCGACACGTCGCGCAGGGTGAGGAGCAGCAGCTCCTCGGGCTCGGCCCGGATGAGCGAGAGCGACAGCTCGACCGGCACCCGGCTGCCGTCGCGGCGCCGGCCCTCGGTCTCGATACGGCTGCCGGCGGGCGACGACGTCGTCGGGTCGACCGGCAGTTCGGGCAGGAGGCAGAGGAGGTTCCGACCGATCAGCTCGCTCGCCGAGGCCCAACCGAACATCGCCACCGCCGCCCGGTTGACGAGGCGGATCTCCAGCCCTCGATCGGCCACCACGATCCCGTCGAAGGCCTGATCGACGATGGCCCGCAGCTGGGCGTCGAGCCCCGCCAGCGCGCGGGCGTGACGGACGGCCACCGAGGCGAGCCCCTGATCGTGCAGGCGGACGAGTTCGGCGCCGTAGCGAGCGAGGAGCGAGCGGCGGGCACAATTGCGCCCCGCGGTACCGGCGGAGAAGGAGGGTAGTTCCCGTCGCATGTCCAGAGCCTAGGCGGCTTTCGTCAACGAACGGTTAACGCGCTCCGTCGGCGAGCCGCGGGTGGACCGAGGGCCGGTCAACGGTTCGTTAACCGACGCGGCGTTAGAGGAGCCGGCGTCGGACGTCGGTTGGAGGTCGCGGTGCCGCACGGGCTCGTCATCGGCCGGGTCGTCGCCGTCTCGGGATCGCAGGTCGTGGCCACCCTCGATCCGGAGGCGGTGGCCGGCCGCCGAACGGCTCGGGTGGAGAAAGGCCACCTGGTCAAACTGCGGCTGCCGGGCAGCATCGCCTTCGGCATGGTCTCGGGGCTTTCGATCCCGCTGCCCGGAGCCGAGGGCGAAGTGCGCCTGGCGGAGCTCGTGCTGCTCGGCGAGTGTCCGCTCGAGGCCGGAGGCGTCCGTGGGCCGTTCCGCCGCGGGCTCAGCGCCTACCCCGCGCTGGGCGACGAGGTGATCGAGGCGGGCGCCGCCGACCTCCAGCGGCTCTATGGCGGGAACGGACGGGAAGGCCTGACGATCGGTACGTTACACGGGACCAGCAACCAGCCGGTGCAGGTCGATGCCGACAGGCTGTTGGGGCGCCACTTCGCGATCATCGGCTCGACCGGCTGTGGCAAATCCTGCGCACTCGCCACCATTCTGCACCGCCTGGTGGCCGTCCACCCCGAGGCGCACGTGTTGGTCCTCGATCCGCACGGAGAGTACGCCGCAGCGTTCAGCGAGGAGGCAGTGGCTCTGGGGCCCGACACGCTGCATCTGCCCTACTGGATGCTGACGGGCGAGGAGCTGGTCGAGGTGGTGTGCGGCGGCGGCCGTGAGGGACCCGCCCGGCAGGCCGCGGACCTGCTCGTCGAGTTCGTGCCCAAGGCGAAGCGCCTCTACAAGGAGTCGCGGTCCGAGGACCAGATGGCGACGGTCGATACTCCGGTGCCCTACCGGCTGAGCGATCTCGAGCGCCTGGTCGACGAGGCGATGGGCAGGCTCGACCGGCCGGAAGGGACCGCGCCGCACCGCTGGTTGCGCGTTCGGCTCGGGGCGCTCACCCGCGATCCGCGCTTCGCCTTCATGTTCGGCGGGATCGCCGTCCACGACACCATGGCGCGCACGCTGGGCACGCTGTTCCGCATTCCGGCGGAGGGCAGGCCGGTCACCATCCTCGATCTGTCCGGCATTCCGAGCGAGGTCCTGAGCGTCGTCGTCTCGGTCATGTTGCGCCTCGCCTTCGATCTCGCGCACTGGAGCGGCGGCCGACTCCCGCTGCTCGTCGTGTGCGAGGAGGCGCACCGCTACGCTCCGCGCGATTCCGGGGGCGCCTTCCTGCCGACCCGCCTCGCAATCGGCCGGATCGCCAAGGAAGGACGCAAATACGGTGTCTCGCTCGGCCTCGTCACGCAGCGCCCGAGCGAGATCGATCCTACCGTGCTGTCCCAGTGCGGCACGGTATTCGCATTCCGTATCACGAGCCCGGAGGACCAGGGACTCGTGCAGGGACTGCTCCGCGACGACGCCAACGGCCTGCTCGATTTCCTGCCGTCGCTCGGTGACGGCGAGGCGATCGCGCTCGGCCAAGCGATTCCGATCCCGCTCCGCGTGCGGTTCCCCTGGTTGGACGATCGCCACCGGCCGCGCAGTTCCACCCCGTCCTTCAGTGCGGCTTGGCAGGAGCGGGGCGACCCGCAGGCCACACTCGAGGCCATCGTTCGGGCTTGGCGCAGGCGTTGAGCCCTTGCCCTTTCTCGGGGCGCCCGGTCGTCGCCCGTCTCGCCACGAGGTGAGGCGACGCAGAGACTTTCGCCGGGCACCGGGAGGCGGGGACGACACACGAAGGGAGGCGCGAAGGGCCCGTTCCGCTCCTCGACAGCGAGGTTCGGGGCGAAGCGCACCGCGCCCGGAGCGGATGGGCGGTGGTGTACGACCAGGTCGTCCTTGCCGCAGCCCGGCTCGGGAGGAACGACGAGTCCGAGACGACCGTCCCGGCGCGGCGCGAGGCACGGACGTTGCCGCCTGCCGCGCCGGACGATTCGGTGCGCCGAACGTTCCTCGCCGACCCCCTCCTCGAGCCGGAAGGTGGGGGCTCGATGCGCGGTGGCTGGCCGGGCGGGTCCGCGAGGAAGCCGCTTCCCGGCGACGGCCGCCCCTTCCGGGTCGCGGACCTCTCGACCATCGGCTGTCCGTTGCCGGGCCTCGCGCGTCGCGCGATGCACGACCGGCTGCCTCGCCGGTTCGCGCCTCGAACCGATCGCGCGCGGCTGCGGAAACGGCTCGGTGGGGATCGGTGTCCGCCGGGCGCCGCGCCCGACGGGGGGCTCTGCCTCGGGGACGCGGGATCGACTGCCCGGATCACCCGGTCGGCGAGCGGCTCGGCCCCTCGGGTGGCCGAACCCTGCCGGCATCCCGCCCGCCGGCATCGGCCGCGGAGGGCCGCGGTTCCGCAGCCGGCCCTCGACGAACCGCTGGAGCCGGCTCGTCACCTCCACCTATCGCCTTCGAGCGCGCAGCGTTCGAGCGGTGCCGCGAGGCGCAGTCCGAAGCGACGGTCGTGCTCGTCGACGAGCTCGCGGAACGGGGTGACGTCGCGGAGTTCGCGGCCGGGGCGCGACGGCAGTTGGAACGGGACCGAGTTGCGGGCGTCGATCCACATCGGCACGATCGGCGCCCCGAACCGGCGGGCGAGCCCGATCGCGGCGCCCCGCCGGGGTCGCTCGACGAGCCCGTGCCGGCGGAGGTGGCTCAACCGGCCGGCAGGGAGGATCACGAGCACCCGGCCCTCGCCCGGACTTTTGCCGAAGGTGAGCAGGACTGCCCGCGACCCGGCGCGGTCGCGCTCGGCCTGCGCCCATTCGACCGGCAGGAGGAGCGCCGCGGGACCCGCTGCCACGCGGAGCGCGTCGGCGTTGGCGAGGAACCGGAGATCGGTGCGGTGCGACGGCGGTGCCGTGGGCGAGTCCGGTCGGACGGTCGGCCACTAGGAAGACCGGGCCGCGGGCCGGCAGGTGCTCGAGCCCGCGCACGTCGAGCCCCGGCTGCAGCGGCGCGGCGAGCAGCCGGAGGATCGCCCTGCCGGGCAGCGGTCGGACGAGCTCGGCGAGAGCCACCGCCTCCTCGCAGCGGAGCAGCGGGCCAGGCACTTCGCGCGGGAGCCAGCGGCCGCCGGGCGTCGAGAGCAGGTGCGGCGCCCGCTCGGCGATCGGCTGGTCGACGACCGCTCTGGCCGACCCGGGCGGCGCGTTCTCGAGCGAGGGCGGGGGGCGGCCCCAGCGAGCATACTGGGCCCCCGTCCGGTGGGCGGGCGGACATCCCCGCCCGCGGTCCGCCTTTCGACGGTCGCTCGATGCGCCGGCGGCGACGGCCGCCCGCGCCGTCGACGTCTTTACACGCCCGCCTCGAGCGCTCGAAAATCCGACCACGACCGCACCGCGAAGGGCCCCGGATGTCCGAACCTCGATCCTTCCTTCCGGTCTCGGGCATGGAGCTGCCGCGCTTCGCCGGGATCCCCACCTTCGCTCGGCTACCCTGGATCCCCGTCGAGCGTGCCGAGACGGTGCAGATCGGCATCGTCGGGATCCCCTTCGATTCGGGTACGACCAACCGCCCGGGAGCCCGGCACGGGCCGCGCCAGTTGCGCGATGCCTCGACCCAGATCCGGCTGATCAACCAGGCGACCGGTGTGCGGCCGTTCCACCTCGCCCGCTGTGCGGATCTCGGCGACAGCCCGGTCAATCCGGCCGACGTCCACGACAGTCTCGAGCGTATCGAGGGTTTCCTGCGCGCTGTCGTGCAGCGCGGGATCGTGCCCATGAGCCTCGGCGGCGATCATCTGGTCTCGCTGCCGATCCTGAGGGCCCTCGCGCGCGAGCGGCCGGTCGGCATGATCCATTTCGATGCCCACACCGACTTCTACGACAGCTATTTCGGCGGCTACCGCTATACCCACGGCACGCCGTTCCGCCGGGCGGCCGAAGAAGGCCTGCTCGACACCCGCCGCGTCGTCCAGATCGGCATCCGCGGCTCGGCCTACGACGGGGAGGACGTCGAATGGGCCCGATCGCACGGTGTGCGGATCGTGATGATCGAAGAGCTCGTCGATCGTGGCGTCGAGGCGGTGATGGCCGAGGCGCGCTCGATCGTCGCCGACGGCCCGGTCTATGTGAGCTTCGACATCGACGGGCTCGACCCCGCCTTCGCGCCGGGCACGGGTACGCCCGAAATCGGCGGCCTCACGACGCACCAGGCCCAGCGAATGATCCGGTCGCTCGACGGGCTCGATCTCGTGGGCGCCGATCTGGTCGAAGTTTCGCCGCCGTTCGACCCGAGCGGCCTGACCGCCTGGACCGGCGTCAACCTGATCTTCGAGCTCCTCTGCGTCCTCGCCCGCGCGGTCGCGCGCCGGGCGGGTTGAGCCCTGCTCAGTCCCGGCCGAGCCACTCCTCCTCGATCGCGTGCCAAGTGGCCAAGGCCAGGGCCACGAGGACGATGACGAGCAGCGGCACGCTCAGGATCTTGAGCGCGATCAGGAGCGTGTAGCCGGCGAGCAGGGCGAGCCCGAGTACGGCACCGATCTTCTCGACCATCCCTCCTCCTCTCCCGATCCCTCAGCGCTCGCCCTCGGCGAGTGCCGCTCGCAGCCAACCGGCCACCCGAAAGAGCCGCTCGTCGTCGCCCCGATCGGCCACGAGCTGGAGGCCCATGGGCAGCCCCGCCGGACCCGCGAGCACGGGCAGGGTCAAGGCGGGCGTGCCGCACAGCGTCCAGAGCGTACAGAAGGCCGGATCGCCGGTCGTACCGAGCCCCTCCGGGGCCTCGCCCGGGGCGGCCGGGGTCAAGAACGCGTCGATCTCGTGGAAGAGCGCCGAGAGCTCGCGCGCGAGGAGCTCGCGGCGTGCGAGGGCCCTCTGGTAGGCGACCGCATCGACCCGCTCGCCCTCGTGGACCAGCTCGGCGAATCGCGCGCTCACGAGCTCCCCCCGCTCGGCGACGAGCCGTCGGAAGCGGAAGGCGAGCTCGGCCGTCCAGATCGTCCGGTGCACTTCGAGGGCGTCGGCGAAGGCGGTCGGCAGGGCGAGCTCGACGACCGTATCGCCGAGGCTCGCCCGGACCTCCTCCAAGGCCGTCCGCATCGCGGGCTCGGCTCGCTCGCCTGCCGGGCCCCAGACCAGGGCGAGCCGGGGCCGTGCCGGCATGCCCTCCTCGACGGCACGGCGCAGCCGCGGGGGCGCCTGCGGGCGGGTCGCCGGATCGTCCTCGTCGAAGCCCACGAGGGCCTCGGCCAACAGTGCCGCACCCTCGAGATCGCGGGCGAAGACGCCGACATGGTCGAGGGTCGGCGATTGTTCGAGCATACCGGTGCGCGGGATCAACCCGTGGGTCGGCTTGTAACCGATCACCCCGCAGAAGGCGGCCGGGCGGATCACCGAGCCGTTGGTCTGCGAACCGATCGCGAGCGGCACCATGCCGGCCGCCACCGCGGCGGCGGAGCCCGAGGAGGAGCCGCCCGGCGTGCGGCTCGGATCGTGCGGGTTGCGGGTCGGCCCGGGGGTGAAGGCGGCGAATTCGGTCGTCACCGTCTTGCCCAGGATCACGGCCCCGGCCGCCTTGAGGCGGGCGACGAGCCAGGCGTCGCGGGCCGGGCGGCGCCCGACGAACACGGGCGAGCCGTGCTCGGTCGGCAGATCGGCGGTGTCGACGATGTCTTTGACGCCGACCGGCAGTCCGAACAGGGGTCCGCGCGGGCGGCCGGCGCGGCGCGCCGCGTCCAACGCATCGGCCTGGGCGAGCGCGTAGTCCGGGTCGAGGTGCGCCCAGGCGCGGATCCGCGGCTCGTCGGCTGCGATCCGCGCGAGGCAGGTCTCGACCAGCTCGCGCACCGTGATGCGCCCCTCTTCGAGAGCGGCCCGCAGGTCGGTCGCCCCGGGTTCCCGGCTCGTCGGTTCGGCGCTCATTGGTTGTAGAGCAGGTCGGGCAGCCAGAGGGCGAGACCCGGAAAGAGGTAGAGCAACACCATCGCGATCACGACCATGGTCATGAACGGCATGCAGCCGTTGAAGATCTGCGCAAGAGTGACGTGTGGCGGCGACACACCCTTCAGATAGAAGGCCGACATCGCCATGGGCGGCGAGAGGAAGGCGGTCTGGAGGTTGAGCGCTACCAGTACCCCGAAGAAGATCGGGTCGATGTTGAAGTTATCGAGAAGAGGTAGGAAGATAGGCACGAAGATGATGATGATCTCTGTCCACTCGAGCGGCCAGCCCAGGAGGAAGATGACCACCTGCGTGAGCAGTAGGAAAGTTAGGGGAGAGAGATCGAGCCCGAGCATGAACTCCTCGACGAGCTTCTGGCCGCCGAGGAAGGAGTAGACCGAGGCGAAGTTGGTCGAGCCCACGAACAGGAAGCAGACCATGGCGGAGGTGCGCGCCGTCAGCACCACCGATTCCTTGAATCCGTTCCAGGTGAGCGAGCGGTAGGCGGCGGCGAGCAGGAGGGCGCCCAGGGCACCGACCGCGGCTGCCTCGGTCGGCGTGGCGAGGCCGAAGAAGATCGCCCCGAGAACGGCCAGGATCAGCGCCGAGAGCGGCAGGAACGAGGTCAGGAGGTCGCGGGCCACCGCGGCGTTCGACAGCGCGGCCTCGCTCGCCGGCAGGCGCGGCGCCAGCGACGGGTCGAGCACCGCGCGTCCCATCACGTAGAGCATGTAGAGCCCGGCGAGCAGGAACCCGGGCAGAAGGGCTGCGGCATAGAGCTTGACGACCGAGACACCGGCCGCCGCGCCGTAGACGATCAGCATGATCGAGGGTGGGATGAGGATGCCGAGCGTGCCGCCGGCACAGATCACGCCTGCAGCGATACGTACGTCGTAGCCGGCCTTGAGCATCGCCGGGAAGGCCAGGAGACCCATGAGGGTGACGACCGCGCCGACGATCCCCGTGGCGGTGGCGAACAGCGCGCAGGTGGCGAGCGCCGCCACCGCGAGCGAGGCCGGCACCGCGCGCGCCGCGACCTGAATGCTGCGGAACAGCCGGTCGAGGATGTTGGACCGCTCGACGAGATAACCCATGAAGAGGAAGAGTGGGATCGCGACGAGCACGTCGTTGCCCATCACGTCGGAGGTGTTGGTCGCGAAGAGGCTGATGATCCGCGGCCCCATCGCGTACCAGCCGAAAATGAATCCCAGGGCGAGAAGCGTGAAAGCGATCGGGAATCCGAGAAAGATCGTCGTGATGAATAGAACGAGCATGACGATGGCGACCTGAGCGTCGGTCATCGGCCGGTCTCCGACTCGGGATGCTCGTGGTGGTACTTCTCGATGAGTTGCTGCTCGAGCTCCTCGACGTCATGGAGGCGCGGTGGCCAGCGACCGTCCCTGAGGCAGATGAGGCAGCGACAGACCTCGGCCACACCCTGCACGGCGAGCAGGGCTGCGCCGATCGGGAGGAGCGTGCGCAACGGATAGACCGGGAAGCCCGCCGGGCTGTAGACGGAGACCTCGCGGAACCGCCAGGACTGCTCGGCCTGGCCGATCCCTGCCCAGATCAGCGCGAGGATGCCGGGGAAGAAGAAGACCAGGTAGAGGAAGAGATCGAGGCGGGCCTGGGTCCGGGGCGACCAGGTGCGGTACAGGATGTCGCCCCGCACGTGGTTACCGCGCGAGAGCGTATACGCACCGGCCATGAAGAAGAGCGCGCCGTACATGGCGGTGCCGAGGTCGAAGGCCCAGGCGGTCGGCGAGCGGATGGCGTATCGCACGAAGACCTCGTAGCACATGCCGCCTGTCAGGATTACCACGCACCAGGCGAAGGCGTGACCGACCCCGCGGCTGATCTTGTCGACGGTCGTCACGAACCGTTCCACGCTCTGCCTCCGTCACCTCATCCGTTCACCCGCCCCGCGAAAAAAGCGGGGCGGCCTCGGCCACCCCGCCTGCCCTCGGGCGCGGTCCGGCCGGGGCCGGACCGCGGCCGCGCTCACAGCGCGAGCTTCCCGAAATGATGCTCGTAGGCCAGCCGCTGGTCGGCGGCGTTGAACAGCTCGTAGGCCACCACCCGCTTCACCCACGCTTTCTGGCTGTCGATGACCTTCTTGAAGAACGGGTCCTTGAGGAGGTCGGCGAGCACCTCGTCCCACGCCTTCATCTGGGCGTCGAGGATATCCTGGGCGGTCCGCCAGACCTTGACCTTGTGCTTCTCCTGCAGCTCGAAGAAGTCTTTCGAATACTGGTCGAGCGCAGTCGCCAGGTTGGACGTGCTCGCGGCCTCGGCGGCATATTCGAGGATCGCCCGGTGCTCGGCCGGCAAGCTGTCGAATTTCGTCTTGTTGAAGACGATCTCGAAATACTCGGTGGCCTGGTGGTAGCTACCCATCATGTAGTTCTTGGCCACGTCGTGCGCACCGAACCGCATGTCCGAGGTCGGATTGTTGAACTCGAACGCGTCGATCACGCCGCGCTCCATCGCCGGCAGGATCTCGCCACCGGGCAGCTGAGCGACCGACATCCCCATCTTCTGGAACAGATCGGCGGCGAGGCCGACCGTGCGGTATTTGAGCCCCTTGAGATCGTTCACGCTCTCCGGCTTCTTCTTGAACCAGCCGAGCGGCTGGGTGGGCATCGGCGTGCTGAAGAAGCCCACGACGTTCAGCTTAAGGACGTCGTGAACGAGCTCGTTGTAGAGTTCCTTGCCGCCACCCTTGTGGATCCAGGCGAGGCCCTGGGTGGCGTTCCAGCCCAGATAGGGACCCGTGCCGAACAGCGAGGCCGCCTTGTGCTTGCCGTACCAGTAGACCGTCACGTGATGGCCACCGTCGAGAACACCGTCGTGCACGGCGTCCATGATCGAGAACGGCTTCACCACCGCGCCGGCGATCAGGTATTCGATCTTCAGTCGATTGCCGGACATCTTGTTGACACGGTCGACGTACTCCATCGCCATGTCGTTGAAGATGTCCTTGGCACCCCAGGCGCCCTGCATCTTGAGGACCGCGGTCTGCGCCCGGCTAACGTTCGGCATCGCGATCGTCGCCGCGGCACCCGCCGCGATCGCCGTCGTGCCCTTGAGGAACCGGCGCCGCGTCTTCGCCTGGTCGGCATCGCGCTCCTGTACGACGACCCGGGTCTCGCTCATCACCCACCTCCCCGTGTGGCGTTGGCGTTGACGCGGAGCTTGGTGGAGCCTACGCGAAAAGTCCACAGGTCCACGATGCGCCGGACGCGGCGCACGGGTTTGCGGAGCGCGGGTTCGACGTGCAGTTGACCGGCAGAACGGCGATCGTGACCGGCGCGGGTGCCGGGGTCGGGCGCGGCATCGCCAGGGCGCTCGTCGAGGCGGGAGCGGCCGTGCTCGTCACCGACATCGACCTCGAGGCGGCCGAGCGCGTGGCGGGCGAGCTCCGGGCGGCCGGTGGCCGGGCGCTGCCCTTCCGCCTCGACGTACGCGACCCGGCGGAGGCCGCTTCCGCCTGCGACGCCGCGGTCGATCGGCTGGGCGGGCTCGACATCCTGGTCAACAATGCCGGCTCGACCGCCCGCATGCCGTTCCTCGACATGCCGAAGTCGTTCTTCGAAGACCTCCTCGAGCTCAACCTCGTGGGTACGTTCGTCTGCGCCCAAGCCGCCGCGCGGGTCATGGTGGCGCGCGGCAAGGGCGGCCGGATCGTCAACATCAGTTCCAATTCCGGCCGTTTCGGTGGCCGCGGACGGGCGGCCTACAGCGCCTCGAAGGCGGGGATCATCGCGCTCACCCAGACCCTCGCGATCGAGCTCGCCGAGCACGGGATCCTCGTCAACTGCGTCGCCCCGGGGCCGATCCGTACCGAGCGGACCACGACCGAGCGGCCGAGCGAGGCCTTCACGTGCCGGATGGCGTTGCCGCGTTTCGGCGAGCCGATCGAGGTCGGTCGCGCCGTGGTCTGGCTCGCTTCGGATGCCTGCAGCTTCACCACCGGCCACACGATCGGGGTCGACGGCGGCCTCACCGCGACCGGCATCATGGAGGGTTGAGGCCGGTGGCCGAGCCGGCCCGCTTCGAGCATTTCCCGCACGGTGCCGATATCGGCGTGCGCGGGCTCGGCCCCACGCTCGAGGAGGCCTTCGCGCAGGCGGCCCGGGCGCTGACCGCGGTCATGGTCGACCCCGACGCGGTCCGACCCGTCGAGCCGGTGGCGATCGCTTGTGCCGCTCCCGATCGCGAGACCCTGCTGGTCGACTGGCTCAACGCCCTTCTCTTCGAGACCGCGACCCGCCACATGCTGTTCGGCCGTTTCGAGGTCCGCCTCGGTGACGGCCGGCTCGAGGCGACCGCCTGGGGCGAGCCGATCGATCCGGCCCGCCACCGGCCGGCGGTCGAGGTCAAGGGCGCCACCATGACCGCCCTCGAGGTCGCTCCGACCGCGGCGGGCGGCTGGCTGGCGCAATGCGTGGTCGACGTCTGAGCCCGCGTGGCGGGCCCCGACCGGGGGCATCGGCCGGCGCGGGGACGGGGAGCGAACGTGGACACCAGCCGACTCGTCCGGGTCGACGAGGCCACCTGGCGGCTCGAGCCCGAGGGCGCGATGCGGGTGCCGGCGATCCTCTACGGCAGCGAGGAGCTGGTCCGCGCGATGGACGAGAAGGTGCTCGAGCAGACCCGCAACGTCGCCTGTCTGCCCGGCATCGTGAAGGCGGCCTATGCCTTGCCCGACGCCCATTGGGGCTACGGCTTCCCGATCGGTGGGGTGGCGGCCTTCGACCCCGACGCCGGTGGCGTGGTCTCCGCCGGCGGCGTCGGTTTCGACATTTCCTGCGGGGTACGCACGATCACGACCGGGCTCGACCGCAGCGAGGTCGCGCCTCTGGCCGAGAAGCTCGCCGACGCGCTCTACGCAGCCGTGCCGGTGGGCCTCGGCCGCACCGGCCAGATCAAGCTCTCGGACAGCGAGCTCGACGCCATGCTCGAAGGCGGGGCGCGCTGGGCCGTCTCGATGGGCTTCGGCGATGCGGCCGATCTCGAGCGGATCGAGGAGAAAGGCCGGATGGAGGGCGCCGACCCGGCCGCCGTCTCGCGCAAGGCCAAGGAGCGGCAGCGGGCCGAGATGGGCACGCTCGGCTCCGGCAACCACTATCTCGAGATCCAGGAGGTGGCCGAGGTGCTCGACCCCGAAGCGGCCCGCACCTACGGCCTCGTGCGCGGTCAGGTCGTGATCACGATCCACTGCGGCTCGCGCGGCCTGGGCCACCAGATCGGCACCGAGTTCCTGCGCGAGATGGCGCTCGCCGCACCGGCACACGGCATCGAGCTGCCGGACCGCGAGCTCGCCTGCGCGCCGCTGCGCTCGGCGCTCGGCCAGCGCTATCTGGGCGCGATGCGGGCTGCGATCAATTGCGCGCTCGCCAACCGCGAGATCATCGATCATCTGGCGCGCGGCGTGCTCCGACGGATGTTCCCTCAGGCCAGGATGGCGCTCCTGTTCGACGTTTCGCACAACACCTGCAAGCTCGAGCGGCACCGGATCGACGGCGAGGAGAAGGCCGTCTTCGTCCACCGCAAGGGCGCCACCCGCGCCTTCGGCCCCGGCCACCCGGACCTGCCCGAGCCGCTCCGCGCGGTCGGCCAGCCGGTGCTGATCGGCGGCAGCATGGGCACCGGCTCCTGGGTCCTCGCGGGAGCCGCGACCAGCGAGGCGAAGAGCTTCGCCTCGGCGGTCCACGGCGCCGGCCGGGCGATGAGCCGGCACGAGGCGACCCGCCAGTATCGCGGCGACCAGATCGTGGCCGAGCTCCGGCGCCGCGGCGTCATCGTGCGCGCCCCCTCGATGCGCGGGGTCGCCGAGGAGGCGCCGGCCGCCTACAAGGACGTCGATGCCGTGGTCGTGGCCGCCGAGCGGGCCGGACTGGCGCGCCGGGTTGCGCATCTCGTCCCGATCGTGTGCATCAAGGGTTGACGATCGCCCACCCCGATCACCTTCACCCAGGTTTCAAGGGCCGGACATGCAGCAGGATCCCGAGATCACTTTCAAGGACGTCCCGCACTCGGACGCGGTCGAGGCGCGGGTGCGCGAGCTGATCGACGAGCTCGAGCGCTTCCACGACCGCATCACCGCCTGCCGCGTGGTGCTCGCCAAGACCACCCAGGGTCAGCACAAGGGCAACCTCTATCAATGCCGCATCGTGATCCTGGTCCCCGGCGGCGAAATCGCGGTCAACCGCGCCAACCCCAACAGCCACGCCCACGAGGACATCTACGTCGCCATCCGCGACGCCTTCGAGGCCGCGCGGCGCAAGTTGCAGGACCACGTCCGCAAGCAGCGCGGGGACGTCAAGGTCCACGAGCCGCCGCCGTTCGGCCGGGTCAAGAGCCTGTTCCCCGACCACGGCTTCGTCGTCATGCCCGACGGTCAGGAGATCTATTTCCACCGCAACGCGGTCGTGAACGGCGGCTTCGACCGGCTCGAGATCGGCGACGAGGTGCGCGTCGTGGTCGCCGAGGGCGAGAGCGCCGCGGGTCCCCAGGCGACCACGGTGACGCCGGTCGGCAAGCACCATCCGGTGGGGTGAACCCGCCGTCGGGTCGGCTGTCTAGCGCCGACGGGAGCTCTCGGCCGCCGGCCCGGGGCTCGTCGCGCTCGGCTGCACGAACGCCACCGAGCCGTCCGAGGTGCAGTCCCGGCCCGCCCGTCGCGGGCCGGAGGGGTTCCGCGACCCGCCGGGCAACCCGGAGCGCGGTGGCTCCTTCCCGGACCGGGCCGACTTCTTCCGGTGGCGGCTCGGCCGGCGCGATCCGCCGCCGGGCCCGCCGGCCGGCCGTGTCCGGCCGAAGCGCGGGGTGCTGGCGGCTCTTGCCGGGACCCAGGGGGCGAACGGGCTCGCCCGGCTCGGTCACGCGAGCTTCCCGATCCGTCTCGCCGGGCGGACGGTGCTCGTGGACCCGTTCCTCGCCGAGCACGCCTCGCCCATGTCGCCCTCGGGGCCGCGGCGCTTCGCGTCGGCCGCGTTGTCGCCCTCGCGCCTGCCGACGGTGGATCTCGTCCTCCTCACCCACAACCACCACGACCATCTCGACCGGCCGACCCTCGAACCCGTCGCCGCGCGCCATCGGCCGCTGCTCGTCACCACGCTCGGCGTCTCCGCCTACCTCGCCGATCTGCCGTTCCGCGCCGTGCACGAGCTCGACTGGTACGATCGGATCGAGCTCCCGGGCCTCGGGGTCGCGGCCGTCCCGGCGATCCGTTTCTCCGAGCGCACGCTCCTCGATCGCAACCGCTCGCTCGGTCGCGGCTTCCGGATCACCGACGGGCGGTGTGTGCTGCGGACGCTCGGCGACACCGCCTCCGGGCCGGTCTTCGCGGAGCTCGCCCGCCGCTGGGCCCCGCCCGACCGGCTGCTCCTGGCGATCGGCGCCGACGAGCCCCGCGAGCTCACGAAGGCCGCCCATTGCACGCCCGAGGAGGCGGTGGCGATCGACCGGACCCTCGGCGCCCGCCGGCTCGTGGCGGTGCACCGGGGGACCATCGCCCTCGCCGACGGGCCGCCCCTCGAGCCACCGCTCCGGTTCCGCGAGGCTGCCGCCGAGGCCGGCTGCGCTCCCGACCGCGACGCCCTCGTGCCGGCGATCGGCGAGACCCTCCCGCTCGCCTGAGGCGCCGGTGTCGCCGATCGGGGCCGGGCCCCGGCACGCGGGGCGAGAGGGCGATACCGGGACTGGCGAAGTCGCGTCCTACCCGGCAGCATCGCAGACGCGAAACGACGCCCGAGCCGGACGGTGACCCGACAGCTTCTCCTCTTCCTGATCCTCGCCGCGGCCCTCGGGCTCTTCGTGTGGGGTCGCTGGCGGCACGACGTGGTGGCGCTCGCCGTTCTGCTCGCGGCCGTCCTGTCGGGCCTCGTGCCCGCCGGCGAGGCGTTCTCGGGCTTCGCCGATCCGGCGGTGATCACGGTCGCGGCCGTGCTCGTGCTCTCCCGGGCGATCCGCGATTCGGGCCTGCTCGACCGGCTGCTGGCACCCCTCGGCGGCCGGCTCGCCACCACCTCCCGGCAGGTCCTGGCCCTGGGCGGGCTGACCGGCTTCCTGTCCATGTTCATGAACAACGTGGGCGCGCTCGCCCTCGTCATGCCGGCGGCGATCCGGCTCGCCCGGCGGACCGGCACGTCGCCGGCGCAACTCTTGATGCCGCTCGCGGCCATGTCGCTCCTGGGCGGCCTGGTCACCCTGATCGGGACCCCGCCGAACCTCCTGATCTCCGCACTTCGGCGTCAGGAGGTGGGCGCCGACTACGCGATGTTCGACTTCGCGCCGCTCGGCCTGCCCCTGACGCTCGCCGGCCTCGCCTACCTCGTCCTCGCCTGGCGTCTCCTGCCCCGCCGGCGTGCCGCCGCGGACGAGGAGGAGCCACCCTTTCGAATCGAGGACTACATCGTCGAGGTCGTGGTCGACGAAGGTTCGCCCTTCCGCGGGCGCTCGATCGAGGAGCTCGAGGCCGCCCTCGAAGGACGGCTGCGCGTCCTGGCCCTGTTGCGCCAGGACCGGCCGCGCAACATCGCCTCTCGCTTCCGCCGCCTCTTCCCGGGCGACGTGTTGCAGGTCGAGGCCGAACCTGCGGGGCTTCGCGAGCTCTTGGCCAAGGCCGGGCTCGAGCTGGCCGGCCGGGCCGGCGGCGAGAGCGTCAAGGGCCTGGCCGTGGTCGAGGCGGTCGTCACCACGGGCTCGCCGCTGGTCGGGCGGACCGCCGCCGAGCTCGCGCTGCGGGAGCGCTACGCCTTGAACCTGCTCGCGATCCGCCGGGGCGGCGACCCGCCGCAGGCGCGCCTCGCGCTCGTCCCGATCCAGGCCGGCGACACCCTCATGCTCGAGGGGCCGCCCGAGCTCGCGGTCGAGGAGCTGGTCGAGCTCGGCTGCCTGCCGATCGTCGACCGCGGCGTCCGGCTCGAACGACCGGAGATCGCCTGGCGGCCGGCGCTCCTCATGCTCGCTGCCGTGGCACTCGTCGGGTTCGGGCTCCTGCCCGCGGCCATCGCCTTCACCCTCGCCGTGCTCGCCCTGCTCCTGTTCCGCGTGATGGAGCCGGATGCCGTCTATCGTGCCATCGACTGGTCGGTGATCGCGCTGTTGGGCGCCTTCATCCCGGTCGCCCACGCACTCGAGACCACCGGTGCCGCCGATCTCTTGGCCGGTCTGCTCGCGCGCGCCACCGCCGGGGCGGATCCCATCTGGGCGCTCGCCCTCGTGCTGTTCGCGACCATGGCGGTGACCCCGATCCTCAACAACGCCGCCACGGTCCTGCTCGTGGGGCCGATCGCGGTGGCCTATGCGAAGGGAGCGGGGCTCTCGGTCGACCCGTTCCTCATGGCGGTGGCGATCGGCGCGTCCTGCGACTTCCTCACGCCCATGGGCCACCAGTCGAACACACTGGTGCTCGGTCCCGGCGGCTACCGCTTCACCGATTACGCCCGGCTCGGCCTGCCGCTCTCGATCTTGACCTTCCTCCTGGCGCTCTGGCTGTTGCCGCTCGTCTGGCCCTTCGTGCCGGCCTGACACCGCCTCCGCACGGTTCCCGGCGCCGCCCGCGCGGCCTATATCCGAGCGGCACGGCGGGAGAGGAGCGAATGCGCTTCGGGTCGACGGGGTTGGAGCTGGCCGAGGGCGGCATCCTCGCCCATCGCCTCGTGGCCGGGGACCTCGTCCTCGCCAAGGGCGAGCGGCTCGACCGGTCGCGTATCGAGCAGCTGCGCGCGCGCGGCATCCATCGGGTGGTGGTGGCGATCCCCGAATCCGGCGACGTCGAAGAGAACGAGGCCGCGGCGCGCCTCGCGGCCTCCCTGATCGGGCCGGGGATCCGTGCCGAGCCGCCCTTCACGGGCCGCGTCAATCTGTTCGCGACCGAAGCCGGCGTGCTCGAGGTGGACGCACCCCGGGTCGACCGCCTGAACGCGATCGACGAGCGGATCACGCTCGCCACATTGCCCCGCTTCGCCGCGGTCCGGGCCGAGGAGATGGTGGCCACGGCCAAGATCATCCCCTTCGCCGTTCCGGAGGACGTGCTCGCGGCCGCGCTCGCGGTCGCCGCCGAGGCGCCTCTCCTCCGCCTCCGTCCCTACCGCGCCAAGGGGGTCCGGCTCGTCCAGACCACCCTTCCGGGCCTCGCAACCAAGGTCCTCGACAAGACGGTGCGGGTGACCGAGGCGCGGGTCCGGGCAGTGGGCGGCACACTCCTTTCCGAGAGCCGCTGTCCGCACGCGACCGAGGCGCTGGCGGCCGAGATCCGCCGCCTGGAGCGCGCCGGCTTCGACATTCTGCTGATCGCCGGGGCCTCGGCGATCACCGACCGGCGCGACGTCCTGCCGGCCGCGATCGAGGTCGCGGGAGGGCGGATCGAGCAGTTCGGGATGCCGGTCGATCCCGGCAATCTCCTTCTCCTGGCCGAGCTCGAGGGACGACCGGTCCTCGGCCTGCCGGGCTGTGCGCGCTCGCCCAAGCTCAACGGCTTCGACTGGGTCCTCGAGCGGCTCGCGGCCGATCTGCCGGTCCGCGCCGCCGACATCCGGGCCATGGGGGTGGGAGGGCTCTTGATGGAGATCCCGAGCCGGCCGCAGCCGCGGCTCGAACCGCCGCGCGCTTCCGGCCCACGGCATCTCGCCGCGATCGTGCTCGCGGCCGGCCGCTCGACCCGGATGGGCGGGCCCAACAAGCTGCTCGTCCCGATCGACGGCAGACCCATGGTCCGCCACGCGGTCGAGGCGGCGCTCGCCGCCGGGATCGGCGAGATCGTCGTCGTGACCGGCCACATGCGCGAGGAAGTCGAAGCCGCGCTCTCCGGTCTGCCGGTCCGCTTCGTCCACAATCCGCGCTTCGCCGAGGGGCTCTCGACCTCTCTCAAGGCCGGTGTGAAGGCGCTGTCCCGGGAAGTCGACGGCGCCTTCGTGCTGCTCGGCGACATGCCGCGGATCCGGCCCGAGCATCTGCGTGCGCTGGCTGCGGCCTTCGAGCCCGCGGCGGGGCGCGGCATCGTGGTGCCGGTCCGCGACGGGCAGCGCGGCAATCCGGTCCTCTGGGGGCGCGCCTTCTTCGCGACCTTCGAGGGTCTCGCGGGCGACACGGGGGCCCGCGGGCTGATCGACGGGTTTCCCGAAGCCGTCGCCGAGGTGCCGATGCCGGACGCCGCGAGCCTCGTCGACGTCGACACCCCCGAAGCGCTCGCCACGCTCGTGGGAGGACAGGGGTGAGCCCGACCGAGCTGCGCGCCGAATTCCCGATCTTCGCCGCCCGACCGCGACCCTTCCACTATCTCGACAGCGCCGCCACGGGCCAGATCTGCCGCGCCGCTGCCGAAGCCCTCCTGTGCTTCGAGACGACCGCGCGGGCCAACGTCAAGCGCGGGGTCTATCGCCTCGCCGACGAGGCGACCCAGGCCTTCGATCGAGCGCGTGCCGAGATCGCCGCCTATCTCGGGGTCCGCGACGCCCGCGAGGTGGTGCTGACCTCGGGCACGACCTTCGGGCTCAACCTCGTGGCACACGGCCTCGTCGCCCGCCTCGCACCCGGCGACGAGATCCTGCTTTCCACCCTCGAGCACCACAGCAACATCGTACCCTGGCAGCTCGCCGCCGGCCGGGTCGGCGCGGTGATCCGAGCGATCCCGATCACGGCCGAGGGCCGGCTCGACCTCGACCGGCTCGACCAGGTCCTGAGCCGCCGCACCCGGATCGTAGCGGTGACCCACGTCTCGAACGTGACGGGGGCGGTGAGCGACATCGGCCGGATCGTCGAGGCGGCCCGCGCGGTCGGCGCGCGGGTCGTGGTCGACGGCGCCCAGCGCGTGCCGCACGGGCCGCTCGACCTCGAGGCCCTGGGCTGCGACGCCTACGCGCTCTCCGGTCACAAGTTGTTCGCCGCCACCGGCGCCGGCGCCCTCTGGATCCGTCGTGAACTGGCCGAGGCGCTGCCGCCCTTTTTGGGCGGGGGCGAGATGATCCGTCGGGTCAGCTTCGCGGGCACGAGCTTCGCGGCACCCCCGCATCGCTTCGAGGCCGGGACCCCGCCGATCGGCCCGGCGATCGCGCTCGGTGCCGCCGCCGCTTGGCTCGCCGGTCTCGACTGGCCGGCCCTGGCCGAGGCGGAGGCGGCGCTCACCGCCCGGCTGCTCGCGGGCCTCGCCGGGATCCGCGGCGTGCGGGTCGTCGGGCCGACCGGTACCCGGGGCCGGCTCGGTGTCGTCTCCTTCGCGGTCGACGGCGTCCACCCGCACGATCTCTGCCAGCTCCTCGACAGCCGCGGCCTCTGCCTCCGCGGTGGCCATCACTGCGCCCAGCCGCTCCACGAGGCTCTCGGCCTCGAGGCCACGGCGCGTGCGAGCCTCGCTCTCTACAACGACACAGCGGACGTCGACGCCCTGCTCGAGGGTCTCGAATGGGCGATCCGGAGGCTCGCATGAGCGAGCGGATCTACGACGAGGCCATCCTCGCCGAAGCCAAGGCCCAGAGCGGCGCCGGCGCCCTCGAGCGCCCCGCCGTGCGGGTCGAAGCCGACAATCCGCTCTGCGGCGATCGGATCGCGCTCGAGCTCGCGGGCTCGCCCTCGCGGATCGAGGCCCTCGCCCATCGCACCCGCGGTTGCCTCTTGACCCGGGCCGCCGCGTCGCTGATCGGCCGGCGCGCGCCGGGTGCCTCGACCGCCGATCTCAGGGCCGCGATCGCCGAGCTCGAGGCTCTGCTCGCCACCGGCACGCCGGCCGCGCGCTGGCCCGAGCTCGCCATGTTCACGCCGGTTCGGACCGTCCGTAGCCGACACGACTGCGTGCTCCTGCCGTTTCGGGCCCTGGCCGAGGCGCTCGACCGTCTCGAGGGGCGCTAGTCGCCGTGCGCTGGACCCGCGAGCGGCTCGAGGGGCTCGACCGGACGGATCCGCTCGCGCCCTTCCGCGACCGCTTCCTCCTGCCCGAGGGGATGATCTATCTCGACGGCAACTCCCTGGGTGCTCTGCCGCGAGCCACGCCCGAGGCGGTCGCCCGGGTGGTGGGCGAGGAGTGGGGCCGCGATCTGATCACGAGCTGGAACCGGCACGGTTGGATCGACCTGCCGGTCCGGGTGGCGGCCGCCATCGCCCGGATCGTCGGCGCCGAGCCGCACGAGATCGCCGTCGCCGATTCGACCTCGGTGAACCTCTTCAAGCTCCTGGCGGCGGCGGTCGATCGGAAGCCCGAGCGGCGGGTCCTCCTGAGCGAGGCCACGAATTTCCCGACCGACCTCTACGTCGCCCAGGGCCTGGTCGAGCTCGCCCGCGGCGACCTCGAGCTCGAAGTCGTGGGCGAGGACGAGCCGATCGAAGCGGCGCTCGACGAGGACGTCGCCGTTCTCTTCGTTTCCCATGTCGACTACCGCTCCGGCCGGGTCCACGACATCGCTCGGCTCGCCGCGCTGGCCCACGAGGTGGGGGCGCTCCTGCTCGTCGACCTCGCGCATTCCGCGGGCCTCCTGCCGGTCGAGCTGCGCGCCGCCAACGTCGATCTCGCGGTCGGCTGCGGCTACAAGTACCTCTGCGGAGGACCCGGAGCACCCTCCTTCCTGTTCGTTGCCGAGCGTCATCTCGAGGCGATCCGTACCCCTCTCGCCGGCTGGATGGGCCATGCCGATCCCTTCGCCTTCGAGCCGGGTTACCGGCCGGCACCGGGGATCGGCCGCTTCCTGGTCGGTACGCCTCCGATCCTCGCGCTCGAGGCCTTGCGAGTCGGTGCCGAGCTCGTGGCCGAGGCCGATCCGCGGCTCCTGTGGGCCAAGGCCGCGACGCTCGGCGAGGCCTTCGTGGCGCTGGTCGAGGAGCGCCTCGCCGGCCACGGGCTCGAACTCGTCTCGCCGCGCGATCCGGCGGAGCGTGGCGGGCACGTGTCCTTCCGCCATCCGATGGCCTGGTCGCTCATGCAGGCCCTGATCGCGCGCGGCGTGGTCGGGGACGTCCGCCGGCCAGACCTCCTGCGCTTCGGTTTCGCCCCTCTCTACGTCCGCCATCTCGACGTCCTCGAGGCGGTCGAGCGGATGGCGGCGGTGCTGCACGAGCGTGCGCATCTCGACCCGCGCTACGCGATCCGCGCCAAGGTGATCTGAGGAGAGCCGCGTGCCGCGCCCTCTTGCCGGAGCCGGCCGGGCCCGGCTAGGTGCCTCGACGTGGTCGGGTCGGGACCGGGGGCTCCGCCACCGGACGGCAGGGGAGGCCGGATCGATGGCGTGGCGGACGACGCCGCGGCGTGTCGGGGGCGGGCTCGGGCTCCGGGACGGGGGGCGCATCCCGGCGTGACGGCGCTGCTCGTCGACCTGCGTGGCAAGGTCTTCCGCCCGGTCGGCGCCGCTCCGGCGCGCCGGGCGCTCGGTACCGTCCGCTTCATCGTCCGCGCCGGCGAGCGGGTGGCGATCGTCGGCCCCTCGGGCTGCGGCAAGACCACGCTGCTCAACATCGTGGCCGGCCTCGACGAGGAGTTCGAGGGCCGCATTCGGCGCCCCGCTCCGCCGATCGGCTACGTCTTCCAGGAGCCGCGCCTTTTGCCCTGGCGGACGGTCGCCGACAATCTCCGCTTCGTGCTCGGTCCCGTCCCGGACGCCGAGGCGCGGATCGCGAGAGCCCTCGCCGAGGTCGAGCTGCCGGACGCGGCCCCGGTCTACGCCTCGCGCCTGTCGCTCGGCATGGCCCGCAGGGTCGCCCTCGCCCGCGCGATCGTCGTCCGCCCGAGCCTCGTGCTGCTCGACGAGCCCTTCGTCTCGCTCGACCAGCCGACCAGCGAGCGGCTGCGCCTGTTGGTCCTCGACCTTCTGGAGCGGCACGGCATCACCGCCCTCCTCGTCACCCACGATCTGCGCGAGGCGACGATGCTGGCCGAGCGGATCCTGGTCTTGAGCGCGGCACCCGGTCGGCTCCTGGGCGAGATCCCGGTGACCCTGGACGCCGCGGCGCGACGCGATCCGGCTGCGGTCGAGGCGGAGCAGGCGCGGCTGCGGGCCGCCGCCGGCGCGCTCGCGAACGAGCCCGCAGAGATATCGGGATGAGCCCGCCGCCGGCCCTCCGCGTCCGGGAGGTGTCCTTCGCCTACGCCAAGGGCACCAAGGCGCTCGACCGGGTCTCCTTCACCGTGCCGCAGGCGAGCTTCACGGGCCTGTTGGGTCCCAACGGCGCCGGCAAGACCACGCTCATGGCGCTCGTCACCCGGCTCTTCTCCGGCACCGGCTCGATCGAGGTCGGGGGGCGCGATCTGGCGCGTGATCCGTGTGGCGCGCTCGCCACCATGGGCGTGGTGTTCCAGCGCCCCACACTCGATCTCGATCTGACCGTCGAGCGCAACCTGCGCTACGCCGCGGCGCTCTACGGGCTCGCCGGCGCCGAGGCGGAGGCACGGATTTCCGCGGTGCTCGAGCGGCTCGGCGTGGCCGACCGTCGGCGCGCGCCGGTGCGTACCCTCTCGGGCGGCCTGCGGCGTCGGGTCGAGCTCGCCCGCGCGCTCCTGCACGGGCCGAGCCTGTTGATCCTCGACGAGCCGACCGTCGGCCTCGACATCGACAGCCGCCGGGCGCTCGTCGACCATGTCCACGCACTCTGCCGGGAGGGCAACCTCGCCGCGCTCTGGACCACACATCTGGTCGACGAGCTCGGAAGCGAGGATCGGGTCGTGGTGCTCGACCGCGGTCGGGTGGTGGCCGAGGGCACGGTCGCCGAGGTGGCCCGGGCGGCCGGCGCCTCGACCCTGGCCCAGGCCTATCACCGGCTCACCGGCCGGCAGGTGGTCTCCGCATGAACCTGCGCCACGCCCGCCGCGCCTTCACGGGCATCCTCTTGCGCGAACTGCTGCGATTCTTCGGCCAGCGCGAGCGGCTGCTCGCCGCGCTCGTGCGGCCTTTGATCTGGCTCTTCGTGTTCGCCGCCGGCTTTAGGACCATTCTCGGCGTCTCGATCCAGCCGCCTTACGAGACCTACGTCCTCTACGAGGTCTACATCGCCCCCGGCCTGTGCGGCATGATCCTCCTCTTCAGCACCATGCAGGGTGCCCTCGCCATGGTCTACGACCAGGAGATGGGCTCGATGCGGGTGCTGCTCGTGAGCCCCTTGCCGCGCTGGTATCTCCTCGCCTGCAAGCTCGTGGCGATCGTCCTCGTGGCCTGCCTCCAGGTCTACGTGTTCCTGGCGATCGCTCGCTTCTGGGACGTCGATCCCCCGCTCTGGGGCTATCTCGCCGCCCTGCCGGCTTTCTTCGCCGCCGGCCTCATGCTCGGAGCACTCGGCCTCCTGCTCTCCTCGCTCATCCAGCAGCTCGAGAGCTTCGCCGGTGTGATGAACTTCGTCATCTTCCCCATGTTCTTCGCGAGCTCGGCCCTGTACCCGCTCTGGCGGATGCGGGAATCGAGCGAGCTCCTCTACCAGATCTGCGCCTTCAACCCCTTCACCCACGCGGTGGAACTGATCCGGTTCGCGCTCTACCTCCAGATCGCCTGGACCGAGCTCGCCTGGACTCTGGGCTGGACCGTTCTGTTCCTCGCGACCGCACTCTGGGGCTACAGCCCGGTCAAGGGCTTCCTCGCTCGCACCGGCAAGGGCGAGTGAGCCGCCCCACCGCTCGCGCCCGCCGCCGGCACGACCGCCGCGGCACCCGGGGTCGCCCGGGCCCGTGCGACCGGTAGGCAGGGCCGGTCGCCGAAGCTGCAGAACACGCAGCACTCGCCCGGCTTCGGCCCGAGGCGCCCTCCGCAGGCCGGGCGTTCCTCGGCCGTTCGAAGAGTCCGAGGGAGGCGTCCTCCCGATCTCACGCACCCGAGGGGCCGAGCGGCGACTGCCTGGTCGCGCAGAACACATCGTGCGCCGCCCGGGTCGCTTCGAGCAGCGCCGCGTGCAGCGCCGGTGGGGCGGCGAGCAGCCCGTCGTGGTGCGGGTCGGGGCGGTTCAGGGCGATCGGCGCCCCGCTCGCGTCGCTCAGGGTCGCACCCGCTTCTTCGAGCAGCAACAGGGCCGCCGCGATGTCCCAATCGTTGGTTCGCCGCCAGGTGAGGTAGGCGTCGAACCGGCCGGCCGCGACGAGGGCCAGTTTGTAGGCCAGGGAACCGAGCGTCACGAGCTCGACTTGCGGCAGGAGCGCCTGGAAATTGCGCCTTCGGCTCTCGAAGCGCGAGGCGCAGATCCGAGCACCTTCGAGCTCGGTCGCGGCACTCGCCCGCAAGGGACGGCCGGCGAGCCGGGCACCGCGGCCGAGCACCGCCTCGAACAGCTCCTCGCGCGCCGGGTTGTAGACGAAGCCCAGGACCGGCCGACATTCGACGAGGAGCGCCACGCTGATCGCGAACTCCGGCACGCCCTCGGCGAAGGAGCGGGTCCCGTCGATCGGATCGACCACCCAGACCCGCCGCCGCTCGAGCCTGTGCCGGTCGTCGACCGTCTCTTCCGAGAGCCAGCCGTCCTCGGCACGGGTGCGCCGCAGCGTGGCGTGCAGGTAGCGATCGATCGCGAGATCGGCCTCGGTGACGATCTGCCCCGGGCCCTTCTCCCAGCGCTCGTGTGCCTTGCCGAAGAAGCGCAGTGCGATCCGCCCGGCTTCGAGCACCGCGTCGCGCACTCGGTCGACCTCGGCCTCCTCGGGGCGCACCGGCCTGCACTCACCGCCAGATCGGCCGGCCCGAGCCGGGCAGGCCGTACTCGGCCCAACGCCGGCTCACGAGTTCGACGATTTCCTGCTCCATCCGGATCTTGGTCCCCCACTCGCGGCTCGTCTCGCCGGGCCATTTGTCGGTCGCGTCGATGCCGAGCTTCGAGCCCAGGCCCGAGACCGGCGAGGCGAAGTCGAGATAGTCGATCGGCGTGTTCTCCATGACGACCATGTCCCGCGCCGGATCGACCCGGGTCGACAGCGCCCAGACGACGTCCTTCCAATCCCGCACGTCGATGTCGTCGTCGGTCACGATCACGAACTTGGTGTACGTGAACTGGCGCAGGTAGGACCACACCCCCATCATCACCCGCTTGGCGTGCCCGGGATAGGCCTTCTTGATGGAGACGCAGGCGATCCGATAGGAGCAGGCCTCGGGGATCAACCAGAAATCGACGATCTCGGGGAACTGTTGCTGGAGAAGCGGCACGAACACGTCGTTCAAGGCCTCGCCCAACACCGAAGGCTCGTCCGGCGGCCTGCCGGTGAAGGTCGAGAGGTAGATGGGATCGCGCCGCATCGTGATCGCCGAGATCGTGAAGACAGGAAACTTCTCGACCGAATTGTAGTACCCGGTGTGGTCGCCGTAGGGACCCTCGTCGGCGTATTCGTCGAGGCTGACGTGGCCCTCGAGGACGATCTCGGCCGTGGCCGGGACCTTGAGCGGCACCGAAACGCAATCCACGAGCTCGACCCGCTTGCCGCGCAGGAGGCCTGCGAACTGGTATTCCGAGAGCGTGTCCGGCACCGGGGTGACGGCCGCCAGGATCACCCCCGGATCGGCCCCGATCACCGCGGCGGCGGGGAAGGGCTCTTTGCGCGCGGCCTTCCAGCGCCGGTGGTGCTGGGCACCGCCACGGTGGGCGAGCCAGCGCATGATCGTCCGGTCGCGGCCCAGCACCTGCATCCGGTAGATGCCGAGGTTGAACTTGTCCTCGCGCCCGTCGCCGGGACCCTTGGTCACGACGAGCGGCCAGGTGATCAAGGGTGCCGGTTCGCCCGGCCAGCAGGTCTGGATCGGCAGCCGGCCGAGGTCGACCTCGCTGCCCCTGAGCACCATCTCCTGGCAGGGGGCGCGGCCCACGGTCTTGGGCTTCATCGCGAGCGCCACCTTGACGTAGGGCAGGAGCTCGAGGGCCTGGCCCATGCTCTCGGGCGGCTGCGGCTGGCGGAAGAAGGCCAGCATCCGGCCGAGCTCGCGCAACTGGTCCGGCTCGCGATCCATGCCCCAGGCGACCCGCTCGACCGTGCCGAACAGGTTCGCGAGCAGCGGCACGGTGAATCCGCGGACCCTCTCGAAGAGCACGGCCGGGCCCCGCTCGGCCAAGAGCCGGGTGTGGATCTCGGTGATCTCGAGGACGGGCGAGACCTCGGCCCTCACCCGCACGAGCCGGCCGCGCCGCTCGAGCAGGTCCACGAAGTCGCGCAAGGAATCGAACGGCATCACGCGCCCCGGCGGCTGTGCTCCGCGGGGAGAGTGGCGCGCCGTGCCGCGGTTGCAAGCCGCCGCGACCAGCGGCCTCGGCTACCCGCAGCCGACGGCCGGTCGGTCTCGGCCCTCTCGGCCGGCCGTGGCCGGGACGGCCGGGGCGGTATCCCCGGCCGAGGCGTGGCGGCTCTCGCGGAGCGTCCGCTCGACCAGGGACGCGATGGCGCCGAGCGGCGCGGCCGGCCCGCCGAGCGTGGCGCCGAGGAGAAGCCGCGGCGCCTCCTCGCGCGGCCGGCTCGCGAGGAAGCAGCGGAGCTCCTCCCGCTCGCGCTTGGAGACGAACGGTCGGCTGCCCGCCACCAGGTCGGGGGCGGGCTCCGCGATCGCCCGGGGTGAGCGCCTCTGCCGGCATCGCGTGGTGGAGATGGACCCGCCAGCCGGCGCGATGCAGGAGCTCGACCTCGAGCATCGGGCCCGCCGCCGTCGTCGAGCCGGCCAGCGTGGCGAGCAGGACCCGGCCGCGGGGCGCCCGAAGGGGCGGCCCGTCGCACAGAGGCCGCAGCACCCGGAAGAGTTCGAACGGGGCCGAGGCGACCTCGACCGCCGTCAGCCGACGCGAGCGATCCCGGTGCAGGACCCGGGCGCCGCTCACCGACCGTCGGCGACGGCCTACGGCGGCCTCGTGCACGAGGCCCTCGAGCAGGCCCCGCTCGGTCCGCGTCCAGTCGCCGGCGACCCGGCTCGTGCAGGAGAAAGCGACGAGGGCGCGGCTGCCGTTGCGCTCTTCGTCCTCCGAGCCGAGCCGCCCGCTCATGGGGCCTCCGCCGGCCGCGCCGGGCGAGCGCCTTCTGGCCGCTGGGCGGCGCGATCGAACTCCCCCGACGATCCGACCGCCACCCGGACATCGCTCGGGTCGGCGCTCGCGCCTCGATCCGCGCAACGGAGCCGCCGACGGTGCGGCCTTCTCCGGACACGTGCTCGAACGCTCGCCGCGGCGGGCTCATGGCGATCCTCCCCGACCCTCACTGGGTGAGACTAGCCCCTGACCGCGGTTCCGTCGTGTTCTCGACGATCGCACGGGTTCGGCGGCGAGCGGTTCCCCGTGGAGGACTCGAGCGCGCCGTTCGCGGCGCCGGACCCGTGCGCCGTCGAACGCTTCGAAGGCGCGGCCGATCGAATCCGCGGGCTCGCTCCCTGCGCGCCGCGGAAGGCGAGGGAGGTTCGTGACGGCGGGGGAGGGGCGACCGGGTGCCGGCGGCTCGCGGGGGCCGCGCGAACCCCGCGAGCATGCGACGCGGGCGAACGAGCGGCGGTTCCGAGAGCCACGCGCGGCCGTCGCTGCTGCCCGTGTCGGATCTCGGGCCCGCCCCGCGGCCCCTCCGTCGAGTTTTCGTGTCCGCTCGGCGAAGATTCGTCCGGTTCGACGAAGCCCGTCGGCGAGGCGGAGCCGGCCTGTTCGGCCGCCGCCGTGTCGACGGGTATCGGGACCGGCTCGACGAACGGCTCCGTCCTTTGGCCGATGGCCGAACCTGCTCGGTCGGTTCGTCCGCAGCATCCGGGAGCGGACTCCCGGGGTGTTCGATCACGCCTGGGCGTGCCGCCGGATCTCAGTACGGCCGTCGGCCGCGGAGCGCTCGGGCAGCGGCGCGAGCCGCCCGGCGTCCGGACGCGAGCGCCCCCTGCACGAACGTGCAGAGCTCCGGTTCGGTCGCCTCGCCGGCCAGGAAGATGCGACCCTCGATCGGTTCGGCGAGCCGGACGCGGTCGGCGAAGCGACCGGGCAGCGCGGCCGAATAGGCGCCCCGGGAGAACGGATCGGCCCGCCAGCGGGTCGCCGTGCCGCGCACGAAGGCGGCGCGGACCTCGCTGCCGAAGACGGCGACGAGTCGGCCGAGCGCCCAATCGATCGCCGCTCGCTCGCCCGCCCGTAGAAGTTCTCCCGAGATGTCGCCGCCCACCAGCGCGACGGCCACCTCCTGGCCGAACGGGCGGACGAGAAAATCGAAGGGCACCCCGCTCGGCCCCTCCTGGCCGTAGAGCGTCCAGCTCGCTCGGGTGCCGAGCACCGGCCGGTCGAAGGCCAGGGCCACCTTCTCGAAGCCGCCCATCGCCACGCCCTCGAGGGCCCCGACCCAGGGCCCGGGAAGCGGGGGCTCGAAGGTGATCCCGCCGGCCGCGAGCACGCCCGGCGAGACGGTGAGGATCGCCGCTCCGGCCGCGAGCGTGCCGCGATCGGTCTCGACTTCGACGCCGCGGGCCGAGCGGCGGACGCGACGGACGGTCGTCGCGAGCTCGACCGGGACGTCCGCACCCCAGCTCGCGAGGGCCGCTCCGAGGCCACCCTCGACCAGGAACTCGGGTCCGCCCGGCTGGCTCCAGACATCGAGGGCGGACAGTCGGTCGGTCTCGACCCCGGCCTCGAACGGGCCGGTGATCGCCTCGGCGATACGCTCGAACCGGTCGCGCGGCGAGAAGATCGAGGCGACCGCGACGTCGCGCCCGGCTCGACCGGCCGCGGCCACCGCCCGCTCGAGCCGGGCCTGCGCCGCTTCGAGCGCCGCCGTCTCGCCGGCGGTCGCGACCCGACCGTCGAGCCAGAGGCGCTCCGGCGCTTCGCGCACGAGCGGCACTCGCCGCCTGCGCAGGATCGCGACGAAGGGGTTGCGCTGCGCCGCTTGCAGCCAGGCGCAACCACGATCGAAGGGCACGCCCAGGCTCGTGCTCTCGGTCCAGGCCCGGCCGCCGATCCGCGTCCGCGCCTCGAGGAGGCGGAAGCCCACCCGTCGTCGGGCGAGCTCCGATGCCGCAGCGAGTCCCGCCACGCCCGCCCCGACCACCACCACCCCGGTTTCCGCTGCCGCGGCGCGGGTCAGCAGCGCGGGGGCGACGGCCAGCTGGGCGAGCAGGTCGCGACGACGGATCGCCACCCGAGCGGTCTCCCGGAGCGGGGGTGGCGGGGACGGCCCGCGGGCACGCCCGACCGAGCCGATCGGGGCGCCACGACGTGCGTCCACCGCCGCATTCGGACCGCGGATCCCTCGAGGCGCGAATCGCCGGAGCCGAAACCACCCTCGGCGAACCACCGAACCCGGTCCGCCGCCGCGATCGACTGGTGGAGCCGAGGGGAGTCGAACCCCCGACCTCTAGAGTGCGATTCTAGCGCTCTCCCAACTGAGCTACGGCCCCGCCGGGGCTTCCTATGGGGTCGCGGGGGCCCCTCGTCAAGGACGTGACCGTCTCGGCCGATCCGCGCCGCCGGCCGCGCGCCTTGGGGACCGGCGGGCGGAGCGCGCGCAGGAGCGTCGAATCGGGCCCGCCTGTCCGGCCCGCCTCGGGGCCGGCAGGGGGCGAGAGGCTCTCCACGGCCCGGCTCGAAGAGGCCATGTCCGGCTCCATGTTCCTTACATAGGAACAATAACTGATCTCTGTCGCCGTGTAAAGTCCGTAGTCCTATGACGGCCCGGCCGACCGCGACCGCGTGCCCGCTCTGGCCAGCCGGCGAGGCGCCGCTATGATCCGGTGCACCACCCGGCTCCGCCGGAGACCCGTCCACCACCGCCCGGGATCGCACCGGAACCGCCCCGGAACCGCCGATGAACGCGCTCGCGAACCTCGTCGACACGGTGATCTCGATCTACATCTGGATCCTGATCGCCGCCGTCCTGCTCTCCTGGCTCATCGCCTTCGGGGTGGTGAACACGGGGAACCGCTTCGTCTACCAGCTGCGCGGCTTCTTGGGACAGATCACCGAGCCGGCACTGCGCCCCTTCCGCAACATGATCCCGACCTTCGGCGGGGTCGACGTGTCGCCCGTGGTGCTGATCCTGGCCCTCTATTTCCTGCGCGACCTCGTCAACGAGTATCTGCGGTGAACGCCGAGGCGGCACCGACACGAATGCTCGCCGACGGCATCGAACTCGCGGTCAAGGTGACCCCGCGCGCGGGCCGGACCGTGCCCGCCGGTCTCGAGAGCGACGCCGAGGGTCGGGTTTGGCTGCACGTCCGACTCGCCGCCCCGCCGGTCGAGGGGGCCGCGAACACCGCGCTCCTGCGCTACCTCGCCGAGACCTTCGACGTCGCCCCCTCGGCTTGTCGCCTGGTCGCCGGCGCCACCGGTCGTCGCAAGCGCATCCGCGTCACCGGCGATCCGTCCCGACTCCGGGCCCGGCTCGACGCCTTGCTGGCCGACGCGGCGCGATGACCCGGATCCTCGACGGCAAGGCGCTCGCCGCCCGGCTCCGGGCCGGGGTGGCCGAGGAGGTCGCGGCCCTGCGCGCGCGGGCGGGGATCGTGCCGGGCCTTCGGGTCCTGCTCGTCGGCGAGCACCCGGCCTCGCTCGTCTATGTCCGCACCAAGGAGCGGGTCGCTCGCGAGGTCGGCATCGACGGTCGGGTCGAGCGGTTTCCGGCCGAGCTGTCGGAAGCGACCCTGCTCGATCGACTCGCGGCGCTGAACGCCGATCCGGCCGTCCACGGCATCCTCGTTCAGCTGCCGCTGCCCCCGCACATCGATCCCGCGAGGGTGCTGGCGGCGATCGATCCGGCCAAGGACGTGGACGGGTTCCACCCTCTCAACGCCGGCCGCCTCGCCCAGCTCGGCGGCCCGCCGGGCGAGGACCTCCTCGTCCCCTGCACGCCGCGGGGTTGTCTCCTTCTCCTCGAGGAGGCGTTCGGTGGCCTCGATGCGCTGCGCGGCCGACGCGCGCTCGTGCTCGGCCGCTCGACCATCGTCGGCCGGCCGATGGCGGCCCTCTTGCTGGCCCACGACTGTACCGTCACGATCGCGCATTCCCGCACGCGCGACCTCGCCGGCGAGTGTCGGCGAGCGGAGATCCTGGTCGCAGCGGTCGGTCGGCCCGAGCTCGTGCGGGGCGACTGGCTCGCACCCGGTGCCGTGGTGATCGATGTCGGGATCAACCGGGTCGCGACCGGCGAAGGCGGCAGCCGGCTGGTGGGCGACGTCGCCTTCGCCGAGGCCGTGGGCCGCGTCGGGGCGATCACGCCCGTGCCGGGCGGGGTGGGCCCGATGACCGTCGCTTGCCTTTTGGAGAACACGCTGCGCGCCTGCCGCGCGGCGCTCGACGTCGAGGGGAGGGGTCGATGATGACGGAGAAGCTCGAGCTCGTGATCGAGGGGATGGGCTGCGAGGGTTGCGTCGCCGCGGTCGACAAAGCGTTGCGGGCCGTACCGGGGGTCCGCGCCGTGACGGTCGATCTGAAGTCGGGTCGCGCCACCGTCGAGCACGAGGGGGCGGACCCGAAGGCCCTTCTCCGCGCCGTCGAGAAGGCCGGCTACGACGCCCGCCCGGCGGCCACCACCCCCTAGAGGCCCATCGGCCCGTAGACCGCATCGAGTGGCAAGGGCTCGGCGAGCAGCCCCGAGCGGATCGCCTCCGCAGCCGTGACGTCTTCGCCGCGCCAGCGATCCTCGGCGTCCTTGCGCCAGAGCTGGACCTGGCGGTGACCGGGCCAGACGATCCAGATCTCTTCGAGACCCGGGAGCTGCATGTAACGCAGCCGCTTCTCGCCGAGATCGTATTCGGCCGTGCTCTCCGAGAGGATCTCGACCACCGCCTCGGCTCCGGTGAGCCGCTTCGTCCCCCGCTCCCCGCAGACGACGACGAGATCCGGGATCCGCTCGTTCCGGCGGTCGAGCACGAGGCCGACCGGCCCCGGCACCCGGCACGGTGGCTTCAGGCGGGCACGGATCTCCACCGTCAAGTTCGCCTGCATCTCTCCGCGCGGCTCGGCCGCCCCCGCCATCATCCGCGGCACGCCGTCGACCAGCTCGTACCGTTCGGGCCGCTGGTCGGCCCGGGCCTCGAACTCCTCGACCGTCATCCGCGGCGACGCACGGGCCATGGCCGACCCTCCTCCGCCTCCTGCGAGCCCAGCAGAGGCGGCGGGGCGGGTCGACGCGGCCGCGCTTCCCGCCCGCCGCGCGACGCGCTAGAGCCGCAGGCGAGCCGGCCGGGAGCTCCGGAGGAGGGAAACCCGTGATCATCGACCACCGCACCTACACGCTCCATCCGGGCAAGCTCAAAGCCTTCCTCGAGGTCTACGAGAGCAAGGGCTACCCGATCCAGACCAAGTATCTGGGCGAGCCCTTCGGCTGGTTCACCTCCATGGACATCGGCGAGCTCAACCAGGTCGTCCACATGTGGGCCTACGAGGATCTCGCCGACCGCGCCCGCCGGCGTGCCGCGCTGCAGGCCGACCCGGCCTGGGCCGAGTACCTGGCCGCGGCCACGCCGCTGATCCAGCACATGGTCAACAAGATCTTGAGCCCGGCGCCTTTCTTCACGCCCAAGCGCTGAGGGCGGGCCGGTGGACCTGGCCCTCGACCCCGCCCTCGAGGATCTGCGCGTCCGGGTGGCGTCCCACGTCGAGACGCGCCTGTTGCCCCTCGAGGAGGATCCTTCGACCTGGGGCGAGGGCGAGCAGATCCGCGAGGACCTCGTCGCGGAGCTGCGCGCCGAGATCAAGGCGCAGGGTCTGTGGTGCCCGCAGATGCCGGTCGAGCGCGGCGGGCTCGGCGTCGGCCCCGTCGGCATGGCGGTGCTCTACGAGGAGATGGGCCGTTGCCGCTTCGGCCCGGTCTGCTTCAACTGCGCCGCCCCCGACGACGGCAACATGTGGGTGCTCGAGAAGACCGGCACCCCCGAACAGAAAGCTCGCTGGCTCGACCCGATCGTCGAGGGCCGGGTCCGCTCGGCGATCGTCATGACCGAGCCGCATCCGGGCTCGGGCTCCGATCCGGCCGGCATGATGCTGACCCGGGCCGAGAAGCGGGCCGACCGTTACCTCGTCCGCGGCCGCAAATGGTTCATCACCGGCGCCGAGGGGGCGAAGCACTTCATCCTCCTCGCCCGCACCTCCGACGATCCGCGCCGCGGGCTGACCGCCATGCTGTTCCACGCCGACCAGCCCGGCTGGCGGATCCTGCGGCGGATCCCGATCATGGGTCCCGAGGAACACGGCGGCCATTGCGAGCTCGAGTTCGACGGCCTCGAGGTCCCCTTCGAGAACGTGCTCCTGGGCGAGGGGCTCGGCATGAAGGTGACCCAGATCCGCCTCGGCATGGCTCGGCTCACGCACTGCATGCGCTGGCTCGGCATGGCTCGCCGGGCGCTCGAGATCGCTCTGCCCTGGGTCCGCGAACGCCGAGCCTTCGGCACCACGCTCGCCGAGAAGGAGAGCGTCCAGGGACTCCTGGGCGAGGCCGCGATGCGGATCACCGTCGGCCGTCTCCTCGTCATGCGGGCGGCGGTCAAGATCGCGCGAGGCGAAAAGGCCCAGGCCGAGGTCTCGATGGCCAAGATCCAGGTCGCCGACGCGCTCCACGGCGCGATCGACACCGCCATCCAGCTCCTCGGCGCCAAAGGCTATTCCAAGGACACGCCGCTCGAGTGGATGTACCGCTACGCCCGCCAGGCGCGGCTCGTGGACGGTGCCTCGGAGGTCCATCGCATGTTGGTCGCCCGCCATCTCCTGGCCGAGGGGCGGGACTTCTTCGCATGGCCCTGAGGAACGCATGGCCCTGAGGTTCGCGTGAGCGCGGGCGATACCGCGGCCGAACCCCTCGATCGCAGCGCCCGCGGCCGGCTCGAAGCCTGGCTCGAGGGTGCACTCGGTGCCGGGCGCGTCCGGCTCGGAACGGTCGTTCGGCTCTCCGGCGGGGCGATCCAGGACAATCTCGGTCTCGAGCTCGAGGTCGAGGGCGGCCCGCGCGCCGGGCGGCACGCCCTCGTGCTGCGCCGCGACGCGCCCTCGACCGTGGCCGTGAGCCGGTCGAGGCTCGAGGAATACGCCCTTCTGGTCGCCGCGCACCGGGCCGGCGTTCCGGTGCCGGAGCCCTGGTGCGCTTGCCCCGATCCCGCGGTTCTGGGTGGCCCCTTCTACCTGATGGTCCGGGTCGCGGGCGAGGCGCGTGGCGCACGGCTCGTGAAAGACCCGGCCGTGCTCGCCCGCGGCGAGGATCTGGTGGCCGAACTCGGGCGTGTGCTCGCCGGCATCCACGCGCTGCGGCCGCCTCTCCCCGATCTGCCCTTCCTCGAGCCCCCGAGCGATCCGCTCGCCGCTCGGATCGCCGAGCTGCGTGCGCACCTCGACCGGCTCGGCGAGCCGCAACCGGTGCTCGAGTGGGGCCTGCGTCTGCTCGAGCGGGCGCGCCCCGGCTCGGGCGAGCTCTGCCTCGTGCACGGCGATTTCCGCACGGGCAACCTGATGCTCCGCGAGGGCCGGCTCGTGGCAGTGCTCGACTGGGAGTTCGCCTGTCTCTCCGATCCGCTCGAGGATCTCGGCTGGATGCTCGCCAAGTGCTGGCGGTTCGGCGCCGTCGAGCGGGAGTGCGGCGGCCTCGGTCCGCGCGAGCCGTTCCTCGCCGCCTACGAGGCCGCCTCCGGCCGGCGGGTCGATCGCGGGGTGGTCCGCTTCTTCGAGCTCCTCGCCACCCTGCGCTGGGCGGTCGTGGCGCTCCTCCAGGCCGAGCGCCACACGAGCGGCCGCGAGCGTTCCCTCGAGCTCGCCCTCACCGCGCACATCGTCCCCAGGCTCGAGGCCGACGTGCTCGACTACGCGGCACTGCTCGAAGGGGAGGGAGCATGAGCCTGCCCGCCGATCTGGTCGACCTCCTCGAGACCGCCCGCGCCCTGTTGCGCGAGAAGATCGCGCCCTCGGTACCGGTCGAGCTGCGCTTCGAGACCGCCATGGTCGCCAACGCGATGGCGATCGTCGCTCGTGCCGCCGCAGGCGGGCTGCCCGGTTCGGCCGAGGCCGAGGGCCTCGCCCGGCTCTACCCCGAGGCCGTCGGCGAGAGCCCCGAGGAGCTCCGCCGCCGGCTCGTGGCCGACATCCGTGCCGGACGAATGGACGCGACCGGCCGCCGGCTCGCGGCCTACCTGCTCTGGCCGCGCGTGCGCGAGCGGCTCGCGCTCTCGAGCCCGGAATATCGCACGGGCCTCTGACGTCCGCGGGAGGGATCGGCCGAGGCGTGGTTCGGCCGCCTTGCCGGTGGGCCGAGCAGTCGGTAGGAGCGAACGGCACCGGGCGCCCCGGCCACGGGCTCCGCGACGACGCGACACGAGCAGAAGGTCGCCCCGATGAAACGCCTCTTCCGGTCGCTGGCGGGACACGTCCTCCTTCTGGCCAGCCTGGTTTCTCTCGCCGGCTGCGGCGATCCGACGCTCCGCTCCGAGATCGGCCCCACGATCGATGCCCTCTCCTTCGAGCCGCCGGCCGCCGCGAGGGCGCGGGCCGCGGCGGCCGAGAGCGGTCGGACGACCGGAGCGGTCCCGCCGCGCGGGCGGCCCGAAATCTTTCTCGCCCGTGGTGCCGGAGCCGTGCCGCCGCGCCCGCCCGGCGTGCAGCGCACGCCCGACGGTGTCCAGGTGAGCCTCGATGGCGCCGACGTGAAGGAGGCGGTCCGCGTCGTGCTCGGCGACATCCTGCGCCGGCCCTTCACGATCGACCCCCGGGTCGCCGGCACCGTGACGCTTTCGACCGCCGGACCGGTCGCCGAGCGGGACCTGCTGCTCGTCCTGGAGACGGCCCTGCGGATGGTGGGCGCCGGGCTCGCCGAGAGCGGCGCCGGCTATGTCGTGGCGCCGGCCGAGGAGCTCGTCGGCAAGGCCGAGCTGCGCACCATCGGCGGGACCCAGCCGCCGCTCGTGGCACCGGGCACCGGTGCCACGGTCGTGCCCCTGCGGCACATCTCGGCGGCGACCGCCGCCCAGTTCGTCCAACCGCTCCTCAACAAGCCCGAGGACATCCGGGTCGACACGGCGAGCAACCTGTTGCTGATCGCCGGCACCGCAGCCGAGCGCCAGGCGGCGCTCGACACGCTCGCGATCCTCGATGCCGACTGGCTCGCCAACCGTTCGGTCGGCATCTTCCCCCTCCAATACGCCACCCCCGAAGCGTTGATCCCCGAGCTCGAGGCGCTCTTCGCCGAGCCGGTCCCGGCCGGCACCGGCCAGCGGCCGACGGTCCAGTTCCTGCCGATCGCTCGGCTCAACGCGGTCCTGGCTCTCACCGGCTCGCCCTCCCAGATGCTGCAGGTCGAGCAGTGGGTCGCCCGGCTCGATCGCGGGCGGACCGCGGGGCCGCAATTCTTCGTCTACGAGCTCAAGCACGCCAACGCCGAGGACGCCGCCAAGCTCCTCGGCGAGCTCTTCGGCGAGGGAAGCGGCGGAGCCGGCCCGGCGGCGCCCGCCACCCCGCCGTCGCTCCTGGGCCTCGCTGCACCGCCCGAATCGCGCCAAGGCGGCGAGGAGCCGGCGACCGGGCCCGCCGCACTCGCGGCCCAAGTGGCCCGCCCCTCGGTCTTCTCGGCGAGCGGCGCCGGCGGCCTCAAGGTGGTCGCCAACAAGGCCAACAACGCGGTCGTGGTGCGCGCCACCCCGGCGGTGTGGGAGCAGGTCGAGGCGACGCTGCGGCGAATCGACAGCGCGCCACCGCAGGTCCTGATCGAGGCCACGATCGCCGAGGTGCTGCTCAACGACGCGCTGCGCTACGGCGTGCAGTATTTCATCGAGGCCGGCAATTTCCGCTTCGGCTTCAACAACACGACCTCGAGCGCGAGCGGTGCGACCGGCTTCCGCAACCTCGAGCCGCTCGCCCGGGTGCCCGGCTTCAACTTCATCTTCACCGGTGGCGACACCAACATCACGATCGACGCGCTCTCCCAGGTGACCGACGTGCGGGTGCTCTCCGCCCCCTCGGTCGTGGTGCGCGACGGGGCGGAGGCGGTCCTGACCGTGGGCGACGAAGTGCCGATCACCACCCGCACCGCGGTCAGCGTCGAGAACCCGCTCGCTCCGACCGTGAGCTCGATCGAGTATCGCGACACGGGCGTGATCCTGCAGGTCAAGCCGCGCATCAACAGCGCGGGTGTGGTCGCCCTCGAGGTCGCCCAGGAGGTGAGCCGGGTGGTCGACACGGGCGCCACCAGGTCGACCACGCCCACGCCGACGATCCAACAGCGGCGGATCAAGAGCCGGGTGGACGTCCTCGACGGTCAGACCGTGGTCCTGGGTGGCCTCATCCAGGAGGGCGAGGAGCGCGGCCGCGACCGCCTACCGGTCCTGGGTGACATCCCGGTGCTCGGCAACCTGTTCGGCTCGACCCGAACCGAGCAGCGGCGCACCGAGCTCATCGTCTTCATCACGCCGCGCGTGATGCGCAACGCCGAGGACGCGCGCGACATCTCCGAGGAGCTCCGGGCACGGATGCGGGCGCTCAGGGCCCGTTCGCTGGGTGGCCCCCTGCCACCGTCCGCGCCACCTCGGGCCGCGGCTCCCGGCCCGGCCGCGGCGCCTTCCACGGCCGTGGCACCTTCGCCCACGCCGCCCCGCATCCTCGCCCCGCAGCCCGCTCCGCTCGTGGAGCCCGCGCCCGCCGGACCGCGACCGACCGGGCCGGCCGCGGCCCCGCGGCTCGCCGCCGTGGAGGGCGAGCCCGTGCCGCTGCCGCGCCCGCGTCCCTACGAGCTGCCGGAGCTCGCACCGCCGCCCGCGCGGCCCGACAGGTTCATCGCCGCGCTCAAGACCGCCGCCCGCTGAGACCCGCCGCGGTCGGTCGCGCCGCGGCCCGGGAGGGGTCGGCCGGCGCCGCCCCTCAGCCGTGGATGTAGCTCTCCAGCTGCTCGATGAGCTGGTGCTGCTCGCGGATGATGTTGTTGACGAGATCGGTGATCGACAGCATGCCATGCAGCCGGCCGTTCTCGATCACCGGCAGGTGGCGGATGCGGCGGCTGCTCATCACGGCCATGCACTGCTCCACCGTGTGGTTGAGCCCGACCGAGATGATCGGCGCCGACATGACCTCGCGCACGAGCGTCGTGGGCGAGGTCTTGCCCTTGACGAAGACCTTTCGGACATAGTCCCGCTCGGAGAAGATGCCGACCGGCCGATTGCCCTCGACGACCACGAGAGCGCCGATGTCCTTCTCGGCCAGCAAGCGGATCGCGTCCAGCACGGTCTGATCGGCGCCCACCGTCCAGACCGTGGTCCCCTTCTCGGCCAGGAGCTGCTTGACCGTGGTCATGCCGGGCCTCCCGTTCTCGCCGGGTGGCCGGACGCCGGGCCCGGCCCCCCCGCTCGCGTCGACGGAGCACCATAGCACGCTCGAGCCCGTGCCTCCACCGCGTCCGACCGCGGCCTGTTGGCAGCCGCGAGCCGCGTGCTATATGCAGCGCCCGGCCGGCGACCGCGTCGCCGCGGCCGGGCGCGCGGCGGGCGTGGTGGAACCGGTAGACACGCGGGATTTAGGTTCCCGTGGCGCGAGCCGTGCGAGTTCGAGTCTCGCCGCCCGCACCAGCCCGGCGCGGGCGGCGGCCGTCCGGGGTCGAGCGGGAAAGAGACGGAAGACATGCAGGTCACCCAAGTCGCGGCCGAGGGCCTCGTCCGCCAGTTCAAGGTCGTCGTGCCGGCTGCCGAGATCGAGGACCGGGTGACCACCCGCCTCGAGGATCTCAAGGCCCGAGTGCGGATGCCCGGTTTCCGCCCGGGCAAGGTGCCGCTCTCGCTCTTGCGCAAGCAGTACGGCAAGGGCGTGCTCGGCGAGGTGCTCGAGCAGGCCCTCGACGAGGGGACGAAGAAGGCGATCGGCGAGCACGGCCTCAAGCCGGCGCTTCGGCCCAAGATCGAGATCACCGCCTTCGACGAGGGCAAGGACCTCGAGTTCGCGATGCGCGTCGAGCTCCTGCCGGACGTGCCCGAGGTCGACATGAAGGCGATCGCCATCACCCGGCCGGTCGCCACCGTCGACGATGCGGTCGTCGACCAGGCACTCGAACGGATCGCCCGTTCGCGCCAGAAGTTCCAGCCCCCCGCGGAGCCGCGTCCCGCGCAGGCCGGCGATCGGGTCACGATCGACTACGAGGGCACCATCGAGGGCAAGCCGTTCGAGGGCGGTTCGGGCAAGGACCTGGCGATCGTGCTGGGTGCCGGCGGCATGATCCCGGGCTTCGAGGACCAGCTCCTGGGGGCCGTGGTCGGCGAGCGGCGCACGATCGAGGTGACCTTCCCCGAAACCTACGGCGAGGCGAGCCTCAGGGGCAAGCCCGCCCGCTTCGAGATCGTGGTCAAGGCGGTCGAGGAACCCCTGCCGGTCACGGTCGACGACGCGCTCGCCAAAGAGCTCGGCTTCGACGATCTCGCGGGACTCCGCAAGGCGGTCGCCGAGCGGATCGAGGCCGACTTCAAGGCCGCCTCGCGGCAGAAGGCCAAGCGCCGGCTGCTCGACCATCTGGCCGAAACCTACCGCTTCCCGGTGCCGGAGGGCATGGTCGACATCGAGTTCGACAGCATCTGGCAGCAAGTCGAGCGGGAGATGAAGGAGCGCGGGCTCACCTTCGAGTCCGAGGGCAAGAGCGAGGCCGAGCTCAAGGCGGAGTACCGGGCGATCGCCGAACGCCGCGTCCGCCTCGGCCTCATCCTCTCCGACATCGGCACCAAGAACGAGATCAAGGTCGAGGGGCAGGAGCTGCAGCAGGCGGTGATCGCCCAGGCCCAGCGCTTCCCCGGCCAGGAGCGCCAGGTGTTCGAGTATTACCGCTCCAACGCCGCCGCCCTCGAGGCGCTGCGGGCGCCGATCTTCGAGGACAAGGTCGTCGACTTCATCCTCCAGCTCGCGCGCGTCACCGACCAGCCCGTGAGCCCGGAGGAGCTCATGCGCGAAGACGAGGAGGAGGCGGCCGCCGCGGCCGCGGCGGAGGCGGGCGCCGGCGGCGGCTGAGCCCGCCCGTTCCCGATCGAGCGATCCCTGCCGAGGTGACTCCCATGCCGATCCGCTCCCAGCTCGTGCCGATGGTCGTCGAGCAGACCGCCCGTGGCGAGCGCGCCTTCGACATCTATTCCCGGATGCTCAAGGAGCGCATCATCTTCCTCATGGGCCCGATCGACGATCATGTCGCGAGCCTCGTGACCGCCCAACTCCTGTTCCTCGAGGCCGAGAATCCGGACAAGGACATCAGCCTCTACATCAACAGCCCGGGCGGCATCGTCACGGCCGGACTCGCGATCTACGACACGATGCAGTACATCCGGCCCGACGTGGCGACCATCTGCATCGGCCAGGCGGCCTCGATGGGCTCGCTCCTGCTCTGCGCCGGTGCCAAGGGAAAGCGCTACGCCCTGCCGCACGCCCGGATCATGACCCATCAACCCTCGGGCGGCTTCCAGGGCCAGGCGACCGACATCGAGATCCACGCCCGCGAGATCCTGCTCATGAAGCAGCGGCTCAACGAGATCTACGTCAAGCACACCGGCCGCACCCTGCCCGAGGTCGAGGCGCGCATGGAGCGCGACACCTTCATGAGCGCCGAGCAAGCCAAGGAGTTCGGCATCATCGACGCGGTCATGGAGAAGCGGCCGGCCAAGCCGAGCAAGGACTGAAGCCCGGCTCAGACTACCCCCTTCGTCCGCAGTTCGGCGATCTCCTCGGGGCGAAGGCCGAGTTCGGCGAGGATCACGTCGCTGTGCTCCCCGAGCCGAGGCGGTGGGCCAAGGGGGGCGGGGTCGCCCGAGGCGAGGCGGAAGCCCGCCCGCACGAGCCGAAGGAGACCCTCGAGCGGGGCGGGGGCCGGCACCGCGCGGATCGCCGCGCGCGCCCGGATCTGCTCCTGTTCGAGCGCCTCCTCGAGCGACAGCACGGGGCCCGCGGGCACGCCCGCTTCGCCGAGCCGGCGCGCCCAGCTCGCCGCATCGGCGCGGGCGAGGGTCGCCTCGAGTTCCGCTTTCAGCACCGCGCGGTGGCTCTTGCGCGCCTCCCGCTCGGAAAAGCGCGGGTCGGCCGCGAGATCGGGCCGGCCCAGGACCGCGCAGAGCGCTTCGAACTGGCTCTGCTCGTTGGCGGCGATGTTGAGGAGCCCGGCCCCGGTGCGGAAGGTACCCGAAGGGGCCGCGGTCGGGTTCTCGTTGCCGGAAGGTTCGGGTCTCTTGCCGGCGATCAGCCAGTTCGAGACCGGCCAACCCATGGCCGAGAGCACGGCCTCGAGCATCGAGACGTCGATCGTCTCGCCCACCCCCGTGCACTCGCGACGGAAGAGGGCCGCCACCACCGCGAAGGCGGCCGTGAGGCCGCCGATCGTGTCGGCGACCGGAAAGCCCACCCGCAAGGGTGCGCTCGAGGCGTCGCCGGTGATCGCCATGAGCCCGCTCAGCCCCTGCACGATCTGGTCGTAGGCCGGGCTCGCGGCGAGCGGACCGTCGGCACCGAAGCCCGAGATCGAGCACCAGACGAGGCGCGGGGCGAGGCTGCGCAGCCGGCCCGGCCCGAGCCCGAGCCGTTCCATCACCCCGGGCCGGAAATTCTCGACCAGGACGTCGGCGCCGCTCGCGAGCCGTTCCAGGATCGCCCTGCCCTCTGCGGTCTTGAGATCGAGCGTCAAGGAGCGCTTGCCGGCGTTCTGAGCGAGGAAGGACGCGCCGAGGCCCTGTCGGTTGAGCTCGGGGTCGGCTCCGAGCCGGCGGGCGAGATCGCCGCGGCCGGGCTGCTCGACCTTGATCACGTCGGCACCGAGCTGCGCCAAGAGATAGGTGCAGTACGGGCCGGCCAGGACGTTCGTGAGATCGAGGACCCGCACGCCCGCGAGAAGGTCCGCCAAGCCGGGCTCCGAACCGTTGCAGGGAATTCCTGGGCCAGCTAAGGGCGAAGGGAGACAGCGTCAACCGCGACGGCCCGGGCTCCGGGGCCCGGGGAGGGGAGGCGGGCATGCAGGGCTGGACCAGGCGTGCGGCGACGGTGGGTGGTCTCGGGGCGCTCGGGCTCCTCGCGGGGGTGCGGTCCCGGCCGGCGCTCGCGGCGATCGACCAGCTCCAGCTCTTCGTCCCGGCGGCGCCCGGCGGCGGCTGGGATCAGACCGCGCGGACCATGGAGGCCGTGCTGCGCGGTGCCGGCCTGGTCAAGGGCGTGCAGATCACCAACGTGCCGGGTGCCGGCGGCACCGTCGGCCTGCCGCAGTTCGTCAATCAATGGAGGGGCCGGCCCAACGCGCTCATGATCGGCGGCATGGTCATGGTCGGTGCCGTGATCGCCAACAAGGCACCGGTCGGCCTGCAGGCCACCACGCCCATCGCCCGGCTGACCGGCGAGTTCGAGGCGATCGTCGTGCCCGCCGCCTCGCCGCACCACAGTCTCGAGAGCCTGATCGCCGCCTTCAAGGCCAACCCCGGCTCGGTCTCCTGGGCCGGCGGCTCGGCCGGCGGCACCGATCACATCCTGGTGGGCCTGATCGCCAAGGCCGTGGGGGTCGACCCCAAGGCCGTCGCCTATGTCGCGTTTGCCGGCGGCGGTGCCGCCCAGGCGGCGATCCTCGGTAACCAGGTCACGGCCGGTGTGTCGGGCTGGGGCGAGTTCGCCGAACAGGTCAGGGCCGGCAAGATGCGGGCGCTCGCCATCTCGGCCGACAAACGTCAGCCGGGCATCGACGTGCCGACCCTCAAGGAGAAGGGGATCGACGTCGAGCTCTTCAACTGGCGCGGCGTGTTCGCCCCGCCCGGCCTCGAGCCCGAGCAGGTGAAAGCCCTCGTCCGCCTGGTCGAGACCATGGCCGCCACCGATGCCTGGAAGGCCGAGCTCGCCAAGCGCGACTGGACCGGCATCCTGTTGACCGGCCAACCTTTCGCCGAGTTCGTGGCCGAGGAGATCGTCCGCATCGGGGCCATCCTCGAGAGCCTGGGCCTCGCCTGAGCGTGACCGCGGCGAGGATGCCCGGCCGGCGCGCCGGGATCGCCTTCGCCCTCGCTATTCTCGCCCTCGCCGCGGTCGTGGCGATCGAGGCCGCGCGGATCCCGCAATCGGCCTACGCCGTCGTGGGCCCGCGCGTCTTCCCGTTCGCCGTGGCGGCACTGCTCGGCCTGTCGGGCCTCCTCCTCCTGATCCAGGCGCTCACGGGCCACCTCTCGCCCGAGGATTTCGCCGGCGAGCCGGTCGACCGGCGGGCCGTGGGCTGGGTGGGGCTCGGCCTTTTCGCCAACGTCGCGTCGATCCGCAGCCTCGGCTTCGTGCTCGCCTCGAGCCTCCTCTTCCTCTGTGTGGCGCGCGGCTTCGGCTCGCGGCGGCCCTTGCGCGACCTGGCGATCGGCCTCCTCCTCGCCACCCTCGTCTTCCTGGGCTTCAGCCGCCTCCTCGGCGTCCGCTTCGGCGGCGGTCTCGTCGAGGATCTCCTGGGCGGCGGGTCGTAGGCGCGGCCCGTGGAGACGCTCGCCGCCCTCGGCCAGGGCTTCCTCGTGGCGCTCCAGCCCACCAACCTGCTCTGGGGCTTTCTCGGCGTCACGCTCGGCACCTTCGTGGGCGTGCTGCCGGGACTCGGGCCGGCGCTCACGATCGCGCTTCTCCTGCCGATCACCTACACGGTCGAGGCGACCGCAGCCTTCATCCTCTTCGCCGGCATCTACTACGGCGCCATGTACGGCGGCTCGACCACCTCCATCCTGCTCAACACGCCGGGCGAGAGCGCCACCATCATCACCGCCCTCGAGGGGCACCGCATGGCGCTCGCCGGCCGCGGCGGGCAGGCGCTCGCCACGGCCGCGATCGGCTCCTTCGTGGCCGGCACGATCGGCACGATCGGCCTCACCTTCTTGGCACCCACGGTGGTCGAGCTCGCCCTCGCCTTCGGCCCGGCCGACTATTTCTCCTTGATGATCCTGGCCTTCGTCACGGTCTCCGCGACCCTGGGCAGCCGGCCGCTGCGCGGGCTCGCGGCTCTCGCCTTCGGCATCTGGCTCGGCCTCGTGGGCGTGGATCTGCAGACCGGCCAGGCCCGCTTCACCTTCGGCCTTCCGGAGCTGCTCGACGGGATCAACGTCATCGTCGTCTGCGTGGGCTTGTTCGCCGTGGGCGAGACCCTCTGGCTCGCCCACCGGGCGAGCCTGCGTCGGGCTTCGATCGTGCCGGTCGAGGGCTCGCTCTGGCTGTCACGGGAAGATTGGCGGCGCTCCTGGCCGGCCTGGCTGCGGGGCGCCCTCATCGGCTTTCCGATCGGGGCTCTGCCGGCCGGTGGCGCGGAGGTCCCGACCTTCCTCTCCTACTGGCTCGAGCGGCGCCTCTCCCGCCGGCCGGAGGAGTTCGGCAAGGGAGCGATCGAGGGGGTGGCCGGCCCCGAGGCCGCCAACAACGCCTCGGCGGCAGGCGTGCTCGTGCCCATGCTCACCCTCGGCCTGCCGACCTCGGCCACCGCCGCCATCGTGCTCTCGGCCTTCCAGAGCTACGGCATCAATCCGGGCCCGCTGTTGATGGAGAACCAGCCGCAGCTGGTGTGGGGCCTGATCGCCAGCCTCTACATCGGCAATCTGCTGCTCCTCGCTCTCAACCTGCCGCTCGTCGGCATCTGGGTGCGCGTGCTCAAGATCCCGCAGCCGCTCCTCTACGCCGGCATCCTCGTCTTCGCGACGGTCGGCACCTACGGCATCAGCCAGTCGCCGATCGACCTCGTGCTGCTCTACGCGATCGGCCTCGTGGGGTTCGTCATGCGTCTGTTCGACGTCCCGACCGCGCCCGTCGTCATCGGCATGATCCTCGGACCCCTGGCCGAGCAGGAGCTGCGCCGGGCGCTCACGATATCGCAGGGCGATCCGACGGTCCTCTTGACCCGTCCGCTCTCGGCCACCCTCTTGGCGCTCGCCGTCTCGGCGCTCCTGGCGCCGGTCCTCTGGCGGCGTCTTCTGCGCGGCAATCTCGGCGGCTGACCCGCGCCGGGGCAGGGCGGGCCGGTGCGCCTTCGCGTCGCGGGTTGTGCACCCCCGCGGGCGCCGCTACCATCTTCTTCAGGACCGCGTGGGACGGTTGGATGATGTCCAAGGGCAGCGGCGACTCGAAGAACACCCTCTATTGCTCCTTCTGCGGGAAGAGCCAGCACGAGGTCAGGAAGCTCATCGCCGGCCCGACCGTATTCATCTGCGATGAATGCGTCGAGCTGTGCATGGATATCATCCGCGAGGAGAACAAGAGCGCGGTCGCCAAGAGTCGTGCCGGGGTCCCGACTCCGGCCGAGATCAAGGCCGTTCTCGACGATTACGTGATCGGCCAGGAGTACGCCAAGCGCGTCCTCTCGGTGGCCGTGCACAATCACTACAAGCGACTGGCGCACGGCAACAAGGGCGGCGATGTCGAGCTCGCCAAGTCGAACATCCTGCTGATCGGCCCCACGGGCTGCGGCAAGACTCTGCTCGCCCAGACGCTCGCTCGCATCCTCGACGTGCCGTTCACCATGGCGGACGCCACCACGCTGACCGAAGCGGGCTATGTCGGCGAGGACGTCGAGAACATCATCCTCAAGCTGCTCCAGGCCGCCGACTACAACGTGGAGCGGGCGCAGCGCGGCATCGTCTACATCGACGAGGTCGACAAGATCTCCCGCAAGAGCGAGAACCCCTCGATCACCCGCGACGTCTCGGGCGAGGGGGTGCAGCAGGCGCTCCTCAAGATCATCGAGGGCACGATCGCGAGCGTCCCGCCGCAAGGTGGCCGCAAGCATCCCCAGCAGGAGTTCCTGCAGGTCGACACGACCAACATCCTGTTCATCTGCGGCGGCGCCTTCGCGGGCCTCGAGAAGATCATCGCCGCCCGCGGCAAGCAGCGGTCGATGGGCTTCGGCGCCGAGGTCAGCGGTCCCGACGATCGCCGCACCGGCGAGGTCCTGCGCGAGGTGGAGCCGGACGATCTCTTGAAGTTCGGCCTCATCCCCGAATTCATCGGCCGTCTGCCGGTGATCGCCACCCTCCACGACCTCGACATCCCGGCGCTCATCAAGATCCTCAAGGAGCCCAAGAACGCGCTGGTCAAGCAGTATCAGCGGCTGTTCGAGATGGAGGGGGTGAAGCTCACCTTCACCGAGGATGCCTTGAAGGCGATCGCCGAGCGGGCGATCCAGCGCAAGACCGGCGCCCGCGGCCTGCGCTCGATCATGGAGGCGATCCTCCTCGACACCATGTTCGAGCTGCCCTCGCTCGTCGGCGTGAGCGAGGTCGTGATCAACCGCGAGGTCGCCGAGGGTCGGGCGAAGCCCCTCATGATCTACGCCGAGCAGAAGGCCGGCGTCTCCTCCGCCTCGTGATCGGCGCCGCCGGGCGGCGGGCGGGCACCCTTCCGCTTCCGGCGCGTGGCGGTCGGCCGGGCCGGGCGGAAGCGTGATCGCGCTCCTCGATATCCTCGCCGGTATGGTCCTCCTGCTCGGCGGCGGCGAGGCGCTCGTGCGCGGTGCGGTAGCGATCGCCCGCCGGCTCGGCGTGTCGCCCTTGATCATCGGCCTCACCCTCGTGGGCTACGGCACCTCCACCCCGGAGCTCGTCGCCTCGCTCGAGGCCGCCTTGGCGGGCGTGCCCGATGTCGCCCTCGGCAACGTGGTCGGCTCCAACATCGCCAACGTGCTCCTGATCCTGGCGCTCGCCGTGCTCGTCGCACCCGTGCGGATCGAGCCGCGCTCCTTCCGCCGCGACGCGCTCGCCCTCGCGATCTCGGCGCTGGCGGCCACCGGCCTGGCCGCCACCGGCGAGGTCGGTCGCATCGCCGGCCTCCTGCTCCTCGGCCTCGTGGTGCTCTACACCGTCGCGACCTACCGGGCCGAGAAGGCCCGGCCCGACGAATGGGGCGCGATTCTCGAGGCCGAGGGCGAGCTCAAGGACGGCGCCCGCCCGCTCCGGATCCGCGTCGCGATCCCGTTGGCGGTGGGCGGGATCGTCGCCACCGTCCTGGGCGCCGCGCTCTTGATCGACGGTGCGGTGACGCTCGCCCGTGGCCTCGGCGTGAGCGAGCTCGTGATCGGCCTCACGCTCGTCGCGGTCGGTACCTCGCTGCCCGAGCTCGCCACTTCGCTGGTCGCCGCCTTCCGCGGTCAGACCGAGCTCGCCTACGGCAACGTGGTCGGCTCCAACATCTACAACCTGCTGGGAATCTTGGGTGTCACCGCGCTCGCGAGCCCGCTTCCGGTGCCGCCCGCCTTGCTCGCCGTCGACCTGCCGGTGATGCTCGCCGCGACCGCCGCCCTCATCCTGTTCGCGCTCACCGGCTGGCGGATCGGCAGGCGCGAGGGGGCCTGTCTGCTCGCGGGCTACGCCCTCTATCTCGGCTGGCTGTTCGGCACCGCGGGTCGAGGCGGGCCGGCCGCCCCGCTTCCTTGAAAGCGCCGCCCCCGCGGGCCACCTTGAAGCCGTATCCAGCCGGACCGCGCGGCGTCGCGGTCCACGAGAGGTAGCATGAGCGAACAGCCCGCGAGCGCGATCTTCCCCGTCCTTCCGCTCAGGGACATCGTCGTCTTCCCGCACATGATCGTGCCGCTGTTCGTCGGCCGCGAGAAGTCGATCCACGCCCTCGAGGAGGTGATGAAGGACGACAAGCAGATCCTGCTCGTCGCCCAGAAGAACGCCGCCCAGGACGATCCCGGCCGCGACGACATCTACCGCGTCGGCACGGTCTCGAGCGTGCTGCAGCTGTTGAAGCTGCCGGACGGCACCGTCAAGGTGCTCGTCGAGGGGCAGGCCCGCGCCCAGATCACGAGCTTCATCGACAACCCGCGTTTCTTCCAGGTCCGCGCCGAGCTCCTGCCCGACCGGCCGAGCGACCCGCGCGAGATCGAGGCGCTGGCGCGCGCGGTGACCAGCCAGTTCGAGCAGTACATCAAGCTCAACAAGAAGGTCCCGCCCGAGGTCCTGGTGAGCCTCCAGCAGATCGACGAGCCGGGCAAGCTCGCCGACACGATCGCCGCGCATCTGAGCCTCAAGATCCCCGAGAAGCAGGAGCTCCTCGAGACCACCTCGCTCGCCGAGCGGCTCGAGCGGCTCTACGCCTTCATGGAAGGGGAGATCTCGGTCCTCCAGGTGGAGAAGCGGATCCGCACGCGGGTCAAGCGCCAGATGGAGAAGACCCAGCGCGAATATTACCTCAACGAGCAGATGAAGGCGATCCAGAAGGAGCTGGGCGAGCTCGAGGACGGCAAGGACGAGCTCGGCGAGCTCGAGGAGCGCATCAAGAAGACCAAGCTCTCCAAAGAGGCGCGCGAGAAGGCCAAGGCCGAGCTCAAGAAGCTGCGGACCATGAGCCCGATGTCGGCCGAGGCCACGGTGGTCCGCAACTATCTCGACTGGCTGCTCTCCATCCCCTGGAAGAAGCGGACCAAGGTCTCGACCGACCTCAAGAAGGCCCAGGAGATCCTGGACGCCGACCATTACGGCCTGGAGAAGGTCAAGGAGCGGATCATCGAGTACCTCGCCGTCCAGCAGCGGGTCGACAAGATGAAGGGCCCGATCCTGTGCCTGGTGGGGCCACCGGGTGTCGGCAAGACCTCGCTCGGCCGCTCGCTCGCCAAGGCCACCGGCCGCAACTTCGTCCGCGTGAGCCTGGGTGGCGTGCGCGACGAGGCCGAGATCCGTGGCCATCGCCGGACCTATATCGGCTCCATGCCCGGCAAGATCATCCAGAGCATGAAGAAGGCGAAGAGCTCGAACCCGCTCTTCATGCTCGACGAGATCGACAAGCTGGGCGCCGATTTCCGGGGTGATCCGTCCTCCGCACTCCTGGAGGTCCTCGATCCCGAGCAGAACGCCAACTTCAACGACCACTATCTCGAGGTCGATTACGACCTCTCGGACGTGATGTTCGTCTGCACGGCGAACACGCTGCGGATGGCGCAGCCGCTCCTCGACCGGCTCGAGGTCATCCGCATCCCCGGCTACACCGAGGACGAGAAGCTCGAGATCGCCAAGCGCCATTTGATCCCCAAGCAGCGCAAGCAGCACGGGCTCAAGGACGAGGAGTGGTCGATCACCGACGAGGCGCTCGTCGACCTGATCCGGTACTACACGCGCGAGGCGGGTGTCCGGAACCTCGAGCGCGAGCTCGCCAATCTCGCGAGGAAGTCGCTGCGCGAGATCCTGGTCGACGGCAAGAAGTCGGTGAAGATCACCCGCCGCAACCTCGACAAGTACGCGGGCGTGCGCCGCTACCGCTTCGGCGAGGCGGAGAGCGAGAGCCAGATCGGCGTCACGACGGGCCTCGCCTGGACCGAGGTCGGCGGCGAGCTGCTCTCGATCGAGGCGGTGACCGTCCCCGGCAAGGGCAAGATGACGATCACCGGCAAGCTCGGCGACGTCATGCAGGAGTCGGTCCAGGCGGCCCGCTCCTGGGTCCGCTCGCGCGCTCTCGACCTCGGCGTCAAGCCCGAGACCTTCGACAAGGTCGACATCCACATCCACGTGCCGGAAGGGGCGACCCCCAAGGACGGGCCCTCGGCCGGCATCGCGATGGTCACCTCGATCGTCTCGGTGCTGACCCGGATCCCGGTCAAGGCGACCGTCGCCATGACCGGCGAGGTCACGCTCAGAGGCCGTGTCCTGCCGATCGGAGGGCTCAAGGAGAAGCTTCTCGCGGCCCTTCGGGGCGGTATCAAGACCGTCATCATCCCGAAGGACAACGAGAAGGATCTCGCCGAGATCCCGGACAACGTGAAGAAGCAGCTCGAGATCGTGCCCGTGGTGACGGTCGACGAGGTCCTCCGCCTCGCCCTCGAACGCATGCCGGAGCCGATCCCGGCCGAGCCGGAGCCCGTGGCTGTCGCCCCGCCGGCCGTGCCCGCGGCACCCGCCACCGAGCCGGCGGTACGCCCGCTCAACTGATCGCCGATCGCCGGCCGGGCCCCGCCCGGCCGGCGGTGGACGCGACCGTCCGCCCGGCGTAAGAGGCCGCGCCGGGCGATCGGGCCCATGGGGATCGCGTGCCTCCGGGCTTTCGGGCGATCCGCGGCAGGGGCCCGTCGAACGGAGGCTCGATCGACGGGGGCGGTGTGTGACGGGCCTCGAACTCGCAGGGTTGGAGGAGCTCGTCCTGGAAGGGCTCGAGCCGGTGGACGGGGCGCTCGTCGGGCGCACCGCGGCCGGCCCCTTCAGCCTCGAGATCCTCGCACCCGACACGGTCCGCCTGCGCATCGGCGAGCGGTGCGGCGCCGACCACGGGCTCGTCCGCCCGCCCGCCTCGCGCCCGTCCGCCACGGCCCGAGCGATCGACGGAGGCTGGGCGCTCGAGAGCGGGCCGCTCTCACTCGTGGTCGAGAGTGCGAGTTTCGCCGTCGGCCTCGCCCGCGACGGTCGGGCGCTGCTCGGTCCGCCGCGCGACGCCCATTTCCGCCGCCGCTTCCGCCTACCGCGCTTCGCCCGATCCGAGCGCGGCCTCTTCCTCGCCACCGACCTCGGCGAGGGAGAGCCGGTCTACGGCCACGGCGAGAAATGGACCCGCCTCGACCATCGCGGCCAGCTCCTCGTCTCCTGGAACGAGGACGCACTCGGGGTCAATGCCGAGGCGTCCTACAAGAACCTGCCCTTCGCCCTCTCGCCGCGCGGCTGGGGCCTGCTCGTCCACACCGGCGCCCGCGTCGTGCACGGGGTCGGCTTCGCGCCTTTCTCGCACCGCTCCTACACCCTCCTGGTCGAAGAGCCGGCCCTCGACCTCTTCCTGTTCGCCGCGGCGGATGCCGCCGGCGTGTTGGACGCCCTGACCCGGCTCACCGGCCGGCCCGGCCGGGTCCCGCGCTGGACCCTGGGCCCCTGGCTGTCCAAGGCCTATTACCGGGACGAGGCCGAACTCCTGGACGCCGCCCGGCGCTGCCGCGATCTCCGCCTGCCGATGGACGTCGTCACCCTCGACGGTCGTGCCTGGCAGGACACCGCCACCCGCTTCCACTTCGCCTTCGACCCGGCCCGCTACCCCGACCCGGCCGGCACCGTCCGCCGCGTCCACGAGCTCGGCTTCAAGCTCTGCTGTTGGGAATATCCGCTCGTGGCGCTCGCCGGCCCGCACTTCGCCGAGCTCGCCCGCGCCGGCTGGCTCCTGCGCGACGAGCGCACCGGCGAGCCCTGGCGGCACGATTGGGACCCGGCCCCGTTCGGCTCGGTGCTGACGCCGCTCCCGCCCTCGGGCCTCGTCGATTTCACCCACCCCGGCGCCTACGCCTGGTGGCGCGACCGGCACGAGACCCTGTTCGACCTCGGGGTCGACGTCATGAAGACGGATTTCGGCGAGCAGGTGCCGGACGACCCGGACTGCGTCGCCCACGACGGGACGCGCGGGCCCGCGCTGCACAATGTCTACCCTCTCCTCTACAATCGCTGCGTGTACGAGGCGGCGAGCCGGCGCTTCGGCACCGGGTTCGTGTTCGCCCGCTCGGGCTGGATCGGTAGCCAGGCCGTGCCGGGCTGTTGGGGCGGCGACCCGCAGGCCGATTGGGGCGGCCTCGCCGCCTCGATCCGCGGCCTGCTCTCCCTCTCGCTCTCGGGCAACCCGTTCTACGCCACCGACATCGGTGGCTTCTACGGCGGCCCGCCCGACCCCGAGCTCTACGTGCGCTGGTGCCAGGCGGCCGTTTTCGCCTCGCACATGCGCTTCCACGGGATCGGCGCCCGCGAGCCCTGGGCGTTCGGCCCCGAAGCACTCGAGCGCGTGCGCGAGGCCCTGGCGCTCCGGGTGGCACTGGTCCCCTATATCGAGCGGGCGCTCGCCGACGCCTCCGCCACCGGTCTTCCGCTCTGCCGGCCCATGGCGCTCGCCTTCCCGGATCAGCCCGAGAGCTGGGCCTTCGAGCTGCAGTACCTCTTCGGCCCCGACCTCCTGGTCGCACCGATCGTCCAGCCGGGGGGCCGGGTCACCGTCTGGCTGCCCGAAGGCGGCTGGGTCGACTGGTTCACGGGCGAGGGCTTCGAGGGCCCGCGCCGGCTCGAGCTCGCCCTGCCGCTCGAGCGTTTCCCGCTCTTCGCCCGCAGCGGCGCGGCGATACCGCTCGCTGCGCCGAGCGAGCGGGTGGCCGCCTGGGGCGAGGAGGAGCCGATCCCGCTCGCCGGGCTCAGGAGCTTTCGATGAGCCGGACCGGCCGGGCCGTGGTCGCCCTTGCGTCGCGGATCGGAGCCTGCGGCCTGCCGCCGGCCGGCCCGTCGCTCGAGCCGGTCGCGGGCTTCGAGCTCGAGCGCCGGCTCGGCACCTGGCACGAGATCGCGACCGTCCCCTCAGGGTTCCAGCGCGCCCTTGTTACGGACACCACCGCCGCCTGCGGCCCGGCGCCCGAGGATCCGGGCCGGATCGCCGTCCACGACCCCTGCCGGACCGCCTCGGGCGAGGAGAAGGTCGGCGAGGGCCGCGCCCGCTCCACCGGCCCGCACGATCGCGGCGCCCTCGAGGTCACCTTCCCGGGCGCGGCCGGCGATTGGCTCCCGGCGACCTCGGGGGCCTGGCTCGTGATCGCACTCGACCCCGGCTGTCGCTGGGCGCCGATCGACCGTCCGAGCCGCGACCATGCCCGGATCTCGGCCCGCGAGCCGCGCCTCGCGGACGCCACGCGCGCCCGCCGGTGCGCGGTCCTGGCCGAAGCGGGCTACGATTCCTGTCGGCTCGTCCTCCCCGCCACGGCCGATCCGCGCCGCGGTGCGCGCCCGTGCCGTCTCTGAGCCGAGCCCTGCTGGAGCTCTCACGCGGATGACCCCCACCCTCGTCCTCCTCGTCGTGGGCCTGACCCCGCGGTTGCTCGGCCCCCACACCCCGAACCTCGCATCTCTCGCCCGGGAGGGCGGCGTGCGGCCGCTTTCGACCGTGGTCCCGGCCGTCACCTGTACCGTCCAGTCGACGCTGCTCACGGGCCTCCTGCCGCGCGACCACGGTGCAGTGGCCAATGGTTGGTATTTTCGTGACCTCGCGGAGGTCTGGCTCTGGCGGCAATCGAACCGGCTCGTCGCCGGCGAGAAGGTGTGGGAAGCCGGCAGGAAGCGCGATCCGGCCTTCACCGCCGCCAACATGTTCTGGTGGTACAACATGTATTCGAGCGTGGACGTCTCGGCGACGCCACGCCCGATGTACCCCGCGGACGGCCGTAAGATCCCCGATCACTACACGGAACCCTCCGACCTCCACGACGAGCTCGACCGGCTCCTGGGTCGGTTCCCGCTCTTCCAATTCTGGGGGCCTGGGGCCGACATCGCCTCGACGCGCTGGATCGCCCGGGCGACCGCGCACGTCCTCGAGACCCGCCGTCCGACGCTCACGCTCAGCTATCTGCCCCACCTCGACTACGGTCTGCAGAAATGGGGCCCCGATCCCGCCGATCCGCGGGTCGCGGCCGATCTGCGGGCGATCGATGCGCTCGCGGGCGATTTGATCGAGCGGGCGCGAGCGCGCGGCATGCGGGTGATCGTCGTCTCCGAATACGGCATCGTCCCGGTGAGCGATGCGGTCTGGATCAACCGGGTGCTGCGCGAGGCGGGGCTGATCCGCGTCCGCCTCGAGCTCGGCCGCGAGCAGCTCGATGCCGGCGCGTCCAGGGCCTTCGCGCTCGCCGATCATCAGGTGGCGCACGTCTATCTCCAGCACGGCACCGAGCCGGCCGCGGTGAAGGCGCTGCTCGAGCGCACTCCCGGCATCGCCCGGGTGCTCGACGAGGAGGGCAAGCGCCAGCTGGGTCTCGACCATCCGCGTTCGGGTGAGCTCGTGGCGCTGGCCGAGGCCGACCGTTGGTTCGCCTATCCCTGGTGGCTCGACGACGCCAGAGCGCCCGACTACGCCCGCACGGTCGATATCCACCGAAAGCCCGGCTACGACCCGATGGAACTCTTCCTCGACCCGGCGCTACGCTTCGTGAAGGCCCGGATCGCCGGCAAACTGCTGCTGCGCCGGCTCGGCTTCCGCACCCTCCTGGATGTGATCCCGATCCGGCCCACGAGCCTCGTCCGCGGCTCGCACGGCCTGATCACGGAACGGACGGAGGACGGGCCGCTCGTGATCTCGAGCGAGCCCCACCTCCTGCCGGAGGGGCCCGTCGCCGCGACGCGGTTCAAGGACCTGGTCCTCGCCCATGTCTTCGACGCTTGACGGGGCCGGACGTCGAGGGGGCTTGTCGAGCAACCGATCGGGTGCGACCTTCTCTTCTCGGGGGACAGGGGCCATGACCCAGCGCGCGGCTGATGAGGAGCGGGTCGTTCTGGTCGACGAGGCCGATCGGCCGCTCGGCACCGCACCCAAGATGCAGGCCCATCGCGAGGGTCGGTTGCACCGTGCCTTCTCGGTCGTGGTGCGCGATCGGGCGGGTCGCTTCCTCCTGCAGAAGCGCCATGTCGGGAAGTACCATTCGGGGGGCTTGTGGACCAACACCTGCTGCAGCCACCCGCGGCCGGGTGAACCGGTCGAGGCGGCGGCTCGCCGCCGGCTCGTCGAGGAGATGGGAATCGAGGCTCCGCTCGAGCCGCTGTTGACCACGGTCTACCGGGCGCAGCTCGACAACGGCCTCGTCGAGCACGAATTCGTCCACGTGTTCGGAGCGGTCTACGAGGGTCCGGTCCGGCCCGATCCGAGCGAGGCCGAGGGCTATGCCTGGGTGAGCCCCGAGGAGCTCGAGGCCGATCTGCGCGCCCGGCCGGAGCGCTACAGCTACTGGTTCCGCCTCTACCTGGCCGAGCACCGCCCGCGCCTCGAGCTGCGCCCGGCCGCTTGACCCCCTCCGACCGATCGGCGCGGTGCCGGCTCCTCGGGCGGGCCCGTGCGCCGCTGCCGCTCAGGCGATGCGCAGGTCGTCGCCGAGCCCGGGCTTCCTGGTCTCGATCCGCGGCTCCTGGCCACCCCGCAGGATCGAGTTGCCCATGTAGAGCAACCGCTGGTCCACGGGCGGCGGGTTCAGCCAGTCTTCCTCCTTGATCTGGCCCGACTTGCCGTAGGCCTCGAGCGGGTTCTCGTAGGTGACCTTGCGGATCTGCGCCTCGGGGATGCCCGCCCGGCGCATGAGCTCGGCCGTCTTGGGCACGGCGAGCGGATCGGAGATCCCCCAATCGCAGGCCGAATCGCAGAAGATCCTCTCGGCACCGTAGCGGCGGACGATCTCCACCATCCGCTCGTTGCCCATCTTGGTGAACGGATAGATCGAGAACGCCGCCCAGAAGCCGCGCTCGAGCACCGCCTCCACCGTCTCCTCGTTGTTGTGGTCGATCACCACCCAGGAAGGGTCGAGCCCGTGCTCGCGGATCACGTCCATCGAGCGCAACGTCCCCTTCTTCTTGTCGCGATGCGGGGTGTGGATCATGACCGGCAGCTGCAGCTCTTTCGCGAGCTCGAGCTGCCGGCGGAAATAGCGGTCCTCGAGCTCCGTCTGCTCGTCGTAGCCGATCTCGCCGATCGCCACGGCCCCCTCTTTGAGGGCGAAGCGCGGCAGGATCTCCATCACCGCCTCGGCCAGCTCCTCGTTGTTCGCTTCCTTGGAATTCAGGCCGATCGTGCAATAGTGCCGGATCCCGAACTGGCCGGCGCGGAACCGCTCGAAGCCGCAGATCATCGAGAGATAGTCGATGTAGGTGCCGACACTCGTGCGCGGCTGGCCGAGCCAGAAGGCCGGCTCGATGCAGGCGACGATCCCGGCCGCGGCCATCCGCTCGTAATCGTCGGTGGTCCGCGAGATCATGTGGGTGTGGGAGTCGAGGTACATGGTCCTCTCCGGTCGCCTCCGGCTCAGCCCTGGGCGAAGGCCGCCCAGCGGATCTCGCCGCGCTCGATCGGGCCCAAAAGCTCCGGCACGGTCGCCAAGAGCGCCTTGGCCTCGGGGCGGGGGCAGGCCCACAGCGCGAGTGCTGCGGCCTTGCGCTCCTCGCCGCCGCCGGTCTCGAGCACGCGGGCGAGATCGGCGAGCCCGGCATCGTCGGCGTGCGGGCCCACGCAGCGCCAGAGCTCCGGGCTCACCGGCCGTCCGGCCGCCCAGCGCTCGTGCGCATAGTCGCAGAGCATGCGCGCGAGGCGCGGGTTGGCGCGCGCATCGAGGCCCTGGATCGGGTCGAGCGTCGTGCCGATGAAGAGGGCTTTGAGCACGAGATGGTTCCAGGCGTTCTCGTCGAACCGCTCCATGGGGTAGGGGTTGCGGTGTGCCACCGCTTCGAACACCGGCCGCATGCCCGAACGCGCACCTTCGCGCGCCCGAGCGACCAGGAGCTCCTGCCCGGGGTAGAGCGGGAGACCGCGATAGAAGGTGATCGTCTCGCCGATATCGGCGGTTTTGAACAGCGTCTCGAGGCGCTCCTTGAAGCGGCGGTCGTCGCCGTCGTAGCTCGCCAGCACGAGCGCGATGCGGGCCGCCTGGTCGATGCTCCAATCGACCGGGTCGAAGCCCGGCCGGACCGCCCCCGCCTCGGCGAGCTCGGCCGCCGAAAGGCGCAGATCCGCCTTGCCGAGCCGGCGTGGCACCCACCCCAGCGCCAGATAGAGCGGCTTTTCGTCGATCGCCCCACGCACCTCCTCGAGTCGGCCGCGGAACCAGGCGGCCGCCTCCTCCCCGACCCGCTCCACCACCCAGCGGGCGAGCAGATCCCGGGTACGCTCGATCGGGCTCATGCGACGTCCTCCCCCAGGCGGAGCATTATCGGGTCCGGCCGGCCGCCGTCCAGCCCGCGCCGGGCTCGCCGGACGGGCCGGTCCGTGGCCGGGCTCGCACCCGTCCCCACCGCCGGAGCCCGGGCATGCCCTCCCCGGCGCGTCGGCGTCCGCCGACGCTCGTTCTGCTCGCGGCCTTCGCCACCGCGGCCGAGGCGGCCGCCTTCGTGCCGGCGCTCCTGGCCGAGGTGGCGCGGGCGGTCCGCCCCGCCCCGCCTCTCTTGGTGCCGTCCGCTGCCGGTCTGCGCCTCCCGAGCGCCGCCAACGACCGTCGGCGCAACGACCCGCTCGAATTCGAGTGGGCAGGGGACGATCGGCTGCTCGTCGGCCGAACGGTGTATGCCGGCCGGGTGCTGGGGGGCGTGATCGTCGAGCATCACGCCGCCGCGGAGCCGTCCGTGGCCACCCTCCGCACCCACGCCGCCTGCCGGCTCCCGGGCCGCCGGCGGCTCGTGGTGGAAGGGTTCGAGCGCTTCTTCGAGGCTCTCGTTCCGGCCCGTCGGCCCGTGGGCGTCCGGATCGCGACGGATCCGCCACCACCCACGGGCGGCCCGTCCGCCCGACCGGTCGTGGCGCTGGTCGCTTCCGGGGTCTGTTGTCTGTTGCCCGAGATCGCGACGCATCTCGTCTGTGGGCCCGACGGCCGGCTCCGCGGCCTCGACCGGATCGACGGCGAGGTGCTGCCCTTCGCCCTCGACCAGAACCGCAGCGCCTTCTTTCCGCGCCGGCACGGCACCGCGCTCGCCTCGGTCCTCGCCCGCGAGGCGCCGGCGGCGTGGATCCTGCCCTACCGTTTCGGCCTCGAGCGGGCCCGAGGCTTCACTCGGATCGTACCGTATCCCCGCTCGCACCGGGCGCGGATCGTGCTCGTGCCGATCGGCAGCGGCAGTGCCGAGGACCGGGCCGGGTTCCGCGAGGTGACGAGTGCCGACCCCGATCTCCTGTTCGTCCTCTCGGCCGGCAACGACGCCCGCGACATCGACGCCCGGCTGCTCGCCGCCGAACCGGGGCTCGACGTGACGGACCGCCGGGCGGGGATTCTCGCCCGGACCGAGCCGACGCCGCCACATCATCGGGGCCTCACCCTCGCGCGCCACGGCTGGATCGCCGACCCCGCCGCACGCCGAGGGCCATCAGGGCCAGAACTCGTCGCTCAGCACATAAGCGACGACGGCGACGATGTCCTCTTCGGAATAGACCTCCTTCCAGGGCGGCATACCGCGGAACCCGTTGTGCACCCGGTCCCACACGAACTCGGGGGTGTAGCGCCGCGGCACGAGCTTCGGGGCCTTGCCGGGATAAGCCTTCGAGCCGTGGCAGTGGGTGCACTGCTCCTTCCAGATCGCATCCCCCCGGGCGATCAGTTCGGGCTTCTGCAGGAGCTCCTTGGGAAGGGGCGGCGGCGGATCGTCGAAGACCTTCTCGGAATCGGCGACCACCAGGCGTCCGCCCGCGAGGAGGAGGGTTGCGAGCAGCGCGGTCGAGGCGAGACGGGGAAGGTTCACGCAGGGTCTCCACAAGGAGACGGCCGGCCCCGCGGGACCGGCCGCACCAGAGGAAGCGGACGAGCCGTCCTCCGACGGCCCGTCTTCGCGGTCAGTTGGCCGGAACGATCTTGTAGACCGTGTCCAAGCTGCCCACCGGGCCCGTGGTGATCGAGGTCAGGGCATAGACCTCGCCCTGCTCGTCCTGGGCGAAGGCCAGGATGTAGGGCAACTTCTCCATGCCAACGACCGTGGCCTTCTCCATGGTCCACTTGCCGTCGGCGCCTTTTGTGCCGAAGAAGATCTGGCCGTCCATTTCGCTGAACGACTTCGACCAGTCACCGAAGATGTACTTGCCATCCCAGGCCTTGTGCGAGCCGCGATAGACGTAGCCGCCGGTCACCGAGATGCCCATGCAACCGTCGGGCTTGGCCGTGCAGTTCTTGTAGACCAGGATCGGGTCGGTGAGCCCGGCCTTGTCGCAGCTCGCCGGATGATCGTTGGGCTTCAAGAAGTCGAAGCACTTGTCGGCTTCCATCCGCCGCCAGCCGAGGTTGGCGCCCTTCGAGATGATGCTGACCTCCTCGTAGCTGTTCTGCTGGACGTCGCCGCAGAAAAGCTCGTGGTTGCCACCCATGTCGAAGGAGCAGCGCCAGGGATTGCGCAGGCCGAGCGCCCAGATCTGCGGCAGCGCGTCGCTGCGCCCGACGAACGGGTTGTCGGCCGGGACGTAGTTGGTCTGCGGCGAGTCGACGTCGAGCCGCAACATCTTGCCGTGCGGCGACATCAGGTCCTGGCCGTTGCCGATCGTGACATTGTGGCCGATACCCCAGTCGTTGGCGTAACCGCCGTCGCCGGTCGAGACGTAGAGCTTGCCGTCCGGTCCGAAGCCGATCCAGTGGCCGTTGTGATTGAACTGCGGCCAGTCGATCGCCGAGATGATCTTCTCGGCCGTCGGATCGGCCTTGTTCGGGTCGTCCTTCGAGACCGTGTACTCGGCCACCACGTTGGTGTGCGCCCACCAGAGCTTGCGGTCGAGCGGCGCGCCCGAGGCCAGGGGCTGCGAGTAGGCGACGTAGAACTTGCCGTTCTGCCGATAGTTCGGATGGAAGGCGATGCCCAACAGGCCCTGCTCGTCGAAGTAGGGCTCGAGATGGACGAGCTTGGATTCGATGTTGAGGAACGGCTCCGGCCGCAGGCGACCCCGATTGTCGATGATCCGGACCTTGCCGGACTGCTCGATCAGGGCCTTGCGGCCGCTGCCGTCCGGGATCGGGACCATGGCGAGGGGGGCGTTGACGCCGGTGACATAGGGCTCGAGCTTGATCTTGACCTCGGCTTGCGCCGGACCGGCCAGCCCGACCGCCAAACCGACGGCCGCGGCCATCGTCAGACCCGTGAGGGTTGCGCGCATGTTTCGACAGTCCTCCCTGGTGAGGTGATGCCCCGCCGGCTCCCTCGGTCGGTCGTAGGCGAAAAAGTGCTTAGCCGAGGCCTCGCCGACTGTCCATGCGGACCGCGCGGGGCCGGGGAACTCTTCGCGTCTATTGAAACGGTTCTCACGTCCCGCTCACCCAGCGTTGGAGGAGGAGGGTGAGAACGAAACAACCGATCGCGGCGAACGCGGCCGAAGCCGCCCCGATCGTAGCGAGGAACAGGGCATCGACCAGCGCGATCCCCGCAATGAGACTCACCACCGCCCGCGGCACGTCGCCCTTGGCACGGCGCCGCAGGAGGAAGAGGGCGAAGCCGAGCCAGCCGGAAAGGCCCAGGAGCAGGAGCCAGGCGAGCGGCCCGGCGTCGAGCCGGGCGAGGCCGTAGACGAGGGGTGCCGCGAGAAAGGCCAAGGGCCAGACCCGGTCGAGCCGGTCGAAGGCCTCTTGCTTCGCCGCGTAGGTGAGGCCCACGAGCCAGCCGAAGCCGGCCAGGCCCAGGAGCCAGAGCGCGGGTGCCGGGCTCGTCACCGCGGCGAGGCCCGCGGTCACGTAGGCGAGCACCCGACAGAGCCCCATCAGCAGCGGCGAGAGCGGGTTGCCCTTGTGCCGCCAGTCGTAGAGGACGATCGCCCCCGCGAGCCCCACGCCCGCGACCGTGGCGGCGAGGCCGGAATCGGCAGGCGGCAGGGCGAGGGCGGCGGCGAGCGCCATCAGGCCCAGGAGGAGGAGGACGAAACCGAGGGCGAAGACGGTCTCGGGCGCCACCTCGCCCGCCGGGATCGGCCGGCCCGGCCGCTCGCGGGCGTCGATCGCCGCATCGAAGGCGTCGTTGAGGTACATCCCGCCGACATAGAGGAAGGAGAGGGCGAGACCGGTGAGGAAGGTGACGGGGCTCCAGGGCTCGCCCCCCGCCACGGCGGCACCGGCCATGGCGTTGGTCCAGACCGTGGGCAGGTTGGAGACCCGGCCCAGCCGCAGCCAGACCGGAAGGGTGTCGCGCGCCGCCCCGGCCGTCACACGAGCCGCTCCCGCGCCCAACGGAGCTCGCGGGCGATCGCCACATCGACGCCCGGGGCACGCAGCTCCTCGGGCAGCACGTCGAAGGTATAGGTCTCGACCTCGAGATGGTCGCTGATCGCCTGCGCGCGCTGCAGCTCGAGGAGCCGGACGAGGCTCGGCTGGGTCGAGCCCAGGCCCTCGAGCCGCTCGTGGAAGATCGGCACGTGGCAGTGGACGCGCCAGGTTCGGCCGTGGGCGGTCGCGAGCTCGGCGAAGGCCTCGGAGAGGTCGAGGAAGTGGCGGAGCACCCCGTCGGGCGCCCGCTCGACCACCTGGTGGAGATAGACCCCGTCCTCGAAGCGGGCGAGCCGGGCGGCGGTCTCGGGGCCGACCTCGGCCACCTCGAGGGCGGCCGAGAGCTGCAGCTTGGGGACGGCGATGCCGGCCGAGCGCAGCCGGCCCACGCTCGCCTCGAGGTCCTCGAACTCCACCGCGGCGTGGCAGGCATCGAGGCAGACGCCGAGGTGGCGGCGCAGCGCCGGCTCGGCCTCGGCGAAAGGCAGATCGGCGAGCCGCGCGAAGACCGCGAGCGGCTCGGCCGCGAACAGCCGCCGCTCGAGGAAGGAGACGGCCTCCTCGGTGGTCTCGAGCAGGCAGTGCGGTTCGGGCTCGAGGGCGAGCGCGATCCTCCGCCCGGTCCGTCGCTCGACCCCGACGAGATCGGCCGCCGCCCGCTGCAGGTTGGCGACGATCGAGGGGATCACCCGGAGATCGGCTGCGAGCGGTCGGAAGGTGCCGGGCACCGTGCTGATCGAGCCCGCGAGCCCCGGCTCCTCGGGCAGGAGCGCGGCCAGGAGTTCGGCGAGCCGCCGCGTGTAGGCCACCCGCTCGGGCCGGGTCCAGTCGGGCTGGTAGACCTGTTCCTTGACCCGCGTGCCGTGGAAGGGGCCGTAGGGAAAGCCGTTGATCGTGAAGACGTAGAGCCCCTGCTCGGCGAGCCAGGCCCGAAACGCCGAAAGCGCCTCGCCCCTCGCGAGCTCTTCCGCCGCGAGGGCGGAGAGACGGAGCCCCACCCCCATGGGAGCATCCGGCGAGACCGCGGCCTTGACGACCGGCAGATGGGCCTCGAGGGCGGCGCGGATCTCGGCCCAGCTCTCGCCCTTGTGGATGTTCGTGCAGTAGGCGAGGTGGACCGGGCCGGCCGGGGTTCGAACGTGCAAGGGCCGCTCCTTCAGGGCCGGGCGCGCTCGGCGAGCCAGCCGATCGCCTGCTCGATCAGGGCCTCGTCCATGGCGTGCACCTCGATGCCGCGGCCGATGTCCCGAAGCAGGGTGATCGTGAGCTCCCCTCCCAGATGCTCGCGGAAGTCCTGCAGTCCCTGCAGCACGGCGAGCGTGCCCTCCGCCGTGCGCGCTTCGAGGGCGGGGTTCCAGAGTCGGAAGCCCAAGAGCTCCAGAAGGGCCGCGACCCGCTCGTCGGCGCCGGGCTCGAGCAGGCCCGCGAGCACCGAATAGCGGGTGTCGAGAGCGATGCCGATCGCCACCGCCTCGCCGTGGCGGAGATGGTGGCGGGTCAAGGATTCGAGCTTGTGCGCGGCCCAGTGGCCGAAATCGAGAGGCCGGGCGCTGCCGGTCTCGAACGGATCGCCACCCTGGGCGATCTGGCGCATGTGGAGCTCCGCGCAGCGACGGATCATCCAGGCCATGGCCGGCCGCTCGAAAGCCGCGAGCGCCATGGCGTTGCGCTCGAGCCAGAAAAAGAAGTCGCGGTCGCGGATGAGGGCCACCTTCACCGCCTCGGCCATCCCGGCGATCTTGTCGCGTTCGGGTAACGGATCGACGAAGTCGAGATCGTTGAGGACCGCGAAGGGCGGGGCGAAGGTACCGACGAAGTTCTTCGAGCCACGGAGATTGACGGCGTTCTTGACGCCCACACCGGAATCGTTCTGGGCGAGGACGGTCGTGGGCACCCGGATCAAGCGGATGCCGCGGTGGCTGGTGGCCGCGACCAGGCCGACGGCGTCGAGCACCGCCCCGCCACCGACCACCAGGATGAAGGAATGGCGGTCGAGCCGGTGGTCGTAGACGAGCCCCATCATCCACTCGATGTGGAAGAGATCGTTCTTGATCTTCTCGCCACCGGGCACCGTCAAGGGAGGGGCCACGAGTTCCATGGACTCGCCGTGGCAGCGAGCATAGGCCTCGATCTCGCGGGCGAGGCCCGGCCTGACCGCGAGCAGACCGTCGTCGACGAAGACCAGGCAGCGATGCCGACGATGCGGCTCGAGCCGGCGGATGGTCTCGGCGAGCACGGGATTGTCGGGCCGGAACACGCCCTCGGTGAAGACCACGGGATAGTCGTAGGCGACCGTGAAACGCTGCAGATAGGAGACGGTGACGACCGCCCCCGTTTCCGGCCCCGTCCCGACCTCGGTCATGCCGCCTCCCCGCTCGCCCGCGTCGTTCTTTCGAGGGCGCACGGGGTCGCAGAGTGGCGATCTGCTGGTTCCCTGGCAAGGGGCCGGGCGGCGGGGCGGACCCGCATCCGCGGCGGTACCCCGCGGATAACCCGGAGCTCAGCCGGTGCGCGGTGGGGCCGGAGGCGGCGGGCGAGGGGTGATCGTCGCCACACCGCTCGCCGGGTCGAGCAGGTGCTGATGGTTCCACCACTGGTCCCAGGGCAGACCCGGGACCCGGCGATAGGGCTGCGGGCCGCCCGGCGGGAAGGGCCCGGTGATCGCCCGCTCCTGCGCTTTGGGCCAGAAACAGGGCTCGAGCCCCGGTACGGGCAGCACGAGATCGGGGTCGCGCCCGAGCCGGCGGAGGATCGGCTTGTCGAGCGGGTTGCGCCGCTCGCGCTCCGCGAGCCGCAGGCTCACCGTCTCGGGCCGCGGCGGCTCGACCGGCTCCGCATCCCTCTCCTCGGCACCGCTCGCGGCGGCGCGGGCCGCGGCGAGGAGCCGGCGATGCTGCTCGAGGAGGAGCAGCGCCCGGCGATGCTCGAGCTGGGCCGCGGTGCGGTAGCGGACGATGGTGGCCAGGCTCGCCCGCGCCGCGGCGCCGGACAGGTCGCTGCCGCAGGTGCGGGTCTCGTCGACCGGTGGGACATCGGCCAGCGCCTCGGCCTCGAGCCGGTCGGCGCGGGCCTCGCGCCACATGGCGATCGCGATCGCATCGACGAGCTCGCGCTCGACCGCATCCTCCGGCCGATGGCGTTCGCGCAGGGCCGCCACGAGCTCCTGGAAGGCCTCCGGGTCCTCGTGCGGCAGCAGGGAGAAGCGCCCGGCCCTCAGTCCGTGGCGCAGGGCGTTGCGCGAAGAGCGGGCCTTGCCCTCGGGCGTCCTCGGGCCGCCGCGCGGGGCGGTCTCGTGCGACGGATCGGCCATCGCGGCCTCCGCTCCGAACGTTACGGGACCGCTTTACTCGGATATAGGAAGAATGTCAAGAAATCGGACGTTCGTCTGCCAACTCGCCGAAGAGGTCGTGCGCGTCCGAGCCGGTGATCCGGGCGGCGAGCCGCGTGCCCGGCGGGATCGGCTCCTTCGTCTCGAGGATCACGCGCCCGTCCACCTCGGGCGCGTCGAAGCGGCTGCGGGCGATCGTGCGACCCTGCTCGTCCACCCCGTCCACCAGCACCGGCTCGATCCGGCCGACCCTGGTGGCGAGCCGCTCGGCCGAGATCCGTTCCTGGAGCGCCATGAGCCGGGCCCGGCGCTCCTCGGCGAGTTCCTCGGGCACGGGGTCGGGAAGCGCGTTGGCGGCGGCACCCTCGACCGGCTCGTAGACGAAACATCCCACCCGATCGAGCCGGGCCTCTTCGAGGAAGGCCAGGAGCTCGGCGAAGTCGGCCTCGCTCTCGCCCGGGAAGCCCACGATGAAGGTCGAACGGATCGCGAGCTCGGGGCAGATCCGGCGCCACTCGCGGATGCGCTCGAGGGTGCGTTCGGCCGCCGCCGGTCGGCGCATGGCCTTGAGGATGCGCGGGCTCGCGTGCTGGAAGGGCACGTCCAGATAGGGGAGGATCCTCCCCTCGGCCATGAGCGGGATCACCGCATCCACGTGCGGGTAGGGGTAGACGTAGTGGAGGCGGACCCAGACCCCGAGGCGGCCGAGCTCGCGGCAGAGGTCGAGGAAACGGGTCTCGAGTTTCCGGCCTTTCCAGACCGTGGGCTCGTAGCGCCGGTCGAGCCCGTAGGCCGAAGTGTCCTGGGAGATGACGAGGATCTCCTTCACCCCGGCCGCGACCAGTGCTTCGGCCTCGGCCAGGACCTCGCTCAGGGGGCGCGAGACGAGATCACCCCTGAGCTTCGGGATGATGCAGAAGGAGCAGCGGTTGCGGCAGCCCTCGGAGATCTTGAGATAGGCGTAGTGGCGCGGGGTGAGCCGCAGCCCCTGGGGCGGGACGAGCTCGAGGAAGGGGGCGTGCGGTGGCGGCAGGTGCGCGTGGATCGCCTCGAGCACCGCCTCGGTCTGGTGCGGGCCGGTGACGGCCAGGACCTCGGGGTGCGCCTCCTTGATCCGCTCGGGCTCGGCGCCCAGGCAGCCGGTGACGACCACCTTGCCGTTCTCGGCGAGCGCCTCGCCGATCGCCTCGAGGCTCTCGGCCCGGGCCGAGAGGAGAAAGCCGCAGGTGTTGACGACCACGAGATCGGCCCCCTCGTAGCTGGGGGCGATGGCGTAGCCTTCGGCCCGGAGCCGGGTGAGGATGCGCTCGGAATCGACGAGCGCCTTGGCGCAGCCGAGCGAGACGAAGCCGATCGCGGGCGGTTTCGCGCGCCGGCGCGGGGCCGGGCGGCGCGGGGCGGTGGGGCGTGGGGCGAACGACATGGGCCGCGATATGGGGGCCGAGACGGCCGGATGCGAGGGGGGCGCCGATGGTGGTTGCCGCGCGCGGCCCGTCTCGATAGCGAGGGCGGCGAGGACGGACCCGGGGCGGTCGCGCGGCTGCGTGCGGAGGTCTGAGACGATGAGCGGGGCCGATCGACAGGCAGCGGGCTCGGCACCTGCGGGGGTGCCGATTCTCGACGCGCACATGCACGTCTGGGACCTTTCCCTGGGCAAACATCCCTGGCTGATCGGCCCGCCGATCGCTTTCCGCTACGGCGATTACGGGCCGATCCGCCGCAGCTTCGGGATCGCCGATTATCGCCGGGCGGCGGCCGGCTTCGACCTGCGCGGCACGGTCTATGTCGAGGCCGAGTGGGACCCCGCCGATCCGCTCGGCGAGACCCGCTGGGTGCACGCGCTCGCGGCGCGCGAGGGGCTGCCCTCGGCCATGGTCGCGCAGGCCTGGCTCGATCGCGACGATGTCGAGGAGGTGCTCGCCGCCCAGGCCGCTTTCCCGCTGGTCCGCGGGATCCGCCACAAGCCGCGGGCGGCGCGCTCGCCCGACCATGTCGAGGCCGGGGTGCCGGGCTCGCTCTCCTGTCCGCGCTTCGCCCGCGGGTTCGCGCTCCTCGCCCGTTACGGCCTGTCCTTCGACTTGCAGGTGCCCTGGTGGCACCTGGGCGAGGCCTATCAGCTCTTCGTGCGCTATCCCGCGGTCGAGGTGGTCTTGAACCACACCGGGCTGCCCGCCGACCGGACGCGCGAGGGACTGGAGGGCTGGCGGGCCGCGATGCGGCGGATCGCGAAGCTGCCGCAGGTGGCGGTCAAGATCAGCGGGCTCGGGCGACCGGGGCGGCGCTGGACGGTCGAGGCGAATCGCGACGTCGTCGAGACGGTTCTCGAGCTGTTCGGAATCGAGCGCTGCCTGTTCGCTTCGAACTGGCCGGTCGACACGCTGGTGGGCGACTATGCGACGATCATGGGCGGCTTCGCGCAGATCACCGAGCGACTGCCGGCCGCCGACCGGGTCCGGCTGTTCCACGACAATGCCTGCCGGATCTACCGGATCGCCGGGGCGACCGGCCGGTCGAGTGCCGCGAGCGGGAACCGGGCGCCGGGAGCCGGCGAGTCGTGACGGCACTCGGCCGGGCCCGAAGGCCCGGCCGAGCAGGCCGCGAGGAAGGCTCGAGCCGTCGTCGGCTCAGCCCTTCTTGGTGACCGCCCAGATCACACCGCTCTTGGGCACGGTGTAGAAAGGCGAGGGCATCGTGAAGTCGGTGTACACCTCGCCGTAGTCGACGATGTACATGGTCCTGCCGTCATTGGAGAAGACCACGTCGTTCGGCCGCTCGAGACCGCCCCGGTTCTCCGGCTTCTGATAGGCGTTGGGGCCCATATCGATGTTGCGGGCGAAGTAGGACCACTTGACGCCGGTGGGCTCGAGGAACTCGATCTCGAGCACTGCGGGCCAAGTCGGCACGAGGCTCTCGGGGCCCGTGTCGAGGATGCCGTAGACCGCGCCGAACAGCCGGTTCGGCCCGGCGAAGCCCTGCGGCCCCCAGGCGATGCCGTCGATCGGGTTGTTGGTGTCCCACTCCAGGACCGGGTTGATGTAGCCGTCCGGGTTCGGGTTGGCGGCGATCAGCGGCACCCCGCGCACGCCGTCGATGTGCGGCTGGAAGCGGTAGGGCGGCATCTTCGGCACGAAGGGCTGGTCGCCGATGTAGAGGTTCGGGTGCGGCCGGTCGACCTTGGAGCCGCGATAGGCGGTCCAGCCGAAGCGCTTGTTGGTGAGGAAGCCGAACCCCTCCTTGTCAGGGAAGCCGGCGTCCTGGCCCTTGGCGGTGACGATGAAGAGTTTCTCCGCGCCGTTGGCGACCCGCCGGTGACCGAGATCGTTGGCGCCGTTGTCGGAGACGGCGAGCGCGTTCTCGAACTTGCTGCCCTTGGGCCCGAACTCGATGCCCGCCTGGTTGCGGAAGCCGAAAGCGTAGACCTCCATCTTCTCGTGCGGGTAGATGCCGTCGGCACCGCGGTCGGTCATCTTGACCCGCATCACCGAGCCGCCGCAGGGCACCGTGGCCTTGATGATCTGGCCGGGCTTGGCGGGCACGCCGACCGGCAGGAGCGCCCCGGTCATCCGCCCGTCGGCGCTCTTCACGTTGAGGCCGGTGTGCACGATGTCGCGGCAGACGGGATCGCGCGGGGTCTTGGGCAGGTTCGGGTCGCCGTGCTTGACCCAGAAGGGATCGTTCGGGATGTCGACCCAGCCGTGATTGTCGGGATCGGCGAAGCCGGTGTTGGACGGTAGGCCGAGGGCGAAGTAGAGATAGCCGTCCTTGCAGGTGATCCCGCCGTTACGGTGGTCACCGATGAACAGATCTTTGATGATCAGCTCGAGCTTCCCGTCGACCCCCTTCTGCTGCCAGATCTTCTCGCCGTACTCAGGAATGTAGACCGTGTCGTTCTCGGCGCAGTAGCCGATCTCGTTCATCACGGTCGTGAAAGTGCCCTTGCCGATCTCCTTGATCAGCTTGCCGGTGCGGTCGAACACCTTGACGTGCGGAGGGTCGATCTCGTCCGGGCCGCCGAGCAGTTTGCCGGAGATCGCGACCCAGAGATTGCCGTCCTTGTCGACCGTCGCCGAGGACGGGGTGTCGAGGCCGGCCACGAACACCGAGACCTCGTAGCCCTTGGGCACCACGACCTTGCTCGGATCGGGCTTGACCGCGATCCGCTTGGCCCAGCCGCCGGACTGGCCGGTCCCCTGCATGTCCGCGAAGGCGCTCGAGAGCGCAGAGAGCGAGACGCCCGCGGCGAGCGTCAACGTGGTCGCGAGTTTCATACGTCTACCTCCCCATCGCCCCGGCTCCGGCGACCCCTGCCGCCGGGCCGGGTGTCCGCTTCCTGCCCGGCCGGACCGGCTCAGCGCACGCCGAGCCGCCGGATGTGCGCCACGATGTTGGCGATGTCCTCTTCCGCGATCGTGCCACCCCAGGCGGGCATGTAGCTGGATTTGCCGACCGCGAGCCCACCCTCGCGGATCACGGTCATGAGATACTCGTCGGGCAGGAGTTCGATGTAGCCCTTGCGGGTGAGGTTCTCGACGTGCGGCATGAAGGTGTGTGCACCACCCTGGCCGTCGGGCCCGTGGCAGCCGGCGCAGTAGCGGGCGTAGAGCCGACCGCCGCGCTCGGGATCGGGGGCAGCGGCAGCGGAATGCCCGCAAGAGACACCCAGGGCCGCGAGCGCGGCCACGAGCGATCGTTTCATGAGCCTCCCCGTTCCGTCCTGCCGTGCTCCCACGGCGGCGGTCGTCTACCGGAAGAGTAACCGAGCGCCGGCACCGCTTCAATCCATGCGACCGTTGCGTCCGCTGCGACGGCCTCCGCCCGGCACGCATCTCGGAAGCGGTGGCCGGCCGTCCAGGCTCGTGCGGACAGGTCGGAGCGAGCGGGAGAACCTACCGCCTGCGCTGCGCCCGTCCGATGGCGAGCGTGCTGCCGCTCGCGCTCCCGGCCCTCTCCCGGCGACGACCGCACCTTCGCTCGTCCGTGGCGAGGGCGGTCTCGTGGGCGGCCGCGGGCTCCTCGCTGCCGCGCTCGTGGTGCCGGCGCTCGAGCCGCGCGGCGGGACCGGGCTCAGCCGATGGTGAGCTCCACGAGCCCGAGTGTTTCGACCTCGATCCGATAGGTGGCTGGCCCCTCGACCCATTGCGGCATGGTCATCGTCCCGAGCGAAACGAAGCTGCCGGCCTCGAGACCGCGACCCAGCCGGCGACGTTTCTCGGCGGCGAAGAGGAGCGCATCGAGCGGGTGACCGAGGAGGGCGGCACCCGTGCCGGTCGCCACCTCGCGACCGTCGATCAGCGTGCGGGCGGCGAGCCGCTCGAGCGGCAGTGCCGGGTCGAAGGGCCGCTCTTCGCCGAGCACGGAAGCGGCATTGTAGACATTGTCGGCGGCCAGCGTCGGCCCACCCACCGCCTTGAAGTCGGTGTAGCGTTCGTCCACCACCTCGATCGCCGCCATGATCGTGGCGACCGCGGCCGCCACCTCGGCCCGGCCATAGGGTTCGGGCCGGGCGGGCAGGTCGCGGCCGAGCCGGACCGCGATCTCGGTCTCGATGCCGGGCTTGAGGAAGAGGCCGCGCGCGAGCGTGGCGGGGCTGCGGCGCACGGTCGAGGCGAAGACCTCGCCGAGGACCGGCTCCTCGACATTGATGAGCCTTCGGGTGTTCTCGGCGGTGCCGCCGATCTTGAGACCGACCACGGGACCGAGCGCCTTCTCGAGGGCTCGGTTGGCGAGCGCCTGGACGGCGTAGCCCTGGTCGAGCGCCACGAGGCCCGGGAGCCGCCCGAGCGGGATGCCACAGAGGCGGTGACGGATCACCCGGGCCGCCGCCTCGGCGTGGTTGGTCGTCTGCATGCCGATCCGCTCCCTCGGACGGTTGCGCTCTCGGGGCGAGCTTCTAGCCTGCGGCCACGAACGGGGAAGGGTCGTGCACGAAACGCTGCTCGAACGGATCGGCGACAAGCGCCGGGAGCTCGTGGATCTCACCCGGGATCTCGTCCGGATCCCGACCGTCAACCCGCCGGGCGAGGCCTACCGCCCCTGCTGCGAGCTGCTCGGCGAGCGGCTTCGCTCCCGCGGCTTCGAGGTCCGCTATCTGCGCGCGGTCGGTGCCCCCGGCGACAGCGACCGCTTTCCGCGGGTGAACCTCGTGGCGCGACGCGAAGGGAGCCGACCCGGCCCCTGCGTCCACCTCAACGGCCACATCGACGTGGTCGAGGCCGGGCAGGGCTGGTCGGTCGATCCCTGGGAGGGCGCGGTGCGGGACGGCCGCGTGTACGGCCGCGGTACCTGCGACATGAAGGGCGGCATCGCGGCTGCCGTGATCGCGGTCGAGACCCTGCTCGAGCTCGAGCCCGATCTGCCCGGGACGATCGAGATCTCCGGCACGGCGGACGAGGAATCGGGCGGCTTCGGCGGCGTGGCCTGGCTCGCCCGGCGAGGCTTCTTCTCGAAACCGCGGGTCGACCACGTCATCATCCCCGAGCCCTTGAACGTCGATCGGGTGTGCATCGGCCATCGCGGGGTCTGGTGGGCGGAGGTCACGACCCACGGGCGGATCGCGCACGGCTCGATGCCGTTCTTGGGCGACTGTGCGGTCCGCCACATGGGCGCGTTCTTGGACGCGCTCGAGCGCGAGCTCTGGCCGCGGCTCGGCGAGCGGCGGACGCGGATGCCGGTGGTGCCGGAGGGGGCGCGCGCCTCGACCTTGAACCTCAACACGATCGAGGGTGGTCAGCCGGCGGGGGAGGGGCTGCCGAGCCCCTGCGTGCCGGACCGCTGCCGCCTGGTGCTCGACCGGCGCTTCCTGATCGAGGAGCGGCTCCAGGACGTCAAAGGCGAGATCGTGGCGATCCTCGAGCGGCTCGAGCGCGAGCGCCCGGGCTTCCGCTACGATCTGCGCGAGCTCATGGCGGTCGAGCCCGTGCTGGTCGATCCGCAACTGCCGGTGCCGCGCACCGTGGCGGCGGCGATCCGCGCCGTGCTCGGACGCGAGCCGGCCTTCGTCTGCTCGCCCGGGACCTACGATCAGAAGCATGTGGCGCGGATCGGCGGGCTCCAGGACTGCGTGGCCTACGGGCCCGGGGTGCTCGATCTCGCGCACCAGCCGGACGAATGGGTGGCGATCGAGGACCTCGTGACGGCGGCCCGGGTGCTGGCGCTCTCGGTTCGCTCGCTCTTGCGCGGCGAGACGGCTGCCGCCGGCCGGGCGGGCGGGCTATAAGGAAAGGGAGGACGCGGAGCACGGACGATGGCCGAGGCGGCGACGGTGAAGCGGCCGGTGACGGTCGAGGAGTTCCTGGCCTTCGCGGGCGAAGGGGACACCCGCTACGAGCTCGTCCAGGGCGAGATCGTGGCGATGGCCGCCCCCTCCGAGGCGCACGGGACGATCGTGGTCAACACGGCCGTGCTCGCGAGCCGGGCGCTCGCCGATCGGCCGCCCTGTCGGGCCGTGGCGGAGGCAGGGATCCGGGTCGACGACGTCAACCACTTCAAGGCCGACCTCGCCGTCACCTGCACCGAGCCGCACGGCGCGACCTCCGTAGAGGAGCCGGTGCTCGTCGTCGAGGTGCTCTCGCCGAGCACGGCCGACCACGATCTCGGCCGCAAGCTGCAGCGCTACATCGCCCTGCCCTCGGTGCGCGAGGTCTGGCTGATCGACAGTGCCGTGCGCTGGGTGCAGGTCTGGCGGCGGTCGGGGGAGGCCTGGATCGTCACCCTGCCGCTGGCGGGCTCGGCGAGCTTCAGAAGCGAGGTCCTGGGCGGCGCCGAGATCGCGCTCGACGCGCTCTACCGCAACAGCGGGCTCTGAGCGTGGCCGTGGTCGAAGCCGGCGGCGGGGGGCAGGCCGAGGAGCCGCGGCCGGGACCGCGCAACGGGCTCACCGACGTGGCGGGCCTTCGGGTCGGCAACGCTGCCGACCGGCGGGTGCGAACCGGCGTCACGGTGGTGATCCCGGACGTGCCGGTCCTGGCGGCGGTCGACCTGCGCGGCGGTGCCCCGGGGACGATCAACACCGACGCGCTCGCCCCGGGTGGGCTGATCGACACGCTGCACGCGGTGGTGCTCTCGGGCGGCTCGGCCTTCGGGCTCGCGGCGGCGACCGCGCTCGTGGAGCCCTTGGCGCGCGACGGCCGCGGCTTTCGCGACTGGGGGCCCACCGTACCGCTCGTGGCGGGCGCTATCCTCTTCGATCTCCTCAACGGCGGCGACAAGACGACGGTCGGTCCGGCGCTCTACGGCCGGCTCGGGCTCGAGGCCTATGCGGCGGCAGGGCTCGAGGTGCCGCTCGGCAAGGTCGGGGCGGGCACCGGGGCGATCGCCGGGCCGCTCGAGGGCGGGCTCGGTACCGCCTCGGTGGTCGACCCCGCGACCGGGGTCACGATCGGCGCGCTCGTCGCCGTCAATTCCCTGGGCGGGACCACCTTTCCCGGGGAGCCGGCTTTCCTCGCGGGCCACGTCGCCTTCGCGGGCGAGCTCGAGGCGGTGCCGCCGCCGCGCCTGCCTTCGGGCGCGCGCTTCGAGAGCAAGCGCGGGCTGGGCCAGGCGCGGCCCGGGCCGAGCACGACGATCGGGGTCGTGGCGACCGACGCCGCCCTCGACCGCGACGGTCTGCGCCGGCTCGCGATGCAGGCGCAAGCCGGGCTCGCCCAGGCGATCAGGCCGGTCCACACGCTGTTCGACGGCGACGTGCTGTTCGCTCTCGCGACCGGTGCGGTGCGGCCGCCGGCGCGGCCCGATCTTTCGATCCGGCTCGGCACGCTCGCGGCCGACTGCGTCGCCCGGGCGGTGATGCGTGGGGTGCGAGCGGCGGAGCGGCTCGGCGAGATCCCCTCTTGGCGCGACCGGCTTTCGGAAAGGGCACCATGACGGCACCGTTGGCGCTCTGGCACAGCACGGCCGGCAACGAGGCACGGTTCGCGGCCCTGATCGAGGCGCTCGCACCCGGGATCCCCGTTCGGCACCGGACCCGGCCGGAGTTGCTCGCGGCGGCGCAGCCCGAGCTCACGCCGGAGGTTCGCCGCCGGGTGGCCATCGACATCCTCGAGCTCGTCGATCAGGGGGCCGGGGCCGTGCTCTGTACCTGCTCGACACTCGGTCCAGGGGCGGAAAGTGCGGCCGAGCTGACCTCCGTGCCGGTGCTGCGGGTCGATCGGCCGATGATCGAGGCGGCGCTCGATCGCGGCCCGCGGATCACCGTGGCAGCGGCGCTCGCGAGCACGCTCGGGCCGACCGGCGACCTTCTGAGGCGGGTCGCCCGCGAGCGTGGCGTCGTGCCCGAGATCCGCGAGATCGTCTGCGAGGGCGCCTGGACCTACCAGGAGCGGGGCGACGCCCAGGGCTACAGCCGGGCGATCGCCGCCGCGATCCGCCGAGCGCTCGGACCGGCCGACGCCGTGGTGCTGGCGCAGGCATCGATGGCCGGTGCGGTGGAGCTCCTCGCCGATCTCGGTGTGCCGGTGCTGGCGAGCCCGCCGCTCGGGGTGGCGGCCGCGGTGGCGGCGTGGCGCCGGGCGGTGGCCGGCGGTGGCGCCTGACCTTCAGCGGCCGAAGGGGCCGGCGAAGATGAACCAGGCGCCGAGTGCTATGAAGGCGAAGCCGATCGCGTAGTTGAGCGTGAACGGCTCTTTCAGGAACCAGACCGAGAAGACCGCGAAGATCGAGAGGGTGACGACCTCTTGGATCGTCTTGAGCTGGGCGGCCGAGTAGACCGAGTGACCGATCCGGTTGGCCGGTACGGCGAGCCAATACTCGACATAAGCGATGAGCCAACTCACGGTCACCGCCTGCCAGAGCGCCACCGACTTGAAGCGGAGATGGCCGTACCAGGCGATGGTCATGAAGACGTTGGACAATAGGAGGAAGAGGATCGGCGCGATCCAGGGCGCGAGCGGACTCGCGCGCTCGAGGGCAGCCAGCATGCTCGCAGGTCCGAAAGTTCAGCCGACCTCGTCGAAATGGGTTCGCGCCGCTCGCGGAAAAAGGGTCAGCGGATCGCCTCGAGGATGCTCACATAGGAGGCCACGCAGGCCCCGCCCATGTTGTAGACCCCGGCGATCTCCGCCCCCTCGACCTGCATGCCGCCGGCCTCGCCGCGTACCTGCATGGCCGTGAGCACGTGCATCGACACGCCGGTGGCGCCGATCGGGTGGCCCTTGGCCTTGAGCCCGCCCGAGGGGTTGACGGGCAGCTTGCCGTCCTTGCGGGTCCAGCCCTCGAGGATGGCCTCGGCCCCACGACCGCGCGGAGCGAGCCCCATCGCCTCGTACTCGATGAGCTCGGCGATCGTGAAGCAGTCGTGGGTCTCGACCAGGTCGAGATCGTCGAGGCTCAACCTCGCCCGCTCGAGCGCTCGCTTCCAAGCCTGCTCGCACCCCTCGAACAGGAGAATGTCGCGCCGGCTCATCGGCAGGAAGTCGGAAACCTGAGCGAAGCCGCGGAACGCCACCGCCTTCTTCATCGAAAGGGCGGTCTCGACATCGGCCAGAACGAGCGCAGCGGCACCGTCGGAGACCAGCGAGCAGTCGGTCCGCTTCAAGGGGCCGGCCACGATCGGGTTCTTGTCCGAGACGTTCCGGCAGAAGTCGAAGCCCAGATCCTTGCGCATCTGCGCCCAGGGATTGGCGCAGCCGTTCGCGTGGTTCTTGGCGGCGATCAGGGCGAGCGCGTCGGACTGGTCCCCGTAGCGCTGGAAGTAGCGCTGAGCGATCTGGCCGAAGACGCCGGCGAAGCCACCCTCGATCCCGCGCTCTTCCTCGAGGTAGCTGGCGCGCAGCAGCGTGCGGGCGATGCCGGCATTGTCGAGTTCGGTCATCTTCTCGACGCCGACCACGAGGACGATGCGCGCCTCTTTGGCGAGAATCGAGCGCAGGCCGGCATGGACGGCGGCCGAGCCCGTGGCGCAGGCGTTCTCCACCCGGGTGGCGCGCTTGAAGCGCAGCGCCGGGTCGGTCTGGAGGACGAGCGAGGCGGTGAAGTCCTGCTCGACGAAGCCGCCGTTGAAGTGGCCGAGCCAGATCTCGTCGACCGCCGACGCTTCGAGCCCGGCATCGGCGAGCGCACCCCGGGCCGCCTCGACGACCAGGCTCTCGACGCTGCGGCCCTCGTGCTTGCCGAAGGGCAGATGGTGCCAACCGACGATGCAGGCGGTCATGGGTCCTCGCGCGGGCCGACGTTGCGAGGCGCAATCTAGTCGGCGCCCGTCTCCCGACCAAGGGTCGGCGCCGCCGCGCTCGAAGCGAAGGGCAGCCGGCCCGGCCACCCCTCGGCGTCCGAGGGGCGGGCGGGACGGGTCGTGGCGGCGGCCGGGCGCCCGACCAGCCGGACCACCGTCTCGCCGGAAAGGACCGGAGCGGCACCTTCCGGTCGGGCCCCGAGCGCCTCTTCGAGCCGGCTCCGGACCGCCTGGAGATCGCGATGGGCGCGGCTGCCGGGGGCGATGTCGCCGACCCAGCGGCCGGCCGCGAAGGCGGCTTCGAAGGTCGGGTCGAAATGCAGGGGTGGTGCCACGGGTTCGCCGAGGTCGGCCAGGGCGCCGAGGTCGACGCGGCGCCGCAGGAGGCCGGGAGCCGGCAGCCGGGTCGGCACGATCAGGGCGAGCGGCGCGCTGCCGCGCCGCTCGCGGCGGGCGGCCCGCAGATGGTGCAGGGTCCGTTGCAGGGTGGTGAGATCGACCCGGCCGACGCCGGTCGGGATCAGCACCGCATCCGCCAAGAGGCAGGCGGCGGCGAGGGCCGCGGCCAGCACCGCCGGCAGGTCGACCACGACGAGTTCGGCCCGCCGACGGATGCCGTCGGCATAGCCGACCCAGGCACCGGCCCCGGCCAGATCGCGGATCGGTGCCTCGAGCAGCTGGCAGGGCAAGAGACGGTGCGCGGCCCAGCGGGCGGCGGTCTGCTGCGGGTCGGTGTCGACCAGCACCGTGGAGCGCCCGCCGGCGGCGAAGGCGGCCGCGAGGTTGACTGCGAGGGTGCTCTTGCCCACCCCGCCCTTGAGATTGCCGACCGCGACCAGGAGGCCCATGGCCGGTCTCCGCGGTGAAACCGGGCGGGCCGGCCGCCCGTAGCCCCATCACTCTACCCTCGTCGCCACCAATTGGCGAGAGCGTGGCGCTTTTTCGCGCAAAAGGCGAGCAATCGCCCCGCTGCTGCCGCTTCGAGACCTATTCGAGGTTCCGCGCCGCGGTCCCGGAGGCGGCACTCTGCACCTCGCGCGGGGCGATCGCCATGGGCGTCGGCCGCTCGAGCAGCAACGTGGCGAGCAGGAGCACGGCACCGAGGATCAGGAGTGCACGGTCGAGCATCGCGGCCACCTCCACGCGACGGCCGACCGCCGCGCTTCTGCCCCCGTATATACGGTTGCCGGCCACGCTGGCGGTGTGACGATCGTCACGCGCCGCACTCCGCTGCATCCATGCGACAGCCGCTGTTGCCGATTCGCGACAGTCCGGCAGGCGCCGCCGATCGCCGCGGCCGGCGCGACGGTGCGAGCCGCCCGTTCCGGCCGCACGGGCTGTGCTCGGAGCGCTCAGAGGAAGTCGGAGCCGGTGAGACCGGTGGTCCCGTAGATCAGGACGGAGCTCCCGCTGCCGCCCGAAAAGGAGCCGAGGTCGATATAGGTGGCCGTGTCCACCGTCGGGATCTCGCCCGGGGCCAGCATCTGCTCGGTGCGGATCGACACGGCCGCATCGCCGTCGTCGAGCACGCCGTTGCGGTTGCTGTCGAGCTGGGAGAAACCGACCCGGGTCCCGTTGGCGAGCAGGATCTCGAGGCGGTCCTCGCCGCGAACGAAGTCCATGATCTCGTCGCGCCCCTGACCGACGCGGAAGGTGTCGCGGCCGCCCTGTCCCCAGTAGAGGTCGTTGCCGCCGTTGCCGGCGAGCAACTGGCCGCTGCTCGAGCCGAAGAGCCACTCGTCACCCGACCCTCCGCTCAAGGTGCCGCTGCCGGAGAGGAGGGTGTAGGTGCGAGTGGGCACGAAATCCTCGGCGGCGAGGCTCGTGACCCCGTGCACGGTCATCACGTGCGGCCCACCGTCGATCTCGCCGGATCCGACCAGTCCGGCCGCGATCAGAGCGGAACCGACATCGAGCTGGAGCGAGAGGGCGGTCTTGCCGTTGGCGGTGACCGAGGCCAGGTCGACGAAGCGGTCGCGGGCGTCGAGCACGCCGTCGCCGTTGCTGTCGAGGAGCTCGAAACCGCCCCGGCGGAAAGTGTCGGCCGAGCCGAAGCGATAAAGGACGATGTCGAGGCGATCTTCGCCCGTCGTGAAATCGAGGACGACGTCCTGATTCGGGCCGACGCCGGGTGTGGAGTAGTAATCGGTGTGGCGGTCCTGGATCCAGAACCGGGCTTCGAAGATGTCCCGCCCGGCGCCGCCGATCAGGATGTCGTTGTCGCTCGCGCCGCTCGCGCCGGGCCCGCGGAAGCCGCCGATGAGCCGGTCGTTGCCGGCTCCACCGTCGACCAGGTCGCGGCCGCCGTAGCCACCGAACACGTAATCGTCCCCGGTGCCACCCTTGACGACGTCGTCGCCGTTGCCGCCGTCGAGGATGTCGTTGCCGGCGCTGCCGTCCATGAGGTCGTCGCCGCCCGACCACTCGATGGCCTTCTCGCGCAGCTCGCTGTCGTAGATCCCGTCGCCGGCCAGGAGATCGTTGCCCCTGCCGCCCTTGATCGTGTCGTTGCCGCCGCGGCCGACCACGAGATCGTCGCCGCCCCTGCCGTCGATCAGCTCGGGACCCGACTGGCCCTCGATCGTCTCCCCGGCGTTCGAGCCCACGACCTTGGAGGCCTTGGCCTTGGCCGCCTGGGCCGTGCCGTCGACCGCGAGCGCGGTGGCGAGCCACTCCTCGTCGTAGGCGGAACCCGGCTTGTACTTCACCATCGATCGCTCCCGACGAGGCCGTTCCCGAGCGATCGGGCGCGGACCGCCCCCGCTCCCGCATCGTCGTCCCGGCACGGCACCCCCTCTCTAGGGGATCGGCCCCGACTGACAACCCCCGGCACCGTAGCTCGGGTTCGTTAACCGATCCTTTCCGCGCCCGGGGCGTAACCCGATACCGAGCGGCCGACCCGCCGTTGCCAGCGGGCCACGCCACCGTTAGCAGAGCCGCGGGTGACCGGCTCCGGGCCGGCGCGGTACAGTCGAGGAGACGATCGGATGATCAAGCGGAGGCAGATGGTCGCGGCGGCGGCCGGCGCCGCGGTCGGTGGCACCGCCGCCTTTCCCGCACCGGCGATCGCGCAGAGCGCGCCCGAGATCAAGTGGCGGCTGACCTCGAGCTTCCCCAAGTCGCTGGATACGATCTACGGCGCCGCCGAGGCGATGGCCAGGCAGGTGGCCGAGCTCACCGACGGCCGCTTCCAGATCCAGGTGTTCGCCGCCGGCGAGATCGTCCCCGGCCTGCAGGCGGCGGACGCGGTCGCGAACGGCACCGTCGAGTGCTGTCACACCGCGTCCTACTATTATTTCGGCAAGGACCCGACCTTCGCCTTCGGCACGGCGGTGCCGTTCGGCCTCAACTGCCGGCAGATCAACGCCTGGAACTATATCGGGGGCGGAATCGAGCTCCTGAACGAGTTCTACAAGAAGTTCAACATCCACGGGCTGCCCTGCGGTAACACCGGTGCCCAGATGGGCGGCTGGTTCCGCAAGGAGATCAAGACGGTCGAGGACCTCAAGGGGCTCAAAATGCGGATCGCCGGCCTGGCCGGCCAGGTCCTCTCCAAGCTCGGCGTGGTACCGCAGCAGATCGCCGGCGGCGACATCTACCCGGCCCTCGAGAAGGGCACGATCGACGCCGCGGAATGGGTCGGGCCCTACGACGACGAGAAGCTCGGCTTCAACAAGGTCGCACAGTACTACTACTATCCGGGCTGGTGGGAAGGCGGCCCGATGCTCCACCTCTTCGTCAATCTCGAGAAGTGGAACGGCCTGCCCAAGGCCTATCAGGCGGCGCTGTTCAACGCCTGCGCCTATGCCAACCACTGGATGATGGGCAAGTACGACACCCAGAACCCGCAGGCCCTCAAGCGGCTGGTGGCGGCCGGCGCCCAGCTCCGGCCGTTCCCGACCGAGGTCATGCAGGCCTGCTTCAACGCCGCCAAGGAGCTCTACGCCGAGCTCGCGGCCAAGAACGCCGACTTCAAGAAGGTGCACGACAGCATGATGGCGTTCCGCGGCGACACCTACCTCTGGTGGCAGGTCGCGGAGCTCACCTTCGACGCTTTCCAAGTGCGCGCCACGCGCGGCTGATCCGGCGCGACGAGCGCGCCGGTGGCCAAGTGCGCGCCACGCGCGGCCGAGCCGGCGCGACGAGCGCGCCGGTGGCCAAGTGCGCGCCACGCGCGGCCGAGCCGGCGCGACGAGCACGCCGGTGGCCAAGTGCGCGCCACGCGCGGCCGAGCCGGCGCTAGGGGATCCAGGAGGGGCCGTACCCGAGCCGCGGTGCGGCCCCTCTCTCCGCGACGCGGCTATTCGATCTTCGGCGGGCCGAGGTCGATCGGCGGCAGCCCCTCGAGGCCCGGGATCCCGGGCAGCCCCGGAAGGTCGAGCTGTTTGATCGAGGCCGGGTCGATCCCGGTACCGGCGCTCTTGTAGTGCATGACCATCTGCGGGACCAGGATGACGAGCCCCACCATGATGCACTGGATCACGACGAAGGGCACCGCACCCCAGTAGATCTGGCCGGTGGTGACGGGCTCCATCCGCCGGCCGGTGAGCTTGTCGAGATAGGGCTCTTTGGGGGCCACCGAGCGCAGGTAGAAGAGGGCGAAGCCGAAGGGCGGATGCATGAAGCTCGTTTGCATGTTCACGCCCAGGATGACCCCGAACCAGATCAGATCGATCCCGAGGCGCTCCGCCGCCGGGCCGAGGAGCGGGATGACGATGAAGGCGAGCTCGAAGAAGTCGAGGAAAAAGGCCAACAGGAAGATCAGGACGTTGACGACGACGAGAAAGCCGACCTGACCGCCGGGCAGGCCGACCAGCAGCTCCTCGACCCATTTGTGGCCGTCGACCCCGTAGAAAGTGAGGGAGAAGACGCGAGCACCCACGAGGATGAAGATGACGAAGGCGGAGAGCTTGGCCGTCGAGTCCATCGCCTGCTTCAAGAGGTCGAGGGTGAGCCGGCGCTTGAAGAAGGCGAGCAGGAGCGCGCCCGTCGCACCCATCGCCCCGCCCTCGGTCGGCGTGGCGATGCCGACGAAGATCGTGCCGAGGACGAGGAAGATGAGGGCCAAGGGCGGGATCAGGACGAAGACGACCTGCTCGGCCAGCCGCGAGAGGAGGCCGAGCCGCAGGAAGCGGTTGGCGAGCGCCACCGCGAAAGCGAACAGAATGCCGTAAGTCGCGGCCAGGATCGGCCCGCCCTGGCGCATGCCGGAGGTCACGCCGAAATGGGCCGCCACCGCCACCCCTACCGAGCAGACGAGGAGCACGAGGAAGGAGCGGACGCCGGCCCCGCCGTCGGGTTCGCGGAAGCGGATCGCCTCGAGCGGCAGGGCCGGGGCGGCCGACGGCCGGATCAGCGTGACGAGTAGGACCCAGAAAGCGTAGAGGCCGGCCAGCACGAGCCCGGGCACGAAGGCGCCCTCGTACATGTCGCCCACCGACCGGCCGAGCTGGTCGGCCATGACGATGAGCACGAGGGAGGGCGGGATGATCTGGGCGAGGGTCCCGGACGCCGCGATCACACCCGAGGCGAGCGCGCGGTCGTAGCCGTAGCGCAGCATGATGGGCAAGGAGATCAGCCCCATCGAGATGACCGAGGCGGCGACCACGCCCGTGGTGGCGGCCAACAGCGCGCCCACGAAGACCACCGCGTAGGCGAGCCCGCCCCGGATCGGCCCGAACAGCTGGCCGATCGTGTCGAGAAGGTCCTCGGCCATGCCCGATCGCTCGAGGATCAGCCCCATGAAGGTGAAGAAGGGGATCGCCAGGAGCGTGTCGTTGGTCATGATGCCGTAGACGCGCTCGGGCAGGGCCTGGAGGAAGTTGGCCGGGAAGAGGCCGAGCTCGATGCCGATCACGGCGAAGACGAGGCCGTTGGCGGCGAGCGCGAAGGCCACCGGATAGCCGAGCAGCAGGATCACGACGAGGGCGCCGAACATGATCGGCGCCATGTTGTGCACGAGGAAGGCTTCCATGGCGGCGATCCGGCTGCAGTGGATTCAGGCGGCGTGTTCGGTCTCGGGGCCCACGTGGCCGTGCGGGCCGGTCGTGGCGTGCGGGTCGGGGATCAGGCCGCGGATGACGGCGAGCCGCTTGACGAACTCCGAGATCCCCTGCAGGGCGAGCAACAGGAAGCCGACCGGTATCAAGAGCTTGGCCGGCCATTGCGGGAGGCCGCCCGCGTTCATCGACTGCTCGCCGACCCGCCAGGAGGCCCAGAAGAAGGGCCAACCGTCGATCTGCATCAGGATCACGAGCGGCATCAGGAAGAGAAGATGGCCCAGAAGGTCGATCCAGTCGCGAACCGGCTTCGGGAAGTGGCTGTTGACGATGTCGATCCGAATATGTTCGTTGTTCAGTAAGGTATAGGCGGCACAGAGCATGAACACGGCCCCGAACATCTGCCACTGCAACTCGAGCCAGGCGTTCGAGCTCGTGTCGAACACTTTGCGCACGACAGCGTTGGCGGCCGAGATCAGGACCGCCACGAGCACCAGCCACATGACGGTGCGGCCGATGCGCTGGTTCAGGGCATCGATCGCCGCGCTCAGCCGCAACAGCCCCTGCACGCCCGCCTCCCCTCAGGCTTCCCGGCCGACCTCTTAGACGACCGGTCGCGGGCTTTCCAGACGGTGGGCGGTGCTTCTCACCGGCCGGCCGGGGGCAGCGGGGGCAGCTCGAACGGAGCGAGGGGGGGCGCCGGGCCCAGGAGATCCTGCAGGCTCGGGCCGGTGCCGGTGCGGGCCGGGGCGCTCGGTGCGAAGCTCGTGCCGAAGATCGCCTCGGGCAGCCAGGTGGCGGTCCGGGGAACGGCCCAGACGAGGCCCAGGGCGACGAGCTGGAGGGCGACGAAGGGCACGACGCCTCGCCAGATCGCCGCGGTCGGAACCGAGGGCGGGGCGACGCTGCGCATGTAGAAGAGGGTGAAGCCGAAGGGCGGGGTGAGAAAGCTCGTCTGCAGATTGAGGCCGATGAGTACACCCAGCCAGATCGGATCGAGGCCCATGAAGAGGAGCGGCGGGCCGAAGACCGGCACCATGACGAAGATGATCTCGAGGGTATCGAGGAAGAAGCCGAGCAGGAACATCACCGACATGCACACCAGGAGGGCCCCGCTCGGTCCGCCGGGCAGGGCGGCGAGCGCGTCGGTCACGAGTGCCTCGCCGCCGAGGCCGCGGAAGACGAGCGAGAACACCGAGGCCCCGAGCAGGATGGCGAAGATCACCGCGGTCGTACGCGCGGTGCCGAGCATCGCCTCCCACAGGAGCGCCGCGGACAAGCGGCGCCGCAGGAGGGCGAAGAGGAGGGCGCCCACCGCGCCGATCGAGGCGCTCTCCGTGGCGGTCGCGACACCCGCGAGGATCGAGCCGAGCACGGCCAGGATCAGCGCGAGCGGCAGGACGAGGCTCGGCAGGAGGTCGCGGGCGAGGGCCCGCCGCTCGGCCGGGCCCGAGGGCAGGGGCGGGCAGCGTTGCGGGGCGAAGATCGCCTGCAGGGCGACCCAGGCGAGATAGAGCGCGGCCAACAGGAGCCCGGGCAGGAGCGCGCCCGCGAAGAGATCGCCGACCGAGACCGGGGTCGGAGCCGGGTTGCCCTTCTGGAGCTGGGCCGCCTGGTTGGCGCCCTGCAGGATGTCGGCCAGGAAGATCAGGACGGTCGAAGGCGGAACGATCTGGGCGAGGGTCGCCGAGGCGCAGATCACGCCCGTGGCGAGGCGGGCGTCGTAACCGGCCTTGAGCATGGCCGGCAGCGAGATCAGGCCCATGGTCACGACCGTGGCACCGACCACGCCCGTCGACGCGGCGAGCACCGCTCCCACGATCACGACCGAGAAGCCGAGTCCGCCGGGCAGAGCACCGAAGAGGCGGCCCAGGGTCGTGAGCAGGTCCTCGGCGATCCCCGAACGCTCGAGGACGAGGCCCATGAAGATGAAGAGCGGCACCGCGACCAGGACCTCGTTGGTCATCACCCCGAAATAGCGAGGCGCCAGGCCCAGGAAGAGGACGAGGTCGAACTGGCCGAGGAGATGGCCGAGGCCGGCGAAGACGAGCGACAGGCCGGCGAGCGTGAAGGCCACCGGGAAGCCCAGCAGCAGGGCGCCCACGAGCGCCGCGAACAGACCGATCGCGAGGAGCTCGGCCAAGGCCGGGTCTCAGGCGCGGGCGGCGCGCGGGTCGGGCCGCCCGGCCAGTGCCAAGCCGGCGCGGACCGCCGCGGCGAGCCCCTCGAGGAGCAGGAGAAAGGCGGCGAGCGGGATCACGGTCTTGACGAGGAAGAGGGCGGGCAGACCGCCCGCCTGGGCGGAGGGCTCGAAGACCTGCCAGGAGAGCCGCACGAACCCCCAAGACGACCAGAGGACGGCCAGGCACCAGGGAACCACCATGAGGAGGTTGCCGAGGAGCTCGACCAGCGCGCGAGCCTTCGGGCCCCACCGGCGGCTCAAGATGTCGACCCGCACATGGCCGTCCTCGCCGTGCACGCGGGCGGTCATGATCATGAAGGAGATCCCGGCCGCGACCACGTAGAGCTCCTGCATCCAGACCCGGCCGAAGCCCAGGGCGTAGCGGCCGACCGCCACCACCGCGCAGAGCAGCACCGCCGAGAGCACGAGGACGGCGGCGAGGCCACCCACCGCGCGGCCCAGCGCGTCCACGGCGCGCACGAAGCCCTCGAGCACCCGCATCGGCCGATCTCCCCTCTGCGCCCGGACACAGCGGTAGCGGAACCGGCCGGCCCCGGCCAGGGGCGGCGGCGCCCGACCCCGCACGCTCTGCAGTGGCGGTCCCGGCGGGATCGGCGCATGATCGACGCGGCAGCGCGGGGAGGTCCGTTTTGGCGGTGATCCAGTATCTGACGACGGTCTGGTTCGACTTCGGCGCCGTCGATCGCCTCGCCGAGGCGCTCGATCAGCTCGCGATCCGACGCCCGCTCCTGGTCGCCGATCGCGGTGTCGAGGCGGCGGGGCTGCTCGATCGGGTGCGGGCGCGGATCCCGAACCGGATCCCGGTCGCCACGTTTCTCGACACCCCGGCGAACCCGACCGAGGCGGCGGCACGCCGTGCCCTCGAGCTCTTTCGGGCGGAGGGTTGCGACGGGATCGTGGCGGTGGGCGGCGGCTCGCCGATCGATCTCGCCAAGGCCGTGGGGCTCTCGGCCACCCATCCCGGGCCGCTCGGAGACTACGCCTTGATCGAAGGCGGGCTCGCGCGGATCCGGCCCACCCTGCCGCCGCTCGTCGCGATCCCGACCACCGCCGGCACCGGCAGCGAGGTCGGGCGCGGTGCCGTGATGGTGCTCGAGGACGGGCGCAAACTCGCGCTCGTGAGCCCGCACCTGATCCCCAAGCTCGCGATCTGCGATCCGGAACTCACGCTCGGCCTGCCGCCGGCCTTGACGGCCGGCACCGGCATGGACGCGATCGCCCACTGCATCGAGACGTTCCTTTCGCCCGCGATCAATCCGCCGGCGGAGGCGATCGCGCTCGACGGGCTCGCCCGCGCGGCCGCGCACATCGAGCGGGCGACGGCGAACGGTGCCGACCGGCAGGCGCGTTGGGAGATGATGATGGCGGCGATGGAAGGGGCGATGGCCTTCCAGAAGGGGCTGGGCGCGGTCCACGCGATGAGCCACCCGCTCGGTGCGCTCCCCGGCAAGCCGTTGCACCACGGCACCCTGAACGCCGTGATCCTGCCCACCGTCCTGGCCTTCAACGCCGATCACGTCGGCGACAAATACGAGCGGATCCGGAAGGTGGTGGGGCTTCCCGACGGGGCCGATCTCGCCGACTGGATCGGCGGGCTGGGCCGGCGGCTGGGCTTGCCCGCGAACCTGCGGGCCATGGGGGTGGTCGAGGCCGATCTCGAGGGCTTGCCGCAGCTGGCCGAGCGCGATCATTGCAACGCCACCAACCCGCGCCCCGCTTCGGCCACCGACTACGCCCGGCTCTACCGGGAAGCGCTCGGGTGAGGGGCGGGCACCGTCCGCTTCGAGCCACCCGGGGTTCGGGGCGAGGCTGCACCGCTTCGACCGGGCACGGGCCGGGGAGGAGCGCCGCGCGGCCGGGGCGCCAGGGCCGCGTGGCCACGGCCGCTCCGCCGAGACGGGCGGCATCCGGCCGGAGGGTCCGGCCTCCCGCTCGGCGTGGTGCCGCGGGACCCGTTCGCGCTGCCGTGGGCGGAGGGCGACCGTGATCCCCGCCGCCCGCGCCGCGTCCGGGACCGCCGAGCGGATCCCGCGGGGCGTGTGGGCGCTCGGCTTCACTTCGCTGCTGATGGATCTCTCTTCCGAGCTGATCCACGCGCTGCTGCCGATCTTCCTCGTCGTCACCCTCGGCGCCGGCCCGGCGGTGCTCGGCCTGCTCGAAGGCGTAGCCGAGGCGACCGCGTCGTTCGCCAAGCTCGTCTCGGGGGCACTCTCGGACCGGTTCGGCCGGCGCAAGCCCCTGGCGCTCCTGGGTTACGGCGTGGCGGCGCTGACCAAGCCCCTGTTCCCGCTCGCGGCCGGGGTCGGCACCGTGTTCCTCGCCCGTTTCCTCGACCGGGTCGGCAAGGGCATCCGCGGTGCACCGCGCGACGCGCTCGTGGCCGACATCACGCCGCCCGCGCTGCGCGCCTCGGCCTACGGCCTCCGGCAGGCGCTCGACACGGTGGGCGCCTTCCTCGGGCCGCTCGCGGCCATCGCGCTCATGGCGGCCTTCGCGGACGACATCCGGACCGTGCTCTGGTTCGCCGTGATCCCTGCCGGGCTCTGCGTGCTGGTACTCTGGCTCGGCGTTGAGGAGCCGGAGGCGAGCCGCCCACCCACTCGGCCACGACCCTGGCTCGGTCTCGCCCGTGCCGATCTCGCCGCCCTCGGCTCGGCCTTCTGGTGGATCGTGGCGGTCGCGGTGCTCCTCTCGCTCGCCCGCTTTTCCGAGGCGTTCCTGGTTTTGCGGGCGCAGGACGTCGGCATGGCTCTCGGGCTCGTCCCGCTCGTCATGGTCGTGATGAGCCTGATCTACAGCCTGGTCGCCTGGCCGGCCGGCAAGATGGGCGACCGGATGGACCGACGGCGGCTCCTGCTCCTCGGCATCCTCGTCCTCGTGCCCGCCGATCTGCTGCTCGCCGTCGCGGACGGTCCGGCGACGGCGCTTCTGGGGGTCGCGGTCTGGGGCCTGCACATGGGCCTGAGCCAAGGGCTGTTGGCCACGCTCGTGGCCGACAGCGCTCCCGTGGAGCGGCGGGGCACCGCCTTCGGCGCTTTCCATCTGACGACCGGGCTGGCGACCCTCGCCGCGAGCCTCCTCGCGGGCGGGCTCTGGCAGCTCTTCGGAGCCGCGTCGACCTTCTTCGCCGGGGCGGTGCTCGCCCTCGCGAGTGCGCTCTCGCTCCTGCTGGCGCCGCGCCGGGTCAGCGCTTGAGGACGCACTTCTCGTAGAGGCCGCGCAGTCGGCCGCGCGGGTCGTAGCGCCGTTTGAGCCGCTCGTAGACCTCGCGATCGTAGCGCTGCCAGAACTCCTCCTCGGGATAGTAGCTGTCGGAATAGAGCGACTTGACCCCGCCGAGTTCGGCGATCTTGCGCTCGATCTGCCGGTTGTACCAACCGTCGGGCTTGGCCTCGCGCCTGCGGATCGGCTGCCAGAAGCCGAAATTGACCCAGAGCTCGCCGGGCGGGGTGCGGAACAGCGGGAAGCCGTGCGGGTGCAGCGCCCGGAACGGGCAGTTCCAGACCGGCAGGATGCCGATCGTGTCGTGGAACCAGGCGAGGAACTCCGGCGCCTCGGCGAGCGGAACGCCGACGTCCTGGATCACCGATTCCGAGCGGTAGCCCAACAGATCCCAGATCCGGCCGAGCCGCCAGCGATTGGCCAGGCGCATGATGCGGGTGTAGGTCAGCGAATTGAGCCGCTCGCGGCCCACGAGCCGGCGCAGGAGCGGGATCTCCATGCCCAGGTTCTTCGAGCACCAGAACCAGTCGGTGTCCCAGCGGCGGATGTAGTCGCGAACCGTGAGATAGTCTTCGTTCCGCTCGAGGATCGATTTGTAGTAGATCTTCTCGAACGTATAGTCCGACGTGTAGGGAGCCGTGTCGACGAACCGGCCGATCGAGAGGACCATCCGGTCGCGACCGAAGATCTCGCCCTCGACGAAGTCGGAAGCCGGGTCGTCACACGCGGCGGCGAGTGCTTCGTAGTACGCCTCGACCTTCCGGAACGTGCGATGCTCGAGCCGCACATAGGGTTTCACCGGGATGGTCTTCGCCGAGATACGAATGGCGTAGCCGAGCGTACCGTAGCTGTTGGGAAAGCCGAAATAGAGCTCGGCGTGCTCGCCCTCCGGTCGCGCCGTCACGACTTCCCCGTCGGCGGTGACGACGTCGAACTCGAGGATCGTCTCGTGCACGAGGCCGTGGCGGAAGCTCGAGGATTCGATGCCGACCCCGGCGAGCGCTCCGCCGATCGTGATGCCCATGAGCTCGGGCACGACCGCCGGCATCACGCCGTGTGGCAGGGTCGCATCGACGAGCTCGCCGTAGGGACACATGCCCTCGACCTCGACCGTCCCGGCCGCCGGATCGACCGCGAGGACGTGGCGGAATTCGCGGGTGTCGATCCGGGTGGCGGGTGCCGGGACCCGGTCGCGGAAGAGGTTCGAGACCTCTTTCTCGAGGCGCGGCGGTGCGGCTGCCCGTCGCAACTGCTCGACCAGGGCCGCCCGGCGTGCCGCGTGGGCGGCTCGGGCGGCCTCGACCCCGGCAGTCGGCGCGGCGCCCGCGCGCGCCGGCCGCTCGACCCCGCGTTCGACCTCGGCCGTGGCCATGCGCCTTCCTCCCCGTTGCCGCCCGAGAAGATGGCGGCGGCGGGGAACATCCGCCAGGGGGCGGGCTCAGCGCAGGACCGCGGTCCAGGCGGCCTCGGCGCGCCGGGCGGGGTCGGCCTCGGGCGATGCGGCGGGCGCCGGCACGGCCTCGCCGAGCCGCCGCAGATCCGGGACCGCCTGGCCGAGGCGGCGCAGATAATGCTCGACCGCCTCGTCGATCAGCCGCTCCTGCGGGCAGCAGAAGGTCGCCGCCAGCCGCTCGAGCGCCTCGCGGTGCCGGCGGGCGAGCGAGACGGGCACGCGCGGATCGGGCATCGCGGAACTCCTGTGCACGGTCCATCGGAGCGGGCGGCATTTTGCGCGGCCTCGACCGACCGCCCAGGAGCCGGGCGCCGCGGTCGCTCCCCGATATGCCGTCCGGGCGTATCTCGGTGCGCGAGCGCCCGCCCGGGCCTCAGTCGCCGCCTTGCTCGGGGACGAGCCGCAGCGCCGCCGAGTTCATACAGTAGCGGAGCCCGGTGGGCGGCGGGCCGTCCGGGAAGACGTGGCCGAGATGGGCGTCGCAGCGGGCGCACAGCACCTCGGTCCGCCGCATGAACCAGCTGCGGTCCTCGCGGGTGGCGATCGCCCGCTCGTCGATCGGCGCCCAGAAGGAGGGCCAGCCCGTGCCGCTGTCGTACTTGGTCGTGCTCGAAAACAGCGGCTGGCCGCAGCAGACGCAGACGTAGGTGCCGGCTGTCTTGGTGTTCCAGTAGCGACCGCTGAAGGCCCGCTCGGTGCCGTGTTCGCGGGTGACGTGATATTCCTCGGGCGAGAGCTGCCGGCGCCACTCGGCCTCGCTCTTGACGACCTTGCCGATGCCCGCGTCCGCCATCGCCGCCTCGCATCCCCACCGTCGATGCGGAAATGGGGTCGACGGCGGCGGCCGGCAACGTCGCCGCGGTCGGGCGCGTGCGGCGCCGGTCGGTCCCGCGCAGGGAGCGGGTTCAGGGAAGGGACGGGCCGTGGTAGCTGCGGGCCGCGTCAGCAACCGATGGGGCCGTTTCGATGCCCAATCTGCCCGCCGCCGGTCTCCGGGCGCTCGCGTTCGCGATCGCCCGGGCCTGGGGCAGTGCCGAAGAGGAGGCGGCGATCGTCGCCGACCATCTCGTCGAGGCCAACCTGGCCGGCCACGACAGCCACGGCGTGGGGATGCTGCCGACTTATGTGCGGGTCTTCCGCGAGGGTTGCCTCGTGCCCAACCGGGAGCTCCGCACGGTGGCCGATCTGGGCGCCGTGATCGTGCTCGATGCCGGCCGGGGAGTGGGCCAGCGGATGGCACGGGAGGCGGTGGCGCGTGCGATCGAACGGGCGCGGACGCTCGGGGCCGCGGTCGTGGCCCTGCGCGACAGCTGCCACATCGGCCGGATCGGCACCTATGGCGAGCAGGCGGCGGCCGCCGGTATGGCGGGCATCTTCTGGGTCAACGTGGCCGACCACGACCCGATCGTGGCGCCCTACGGGGCGGCCGAGGCGCGGCTCGGCACCAACCCCTTCTGCGCCGTGGTGCCCGGCCGGCCGGGCGAGCCGCCGGTCGCACTCCTCGACATGGCGACATCCACGATCGCCTTCGGCAAGGCACGGGTCGCGCGCAACAAGGGATCGCCGGTGCCCGAGGGCACGTTGATCGACCGCGAGGGCCGGCCGACCACCGATCCCGGCCCGATGGTCGACCGATTCGAGGGTGCGCTCACCGCCTTCGGCGCGCACAAGGGCTCGGGCCTCGCGGTCCTGTGCGAGCTGTTGGGCGCGGCTCTGATCGGCGGCCAGACGATCACCGATCCGATGCGGCACGCGGTCGTGAACTCGATGCTCGCGATCCTGATCGATCCCGAGCGCTTCGCCGCCGGCGAACGTGGTCCGGTGGCGGTCGAGGCGGTGGCCCGGTGGATCCGATCGGCGCGCCCGGCACCGGGCATCGACCGGGTCCGGCTGCCTGGCGAGCCCGAGCGCGAGAGCCGGGCCCGGCGCCTGGTCGAGGGCATCCCGATCGACGAGAAGAGCCTGGCCGACATCCTGGATGCGGGGGTGGCGCTCGGGCTCGCGCGCGAGCGGCTCCTGGTCCTCGCCCGCGGGGAGGGGTGATGGAGACGGTCGAGGCGGTGGTGGTCGGTGCCGGGGTGGTCGGCCTCGCGGTCGCCCGGCGGTTGGCGCTCGCCGGTCTCGAGGTGGTCGTCCTCGAGAAAGAGGGGGCGATCGGCACCGAGACTTCCTCGCGCAACAGCGAGGTGATCCACGCCGGGATCTATTATCCGAAGGGTAGCCTCAAGGCGCGCTGCTGCATCGCCGGCAAATGGTGGCTCTACCGCTACTGCGAGGCCAAGGGCGTGCCCTATCGCCGCTGCGGCAAGCTGATCGTCGCGACGAGCGAGGAGCAGAACGCCACGCTCGATCGGATCAAGGCCAACGCCGAAGCACTGGGCATGCCCGACCTCGAGCGCTGGCCGGCCGAGCGGGCGACGGCGCTCGAGCCGGCGCTGCGCTGCACGGGAGCGCTCTGGTCTCCCACCACCGGGATCGTCGACAGCCACGCGCTGATGCTCGCCTATCGCGGCGACGCCGAGGACCGCGGTGCCATGATCGCCTTCCACGCCCCGCTCGAGCGGGCCAGAGTGGTCGAGGGCGGACTCGAGCTCGAGGTGGGCGGGGCGGAGCCGATGCGGCTGCGCACACGCCATCTCGTCAACAGCGCAGGCCTGCACGCCCCGGGGCTGGCCCGCCGGATCGAGGGGCTCGACCCGACGCTCGTGCCGCGGGGCTGGCTCTGCAAGGGGAATTATTACACGCTCTCCGGTCGTTCGCCCTTTTCCCGGCTGATCTATCCCGTACCGGAAGCGGCCGGACTCGGGGTGCACGTCACGATCGATCTCGGCGGGCAGTGCCGCTTCGGGCCGGACGTCGAATGGGTCGAGCAGATCGACTACGACGTCGATCCGAGGCGGGCCGAACGGTTCTACGCCGCGGTCCGGAAATACTGGCCGGAGCTGCCCGACGGCGCGCTCGAGCCGGGTTACGCCGGGATCCGCCCCAAGCTCGCGCCGGAAGGTGCACCGGCCGTCGACTTCCTGGTCCAGGGTCCGGCCGAGCACGGAGTGGCTGGCCTCGTCAACCTGCTCGGGATCGAGAGCCCGGGGCTCACCGCCTCCTGGCCGCTCGCCGAGCTCGTCGCCGCCAAGCTCGGTCTGCCGCCGCTCGAGGAGGAGGTGGCGGCGCTCTAGGGTCGGGCTCCGGCACGGTCCGGGGCGAGGCGGCGGCCGAGCCAGCCGGCGAGCGCGATCCCGGCGGCGACGGCAGCGATCGCGAGCTCGTTGGGCCGCATCATCCGGGCGAGCAGGAACTCGCCCAGATCGGTGCGGGTGACGAGGTGCTTGAGTTTGCGGATCGGCTTGTTGCGCTTCTTCTCGGCCATGTGGTCGCTGCCGCGGGCGGCCTGGGTGGCGAGCATGGGGAAGAAGGCGAAGGCCTCGGGCAGCCGGGCGTAGGAGGCGTCGATCCCGCCGCCGGCGATCCGCTCGCGCTCGCGGCGCTCCTTGGAGAAGGGGTTGGCGGCGAGCCAGGCCAGGAGCCGCGGGCTCGCGATGTAGGCGTGCGCGCAGGCCGAGGAGGTGCGCAAGAGGTTGGGGGTCACGAAGCGCGCCTTGAGCGGCCAGTGACCGAGGAAGAAGATCGTCCAGTCGGGCGGCAGGGCCGCCATCGCGGCCTCGACCGCGGCCAACGTGCGCCGGCCGACCCAGGGCGCGAAGGCGACATCGTCCTCGAGGATCAGCGCATTGCGGGCGCCGGTCTCCTGGGCGTGCCGGGCGACCGCGCGATGGCTCTCCCAGATGCCCTCGATGACCCGTGTGGGATGGCGGTCGGGTCGATAGAACAGCACCCGCCGGCAGAGCCCGACGCGGTGCAGCTCGGCGGCGGCGAGCGCGGCCCGGTCGGGCCGGTCGGCCAGCGAGATGCAGTAGGCGCGGTGGACGAAACGCCAGGCCGGCCACGCCTCCCCCGCCCGACAATGTGCACAACCGGGATCGATCGGACAGGGGTGGAAGCGGTCGATACGGACCGTCTCGCCCGAAAGCGCCCCGATCCGAGGCTCGGTCACCGTCGCTCCCATCCGCTCGAGGCGCTCCCGCGGCCGGCGGTTCCGGTGCCGCGCGGCCCTACGATCGATGCACCGGATCGGCCGGACCGGCCGACGGCGCACGATCCCCGAGGCAGACCTAGGGGAGTGGCGCCCCCCGATCAAGGTCGGTAGGGCGACCCGCACCGGCCGCACCGCTCTCCGGCGAGGGGCCGACAGCGAGCTTCGCCCTCCACTTCGCTTTGCCGGGGTCGGGCCAGCGCCGCTTGATACAGAGCCACTGCTCGGGCCGTTCGGCGATCCAGGCCTCGAAGAGGGCGTAGAGCCGCTGCATCGTGTCGCGGGCCACCGCCCGCGGCTCGCCGAGCGGGCGTGGCGCGATCGGCGGCTCGAGGGTGAGGCGGAAGCGGGCGCCCTCGAGCCGCTCGACCCGGACGGGGACGAAGGGGACGTCGAGCCGCGCGGCGATCAGGGCGGGGGCGATCGGTGCCCAGGCAGGGCGTCCGAAGAAGGTCACGGGCTCGCCCTCGTCGTGCCGTTGGTCGAGGAGGAGGCCCAGCGAACGGCCGGCCCGCAGTTCCTTGAGGAGGGCGTGCGGGCCCGCGTCCTTCGGCAGGAAACGGCAGCCGAGTGCGCTCCGCCGGCGCTGCAGGAGCACCTCGATCCGCGGGTCCGCGCGCGGCGCGTGGACCACGGTGATCGGCACACCGAGGCGGGCGGCGACGGCGGCCGGCAACTCCCAGTTGGCGAGATGGGCGGCCACCAGGAGCGCGGGCCGGCCGGCCGTGGCCCGGGCGAGGCCGAACCGGTCGACGAGCTCCACCCGGCCCGGCTCCTCGGCCAGCCGGGCGAGGTGCGGATATTCGCCCACCACCCGGCCGAACTGGCGCCAGCAGGCTCGGGCGAGCCGGCGGAGCTCGGCCTCCTCCGCAGCCGGCTGCACGATGCGCAGATTGGCCAAGAGCCGCCGCTGATCCCGCGAGCGGGGCCCGAAGGTGGCGAACAGGGCACCCCCGAGGGCACCGGCCCGGTCCGGCCCGAGGACCGCGGCGGTCCGCCACAGACCATCGAGAAGCACCACCTGGGCTACTCGGGCGAGCCCGCGCCAGAAGCGCGGGCGGGCGGTGCCGGTCGAACGGGGGTGGGAAGGCTCGGATGTCGTCACGGCCGCTCCGCAGGCGGGCAGAGAGATGCGCGGCGGCGCACCTGTCAACCACGGGGACGCCGGTCGTCGGGCCGCTCGCGCGCGTCGGTCCCGGAGGGCGGGCGCGCGCTTGCGCTCAAAGGGTACGAAGTGCCGCGTTTTTCTGCTGACAGGTGTATGGCGGCGTTGTAATATTCCACGTTGCCGTGCATAGGATCGGGACGGGCGCGTGTCCAGGTCGAGTGGAGCCACGCCAACGATACTCCTCCTCGCCTGGCTGGCGGCCCCCGACCGCGGCTCGGAATGGGCCGCCGCCTGGGGCATGGCACGCGCCGCGGCCCGGCTCGGCCGGGTCCTTCTCCTCGTGCGGCCGGACTGCGAGCCGTCGATCCGCGCTTGGTGCGCGGAACATCCCGAGGTGGCGATCGAGCCGGTGGCGGTCGCCTCGCCGCCCGGGCCGCATCGTGGGCTCGCCGGGCTCCTCCCCAAGGGGCACTTCCTCGACTACATAGCCTGGCTCGATGCGGCCGAGCGCGTCGCGCGCGAGCTCGCCGGGGCGGGCCGGGCCGCTCTCGCGGTACACGCCGCTCTCGGCTGCTACTGGCTGCCGAGCCCGGTCGTCGGGCTCGGCGTCCCGAGCGTCTGGGGCCCGGTCGGTGGTGCGACCCGCACGCCACCGCCACTGTTGCCCGTGCTCGGTGCCCGCGGTCTGGCCGAACGGGCGCTCGAGCGGTTCGTTCTGGGAGCAGCGGCACGGCTGCCTGCGACCCGGCGGACCATGCGGCAGGCCGATCGGGTTCTGGTCGAGTGCCGTGCCACGCTCGCCGTCCTGCCGGCCGACGTCGCCCACCGGGCGCGGATCTTCAACCGGGCGCTGCTCACCGAGGTGCCGGCGCTGCCGCCGCGCGAACGCGGCCGCTTCGTCCTCTTTCCCTCGACGCTGCACGCCCGCAAAGGGCCGATGCTGGCGCTCGAGGCGTTGCGCGCGGCACCCGCCGGGACCGAGCTCGTCTTCGCCAACGAGGGGCCCGAGGAGCCGCGCCTGCGGCGGCGGGTGGTCGAGCTCGGGCTCGAGGGTCGGGTCCGGTTCCTCGGCCGGGTGCCGCGGCGACGCTGCTTCGAGCTCGTGCGAGAGGCCGGTTGCGTACTGTTCGCCGGCACCAACGAGGACGGCGGCTGTGCCCTGGTCGAGGCGATGCTGCTCGGAGCACCGGTCGTGGTGTTGGCGCACAGTGGCCCGGCCGAAATCGTCCAGGGTTTCGGAACCGACCCGACCCGCGCGTTGCTCGTGCCGCCGGCGGCCCCGGCCGCGGTGGCGGCCGGGATGGGCGAGGCGATCGCTCGGCTCGCCGCCCGGCCGCCGCGGGCGAGCGAGCCGCATCTCGACCAGGCCGGCGCCACGCTCGCCTTCCTCCGCCTGCTCGAGGAGGCGATGGCGCGGGCGACCGTTCCGCAGCCGCTCGCCGAGCCGGGCGGCGTGCGCCCGGCCGAGCCGGCTCTCCCGGGTATCTGATCGCGGGGGCACGCGGTCGGCGACGGCCGGAACGGCCCGAAGGGGCCCGCCTCGATCCGTCTCGCGGAGCGAGCCGCCTCGGGGCGTCGGCCGTACGCCGGTACGCTCGCGCTCGCTGCGGACGGCCTGGCGAGCGGGTCCGAGAGGGGCGATTCGGCTCAGGCGCGAAGCGCCACGACGTTTTCGGCGGCCGGCCGCATGCGGTCGCGCCAGAAGGCCTGCAGCGCCTCGCCCTGCAGCGGACGACCGATCAGCCAACCCTGGCCCGCCCGGCAGCCGAGCTGGGCCAGGAGTGCCGCCTGGGCCGGTTCCTCGATGCCTTCGGCGATCACCTCGATCCCGAGTCCGCTCGCCAGGCCGAGCGTGGCGCGGACGATCTCGCGGGCCCGTTCGTCGCGCGTCACGGCGGCCACGAAGCGGCGGTCGATCTTGAGGATGTCGATCGGCAGGCGGAGCAGCTGGGCGAGGCCCGAGCTGCCGGTGCCGAAATCGTCGAGGGCGAGACGCACGCCCCGGTCGTGCAGGCGGAGGAGCCGGGCGAGGCGCTCGTCGGACACCCGATCGAGCAGGAGCTGCTCGGTGATCTCGAGGCAGAGCGCCGACCAGGGCAGGCCGCTGTCGCCGAGATCGGCCTCGAGCTCGGCCTCGAGGTCCGGATTCGTGACCTCGGTCGGTGCGAGGTTGACCGCGAGGTAGCGGCCCTCGATCGCCTCGGGGCCGAGACCGGCGAAGGCGGCCAGAGCCCGACGACGGATGGCGCGGCCGAGCCGGGCGGCTCGGCCGGTCGCCGCGGCGGTCGGGAAGAGCTCGTCGGGGACGATGGCGCCCAGGGTGGGATGGTGCCAGCGGGCGAGGGCTTCGAAGCCGAGCAGGGCCGCGGGATCGAGCGGGTCCGCGGCGATCACGGCGATCGGCTGGAGGGCGGCGTCGAGGCCCGGCAGACGGTCCTCGGGCCCCGCCTGGTCGAGCGCCCGGAGGGCCGCGATCAGCCGCTCGATGCGCGGCGCATCGTCCGGGCTCGCCCGGCCGACACCGCCCCGCTGGTTGCGCTTGGCGCGCAGGAGTGCCTCGTCGGCGGCACGCAGGAGCTGATCGGCGCTGCGCGCGTCGTCCGGATAGCGGGCGATACCCAGGGTCGCACCGCTGCGCAGCAGCCGGTCGCCGAACGGCACCGGCTCGTGCAAGGCGGCGCGGAGCCGGTTGACGACCGTCTCGACCGGTCTGGCACCCGCCACCTCGGGCAGAAGGCAGGCGAACTCGTCGCCGCCGACACGGCCGATGCTGTCGCTCGCGCGCAACACCTCGCGCATGCGCGCCGCCACGGTTCGCAGCACGGTGTCGCCGGCGGCGTGCCCGTCGCCGTCGTTGACTTCCTTGAAATGGTCGAGGTCGATCAGCACGAGGACGAGCGGCCGCTTGGTCGCGAGCTCGCGGTCGAGGGCGGCGAGGAAAGCGCCCCGGCAGAGCAGTCCGGTCGTGGGGTCGAGCCGGGCGAGCCGCTCGAGCTCGCTCGCCTGGACCACGAGCCGGCGCGTCAAGGGGCGGAACAGCAGGAGCGCCTCGGCCAGGATGGTGAGCAACAGGCCGCCGAGCAGCAGCCGTCGCGCACCATGGGCGCGCGCGGCGAGCGCGTTGCGGCGTTCGGCGAGGCGGGCGAAGCCGCGCTCGCTGGCGGCCAACAAGGGGCCCGCGACCTCGCGGCGGAGCTCGCCCAGGGTCTCCGGACCGGGCGGCTCGCCCGCCCGGACGGCCGAGAGCACCCGCTCGAGGCGCTCGACGAAGGATCGGCCGTCGGCGGCGGGCATCTCCGCCGTGTGGCGCTCCGCGCCCGGCTCGGCCGCCCCGGCGGAGGGCGCGTCCGTCCCGTCGCCCGTGTCGATCCCGCTCTCGCGCAGGTGGGCGAGGGCGTCCTCGAGCTCGGCGATCGCAGCCGGGGCGTCCTCCGGCTGCGCCAGATCCGGCAGCGAGGCGGCGATCCGCTTGATGTCCTGGCGACGGGCCGCCGCCTCGGCGAGCGCCCCGGCGATGTGGGCGAGCTCGAGGTCGAGCCGCTCGAGCCAGAGCCCGCCCACGACCACGATCGCCGCCACGATCGCGAGCGCGGATGCCCAGACGATGCCGACACGGCGGCCGAGCCGTGCGGCTGCCGTGCCGTCCTGCGGATGACGAACCGTTCCGGCGCGTGCCACGCCGTCGAGCTCCCCTCGGCTCCCTCTGGAGCGGCCACCGGCAGAGCTAGTGGAGCGCGTTTAACGGCCGATTGACGGGCCGGGGCCGGAGCCGCCGAGCCGACCGTCGGTCATTGCCGGGTATGCACGGAGCCGGCGTTCGGCGAGCAGGTCGGCGCCCAGGAGCGAAAGGGCGAGCGCGGTGCCGATCGCGAGGCTCGAGGGCTCGTTGCCGACGAGGAGGAGGCCGGCCACGGCGAGGCCGGTCCGCATCGCCGGACCGAGCGGGGTGCGGAAGAAACCGATGAAGGCGGCCGCGAGCGCGGTCACGCCCAACAGGCCCGAGCCGGTGGCGATCAGGAACTCGCTCCAGGAGAAGTTCACGAGCAGGAGGCTCGGCGCGTAGACGAACATGAAGGGGACGAGCGCCTTGGCCATCGACAGCCGGAAGGCTGTCAGGCCCGTCCGCATCGGCTCGGCACCGGCGATCGCCGCTCCGGCGAAGGCGGCCAAGGCCACGGGCGGCGTCACGTCGGCCAAGACCCCGTAGTAGAAGACGAAGAAGTGGGTGGCGAGCTGCGGCACCCCGAGATCGGCGAGTGCGGGGGCCGCGATCGAGGCCAGGATGATGTAGGTGGGCGTGGTCGGGATCCCGGCTCCCATCACGATGCAGGCGATCGCGACGAGGAGGAGCGCCAAGAACAGCGTGAGGCCGTGGCGCGAAAGGAGGCCCAGGGGATCGAGGGCCAGGAAGAGGTCGGCGAGGCCGCCCGCGAAATCCAGCACCGCGGCCGAGAACTTGAAGCCGATGCCGGAGAGCGTCGCGATGCCGAGGATGAAGCCCACGCAGGCGCAGGCCGCGCCGATCCCGAGGGCGTATTTGGCGCCGAGCTCGAGGCCCTGAACGAGCGCCCGCGGGCGCAGTGCGGAGGAAGGGTCGAGGGCCGTGAAGCCCAGCGGACGCAGAAGGAGCGGCAGGTAGGAGCAGGCGACGGTGAGCAGGATGCCCCAGAAGGCGGCGAGGAAGGGAGTGTAGCGCATCAAGAGGAGCGCCACCGTGACGGCGAGCGGGATCAGGAGGTGCCAGGAGCCGCGCACGACCGCGCCGAGGCGCGGGATCAGGGCCGGGTCCATCCCGGAGAGGCCGAGCCGGCGCGCCTCGAGATGGACCATGAGCAGGATCGCGACGTAGTGGAACAGGGCCGGGACGATCGCGACCAGGATCAGCTCGTTGTAGGGAACGCCCAGCATCTCCGACATCACGAAGGCCGCGGCACCCATGATCGGCGGGGTGATCTGGCCGCCGCAGGAGGCCGAGGCCTCGACCGCACCGGCGAAGCGCGGCGAGAAGCCGGTCCGTTTCATCATCGGTATGGTCAGCGCCCCGGTCGTCACCGTGTTGGCGATGGCGCTGCCCGAGATCATGCCGAACAGGCCCGAAGAGACGACCGAGACCTTGGCGGCGCCGCCCACCCGCCGGCCGGCGAGGATGGCGGCCAGGTCCATGAACAGCTTGCCGATCCCGGTGAGCTGCATGAGCACACCGAACAGCACGAAATGGAAAACGTAGGTCGCGACGACGCCGACCGCGATGCCGTAGATGCCCTCGGTGCCGATGTAGATGTGATTGACGATCCGCAGGATCGAATAGCCGCGATGGGCGAGGGGGCCCGGCAGGTAGGGGCCCCACATGCCGTAGAGCAGGCAGGCCACGCCGATGATCGGCAGCGACAGGCCCATGGTCCGCCGGGTGGCCTCGAGCACGACCAGGATCGCCACCACGCCCATCATGTAATCGGTGGCGACGGGCGAGCCGACCCGGCGGACGAAGATCTCCTCGAAGAAGAGGACGAAATAGAGCGAGACCGAAGCCGCCGCCGCCGCCAGGATCCAGTCGCGCGGCGGGATCCGGTCGCGCTCGCCGGAAAGGGCCGGGATCGGGAGGGTGAGGAGCGCGAGGAGGGCGATCGCCGAGAGGAACCAGACCGCTCCCTGCGCCTCGCCGCGGGCGGAGAGCGCGCGCACGAGGTCGATCGCCATGAAGAGGTAGAAGGCGACGAACCCGAGGCTCACGCTCCACTCGCGCCAAGGGCGGGCGCGCCGCGGCTCGGGGAAGACCAGAAAGATCAGCCCCAGAACGAAGGAGAGGTGGACCGAGCGGTGAACGATCTCGTTGAGGAGACCGAAACCCGCCGTGTAGACGTGGAACAGGGAAAGGGAGACACCCAGGAGGGTGACGAGACCGGCGGCGACGCCCACCAGCCTGCGAAAGTTCGATTCCGGATCGTACTCTTCGACCAGCCGGTCGATCTCGGCGGGGCTCGGTGCCCGTTCGGACGTGGTGGTGACGCCGCTCACGGGCGGCCGGGGCAAGGTAGCGGGGCGACCTCGAGCGCGCCCGCGCCGAGGGCCGCGAGCTCGAGCGCGCGGGCGGCGAAGAGGCGGTTCTCGGCGGCCGGATCGAGTCGCAAGAGAAGTCGCTCGATCGGTCGACGCATGCGCACGCGGAAGCGGTCGCCGTCGCGCACGAACTCGAGGCCCGGGCCACTGGCGTCCGGCAGCCCCGGCCCGTGGGCGTCGAAGATCTGCTCGATCTGGACGATTCGACCGTTCTCGACCCGGTAGCGGTCGACGACGGTTCGAAGCGTCACCGAGTGGCGGAAGGCGAGGGCGAAGCCGCCCTCGGGGTCGAGCCCGAGGCGGGCGAGCTCGACTCCGCCCGGACGGGCGAGCAGGCGGAGCTCGCCCTTGCAGGGGACCTCGGCCCACGCCGTGCCGACGAGGGCCGCGGCCGCTGCGAGCCCCGCGAGGAGGGCCGTCCGGCTCACGGGCGGCGACCGGCCGGGGCTCGGCTCACTTGAGGATGCCCTTCTCGCGGAAGTAGCGCTCGGCGCCCGGGTGGAGCGGGATCGAGACCGACTGCAGCGCCGTCTCGGGGCGGATGTTCTTGCCCTGGACGTGGACCTTGGCGAGCGTCTCGGTGTTCTCGTACGCCGCCTTGGTGACGGCATAGGCGATCTCTTCCGGGACGGCCGCATGCGTCGCCCAGATCGCCATGACGGCGAGGGTCGCCACGGGTTCGGCCTGACCCTTGTAGGTGTTGGCCTCGAGCGTGACCGAGGCGTAGTAGGGTTGGCGCTTCTTGAGCGCTTCGATCTCGGGCCCCGCGAGTGGCACGATCTTGATCGGGTGGGCGTTGGCGAGATCGACGACCGAAGCCGTGGGCACACCGGCGGTGATCAAGGTGGCGGTGAGGTTGCCGTCCTTGATCTTGTCGACCGACTGGGCGAAGGAGGAGAAGTCTTCCTTCACGTCCTCGCGCTTCATGCCGTGCACCTCGAGGAGGTCGCCCAGCAATTGCCACTGGCCCGATCCCGGCGAGCCCGAGGAGATCGATTTGCCCTTGAGATCGGCGAACTTGCTCACGCCGGAGTCGGCGCGGACCACGAGCTGCACGGTCTCGGGGTAGAGGGCACCGAGGGCGCGCAGATTGGTGAGCGCGCCGTCCTTGAACTGGTTCACTCCGCGATAGGCGGCATCCAGGATGTCGGCGGCGACGAAGGCCGATTCGATCTCGCCCCGGCCCAGGAGCTTGGCGTTGGCGACCGAAGCGTTACCGGTTTCGGCGGTGGCCGCGAGCTTCTTGCCGGCGACCGCGGCGTTGTTGGAGATCACTTGGGCGAGCATGCCGCCGAGCGGGTAGTAGGTCCCGCCGGTGCCGCCGGTGGCGATGCCGAAGAAGATCCGCTCCTGGGCCTCGGCCGAGCCGGTCAGGAGCGCCGCGGCGAGCGCGGCCACAGCGAGCGTACGCTTCATGGACGGGTGCCTCCTCGGGCCGGGTCGGCCGTCGCTCCGCGCCGACCCCGAGCTCGTCGCGATCGGTAGCGTTCCGCCGCCGGAAGGCGCAACCCCGGCCGTCGCCGAGCCGCTCTTCGCGGCCGCCGACCCGCCCGGGTGCGGAACCCGCTCCGGCTCCCGCCGTTCGCGACCCGTTCTCGGCCGGGAACCCGTTTGAGCCGGGAACCCGTTTCAGCCGGCAACCCATTTCAGGATGTGTTCGGCGACCGCCACGAGGGTGCCGTGCTGGTTGGTGACCTCGATCCGGGCGCGCGAGCGGCGCCGCGCGGGGTCGATCTCGGCGATCGTGTAGACGAGGCTCAAGGTGTCGCCGATGAAGACGGGGGCGAGGAAGCGGATGCGATCGTAGCCGAGGGAGACGGCGGTCGCGTCCGGGGTCGGGGGCGCCTGCTCGATCATCCGCGTCGAGCAGGTCGACATGAAGCCCACGATCAGTGCGCCGTGGGCGATCCGCCGGCCGTAGACGGTCGCCGCCATGGCCTGCTCGTCGACGTGGTTCGGCGAGAGATCGCCCGTGATCCCGGCGAAGAGGTAGACGTCGCTCTCGCCCACCGTCTTGGCGAAACGCACGCTCTGCCCGACCGCCACCGGAACCCCGACCATCCCTCAGCCTCCCCTGCTCTCGTCGGGCAGCGCCACGGCGCCGCACGCGGCGAGCGCCTCGATCTCCCGCGCGTCGTAGCCGAGTTCGGCCAGGATCTCGCGGCCGTGCTGGCCGATCTCGACCGCGAGGTGGCGCACGCCGGGTGCCTGGCCGTCGTAACGGTTCGGATGCGCCACCAGGACGGCCCTGCCCCCCTTGACCTCGACCTCGAAGAAGCAGCCGTTCGCGCGGATCTGGGGGTCGTCGCGCAGATCGTCGTAGTCCTGCACCCGCTGCCACCAGATGCCGTGCGCGTCGAGAGCGGGGGCGAGCTCGGCGAGTCGGCGGCCGGCCACCGCCCGGGCGACCGCGGCGGCGTATCGGTCGCGCTCCCGGTAACGGTCGATGCCGGCCATCGCCTCGAGCTCTTCGCTCGCGAGCGCCTTGGCGAGGGCGACCGGATCGTTGATCGAGAAGGCGATCCAGCCGTCGGCGATCGGGTAGACGCCGTAGGGCGCTTGGTGGAACCAGGAGACGAGGTTCTCCTGCCGCTCGAGGATCGAGCGGTCGGCTCCCATCGTGAGGTAGCTCGTGAGGGGCTCGGTCTGCAGGTCGATGCCGGCGTTGAGGAGCGAGCTGTCGACCCGCGTGCCGCGGCCGGTCCTGAGCTTCCGGACGTAAGCCGCGACGATCCCGAGGGCGAAGAGGGCACCGCCGTGCTGGTCGACCGCGGCGAGGCCGATCGGGGTTGGCCGGGTGGCGCCGGTGACCGCGACGAGTCCCGAATAGGCCTGGATCAGGAGGTCCTGGCCGGGCTTCTCGACCATCGGCCCGCTCGGCCCGTAGCCCGAGGCCGAGGCGTAGACGATGTCGGGCTTGAGGCTCTTGACCCGCTCGTAGCCGAAGCCGAGCCGGTCCATCACGCCGACCCGGAAATTCTCCATGAGCACGTCCGCTCCGGCGATCATCCGGTCCACGACCTCGCGACCGCGCGGGTGTTTGAGATCGATCGCGATGGTCCGCTGGTTGCGATGCGCACAGAGGAAGAAGGCCGACACGCCCTCGACGAAGGCGTTCCCGCCCGACCAGCGTCGTTCGTAACCGCCACCCGGCGGCTCGATCTTGATCACTTCCGCACCCATGTCGGCGAGGTACTGCGCCGCGGCCGGGCCCTGCAGGAAGTGGCAGAAGCTCACCACGCGCATGCCGTCCAGAAGCATCGAGCCTCCCGCATCGGACCGCCGGACCGACCGCCGCGGTGCCGTTCCTCTGCGACAGGTGCCCGCGGCCGACGTTCCCGGCAAGCCCGCCGACCGCAGCCCTGCCGGGCGCTCCTCCTGCGGCCCGGGTCGGCGGGCCGGGCGGGGGCGCTGCGGAGCCCTGCGCCGGTCGCGATTGTCCCGCCGCGGGAGCGGCGATAGCCTCCCTCAGCCGAGGGAGGCGGCCGCGGGCGCGCACCGCCCCCCTGCGGTGGCGTGCTCCGGAGGCCTCGATGCCGCGCTTTCCCGACTGGCGCCCGGCCGGCGTGATCCCCGCCTGCCTGTTGCCCTTCCACGAGGACCTCTCGATCGACGAGGCGAGCTACCGCAAGCATCTGCGCGACGTGGCCGGGGTGCGCGGGATCGCCGCGATCACGGTCAACGCGCACGCGAGCGAGGTCGCCTCCTGCACCGAGGAGGAGCAGCGTCGGGTCATGGACCTGACGATGGAGGAGGTCGGCGACCGGTTGCCGGTGGTGCACGGGATCTACGCCGACGGCAGCCAGAATGCCGCCCGGCTCGCCCGCCGGGCCGAGGCCGGTGGCGCGTCGGCCCTGCTCGTCTTCCCGAGCGCGGTGCTCGCCATGGGCGGCCAGCTGCGCCCCGAAATGGCTTACGCCCATTTCGCGACGATCGCCGAAGCGAGTTCGCTGCCGCTGATCCTGTTCCAGTACCCGCTCACGGGGCCGGCCGGGCTCGGCTACCCGCTCGAGACGATCCTCATGCTCGCCGAGCGGATCCCGAGCCTCGTGGCGATCAAGGACTGGTGCGCCGATCCGGTGCTGCACGAACGCCAGGTGCGCACCCTCCGGTCGCTGCCGCGGCCGGTCGCGGTCTTGAGCACGCACTCGGCCTGGCTGCTCGCTTCGCTGGTTTCGGGGTGCGAGGGGGTCCTGTCGGGAGCCGGCAGTGTGGTGGCCGATCTGCAGGTGGCGATGTTCGAGGCGGTCCGGCGCGGCGATCTGGCTGGCGCGCGGGCGGTCAACGAGCGCTATCTGCCGCTCGCCCAGGCGTTCTACGCGCCACCTTTCCTCGACATGCACAACCGGATGAAGGCGGCGCTCGTCCTGTTGGGCCGGCTGCCGCGAGCGGTGGTCCGGCCGCCGCTCGTCGCGCTCGGCCGGCACGAGATCGAGCGGCTCGAGGCGGCGATCCGGGCCGCCGGCCTGCCACTCGCGCGGCCCCTCGAACGGGCCGCTTGAGGCCGGCGGCGGGGCTGGGGAGGCAGCCGGACCCGCCCGGTCCACCCACGGCCCGGAGGGTCGGGCGTTCAGCCGCCGGGCTTGCGGCCGAGGCGGAGGGAGGCGAAGCGGCCGGCCGGGAGGAGCCGACCCTCGGCCTCGAGCGCGTCCGCGATCGAAGCGGCTTTGTCGTAGGCGAAGGAGCCCGTATAGAAGAGCATCCAGCCGCCCGGCACGAGCCGGTCGAGCAGGAGGAGGGCGAGCTCGCGGTCGGTCATGGCACCGTAGGCGGCGTTCTTCTCGCTCCAGAATTCGCCGAGGTGGAAGAGGGTGGCGACGTCGAGCTCCGGGAGGAGCCGACCGTCGAGCTGGTAGACGTCGCCGAAGAGGACCTTGTAGGCGCGGGCGATCTCGGGTCGGGCGATCGCCAGGCGGACATAGCTCTCGTGCTCGCGGGGGGCCGCGGTGATACCGAGCACGGCGTTGCCACGGCCGTCCTCGGCCGAGCGGATACCCACGAGGTGATGGTTGCCGGTGCCGAAGTGGAAGATCCGGGCACCCCGGATGTCTTCGGCCGCGATCCAGTCGAGCAGATGCTGATCGCAGGGGCAGACGGCCAGATCGAGGTTCCAGACGTCGTCGTAGATGGCGAGGCTCATGGGGCACCCGTCGCGAGGAGGGGCTCCACGAGCCCCGGGGATCGAGGCGTCGGCCCGGCCTCGCGCAGCACGGCACCCGCTCCGCCCGGGACCGGCTCGAGCCGGCCGACGCGGTCGAAGAGGGCCGCCAGATCGGCCCGCTGGGCGAGAACCAGGAGCGCCGCACCGGGCAGCTCCTCGCGCACGACGGCGAGCAGCGCCGCAGCGGCGGTACCGTCGAGCGAGGCCAGCGCCTCGTCGAGCACCAAGAGGTCGGGAGCGCGCAACAGCGCCCGGGCGAGACCGAGACGCTGGAGCTCGCCGGCGGAGAGCAGCCGGTCCCAACGCTCGACCCGGTCGAGGCGCTCGACCAGGTCCGGCAGACCGCAGCGGCGGAGCACCGCCGCGATCCGCCCGTCGGGGGGCGGGTCCGCCTCGCCCGGGTAGAGGAGGCCGTCGCGCAGGCTGCCGAGCGGCAGGTAGGTGCGGCCGGGAACGATCGCGGTGCGGGCGCCCGTGGCGAGGTGCAGCGTGCCGCGGCCCCAGGGCCAGAGCCCGGCGAGCGCGCGCACGAGGGTGCTCTTGCCGCTGCCCGAGGGGCCGACCAGCAGCACCTGCTCGCCGGCGCCGAGCACGAGCCCGTCGACCCGCAGGATCGGCCGGCCCTGCGCGTCTTCGAGCAGCAGCCGCTCGACGGCCAGCAGCGGCGATGCGCCGCGCGCGCCCGCCGGCCGACGGGCCGGCTCGGAGCCGACCGCACAGGCCGGGCCGTCGAGCGCTTCGGCGAGCTCGACGACGCGGCGCGCGGAGGCGAGCCAGTTGGCGAGCGCCCGCCAGTTCTCGACCAGCCAGGCGATCGCCATCTGGACCTGGACGAAGGCCGCGGCGAGCTGCATGACGGCACCCAGCGAGAGCTCACCCGAGAGATATTTCGGGGTGGCGAGCAGAAGCGGGACCACCGGGACGAGGACGGCGTTGCCGTTGACGATCCAGGTGAGCCGCCCCGACTGCCAGACCACCGCTCGCCAGCGGGCGACGAGCTCGGCGAGCCGGGCGCGAGCCGCCCGTCGCTCGTCGTCCGCGCCGCCCAGCAGGGCCACCGCCTCGGCGTTCTCGCGCAGCCGCGTGAGGGCGAAGCGGAAGCGCGCCTCGGCCTCGTTCTTCTCGGCGACGCGGCGCGGCAGCGTCCGGCCGATCCAGAGCGTGGCGCCGGAGGCGAGGCTGCCGTAGAGCAGGGCCGCCACGACCATGTAGGCGGGGACCCAGAAGCCCCCGAGCGCGAGCCCACCGCCCACACCCCAGAGAATGCCGATGAAGGTCAGCGCCGAGATCGAGGCGTTGAGGAGGCCGATCGCGAAGTCGATCAGGGGATCGATCGCCATCCGCACGTCGTCGGCGATCCGGTATTCCGGGTTGGAGCCGCGCTCGCCGAGTGTCAGGCGGTAGAAGCGGTCGTCCGCGAGCCACCGGTCGACCAGCGCGCCCGTGAGCCATTCGCGCCAGCGCACCTGGATGGTCTCGCGGGAGAGGACGACGCCCACCTGGATGGCGGCGGTCGCGGCGACGATCAGCGGAAAGAGGCCGGCCGCCCGCCAGAGACCGGGGAGGTGGCGGGCCTCGAGCGCGTCGAAGAACCAGCGGTTCCAGGTCGCGATGAGGACGTTGGCGGCGATGCCGAGCAGGACGCAGCCGGCGAGCGCAAGGGCGAGGAACCAGGCCCGCCTCGCCGTCGGACCCGACCAGAAACCGCACGCCAGGACGGCGAAGGCGCGCGCCGCGCGCCATTCGGTGCCGGCCTGCGGCGTCCGCGCCCGAGCCTCGCCCCCGTCCATCCCGAGCTCCGCGCCGGAAGTCCCGCGCGTACCTCCCCCCGGGCGACCCGTCCATCGCGGGTCGCTTCGCCGATCGAGACGTGCGCGTAACCTAAGCGGCCGCGGACCGTCCCACAAGCCGCCCGGCTCGGAGCCGCGGCCGGCCGGCGCGGTGGCGGCGTGGACCGCGCGCAACGGCAGGGACAGCCGCGGCTCGTCGATCTCGACGACATCCTCGAGGCGCTGGAAGAGCCGCACGAGCCGGCCGGCGGGCCGGCGCGTCTCGAGCTCCACCAGCACCCGCTCGGGCTCGATCAGCAGGAAGTGGCGCAGGCTCGGGACGGCGTGCAGCGCTCGGCGCTTGCCGAAGATGTCGTCGTTGCGGGTCCGCTCGGAGAAGACTTCGACCACGACCACCGGATCGTCGACGATCGTGACGTCGTCCGGCACCCGGCCGCAGCGCACGAAGGCGTGGGGGTACATGATCGCATCGAGCGGCGAGCGGACGTCGAGATTGCTGCCGTGGACCTGGCAGGCAGGGCCGGCGGGCTGGCTGTGAACTGTCGCGATCGCGTTGGTGGCGATCGGGTCCTGGGCCCGGGTGCCGCCCGCCATTCGGTAGACGAGACCGTCGATCGGCTCGTGGCGGAGTTTCTGCTTCGCCTCCCGGGCGAGGAAGCCCGCGACATCGGTCGGGACCCCGCGCCGGGCGAGGGTCACGGTGGCTCTGGACATTCGTCTCGTCGCGAGCCCGGCCCGTCCGCCGCGCCGGGGGGAGGCACGACGGTCTTGACAGCGCGAGGGGCTCTCCGCAGGCTGATGGCATGACGCACCGGGTGCCCGCGAGCGGCCTTCGAATTACCGTCCCGGCCTCGCGCTGAGGCCGGGTCACTCGCTCGTTCGGCTCCACCCTTCGCTTTCGAGGTGCGTCCGTGTCCGCTACCTATTGCTTCTCGGTCCATGCCCAGGCGACGCCGTCGGCACTGCCGCGGGTCCTCGAGGTGTTCGCGCTCATGGGGCACGTCCCCGAACGCTGCCACAGCCAGCGCGTACCCGGAGACGAGCTCGTGGTCGACCTCCAGCTCGCCGGCGTGACGGCCGCCGAGGCCGCGCATCTGGCCAAGCGCCTCGGTCGGATCGTCGGCGTCGAGAGCGTGCTCTGGTCGCCCAAGCGGGCGGCCGCCTGAGGCCGGGAGGGCGGCCGGGGCCCGTGGCGTCGGCTGCCGCCTTCGGTCGCCCGCGGCCCGAGCCGTTCGCCGCCCTCGCTCCGGTGGACCCGGGGCCGGTGGATCGGCCCGGGGCTGCACGCGGCCCGTTCAACCCGCGGCCGCGAGGCCGAGCCGGATCGGCCGTCCCCTGACGTCGGGCTCGCCGGGCGACCGGCCGGCCCGCTCCTCCAACCAGCACCGCAGCTCGACCAGTCCCATGGGTCGGCCGAAGAAGAAGCCCTGGGCGGCGTCGCAGCCGAGCTCGGCGAGCGTGCGGGCCTGGTCCTCGGTCTCGACCCCTTCGCCGATCACCTGCAGGCCGAGCGAGCGGGCGAGCGCCAGGGTGGCGCGGACGATCTCGACCGCCTTGCGATCGCGACCGAGCTCTTGGACGAAGCGGCGGTCGATCTTCACGAGATCGATGGGTAACCGGAGAAGGTGGGACAGACCCGAGGTGCCGGTGCCGAAATCGTCGAGGGCGAGACGCGCCCCGTCCTCCCGCAGACGGGCGAGCTTGGCCAGGCTCTCGGCGCTCACCCGATCCAGGAGGACCTCCTCGGTGATTTCGAGACAAATCTCCCGGATCGTGACCCGTGCCCATTCGAGATCGCCGAGAAGCGTGTCGACGAGGGTCTCGTCGAACACCTCGGCAGGCGAGAGGTTGAGGGCGAGCCGGAGCCCGCTCGGCGCCCCCGCGCGCACCGCCGCGAAGCTCGCGAGCGCGGCGCGACGCACCAGCCGGCCGAGCCGCACCACCGTCGCCCGGTCCCCGGCGGCGGCGAACAGGCGGTTCGGTGGAATGGCGCCGAGCCGCGGATGCACCCATCGAGCGAGCGCCTCGAAGCCCAGAAGAGGCGACGCCGGCCCGGCTGCCAGCGCGACCACCGGCTGCAGTACGGCCCCGAGCCCTTCGGGCAGCTGCTCGTCCGACCTCTGTTCCAGCATGGCCCGCAGTTCGCGGGCGATCTCGAGGCCGAGCGCATCCTCGCGCGTAGCGCGGCCGATGCTGCCGCGGCGCTCGCGTTTGGCGCGCAGGAGCGCCTCGTCGGCGAGTCGCAGCAAGGTCTCCGGGTCCTCGGCGTCGTCCGGGCAGAGGGCCACGCCCAGGGTGGCGCCGAGCGGCAGGAGACGGCCGTCGAGCGGCACCGGCTCGTGCAAGGCGGCGCGAATGCGCTCGACGATCGGTCGCAGCTCCTCCTCTCGGCTCACCCCCAGAAGGAAGACGACGAACTCGTCGCCGCCGATCCGGCCGACGATGTCGTTCTTCCGGACGAGCGCCCGCAGCCGCGCGCTGGCGGCTTTGAGGAGGGCGTCGCCACCCGCGTGCCCGGCCCGCTCGTTGGCTTCCTTGAAGTGGTCGAGATCGATGGCGATCGTGGCGATCGTCCGGCCGGCGGCGATCGCCTGGGCGAGCGCGGCGACCACCGCTCGCCTGTTGAAGGCGCCGGTGAGCGGATCCTCGTGGGCGAGCCGACTCAGATCGCGAACGAGGCTGCCGATGCCGCGTGCCATCGGCCGGAAGATCCCCATCCCGATCGCTGCGAGGAGGAGGAGCGTCGCGGTCCCGATCAGGAAGGCGATGAATACGAGCCGGTCCAGATGCTGGAGAACATGACGCTGGTGCAAGATGGCGGCCGTGTCCAGCAAAACGAGCATCGGGCCGAGCGCTTCGCCGCGGAGCGCGGCGATCCTCGAATCGACGGGCGTACCCTGTTCGGCATCGTCCAGGACCGCGCGCAGCTCCGCGAGGAACCGGGTGAGGCGGGGTGCCAGGGCGAGCGGACCTTCGAAGTAATGCGCACGGAGCGCCTCCGTCCCCCGAGCAGGCGGACGCTCTCCCGTGGTCAGGCCGCGGAAGACCGCTTCCATCCGGTCCGCGATCCGCAGGATCTCCAACCGCGCGAGCTCGGCTTCGACCGGGTCCTCGCGCGCGAGTTCGGGCAGGAAGGCGGCGATCCGCTGCGCCCGAGCGATTTGGCTCCCCGCGTCGTTGACGACCGCACCGTGGTCGCGCCCCTCCTCTGCCAGGCGAACCGTCGTGGTCGTCGCCGCGACCGCCCCGACCGCGACCAGACAGAGCGCCAGAACCCAGCAGCAGGTGAGCCGGCGCTCGAGGTCGCGCTCGGCGAGCAGCGCCGCGACCGATCTGAAGCGGGCGAACCGGCCGAAGGTCGCCAGGACCTCGGCGGCGCGGCACAGCGGGGAGCGCAGGCTCCGCTCGCAGGTGGCGATCGAAGTTTCGTCGGGTGACATCTCGGAGCCGTTCCCGTCCGCGCGCGTTTCGTTCCCGGTTCTAACTCTCGACCCTTAACGAAGCTTTGCCCGCGTTCGCTCCGACCGGTCTTCCGTGCGCTCCGGGACGGTCTGCCGCGAACCGTCGGGTCTCGTCCCCGCTCGCTCTCGGCGGTACGCTCGGCCACACGGTGACAGGGAGGCCCGGCCGATGGCGGATCTGGTGCGGACCGAGCTCGCGGACGGTGTGGCGGTCGTCACCCTCGACAACCCGCCGTTGAACCTCGTCACGCTCGAGCTCACGCGGCGGCTCGAAGAGGCTTTCGACCGCCTCGCCGTCGATCCGGCCTGCCGGGCGCTCCTGCTCACCGGCGCCGGCGAGCGGGCCTTCTGCGCCGGCTCGGACGTCAAAGAGTTCCTCGACCTCGTCGCCCCGGGCCGGGCGGTCGCGGTCAAGATGGTCCGCGAGAACCGGGTCTGGTCGAAGCTCGACGACTTCCCGAAGCCGACCGTGGCCGCGATCCGCGGCCTCGCCTACGGCGGCGGGCTCGAGCTGGCGGTCGCCTGCGATCTGATCCTCGCCGAGGAGGGGGCTCGGCTCGCGCTGCCCGAGGTGCGTCTCGGGGTCTTTCCGGGCGCGGGCGGGACCGTACGGGTGACGCGGCGGATCGGCGAGGGGAGGGCCAAGGAGATGATGTTCCTGGGCGAGCCGATCGACGCCGCGACCGCCCTCGCTTGGGGGCTGGTCAACCGCGTGGTCCCGCGCGGTCGGCTGCTCGAGGAAGCCCGCGCGCTCGCCCGCCGGCTGGCCGACGGCCCGGAACTCGCCCTTCGGCTCTGCAAGGAGGCGATCGATCTGGCCTTCGACACCACCGAGAACGAGGCGATCGAGCGCGGCCTCGTGCTGATCGGCCGGGCCTTCGAGGGGCCCGAGGTCCGCGAAGGGGCGGCGGCCTTTTTCGAGAAGCGGCCGCCGCGCTGGCGCTGAAGGGGCCTTCACGGAGCCGCCCGCCGCCCCCACATGCCGGGCCGGCGCGGGAGGAGAAGGATGAGCGAGGCTGCGGACACCCCCGTCCACGTCGTGCGGCCCGAGGAGGGCGAGAGCTTCTGGCAGCCGGTACCGGCCAACGGTTGGGCCGAGGTCCGGGTCTCGTACCGCCGCGATCCGCGGGTGACGTCGCTCTCCACGGGCATCCAGGTGATCGCCCCGAACGGCTTCATCCGCGAGCACGTCCACCCGACCCAGGACGAGCTGCTCTTCTTCTACGAGGGGACCGGCGAGGCCTGGATCGACGGCGTGCCCCACGCGCTCGTGCCGGGTACCACGGTGTTCGTCGGTGCCGGCCATCGGCACAAGTTCGTCAACACGGGCGAGGGCCCGCTCGCCATGATGTGGGTGATGGTCCCCGGCGGCGAGAACGGGCTCGACGAGTTCTTCGCCCGGATCGGGCGGCCGCGCAGCCCGGGCGAGCCCGCGCCGGCACCGTTCCCGCGACCGGCGGACGTGCTCGAGATCGAGGCCGCGACCGTCTTCGCCCATCCGGCCGTTACAGCCGGGGGCGATCCTTGAGCGAGCTCGCCCTGCCGGGCGGCGACCGGCTCTGGTACGACGTCCGGGGTGAGGGGCCGCCGCTCCTCCTGGTGCCCGGGCTCGCCGGTCTCTCGGACTTCTTCGCCCCGCACGTCGAGCCGCTCGCTCGGCACTTCACGGTCGTCCTCCACGACCATCGGGGCTGCGGCCGTTCCTCGCCGGCGCGCATCGACTATTCGGTCGAGCAGATGGCGCGCGACGTGGTGGCGCTCATGGACCATCTCGGGCTCGCGCGGGCGCACCTGCTCGGCCATTCGACCGGTGGGGCGATCGGCCAGACCCTCGCGATCGACCGGCCCGAGCGGATCGACCGGCTCGTGCTGTGTGCCACCTGGACCGCCGCCGACGGCTGGTTCCGCCTGCTCTTCCAGAATCGACGCGAGATCCTGGAAGGCCTCGGCCCCGGAGCTTATGCGCGGATCTCGGCGCTTTTCCTCAACGCGCCTTTCTGGGTCCGCCTGCATCCCGAGATCGCCGCGGTGAGCGAGGAGGAGGCGCGGCGGCGGATCCGCGACCCCGACATCCTGCTGCGGCGGATCAAGGCGATCCTCGCCTTCGACCGACGCGCCGACTTGCACCGGATCCGCGCGCCCACGCTCGTCATGGGGGCGCGCGACGACATGGTGACCCCGGCCTATTTCAGCGAGGAGCTGGGCCGGGCGATCCCGAACGCAGAGACCGTGATCCTGCCCGACGGTGGGCATTTCTTCCCGGTCGCCCGCGCAGCCGCCTTCCGCGCTCACCTCCTCCGCTTCCTCGGGGCCGCACCCGCCGCCGGGTGACGGCGATCGCCGCGGCGGGCGTCCGCCGAGGCCGCGCCGCGCGCCGACGGGAAGGAGCCACGAACCGAGCGCGGTCGGCACGGAACCCCGCCCGAGCGGCTCTTGCAGCGGCCGCGCGGTTTCGCGTAGGTTGACCGTCCAAGCGGTGACGTCCTTTCTCTCGAGGCTCGCCTCGGCGCCCACTGGGAAGCAGGGATGAGCGCCCGCTCGCTGTCGACCCGCCGCGGATTCGTGCTCGGCGCCAGCTTCGGCATCGTGGGCCTCTACGGTGCTTGGGCCGCGCTCGATCTGGCGCCCTGGCCTTTCGAGTGGGAGCATCACCCGGCCGACGGCCACGGGCCGGAGCCGGCCGCGCCGACCGGCGACCACGGCGGCCACGGCGCGGCGCCGGCCGGGCTCTCGCCCGAGGAGTTCCGCCGGCTCGCCGACGAATTCGTCCGTCGGCATCGCCTACCGGACGGCAGTGTCGGACCGGCGCCATCGACACCCGTCGCGGAGCCGGGAGCCGCGGTCGACCCGCACGCGCTGCACGGCCCGAGCGCGGTGGAGCCCGGCGGTCCGCCGGGGCCGCCGGGTGGTCCCGCCGAAGTCTACCTGATGGCTTTCCAGTGGGGATTCGAGCCCGCGGTGCTGCGGCTGGAGGTCGGGCGTCCCTACCGCTTCCGCATGATGGCGGTCGATGTTCCGCACGGGCTGGCACTGCAGCTCGGCTCGGGCAGTCACGTGGTTCGCTTGCGGCCGGGCTTCTTGGTCGAGCGAGACCTCACCTTCCTCCGGGCGGGGAGCTATCTCGTCTATTGTACCGTGTTCTGCGGCACGGCGCACGAGCGGATGGCGGGACGCATCCTGGTGGTCTGAGGAGAACGTCCGTGGCGACCGCGCCCCTCGTAGATCGCCTCGCCGCGCTGCCGCTCGGCGATCGGCGGTTGATCGTGGCGATGGGGGGGCTGGCGCTCCTCGCCCTGGTGCCGGGGATCGGGATGGGGGCGCTCACCGCCTTCGCCCGCGCCGGCTGGCTCGCGCCGGCGCCGGACACGGCCCATGCCTGGCTCGGCTGGCACGGGGCGAGCGTTTTCTTCTTCTGGCTCTATCTCGCCCAGGGGGCGCTCCTGCTGGCGCTCGCGGCGGCCGAGCCGGGCGCCGCCGAGATCCGGCACCGCGGCCTGGCGAGCGGCGGCGCCGGCCTGGTCGCGATCGGGCTGCTGCTCGCCTGGGTGGCACCACTCGCCGGGCCGCCGCTCCTCTACGACGCACCGCCCACGCTCGCCGGCGAGGCGCCCGCTGCGGCCGGGATCGCCGCCGCGAGCTACCTGGCGCTCGGCGCCGGGCTCGCCGGGATCGCCCTCGCAGCACTCGCCACGCTGCTCGCGGCCAAGCGGCGGAACGGCGGCGGCCCCTGGAGCGCGCTCGGTTTCGGGCTGGCCGCCTGGGCCGGGCTGTTGCTGGTGACAGCGCTCGCGGCAGTCGCGACTTTCTTGCCCGCCGCGCTCTGGGCCGTGGGCCTCGGGCCGCTCCCGGACCAGCACGCCACGCGCTGGCACCTGTTGTTCCACAACCTGCACTACCTGCCGCTGATGGGCACGGTGCTGGTCTGGTACGCGCTCCTGCCCGAGCTCACCGGGGTCCGCTCGATCCTCGGCGAGCGGTTCTCGAAGGGCGCCTTCGCGCTTTACCTGCTCCTGGTGCCGCCGACCTCGCTCTACCACATGTTCCTCGAGCCGGACCTCGCGCCGCCCGTCCGGCTGCTCGGCTCGGTCCTGTCGCTCTTGATCGGTGTGCCGACGGTGGCCGTGTTCCTCGTGCTGACCGTCTCGCTCGAGGCCGCGCTGCGGGCCCGCGGTGCTCGCGGGCCGCTCGGCTGGCTGCGCGCGCTGCCATGGGGCGAGCCGACCTTCGCCGCGCTCGCCGCAGCGGTCGTCAATCTCGCGCTCGGCGGCACTTTCGCCTTCGTGCTGATCCAGGAGCGCTTGGCTCCGCTGCTCAGCGACACCGTCTTCGTGCCTGCCTATTTCCACTTCTTGACGGTCGGGACGGTGAGCCTGACCGCGCTCGCGGGCCTCGGCCGTCTGCTGCCCGCCCTGGTCGGCGGCGCCGTGCCGGCGCCGCGGGCCCGCACGCTCTTGCCGTGGCTCTCGACCCTGGGGCTCGTCCTTTTCGGCTTCGCCGGCGTGACGGCCGGCCTCGCTGGGATGCCTCGCCGGACGCTCGATCTCTCTTACGACGGCGTCGCGCCGGCCGCCTGGGCGGCGAGCGCTCGGGCCATCGCGCTCGGCGCCGGGGTGATGGCGACGGCACTCGCCGGCCACGCTCTGCTGCTCGCCGCCGGCCTGCTGGGCCTCGGCCGCCGGCCGGCCCGGTCGCTGCCCGTCGCCCCGTCGCCGGCGCTCGACGCCGTGCTCGCGGCCCCGGCCTGGGGCGGTCCCGTGGCCGTCGGCTTGCTCTTGACGGCCATCGCGGCCACGACGTGGATCGCCGTCCGGGTGATGCACGCCTTGCCGCTTTCGGCGGTCGGCGCGGCCGGTGGCCATTGAGGGGAGGGCAGGGGCGATGAGCGAGGACGTCCGGATCCTGGCGATTGCCGCCGCGGTGTGGGCGGTGCTCGCGTCGGCCTACGCGCTCGTGCCGGCCTTCCACATGCCCGGTGCGGCCCCGCTCTGGGGGACGGGGGCGCTCCTCTTCCTGGGCCTCGCGGTCGCCGCGGCCCGGGCCGAAAAGCGACCGCTCGGCTGAGGTCGCTGGCGCCGCGGCCCGGTCACCTGGTTGTCACGAAACCGCCTCCCTGCCATGGTCGGAGGCGGCGGCGCGTGGAACGCGCGTCCCACGGACGGGGAGTCGAGGATGCTGAGGAGGCACGGATTGCTCGCGGGCGCCGCGGCGTTGACCGTGGTGCTCACGGCCGGGGCGGCCGAGGCCAAGATCGAGATCCAGTGGTGGCACGCGATGAGCGGTCCGCTGGGCGAGAAGGTCGCCAAGCTCGCCGCCGACTTCAACGCGAGCCAGGGGGACTACGAGGTCAAGGCGGTCTACAAGGGCTCCTACGCCGAGACGATGACGGGCGCGATCGCCGCCTTCCGCGCCAAGCAGCACCCCCACATCGTCCAGGTCTTCGAGGTCGGCACCGCGACGATGATGGCGGCGAAGGGTGCCGTCTATCCGATCTACCAGCTCATGGCCGAGGCGGGCGAGCCCTTCGACCCGAAGAGCTATCTGCCGGCCGTGGTCGGTTACTACACGACCACCAAGGGCGAGATGCTGTCCTTTCCGTTCAACAGCTCGACGCCCGTGATGTACTACAACAAGACGGCGTTCGAGAAAGCGGGGCTCGATCCGGCGAAGCCGCCCGCCACCTGGCCCGAGGTCGAGGCGGCGGCCAAGAAGTTGCAGGCCGCGGGCTATCCTTGCGGTTTCACCACACAGTGGCCGTCCTGGATCCAGATCGAGAACTTCTCGGCCTGGCACAACCAGCCGCTGGGTACGCTCGAGAACGGCTTCGGCGGGCTCGCCACCGAGCTCGTCATCAACAAGACCAAGGCCGTCGACCACGTCAAGGCGCTGGGCGAGTGGCAGAAGAGCAAGATCTTCGACTACGGCGGCCGGCGTGGTGACGCGGATCCGAAGTTCTTCAACCAGCAGTGCCCGATCTTCTTCGCGAGCTCGGCGGCCTACGCCGCGGTCAAGGCCAACGCCAAGGACTTCGCCTGGGGCATCGGCATGCTGCCCTACTGGCCGAACGTCGAGGGCGCGCCGCAGAACTCGATCATCGGCGGGGCCTCGCTCTGGGTGCTCAAGGGCCACAAGTCCGAGGAGTACAAGGGCGTGGCCAAGTTCTTCTCCTATCTCTCCTCGCCCGAGGTCCAGGCCTGGTGGCACCAGGAGACCGGCTACCTGCCGATCACCCCGGCCGCTTACGAGCTCACCAAGAAGTCGGGCTTCTACGAGAAGAACCCCGGCACCGACACCTCGATCCGGCAGATGACCAACAAGCCGCCGACGGCCAACTCCAAGGGCCTGCGCTTCGGTAACTTCGTCCAGATCCGCGACATCATCGAGGAGGAGCTCGAGGCGGTCTTCCAGGGCAAGAAGGGAGCTCAAGAAGCTCTCGATTCGGCGGTCAAGCGCGGCAACGAGCTGCTCCGGCAGTTCGAGAAGGCCAACAGCTGAGGACCAGGGGCCGCGGCCCGAAGGTCGCGGCCCCCGCTGCGGATGCACAAGCGGGTCACCTTCCGCGAGCGTTGGCTGGCGCTTCTCCTGCTCGCCCCGCAGCTCGCGATCACCTTGATGTTCTTCATCTGGCCGGCGGGGCGGGCGCTCTGGCAGTCGGTCCTGCTCGAGGACCCGTTCGGGCTCTCCACCCGCTTCGTCTGGTTCGACAACTTCGCTCGCCTGTTCGCGGACGAGCTCTACCTCAACGCGCTGCGGGTGACCTTCGTCTTCAGTGCGGCGGTCGCCGTGAGCGGCATCGCCCTCGCTCTCCTGCTCGCGGTGATGGCCGACCACGTGGTGAAAGGGGCCGCGGTCTACAAGACGTTGTTGATCTGGCCTTACGCGGTCGCCCCGGCGGTGGCGGGCCTGCTCTGGTTCTTCATGTTCCATCCGACGGTCGGGATCCTCGCTTGGCTCTTGCGGCGGGCCGGGATCGAGTGGAACCACCAGCTCGACGGCGGGCAGGCCCTCCTGCTCGTGATCGTGGCGGCGACCTGGAAGCAGATCTCCTACAATTTTCTTTTCTTCCTCGCCGGACTTCAATCGATCCCCCGTTCCTTGGTCGAGGCCGCCGCGATCGACGGCGCCTCGCCGGGCCAGCGCTTCTGGAAGATCGTTTTCCCGCTGCTGTCGCCTACGACGTTCTTCCTGATCGTGGTCAACGTGGTCTACGCCTTCTTCGACACGTTCGGGATCGTGCACGCGGTGACCGAGGGCGGCCCCGGGCAGGACACCACGATCCTGGTGTACAAGGTCTTCAAGGACGGCTTCATCGCCCTCGACCTGGGCGGCTCGGCGGCGCAGTCGGTGATCCTGCTCCTGATCGTGAGCGTGCTCACCGTTTTCCAGTTCCGCTTCGTCGAGCGCCGCGTGCAGTACGCCTGATGGTCGAGCGGCGACCGATCTTCGACGCGATCGCGCATCTGACGCTGATCCTGGGCGTCGCGGTGGTCGCCCTGCCGATCTGGATCGTGCTCGTGACCTCCACCCAGCGGATGGAGGACGTGCTGAGCGCACCGATCCCCATGTGGTTCGGCGATCGTGCGTTCGAGAACTACGCCGCGGTCCTGGGCGTGGGCGTGCAGGGCTCGCACACCGGCCCGGTCGCACGGATGATGCTCAATTCGCTCGTCATGGCGCTCGCCATCGCGATCGGCAAGATCACCATCTCGCTGCTCTCGGCCTTCGCCATCGTCTACTTCCGCTTCCCCGGGCGGATGCTGGCCTTCTGGACGATCTTCCTCACCCTCATGTTGCCGGTCGAGGTCCGCATCCTGCCGACCTTCGAGGTCGTGGCCAATCTCGGCCTCCTCAACTCCTATCTCGGGCTCACGGTGCCGCTGATCGCCTCGGCCACTGCGACCTTCCTCTTCCGGCAGTTCTTCTTGACCGTGCCCGAGGAGTTCACCGAGGCGGCGCGCGTCGACGGCGCCGGACCCTTGCGCTTCCTCTGGTCGATCCTCATCCCGCTGTCGCGCACGAACATCGCGGCCCTCTTCGTCATCCTCTTCATCTACGGCTGGAACCAGTATCTCTGGCCGCTGCTGGTGACCACCGACGAGCGCTACCAGACGATCGTCATGACCATGCAGCGCCTCGTGGAGGCGACCGACGCGGCGCCCGAGTTCCACCACGTGGCGGCGGTCGCCATGCTCGCCATGCTGCCGCCGGTGCTGGTCGTGATCCTCATGCAGCGCTGGTTCGTGAAGGGTCTGACCGATACCGAGAAGTGAGCCCGGGTGCATCCCGAGGCGGTTCTCTCGGGTGGCGGCTTGCGCCGGCTCGTTAACCCTTCCACAAGGAGAACCGTGCGACGGGTGGGCCAGGTTCGGCCCACGGGAGGTGTTGCCATCGTCCGGAGCGCTGCGCTCGCGGCCTCGCGCCCGCTGCCCCTTCCGCTCTTCGCGGGTCCGGCCCTGCTGTTCGCACTGGTGCTCCACGCGACGGCGCCGGCGCCGCGCCCGGCGGGCATCGAGTTGCCGCTCGAGCCCGTGACGGCTGCACCCCGGCCCGGGCTCGCCCGGCTGCTCGCCGTCCTTCTACCGGCCCCGCGCCGATCGACCGCGATCGAGCCGGCCGCCGCCGGGCCCGCCGCGGAGGCCGAGCCGAGGGAGGCTTCACCGGCGGCGACCGTGCCGCCGCCCGCGGCTCTCCTCGCCGGCGAGCTCGAGCCCGGCTCGGCCCGGCCGCTGGACGGACTGCCGCTCCTCCAGCCGCTCGCGACGTTCGAGGTGGCGAGTCCGTTCGGGCCGCGGCCGAGCCCCTTCACCGGCCTGCCGAGCCGGCACGAGGGGATCGATCTGCGGGCTCCGCCGGGCAGCCTCGTGCGGGCCGCGGGCTCCGGGCGGGTGGTCAAGGCCGGCACGGACGGACCGTTCGGCCTCCTGGTCGAGATCGACCATGGCGGCGGCCTGACCACGCGCTACGCCCATCTCTCGCGGATCCTGGTCCGGCAGGGCGAGCGGGTGGCGCGCGGCCGGCCGATCGGGCGCGTCGGCAGCAGCGGGCGGAGCACCGGCCCGCATCTCCACTACGAGCTCAGGGTCGCGGGCGAGCCCGTGGATCCGCTCCGCCTGCTCGAGGCCGGCCGGCTCCTGGCATCGGCCCGCGGCGAGCCCGGCGGAGGGCTTGACGACCATCGGCACCAGGCATATGGTCCTATCGGCCTCGGCGGCGAGGCGGAGTCCCCGTTGTGATCCCCGAACTCGACGCGGACCTCGTGCTGCTCCTGGGCGGCCTCGCGCTCGGCCTCGCCTTCGGCGCACTCGTCCAGGCTCGCCATTTCTGCATCATGGGCGCGATCGCCGATCTCGTCCTGTTCGCGAGCGCGCGGCGGCTTCGGGTCTGGCTGCTCGCGATCGCGACCGCACTCTTCGGCACCCAGCTCGCCGCCGCCGGGGGCCTCGTGCCGCTCGCCGAGAGCGGCCATCTCGCCCCGACCCTCGCCTTCGGCCCGGCGCTGCTGGGCGGTGTGATGTTCGGCTTCGGGATGGTACTCACCGGCGGCTGCGCCAGCCGCTCCTTGGTCCGCGCCGCCGCCGGCGGCCTCAAATCGCTCGTGGTGCTCGTCGTGATGGGGCTCGCCGCCTGGACCGCCCAGCTCGGCGCGCTCGCCCCGGCGCACCGGGCCCTGCGCGAGTTCGCGAGCCTGCCGCTCGGCGACGGGGCGGAGGCCCAGGCGCTCTGGCGGCCGCTCGCGGCCCTCGGCCTCGAGCCGGAGGCGGCACGGCTGCTCGTCACGCTGCTCGCGGCCGGAGCGCTCTTCGCCTTCGCGATCGGGGATCCGCGGTTGCGGCGGGCGCCGGCGGATCTCCTGACCGGAGCCTCCCTGGGTCTGCTCGTGGTGCTGGGCTGGCTCCTGACGGGCCTGCTCGCCGCCGACCCGTTCGAGCCCGCCGCACCCGCCTCGCTCAGCTACGTCGCGCCCGTGGCCCAGGCCCTCATGCTCGTGACCACGGGCGCGGGCGATGCCGTGCTCGGCCCGGCCCTCGTGCTCGGCACGCTCCTCGGTGCCGCGGGCACGGCGCCCTTCGCCGGCGGCTTTCGCCTCGAGGGCTTCGCCTCGGGCGGCGAGCTCGCCCGGCATCTCCTCGGCGCCGTTCTGATGGGCGTCGGCGGGGTCGTGGCGATGGGCTGCACGGTCGGCCAGGGCCTGACCGGCCTCTCGACACTGGGTGCGACCTCGCTCCTCGCCACGCTTTCGATCGTCGCCGGGGCCGCCTGGGCGCTCCGCTGGCTCGAGAGCGGCCGGCTGTTGCCGCGGTTTTCCGGGCTGCGCCGGCTCCTTCCGGGTACGACCGGCGGCGGACGCGGGTCGGCGGCGAGTGCGACCCCCTGGCGCGAGCCGACACCCGGCGATATCAGATGAGCGCGGCGCGGACGGGCGGGGTCGCGCCGATCGTCGCCAAGAGCGACGGGGAGGGGAGATGGACCTCGCGAAGCTGCAGGTGAGCGCCAAGAGCGCGAGCGCCCTGCTCAAGGCGCTCGGCAACGAGCACCGCTTGATGATCCTCTGCCGACTCGTCGACCAGGAGCGCTCGGTCGGCGAGCTCGTGCGGGCCGTGGGTCTGAGCCAGTCGGCGCTCTCGCAGCACCTCGCCCGGCTGCGCCGCGACGGCATCGTGCGCACCCGGCGCGAGGCCCAGACGATCTGGTACACGATCGCCTCGCCCGAGGCCCGCGAGGTGCTGGCCACACTCTACGAGCTCTATTGCGGCACGCCCCCCGCACGGGAGGAGTCTTCCGCGAAGACCGGCGACGGATCGGTGCGGGCGGAGGTCTGCGCCTGAACGGCCGCGGCGCGCCTCGGACGGCGCGGGCGGGCGGCGCGTTCGGCCGCCTGGGGTCGCTCCTGCCGCTGTTCTTCCTCTGCCTTCTGCCGTCCGCCCGCCCGGCGCTCGCGGTCGGGCTCGTGGCCGATCTCTCGCACCGGCTGATCGCCATCACGACCGCCTTCGCCGGCACCGAGGTGCTGCTGTTCGGCGCCCTCGAGCAGCCCGGCAGCGAGGTCGTCGTGGTCGTCAAGGGGCCACCCGGGGAACAGGTGGTGCGTCGCAAGAGCCGGGTGGGGCCGATCTGGCTCAACACCCGCGAGGTCGCCTTCAAGGGCACACCCGCCTATCTGGCGCTCGCCGCGAGCCGGCCGCTCGAGCAGCTCGTACCGCCCGCCGAGCGGGCCCGCTACCAGCTCGGTTTCGAGCATCTGCCCCTGGAGCCGATCGGGGCCGCCGGGTTGAGCGAACGCGAGCTCGCCGAGTTCCGCGCGGCACTCGTCCGCAACAAATCGCGGCAGGGCCTCTGGGCGGCCGATCTCGGCAAGGTCAGCTTCCTCGGCGACCGGCTGTTCCGCACGACCCTCGCCTTCCCGGCCAACGTGCCGCCCGGCACCTACCAGGTGCAGGTACTCGAGGTGCGCGACGGGGTGGTGACGAGTGCTCAATCGAGCGCACTCGCCATCTCCAAGGTCGGGCTCGAGGCGAACCTCTACAATTTCGCGCGCCAGCAGCCCGCCCTCTACGGCCTCGCGGCGATCGTGATCGCGGTCGCCGCCGGCTGGGGGGCGAGTCTCGTCTTCGAGCGACGCTGATGGTCGCGATCCCGGCCGGCGGCATGGACGAGGAGCCCGCGACGGCGCGGCGGGGGAGCGCCGAGGAGCCGCAGGAGCGGGTCTTCCTCGTGCTCGTCGACGACAGCGAGGAGATGGCCAATGCGCTCCGCTTCGCCTGTCGGCGGGCGCAGCACACCCACGGGCGGGTGGCGCTCCTCTACGTGATCGAGCCGGTCGAGTTCCAGCACTGGCTCGGGGTCGGTCGGATCATGGAGGAGGACGCCCGGGCCGCCGCCGAGCAGCGCCTGCAAGCGCTCGCAAACCGGGTGTTCGAGCAGACCGGGACCATGCCGGCGGTCCATATCCGCGAGGGCTCGCGCGCCGAGGAACTGGTCAAGCTCGTCAACGAGGACCGCTCGATTTCGCTCGTCGTCCTGGCCACGGCCTCGGGCTCGAGCAATCCCGGGCCGGTGGTCTCCTACCTGCTCGCCAATCTCCGGCGGCTGCCGATCCCGGTCACCCTCGTGCCGGGAGAGCTCACCCCCGAGCAGATCGACCGGGTCACCTGAAGGACGGCGCGCGCCGGCCGGGCTCAGCTCTCCTGGCCGTCGAGGCTCAGGAGCGGGACGTAGAGGTCGGGCCGTCGATCGCGGAACAGGCCCCAGGCGGCGCGGGCGAGCGCCAGCCGGTCGAGATCGTACTGCGCGAGCACGAGGCCCTCCTCGCCGGGACCGCGCTGGTCGAGGATCGCACCGGTGCCGTCGGTGGCGAAGGAGCCGCCGTAGAAGGTGATGCTGCAGCTGCGGCCTACCTCGGTGCCGATCCGGTTGGCGGCCACCACCGGCACCATGTTGGCGGCGGCGTGGCCCTGCATGACGCGTTGCCAGTGACCGCGGCTGTCGAGCGCGGGGTCCTGCGGCTCCGAGCCGATCGCGGTCGGGTAGAGCAGCAGCTCCGCACCCATCAGCACCATGATCCGCGCCGCTTCCGGGAACCACTGGTCCCAACAGATGCCGACCCCGACGGTGCCGACCCGGGTCTGCCAGACGCGGAACCCCGTGTCTCCGGGGGTGAAGTAGAACTTCTCCTGGTAGCCCGGCCCGTCCGGGATGTGGCTCTTGCGGTAGACGCCGAGCACCCGCCCGTCGGCGTCGATCATGGCGAGCGCGTTGAAATGCGCCTGGTTGGCGCGCTCGAAGAAGCTCACCGGCAGGACCACGCCGAGCTCGGCCGCGAGCCGGCTCATGCGGGCGAGGAGCGGGTGCCCTTCGACCGGGGCCGCGAGCGCGAAATAGGACGGGTCCTGGTCCTTGCAGAAATAGGGGACGGTGAAGAGCTCGGGCAGCAGCACGAGACGGGCGCCCCTGCCCGCCGCCTCGCGCACCATCGCTTCCGCGCGCGCCACGTTGGCGTCGCGCTCCGGGCCGACCGCGAGCTGGACGCCGGCCACCGTGATCCGCCGCATCGGCCCCCGCCCTCCACGATCGCACCCGCCGGATGCCGTACCCATTGCTCGCCTGTCAGGCGCAAAACCGCGCCACGGTCAAGCCTCGGGCTTGCGGGCGAGGCCCAGATAGGTCCAGGCGAGCAAGCGCGGCCCCGGCATCAGCCGGCCGGTTGCGAGCCGCTCGATTCGAAAGCCTCCCGCCTCGAGGGCGGCGGCGACCGGTCGATCCAGGTGGCAGCCGCCCGAAAACCGCCGCCAGAGCGGGGTGAGCCGGTGCTGCCAGCGCGCCACCGCCGGATCCGGGCAGAGCCCGTGCTCGACGAACCACCAGGGGGCGCCTGGCGCGAGCACGCGGCGGACCTCGGCGAGCGCCCGCGGCAGGTCGGGGATCGAGCAGAGGCACCAGGTCGAAACCGCGCCGTCCAGGCTCGAATCGGGGAAGGGCAGGGCCTCGGCGGAAGCGGCGAGCAGGCGCACGGGTGCGCGGGCGAAGGCGGCCCGGCGGCGGGCGCGGGCGAGATGGCCGCGATCGGGGTCGATCGCCAGGACCTCGGCCCCCGGGCCGTAGAGAGGCAGGTTGCGTCCGGTGCCGACGCCGAGTTCGAGGACGCGCCCACGGACATCGGCGAGCGTGCGTGCGCGGAGGCGACCCAGCGCCGGATGGCCCATGACGAGGTCGAGAAGGAGGGTGGCGAGGCGGCTCAAGCGGGCTCTCCGGGCGCAGCCGCCGGCGGCCGATGCCGGCGGCCACCGACGTGCTATATTCTCGTCCGTCCGGGGGCGCCGCGGAACCGGTCCCGGCGCCGCCCGGGTAGGGAAGGTACGCCATGGCGCGGATCCTCGCGCGCCGACCCGTGCTGGGCGGGATCGGCGCAGTTTCCGGGCTCGGGCTCCTCACCTTCGCGCCGCGGCGAGCGGCCCGTGCCGGGCCGCGCGAGACGGCCCGGGCGGTCGTGGGGTTGCGTACCGAGGCCGACCCCGAGGCCAGGAGCGCGGAGACGCTCGGCCGCGAACGCGTGGGCTCGGGCGTTCTGATCGACGCCGCCGGGCTCGTTCTCACGATCGGCTACCTGATCCTCGAGGCGAGTGGCGTGGAGATCCACGGCGAGAGCCGGGTGGTCCCGGGCGAGGTGGTGGCCTATGACGGGGTGTCCGGCTTCGGCCTGGTGCGTGCGCTCGGCCCTCTCGGCCAGGCGCCGGCGCCGCTCGGCCGCTCCCGCGATCTGGCGATCGGCAGCCCGCTCTTCGTGCTGAGCCGGGCGGGTGGGCTCGACGGGCGCCCGGTCACCCTCGTCGACCGGCGCGAGTTCGCGGGCTATTGGGAGTATCTGCTCGACGAGGCGCTGTTCACGAGCCCGGCCTTCGAGACCTTCGGCGGTGCGGTGTTGATCGACGCCAGCGGTGCCGTGGTCGGGATGGGCTCGCTCTTCGTGGCCGATGCGGCCGGCAAGGGCGTACGGTCGCCGGGCAACATGTTCGTGCCGATCGACCTCTTGGGCCCGATCCTGGGCGACCTGCTCGCCTATGGCCGTCGTCAGGAGCCGGCCAGGCCCTGGCTCGGGCTCACGCTGCGGGAGGAGAACGGGGCCGTGCGGGTCCTGCGCGTCGCCGAAGACGGGCCGGCGGCGCGCGCCGGTGTGCGGCCCGGCGAGCTCGTCCTCGCGCTCGCGGGCGAGCGGGTGAGCTCGCTCGCCGCCTTCTACCGCAAGCTCTGGGGTCTGGGGCCGGCCGGGGTCGCCGTGCCGCTCGAGCTGCACGGTGCCGACTCGATCCGTCGGGTCACGGTGAACTCGATCGACCGGGACCGCTGGCTGCGCTGGCGGCGGACCTTCTGAGCGGCCGGCGGACCGGCTTTGACAGACGGCGCCGGCCGGGCGAGAAAGGCAAGTCGGGGTCGACGACGGGGATCGACGATGCTCAGAACCATGCTCTGCTCGGCGGCGTTGCTCCTGGCGGCGGTCGAGGTGCGGGCGCAGCCGATCGACCCGAAGCTGGAGACCACCCGGGCGCTTCTGGAGCTGTGCGGGACCGAGCCGGGCACGCCACGCTACAATGCGCGGATCAGCTATTGCGAAGGCTTCATCGCCGGCACGGGCCTGCTCTACGAGAAGCTGGTCGACGCCGGGGCGATCCGACCCTGGGCCTGTGCTCCCTCTGCTCCGAGCGCGGAGCAGATCCGCACGGCGTTCGTAACGTGGGCGAAAGCCAATCCGCGTTATCTCGACGAGCCGCCGGTCGACGGGTTCTGGCGGGCGATGGCCGCCACCTGGCCCTGCCCCGAGCAGCCCGCGAAGGCCGGCAGCGCCCGCAAGAAGCCTTGAACCGGGAGAGACCGATGACGATTCGTTCGAAGCTGGCCGCGACCGCCGCCGCCCTCGTGGCGCTGGCGGCCCTCACGGGATGCGAGGTCAATCAAAAGACCGGCGAGCGGACCTTGACCGGGGCCGCGGTCGGCGCGGCGGGCGGTGCCGCGGTGGGGCTCATCACCGGCGGATTCGTCGCCAAGACGCTGACCGGTGCCGCGGCCGGTGCGGCGGGCGGCTTCGTCTACGACCAGATCCAGAAGAACAAGTAGCATTCGACGGCTCGGCACCGGGACCGGCCGGTCCCGTTCCGGGGCCGCGCCGGCTTGCGGGCTCCGGCACGATCGTTGTTTGATCCCGGCGCGGCGCGCGGTGGCGCGCGCGAACCGAACGGGAGGACCAGGGCCGTGAGCGAAAACCGTGCAGCCGCCTACGATCGTCGCACGCTTCTGGCAGCGGGTGGCGGGCTCCTCTTCGCGGGGCTCGCCCGACCGGCCGTGGCGCAGAAGGCCAAGCCCATCAAGGTCGCGGCGATCTACACCGTGCCGGTCGAGCAGCAATGGGTCTCGCGCATCCACAAGGCCCTCAATGCCGCCAAGGCGCGCGGTGACATCGGCTACAAGTGGTCGGAGAACGTCGCCAATACCGATTACGAGCGGGTCATGCGGCAATATGCCGAGGAAGGGAACGATCTGCTCGTGGGCGAGGTGTTCGGCGTCGAGCGCGCCGCCCGCAAGGCCGCCGCGGACTATCCCAAAGTGGCCTTCCTCATGGGCTCCTCCTTCGGCCCGGCCAAGCCCAACTTCTCGGTCTTCGACAACTGGATCCACGAGCCCTCGTATCTCACCGGCATGGTCGCTGGCCGGTACACCAAGTCGAACCTGATCGGGATGGTCGGCGGCTACGCCATCCCCGAGGTCAACCGGCTCATGCAGGCCTTCATGAGCGGCGCCCGGGCCGTCAACCCGAACGTCAAGTTCATGGTGACATTCATCAATTCCTGGTATGATCCCCCGAAGGCCAAGGAAGCCGCCTTCGCGATGATCGACCGCGGCGCCGACGTCATGTACGCCGAGCGCTTCGGCGTCTCGGACGCCGCCAAGGAGCGGGGCGTGAAGGCGATCGGCAACGTGATCGACACTTCGGCCCAATATCCGGGCGTGATCCTGGCCTCGGCGCTCTGGCACATGGAGCCGACGATCGACAAGGCGATCGCCAACGTGGTGGCCGGCACCTTCGAACCCGCCGACTACGGTCCCTACTCCTTCATGGCGCACGGCGGGGCGAGCCTCGTGGTCGACGAGAAGCTGGTGCCGGCTGCGGTCGTGGCCGAGGTCCGCGCCAAGGAGAAGGAGATCCTGGACGGCCTGTTCCGGGTCGACGTCAACGACGCCGAGCCCAAGTCCACGATCTGAGCGTGGTCGTCCGGACGGAGCGGCCGGCGCCGGCGCCGGGCGCGGGCGGTGCCGCGGAGCGCCGCCCGCTCCTCGTCCTGCGCGGCATCACCAAGCGTTTCGGACCGGTGCTGGCCAACGATAGGGTCGACCTCGAGCTGGCGGCCGGCGAGATCCTGGCGCTCCTCGGCGAGAACGGCGCCGGCAAGACGACACTCACGAGCATCCTCTTCGGCCACTATGCCGCCGATGCCGGGGAGGTGCTGGTGGCGGACCCGTCGGGCCGGCTCGTGGCCCTGCCGCGCGGCCGGCCCGAGGCCGCGCTCGCCGCCGGCATCGGGATGGTCCATCAGCATTTCACCCTCGCCCACAATCTCACGGGCTTCGAGAACGTGGTGCTCGGCACCGAGCCCTGGTGGCGGCCGCGGCCGGCGCGACCCGGCGCCCGCCGGCGGATCGAGGAGCTCGCCCGCCGGATGGGCCTCGAGGTCGAGCTCGACCGGCCGGTGGGCCGGCTCGGGGTCGGCGCGCGTCAGCGAATCGAGATCCTGAAAGCCCTCTACCGGGAGGCCCGGGTGCTGGTCCTCGACGAGCCGACCGCGGTTCTGACCCCGCAAGAGGCGGAGGGCCTCTTCGCGACCGTGCGCGCGCTCGCGGCCGACGGGCGCGGGGTTGTCTTCATCACCCACAAGCTCGCCGAGGTCGAGGCGGTGGCCGAGCGCGTGGTGGTCCTGCGCCAGGGGCGGAAGGTGGCCGACCGGCCGCTCGCCGGCACGGGCCGGGCCGAGCTCGCCCGGCTCATGGTCGGCCGCGAAGTGCGCGAGCCGGTTCGCCGGCCGCGTCCGCCGGGCGGTCCCGTCCTCGAGCTCGAGGATGTCGCAGCCGGCAGCGGCCGCGACCGGATCGAAGGTGTGAACCTCGTGCTCCGTGCGGGCGAGGTCGTCGGCATCGCCGGCGTGTCGGGCAACGGTCAGGCGGCGCTCGCGGCCCTCCTGGCCGGCCTTCTGCGGCCCGAGCGTGGCCGGATCCGCCTCCTGGGCTCGGAGACCGCATTCTCGAGCCCGCGCGCGGCCGTCCGCGCCGGGGTCGGCCGGATCCCCGAGGACCGCGAGCGCGACGGGGTCGTGGGCGAGCTCGATCTCGCCGAGAACCTCGCCCTCGAGCGGCTGGCCGCACCCGAAACCAGCCGGCTCGGCTTCCTGCGCCGGCGGGCGATGCGCGAGCGGGCCCGTCGGGCGATCGAGGCCTGGGGCATCCGTGCCCCGGGTCCCGGCGTACCCGCGCGCCTGCTCTCCGGCGGCAACATGCAGAAGGTGGTGCTGGCTCGTGCTCTCGACGGTGCGCCCCGTCTCGTGCTCGCCGATCAGCCGACCCGGGGCCTCGACGTAGCCGCCACCGCCGCCGTCCACGAGCGGCTGCTCGAGGCGCGCGAGCGGGGGGCGGCGATCCTCCTGATCTCCGAGGATCTCGACGAGCTGCTCGCGCTTTCCGACCGCATCGCCGTCCTGCACCGCGGCCGGCTCGCCGGCCCGTTCGCGAGTGCCGCCCTCGACGTCGCCACGGTGGGCCTGCTCATGGCCGGCCAGGAGGTGGCGGTGGCCGGGGGGCACTCGTGATCCGGCTCGAGCCGCGCGCAGCGGCCCCGGCTTGGCTCGTGGTGGCGGCGCCCTTGGGCGCGCTCTCGGCGGCGCTCCTGCTCGCGACCCTGGTGCTGGCGGCGATCGGCATCGCGCCCTTGCCGGCGCTGCGACTGCTCGTCGAAGGGGCGGTCGGCTCGCCCTTCGCGCTCGCCGAGACCGCGACCCGGGCCACGCCCTTGCTCCTGACCGGGCTCGCCGCGGCGATCGCCTTTCGGGCACGGTTCTGGAACATCGGCGGCGAGGGCCAGCTCTATCTCGGCGCCATGGCGGCGGTCGCGGTCGGCAGCGGGGCCGTCGAGGGACCACCGACCCTGCTCCTGCCGCTCGTGCTCGCTGCGGCTGCGCTCGCCGGGGCGATCGGGGCGCTCTTGCCGGCGCTCGGCAAGGTCAAGGCCGGCGCCGACGAGGTCGTGACCACGCTCCTGTTGAACTTCGTGATCGCGCTCCTCGTCCAGATGATGCTCGAGGGGCCGATGAAGGACCCGATGGGCCTGGGCTGGCCGCAATCGCCGCCCTTGCTCGACGAGGCGATGCTGCCGCGGCTGGTCGAGCGCCAGCGGCTGCATGCCGGGCTCCTCCTGGGCCTCGGCCTCGCCCTCCTGCTGCAGATCGTGGTGGCCCGGACGGTGTGGGGCCTGGGCGTGCGGGCGGTCGGCCACAACCCGCGCGCGGCCGCCTATGCCGGGCTGCCGGTGGCGCGCACCACGCTCGCCGTGGCCCTGCTCTCGGGAGCACTCGCCGGGCTCGCCGGGGCGGGCGAGGTGGCGGGCCTCAAGGGCTATCTCACGGCGGATCTCTCGCCCGGCTACGGCTATGCCGGGATCGTCGTGGCGATGCTCGCGGGCCTCGCCCCGCTCGCGGTCGTGCCGGCCGCCTTCCTGATCGCCGCCGTGTTCGTGGGTGCCGACACGATGGGCCGCACGCTCGGTATCTCCTCCTATTTCGCCGACCTCGTCCTCGCCCTCGCCCTCTTGCTCGTGCTCGTGGGCGGGCTCCTCTTGCGCTATCGGGTCCGGCTCGGGCGGGCGATGCCGTGAGCGAGGCGCTCGAGATCCTCTTCCAGGCCTCCTTCTGGGTGGCGGCGATCCGGATCGCCACGCCGCTGCTCTTCGGCACGCTGGGCGCACTGCTCGGCGAGCGGGCGGGCGTGTTGAACCTCGGCATCGAGGGGATCTTCGTGGCCGGGGCGATGACCGGTTGGCTCGCCGTCTATCTGGGCGCCCCCCTCTGGTGGGGAGTGGCGGTGGCCGCGGGCACGGGCGCGGTGCTCGGGCTCTTGCACGCCTTTTTGGCGGTGACACTCGCGCTCTCGCAGCACGTGGCCGGGCTCGGCATCACGCTCTTGGCCACTGCCGGCAGTCACTTCGCCTACCGGGTGGCCTTCCCCACACTCACCCAGCCGCCGCGGATCGAGCCCTTCGCGCCGGTCGGCTGGCCCTGGCTCGAGGCGGTTCCCGTCCTGGGCCCGATCCTCGCCCAGCAGACGCCCTTGACCTTCCTCGCGATCGGCGCGGCCCTTCTGCTGGCCTTCCTCTTCGCTCGCACCCCGCTCGGGCTCGCGATCCGGGCGGTCGGCGACGATCCGGCCGCGGTCGAGGCGCAGGGCCTGTCGGTCGTGGGCTTGCGCTACGGGGCGGTCGTCGCGGGCTCGGCGCTCATGGCCGTGGGTGGGGCGTTCCTCACGATGAGCGCCTTCAACGCCTTCTTCTTCGGCATGGTGAGCGGGCGGGGCTGGATCTGCATCGCGCTCACCGTGTTCGCCTCCTGGCGGCCCGTGAAGGCGCTCCTGGGGGCCCTGCTGTTCGGCGCCTTCGACGCCTGGCAGTTGCGGCTCCAGACGCTGGCGGGCGGCCTCGTGCCCTCGCAGGTCTTCTTGATGGTGCCCTATCTCTTGTCGATCGCGGCGCTTCTTTTGGCGGCCCGACGGGCGGACTATCCCCGCGCGCTCATGAAGCCCTGGCGCCGCGGCGAGCGCTGAGGGGGTGAGAGGGCGGGCCGAGCCGCTTGATCTCCGTGGCGTGTGTACTACATAGAACACATGTCGGACTTCGGTGCCTATCTGCGCGAGCGACGCGAAGCGCTTCTGGCGGAGCGCGGCGGTGCCTTCAGCCTTCGGCAGGTGGCCGCGAGAGTCGGGGTCGAGCCGGCCTATTTGAGCAAGGTCGAGCGGGGGGAGGTGTCGCCACCGTCGGAGGCGACCATCCGCCGCCTCGCGGCCGAACTCGAGGAGGACCCGGACGTCCTCCTCGCGCTGGCCGGCAAGGTCTCGGGCGATCTGCTCGAGATCATCCGCCGAAGGCCGAGGCTGTTCGCCGAGCTGATCCGAGCCCTTCGGGACGCCCCGGAGCATGCGGTGCTGCGGATCGTGCGCGAGGTCCGCGAGGGCGACTGGTGAGGGAGAAGCAGGGATGATCACACTCGAGGACGACGGACTGGTGATTCGCTTTCCCGAGGTTCACGAGGACGCCGTCCTCCGGATCGAGTTCCAAAGGACGTTGCGGCTGCCGGACGACGGCAAGCGATATCCGCTGCCCCCGGGGCTCGGCTGTTTCCCGTTGCGCCATCTGGACGACTATGCGGAACGGCTTCCCGAGGCCTGGCGGCGCCGGGGCGGCGCGATCATGCCGATGTACCAGTCCGAGGCACTCTGGATCGATTTCAACACGAATGGTTTTTTCTGGCGGGACAGCTATCCCTTCGCGGTCAAGGTCGCGGCCGGCAAGATCAATGCGGTGACCGGCGAGCCCTGGCGCGAGGGCTTGCACGGAAAGCCCCAGGATTACCTGGCGGTACCGCAACAGCCCTGGCTCGACGGCTTCCACGTGGCGAAGGGCACGATCCGGCAGTTCGTGGCGATGCCGCTCGGCGAGGGCTTCACCGCCGAGGAGCAGCTCACCGAGACGGCAGAATGGGGCGGCATCCAGCTCCTGGTCTACCCCTTGCGGGCCGAGCTGTGGCGCCACGAAAAACTCTGCATGATGGGGTTATACAAGTGCAAAGTCATGGGTCTCGCGCCCGGCGGCCGCATGCGCCAGGAGATCTACGCCGATCATCGCCCTGTCGAGCACTACGACCAAACCTCGGCCGCACGTTGTTTCGTGACGATCGTGAACTCGACCCAGTGGCAGGCGGTGACCGGCGAGGCACCGCCGCATCGACCACCGACGGCGGCCGAGTACAGCGAGGCCGGTCTGCCCTGGTTCGACTGGTACGATGCGGACGCCGAGGCGCTCGCCGGCAGCCCGGTTCTGGCCGGGCTGACGAGCGTGGCGGCGAAAACGGCCGAGAAGGGCCTGCTGCCGGATCCGGCCGATACGACCCCGGTCCGGCCGCGCCGGGTCCACAAACTCCGGTCTCGTCGTCGGCCGGTCCGGGAGGCCGACATCCTCTGAGGGCTGGCGGAACACCCCGCCCGGCCCGGGCCGGGCGGGGTGCCGCGATCAGACCTCGGGGAACAGTTCCTTCGTGAAGAGTGTCCTGCCGTCGAGGTCGTTGAGCCGGACGGTCATGACCTCGGTAGCACCGTCGATGTCCACCTGGCCGAAGAACTGCAGCCCGGCCGAGGGCGGCAGGTTCGATTGACCCGGGGCCGGCGCCTTCTGGAACACCACCTGCGGGCCGAAGGTCCGGTCGAGCTCGTTCGGACCGAAGCTGCCGGCGTTCAGTGGCCCCGAGACGAACTCCCAGAACGGCGTGAAGTCCTGGAAGGCCGCCTTGTTCGGATCGTAATAGTGCGCCGCGGTGTAGTGCACGTCCGCGGTCAGCCAGACCACGTTCTTGATCCGGTTGTCGCGGATGAAGCGCAGGAGCTCGGCGATCTCGAGCTCGCGGCCTTTGGGCGTGCCGTGCTCGCCCTGCGCCACCGCTTCCGCACCGCGCTTGTTCTGCCAATCGTCCCAGACGATCAGGCCGATCGGCATGTCGGAAGCGATCACTTTCCAGGTCGCATCGGAAGCGAGGAGAGCCTGCTTCAGCCAGCGGACCTGGCGCTCGCCCAGGATCCGGGTCTCGGGGGCGAGCACGGTCTCGAGCCCGTCGCTGTTGGCGCCGCGGTAGGAGCGCATGTCGATCCGGAAGATCTCGAGCGAGGGCCCGTAGCGGAAGGAGGTGTAGATCCGATCCTGCTCGAGCGGATGGCGGCGGGTCGGCATGTAATCGTGGAAGGCGCGCATGGCGCGCGCCGCCAGCAGCGCGACCGAGCCTTCCTTGTAGCGCTGGTCCTTGTCCTTCCTGAGCTCCCAGTACCAGTTGTTGGTGACCTCGTGATCGTCCCACTGGGCGAGCGTCGGCACCGTCGCGTTGAAGCGGCGGACGTTCTCGTCCATGAGGTTGTAGGCGTAGTTCATCCGGAACTCGCGCAGGGTCTCGGCGACCTTCTGCTTCTCTTCGATCGTGACGTTCTTCCAGATCGACCCGTCGGGCACCTTGCGCTCCGCCGGGATCGGATTGTCGGCGTAGATGGTATCGCCCGAATGGATGAAGAAATCGGGCTCGAGCCGGCGCATCGTCTCGTAGATGCGCATGCCGCCGAAGTCGGGGTTGATCCCCCAGCCCTGGCCGGCGGTGTCGCCCGACCAGAGGAAGCGGATGTCGCGGCGGGCGGCGGGCGGTGTGGTGAAGCTGCCGAGCACGGGCTCGCTTCGGGTGTCGTAATCGCCGAGGTCGAGGAAGCTCACGCGGTAGAAGATCTTCTGGCCTGCCGGCAGACCCTCGAGGTCGAGCTTGCCGCAGAAATCGGTGTCCTCGACCACGTTGGGGCCCACCACCGTGCGCGCGTCCTTCATACTTTCGGTTGTCGCCCACTCGACGATCATGCGCGCCCCGCGATCGGCCTTGGCCCAGAGGATCGCACGATCGCCCTGAAGATCGCCCACCCGGACGCCGTAGGGCAGCTTGATCCGCATGCGCTCGCTCACCACCACGGCCGGGGCCTGGGCGAAGGCCCGGAGCGGGCTCGAGGCGAGCACGAGGCCGGCGCCGGCGAGCAGCAGGCTGCGACGGGACGCACCGTAACGGATGCGATGGGTCATCGATCGGACCTCCGATTTCGGAACCGCCCCGGGTGGTGCGCCGCGAGCGCGACAAGGGCTCGGCACCTTTTCGACCGGTGCGTGACGAGCCGTGCTCGCATCGGATAAATACGCGTTCGCGATGGAAAATAGACAGAAGAGCGCTTGCGTTTCGTAGAGAGGGGTCCCATCTGCCTTCCGGACGCAACGGAGGAACCCCCATGGCCGACCAGCCGATCGCCACCCCGCCCCCCGTCCGGCTCGATCCGCCGGGGCGCGGGCGGATCTACGAGAACATCATGGAGACCATCGGCAACACGCCGCTCGTGCGGGTCCGCCGCCTCGCCCGGGAGGCGGGCGTGGTGGCCGATCTCTGCCTCAAGCTCGAATTCTTCAACCCGCTCGCCTCGGTGAAGGACCGGATCGGCGTCTCGATGATCGAGGCCATGGAGGCCGAGGGGCGGCTGAAGCCGGGCGGCACGATCGTCGAGCCGACCTCCGGCAACACCGGCATCGCCTTGGCCTTCGTCTGCGCCGCTCGGGGCTATCGGCTGATCCTGACGATGCCCGAATCGATGTCGATCGAGCGGCGGAAGATGCTCCGCCTCTTGGGTGCCGAGATCGAGCTCACGCCCCGCGAGAAAGGGATGAGAGGGGCGATCGCCCGGGCCGAGGAGCTGTTGCGCGAGATCCCCGGCGCCGTGATGGCCGGCCAGTTCGACAATCCGGCCAATCCGGCGATCCACCGGCGGACCACGGCCGAGGAGATCTGGAACGACACCGGCGGGGCCGTGGACGTCGTCGTCGCCGGGGTCGGCACCGGCGGTACGCTCACGGGCGTGGCCCAGGCGCTGCGGCCGCGGAAGCCTTCGCTTCGCATGGTGGCGGTCGAGCCCGAGGCGAGCCCGGTGCTCTCGGGCGGCCAGCCGGGGCCGCACCCGATCCAGGGCATCGGTGCCGGCTTCGTGCCCTCGATCCTCGACACCCGCGAGATCGACGAGATCGTCAAGGTCGCATCCGAGACGGCCTTCCAGACCTCGCGCCTCCTGGCCCGCACCGAGGGCATCCCGGGCGGCATCAGCACCGGCGCCAACCTCGCCGCCGCGATCGAGGTCGGGCGGCGGCCGCAGATGCGCGACAAGCTGATCGTCGTGATCGTGCCTTCCTTCGCCGAGCGCTACATCACGACCGCTCTCTTCGAAGGGCTCTGAGAGGGCGAGCGGACCCGGTCCGCAGAGCGGGTCCGCTCGCCGGCAACCGACGGCCGGGTAGCCCTGCAGCCTTTCCGGGTAGGCCCGCGGGCCGCGGGCGCCTAGAGTGTGCGCCGAGTTCACCGGGGAGGGTAGGATGGCCGAGACGGGGCGGATCGCGATCGTGACGGGGGCGGGCAGCGGGGTGGGCCGGGCGGCGGCCCTGGCGCTGGCGGCCGATGGCTGGACCGTGGCGTTGGCCGGGCGGCGCAAGGACCAGCTCGAGGAGACGGCGGCTCTCGCCCGTGGCGGTGCGACCTTCCCGGTGCCGACCGACGTCACCGATCCGGCCTCGGTCGAGGCCCTGTTCGCCGAAGTGGTCCGCCGGCACGGCCGGCTCGACTTCCTGTTCAACAATGCCGGGGTGGGAGCGCCGGCCGTGCCGCTCGAGGATCTGCCGATCGGCGAGTGGAAGAAGGTGGTCGACACCAACCTCACCGGCATGTTCTACTGCATCCAGCAGGCCTTCAGGGTGATGAAGGCCCAGGATCCGCGTGGCGGGCGAATCGTCAACAACGGCTCGATCTCCGCCTACGCGCCGCGGCCGAACTCGATCGCCTACACCGCGACCAAGCACAGCGTCACGGGCCTGACCCGCTCGGCCTCGCTCGACGGCCGCAAATACGACATCGCGGTGGGCCAGATCGACATCGGCAACGCCGAGACGCCGATGGCCGCGCGCATGCGCAACGGTGTGCCCCAGGCCGACGGCTCGATCCGCCCCGAGCCCCTGATGCCGGTCGAGCAGGTGGGCCGCGCAGTCGCCTTCATGGCGAGCATGCCGCTCGACTGCAACGTGCTCTTCATGACGATCATGGCGACCAAGATGCCGTTCGTGGGCCGCGGCTGAGCGGTCCGGGGCCCGGCCGCCCTGCTCTCCTACCGCCACGCCTTCCACGCCGGCGGGATCGCCGACCTCCTCAAGCACGCCCTCTACCTGGCCGTGCTGCGGCGGGCGACGGCTCGGCCGGGCCCGCTCCTCGTGGCCGACCTCTTCGCCGGTGCGGGAGTGTACGATCTCGCCGCGAGCCGGGCGCGCACGACCGGCGAGGCCGAAGCCGGCATCGGCCGGCTGCTCGCGGCGGCCGACCCGCTGCCGGAGCTCGTGGCTCCGCTCGTCGAGCGGGTCCGCGCGCTCGACCCGGCGGGCCGGCTCTATCCGGGCTCGCCCGAGCTCGCCCGCGGGATGCTCCGCGAGGGTGACCGGCTCCTGCTGGTCGAGCTGCACCCGAGCGACGCGGCGGCGCTGGTCGCACGCTACCGGGGCCTGCCGGGCGTCGAGATCCGCCGCCAGGACGGCTACCGGCTGCTCGCCCGCACGCTGCCGCAGCCGGGCCGGCGGGCAGTGGTGCTGATCGACCCCGCCTACGAGCTCGAGGGCGAGGAAGCGCGGGCGGTGGAAGCACTCGGCCGGGCGGTCGCCCGCCAGCCGGCAGCCGTCTACCTGCTCTGGTACCCGGTCCTCGAGCGCGCCCGGAGCGAGGCGTTCCTGGAGGCGCTGGCCGGTGTCGGGCTCGGTGGGGCGCTGCGGGTCGAGCTCGGCGTGCTGCCGGACGGCGCGGCGCGCGGCCTCACCGCCTCCGGGATGCTCCTTCTGAACGCGCCGCGCGGGCTCGACCGCTGGCTCGCGCGCGAACTGCCCGCGCTCGCCGCGCTGCTCGGCGCGCGTGGGCCCTGCCTGGTCGCCAGATTGCAGGGCCGACCGGCGGCCCGGCGGACGCGGCCGCCCGGCCGTTCGCTCAGCGGTGCGCCGCGTTGAACTTGGCGAGTGCCGCCGAGCCCGGGCAGAGCTCGGCTTCCCCCAGTCGATTCAAAGGCGTGGCGACGGTGCCGAGTTCGGCGTGCAGATCGGTCGAATGCGGCTCGACATAGAGCAGACCCGTGACGATCTCGCCCCGGGCCCGATGCTCGAAGAGATAGTCCATGGCGGCGACCCGGTCCGTCGGGTCGTAGTCGGCCTCGAGCTTGACGAGGCGCAGGATCGAGCCGTCGTGCTGCGGCACCTCGATGACCTCGCCGGGCTCGTAGTCGGCGGTGATCGGCTTCTGCGGCAGGATCACGTCGAGGCGGTTCACCGCGTCGTTGTGCTCGCGGACGAAGTCGAAGCTCTTGGTCGAGCCCTTGTGGTTGTTGAAGGTCACGCAGGGGCTGATGACGTCGAGGAAGGCGGCGCCCTTGTGGCGCAAGGCACCTTTGATGAGCGGCACGAGCTGCGCCTTGTCGCCCGAGAAGCTGCGGCCGACATAGGTGGCACCCAAGAGCAGCGCGAGTGCCACCAGGTCGATCGGGCTGTCGGTGTTGACCACACCGCGCTTGCTCTTCGAGCCCTTGTCGGCGGTCGCCGAGAACTGGCCCTTGGTCAGACCGTACACGCCGTTGTTCTCGACGATGTAGACCATGTCGACACCGCGGCGGATACAGTGGGCGAACTGGCCGAGGCCGATGCTCGCCGAATCGCCGTCGCCCGAGACGCCGAGATAGATCAGGTCGCGGTTGGCGAGATTGGCGCCGGTCAGCACCGAGGGCATCCGCCCGTGCACCGAGTTGAAGCCGTGCGCGGTGCCGAGGAAGTAGGTCGGCGTCTTGCTCGAGCAGCCGATGCCGGAGAGCTTGGCGATCCGGTGCGGCTCGATGTCGAGCTCGAAGCAGGCCTGGATGATCGCGGCGCTGATCGAATCGTGGCCGCAGCCGGCGCACAGGGTCGAGATCGCCCCCTCGTAGTCGCGGTGGGTGAGCCCGAGGGCGTTCTTGGGCAGTGCGGGATGGTGCAGCCTGGGCTTGGGCAGGTAGGTCACGACACGGCCTTCCGGAAGGGCACGACCTTGGCGTCCGACAACCGGTCGAGCACGGCACGGATCAGGAAGCGCGCGGTCACCGGTGTCCCGTCGTAGTGCAGGACCGGCCAGAGCCGGGCGGGGTCGATGCCGCATTCGTTGACGAGCAGCTGGCGGAGCTGGCCGTCGCGGTTCTGCTCGACCACGAAGACCCGCTCGTGGGCGGCAATGAACTCCTCGACCGCCCTGGCGAAGGGGAAAGCGCGCACCCGAAGCGTGTCGAGATGTACACCCTGCTCGGCGAGCCGGGCGAGCGCCTCGCGCACCGAGGGCATCGAGGAACCGAAGGCGATCAGGCCGAAGCGGGTGGGCTCGGCGGCCGGGACGAGCTCGGGTGCGGGCAGGAGCTTCTTGGCGGTCTCGAGTTTCTTGAGGAGCCGCTGCATGTTGTCGACATAGGCCGGCCCCTCCTCGGTGTAGCGCGCGTAGCGGTCGCGCGAGGTACCGCGGGTGAAGAAGGCGCCGCGGGTGGGGTGGGTCCCGGGGTAGGTCCGATAGGGGATGCCGTCGCCGTCGACGTCGAGATAGCGGCCGAACTCGCGGCCGGCCTCGAGATCGGCGAAGGTCATGACCTTGCCGCGGTCGTAGCGGCGCGAATCGTCCCAGACGAGCGGCCGGCAGAGCCACTCGTTCATGCCGATGTCGAGGTCCATCATGACGAAGACCGGAGTCTGCAGCCGGTCGGCGAGGTCGAAGGCGTCGGCCGCCATGGCGAAGCACTCGGCCGGATCCTCGGGGAAGAGGAGCACGTGCTTGGTGTCGCCGTGGCTCGCATAGGCGCAGGCCAGGATGTCGGACTGCTGGGTGCGGGTCGGCATGCCGGTCGAGGGGCCGCCGCGCTGGACGTCGAACACGACGGCCGGGATCTCGGCGAAGTAGGCGAGGCCCAGGAACTCCTGCATCAGGGAGATGCCGGGGCCGGAGGTGGCGGTGAAGGCCCGCGCGCCGTTCCAGGCGGCGCCGATCACGATGCCGATGGCGGCGAGCTCGTCCTCGGCCTGGACGATGGCGAAGCGCTTCTTGCCGGTCTCGGGCTCGATCCGGTAGCGCTCGCACTGGCGCATGAAGGCCTCGGCGAGGCCGGTCGAGGGCGTGATCGGGTACCAGGCGCACACCGTGGCGCCGCCGTAGACGCAGCCGAGCGCGGCGGCGGCGTTGCCCTCGAGGAAGATCCGATCGCCGACCGCGTCGGCACGGCGGACCTCGAGGCCACAGGCCCCGCCGAGCTCGCGCCCGGCATGCTCGAAGCCGAGACGTAGGGCCTCGACATTGGGCTCGATCAGCTTTTCCTTGCCCTTGAACTGCTCGCCCACGAGCCGCTCGAGCTCGGCCATCTCGATGCCGAGCAGACGGGCCAGCGCGCCCACATAGACGATGTTCTTCATGAGCTGGCGCTGGCGCGGATCGCTCCAGTGCTCGTTGCAGATCGTGGTGAGCGGCAGACCGAGCCGGGTGATGTCGCGCCGGAAGCGGCTGTCCGGCAGCTGCCGGGTGCTGTCGTAGAACAGGTAGCCGCCGGGCTCGAGCTCGGCCTGGTCCTTCTCGAAGGTCTGCGGGTTCATGGTCACGGCGAGATCGACCCCGCCGCGGCGGCCGAGCCAGCCCGCCTCGCTCACCCGCACCTCGTACCAGGTCGGCAGGCCCTGGATGTTGGAGGGGAAGATGTTGCGCGTGGCGACGGGCACGCCCATCCGCAGGATCGCCTTGGCGAACAGGCGGTTGGCCGAGGCCGATCCGGAGCCGTTGACGTTCGCGAACTTGACGACGAAGTCGTTGACGGCGCGAATGGGAGCGGTCATCGGCAGCCGGCCTTCGCGGTCTCGAGCAGGAACTTCTGCATGTCCCAGGCTCCGGTCGGGCAGCGCTCGGCGCACAGCCCGCAATGCAGGCAGACGTCCTCGTCCTTGACCATCACCCGGCGGGTCTTGAGCGGGGCCGAGACGTAGAGCGCCTGCTCGAGATTGTGGGCCGGGGCGTTGAGCCGGCCGCGGAGCTCCGCCTCGGGCCCGTTCACCGTGAAGGTGATGCAGTCCATCGGGCAGATGTCGACGCAGGCGTCGCACTCGATGCAGAGCTCACGGGTGAAGACCGTCTGGACGTCGCAGTTGAGGCACCGCTCGGCCTCGTGCCAGGCCTGCTCCGGATCGAAGCCGAGCTCGACCTCGGCCTCGAGCGAGGCGAGCGCCCGCGAGCGCGGCAGATGCGGCACCCGCCGCCGCGCCTCGAGCGAGACCTCGTTGTCGTAGGCCCATTCGTGCAGGCCCATCTTCTGGCTCGTGCGGTGCACGGCGGGCGGCGGCCGCAGGCGCGGGTCGAGGCCGCGGCAGACGAGGTCGATCGAAATCGCCGCCTCGTGCCCCTGGGCCACGGCGGTGATGATGTTCTTGGGACCGAAAGCGGCATCCCCGCCGAAGAAGACCTTGGGATGGGTCGAGCGGAAGGTGAGAGGATCGACGACCGGCAGACCGTGGCGGTCGAAGGCAACGCCGATGTCGCGCTCGATCCACGGGAAGGCGTTCTCCTGGCCGATCGCGACCAGCACCACGTCGCAGGGGATCACGAGGTCCGGCTCGCCCGTGGGCACGAGCGCGCGTCGGCCGTGCGCGTCCCGTTCGGTCCGCACCCTCTGGAAGCGCACACCCGTGAGCCGCCCGGCCTCGTGCAGGAACTCGAGGGGAACGAGATGATCGAGAATCGGGATGTCCTCGTTGAGGGCGTCCTCCTTCTCCCAGGGGCTCGCCTTCATCTCGGCGAAGGCCGAGCGGACCGCGACCGTGACCTCGCGGCCGCCGAGCCGCCGGGCGGTCCGGCAGCAATCCATGGCGGTGTTGCCGCCGCCCAGCACCACGACCCGCTCGGCGATGCTCTTGACGTGGCCGAAGGAGACCGAGGCGAGCCACTCGATGCCGATATGGACGTGCGCCTTCGCCTCGCGCCGGCCGGGAACGTCGAGATCGCGGCCCTTGGGGGCGCCCGTGCCGACGAAAACCGCATCGAAACCCTGATCCAGGAGCGCCTTCAGGCTGTCGACCCGCTCGCCGAGACGCAGCTCGGGCTCGAGGCCGAGGATGTAGCCGACCTCCTCGTCGATCACCTCCTCGGGCAGCCGGAAGCGCGGGATCTGGGTCCGGATCATGCCGCCGGCCCGCGGGTCCTGGTCGAACAGCACGCAGTGATAGCCGAGCGGCAGGAGATCGCGCGCCACGGTGAGCGAGGCGGGCCCGGCGCCCACCAGCGCCACCTTGAAACCGTTCTTCCGGGTGGCCGGCCGCGGCAGCCGGTGGCGGATGTCGTCCTTGTAGTCGGCGGCGACCCGCTTGAGCCGGCAGATCGCGACCGGCTCGCGCTCGACGCGCGAGCGCCGGCAGGCGGGCTCGCAGGGCCGGTCGCAGGTCCGGCCGAGGATCCCCGGGAAGACGTTCGACCACCAATTGACCATATAGGCGTCGCTGTAACGCCCGGCGGCGATCAGCCGGATATATTCCGGCACCGGCGTGTGCGCCGGACACGCCCATTGGCAGTCGACCACCTTGTGGAAGTAGGTCGGATCTTCGATGTCGGTCGGCGGCATACCGCCGACCGCTTCGCTTCCGAGCCGATCTGCGACCGCGACGTCCCTGATCCCGCTCACCCTAGGCCCGCCCGAGCCGGTCGATTCCTCACCCTGAGCGGGTACCCGATCGCCGCACCTGCGACAAGTGAAACCGGCGCAGGAATGCCGCCCGATCCGACGAGCCGGCGTGCGGGTCGAGGACGGACCTGCCGCTCGCTGCGGGCGCGCACGTCGGCTTCAGGCGGTGGCCGGTCCGGCCGCCGCCTCTGGCCGCCAGCCGCAGCGTCGGAGCGCGTCCAGCATGTGCGCGGGTGGCGGAGCCTGGACGCGGATCGGCGGCTTGCCCTCGCGCAAGGGCAGGACGATCGCCCGGGCGTGCAGGTGTAGCGGCGGGAGCGGATCGGGCTGCCGCTCGCGGCCGTAGATCGGATCGCCCAGGACCGGGCAGCCGAGCGCCTCGGCATGGACCCGGATCTGGTGGGTGCGGCCGGTGAGCGGCCGCAACTCGAGCCAGGAGAGGCCCTCCGCGCTCCCCAAGAGCCGCCAGAGCGTCACGGCCGGCTGGCCCGACGGGTCGACCTTCATCCACCAGCCGCGCAGCGCCGAGCGTTTGGCGAGCGGCAACTCGATCCGACCCTCCGTGGCCTCGGGGCGGCCGAGCACGACCGCCCAGTAGGTCTTTTCGACCCGGCCCGAGGCGAACAGCCGACCGAGGCGGCGCAGGGCCGAGGGGTGCCGACCGAGCACCAGGCAGCCCGAGGTGTCGCGGTCGAGCCTGTGGGCGAGGGCGGGGCGGCGCGGGTAGCCGAAGCGCAGCGCGTCGAGGTAGTGCTCGAGATTCGGGCCGCCCTTGGGGCCGGTGTGCACGGGCAGACCGGCCGGCTTGTCGATGACGAGCACGAGCCCGTCGCGATAGAGCAGCCGGCGTTCGAGCTCGGCCGGACTCAAGGGACCAGCCGAACGCGGAAGGGTGCGACCCGGACGATTTCGTCGTCGGCGGGGGTGCCGTCGCGGCCCATGAGGATCGCCATCAGGGCCGGCCGGTCGAGGACGGTCATCGCCCGGTGCCAGACACCGCGGGCGTAGGTGAGCGCCCGTCCGGTGGATCCCAGGAAGGCCACGGCCCGCTCCGTGTCGGGCCCTCCCTCGGGCGCGGCGGGCGCCACGACCACGAGGAAGCGGGCGACCTCGAGCGGCAGGAAGGTCTGGGCGGTGCGCGGATGCCGCTCGAGCGCGTCGACGACGAGCTCCGCCTCGGGCGTCGGCGCGAGGCGCAGGAAGGAGAGGCTCGGTCGCACTCCCGGCCCGGGATCGGCGAAGGGCTCGTCGACCCAGAAACGGCCCGGCGCGTCCGGCACCGTGTGCACCCGGCCGAACGGGGCGAAGACCTCGGGCTCCAGGGGGATCGCGCGGATGCTCCGCATCACCGGTCCGTGGGCATCTTCCTGTTTCGCTTCGAGGGTGCGGCGGGACGCGGGCCGAGACAAGGCCGGGGAAGCCCGGCCGAGCCGTGCGGGCGGCATCGCACCCGACGTCTCGAGGCGCCGGGTGCAGCGGGCTGGGCTGCGGCCCTGCGGCTGCGCCCGGCCCTGGTGGCGCGTCGGATTCCCGAACATGGTCGCGTTCTACGCGAGCCGGACCCGGTTCGGGGTGCGGGTGCGCGAAGCACTCGGCCGGTCGGCCGATCTCGCGGCGCTGCCGGCGGTGCTCTGCGGCGCGGGCTTCGCGCCGCCCGGGCTTCTCGGGCGGCGGATCGGCTCGGCGCGGCGCGGGCCCTGCCGCTCGGGTTCGCTCTCCTGGCACGCGTCTACCTCGCCCTGCCCGCGGCGAGCCGGGCCGCGGCGGGGCTCGCGCTCGCGATGTCGGGGTCCGGCGTCGGTCGGCACCCGACGTTCGACGGTTTCGTGAGCCGCCGCGCGGCCGTCGACCCGACTCGCCGCAGCGGACGGGTGGCGGTCGACAACGCCGTCACCCATGCGGGCTTCGCACTCGGCGCCGCTCCGGTGGGGTCCCTCGTCGACCGTTTCGGCTTCCCGGCGGCCGCGGTGACGAGCGCCCCCTCGGGCGGCCTCGCCCTCCTGCTCGCCGCACCCCGCTCGCCCCTCACCCGGCGAGCTTGAGGAGCACGATGCCGGCCGCGACCAGCGAGGCGGCCGCCACCCGCCGCCGGCCGAAGGGCTCGTTGAGATGCCGCACGCCGATCCAGGCGGCCAGCACGACCGAGGTCTCGCGCAGCGCCGAGACGAGCGCCATGGGGGTGGTGGCCATCGCCCAGACCACGAGCGCGTAGGCCGTGAAGGAAAGGAGGCCGCCCGCCGCCGCGGGCAGGAGGCCCGGGGTGGCGAGTCCGGCCAGCCGGCGCCGTTGCAGCCAGAGGACCACGACGCCGAAAGGCAGGCCGTCGAGGGCGAACAGCCAGACGATGTAGCCCCAGGGTTCGCCCGCCGCGCGCACACCCTGACCGTCGCTGAGCGTATAGAGAGCGATCGTGACACCACAGCCGAGCGCGTAGAGGATGCTCCGGCGCTGGGCCGCGGCCACCCGTCCGAGACCCACGAGCGCCAGGATCCCGAGCGAGACCACGCCGACGGCCAGGAGCTCCGAAGGCTGGAGCCACTCGCCGGCGACGAGGGCGCCCAAGAGGGCCACGAGCGGCGGGGCCACCCCGCGCGCCACCGGGTAGACGAGGCTCAGATCGCCCCGGAGATAGCCGAGGCAGAGCAGGCAGTCGTAGCCGATGTGGATGGCGACCGAGGCCAAGAGCCAGGGCCAGGCGGCGGCCGGCGGCGGCTCGACGAGGGGGAGGAGCGGCAGGCAGACGAGCGAGCCCGTGAGGATGACGACCGCGAGCCGGAAGAACGGCTCGCCACCCTGCTTGACCAGAGCGTTCCAGGCGGCGTGCAGGGCCGCGGCGCCGAGCACGACGGCGAAGACGAATGGGCTCAAGGGACGCCTCCGCCTAGCCGGGCGGCTGGTCGCCGGGCGGTGCACGGCCTATCTCGCGGACCGGAAAGCGAGCAGAGCGGAGGGACGATGTTCGTCGCCATGAACCGGTTCAAGATCCAGCCCGGCCGCGAGGCCGAGTTCGAGGAGGTCTGGCGGCAGCGCGAGAGCCACCTCGACCGCGTGCCCGGCTTCGTCTCCTTCCATCTCCTGCGCGGCCCGTCCAGCGCCGATCACACGCTCTACGCCTCGCACTCGGTATGGCAGTCGCGCGCCGCCTTCGAGGCCTGGACGCGCTCGGAGGCGTTCCGCTCCGCGCATCGCGGTGCCGGCGAGCACAAGGGGCTCTATCTCGGGCCGCCGCAGCTCGAGACCTTCGAGGCGGTCGAGGGCGTAGGCTGAGGGCCGCCGGGCGATCGGCGGCCGTGCGGGCGGCCATGAGAATGCACATTGTAACGAGGGCCTCGCCCTCGCGAGCACTTCCATGGTCCGCCTCGAGATCCGCCGCATCGGCACCTCGCTGGGTGTGATCCTGCCCGAGGAGGTCCTCGCCCGGATGAAGGTGGGCGAGGGGGAGGAGCTGTTCCCGACCGAGGTTCCGGGTGGGGTACGTCCGACCGCGCACGATCCGACGGTCGAGGAACGGATCGAGCTCGGCCGCGAGTTCATGAAGGAGTATCGCGAGGCCTTACGGGCGCTGGCTCGGTGATCGAGCCCGCCTGGGTCGACGAGGAAGCGATCCTGCTCCTCCACGAGGAGAGCCTCGCCGAGCACGGCGGCGCGCCGAGCGCACGCGATCCGGGCCCGCTGCAGTCCGCGCTCGCACGTCCGAAGAACCGGTTCGCCCACGAGGGCGTGGACGACGTCGTGCGGCTCGCCACCTGCTACGCGTTCGGCATCGCGCGGAACCACCCCTTCGTCGAGGGCAACGAGCGGGTGGCGTCCGTGGCCCTCGAGCTCTTCCTGCGGCTGAACGGCCTCGAGCTCGTGGCCGACGCTCGGACCTGCCTCGCCGTCATGCTCGACCTCGCCGCGGGCGCGATCGAGGAGGAAGAGCTCGCGGCCTGGCTGCGCGCCCGCACCCGGCCGCGCGCCGCTCAGCCCTGACGGGCGAGCCGCTCGGCGACCTCGAGCGCGGCATAGGTGAGGATGCCGTCGGCGCCGGCCCGTTTGAACGCCAACAGGCACTCCATCATGCAGGCCGGCCCGTCGAGCCAGCCGCGTTCGGCCGCGGCCTTCACCATCGCGTACTCGCCGGAGACGTGATAGGCGAGAGTGGGGGCGCCGAATGCCTCCTTCACCCGGGCGATCACGTCGAGATAGGGCAGGCCGGGCTTCACCATCACCATGTCCGCGCCCTCGGCGAGATCGAGTGCGACCTCGCGCAACGCCTCGCCGACGTTGGCCGGATCCATCTGGTAGGTCTTCTTGTCGGCCCTGCCCAGGGCGGAAGCGGAGCCGACCGCGTCGCGGAAGGGGCCGTAGAAGGCCGAAGCATATTTGGCGGCATAGGCCAGGATGATCGCCTGGCTGTGGCCGGCCGCGTCGAGCGCCTTGCGGATCGCTCCCACACGCCCGTCCATCATGTCGGAGGGCGCGATCACGTCGCAGCCCGCCTCCGCCTGGCAGAGCGCCTGGCGGACGAGCGCTTCGATCGTCTCGTCGTTGAGGATCACGCCGTCGCGGACGATCCCGTCCTGGCCGGTCGTGGTGTAGGGGTCGAGCGCGACGTCACCCATGAGCCCGACTTCGGGGACCGCCCGCTTGAGGGCGCGGACCGCCCGACACAGGAGATTGTCGGGGTTCCAGGCCTCGCGTCCGTCGACCGTCTTGCGGTCGGCCGGGGTGCAGGGGAAGAGCGCCACCATAGGGATGCCGAGCCGAGCGCAACGCTCGACCTGCGGTACCAGGAGGTCGATCGAGAGCCGCTCGATCCCCGGCAGCGAGGCCACCGGCTCGCGCCTGCCGTGGCCGTCGAGGACGAAGAAGGGCTGCACGAGATCGGCCGGCCGCAGATGGTGCTCGGCGACGAGCGCACGGACCCAAGCGGCCCGCCGCAGCCGGCGCAGGCGGGTGGCGGGGAAGGGCGGCTGGGTCGCCAGGTGCCGCGGCGTGCTCATGGGCGGCCTCGCTCGGTGACGACGGTGTGACGGCCCGTTCGCATAGTTCTAAGACCGGTTCCGGGCGCTGACAACCGAGCCTCGCGCGGAGGATCCGTCCGCGGTTGACCCGACGGGCCGGGCCGGCTAGCCGGGCGCAGATGGCGCGGAGGACGATGTGGCGATCGAGCTCGAGCCGAGCGAGGAACAGCGCGCGATCGCCGAACTGGCGCGCGACTTCGCCCGCGAGGAGCTGGCGCCGCGGGCCGAGGTCTGGGATCGCGACCACGTCTTTCCGGTCGAGACCCTGCGCAAGGCGGCTGCCCTCGGCCTCGCCGGCATCTACGTAGCCGAGGAGGTCGGTGGGGCCGGTCTCGGTCGGATCGAGGCGGCCCTCGTGTTCGAGGAGCTGGCGCGCGGTTGTCCCTCGACCGCGGCCTATCTCTCGATCCACAACATGGTCGCCTGGATGATCGACGCCCACGGCGACCTCGAGCAGCGGCGGGCCTTCCTGCCCGATCTCTGCAGCATGGCCCGCTTCGGCTCCTACTGCCTCACCGAGCCGGGCAGCGGTTCGGACGCCGCCTCGCTCCGAACGACCGCCCGGCGCGACGGCGACGACTACGTGCTCGACGGTGCCAAGGCCTTCATCAGCGGCGCCGGGGCCAGCGACGTCTACCTCGTCATGTGCCGCACCGGCGGGCCGGGTCCCTCGGGGATCAGCGCGATCCTGGTGGAGAAGGGGACCAAGGGCCTCTCTTTCGGCAAGCAGGAAGAGAAGCTCGGCTGGCACAGCCAGCCGACCGCCGCGGTCGTGTTCGAAGACTGCCGGGTGCCGATCCGCAATCGGATCGGAGCCGAAGGCCAGGGCTTCAAGATCGCCATGCGCGGGCTCGACGGCGGCCGGATCAACATCGCCGCCTGCTCGCTCGGGGCCGCCGCCGAGTGCCTCGACCGGGCGATCGCCTACACCCGGGAGCGGCGCCAGTTCGGCCGCGCGATCGCCGAGTTCCAGCACACCCAGTTCACCCTCGCCGACATGGCGAGCGAGCTCGAGGCCGCTCGCCTCATGGTCTGGCGGGCGGCCCGCAAGCTCGACACGGATGCGCCGGACGCCACGGTCGCCGCGGCCATGGCCAAGCGGCTCGCCACCGATCTCGGCTTCTCGATCGTCGATCGGGCGCTCCAGCTCTTCGGCGGCTACGGCTACATCCGCGACTACGGCATCGAGCGCTATCTGCGCGACTGCCGGGTGCACCGGATCCTGGAGGGGACCAACGAGATCATGCGGCTCATCATCGCCCGTCGTCTGCTGGCCGAGGTTCCGTGAGCGAGCGCACGCCGATCCGCTTCCTGCGCGAGGGCCGTATCGGGGTCGTGATCCTCGATCGGCAGGAGGCCTTGAACGCCCTCACCCGTGCCATGGTGCGCGAGCTCTCCGATCATCTGCGGCGTTGGAAGGACGATCCGGCGATCGAGGCCGTGCTCGTCAAGGCCGCCCCCGGCCGGGCTTTCTGCGCCGGCGGCGACGTCCGTGCGGTGGTCGAGACGGTGGGGCGGGAAGGGGTCGCGGCGGCACTGCCCTTCTTCCGCGACGAGTACCGGATGAACTGGCGGATCGCCCGCTTCCCCAAGCCCTATGTCGCGCTGTTGAACGGCGTGACCATGGGAGGCGGCTGCGGCATCTCGGTCCACGGCACGCACCGGATCGCGACCGAGCACACCCTCCTGGCGATGCCCGAGACCGGGATCGGCTTCTTCCCCGACATCGGCGCCACCTGGTTCCTCGGCCACTGCCCGGCCGGAGTGGGGATGTATCTCGCGCTCACGGGCGCCCGGCTCGGCGCCGCGGACGCGCTCACCGCGGGGCTCGCGACCCACTACGTCCCGGCAGCCCGCCTGCTCGAGCTCGAAGCGCGGCTCGTGGCGGCGGGCCGGGGCGAGGTCGCAGCCGCTCTCGAAGCGGGCCTGCGCGAGCTCGCGGCGCCGCCGCCCGGGCCCGGCACGCTTGCCGCCCGCCTGCCGACGATCCGCACGATCTTCACGGCGGAGAGCTTCGCCGAGCTCCTGCGCCGCCTCGAGGCGGAGCCCACGGGCTTCGGCCGCGAGCAGATCGGGATCCTGCGCGAGAAGTCGCCGCTCGCGGTCCGCCTCGCCTTCGCCCAGCTGCGGCGCGGCGCGGAGCTCTCGCTCGAGGAATGCCTGCGGCTGGAATATCGGATGGTCCGGCACGTTCTCGAATCGGGCGAGTTCGCCGAGGGCGTGCGGGCGCTGCTGATCGACAAGGACAAGGCACCCCGCTGGCGGCACCGCGCGCTCGAGGCGGTCGACGAGGGCGAGGTCGAGCGCTTTTTCGCACCGATCCCGGAGGGCGATCTCGTCTTCGACTGGGAGGGGATCTGAGCAGCGGCGGCATCGGGGAGGAGGGGATGGCCCGGATCGGCTTCCTGGGGCTCGGCAACATGGGCGGTCCCATGGCCGCCAATTTGATCAAGGCGGGCCACGACGTGGCGGGCTTCGATCCCGTGCCGGCCGCCCGCGAGCGCCTCGTCGCGGCCGGCGGCCGAGCCGCGGGCTCGATCGCCGAGGCGGTCCGCGACGCCGAGGTCGTGCTCTCGATGCTGCCCGAAGGTCGACAGGTGCGAGCCGCCTATCTGGAGGCCGGCGGCGTGCTCGAAATGGCCGCAGCCGGAACGCTCCTGATCGACTGTTCGACGATCGACGTCGAGACCGCGCGCGCGGTGGCGGCGGCGGCCGCCGCCAGGGGCCTCGCCATGCTCGACGCGCCGGTCTCGGGCGGGGTCGGCGGGGCGACGGCCGGGACGCTCACTTTCATGGTGGGCGGCGAGACGGCGGCCTTCGAACGCGCCCGGCCGATCCTCGAGGCCATGGGCAAGGCGGTGATCCACGCCGGCCCCTCGGGCAACGGCCAGGCCGCCAAGATCTGCAACAACATGATGCTCGGCATCCAGATGATCTCGGTCTGCGAGGCCATGGCGCTCGCCGAGAAGCTCGGCCTTTCGCACCAGACGCTGTTCGAGATCAGCTCGAAGAGCTCGGGTCAGTGCTGGTCCCTGACGAGCTACTGCCCGGTGCCCGGGCCGGTCCCCACCTCGCCCGCCAATCGCGGCTACGCACCCGGGTTCACGGTGGCGATGATGCGCAAGGACCTCAAGCTCGCCCAGGAGGCGGCGCAGGCGGTGGGTGCCCGCACGCCCCTGGGTGCGGAAGCGTATCAACTCTACAACTTGTTCGCTTCCGAAGCGACACGGGGGCTGGATTTTTCCGCAATCATGACGATGATCGGAGCAAAGGCTGACTAAACGTACGCGCTAGGACGGCCGCGGCCCCGCCCGGCCCGCCGCCTCGCCGAGGGCGACCCGTGAAAGAGCATTACGTCCAGACCACGAGGCTCATCGAGCGCCTCCACCGCCGTTTCCTCGACGTGATCAAGGCGGAGCTCGACCGGCTCGGTATCGAGGACATCAACAACGTCCAGACGTTGATCCTGTTCAACATCAACGTCGACCAGCTCACCGTGGGCGAGCTCACCGCACGCGGCTACTATCTCGGCTCGAACGTCTCGTACAACGTCAAGAAGCTGGTCGAGAACGGCTATCTGTTGCAAGAGCGCTCGGCGCACGATCGGCGGATGACCCGGGTCAAACTTTCCCAGAAGGGGCTCGAGCTCACCGCCAAGATCGACGAGCTCTACGCCCGCAACGCGGCGCAGATCGAGGGAAAGATCGCCACCGCCGAGGAGCTCAAGCAGATCAACCGGACGCTCCAGAGCCTCGAGCGCTACTGGAGCAATCTCGTGAGCTTCTCGCTCTAGGCGAACGGAAGCCCCGGCGCGCCGCCGAGCGGCGACCCGCTCAGGCCTCGTCCGAGCCGCCCTTGCCGGCGACGCGGGCGAGCTTGTCGAGCTGACGCTGCATCGCCTCGAGCCGGTGCTCGAGCTCCTTCACCTGATCGCCCAATTCGTCGCGCGCCGTGGTCGGTGGCCGGGCCGGCTCGGGTGCCGCGGGCGGCGACTCGCTCGCGCCGCCGGCCTGCGGGAACGGTCCGAACATCGAGGCGGCACGCTGGAACATGGCGAGGTTCTGTCGCGCCATGTCCTCGAGCTGGCCGAAGGGGAAGAACCGGCCGAAGGTCTGTTCCATGTACGCCCGGATCTGGTCCTGGTGGCGGGCGAAGTTCTCCATGCTCATTTCGAGGTAGCGCGGTAGGAAGGCGTGCAGCTGATCGTCGTAGAACCCGATGAGCTGACGCAGGAAGCCGATCGGCAGGAGGTTCCTGCCCTTGGCGTCCTCCTCGAGGATGATCTGGGTCAGGACCGAACGGGTGATGTCGTCGCCCGTCTTCGCGTCGTAGACGACGAAATCCTGGCCGGCGCGTACCATCTGGGCGAGCTCGTCGAGGGTGACGTAGGAGCTGGTCGCGGTGTTGTAGAGCCGCCGGTTGGCGTACTTCTTGACGACCGCGACGGGTTTGCCGCCCTCTTCTTCGCCCGGACGCGCCTTGGCCATGCCTTCCCTCCGCGCCGGCGGCTCAGGCCGCCTGCTCCTCCGCGAGCCCCTCGCCCTCGCCGGGTGCCGGTGGCGGCAGCTTGCCCGCCTGGATGTCGGCTTCCTCGAGCGAACGGGCGACGTTGACGGTGACCGTCACCTCGACCTCGGGATGGAGCGCCACCGTGACGGTGTGCAGACCGAGCGTCTTGATCGGATGGTCGAGCCGGATCTGGTGGCGGTCCAGCTTCACCCCCGCCTGGGTGAAGGCCTCGGCGATGTCGCGCGCGCTCACCGAACCGTAGAGCTGGCCGCTCTCGCTCGCCTGGCGGAGCACGGTGACGCTCTGCCCGTCGACCTTGACGGCGATCGCCTGGGCTTCCTGCTTGCGCTCGAGGTTGCGCGCCTCGAGCTCGACCCGCCGCTTGGCGAATTCGGCCAGCGTCCCCTCCGTGGCCCTGAGCGCCTTGCCCTTCGGGATCAGGAAGTTGCGGGCGTAGCCGTCCTTGACCTTCACCACGTCGCCCATCTGACCGAGCTTGGGCACGCGCTCGAGAAGGATGATCTGCATCGTCGAGGTCCTCCGATCAGGCGAGCCGGCGCCGCAGGCCGACGAGCTCCTCGACCAGGCCGAGGGCGGCGACGACCAGAACGAGCGGCCAGCTGAACAGCAGCAAGAGGAGATAAAGCACGACCAGGGGCGTGCGACCGAGCCGCCGCTGGACGACGAAGGCGTGCAGCACCGCGAGACCGGCCAGGAACAGGAGCGCCCCGCCCAGAAGCGCGACCACGCCGGCGGCGTAGGCCGGGCCGTCCGAAGAGAGCCGTGCGACCGCGATCGCGAGCAGCACCGCCGGCACGACCCAGCCCGGAAGGACGAGTTCGGCGAGCACCGGGCTGGGCCGCAGTGCCCGACCGGAACGGGCGAGCAGGGCCTGGGCGAGGGCCGCGTTGGTCCAGATCATGAGGAGCCAGGAGACGGCCACGATCCCGGGAATCCAGGGCAGCCAACCGGCCAGCGCGGTGTCGAGCGCCACGGCCGTGGCCGATCCGCCGAGCCCGCTCGCCAGATACAAGAGAAAGAAGCGGACCAGGGTGTCGACGCCGACGCCCGCGGTCTCGAGCCAGAGGATCGCCGCCAGCGCCACGGCCCCCACATAGAGCGCCGTCTCCGCCGCCAGCCGGCCGAGCGGGTACCATTCGACCCGCGCCGCCTCGCCACGGTGGAGCAAGGCCCGACGGCTCACCAGCAGCGCCGGCACGAGCTGGACGATCAGGAGAACGGCCGCCGCCACGAGGCCGGAGGCGAGCAACGTCGTGCCGAGGGCGCCGGCCGAGGCCAGGGCCGCCGAGAACGGACCCAGGCCGAGGCCGCAGAGCAGGATCGGCAGCTGGACGAGATAACCCGCGACCGGCAGGAGTCCGCCGCCCCGGATCATCGACAGGAAGAGGAGGCCGCTGGCGATCCCGGCCAGCGCCGTGATCGCCACGGCCCGCCCGTTCATGCTCCTGGGCCTCGCCCCCGTCAGCGTGCCACGTAGGGCAGGAGCGCCAACTCGCGCGCCCGCTTGATGGCGAGTGCGAGCGCCCGCTGCTCCTTGGCGGTCACCGCCGTGATCCGCCGCGGCACGATCTTACCGCGCTCGGAGATGAAGCGCTGCAGGAGCTTGACGTCCTTGTAGTCGATCTTGGGGGCGTCGGCGTGGGCGAAGGGGCTCGCCTTGCGTCGCCGGAAGAAGGGCCGCCGGATCGTGATGTTGGGCGGCTCCACCGGCCGCCGCCGCTCGCCACGGCCCTCGCCGGCCTCGATCTCCTCGCTCATCCTCGCTCTCTCCCGACCTCAGATCCGATCCTCGCGCACCTCGCGCTCGCGGCGCGGCTCGTCGCGCTCGCCCTTGGGCTCGCGCTCGCCGCGGAACTCGCGGTCGCGGCGCGAGCGCTCGTCGCGGCTCGCCTTGGCGAGCATCACGGGGGAGGGCCCGTCGTCGAGCTCGTCGACCCGGACGGTCAGGTAGCGCAGGACGTCCTCGTTGATCCGCTCGGTCCGCTCGAGCTCGGTGATGGCGGCCGCCGGCGCGTCGATGTTGAAGTGGAGATAGTGGCCCTTGCGGTTCTTCTTCACCCGGTAGGCCAGGTTCCGCAGGCCCCAGTACTCGGTCTTCGTCACCTTGCCGCCCTGCTCGGCGACGAGCTGGGCGACGGTCTCGCCGAGCGTCTGGGCCTGCTGGGAGGTCAGGTCCGGGCGCGCGATCAGAGTGTGCTCGTAGAAGGGCATGAAAGCTCCCGATGGTCTCGAAACGCACGAACGGAGCGCCGACCCTGTCGCCGCTCCGTCCGATCGGAGCACCGCGCCTCGAGGCCGTGGCAGGTCGTCCCGCCCCACGCGGTGGCCGCCGTACTATACAGCCCGCGATCGACCGCGCAAGGCTCCGGCCGCGAGTGTGACAGTCGCGTGCTTGACAGGCGCGGGCCGGGCCTTATGAGCCGGCCCGGCGCCGCTTCCCTTCGGAACCTTCCCGTGACCCGACCCGCCGCCTTGTTCCCGGGCCAGGGCTCGCAGACCGCGGGCATGGGCCGGGCCCTGGCCGACGCCTCGCCGGCCGCCCGCGCCGTTTTCGAGGAGGTCGACGCGGCGCTCGGCGAGCGCCTGTCGACGGTGATCTTCGAGGGCCCACAGGAGATTCTCACCCTGACCGAGAACGCTCAACCGGCGCTGCTCGCGACCTCGATCGCTGCCCTCCGCGCCCTCGAGGAGCGGCTCGGCCGGCCGGTCGCGGACCTGCTGCACTGCGTCGCCGGCCATTCGCTCGGCGAGTACAGCGCGCTGGTCGCAGCCGGCGCGCTCGGGCTCGCCGATGCCGCCCGGCTCCTGCGGCTGCGGGGTGCGGCGATGCAGCGCGCCACCCCTCCGGGTACCGGCGCCATGGCGGCGATCCTGGGCCTCGAGGCGGCGGTGGTGGTGACGATCGCCGCCGAAGCCGCACAAGGCGAGGTCTGTCAGCTCGCCAACGACAATGCCGAAGGCCAAGCGGTCGTGAGCGGCCACGTCGCGGCGGTCGAGCGGGCGGTGGCTCTCGCCAAGGCGCAAGGGGCCAAGCGGGCGGTGATGCTGCAGGTGTCCGCGCCCTTCCACTGTGCGCTCATGGCCCCGGCCGCCGAGGAGCTCGCGCCGGCCCTGGCCACCACGCGCTTCGCCGAGCCCGCGGTGCCGCTCGTCGCCAATGTGACGGCCGAGCCGGTGCGCGACCCGGCGTTCTTGCCGGAGCTGCTCGTGCGACAGGTCACCGGTCGGGTGCGCTGGCGCGAGAGTATGGCGACGATGGCGCGGATGGGGGTCGACCTCGTCCTCGAGCTCGGCGCCGGCAAGGTGCTCTCGGGCCTCGCCAAGCGCGGCGTGCCCGGAGCCCGGGTACTGGCGGTGGGCGAGCCGGCCGATCTCGACGCCGCGGCCGCGGCGCTCGCCGGCTGACCCCGGCCGTGTTCGACCTCTCGGGCAAGACGGCGCTGGTTACCGGCGCCTCGGGTGGGATCGGCGGGGCGGTGGCGCGCACACTGCACCGGGCCGGCGCGCGGGTCGTTCTCGCCGGCCGCCGGCGCGAGGCGTTGGACGCGCTCGCGGGCGAGCTCGGCGAACGGGCGCTCGTGGCGGTCGGCGATCTCGGCGAGGCGGGTGCGGCGGACGCGCTCGTCGCGGTCGCCGAGCAGGCGGGCGGGCTCGACATCCTGGTCAACAATGCCGGTGTCACGCGCGATCAGCTCGCGGTGCGGATGAAGGACGAAGACTGGCAGACCGTGATCGACACCGATCTGGGTGCCTGCTTCCGCCTCGCCAGGGCCGCGCTCAAGGGCATGATGCGTCGGCGCTTCGGGCGGATCGTCAACATCGGTTCGATCGTAGGTGCCACGGGCAATCCGGGCCAAGCCAACTACGCGGCGGCCAAGGCCGGCCTCGTGGGCCTCACCAAGGCGCTCGCCGCCGAGGTCGCGAGCCGCGGCATCACGGTCAACTGCGTCGCCCCGGGCTTCGTCGTGACGGCGATGACCGACGCGCTCGGCGAGAAGCAACGGGCGGCGCTGATCGAGCGGATCCCGATCGGTCGCCTCGGCGAGCCGGCGGACGTCGCCGCCGCGGTCCTCTATCTGGCCTCGAACGAGGCCGGCTGGGTGACCGGCCAGACCCTCCACGTCAACGGCGGGATGGCGATGATCTGAGCGGCGGGCCCGGCCGGCGGCCGGCCGCGTGCTGGCCAAGGCCCCCCGCCTCGTGTACAAGGCCGGCCGAACCGAGCGGCCCGGCCCGAGAGCCAAGAGCGGAAGCGCTTCCACGGAGAGCCACTCATGAGCGACAACATCGCCGATCGCGTGAAGAAGATCGTGGTCGAGCATCTGGGGGTCGACGAGTCGAAGGTCGTCGAGACCGCCAAATTCGTCGACGACCTCGGAGCCGACAGCCTCGACACGGTCGAGCTCGTGATGGCCTTCGAGGAGGAGTTCGGGGTCGAGATCCCGGACGACGCGGCCGAGAAGATCCAGACCGTCAAGGACGCGATCACCTACATCCAGGAACACAGCGCCTGATCGGCGCCGAACGGCGCGAGGAGCGGCACGCCGTGCTGCGCAGGGTGGTGGTCACCGGCCTCGGCCTCGTCACGCCCTTGGGCTGCGGGGTCGAGACGAGCTGGCGGCGGCTCGTCGCCGGCGAGAGCGGTATCCGCCGGATCGAGCATTTCGACACCTCGGACCTGCCGGCCAAGATCGCCGGCCTCGTGCCCACGGGCGACGGCCCGGGTGCCTTCCGGGCCACCGAGTTCGTCGAGCCCAGGGACCTCCGCAAGAACGACCTCTTCATCGTCTACGGCATCGCGGCCGCCAAGGAGGCGCTCGCCGATTCGGGCTGGGAGCCCAGGAGCGAGGAGGAGCGCGAGCGGGCGGGTGTCCTGATCGGTTCCGGGATCGGCGGTCTCAAGACGATCGCCGAGACCGCGATCGAGCTCGAGACCAAGGGCCCGCGCCGAGTGAGCCCCTTCTTCATCCCGGCCTGTCTCATCAACCTGGTCTCCGGTCAGGTCTCGATCCGCTTCGGCCTCAAGGGCCCGAACCATTCGGTCGTCACCGCCTGCTCGACCGGCGCGCATGCCATCGGCGATGCCGCCCGGTTGATCGCGCTCGGCGATGCCGACCTCATGGTCGCGGGCGGGGCGGAAGCGGCGGTCTGCCGGCTCGGGATCGCGGGCTTCGCCGCCGCCCGGGCGCTCTCGACCCGCTTCAACGACACTCCGGAGAAGGCCTCGCGGCCCTGGGACCGCGACCGCGACGGCTTCGTCATGGCCGAGGGGGCCGGCGTCGTGGTGCTCGAGGAGCTCGAGCACGCGCGCCGGCGCGGCGCCAAGATCTACGCCGAGATCCGCGGCTACGGCCTGTCCGGCGACGCGCATCACGTGACCGCCCCGGCGCCCGACGGCGACGGCGGCTTCCGCTCGATGCGGGCGGCGCTCAAGAACGCCCGCTTGCGACCCGAAGACATCGACTACATCAACGCCCACGGCACGAGCACGCCCTTGGGCGACGAGATCGAGCTGGGCGCCGTGCGGCGCTTGTTCGGCGAGGCCGCGACCCGGCTTTCCATGTCCTCGACCAAGTCCGCGATCGGCCATCTCCTGGGGGCCGCCGGGAGCGTCGAGGCCATCTTCTCGATCCTCGCCGTGCACCGCGGCGTGGTGCCGCCGACCTTGAACCTCGACAATCCCTGCGAGGGCGCGGAGGGCATGGACCTGGTGCCGCACCGCGCCAAGGAGCGGCCGGTTCGGGCCGCCCTTTCCAACAGCTTCGGCTTCGGCGGCACCAACGCGAGCCTGATCGTCGCCCGACCCGACCTCGGCTGACGCAGTGATGCGGCGCGCGGGTCGGCTCGCGGCCGCGCTCCTCGGGCTCGCGGTCCTCGCCGGCCTCTCGGCTCTTCTGGGCGTTCGCACCCTCGAGCACTGGCTCGATTCACCCGGGCCGCTCGCCGAGGAGCGGCTCGTCCGGATCCCGCGCGGCGGACTCGATGCGATCGTGCGCACCCTCGAAGAGGCGGGGGCGGTCGAACCGGGATGGGCGTTCGCGCTCGCCGCTCGACTGCTCGGCAAAGATCGGACGCTCAAGGCCGGGGAGTACCGGATCGCCGCGCGGGCCAGCCCGCGTGCGATCCTGGAGCTCCTCGAGAGCGGCCGGGTGGTCCTGCACCGGATCACGGTGCCCGAGGGGCTCACCACCGCCGAGATCCACGAGCTGCTGGCCGCCTCGGAGGTACTCGACGGCCCCCTGCCGCCACCTGGTCCGGAGGGAACCCTCTTACCCGAGACCTGGCTCGTCCCGCGCGGCGAGCCCAGGGCCCGGCTGCTCGAGCGGATGCGGGAGGCGATGCGCACGACGCTCGCCGAACTCTGGGCGAACCGCGCCCAGGGCCTGCCCTACACCGAGCCGGCCGAGGCGGTCGTGCTCGCTTCGCTCGTCGAGCGCGAGACGCCCTTGAAGGTGGAGCAGCCGCTCGTCGCCGCCGTCTTCGTCAACCGGCTCAAGCGCGGCATGCGGCTGCAGAGCGATCCGACCGTCGTCTTCGCCCTTTCGGGTGGCCGCAACCGGCTCGACCGGCCGCTGACCCGCAAGGACCTCGAGGTCGACCATCCCTTCAACACCTACCGGATCGACGGCCTGCCGCCCGCTCCGATCGCCAATCCCGGCCGGTCGGCGCTGGCCGCGGCGCTGGCCCCGGCGCCGGTCGACTATCTCTACTTCGTGGCCGACGGCACGGGCGGCCACGCCTTCGCCCGCACGCTCGCCGAACACAATCGCAACGTCGCCCGCTGGCGCCGCATCCGCGAGGATGCGGAGCGGTCGCCGGAATGAGACGCTCGGCCGGCGCGGCCTTCGGTCGCGCCTTGGTAGAAGGAGCCGCGGGCGCTACAACGCCGCGGCGCAGCGCCCGGAGCCCCGCCTCGATGCTCGATTCCGCCGGCTCTTCGCGCGCCCGACGGCGCGGCCTCATGCTGGTCCTCTCTTCGCCCTCTGGGGCGGGCAAGACCTCGATCTCGCGCCGCGTCCTCGAGCTCGAACCCGAGGTCATCATGTCGGTCTCGGTCACCACCCGGCCGCGGCGACCCGGCGAGCGCGACGGAATCGACTATCACTTCGTCGACGAGGCCCGCTTCCGTGCGATGGTCGAGGCGGGCGAGCTGCTCGAACACGCGCTCGTCTACGGCCACCATTACGGCACACCGCGGGCGGCGGTGGAGGCGGCGCTCGCCCAGGGGCGCGACGTGCTGTTCGACATCGACTGGCAGGGGGCCCAACAGCTGCGCGAGCGGGCGGCCGACGACGTGGTCGGCGTCTTCATCCTGGCGCCTTCGCTCGAGGCCCTCGCCGAGCGGCTGCGCGGCCGCGCCCAGGACAGCGAGGAGGTGGTCCGCTACCGTCTCGCCCGGGTCGCCTCCGACGTCACCCATTGGGCCGAGTACGAATACGTGATCATCAACGAAGAGCTCGAGGCGAGCGTCGCCTCGGTCCGGGCGATCCTCGCGGCCGAGCGGCTCAAGCGCCGCCGCCAGCCCTATCTCTCGGAGTTCGTGCAGCGGTTCCGCGTCGAGCCGGCCGCCTCTTCGGGCGGGGGCTGAGCCCGAAGTCCGCGGGCGAGGGCGAGGAAGGTCTCGGGCGGCAGCGTCTCGGCCCGCACGGTCGGCGGGATCCCGAGCGGGCCGAGAAGCATCTCGGGTTCCACCGCCAGCCCCTCGAGGCTGCGGCGAAGCATCTTGCGGCGCCGGCCGAAGGCGGCGGCCGTCACCCGCTCGACCGCGGCGAGCTCGGTCCCGCTCGGCCGCTCGGGCCGCGGCACCAGCCGCACCAGGCTCGAGGCCACCTTGGGCGGCGGGAAGAAAGCCCCGGGCGGCAGATCGAAGAGACGCTCCACCCGGCACACCAGCTGCGCCAGCACCGACAGCCGCCCATAGGCCGCGCCGCCCGGCCGCGCCACCAGCCGGAGAGCGACCTCCTTCTGGAACAGGAGCACGAGCCGGTCGAACAGCTCGGCCCGGTGCAGCCAGCCGAGCAGGAGTTCGGTGCCGATGTTGTAGGGCAGGTTGGCGACGACGACGAGCGTCCCGGGTGGCGCCAGGCCGGCGGGATCGAAGGCGAGCGCGTCGGCCTCGACGATCGCGAGACGGCCCGCCGCGGCCGCCGCGAGATCGGCGAGCGCCGCCACACAGCGTGGATCGCGCTCGACAGCGACCACCTCGGCGGCACCGGCTGCCAGGAGCGCGCGGGTGAGCCCGCCCGGGCCCGGGCCCACCTCGAGCACGGTGCGGCCTTCGAGCGGGCCGGCGGCCGCGGCTATCCGGGCGAGGATCGCGGGATCCAGCAGGAAGTGCTGGCCCAGCCGCTTGTCGGGCTCGAGCCCCGCCCGCCGGATGGTCTCGCGCAGGGGCGGCAGACGGGCGAGTGCGTCGTCGATCCCCGCGCGCTCGACCAAGGCTGCGGGCTCGGGCGCCGATCCGGGCTCAGCCGCGGATATCGATGAACGCCCGCCGCCGCAGCTCGCGCAGGCGGCGGTCCGCGAGCCTCTGGAGCTGCTCGGCCTCGAGGCGGCGGCGCACCTCGGCCTCGCGCGCCGCCGGGTCGACCGGTGTGCCGGCGCGGCGGTCGCGGACCAGGACGATCTGCACGCCCTGCGGGCCGCGCACCGGCGGTGCCACCCGGCCCTTCTCCACGCCCTCGAGGGCGACCCGGAGCTCGGGCCGCAGCGCACCGAGCCGGACCCAGCCGAGATCGCCGCCCTCGGCGGCCGTGGGGGCGGCGGAGATCTGCCGGGCGAGGGCGGCGAAATCGGTGTCGGCGCGGATCGACTGGACGATCCCCTCGGCCTCGGCCAGGACCTCGGGCTCCTGCTCGCGGGAATAGACCGGCAGGAGGATCTCGCTCAGCAGAAGCTCTTCCTCGGCCCCCTGGAGCGCCGCCAGGGCCTGCTCGATCTGCTCGCGCCCGACCGTCACCCGCGGCCGGAGCTCGCGCTCGACGAGCTTGCCCCAGGCGATCTGGGCGGCGATCTGCTGGCGGAAGGTCGCGGGATCGACGCCGAGGCCGCGCAGCGTGCGGGCGAGGCCCTCGGGGTCGAGCCGGTTGCGCTCCGCGACGCTCGCGAAGGCCCGGTCGATCTCGGCCTCGCTCGCGGAAAGGCGCAGCCGTCGGGCCTCCTGCAGCTGCAGCCGCTCGTCGATCAGGCCGCGCAACACCTGCGGGGCGAGCCGGCGCTGGGTCTCGGGCGTGTCCGGCAGTCCGGTGGAGACGATCGACAGCCGCACCCGCTCGGCCACGTCCCGGCTCGTGATCGGCTCGTCGTTGACGATCGCCACGATCCGACTGCCGTCGCTCTGGCCGCGGGCGCTCCGCCCGGCGAGCCCCGAAGCGGCGAGGCCCAGAAGGAGCCCGCGTCGATCGCATCGCCCGAAGACCAAGGCTCTCTCCCCCCTCACTCCTCGACCGCGGCCGGGCTCGCCGGCCCGCCCAGATTGGTGAGGCTCAAGCGGATCTTGAAGCTGGTCTCGTCGTCCAGATCGCCGGTCGCGGTGAAGCGCTGCTCGAGCCCGGCCACCAGGACGAAGCAGGGATTCGTATAGAGCAGGCCGAACAGGTTGGACACGGTCCGCCCCTCGTTGAGGTCGCGCCGCGTGCGCGCGGCGACCGCCAGACTGTCGAACAGTTGCAGCCGCACCCCGGCCCTGAGCTCCTCGCGCGAGCGCGGGGCGAGCCCGGTCGGCTCGTCCGAGAGCCTGAGCCAGCCGACGTCGAAGCGCAGCCGCGGCGGTCCGAAGCTCGCGAAGAGATCGCTTCGTCGGAACTCGAAGTCCTGTCGGTCGATCCGGAACCGGTAGGACAGATCGAGAAGCTCGCTCGGCCGCAGATCGAGCCGGCCGACATAGTCCGAGAAGTTCTTGTTCACCCCCGAATCGGCCGGCACCGCATCGTTGCGCCGCAGCTGGAAGCTCTGGCCGAACAGGCCGCTGAACTCGATCCCGTCGCCACCGCGCGAATCGAACCGCAGCCCGTAGGCGAGCCGCGTCCCGCCGTCCACTCGGTCGAGCCCGGTGAAGCGCGAGGGCTCGAACAGGTTGGTCTCGTCGAACTCGAAGACCTGACTGTCCTCGTTCGGAATGTCGTCGTCGTCGCCGCTGTCGGGGCTCACCTTGAGGGCCGCGGTCGGCTCGATCACGTGCGTCCAGCTCCCCGTGCTGCCGACGAGCGGCCAGCTCCAGTCGAACAGCGCCCGCGGCACGAACCGCGCCTCGCTGCGGCTGCCGCCTTCGCTGCCGAAGCTCGCGGGATCGCCCTCGTAGAGATAGGCGTCCACCCGCCCGTCGAGCCGCAGCCGCCAGAGATCGCCGATCGGCCCGACCCGCGGCAGCTCGAAGCCGAGGGCGGTCGAGGCCCGTCGGGTGTCGAGCCCGTCGGTGCGGGTGAGCGCCACCAGGGACGAATCGACGGTCCAGATCCCGCCATCCGGTCGCGGCGTGCTCTCGAGCTTGGCCTGCGCCCAGGGCAGCACCACCGGGATCGTGCCCTGCCGGTCGTCTTCTCGCAGCCCCTGGAAGGCCCAGGCCGAGAGCCCGAGATGGTCGCGGCCCACCACCTTCTCGACATAGATCCGGTTCTCGAGCACGTCGTCCGAGCCGAAGCCGTAGCGCTTGCGGTAGGTGTTGTCGGACGCGAGCGCGAGGTCGAACCCCGCCGCCCAGCGCTCGGCCGGCCGATAGCGGCCGCGCGCGTCGAGGTGGCCGCGCAGATCCTTCCCCTCGGGCTCTCGGCCCTCGCGCGCATAGGCGTCGGCATAGGTGAGGCTGCCGCTCACCCGGCTCTCGCCGATCGCGCGCAGCTCCCGATATTCGCCGCCCAGCACCACCCCCTGCCGGCTCGTGAAGATCGGCGCGAAGGTGACGTCGCGGTCCGGCCCCAGCACCCAGTGGTAGGGCACCTCGAGGGTGAGGCCGAGGCTCGAGCTCGAGCCCGCGGTCGGCACGAGGAAGCCCGAGCGCCGCTCGACCGTGGGGTCCGGGTGGCGGAACCAGGGCGTCCAGAACACCGGCACCCCCGCCACCTCGAACCGCGCGTCTTCGTAGGTGACGTCGCGGGTGGTCCGATCGTGGCTCACCCGGCGGGCGCGGATCTGCCAGACGGGCGGGCTCTTGCCGTCGGCACAGAGCGGGCAGGGGCTGTAGACCGCGTCTTCGAGCACCGTCCGCTCGCCCGCCTCGCGGGTGCCGCGCCGTGCGGCGATCCGCGCCCCACCGCGCAACAGCGCCCGGAACCGCTCGACCGCCCCGCTCGCCAGATCGCCCGAGAGCTCGAGACTGTCGCCGAAGAAGGCGTCGCCACCCGGCTCGATCAGCACGATCTCGCCGCGCGCGCGCACCTTCCCCTCACCCTCGCTCCAGCTCAGCTCGCGGGCGAGCAGCCGCCGCCGCCCCTGCGACAGCTCGACCTCGCCGCGTGCCGTCACCGTGCCGGTCCGCGGATCGTGAACGATCTCCTCGGCGGTCAGGAACACGGGCTCGCGCGACCCCTCGGCACCCGCGGCCGGCCCGCCCGCGCCGGCGCCGAGGGCGCCCAGGAGCAGCGCCGAGAGGTGGGCGATCCTCGGGCCCGCACGGCGGCGCGGTCGGGGCGCGGAGGCGGAGGCGGGCATCGGTCGGGCACGTCTCCCGGCGCGGGATCCGCCGCCTTCTAGCGACGCGCGCCCGGCCCGTCCACGCGCCCGGCCCGCCTGCGCCCGGCGGTTGACAAGGGGCGGCCGCGGCCGACAGGTGAAGGTCGGTCGCGCGAGCCCGGGAGCCCCGCATGCGAGTCGAGATCACCGCCGCCCCCCTGCCCGAGACGGGTGTGCTCGTCGTGCCGGTCGGCCGCGACGGCGCGCTCTCGACCGTCGCGCAGGCGCTCGACGCCCGCTCGGGCGGCCTCTTGCGCCGGGCGCTCGCGGCCGGCGGCGGTCCGCCCAAGCACGGCCAGCTCGTCGAGCTGCTCCTGCCGGGCGGTCTGCCCTACGAGCGGCTCCTGCTCCTGGCTCTCGGCAAGCCCGACGGCACCCGCCGGCTCGACCTCGAGGAGGCGGGCGGCGCGCTCGCCGCCCGGCTGCTCGCCTCGAGGATCGCCCGCGCCCGGCTCGCCTCTCCGGCGGGCCTCGATCTGCCCGAGCCGCCCGCCGCCGCGGCGCTGGCGCTCGCTACCGGCTGCCGGCTGCGTGCCTGGCGCTTCACCAAGTACCAGCACGAGCGTCCGGACGAGCCGCAGGGCCGGATCGAGGAGCTCGTCCTCCACCTCGAGGAAGGGGCGGCCGCGGAGGCCGCGGCGGCTTGGCCCGAGGAGGCGGCGCGGATCGCGGGCGTGCTCGAGGCGCGCGAGCTCGTGAGCGAGCCCGCCAACGTCCTCTACCCCGAGAGTTTCGCCCAGGCCTGCCGGCGGCTCGAGCGGCTCGGCGTCGAGGTCGAGATCCTCGACCGCGAGCGGCTCGAGGCGCTCGGCATGCGGGCGCTTCTGGCCGTCGCCCAGGGCAGCGCCCGGCCGCCCTTCGTGGTCGTCATGCGCTGGCGCGGCGCTCGGCGGCCGAAGCCGCTGGCGCTCGTCGGCAAAGGCGTCTGCTTCGACACCGGCGGGATCTCGATCAAGCCCGCCCAGGGCATGGAGGAGATGAAGTTCGACATGGCCGGTGCCGCGGCGGTCGTCGGGACCCTCCACGCTCTCGCCGCCCGCAAGGCCCGGGCCGACGTCGTGGGGGTCGTGGGCCTCGTCGAGAACATGCCCTCGGGCACTGCTCAGCGCCCGGGCGACGTCGTCCGCGCCATGTCCGGCAAGACGATCGAGGTCGTCAACACCGACGCCGAGGGCCGCCTCGTGCTCGCCGACTGCTGTTGGTACACCCAGGAGCGCTTCGCGCCCGAGGCGATGATCGACCTCGCGACGCTGACGGGCGCCTGCATCGTTGCCCTGGGGCACGAGCGCGCCGGTCTCTTCGCGAGCGACGACGGCCTCGCCGAGCGGTTGCTCGCTGCCGGCGAGGCGACCGGCGAACTCCTCTGGCGGCTGCCGCTCGGCAAGGCCTACGAGCAGCACATCCGCTCCGAGGTGGCCGACCTCAAGAACGTCGGCCGGGCGCGCGAGGCCGGCGCCACCGCGGGCGCCGTCTTCGTCCAGCAGTTCACGAACGGCGTGCCCTGGGCCCATCTCGACATAGCCGGCACCGCCTGGACGAGCCGCGACCTGGCGCTCTGCGCCAAGGGCGCCACCGGCTTCGGTGTTCGCCTGCTCGACCGGCTCGTCGCTTCGCACCACGAGGCCCCCGGTTTCCCGGAGTGAGCGAGATCGCCTTCTACCACCTGACCCGCGGTACTCTCGAACAGACTCTGCCGCGGCTTCTCGAGAAGGTCCTCGAGAGCGGTCTGCGCGCCGTGGTGCGCTGTCCTTCGCCCGAACGGCTCGAGGCGCTCGACCGCGCGCTCTGGACCTGGGCACCGGATTCCTTCCTGCCGCACGGCTCGGCGGCCGACGGTTTCGCCGACCGGCAACCGATCTGGCTCACCACCGGCGAGGACCGGCCCAACGGCGCGGAGGTCCTGGTGCTCGTGGAGGACGCGCCGGAAGGCGGGCTCGAAGCCTATGCTCGGGTGCTCGTGCCGTTCGACGGTCGCGATCCCGTGGCGGTCGAGCGGGCGCGGGCACGCTGGCGGGCCTGGCGGGCGGCGGGCCATCGGTTGGTCTATTGGCAGCAGGACGAGGCGGGCCGGTGGGTGAGGGCGCGGGAGGGGTGAGAAGGCTTGCGTGCGGGCCGAAGAGGCTTAGAATCGAACGAGAAGGGTCTCGCGGGAGGGTTGTATGCGAGCCAACTTTCTCGCCCCCTGTGGATTTTGTGATCGTGTATCGGAACCCTTTGTCCTGCCTCGGTTTTTCGAGGGGGGTCCCTTCAGCTCTCTGCCCTGACGAAGAAGGGATTAAGACATTGCGGGGCGGGCCGTTGCAGTCGGCCTTGAGAAGCTTCAGCTCTCTGCCCTGACGAAGAAGGGATTAAGACAGCGCCGCGGCCGGCGAGGTCCAGCGCCTGCGGCCGGCTTCAGCTCTCTGCCCTGACGAAGAAGGGATTAAGACCCAAGGGTGCGCTCGATCCGCGCGGGACGGAGCACTTCAGCTCTCTGCCCTGACGAAGAAGGGATTAAGACGAGCGCATCAAGGGTGCGCTCGACCCGCGCGGGACCTTCAGCTCTCTGCCCTGACGAAGAAGGGATTAAGACGATCGTCGACGTGCGCCAACACCGGCGCGTCCGGCTTCAGCTCTCTGCCCTGACGAAGAAGGGATTAAGACAGCAGCCGGCCGACGAGACCCCCGGCCGCGAGGCCTTCAGCTCTCTGCCCTGACGAAGAAGGGATTAAGACCCCGCAAGGGCTCGAGAGGCTCGCCCGTACCGGGCGACTTCAGCTCTCTGCCCTGACGAAGAAGGGATTAAGACCGGCATCGGCCGGCCGCAGGCGCTGGACCTCGCCGGCTTCAGCTCTCTGCCCTGACGAAGAAGGGATTAAGACCGACGGAGCCGACCGCGAATCGGCACCGAGTACGCGCTTCAGCTCTCTGCCCTGACGAAGAAGGGATTAAGACGTTCTCCATTCTCCCTTCTCCCTTCCCTTCCGCTCACTTCAGCTCTCTGCCCTGACGAAGAAGGGATTAAGACCCTCGACGGCCGGCAGCAGCCGGCCGACGAGACCCCCCTTCAGCTCTCTGCCCTGACGAAGAAGGGATTAAGACACCGCCGGATCGTCGACGTGCGCCAACACCGGCGCTTCAGCTCTCTGCCCTGACGAAGAAGGGATTAAGACAGGTAAGCGCGGCATCGAGCCGCGCCCCCCCCCGACGCTTCAGCTCTCTGCCCTGACGAAGAAGGGATTAAGACGCCGGCCGCGGCGCTCATTGCCGCAAGGGCTCGAGCTTCAGCTCTCTGCCCTGACGAAGAAGGGATTAAGACCGCTCGAGCTCGAACGCGATCGAACGTTCGAGATTGCCTTCAGCTCTCTGCCCTGACGAAGAAGGGATTAAGACCCCGCGGTGGCGGGTAACCACCACCTCGGGCGAGTCTTCAGCTCTCTGCCCTGACGAAGAAGGGATTAAGACGCGAGCCGCTCTTCGACTCGCCGCATATATGCCTCGCCTTCAGCTCTCTGCCCTGACGAAGAAGGGATTAAGACCCTCGGGCGAGTCCAATAGCTCCGAGGTAAGCCTTCAGCTCTCTGCCCTGACGAAGAAGGGATTAAGACCTCCGTGTTTGTGAGGTTCCAGGTCAGTCCCAGCGCTTCAGCTCTCTGCCCTGACGAAGAAGGGATTAAGACTCGGAGGTCACTGGGGCCTCCTTCTCGGCGCCCCTTCAGCTCTCTGCCCTGACGAAGAAGGGATTAAGACGTAGCGGCCTTGGTATCGCAGGCGCGGTGGCACACGCTTCAGCTCTCTGCCCTGACGAAGAAGGGATTAAGACACCTGTCGCTCGAGCGCCTGCAGCTGAGCGAGCAGCTTCAGCTCTCTGCCCTGACGAAGAAGGGATTAAGACGCGGCTCGTGCGGGCGCTGCGCTACTGGGACCCGCTTCAGCTCTCTGCCCTGACGAAGAAGGGATTAAGACCGCGTTCGCGACGAACCGGATCCGCACGAGCCCGATCTTCAGCTCTCTGCCCTGACGAAGAAGGGATTAAGACGTGCCAGCAGAGGGCGATGTCTCTGACGCCGTCGTAGCTTCAGCTCTCTGCCCTGACGAAGAAGGGATTAAGACGCCGGCAATAGCAGGACCGTGTCCGGCTGGACCGCTTCAGCTCTCTGCCCTGACGAAGAAGGGATTAAGACGCGAGAGCAAGAGCAGCACCTCGCGGTCCGCTGTCCTTCAGCTCTCTGCCCTGACGAAGAAGGGATTAAGACATTGAGGAGCCAAATGGCGACGCCCCGGACGACCTCCCTTCAGCTCTCTGCCCTGACGAAGAAGGGATTAAGACCGCGAACCCACACGACGCCGAGCCACTCGACCGCCTTCAGCTCTCTGCCCTGACGAAGAAGGGATTAAGACGCGGTGACGACGTCGATGGGAAGAGATCCAGCTCTTCAGCTCTCTGCCCTGACGAAGAAGGGATTAAGACCAAAGTAATCTGTCAGTCTCCTGACAAGCGCCGTCTTCAGCTCTCTGCCCTGACGAAGAAGGGATTAAGACGGCAACGCGGCCCGGTTCTCCGTACGCCACGTATCCTTCAGCTCTCTGCCCTGACGAAGAAGGGATTAAGACGAGGAAGCCCTGTCGCGTCGGAACGTAGAGCGCGGCTTCAGCTCTCTGCCCTGACGAAGAAGGGATTAAGACAGACACGGACATGGCAAAGCGACGCGTCCTCGACACTTCAGCTCTCTGCCCTGACGAAGAAGGGATTAAGACCGGGAAGCTTCCCGAACTTTGCCGGGTCGAAGGCCTTCAGCTCTCTGCCCTGACGAAGAAGGGATTAAGACGAAAGTCGCGGGCTTGTACCAGTAGAACGGGCCCGCCTTCAGCTCTCTGCCCTGACGAAGAAGGGATTAAGACGGCCACTGCCCGCCAAGGTTGGCCAGCAAGCGTCCTTCAGCTCTCTGCCCTGACGAAGAAGGGATTAAGACCCGACACGACCGCGATACAGCGGTCGGGGCGGGGCCCTTCAGCTCTCTGCCCTGACGAAGAAGGGATTAAGACTCCACGCTCACCTCCACAGCAAAATGCCCGCCGCCTTCAGCTCTCTGCCCTGACGAAGAAGGGATTAAGACCGGGGTGTTAGCCGCGTGATGCAGCGCGGCCGCAAGGCTTCAGCTCTCTGCCCTGACGAAGAAGGGATTAAGACAGCGGTCGGGGCGGGGCCCTATCACCACGAGGTCGAGCTTCAGCTCTCTGCCCTGACGAAGAAGGGATTAAGACCTCGGCCCGGTCGGCGAGCCAGACCTCGGCGTGGTCTTCAGCTCTCTGCCCTGACGAAGAAGGGATTAAGACGCGTGGACCCGCTGGAATTGCATTCCCCTGTAGCTTCAGCTCTCTGCCCTGACGAAGAAGGGATTAAGACCCGCGGCGCATCGCGTCGGTCTGCTCGATGGGGTCGCTTCAGCTCTCTGCCCTGACGAAGAAGGGATTAAGACGCCGCCGAGCGCGCGCGGCGCGAATGCGTCGGCGCTTCAGCTCTCTGCCCTGACGAAGAAGGGATTAAGACCGGCCGGGCACCTGACGTCCGACGGCGATCCGGCCTTCAGCTCTCTGCCCTGACGAAGAAGGGATTAAGACGATCCGGCCGCGCGCGACCGCTTCCTGACCCGCTCCCTTCAGCTCTCTGCCCTGACGAAGAAGGGATTAAGACTCCTCTGATTTGCTGAGGGTGACGGTCGCGTCGTGCCTTCAGCTCTCTGCCCTGACGAAGAAGGGATTAAGACACGTCATCCACAATGTCTCCGAGACGCGGGGAAGAGCTTCAGCTCTCTGCCCTGACGAAGAAGGGATTAAGACCCGCCGGCCACGAGAAGCTCGACCAGCCCGCGGTGCTTCAGCTCTCTGCCCTGACGAAGAAGGGATTAAGACGAGCGGCGGCAAACGCGACGTGGACGGGCTCCGGGCTTCAGCTCTCTGCCCTGACGAAGAAGGGATTAAGACGCCCGTCCACCGAGGCCACACCCCGGTGGCGCCTTCAGCTCTCTGCCCTGACGAAGAAGGGATTAAGACCCGCGCAGCGGCGTCGAGTTCAGCCCGAGGGCAGACTTCAGCTCTCTGCCCTGACGAAGAAGGGATTAAGACGTGGTCAGCCAGCCGACCGCCGTGAGGAGAACGCTTCAGCTCTCTGCCCTGACGAAGAAGGGATTAAGACAAGTGCTGCACCCACTCGTTGGGCCACTCGAGCCGCCTTCAGCTCTCTGCCCTGACGAAGAAGGGATTAAGACCCCGAGGCCGACCCGCGGCCTCTGGGTCTCGGCGAGCTTCAGCTCTCTGCCCTGACGAAGAAGGGATTAAGACCTCTCAAGCCCCGGGCTTAACCCGCTTCACTTCTCTTCAGCTCTCTGCCCTGACGAAGAAGGGATCGAGACGCGAGCCGCCGGTCGCCGGCCGGTGGCGGTGTCCGGCGGGGCCGGGCGTTCTCCTCAGCTCACGAAGCCGAATCGGCGCGGGAGCCAGAGAACGAGCTCGGGAACGAAGGTGACGAGAAAGAGCGTCGCGATCATGACCGTGAGCAGCGGCAGCATGGGCCTCGCGACGGCGGTGATCGGCAGGCCCGCGATTCGGCAGCCGACGAAGAGCGAGGTGCCCACGGGCGGGGTGATGAGGCCGAAGGAAAGGTTGACGACCATGATCACCCCCAGATGCACGAGGTCGATGCCGAGCTTCTGGGCCAAGGGCAGGATGATCGGCACGATCATGATCAAGGCCGGCGTCATGTCGATGAACATGCCCGTGATCAGGAGCAGCACGTTCAAGAGGACCAGGAGCATCCACCTGTCGTCGGCGAGGGCGAGGAAGTTCTCGGCGACCCAGGCCGGTACCTTCTCGTAGGCGAGAATGAAGCTGAACACCGAGGTGGTGGCGATCAGGAACAGGACGACCGAGGTGGTGAGACAGGTCTCCCACAAGATCCGCGGCAGATCGCGGAAAGAGAGCTCACGATAGACGACGATCGTCAAGAAGAGCGCGTAGAGGGCGGCGATCGCCCCGGCCTCGGTCGCCGTGGCGAGCCCGAGGGTGATGCTGCCCAGGATGATGAGGAGGGTGAGCATGCCGGCGAGCCCGGCGCCGATCCGCCGCAGCTTCTCGCCCGGCGGCAGGGCAGGGGTGCGGGTCGGGTGGTAGAGCTTGCCGTGGACGTAGGCGACGACGAGCTGGCCGAGCCCCACGAGGATACCGGGAACCACGCCACCCAAGAGGAGGCCGCCAACGGAGACGTTGCCCGCCAGATAGGCGAACAGGATCATCGCGATCGAGGGCGGAATGATCGGCCCCATCGTGGCCGAGGTCAGGGTGATCGCGGTGGCGAACGGCTTGGAATAGCCGTCGGCCACCATCGCGCCGATCATCATCCTCCCGATGCTGGACACGTCCGCCACGGCCGAGCCCGAGACCCCGCCGAAGAACATCGAGGAGAGAACGTTGATCTGGGCGAGGCCGCCCGGGAAACGGCCGACCAGGACCTCGGCCATGGCGACGAGCCGTTTGGCGACCCCGCCGTGCGCCATCACCGCACCCGTGAAGACGAAGAAGACCACGGCCAGGAGCGGGAAGCTGTTGATGCCGAACAGCATCTTCTGGACGAGCGTGACGTTGTCGATGACGAACGGATTGCCCATCCAGGCATAAGCGAGACCGCCGAGTGCGGCGGCGATGCCGATGGCGAAGGCGATCGGCACACCGAGCACCATGAGGAGCAGGAAGCTGCCGACCAGGATGGCGGTGATCATCGACGCTCAGTCCGGCGACACGAGGAGTTCGGCCCGGCGCGTCCTGAGCTCCGGCGCGAACAGGACGTTCAACAGATCCCTGAGCGCAAAGAGCACGATCAGCCCACCGGCGATCGGCAAGGAGCTGTAGTACCAGACGTTGCGGAACGGGATCGATTCCATGAGGTCGCTGCCGAACTCGCGCACGAAGGCGATCCCGAAGACCAGCATCACGAGGCCGAAGCCCAGGATCGCGAGGTCGACGAGGGCGTGCAGGACGCGCCCGAGAGCGCCGGTCGCCCGCTCGAGCAGCACCTCGAGGGCGATGTGCTCCTTGAGGTCGACCCCACAGGCCGCGGCCATGAAGCCGATCCAGATGAGCAGGTAGCGCGGCACCTCTTCCGACCAGGAGGGGACCTTGCCGACCGTGCCCCGCAGCAGGACGGTGGCGATCACGACGGCGAAGAGTGCCGTCGCGAGCAGCAGGGTCCAGAGCCGGGCGATCGCGCCCACGAGGTCGCAGAACCGGTTGAAGCTTCGCACGGACACCGCCTCGCAGGGGTCGCGGAGGTCGGAGGGGCCCCGGCCGGGTGCTCCGGCCGGGGCGGCGGATCAGAAGTTCTTCTGGGTCTCGAGCAGGAACTTGACCTCGTCGAGGACGCCGAGCCGCTTGCCCTCGCGGTCGAGCAGATCGCTCACCGCTTTGACGAACGGCGCCTTGTCGACGTTGGTCACCACCTTGAAGTTCGGCAAAGACTTCAGGAAGTTGAGCGAGGCGGTCTCGTCCGCCGCCCAGGCGCCGCGCATGAAGGCCTCGGCTTCGCGCCCGGCCTGGAAGATCGCCTCGCGCTGGGCGGGGCTGAGCCGATCCATCACCCGCTTCGACGCGATCAGGATATCGGGGATGCGGGCGTGCTCGTTGAGGACGAGCACTTTGGTCACCTCGTAGAACTTCATCGAGCGAACCGAGGGGGGATTGTTCTCCGCCCCGTCGACCACGCCCGTCTGCAGGGCGTTGTAGAGCTCGCCCCAAGCGACCGGTACGCCGGTCCCGCCGAAGGCCTCCATCATGGCGATCTGCACCGGGCTCGCCATGGTGCGGATCTTCTTCCCCGCGAGCTTGGACGGATCGGTGATCTCCTCCTTGGCGAAGAAGCTGCGGGCGCCGCTGTCCATGAAGCCGAGCACCACGATGCCCTTCTCCTCGAGCGGCTTCACGAAATTGCGGCCGCGTTCGGAAGTCAGGTACCACCAATAGTGCTTGGCGTTCTTGAAGAGGAACGGCAGGGAGAACATGTCGATCCGTGGATCGACCTGCGAGAGATTGGCGGCCGAGACCGTGAAGAAGGCGATCGTGCCGTTGCGGATCGACTGGACCGATTCGACCGCGTCGCCGAGGCCGCGGGCGTGATGGACGTCGAGCTTGATCTCGCCCTTGGTCAGCTGCTCGACCCGTTCGGCGAAGAAATCGTGGGTCATCGAGAGCGCGTGGTCGGGCGCGTGCAGCCCGTTGATCTTGAGCTCGATCGCGGCCTGCGCGGGCGCTCCCCACGCGAGCGCGGCCGCCGCGAGCGCGCCGAGCGCGATCCGTCTCGCCACCATCACCGTGCCTCCCCGTTCGCGGCCGAGGGGCACCGCCCCCGCCACCGCCGTTCCTCGGCCCCAGACGCTATCGGAGCCCACCGCGGGCGGCAAGCGCCGGCTCACCGCCCGAGATCGGCCACGCGGGCGGCGGTGATCGCGAGGAGGTCGGCCGGGGAGAGCTCGAGCTGCAGGCCGCGCCGGCCGCCGTTGACGAGCACCGTGGGCTGGGCGAGCGCGGCGCGATCGAGCAGGAGCGCCAAGGTTCGGCGCTGGCCGAACGGGCTGATCCCGCCCTTGACGTAGCCCGTCGCCCGCTCCGCCTCGGCGAGCGGGGCGAGCTCGACCCGCTTGGTGCCCAGGACCCGGGCTGCGGCGTCGAGGTCGAGCGTGCGGTCGGCGGCCAGGAGAACCGACGCGAGGTTCCCCTCGCGCGTGCGCACGATCAGGCATTTGAGGAGCCGGGCCGGCTCCACGCCGAGGGCGCGGGCCGCGGCCTCGGCGATCGCGCCCTCTTCCCGCGCGAAGGGGTAGACGTGCGCGCGGTAGGCGATGCCCGCCCGGTCGAGGAACCGCGTGGCCGGCGTCCCGCTCGCCGGCCGCACCGGTCGTGCCATCCGAGGCCCCGCTCCCCTGGCGCCGCCCGCGGACGCATGCTAGCGGCCGCCCGGATGGCCGCAACCGACCCTTCCGCCCGCACCGCCCGGGCGCTCTGGTGGACCCGTCCCTTCACGGCCGCCCTCGTCGAGGAGAGCCTGGGCGAGCCGGGGCCGGGCGAGGTCCGCGTGCGCACGCTCGTCTCGGGGGTGAGCCGGGGTACCGAGGCCCTCGTCGCCGCCGGCCGCGTGCCGGCCTCCGAGCGGAGCCGGATGCGCTGCCCGCACCAGGCGGGCGCCTTCCCGTTCCCCGTCAAGTACGGCTATGGCGCCGTGGGCTCGGTCGAGGCGGGCCCGAGCGAGCTCGTGGGCCGCACCGTCTTCTGCCTGCACCCGCATCAGAGCGGCTTCGTGGTTCCGGCCGAATCGGTGTTGCCGGTCCCCGAAGGCGTGCCGGCCGAGCGCGCGGTGCTCGCCGCCAATCTCGAGACGGCCCTGAACGCGCTCTGGGACGCGCCGGCGCTGCCCGGCATGCGGATCCTCGTGGTGGGCGCGGGGGTGGTCGGCGCCTGCGCGGCCCGGCTCTGCGCCCGGCTTCCCGGGACGGAGGTCACGCTCGTCGATCGCGACTCGGCCGCCGCGGGCACGGCCGCGGCGCTGGACTGCTCCTTCGCCCTTCCCGAGGCGGTACCCGGCGAGCAGGACCTCGTGATCGAGGCGACCGGTCGGCCGGAGGCGCTCGCCGCCGCGCTCGAGGCGGCGGGGAAGGAAGCGACCGTGCTCGTGCTCTCCTGGTACGGGGCAGGGGCGGCACCGGTGGCGCTCGGCGGAAGCTTCCACAGCCGGCGGCTGCGGCTCGTCTCCTCGCAGGTGGGCGAGGTGGCGGCCCTCATGCGACCGCGCTGGCCGCACCGGCGCCGGCTCGCCAAGGCCCTCGAACTCCTGGCCGACCCGGCGTTCGAGGCACTGCTCGACGAACGCGTGCCGTTCGAGGCCGCGCCGGCACGGCTTCCCGAGCTGCTGCGCGAACCGCGCCGCGGCTGCATCCGTATCGACTACGCTCGAAGCGAGGGCGGTTGAGGAGGAACGGCGGTGTACAAGGTGCGGGTCCGCGATCGGGTGATGATCGCCCACAGCTTCAGAGGCGAGGTGTTCGGGCCGGCGCAGCGGCTGCACGGTGCGACATACCTGGTGGACGTCGAGTTCCGCAGGTCCGAACTCGACCCGGACGGCATCGTCGTCGACATCGGCCGGGCCCACGAGGTCCTGGCCGAGACCTTGCGGGGGATCGCCTTCCGCAATCTCGACGAGATGCCCGAATTCGCGGGCGTCAACACCACGACGGAATATCTCGCGCGCTGGATCTGGGAGCAGATCCGCGCCGCGATCGGCAACGGCCGGCTCGGGCCGCACGCCGGGGGCCTCGCGAGCCTCGAGGTCGAGCTCGCCGAGAGCGACGTCGCCTGGGCGGCCTTCGAGGGCCCGCTGCCTTGAGGACAGGCGGTCCGCTCGACCGCCGGCTGGTTCTCGCCGTTCCCTGCGATCCGGATCTGCGCACCGGCGGCACGATCTACGACCGGAGGCTCGCCGAGGAGCTGCGCGGGCGGGGCTGGCGGGTCGACTGGCTCAGGCTGCCGAACGGCTTCCCCTTCCCGGATGCCGCCGCGCGGGCGGCGAGCGAGGCCGCACTGGCGGCTCTGCCCGACGGCACGCTCCTCCTGGTCGACGGGCTCGCACTCGGCGTGCTCCCCGAGACGGCCGAGCGCGAGGCTCGCCGGCTGCGCCTCCTGGGCCTCGTCCATCACCCCTTGGGATACGAGGAGGGGCTCGACCCGGCGACCGCGGCGGGGCTCGTCGAGAGCGAGCGGGCGGCGCTGCGCTGGCCGCGGCGGATCCTCTGTACTTCGCCCACGACGGCCCGCACGCTCGCGGCCGAGTTCGGCGTCGCCCCGGAGCGGATCGGGGTGATCGAGCCCGGGACCGACCCCGCTCCGCTCGCCCGGGGCTCCGGCGGACCGGAGGTCCGGCTCCTCGCCGTGGGCTCGGTGATCCCGCGCAAACGGTTCGACCGGCTCGTCCGGCTGCTCGCCGGGCTTCGCGCGCTCCCTTGGCGGCTCGAGCTCGTGGGCGCGCTCGACCGCTCCGCCGAGGCCGCCGCGGCCTTGCGGGCGGCGATCGCGGCGAGCGGGCTCGCCGAGCGGGTCGTGCTTTCGGGCGAGCTCGTCGGCGAGGCGCTCGAGGCCGCCTTCGACCGGGCCGATCTCTTCGTTTCGGCCTCGGGCTACGAGGGCTACGGCATGGCGCTCGCGGAAGCGTTCGCCCGCGGTCTGCCGATCGTGGCGGCCGCCGGCGGGGCGGTCGCCGACTGGCTGCCGCCCGAAGCGGCGCTCCTCGTCCCGCCGGAGGACGAGGCCGCGCTCACCGACGCGCTCGCCCGGGCGATCGGCGATCCGGTCACACGCGCGCGGCTGCGGGCGGGTGCGATCGCGGGCCGGGGAGGGCTGCCGAATTGGTCCCGACAGGCCGAGCGCGCGGAGGCCTTTCTGCGCGCCGCGTCGGATCCGTGAGCGGCTTCTCCGCCGACTGGCTCGCGCTGCGCGCCCCCTTCGACGGGGCCGCACGGGCCCGCGCGCTCGAGGCGGAGCTCGCCCGCTGGGCCGCTGGCCGAGCGGAACCCCTTCGCATCGTCGATCTCGGCGCCGGGACCGGGGCCAATCTCCGCCATCTCGCTCCCCGCCTGCCGGTCGCGCAGGCGTGGACACTCGTCGAGCTCGACCCGGCGCTGATCGCAGCGGGCGAACCGCTTCTCCCGCGAACCGGCGGGGTCGAGGCGATCTACCGCCGGGCCGATCTCGCAGCCGAGCTCGAGGCGGTGCTGGCGGGGCCCGTCGACCTCGTTACCTGCTCGGCGCTGCTCGATCTCGTCTCGGCCGCGTGGCTCGAGCGGCTCCTGCGGCTCGTGCTCGAGCGCGACCTCGCCCTCCTCGCCGTCCTGAGCTACGACGGCCGGGTCGCCCTCGAGCCCCCCCGTCCGCTCGACGGCGAGGTGATCGCGCTCGTCAACCGGCACCAGCGGACGGACAAGGGATTCGGCCCGGCGCTCGGGCCCGAGGCGCCCTTCGCCCTCGCGAGGTCGCTCGACGCTGCGGGCGACCGGCCGCGGGTCGAGCTCTCGGACTGGACGGCCGGGCCCGAAGAGCGGGCCTTCCAGGCGGCGCTCGTCGAAGGTTGGGCCGAGGCCGCGGCCGCGATCGCGCCAGAGCGGGCGAGCGCCGTCGCCTCATGGCGTCAGGAGCGGCTCCAGCTGATCGCGGCCGGCCGCAGCGGCTGCCGCGTGGGCCATCGCGACCTCCTGCGCCTGTCGCGGGGCCAAAGGCGCACGCCGTAGCCGGCAGAGGAACAGCCAGTCGCCGCCGAGCGGCAGGACCTCGGGGGCGAGGCGGATCGCCTGGTCCATCCGCGCGATCGCCGGTAGGCAGAGCGCGTCGCGGCCGGAGCCGATGATGACCGGTGCCACGCAGAGCTGGAGCACGTCCAGGCAGCCGGCGGCCAGGAAACGGGAGACGGTCACCCCGCCGCCTTCGACGAACAGCCGGCGGACCCCCCGTGCGCGCAGTGCCTCGAGTACGCGCCACGGCTGCACCGTTCCCTCCTCGACCGGGAGCCCCAGGATCTCGGCCTCGCCGAGCCGCGTGGCGTCCTGCCGGTCGGCGCGGCAGAGCAGGAGGGTGGGTGGCGGTCGCTCGCGGAAGACCCGGTAGTCGGGGCCGAGCCTGCGGTCGGGATCGAGGATCACGCGCAACGGGCTCGGCCCGGGCACGAGCCGCACGGTGAGCCGGGGGTCGTCGTGCGCGACCGTCCCGGCACCCACGAGCACCGCGTCGCAGAGCGCCCGCAGCCGGTGCATGTGGACGAAATCGGCCTCGCCTGTGACGTGGCTCGAATGGCCGGGTTCGGTCGCGATCCGGCCGTCGAGGCTCTGCCCCAGATGCGCCACCACGCGGATGCCGTCGGGCGAGGGGGCGAGGAGCTCGCGATAAGCGGCCAGCAGCCGCTGTTGGTCGGGTCCGAGCCCGTCGAGCGGGAGTTCGGCCGGATCGGCGCCCTCGTGCGCGCAGGCCAAGAGCCGCTCCCAGGCCCGCGCGAAGCGTGCCTCGCGGCTGTCCGAGCGGACCCGGGGGATCGAGGCCGACGCGCCGTTCACTCGCGGATCGCCTCGAGTTCGACGCGGATCGGGATCAGGTCCGCGACCCAGCCGTTCTCGACCGCGTAGGTGCTGCCCCAGAGCGAGCGCTGGACGGTCGTGCGGGCGCTCACGCCCACGACCCAGTTCTCGCCCCAGGGATACTTGCCGATCTTGTTGAGCGTCACTTCCACCGCGAGCGGCAGGGTCTTGCCGCGGAAAGTGAGATCGCCCTCGACTACGCCCGTGGTCTCGCCGCGGGCTATCGCCCGCCGCATCACGAAGGTGACGATCGGGTTGGCTTCGGCATCCAGGAAGTCGGCCGATCGCAGATGCCCGTCGCGCGCCTCGTGGTTGGTGAAGACGCTGCGGGCGTCGACCCGGATCTCGACCTCGTGCAGGGTCCGGGTCGCCTCGTCGAACACGAAATGGCCTTCGGCCTTGAGGAACTGGCCGAGAACGCTCGAATAGCCGATGTGGGTGGCCTCGAAGGCGATCGCGAAATGCTCGGGGTCGATCCGGTAGCGGCGCGGCTCGGCCGAAGCCGGGTCGAGCCCACCCAGAAGGAGCGCACAGGAGGCGAGCAGCAGGTCGAGCGGGCGAGCGGTCGCCATGGCGGATCTCCTCAGCCCGTGCCGCGGCCGACAGGCAGGCCGCCGTGTCCGTTGCCGAGCGCGCGCAGCAGATGGCCGCTGCGGCGGGCCTTGGTCTCGAGGTAGAAGAGATTGTGCTGGTTGGCGGGCACGCTCGACGGCACCCGCTCGACGACGCTCACACCGTGCCGGGCGAGCGCGTCGAGCTTCTCCGGATTGTTGGTGATGAGCCGCAGCCGCTCGATGCCGAGCATTCGCAGCATGGCGGCGGCGAAAGCGTAGTCGCGCTCGTCGGGCAAGAAGCCCAGATGCGTGTTGGCGTCGACCGTATCGAGGCCCTGGTCCTGCAGCCGGTAGGCCCGCAGCTTGTTGAGGAGGCCGATGCCGCGCCCTTCCTGGCGGAGATAGACGAGTACGCCCGCCCCCTCCTCGGCCATCTGGGCGAGCGCCGCGTCGAGCTGCTCGCCACAGTCGCAGCGCAGCGAGCCGAACACGTCGCCCGTGAAACATTCGGAGTGCAGCCGCACGAGCGGCGCGCGCACGCTCGCCGGATCGCCCACGAGGAAGGCCAGATGCTCGACCGCCCCCGAGGCCGAGCGGAACAGCACGAGCCGGCCCCGCTCGGTGGCGGCGATCGGCAGCCGCGCCTCGACCACGGGCCGCAGCGTGGCGAGATCGTCGCGCGAGCGGGCGAGGATCGCCTCGGCCTCGACGCTGACATCGCCGCGCGCCTCGGGCCCCACCGGTCGAGCCAGCACCGCCGGCATGAGCCCGGCCCGCTTGGCCAGATCGACCGCCGCCTCCTCGAGCCGGTTGCCGAGCCGGAGCGTGCAGCCCTCGGGCAGCCCCCGTCCGCCGTTCGCCGGCAGCCCGGGGCCGACCAGGGCGAGCAGCCCGGCGGCACCGATCGGCCGGCCGAGCTCGAGCGCGGCGCAGGTCGCCGCCGGCACGGCGAGGCCGAGCGCCTGGGCGCGGGTGCCGGTGATCAGGAGCGTGCAGCGCTCGCTCTCGGCGAGCCAATCGGCGAGCGCCGCCTCGTCGAGCGGTTCGACGGCCCGCACCAGGATCGCCCCGGGCTCGCCGTGCAGAAGGCAGGAGCCGCCGCCGGACAGGACCCGTTCGGCCGCGACCACCCGGGCGCGGGAGGCTCGCTGGACGGCGTTCATGCGACGCCCGCACGGGACGGTTCGCTCATGGCGCTCCCCGCTTCCTCGCCTTCCGGTTCACCGGCCGTCGCGCGGTACCCGGCGGTCATGAATTCTCCGCAACCCATCGATGCCTCTAGCACAGTGGCCACGCCCACGAAATCGTTCCCGCGGCCGGTGTCAGCCACCTCGTACCATCCGCCGCAGCACCGGATCCCGGTCGATCGCGTGGTGCTTGAGGGCCGCCGCCACGTGCAGCGCGACGAGACCCGCGAGCGCCCAGCCCTGCAGCCGATGAGCCCGCAGCAACAGCGCCTCGAGGGCCGGGTCCGGGCCGATCGGGTGCGGCACCGGGAGAAACCCGAAGAGCACCGTCGGGATGCCGAGCGGCGAGGCGGCGGCCGCGAGGAATCCCGTGACCGGCATCGCGAGGAGGAGGAGATAGAGGAGCGCGTGGCTCGTCGCCGCGGCCCGCCGCTGCCAGAGCGGCATGCTCGCGGGATGCTCGGGCCGGGCCCGGTCGAAGAGTCGCCAGCCGAGTCGCAGGAGGGTGAGCAGCAGGATCAGCGCCCCGAGCGACTTGTGGCGCTGGTAGAGGACGAACTTCTGCGCCAGCGCCTCGGGGCCGAGGCTCGTCATGGTGCGGCCGAGCAGCCACTGGCCGATCACCAGCAGCGCCGTGGTCCAGTGCAGGAGCCGGATCGCTCGGCCCCAACCGTTCGGGCCGCTCCGCCAGCTCACGGCCGGCTCGCCTCGACCAGGAAGCGAACCCGGATCTCGGGCCCGAGGATCTGCTCGCTGTCGAACACACCCGATCCGAAGCCGAATTCGCGCCGGCGCAGCACCACCTCGCCCGAGGCCACCGCCCGCTCGCCCTCGACGCTGATACGTGCGGGATGGCGGATCGGACGTGTGACGCCCTTGAGCGACAGCTCCGCGACGACCTCGTAGAGCCCCTCGCCCCTGGGCTCGAAGGCGAGCGTGCGGTAGCGCGCCTCAGGGTGGCGCGCGCTGTCGAAGAACTCCGCCGCCTGCGCCTGCTTGTCGCGGTTCGGATCGCCCGTCGCCACGCTCGTCGGATCGACCGCGACCTCGACGCTCGAGCCCGCGAGATCGGCGGGGTCGAAGCGGATCGCCACCGTCCAGCGGCCGAAGCTCCCCTCGATCACCTGGGCGCCCTGGACGGCCGTGAAGGCGAGCCGGCTCTTCGCCGGATCGGCCTTCCAGGCGGGCGGCTCGGCGCGTGCGCCGACGCAGCCCAGGAGCGCCAGGGCGGAGGCGGCGACGTCGAGGCGGCGAGCGATCATGCCGGACGCTCCTCTCCGACCGCCCCTGCCGGGCGGCCCGATCAGAGATCGTCCGCGGGACCCGCCGCGTCCAGGGGTGGGCGCCGCCGGCTCGCCCCGCGCTCAGCCGCGCTCTTCGGCGAGCACCCGCTCGTAGGCCGGCAGGGTGAGGAACTCCTCGAACCCGTCGTTCTCGACGAGCTCGAGAAGGAGTCGTGCCGCGTCCGTGTAGCGGCCGGACGCGAAGCGCTCGGCACCGACCTCGCTGCGGATCCGGTCGAGCTCCTCTTCGACCGTGCGGCGGATCAGTGCCGAATCGACCAGCCGCCCGTCCTCGAGACGGGCACCGTGGCGACGCCACTGCCAGAGCTGGGCGCGGCTGATCTCGGCGGTGGCGGCGTCCTCCATGAGGTCGTTCAGGGGCACGCAGCCGATACCCCTGAGCCACGCCTCGATATAACCGATCGCCACCGAACAGTTGGTCCGCAAACCCGTCTCGGTGATGGTCCCGTGCGGCGGAGCCAGCAGCTCCGCGGCGGTCGTGGCGAAGTCGCGCTGCTTGTCGCTGTTCACCTGGTTGGGGCCCGGCATCAGCCGGTCGAAGACCTCCTTGGCCACCGGCACGAGGCCCGGATGGGCGACCCAGGTGCCGTCGTGGCCGTCGGTCGCCTCGCGTTCCTTGTCGGCGCGGACCCGGGCGAGCGCCGCTTCGTTCTTGGCCGGGTCGTGGCGGATCGGGATCTGCGCCGCCATGCCGCCCATCGCGTGCGCACCGCGCCGGTGGCAAGTCTTGATCACGAGCCGCGAATAGGCGCGCATGAAGGGCACGGTCATCGTGACCTGAGCGCGGTCCGGCAGCACCCGATCGGGATGCGCCCGGAGCTTCTTGATGTAGCTGAAGATGTAGTCCCAGCGGCCGCAATTGAGCCCGGCGCAGTGCTCGCGCAGCTCCCACAAGATCTCGTCGAGTTCGAAGGTGGCGAGGATCGTCTCGATCAGCACCGTCGCCTTGATCGTGCCGACCGGCAGACCGAGCCGGCTCTGGGCGTGGTGGAATACCGTGTTCCACAGCCGCGCCTCGAGATGGCTCTCGAGCTTGGGCAGGTAGAAATAGGGGCCGCTGCCGCGCGCCACGAGCTCCCGCGCATTGTGGAAGAAGAAGAGACCGAAGTCGAACAGCGCACCCGACATCGGCTCGCCGTCGACCAGCAGGTGCGCCTCGGGCAGGTGCCAGCCGCGCGGCCGGACGAGCAGCACGGCGGTCTTCTCGGCGAGGCGGTAGGCCTTGCCGGTCTGCGGATCGTCGAAGCTGATGGTGCGACGGACGGCGTCCATCAGGTTGAGCTGGCCCGAGACCTGGTTGGCCCAGCTCGGCGTGGTCGCGTCCTCGAAATCCGCCATGTAACAGGATGCGCCCGAGTTGAGCGCGTTGATCACCATCTTGCGGTCGACCGGCCCGGTGATCTCGACCCGCCGATCCTGCAGGTCGGCGGGGACCGGCCAGACTTTCCAGTCGGCCGCGCGGATGTGCGCGGTGTCGGGCAGGAAGTCGGGCAGCTCGCCGGCATCGAGGCGCGCCTGGCGGGCGGCCCGAGCGGCGAGCAGCCGTCGCCGCTCGCCGCCGAAACGCCGTTCGAGGTCGACCACGAAGGCCAGCGCCTCGGGCGTCAGCACACGCTCGAAGCCGGGCAGCATCGGGCCGCGGATCGCGACCCCGGGCAGATCGATCAGGTTCACCGCGCCATCCCCCGTCGGCAGGCCGAACGGCCGGGGGGCATAGCACCGTTGCGCCGCTGCGACCATGGTGCACCGCAACGCGACCGGCGGCGGCCATCCCGCCGCGCGGCCGCCGGGTGCTCGGCGCGGCGCCGAGGCCCGGGCAACGGAGCCGAGACGGGAGAGCGCTCGTGAGCCAGTCCGGACATCCGATCGCCGAGACCGCGCGGGCCCACCTCGAGACCCGCGTCCCGATCGGCGCCGAAGGGGAACCGGTGGCCGAGCTCGTGGCCCGCCTGTCGACCGGCCGTCACGCGCTCCTCGACCCCGTCTGGGTGGTCGACGAGGCGGGCCGGCTCCTCGGGGTGGTGCCGACCGGAGAGCTGCTCGCCGCGGCGCGCGATGCGACCCTCGGCGCGCTGATGCACCCGCCGCCGCCCACCGTCGACGCCGCGACCGACCAGGAGCGGGTGGCGCTCGTCGCCCACCGGCATCGGCTCGCGGCCGTACCGGTAGTCGACGCCGATCGCCGGTTCTTGGGGGTGGTGCCGCCGACCGCGCTCGTCGACGTGCTCCTGCGCGAGCACGACGAGGACATCCGCCGGCTGGCCGGCATCCTCGGATCGACCAACCACGCCACCGGGGCGCTCGCCCTGCCACCCGCCCGCCGCGTCGCCAATCGGCTCCCCTGGCTCCTGGTCGGGCTCGCCGGCAGCATCGTCGCGGCCGGCGTCGTGGCCGGCTTCGAGGGCCGACTGCGCGAAGAGGTGGCGATCGCCTTCTTCGTGCCGGCGATCGTCTACCTGGCCGACGCGATCGGGACCCAGAGCGAGGCCGTGGCGGTGCGCGGCCTGTCGCTCGAGCACGCGCCCTTGGGCCGGGTGCTCTGGGGCGAGCTGGCTACCGGCGCGATGCTGGGCGTGATCCTGGGCGCGCTCGCCGCCCCGGCCGCCCTTTTCCTGGGCGCCAGTCCGGGACTCGCCGGGGCGGTGGCGCTCGCCATCCTGACCGCCGGCGCGAGTGCCTCCGCGCTCGGTCTCCTCTTCCCCTGGCTTTTGAGCCGCGCCGGCTGGGACCCGGCCTACGGCTCGGGACCGGTCGGCACCGTCGTCCAAGACGTGCTCACGTTGCTCGTCTATTTCGCCTGCGTGGGCGCGCTGCGCTGAGCGGTCGGGGCGTTCCGTAGCGTGCGCCGATCGCCCGATAGGCCGCTTCGACCGCTGCCCGGCCCCAGGTCCGCTCGAGCCGGCGGACGGTGAAATGGCCGCGAGCCACCGTGAGGAAATGGTCCATGAAGAGCGTGTTGACCGCCGCCCCGGCGATCGCGCCCAGCACCGGCACGGCCTGGGCGGCGGCCTTGTCGGTGACGACCACCCCGAAGCGGGCGCCGATCGCCCGCAACAGACCGATCGGCTGCGGCAGCGCCGGCGCTGCCCCGGCCTCGAGCGCCGGCACGCGCGTGAACTGCCAGGCGAGCCCGAGCCGCAGCTCGTAATAGCCGAGCTCGGCATGGTCGTCGGCACGCGAGCGGCCGCCGAGGGCGAAGACCTCGACACAGGCGAGCCGCGTCCTGGGGCTCGCCGGATCCTCGCCCTCGGCTCGTGCCGCGTCGGCGATCGCCCGCATCATCAACAACGTCGTGGCGGGTAGCTCGACCAGCAGAGCGGGCAGCCCGAAGAAGCCGCCGAGCGCACCGGCCCCGGCGGCGGCGAGCCGGTGCCCCGTGGGGCCGCCTGCGGGCCCGCCCGCATCGAGGGTCCGGGCCGCCAGATCGTAGGCGCGCACCACCGCCGCCTCGGCCGCACCCCGCAGCGCCGTCGACCAGCCGGCGGGCAGGAGCCGGAGCATCCGCTCGAGCGGCGCGCCGAGGATGCTCGACAGCTGCGCCGCGAGGCTCGGCCGCTCGAGTGCGAGCCAAGCCTGCTCGAGTTCGGCGAGTGCCTCGGCCGGCAGTTCGGCGAGCGGTGCCGTGGCCGTGCGCGCGACGGGTACCGGCACGCTCACCACAGCAGCTTCAAGCTCGCGACCTTCCGGAGCATCGACTTCGGCAGCACGGCGCGCGCCTTCTCGCCCTTGGCGTTGCTCAGGACCACGACGACGTGGGCCGCGGTCACGGTGGCGATCTCCGCCTGTTCGAAGGCGAAGTCGTGACGGCCCTGCGGCGTTTCGACGATCAGCCGGGCGGTGTCCTCCGCTCTCGGGTCGCTCGCCGTCATGCCGCACCACTCCCCGCTCGTGACGCCGCCCCGGAACGGCGCCCGCGCGCATCATAGCGGGCCGCCGTGCGCTTGCAGCCCCGACCGCACGCATGGCATGTGCCGGGGCGGAAACGCGCGCTCGCGAAAGGACCCGGGGCATGGCGCTCGGATCGCTCGACAGACGGGGCGAGCTCCTCGTGACCGGCCTTCTGGTCGGCGTGGCCACGCTCGCCCTCGCCCCCGTGCTCTTGCCGGTGATCGCGCGGGTCGGCCGGCCGATCGCCAAGGCCGCGATCAAGGGAGCCATCCTCGCCTACGAGACCACGCGCGAGACCGTGGCCGAGCTCGCCGAAGTGGCCGAGGACGTGCTCGCGGAGGCGCGCGCCGAGCTCGCCGCGGAGACGGCCGCCGCCGGCGCGTCCGGAGCGACGCAGAAGGCCGCCGAGGCGCCGCGGGATGGCTGAAGGCGAGCCCGCCCGGCTCGTCCACCGCCTGCCGGGCCGCGTCCGGCTCAGGGTCGACACCAAGCGGGGCGATCGGGCCTGGTTCGACGCGCTCGCCCTCGAGCTCTCGCTCCTCGAGAACATTCGATCGGTCGAGGCGAACCCGCTCACCGGCAGCCTCCTGATCCGTCACGAGGGGCCGCTCGAGCGGCTCCTCGAGGAGCTCGCCGCTCGCGGCCTCCTCCGCGTCTCGGATCCCGAGCCGCGCGAAATTCCGCTCGCCCGCCGCTTGGCCGAGCGCGCCGAGGCGGCCGATGCGCGATTGCGACGGGCGACCGCGGGCGAGCTCGACCTCGAGGGCGCCGCACTTCTGGTCGTTCTCCTCGTGGCCCTGGTCCAGGCGCTGCGCGGCCGGCTCGTGGGGCCGGCCTCGAGTCTGCTCTGGTACGCGGCGAGCCTGCTGCGCGGCGGTGGCCGATCGCCCCGGCGACCGTGTCTTCCCCGCAACGCTCCCGCCTCCCATCTGCAGGGAAGGCGCTGAGGGAGGGGACGAGGATGCAGGAGGAGAGCGAGGCGAGGGGGACCGCCGAGGTCGGCGGTGCCGAGGACGAACGGCTACGGCGCGCGGTCGCGGACGAGCTGGGGAAGGTCGCGCGCACGGAGGAGGAGATCGCCCGGCTGGTCCGCGCGCGGGTCCGCGATGGTGCTCGGGCGACCGGGCGGGCGGCAACCGAGGCGCTCGCCCTCGCCCGCGAGACGGCACGTTCGGCGCTCGCCGCGGCCGAGGAGGCCGGCGGGCTCCTGATCACCGTCCGGGCCGCCGCCAAGGGGGCCGTCCTCGGGGTGGCCGATGTCGGCGGCGACGTCGCCGGAGCGGCCGCGACGGTGGTGCGCGCGGCGATCGAGGCCGCGGCGCGGACCGGCACCGACGTCGTCACGGTCGCACGGCGGGCGATCGACGGGGCGCTCGATGCCGCCGCCGAGGCCGGTGGCCGGACGGCCGAGATCGCCCGGGCCGCCGCGGCGGCCGGGCTCGAGGCGGTGGGCGGGATCGGCGGGGCGGCGCGCGGCGCGGTCGAGGGCCTGTTGGCGACCGTCACGGGCGTGATCCGTTCGGTGGGCGAGATCGTCTCGCGTCGGCCGTCGGCCGGGGCGCCGACCGCGGCCGAGCCGACCGGAGCCGTCGCGGGCCGTAGAACCGGGCCGGCGCCCGCGGCCGCGACCGGGGCGTCCGCCGCCGCCGCGGTCGAAAAGCCGGCACGGCGCGCCCGGCGGGTGGCGAAGCCCGCGAGTGGGGCGGCCGAGCCCGCGCGCCGCGCCGCCCGACGCTCGCGCAAGCCCGCGGCCGAGCCGGAGGCCACGAGCGAGGCGGCAGCGGCGGAAGGAAAGCCGCCCGCCGGGGACGGCTGAGCCCTCAGCCCGCGGCCAGCGCCTCGATCCGGTCGAGCCGCTCCCAAGGCAGTTCGAGGTCGCCGCGGCCGACCTGGCCGTAGGCGGCGAGCCGCACGAAGAAGCCGTCCGGGCTCCGGGCGCTCGCCCGCCGCAGGTCGAAGGCGCGGACGATCGCGGCCGGGCGGAAATCGAACACCCGTTCGAGCCGCCGGGCGATCGCTTCTTCGGGGATCGTGCCGGTGCCGAAGGTCTCGACCACGAGGCTCACCGGCCGAGCCTGACCGATCGTCCAGGAGAGCTGGACCTCGCAGCTCTCGGCGAGCCCGGCCGCGACCACGGTCTTGGCCGCCCAACGGGCGGCATAGGCGCCGATCCGGTCGATCCGCGCCGGATCCTTGCCGGAGAGCGCCGCCCCGCTGTGGCGGGCGTACTCCCCGTAGGTGTCGATGGCGGTCTTGCGGCCGGTCAGCCCGGCATGGCGGGCCGGGCCGCCCACGAGGAAGGGCCCGCCCGGATTGACCAGGATGCGGGTGGCCGGATCCGGTCGCGGCTCGACCTCGGCGAGGCAGGGCTCGACCACGTGCGCCCGCAGCCCCTCCTCGAGCTCGGCGGGGCTCGGCTGCCGCTCGGGGTCGAGGGCGGCGGTGAGCGCGAGCGCGTGGAGCCGCGCCGGCCGCCGCTCGCGATACTCGACCGCGACCTGGACCTTGCCGTCCGGCATCAGCCACGGAAGCTCGCCACGCGCCCGCTCGAGGCCGCGGGCGAGGCGATGGGCGAGGACGATCGGCAGCGGCATGAGCTCGGTGGTCTGCCGGCAGGCGAAGCCGAAGGCGGTCACCTGATGGGTCGCCGGAACCGCCTCGATCCCGGCATCGTCGAGCACCGTCTCGTCGAGCTCGAGGCGCGCCGCGGTCGTGCTCTCGGCGAGGCTCGTCAGGATCGAGCAGGACGCGGCGTCGAACGCACCGCCGACATAACCCACCTCCGCGATCGTCGTCCGCGCGATCGAGGGCAGGTCGAGCCGTACGGCGGAGGCGAAGCGGCAGGCGAGGAAGAGCGTGCCGGTCGCGACCGCGCACTCGGCCTCGACCCGGGCGAAGGGGTCGAGGGCCACGAAGCGGTCGACGATCGCGTCGCTGATCCGGTCGCACAGCTTGTCCGGGTGACCGGCGGTCACCGATTCGGAGGTGAAGACGAAGTCGCGCATCACGGCGGTCGATCTCCGTCCGGGGGCGATCCGGAAGGATCGGGGGCAGGGGCGGGCTCCGCGGGCTTGAGGGCATCGTTGACGAGAAGCGGCACGAGGCTGCCGGCGGCCACCGCGGCGAACTCGAGCGGACCGAGGGGTGAAAGGCGCAGCAGGCGGCGCAGAGGCGGGAGGAGGAGCGTCGCGAGCTGGAGGGCGGCGCTCGCCGCCAACGCGAGCTCGAGCCAGGGATTGCGCGGCAGCGGCGGGCCGCCCGGCAGGACGCTTCGACGCTCGCCGCGGCAGACGAGGGCGTGCAGGAGCTGGGCGGTGGTGAGCGTGTGGAAGGCGACCGTTCCGGGCAGTCCCGAGGCCGGGCCGTGCAGAGCCCGCACGGCTGTCCAAGCGGCGAGCACGCCCGTGCCGATGATCACGCCCTCGCGGGCGTAGCGGGCGAGCTCGGCGGTGGTCGCGAACGGTGCCTTCGGGTCGCGCGGCGGCCGCAGCAGCACGTCGGGCTCGGCCGGCTCGAGGGCGAGCGCGAGCGCCGGTGCGGGGTCGGAGACGAGATTGAGCCAGAGGAGCTGGATCGGGTTCACGACGGCCCCCGCGCCGAGCGCCACCCCGGCGGCCGTGACCGCGATCTCGGACAGGTTCGTGGACAAGAGATAATGCACGGCCTTGCCGATGTCGGCGTAGGTCGTGCGGCCCTCGGCGATGGCCGTCGCCATGGTCGAGAGCTCGTCGTCGGCGAGAACGATGTCGGCGATCTCGCGGGCGACCTCGGTGCCGCTCCGGCCCATCGCCACCCCGACATCGGCCGCCTCGAGCGCCGGACCGTCGTTGACCCCGTCGCCCGTCATCGCCACCACGAAACCTTTGCGCTGGAGCGCCCGTACGATCGCGAGCTTGTGCGAGGGGCTCACCCGCGCGAACACGTGGACGCGCGGAGCGAGCGCCTCGAGCATCGCCGGCTCGAGGCGGTCGAGACGGCTGCTGTCGAGGATCTCGATCGGCCCGTCCCCGGCGAGGCCGAGCTCGCGCGCCACCGCGTAGGCGGTGGCGCTCTGATCGCCCGTGATCATCACGGTGCGGATCCCGGCGCGGTGGAACGTCCGCACGAGCTCGCGCATCCCGGGCCGGATCGGGTCGGCGAGACCCACGAGCCCGAGCCAGACGAGATCTTCGATCGCGGCCGGCGCCTCTCCCTCCCGCTCGGCGATCGCGAAGCCCAGGACGCGCAGGCCCTCCGCCGCCAGCGAGGCGTTCATCGCGAGCGCCCGCCGGCGCCGTTCGGCGTCGAGCGGGAGGATCTCGGAGCCCTCGCGGACCAGGGCGCAGCGCTCGAGAACCGCCTCCGGGCTGCCCTTGACGGCGAGGAGCGTCCGCCCGCCCGGCAGCGCGTGGACGCTCGCCATCCAGGGCCGCTCCTCGCTGCGCGGCACGAGCCGAAGGCGCGGCCGGGCGGCGCGCAGCCCCCTCACGTCGATCCCCGCCTCGAGGGCGAGGCGGACGAGCGCCGCCTCCGTCGCCGAGCCGGCGAGCGCCGCTCCGGGCCCGTCGCCGTCGAGCTCGACCTCGCTGCAGAGTGCGGCTACGGCCAACAGATCGGCCACGGCCGGCGACCGCGCCTCGGCCGGGCCCAGGAGGGCCTCGACCGTCGTGCCCCGTCGGTAGGCCGGCCCCGCACCCGGGCCCAGGGCCGCCACCGCCATGCGGTTCTGGGTCAAGGTGCCGGTCTTGTCGAAGCACAGCACCTGGACCGAGCCCAGGGTCTCGATCGCCGAGAGCCTGCGCACGAGCACACCCTTTTCGCGCATCCGGCCGATCGCCAAGGCGAGGGTGGTGGTCGCCACCGCCGGCAGGCCCTCGGGCAACGCTGCGACCGCGAGCGAGACCGCCGTCGAGAGCATCGGCAAGAGGCCGAGCCCGCGCAGGAGCCCGATGCCGAAGACGCCCGCGCAGAGCGCCACGCTCGCGAGCACGAGCCGGCGCCCGAGCTCGTCGAGGCGGCGCTGCAGGGGCGTGGGCGGGGGTGCCACGTCGCCGAGCAGCGCCTGGATGCGGCCGGCTTCGCTCGCGGATCCGGTCGCCACGACCAGCGCCCGGCCGACGCCGCTCGTGACCACGCTGCCCCTGAAGACCAGATCGGTGCGATCGGCGAGCGGCAGCGTCGGGTCGGGAAGAGCCGCCAGCCGCTTGTGGACCGGCAGGCTCTCGCCCGTGAGCGCGCTCTCGTCGACCGCGAGCCCGTCGGCCGCGACGAGCCTCCCGTCGGCCGCGATCCGCAGGCCCGGCTCGAGCAGCATCAGGTCGCCGCGCACGAGCTCCTCGGCCGCGACCCGCCGCACCGCCCCGTCGCGCACCACGGGCACGGGCGGCGGCTCGCCGCGCTCGAGGCTCGCGATGACCCGCTCGGCCCGGCTCTCGGTGTACCAGCCGATCGTGGCGTTCAGGCCGACCACCCCCAGGATCACGACCGCGTCGGCGAGCCCGCCGGTGGCGAGCGAGACCGCGGCCGAAACCGCGAGCAGCCCCACCGGCAGGGAGAGGAGCTGGTCGGCGAGGATCGCGAGTTCCGAGCGGCGGCGGACGGCCGGCAGCCGATTGGGGCCGTCGCGGGCGAGCCGGGCTCGGGCCTCGGCCGTCGACAGGCCGCGCTCCGGGTCGCTGCCGAGAAGCGCTGCGCAGACCTCGACCGGCAGTGTGTGCCAGGCCGGCCCGGGATCGGCAGGGGGATCGGCGGCCGCTGCCGGCGACGGTGCCGGCCTCGGCTCGGAGGAGCCGGCGAGGAACTCGGGCAGGCCGGCGAGGAGCTCTTCGAGCCGGCAGAGGAGGGCCGCGAGGTCGAGGCTCGGGTCGTGCTCGACCAGGAGCGAGCCCGTCACCGGGTTGGCACGGGCGCGGGCGATGCCTTGCCGGTCGGCGGCCACGCGCTCGAGGGCGCGAGCGGTTCGCGGACAACCCTTGAGGCCCGCGACCTTGACCCGCACCCGACCGGGCACGGCGGTGTGCACGGGCGTGATGCGGCGCACGTCGCGGCGGGTCGAGGGCAAGGCTCGGTCGCGGGCTCCCGTCGTCGCGGCCTTCGGCCGGTCGGCAGGCTAGCCGACGCGCGAAGCGCCGGCGAGGCGTCGATGCCTTCGCGCTCGCAGCACGGCCTTCGCTGTTGCCCACCGGCAGGTGTCAACTCTAGATAGAAATTCTGTCGAGAGTTTTTCGATGTGCAACGGCAGGGAAGAGCCCGGGGAACGACCTCGGGACGGGAGGCGCTCGATGAGCGTGCCGTGGATCGTGCCGGCGCCGATGCTTCCGGCGGCCGTGGAGGGCGAGGGGGAACTCCGGCTCGTGCCGACCGGGTTGGCGGCCCGGGCCTTCGCCCGGATGGTGGAGGAGCTGCGCGCCCCCGGGGTCTGGGGCGCACTCTGGGAGCGTCAGCCCGGGACCGCCGGCCGGCTCGTGGCCCTGTTCCGCACGCGGCCACGGCTGCCCGGGCTCGCCGAGGCGGCGCTCTCGGGCTGGGGGCCGCCGGCCGAGCCGATCGGTCGGCTGCGCCGTCTCGAGGGTCGGTCGCTGGCGCTCGGCCCGCTGATCGAGGCCGAGCTCGATCCGGCGCACGGTGCGGCGATCCTGGCCCGGCTCGGCGACGGCGAGCCCGTCCGCCTCGACGGACCGCTCGCACCGCTGCGTCGCCGGCTCGGACAGGAGCTCGCGCGGCTGGCCGGCAGCGGCTCGGCGACTGGTACGGGCGGAGGGATTCGAACCCCCGACATCGACGGTGTAAGCGTCGCGCTCTACCCCTGAGCTACGCCCGTGCGGCGGCCAGGGTAGGGTCGCCTCACCCGGCCGGCAAGCACGGCCGGCAGGGGTGCGCGGATGGGAGGAGCCGACGGGCCGGTGCCCGTCCCGCGGATCGGGCCGAGGCTCGGCGTTGACAGCGTCCGCCGCTGCCCCTACATGCCGCCGGACCGCACGGGGACGTAGCTCAGCTGGTCAGAGCGCCGGCCTGTCACGCCGGAGGTCGCGGGTTCAAGTCCCGTCGTCCTCGCCATCCCGCGGCGGCGACCCCTGCATCCGGCGCCTGTCCCTGCCGCCCTCGGTCGCGGCCCGAGCGGCTTGGCTTTTGCGACGCACAAGCCTAAGGTCCGCGCCGCGCCGATCCCGGCGGCGGCGAACAGCGCGAGGGCGGATGAACGGCTACCTGGCCGAATACCTGCCGATCCTGGTCTTCCTCGGGATCGCCGTGGGCTTGGCGGTGGTCATCGTGCTGGCGTCGCTCCTGGTCGCACCCCAGCGCCCCGACCGCGAGAAGCTCTCGGCCTACGAGTGCGGCTTCGCGCCCTTCGGCGACGCTCGCCAGCGCTTCGACGTGCGCTTCTACCTGGTCGCCATCCTCTTCATCATCTTCGACCTCGAGGTGGCCTTCCTGTTCCCCTGGGCGGTGGCGCTCGGCGACATCGGCCCGTTCGGCTTCTGGTCGATGGTCGTGTTCCTCGGCGTCCTGACCGTGGGCTTCGTCTACGAGTGGCAGAAAGGCGCCCTCGAGTGGGAGTGAGCATGAGCACCGACGCCGCCCTCGCCGCCCGCCCACGCATCGATCCCTTCTTCGAGGGCGTGGAGGCCGAGGTCCGCGACAAGGGTTTCCTCGTCACCAAGCTCGACGAACTCGTGGGTTGGGCCCGTTCGGGCTCGCTCTGGCCCATGACCTTCGGCCTCGCCTGCTGTGCCGTCGAGATGATGCACGCCGCGGCCTCGCGCTACGATCTCGACCGCTTCGGGCTCGTCTTCCGGCCGAGCCCCCGCCAGTCGGACGTGATGATCGTAGCCGGCACGCTCTGCAACAAGATGGCGCCCGCGCTGCGCAAGGTCTACGACCAGATGGCGGAGCCGCGTTACGTGATCTCGATGGGATCCTGCGCCAACGGGGGCGGCTACTACCACTACAGCTACTCGGTGGTCCGCGGCTGCGACCGGATCGTCCCGGTCGACGTCTACGTGCCCGGCTGTCCACCGACGGCCGAGGCCTTGGTCTACGGTATTTTCCTGCTGCAGCGGAAGATCCGGCGCACGGCGACGATCCTGCGCTGAGGGGAGGGCGGATGCCGGTCGAGAGCCTGGCCGAGCGCGAGGCCGCGCTCGCGGACCTCTTGAGCCTGATCGAGCCGGTTCTGGGCGACCATCTGCTCGCCGCCCGGATCGGCCGGGGCGAGCTCACCATCACCGTGCCGGCCGCCGCGATCCGCCGAGTGCTCGCTTTCCTGCGCGACGACCCGAACATGCTCTTCAAGGAGCTCGTCGATCTCTGCGGGGTGGATTACCCGGAGCGCGAGCGGCGTTTCGAGGTCGTCTACCATCTGCTCTCGCTCAAGAACAACCAGCGCATCCGCGTCAAGGTCGAGACCGACGAGAGCACCCCGGTGCCCTCGGTGGTCGAGCTGTTCTCGACCGCCGGCTGGTTCGAGCGCGAGGCCTGGGACATGTACGGTATCTATTTCGCCGACCATCCCGACCTGCGCCGGATCTTGACCGACTACGGCTTCGAAGGCCATCCTTTGCGCAAGGACTTCCCGCTGACCGGTCATGTCGAGCTGCGCTACGACGACGAGCAGAAGCGGGTGGTCTACGAGCCGGTGCGCCTGCGGCAGGACTTCCGGACCTTCGACTTCCTGAGCCCCTGGGAGGGCGGAGGCGGCGTGCTGCCGGGCGACGAGAAGGCGACACGCTGAGCGGCTGCGGCGCGCCGCCGCGCGCGGACCGGCTTGCGGTACGGCCGGAGCCGACCGATGCAGCGCGCCGGCGGTGCTCTCGAGGAGGACGACGATCGGCCATGGCCGAGACGAGGCTCGAGACCTTCGCGATCAACTTCGGCCCGCAGCACCCGGCGGCGCACGGCGTGCTCCGCCTCGTCCTCGAGATGGACGGTGAGGTGGTGGAGCGAGCCGACCCGCACATCGGCCTCCTCCACCGCGGCACCGAGAAGCTGATCGAGTATCGCCCGTACCTGCAGAACATCCCCTATTTCGACCGCCTCGACTATTGCTCGATGCTCTGCCAGGAGCACGCCTACGTGCTCGCGGTCGAGCGGCTCTTGGGTTGCGAGGTGCCGATCCGCGCCCAGTACATCCGTGTGCTGTTCGACGAGATCACCCGCATCCTCAACCATCTCCTGAACGTGACGACCATGGCGCTGGACGTCGGCGCCATGACGCCGCTTCTGTGGATGTTCGAGGAGCGCGAAAAGCTCATGGCCTTCTACGAGGCCGTCTCGGGCGCTCGCATGCATGCCAACTACTACCGCTTCGGCGGCGTGGCGCGCGACCTGCCGGACGGTCTGGAGGAGCGGATCGCCGCCTGGATCGATCAGTTCGTCCCCAAGTTCGACGACATGGATGCACTGTTGACCGAGAACCGCATCTTCAAGCAGCGGACGGTCGACATCGGCAAGGTCGAGGCCAAGGACGCTCTCGACTGGGGCTTCAGCGGGCCGATGCTGCGCGCCTCGGGGATCCCCTGGGACCTCCGCAAGGCACAGCCTTACGAGGTCTACGACCGGATGGATTTCCTGGTTCCGGTCGGCAAGAACGGCGACTGCTACGATCGCTATCTCGTGCGGATGGCCGAGATCCGCGAATCCCTGAAGATCATGCGCCAGTGTCTCGAACAGATGCCCGCGGGGCCGGTCCGGGTCGAGGACCACAAGATCACGCCACCGCCCCGGGCGCTCATGAAGAGCTCGATGGAGGCGCTGATCCACCACTTCAAGCTCTACACCGAGGGCGTGCACGTCCCGGCAGGGGAGGTCTACGCCGCGGTCGAGAGCGGCAAGGGCGAGTTCGGTGTCTATCTGGTCTCGGACGGAACCAACAAGCCGTACCGCTGCAAGATCCGCTCGCCCGGCTACGTCCACCTCCAAGCCCTCGACTTCATGAGCAAGGGCCATCAACTCGCCGACGTCGTGGCGATCATCGGCTCGCTCGACATCGTCTTCGGGGAGATCGACCGATGAGCGGGCGTTCGCTCGGGCCGAAGGAGCCCTATGGCGCCATGGCACCCGATGTCGCGAGCTTCGCCTTCACGCCCGAGAACCTCGAGGAGGCGAAGCGGATCGTCGCCCGCTACCCGGCGGGCCGGCAGGCGAGCGCGGTGCTGCCGCTCCTCCACCTCGCCCAGGCGCAGCACGGCGGCTGGCTGCCGAAGGCGGCGCTCGACTACGTGGCCGACTTTCTCGGCATGGCCCGGATCCGGGTCTACGAGGTCGCCACCTTCTACGACATGTTCAACACCGAGCCCGTGGGGCGGGTGCAGGTGCGGGTCTGCACCACCACGCCCTGCTGGCTGTGCGGCTCGGACGCGGTGCTGAGGGCCGCCCGCGAGGTGCTGGGCTGCGAGCCCGGCGGGAGCTCGCCCGATGGCCGCTTTTTCTTGCGCGAGTTCGAGTGCCTGGGCGCCTGCGCCAACGCGCCGGTGCTCTGGATCGACGACGATTTCTACGAGGACCTCACCTACGAGACCGCCAGGGCGGTGCTCGAGGCCGTCGTGCGGGGGGAGCGGCCGAAGCCGGGGCCGCAGTCGGGCCGCAAGGGGTCGATGCCGGCCGGGGGCAAGACCACGCTGTTCGAAGTGGGCGAGTGATGCTGCACGACCGCGACCGGATCTTCACGAATCTCTACGGCGAGCGGCCCTGGAGCCTCGAGGCCGCCCGCCGGCGCGGCGACTGGGACGGCACCAAGGACATCATCCTCAAGGGCCGCGACTGGCTCGTCAAGGAGATGAAGGAATCGGGCCTGAGAGGGCGCGGCGGCGCCGGCTTCCCGACCGGCCTCAAATGGTCCTTCATGCCCAAGCAGGCCGACGGGCCCGTCTATCTCGTGGTCAACGCCGACGAATCCGAGCCCGGCACCTGCAAGGATCGGGAGATCATCCGCAACGAGCCGCACAAGCTGATCGAGGGCTGTCTCTTGGCCGGCGCGGCGATGGGCTGCACCGCCGGTTACATCTACATCCGCGGCGAGTTCGTGCAGGAGGCGAGGGTCCTCCAGGCCGCGATCGACGAAGCCTACGAGGCCGGACTCCTCGGCAGGAACGCCTGCGGCTCGGGCTACGATTTCGAGCTCTACCTGCATCGCGGTGCCGGCGCCTACATCTGCGGCGAGGAGACCGGGCTCCTCGAGAGCCTCGAGGGCAAGAAGGGCCAGCCGCGTCTCAAGCCGCCCTTCCCGGCTGCGGTCGGCCTCTACGGCCGGCCGACCACGGTCAACAACGTCGAGACGATCGCGGTGGCACCCACGATCTTCCGCCGCGGAGCCGCCTGGTTCGCAGGGCTCGGCCGGCCGAACAACACGGGCACCAAGATCTTCTGCATCTCGGGCCACGTGAACCGTCCCTGCACCGTCGAGGAGGAGATGGGCATTCCTCTGAAGACCCTACTCGAGAAACACGCGGGCGGGGTGCGGGGCGGTTGGGACAATCTCTTGGCCGTCATCCCGGGCGGCAGCTCGGTGCCGCTGATCCCCAAGGAGATCTGCGACACGGTCCGGATGGACTTCGACTCCCTTCGCGAGGTCCAGTCGGGGCTCGGCACGGCCGGCGTGATCGTCATGGACCGCTCGACCGACATCGTGAAGGCGATCGCCCGGCTGTCGCGCTTCTACATGCACGAATCCTGTGGCCAGTGTACGCCCTGCCGCGAGGGCACGGGCTGGCTCTGGCGGATGATGGAGCGGATGGCCAAGGGCGAGGCGGAGCCCGCCGAGATCGACCAGCTCCTCGACGTCACCAAGGAAATCGAGGGGCACACGATCTGCGCGCTCGGCGACGCCGCCGCCTGGCCGGTCCAGGGGCTGATCCGTCACTTCCGCGGCGAGCTGGAGCGGCGCATCCGCGACCGCAAGCTCCTCGCCCGGCAGGCGGCCTGAGGAGGCGGGCGTGCCCAAGCTCACGATCGACGGGCAGGTGGTCGAGGTCCCCCCGGGCTCGACCGTGCTGCAGGCCTGCGAGGCGGCGGGCCGCGAGATCCCGGTCTTCTGCTTCCACCCGCGCCTCAACATCGCCGGCAACTGCCGGATGTGCCTGGTCGAGGTCGAGAAGATGCCGAAGCCGCAGGCCTCCTGCGCGCTGCCGGCCGCCGACGGCATGGTCGTCCACACCAACAGTCCGACCGTGCACAAGGCCAGGAAGGGCGTGCTCGAGCTCCTCTTGATCAACCACCCGCTCGACTGCCCGATCTGCGATCAGGGTGGCGAGTGCGACCTCCAGGACCTCACGCTCTTCTACGGTCCCGACAAGAGCCGCTTCAAGGAGAACAAGCGGCCGGTCGCCGACAAATATCTCGGGCCCCTGATCTCCACCCACATGACGCGCTGCATCCACTGCACGCGCTGCATCCGCTTCTTGAACGAGATCGCGGGTGTGGAAGAGCTCGGGGCCGTCCACCGCGGCGAGCACATGGAGATCACGACCTGGGTCGAGGCGGCCTTGAGCTCCGAGCTCCAGGGCAACATCATCGACCTCTGCCCGGTCGGTGCCCTCAACTCCAAGCCCTACGAGTACCGGGCCCGCACCTGGGAGCTCAAGAAGACCGAAGGGATCGACGTCCTGGACGCGGTCGGCGCTTCGATCCGCATCGACAGTCGCGGCAACGAGGTCATGCGGATCCTGCCGCGGCTCCACGAGGACGTGAACGAAGAGTGGCTCGCCGACAAGAGCCGCTTCGCCTACGACGGCCTGAAGAAGCGCCGGCTGGACGTGCCCATGGTCCGCCGCGGAGGCCGGCTCGAGCCGGTCGACTGGAAGACGGCGCTCGCCGCGGTGGCCGAGCGCGCTCGGGGCGTGCCGGCCGATCGGATCGCCTTCCTCGTCGGCGATCAGGTCGATTGCGAGACCATGGTGCTCGTCAAGGAGCTCGCCGCCCGGCTCGGCACGCCGCACCTCGACTGTCGGCAGGACGGCGCCCCGCTCGAGACGACACCGCGCGCCCAGTACCTCTTCAACACCACGATCGCCGGCATCGAGCAGGCCGATCTCTGCCTCCTGATCGGCACCAACCCGCGCTGGGAGGCGCCGCTCCTCAACGCCCGCATCCGCAAGCGTTGGCGGCGCGGCGGCTTCGCCGTGGCCCGCATCGGTGCACCCTTCGACCTCACCTACCCGGTACAGGACCTCGGCGCCGGGCCCGCCACGCTCGAGGATCTCGCGAACGGCCGCCACTCCTTCGCCGAGCGGCTCGCTTCGGTCGAGCGGCCGATGCTGATCCTGGGGACGGGTGCGATCGCCCGGCCGGACGGCGCGGCCGTCCTCGCACTCGCCCATCGCCTGGCCGAGAACGCCCGGCTCGTCCGCGAGGGCTGGAACGGCTTCAACTTCTTGCACACCGCGGCCGCCCGGGTCGGCGGTCTCGAGCTCGGTCTCGTGCCGGCTGCGGGCGGCCGCGATCTGGCCGGTATCCTCGACGGCATCGAGCGGGGGGCGATCGAGCTCGTCTTCGCCGTCGGGGTCGACGAGATCGACCCGAAGCGACTCGAGAAGGCCTTCGTCGTCTATCTCGGCACCCACGGCGACCGGACCGCGCCGATCGCGAACGTGATCCTGCCGGGTGCCGCCTACACCGAGAAGAACGCCACCTGGGTCAATCTCGAGGGGCGGCCGCAGCGCGGCCGGCTCGCCGTCTTCCCGCCCGGCGAGGCCAAGGAGGATTGGCGGATCCTGCGCGCGCTTTCCGAGGCCATGGGTGCGCTCGTGCCGCTCGACACGCTCGCCCGGGTGCGCGAACGGATGGCCGAGCTCGCCCCGCAGCTCGCCGAACCGGACCGGATCCGGCGGGCCGAATGGGGAAGCTTCGGCCGGCCCGGGCCGGTCGATCCGGCTCCCTTCGTGTCGCCCGTCCGCGACTATTGGCGGACCTGCCCGATCAGCCGCGCCTCCGCGGTGATGGCCGAATGCAGCGCGCTCGCGGCCGCGCGCAACCGAGCGGCGACCGGTACCCATGGTTGACGCCTTCACCTCGACGATCTGGCCGGTGACCGTCCTGGTCTTCCAGATCCTGCTCGTCGTCGTGCCGCTGCTGCTCGCGGTGGCCTATCTGACCTACGCCGAGCGCAAGATCATCGCGGCCATGCAGCTCCGCCAGGGGCCGATGACCGTGGGCCCTTACGGTCTCCTCCAGCCCCTGGCCGACGGCCTCAAGCTGTTCCTCAAGGAGACGGTGATCCCGACCGGCGCCAACAAGGTCGTCTTCGTCCTGGCGCCCATGATCACCTTCATCCTGGCGCTGATCGGCTGGGCCGTGATCCCGTTCGGCGACGGCGTCGTCTTGGCCGACATCAATGTGGGGGTGCTCTACCTCTTCGCGGTGAGCTCGCTCGGCGTCTACGGCATCATCATGGCCGGCTGGGCCTCGAACTCGCGCTATGCGTTTCTGGGGGCGCTCCGCTCCTCGGCCCAGATGGTCTCTTACGAGATCGCGATCGGCCTCATCATCATCTCGGTACTCATCAGCGCCGGCTCCTTGAACCTGTCGGCCATCGTCCGCGCCCAGGCCGAGCAGGGCTGGTACGTCTTCTGGCACTTCCCGATGTTCGTGATCTTCTTGGTCGCGATCCTCGCCGAGACCAACCGGCACCCCTTCGATCTGCCGGAGGACGAAAGCTCGCTGGTCACGGGCTACAACGTCGAGTACAGCTCGATGACCTTCGCCCTCTTCTTCCTGGGCGAATACGCCAACATGATCCTCATGAGCGCGATCACGAGCGTGCTCTTCCTGGGCGGCTGGCTGCCGCCGCTCGCGATCCGGCCTTTGACCTGGATCCCCGGACCCTTGTGGCTGATCCTCAAGATCTGCCTCGTGCTGTTCGTCTTCATCTGGGCGCGGGCGACCCTGCCGCGCTACCGCTACGACCAGCTCATGCGCCTCGGATGGAAGGTGCTCCTGCCGCTCTCGCTCGGCTGGGTGGTGCTCACCGCCGGGGTCGTGCTGGCCTTCGACCTGGTGCCGGGCGGAGCCGGCTGAGGAGGGACGCGATGGCGACGCTCGACCGGCTCGCGCGCACGGTCCTCTGGCAGGAGCTCGTCAAGGGCTTCGCCATGACCTTCCGCTACATGTTCAAGCGCAAGGTCACGCTCAACTATCCGTACGAACGCGGCCCGCTCTCGCCGCGCTTCCGGGGAGAGCACGCGCTGCGTCGCTATCCCGACGGCGAGGAGCGCTGCATCGCCTGCAAGCTCTGCGAGGCGATCTGCCCGGCCCAGGCCATCACGATCGAGAGCGAGCCCAGGGCCGACGGTAGCCGGCGCACGACCCGCTACGACATCGACATGACCAAGTGCATCTATTGCGGCTTCTGCGAAGAAGCCTGCCCGGTCGACGCGATCGTCGAGGGCCCCAACGACGCCTTCGCCGCCGAGACCCGGGCCGAGCTCTTCTATACCAAGGAGAAACTCCTCGCGAACGGCGAGCGCTGGGAGCGCGAAATCGCCGCCAATCTCGAGCGCGACGCGCCGTACCGCTGAGTCGGGGGAGGTGGCCTTGACCGTCGAGCTCTTCGTCTTCTGGCTCCTCGCCCTGGTGGCCGTGGGCTCCGCGGTCATGGTGATCGGCGCCCGCAACCCGGTCCATTCGGTGCTCTTCTTGATCCTCTGCTTCTTCAACGCCGCCGGTCTGTTCGTCCTGATCGGCGCCGAGTTCCTGGCCATGGTCCTCGTCGTGGTCTACGTCGGCGCGGTGGCCGTCCTCTTCATGTTCGTGGTGATGATGCTGGATATCAACTTCGTCCGTCTGCGCGAGGGCTTCATCAGCTATTTGCCGGTCGGAGCACTGGTCGGGCTCGTGCTGTTGGCCGAGCTGATCCTGGTCGGCGGCAGCTGGGCGCTGCGCGCGCCGGCCGCGCCGGGTGCCGCCACGGTCGAGGGCATCGACAACACCCGGGCGCTCGGGCAACTGCTCTACACCGAGCATTTCCTCGTCTTCCAGATCGCGGGCGTGGTGTTGCTCGTCGCCATCATCGGCGCGATCGCCCTCACCTTGCGCGAGCGGGTGGGCGTCAAGCGCCAGGACGTCGCCCGCCAGGTGCACAGGAGGCCCGCCGAGACCCTGGTCCTCGAGCGGGTCGAGCCGGGCAAGGGGGTGTGATGGGCGCGATCCCGCTCGGTCACTATCTGACGCTGGCCGCCACGCTGTTCACGATCGGCGTGTTCGGAATCTTCCTGAACCGGAAGAACGTGATCGTCATCTTGATGTCGATCGAGCTGATCCTGTTGGCCGTGAACATCAATTTCGTGGCGTTCAGCGTAGCACTCGGCGATCTCGCGGGCCAGGTGTTCGCCATGTTCGTCTTGACCGTGGCCGCGGCGGAAGCGGCGATCGGGCTCGCGATCGTCGTCGTCTACTTCCGCAATCGCGGCAGTATCGAGGTCGAGGACATCAACCTGATGCGGGGCTGAGGCGTCGTGCTGCATCTGATCCTGGTCTTCAGCCCGGCGCTCGGTGCGCTCCTGGCCGGCCTCTTCGGCCGTCGGCTCGGCGACCGCGGCGCCCAGCTCGTCACCTGCGGCCTCATGGTCGTTTCGGCGACCTGCTCGGTGATCGGCCTCCTCCTCCATCTGGGCGCTCCGGCCTTCAAGGTGCCCGTGCTGCGCTGGGTCGATGTCGGCGGCCTCGAGGTCGACTGGGCGCTCCGCGTCGACACGCTCTCCACGGTCATGATGTTCGTGGTGAGCTTCGTCTCGTGCTTCATCCACATTTATTCGATCGGTTACATGGCGCACGATCCGAGTGTGCCGCGCTTCATGAGCTATCTTTCGCTCTTCACCTTCATGATGCTGATGCTGGTGACGAGCGATAATCTCCTGCAGCTCTATTTCGGCTGGGAGGGCGTGGGCGTCGCCTCCTATCTCCTGATCGGCTTCTGGTACACCCGGCCCTCGGCCTGTGCGGCCGCGATCAAGGCCTTCATCGTCAACCGGGTGGGCGATTTCGGCCTGGCCCTGGGCGTCGCCCTCTGCTTCCTTCTCTTCGACAGCATCCAATACGACGTGATCTTCGCCGAGGCGAGCGCCCATGCCGGTCGGACGGTCACCGTCTTCGGCCTCACGGCGGATGCGCTCACCCTCCTGGCGCTCCTGCTCTTCGTCGGCGCCATGGGCAAATCCGCCCAACTCGGCCTGCACACCTGGCTGCCGGACGCGATGGAGGGCCCGACCCCGGTCTCGGCCCTGATCCACGCCGCCACCATGGTCACGGCCGGCGTCTTCCTCGTCGCCCGCTTCTCGCCGGTCTACGAACTCGCCCCCACCGCGCTCGCGGTCGTCACCGTGGTCGGCGCTTCGACCGCCTTCTTCGCCGCCACGGTCGGCCTCACCCAGTTCGACATCAAGCGGGTGATCGCCTATTCGACCTGCTCGCAGCTCGGCTACATGTTCTTCGCCTGCGGCGTCGGGGCGTATGCCGCCGGCATCTTCCACCTGATGACGCACGCCTTCTTCAAGGCCCTCCTCTTCCTCGGTGCCGGCTCGGTGATCCACGCGATGTCCGACGAGCAGGACATGCGGCGGATGGGTGGGCTCGCCGACAAGATCAAGATCACCTGGGCGATGATGTGGATCGGCACGCTGGCGCTCGTGGGCTTCCCGGGTACCGCCGGCTTCTTCTCGAAGGACGCCATCCTCGAGGCCGCCTGGGCCTCGCACAACGCCTTCCATCTCTACGCCTTCTGGCTCGGCCTTCTGGCCGCCGTCCTGACCGCCTTCTACTCGGGAAGGCTCATGTTCATGACTTTCTACGGCGAGCCGAGGGCCGACCACCATGTGATGGAGCACGTCCACGAGAGCCCGCCCGTCATGACGGTGCCGCTCGGCGTGCTGGCGCTGGGCGCGCTCTTCGCCGGCTGGCTCGGCAAGGGGATGCTCGACGCCGAGGGCGCGTGGTGGGCCGGGGCGATCGTCAGCGGGCCCGACAATCACGTGCTGCACGCGATGCACGAGGTGCCCTTCCTCGTGAAGCTCGCGCCCACCCTCGCCATGGCCACCGGCCTCGGCCTGTCCTGGCTCTTCTACGTGAAGATGCCGGAGCTGCCCGAGCGGACCGTCGCGGCGCTGCGGCCCCTGCACACGTTCCTCTTCAACAAATGGTACTTCGACGAACTCTACGACCGTCTCTTCGTCCGCCCGGCCCTCGCGCTCGGCCGGGTCTTCTGGCAGGCCGGCGACGTCGGCATCATCGACCGCTTCGGGCCGGACGGGGTGGCACGCGCGGCCCTCGCCGGCGGTGCCCGCACGGTCCAGCTGCAGACCGGCTACGTCTACCACTACGCCTTCGCCATGCTGATCGGCGTGGTGCTGCTCGTCGGCCTCTATCTGTTCGTGATCGGAGGCTGAGCCGATGAGCGACTGGCCGCTCCTGTCGTTGACGACCTTCCTGCCGCTCGTGGGCGTCGCCTTCATCCTGTTCGTCCGTGGCGAAGAGGCGATCGTCGCCCAGAACGCCCGCGCGGTGGCGCTGTGGACCGCGCTCGCCACCTTCGTCCTCTCGCTCATGATCTGGGCCAATTTCGACCCCGACCAGGGCGGCTATCAGCTGGTCGAGCAGGCCGCCTGGCTCGAGCCGCTCGGCATCCGCTACCACATGGGCGTGGACGGCATCTCGCTCTGGCTCGTCCTCCTCTCCACCCTCCTCACCGTCGTGGTCGTCGTCGGCTCCTGGTTCTCGGTCGAGCAGCGCGTCAAGGAGTACATGATCACCTTCCTGATCATGGACACGCTCATGGTCGGGACCTTCTGCGCGCTCGACATCGTCCTCTTCTACATTTTCTTCGAGGGCATTCTGATCCCGATGTATCTGATCATCGGGATCTGGGGCGGGCCGCGGCGAATCTACTCGGCTTTCAAGTTCTTCCTCTACACCCTCGCCGGCTCGGTGCTGTTTCTCGTGGCGATCATCGTCATGGTCCGCGAGGCCGGCACCACCTCGATCCCGGAGCTCACCCGGCACGACTTCCCGGTGGCGATGCAGACCTGGCTCTGGCTCGCGCTCTTCGCCTCCTTCGCCGTCAAGGTACCGATGTGGCCCTTCCACACCTGGCTGCCCGACGCCCACGTCGAGGCGCCGACGGCGGGCTCGGTGCTGCTCGCGGGCGTGCTCTTGAAGCTCGGTGGCTACGGCTTCCTGCGCTTCTCGCTGCCGATGCTGCCCGAGGCCTCGGCCTTCTTCGCTCCGCTCGTCTTCGCCCTCTCGATCGTGGCGATCGTCTACACCTCGCTCGTGGCGCTCGTGCAGACCGACATGAAGAAGCTGATCGCCTACAGCTCGGTCGCGCACATGGGCATCGTCACGATCGGCTGCTTTACCGCCAACGCTCTGGGCCTCACCGGCGCGATCGTCCAGATGCTGAGCCACGGCCTCGTGAGCGCCGCCCTCTTCATGGTCGTGGGCGTCGTCTACGACCGGATCCATTCGCGCGAGATCGCGGCCTATGGCGGCCTCGCCGAGCGGATGCCGGTCTACGCCACCCTCTTCATGCTCTTCATGCTGGCTTCCGTGGGTCTGCCCGGCACCTCGGGGTTCGTCGGCGAGATCCTCGTGATCGTCGGCATCTTCGGGATCACGCCCGAGAGCCCGGCGATACCGGCCGCGGGTTCCTGGGTGGCGCTGCTGGCCGCCACCGGAATGGTGCTCGGTGCCGCCTACATGCTCTGGCTCTATCGCCGGGTCGTCTTCGGCGCTCTCGAGAAGAGTGCCCTCGCCGGCATCAAGGATCTCCGAGCGAACGAGGTGCTGGCCTTCGCGCCGCTCGTCCTCCTCGTCCTCCTCATGGGGATCTACCCCTCCTTCTTCACCGATCCCATGGCCGCCTCGGTCGACCGCGTGCTGGCCGAGATCGGTGCCACCGGCCCCGGCCGGCTCGCCCTCCAGCTCCATTGAGGCGGCCCATGCCCTCGAGCCCGCTCCCCGACCTCGTGCCGCTCCTGCCGGAGCTCGTGCTGCTCGCAGCCGCCCTCGTGCTCCTCGTCCTCGGGGCACTGCGCGAGCGGGCGGGTGCCGGCCAGGTCGTGGCCCCGCTCGCCGTCGTCATCCTCCTCGTCGCCGCGGGGATCGCGGGCGTCCTGGACCGCACGCCGCGGACCCTGCTCGGCGGCCATTTCCGGTTCGACGCCATGGCCGCCTTCCTCAAAGTCCTCGTGCTGGTGGGCGCCGCCGCGAGCATCCTCTTGGCCGGCGCCTATCAGGAGGACGAGCGGATCGACCGCTTCGAGCTGCCGCTCTTGGCACTCTTCGCCGGGCTCGGCATGAGCCTCATGGTGAGCGCGGAGTCGCTTCTCGGCCTCTACATGGCGCTCGAGCTGCAGAGCCTGCCGCTCTACGTCATGGCCGCCTTCCAGCGCGACCAGCTCCGCTCCACCGAGGCCGGGCTCAAATATTTCGTGCTCGGAGCTCTGGCTTCGGGTCTGCTGCTCTACGGCTGTTCGCTCGTCTACGGCTTCACGGGTACGCTCGCTTTCGCCACGCTGGCCCAAGGCTTCGGGCCGGGTAGTGCGGGCGGAGTGCCGACCGGAGCCGTGGTCGGCCTCGTCTTCGTGATCGCGGGCCTGGCCTTCAAGCTCGCCGCGGTGCCCTTCCACATGTGGACGCCCGACGTCTACGAGGGGGCGCCGACCTCCGTGACCGCGTTCCTGGCGGCCGCTCCCAAGGTCGCCGCGGTGGGCCTCACGCTCCGCCTGCTGATGGGGCCGATGGCCGATTGGGCCGCGCAATGGCAGCAGGTCGTGGCTCTCGTGGCGCTCGCCTCCATGGTGCTCGGCTCGCTCGCCGGCCTCGTCCAGAGCAACATCAAGCGCCTCATGGCCTATTCCGGCATCGCCAATATCGGCTTCGCTCTCGTGGGCGTCGCGGCCGGTACGAGCGAGGGGGTCGAGGCGGCGCTCGTCTACGTGGCGATCTACCTCGCCATGACGCTCGGCACCTTCGGCTGCATCCTCACGATGCGCCGGCAGGGTACGTATGTCGAGCGGATCGAGGAGCTCGCGGGTCTCTCCGCCCGTCGTCCGCTGCTCGCTGCCGCGGTTGCGATCTTCATGTTCTCCCTCGCCGGCATCCCGCCGCTCGCCGGCTTCTTCGGCAAGTATTTCGTCTTCTTGGCGGCGGTGCGGGCCGACCTCACCTGGCTCGCGGTTCTGGGCCTGCTCGCGAGCGTGGTGAGTGCCTATTATTATCTTCGGATCGTCAAGCTCGTCTATTTCGACCCACCGGCCGAACCCTTCGACGTTCCGACCGCACCGGGCCTTCGCCTCGTGACCGCGCTTTCGGCGATCGCGGTGGTGGGCTTCGTGGTCCTGCCCGGACCGCTCTTCGAGGCCGCGGCCGGTGCGGCCTCGAGCCTGGCGCCTTCGGCCGCGGCCGCGCCCGGCGCCGTCCCCGGGCGATGACGGGCCCGCCCGGCCTCCGCTTCCGCCTCGAGCGGCACGCCTCCCTCCCGAGCACCAACGATCGCGCCCGCACGGCCGCCGAGCTCGGCGCGCCGGAGGGCCTCTGGATCCTGGCCGACGAGCAGACCGCGGGCCGGGGTCGTTTGGGGCGGAGCTGGCGGTCGCCGGCCGGCAACTTCCACGGCTCGCTCCTGCTCCGACCGGACCGCCCGCTCGCCGAATGCGCGACCCTCTCGCTCGTGGCGGCACTCGCCGTGGCCGAGGCGGTCGAAGCGCTCACCGCGGGCCGCCTTCGACCCCGGGTCAAGTGGCCGAACGACGTGCTCGTGGGCCGCGCCAAGTTCGCCGGGATCCTGCCGGAGGCGATCGGGGGCGCGGACGGAAGCTGTGATGCCCTGATCCTCGGGATCGGGGTCAACCTCGCGCATCATCCCGAGGATCTGGGCCGGCCCGCGACCTCGCTTCCTGCCCTGGGCGAACCCGCACCGCGCGTCGAGATCTTCCTCGAGGCGCTCTGCGGGCCGCTCGGTGCGCGCTACGCCGCTTGGCGCGAAGGCGGCTTCGCGGCTGTGCGCGAGGCTTGGCTCGCCCGCGCCGTGGGGCTCGGCCAGCCGGTCCGGCTCGCGGTCGGCGGCGTGGTCCACGAGGGTCGGCTCGCCGATCTGGGCCGCGACGGCTCGATCCTTCTCGAGAGCCCGATGGGCTGCCTCGAGCGGTTCGGCACGGGCGAGCTCTTCCTCGACCCGCCGCCCGGCACGGCAGCGGGGGAGGCCGATGCGGGCTTCGCAACCGCAGCGGAGTCTTCAAGCCGAGGCGCCGGCCGGCTATGAGGACGCGCCCGGCGCGCGCCGAGGCGGAGCTCTCGACCATGCTGCTCGCGATCGACGTCGGCAACACCAACACGGTCTTCGCGCTCTACCGCGAGCGCGAACAGGTGGGGCAATGGCGCCTCTCGACCAACCGCGAGCGGACCAGCGAGGAGTACGCCGCCCTCCTGATCCAACTCATGGGCCTCAGGGGTTTCGCGCCGCACGAGGTGGGCGCGGTGGTGATCGCCTCGGTGGTACCACCCGCGGTGCTGCCGCTGCGGCGCATGAGCCGGGACTTCTTCGCCTGCGAGGCGTTCGTGGTGGGCGAGGATCTCGACTATCCGATCCGCATCGATCTCGAGAACCCGGCCGAGGTCGGCGCCGACCGGGTGGTCAACGCGGTGGCGGCGCTCGCCCGCTACAGCCCGCCGCTCGTGATCGTCGACTTCGGCACCGCCACCACCTTCGACGTCGTCGACCGGGAAGGCACCTATCGCGGCGGCGCGATCGCACCCGGCATCAACCTCTCGATCGACGCGCTCGCCCGTGCTGCCGCCAAGCTGCCGCGGATCGCGATCGAGCCGCCCGAGCGGGTGATCGGCCGCTCGACGATCCAGGCCATGCAGTCCGGTATCTTCTGGGGCTATGTCGGCCTCATCGAAGGACTCGTGCGGCGCATCGTCGAGGAGCACGGCGGGCCCGTGACCGTGATCGCCACCGGCGGCCTCGCCCCCCTCTTCTACAAACGCGCCGGCCTCTTCGACCATCTCGACCGCGACCTCACCATGGCCGGTCTGCTCGAAATCTACGAGCGCAACCGCGAGCGGGTGCGCGCGGGCAAGCGGGAGCGCCGCTGATGGCCGAGGAGCTCCGCTTCGTCGCTCTCGGCGGGGTCGGCGAGATCGGCATGAACGCCTACCTCTACGGCTTCGGCGAGCGCTGGCTGCTGGTCGATCTCGGCATCGGCTTCGCCGACGACCGGCTGCCCGGCGTCGACATCGTGCTGCCCGACCCCCGCTTCCTCGAGGCCGAAAAGGAGCGCCTTTCGGGCCTCGTCCTCACCCATGCGCACGAGGACCATCTGGGGGCCGTGCCCTATTTGTGGCCGCGCCTCGGCTGCCCGATCTGGTGCACCCGCTTCGCCGCCGCCGTCCTCCGCCGCAAGCTGCTCGATGCCGGCATTTCGCCGGGCGAAGCGATCCGCGAGGTCGAGCCGCGACGCGACTTCTCGGTCGGCCCGTTCCGCTGCCGCTTCCTGCACGTCACGCATTCGATCCCCGAGGCCAATGCGCTCGTGATCGAGACCCCGGCCGGCCGGCTCCTGCACACCGGCGACTGGAAGCTCGATCCCGCACCGCTCTTGGGGCCGACCACCGACCGGGAGGGCCTCGAGGAGGCCGGCCAGGGCCGCGTCCTGGCGATGATCGGGGACAGCACGAACGTGCTCTCGGCAGGGTCCTCGGGCTCCGAGGCCGAGGTCCGCGACAGCCTCGTGGAGCTCATCGCGGCCCAGCCCAACCGGGTGGTCCTCACCACGTTCGCCTCCAACCTGGTCCGCATGGAGACCGCGATTCTCGCGGGTGCGGCGGCCGGTCGGCGGCCCTTCGTCATCGGCCGCTCGATGCGGCGGATGCTCGAGGCGGCCCGCGAGGTCGGCTATCTGCAGGACCTGCCGCCCCTCGGCGACGAGCGCGAGCTCCTGGAGCTGCCGCGCCATCGGGTCATGGCGCTCGTGACCGGCAGCCAGGGCGAGGCCAGGAGCGCCCTGCAGCGGATCGCCGCCGGCGGCCATCCGCGGCTTCGGCTCGAGCCCGGCGACACGGTGATCTTCTCGGCCAAGATCATCCCCGGCAACGAGCGAGTGCTCTTCGACCTCCACAACCAGCTCGTGGCCCAAGGGGTCGAGGTGATCACCGAGGAGGACCATTTCGTCCACGTCTCGGGCCATCCCTGCCGCGACGAGCTCGAGCAGATGTATCGCTGGGTGCGGCCGAAGATCGCCGTGCCGGTGCACGGCGAGGCGCGCCACCTCCAGGCGCACGTCCGGCTCGCCAAGAAGCTCGGTGTCGAGCAGGCGCTGCTCGTGGCAGACGGTGACCTCGTCCGCCTCGCCCCCGGGCCGGCCGAGATCGTCGGCAAGGTCCCGGTCGGCCGTCTCGCGGTCGACGGCACGGGCCTCGTCGACACCGGCGACGAGCTGTTCCGCACCCGCCGCCGGCTCGCCGGCAACGGTGTCGTGAGCGTGAGCCTCGTGCTCGACGAGCAGGGCAGCCTGCTCGCGACCCCGCGCCTCGCGGCACCCGGCGTGATCGAGCCGGCGCGCCTCGAGAGGCTCCGGGGCGAGCTCGAGGCGGCGATCGGCGAGGCGGTCGAGGCGCTCGACGACGAGGCGGTGCTCGACGATGCCGAGGTCGAGGAGGCGGTCCGGGTGGCCGTCCGCCAGGGACTCGAGCTGCCGCGCGACCGCCGGCCGCTGGTCCAGGTCCAGATCACCCGGCTGGATGCCGAGACGCTCGCCCGGCTCGAGGACGCGGAAGAGGGAGCGCCCACCCGATGATCGGCAGGCTCAACCACGTCGCCATCGCCGTGCCCGACCTCGAGGCCGCCCGCGCCCTCTACCGCGACGCGCTCGGCGGTCGCGTCTCCGAGATCGTCGACCAGCCCGAGCACGGCGTCCGCACCGTCTTCGTCGAGCTGCCCAACACCAAGATCGAGCTTCTGGGCGTGCTCGGCGAGCGCTCGCCGATCGCCGCTTTCCTGGAACGCAACCCGTCGGGCGGCATCCACCATCTCTGCTTCGAGGTCGAGGACATTCTGGCGGCGCGCGATCGGCTGCGGGCGCAGGGAGCCCGGGTCCTGGGTGACGGCGAGCCCAGGATCGGCGCCCACGGCAAGCCCGTCCTCTTCCTCCACCCCAAGGACTTCTGCGGCACGCTCGTCGAGCTCGAGCAGGCCTGAGCGCACCCGGCTATGACCCTCTACCAGGGCATCGTCACCTTCTCGGTCGCCTGGTGGCTGATCCTCTTCATGGTTCTGCCCTGGGGCGCGCAACCCTCGGATGCACCGCCACCCGGCACGGTGCCCTCAGCCCCGGCCAAGCCGCGCCTGTTGCTCAAGTTCGCCGTCACCACCGTGCTCGCGCTGCTCGCCACTTTCGCCATCAAGCTCCTGGTCGAGAGCGACCTCTTCAGCCTGCGCCCGCCGCCCCCCGGCTGATCGGCTCCGGCGACGCTCCCCACCCTGTTCGCCAAAGGGTTGATTTTCCGGCCCTTTCTGTCGGCGATTCGACTCTGTCCCCGGAACGGTCCACAAGTTCCCTAAAATTTTATTAAACGTCCCGTAAAGTTGAATACGATAGTTCGCCCAAAACGTACACTCGTGAGCGTTTTTCTCTTGCACGCTTTTTCAACCTGAAGCATATAGGTGACGTGTTCATGGGTTTCCCCTGTGACACCCGACTTGAGGCGTTTCCTCCCTACCACTGGCCGGGGCGCGAGCCCCGGCTTTCTTTTTGCCCTTCGTCTCGCCGCCGGCCTTTAACCGACAGTAGAAGACCCTCGTTCCGGGCATGGTTGTCCGCCCTTCACACATCCCGGGCCACGCCGCGCTAGGATGCGGACCGGAGGCCGCGGCCACCGGCCGCCGCCCGGAGGAAACGCCATGCCTCGAACCGAAGCCGGCCACGGCCGGTACGTGCTCGTAGCTCTCCTCGCCCTCGCCATCCCGACCCTTGCGGCCGGCCCGACCGGAGCCGGAACCGTCACGGGCACGCTCGCGGTGACCGTCGAGGTGGTCGAGAGCTGCCGCGTCCCCGCCCCCTCGGGCCTCGGGACCGAGCTCGCCCCGTGCGCGACCGGCGGGCGCCCGGCGACCGGCTCCACCGGGCCGGGCGCCTCCACCGGGCCCGGCGGCGGCGCCGGGCCCGCCGCCGTCGCTCGCTTCCTCCTCGAGGGCTCCGGCTCCGGAACACGCTACCTCACCACGATCTATTGACGGCCGCGGCACATCGCGGTTCCGGGACGGGTCGCGGCCGCCTAGACTGGCGGCGGATCGGACCGATGTGCGAAGGGAGCGGGCCCTTGCCGTGCCGTGCCAGACGGAGGTTCCTCGGGCTCCTCGGGGCCGGTTGCGCCGGTCTCGTCGCCGCCGGGTCGGCGGCCGCCCGCGAGGCGGGCTCCTTCGAGGCCTGGCTCGCCGCGTTCGAGGCCGAAGCCCGCGCCCGTGGCATCTCGGCTGCCACCCTCGAGCGGGCCTTCCGCGGCGTCCGGCCTCTCGAGTCGGTGATCGAGGCCGACCGGCGCCAGCCCGAGCGGCGGCTGAGCTTCGCCGAGTACCGCGCCAAGGTGGTGAGCGAGGCGCGGATCCGCCGCGGCCGCGAGCTTCTGGCCGAGCATCGGGCGCTGCTCGAGCGGGTCCGCGGCCGCTTCGGCGTGCCGCCGGCCGTGCTCGTGGCCCTCTGGGGGATCGAATCGAGCTTCGGAACCTACAAGGGCAGCTACCGGGTGATCGACGCGCTCGCCACGCTCGCCTTCGAGGGTCGGCGGAGCGAGCTTTTCCGCCGGGAGCTTTTCGCCGCCCTCGAGATCCTCGAGCGCGGCGACCGCCAGCCCGACCGGCTCCTGGGCTCCTGGGCCGGGGCCATGGGCCAGTGCCAGTTCATGCCGAGCACCTATCTCGCCTACGCGGTCGACTTCGACGGCGACGGTCGGCGCGACATCTGGACGAGCCTGCCCGACGTTTTCGCCTCCATGAGCCACTATCTCGCGCGCGCCGGCTGGAACGGCGGCGAGCGCTGGGGCCGCCCGGTGCTCGTGCCCGCGGGCCTCGACCCGGCCCTCTTCGGCCTCGAGCGGCGCGAGGACCTCGCCGCCTGGCGCCGACGCGGGCTGCGCACGGTCGACGGCGGGCCGCTGCCGACCGCGCCCGTCGAGGCCTCGCTTCTGCGCATGGACGGCGAGGCGGGGCCGGCCTTCCTCGTCTACCGCAACTTCCGCTCCCTCATGGTTTGGAACCGCTCGACTTATTTCGCGCTTTCGGTAGGACTGCTCGGCGACGAGCTGGCGGAGGTCGGTGCTTGAGCGCCCCGCCGGCCGGATCGGAGGAGAGACCGGCATGCGGCTTGCCCGGGCCGCCACCCTCTGTCTCCTGATGCTCGCCGCGGCCTGCTCCACCCGGCCGCCGACCACGCCGGAGGGAGGCGGTGGTTCGACCCTCGGCGTCTACAAGCTCGGCGGACCCTATCGGATCAACGGCCGGCTCTACGTGCCGGAATACGACCCGAGCTACGATCGGGTCGGCATCGCGTCCTGGTACGGCGACGAGTTCCACGGCAAGCCCACCGCCAACGGCGAGCTCTTCGACAAGGACCGGATCAGCGCCGCCCACCCCACTCTGCCGCTGCCGAGCCGGGTCCGCGTCACCAACCTCGAGAACGGCCGCTCGATCGAACTCCGTGTCAACGACCGCGGCCCGTTCGTGGGCGACCGGCTGATCGATCTCTCGCAAGCGGCGGCCAAGGAGCTCGGCTTCGCCGAGCAGGGGCTCGCGCGCGTCCGGGTGCAGTTCCTCGCGCTCGACGAGGCCCGCGGCACCCCGCCCGAGCCGACCGTCCGCCTCGGCCGCGCCGAACCCGCCCGGACCGACCCGGGCCGAACCGAACCCGCCCGTCCCGAGCCCGTGCGCTCGGAGCCGGGACCGGGCACCCTCGCCCGCGCACAGCCGACCGCGCCACCGGCGCCCCGTGCGACCGCTGCACCCGAGCGGGCGACCGCCTGGTCGACCCCGCGCCGCGAGCTCTCTGCCTCCGGGGCGGTGCGGCTCGCCAGCTTCGATCCCGAGCCCGCGGCCGCGCCCTGCTCGCTCGGGCCGCACTGGGTCCAAGTCGGCGCCTTCACCGAGGAGGCCCGCTGGCGGGCTGCTGTCCGCACGCTCGCCGCCCTCGAGTCACCCCGGACCGAGCCCGTGCTGATCAACGGCCGGCCCGCGCTGCGCGTCCGGCTCGGTCCGGCCGAGGACCGCCTCGAGGCCCAGGCCCTCGCCGAGCGCGCCCGAAGGCTCGGCTTCACCGATGCCGTCGTCCTGCCCGCCGGCTCCGGCCAGAGCTCGCGCTGCTGAGCCCCGACCGGCCCCGGAGACCACCGATGCGTCGCTTCGCCCGCTCCTTCTCGCGGTTCCTCCTGCTCCTCGCCTTCCTCGCCCCGGCCGGTGCCGCGGCCGCTTTCGAGACCGCGGCCAAAGCGGCGATCGTGATCGACCACCGAACGGGTCAGGAGCTGTTCGCCAAGAACGCCGACTTGCCGGTGCCGCCCGCCTCCATGAGCAAGCTCATGACCGCACTCCTGGTCTTCGAGGAGATCGAGGCGGGCCGTCTCAAGCTCGACGACACGCTGCCGGTCTCCGAGCGCGCCTGGCGCACCGGCGGGTCGAAGATGTTCGTCAAGGTCGGCGAGCGGGTCCGAGTCGAGGACCTCTTGCGCGGCATGATCATCCAGTCGGGCAACGATGCCTGTGTGGTGCTCGCCGAGGCGCTCGCCGGCAGCGAGGCGGCCTTCGCCGAGCGGATGAACCGCCGCGCCCAGGAGATCGGCCTCACCAACAGCCGCTTCAAGAACGCCACCGGCCTGCCGGATCCCGAGCACCTCATGAGCGTGCGGGATCTCGCCACCCTCGCGAGCCGGATCATCCGCGAGCATCCGCGCTTCTACCGCTATTACGGCGAGAAGGAGTTCGAGTACGCCAAGATCCGCCAGCCCAACCGCAACCCGCTCCTGCAGGCGGGCGTGCCCGGGGTGGACGGTGTCAAGACCGGCTACACCGAGGAGGCGGGCTACGGGCTCGTGGTCTCGGCCGAGCGCGAGGGGCGGCGGATCATCGCCGTGCTCGCCGGCCTCGAGACCCTGCGCCAGCGCCGCACCGAGGCCGAGCTCCTCCTCGAGTACGGCTTCCGCGAGTTCCAGGAATACAAGCTGTTCGCGGCCGGCGAGACCGTCGTCGAGGTGCCGGTCTGGCTCGGGGCGGCGCCCACCGTGCCTGCCGTGCCGCGCGAGCTCGTCGGTATCACCATGCGCCGCGAGGCGCGCAAGGATCTCAAAGTCGTCGCCCGCTACGAGGCCCCGCTGCCGGCCCCCATCGCCCGTGGCCAAGAGATCGGGCGGCTCGAGATCGCCGTGCCCGGCCGGCCGCCGCTCACCGTGCCGCTCCTGGCCGGCAGGGCCGTCGAGCGGGCCGGGCTCGTGGGCCGGCTCACGGGTGCCCTCGGCTATCTCGTGCTGGGTGGGGCCTGACCCCCTTGGGCACGACCGGGCCCGCCCGCTTCGTCACCTTCGAGGGCGGCGAGGGCGCCGGCAAGTCGACCCAGATCGCCCGCGCCGCCGCCGCCCTCGAGGCCCGCGGTCTGCGCGTGTGCCTGACGCGCGAGCCGGGCGGCACCGAGGGGGCCGAGGCGATCCGCCACCTGCTCCTCGAGGGGCCTGCCGAGCGCTGGACCGCGACCGCCGAGCTTCTTCTCGTCGCCGCCGCCCGGGCCGAGCATCTCGCCCGGGTGATCGAGCCGACGCTCGCCGCCGGCAGCTGGGTGCTCTGCGACCGCTACCTCGATTCGACCCGGGTCTATCAGGGCCTCGCGGGCGGGCTCGGGCTCGCGCTCGTCGACCGGCTGCAGGGCGAGCTGCTGGGCTTCCGGCTCCCCGACCTCACCCTCGTCCTCGACGTTCCGGTCGAGACCGGCCTCGCCCGCCGCCGCGACCACGGTGGCGCCACCCGCTTCGAGCGCAAGGGCCGGGATTTCCACGAGCGGGTCCGCGAAGGGTTCCGTACGCTGGCCGCGGCCGAGCCCGGGCGCATCGTGCTCGTCGACGCCGAGCGTCCCGTCGAGGCCGTGGCGGCCGAGATCGAGGCGCTGCTCGTCGCCCGCCTGGGGCTCGACCCGTGAGCGGTGCCCCCGAGCCCGCTGCCAACCCGCTGCTCTTCGGCCACGCCGGGGCCGAGGCCGCCTTCGCCCGCGCCTGGCGGGCCGGCCGGCCACCGCACGCCTGGCTGCTCTCGGGCCCGCGCGGGGTCGGCAAGGCCACGCTCGCCTTCCGCCTCGCCCGCCGCTGGCTCCAGGGCGACCCCGAGGATCCGGCCGCCGACGATCCGAGCCGGCCGCTCTTCCGTCAGGTAGCATCGGGCGCCCATCCCGACCTCGTGCGGCTCGCGCCGCGCCACAGGGGGCTGGTCCGCGGCCGGCGAGCCGAGCTCGAGGCCGAGGTCGTGCGCGAGGCGCTGCGCGCGCTGCAGCAGACCGGTTTCGCGGGCCACCGCCGCGTCTGCCTGATCGAGGACGCCGAGGAAGCCCTCAACGCCGAGGGCGAGAACGCGCTGTTGAAGCTCCTCGAGGAGCCGCCGGCGGGCCTCCTCTTCCTGATCGTGGCGCAGCGACCGGGGCTGCTGCCCGCCACCATCGCCTCGCGCTGCGCCCGCCTCGCCCTCCGTCCGCTACCGCCCGACGAGCTCGCTCGCGCGCTCGAGGCGCTCGCTCCCGAACTTCCCGCCGAGCGGCGGGTACGCCTGGTCGAGCTCGCTAGGGGTCTGCCAGGCCGGGCGCTGGCGGCCGAACGCAGCGGTTGGCTCGAGGCCTATGCGGGTCTGCTCGGCGAGCTCGAGCGAGCGGGCGGCAGGCTCGAGGCGGCGCTTTCCGTGGTCGACCGGCTCGTCGAGCGGGCACGGGCGGAGGGGCTCGAGGCGGCGGTCGATCTGCTCGCCACCTTCCTCCATCGCTGCGCGCGGAGCGCCGCCGGCCGGCCGAACCGGGTCGAGCTCGTTCCCGGGGAGGCCGAGCTTCTCGCCCGGCGCGGTCGGGCGCTCGGCCTTGATCGCTGCTGGAGCCTGTGGGACAAGCTCGCCGCGCTCGCCGCCTCGATCGAGGCCTCGAACCTCGATCCCGTTCAGGCGCTCCTGCCGCTCGTCCGGAGCCTGGGCGGCACGGGTGGGCCGGCCGCCGCGAGCCGATCCGGAGCGGAGTGAGGCCGATGGCCGCGCGGGACGCGTTCTACGTCACCTCGCCGATCTACTACGTCAACGACAGCCCCCACATCGGGCACGCCTACACCACGCTCGCCTGCGACGTGCTCGCCCGCTTCATGCGGCTCGACGGTCGCCGCGTCCGTTTCCTGACGGGCACCGACGAGCACGGCCAGAAGGTCGAAAAGGCGGCCAGAGACGCCGGCAAGGACCCGCAGGCCTTCACCGACGAGGTCTCGCAGCGCTTCCGCCGCATGGCGGAGGCCATGGGCACGAGCCCGGACGATTTCATCCGCACGACCGAGGAACGGCACAAACGGGCGGTCACCGCCCTCTGGCAGAAGCTCGTCGAGGCGGGCGACATCTATCTCGGCACCTACGCCGGCTGGTACTCGGTGCGCGACGAGGCGTTCTACGCCGAAAGCGAGCTCGTCGACGGCAAGGCGCCGACGGGTGCGCCCGTCGAATGGGTCGAGGAACCGTCCTACTTCTTCCGCCTCTCCGCCTGGCAGGACCGGCTCCTGGCCTATTACGAGAGCCACCCGCAGACCGTCATGCCGGCGTCGCGCAAGAACGAGGTCGTGAGCTTCGTCAAGGGCGGGCTCCAGGACCTGTCGGTCTCCCGCACGAGCTTCCGCTGGGGCATCCCGGTCCCGGGCGATCCCGCGCACGTCGTGTACGTCTGGCTCGACGCGCTCACCAATTACCTGAGCGCGCTCGGTTACCCCGACACCGAGGGCGAGCTCTTCGAGACCTTCTGGCCGGCGGATGTGCACGTGGTCGGCAAGGACATCGTCCGCTTCCACTCGGTCTACTGGCCGGCCTTCCTCATGAGCGCGGGCCTTCCCCCGCCCCGGCGCGTCTTCGCCCACGGCTGGTGGACCAACGAGGGGCAGAAGATCTCGAAATCCCTCGGCAACGTGATCGACCCGTTCGAGCTCGTCGAACGATACGGGCTCGACCAGGTCCGCTACTTCCTGATGCGCGAAGTGCCGTTCGGTCAGGACGGTGACTTCTCGCGCGCCGCCATGCTCAAACGCGCCAACCACGATCTCGCCAACGACTACGGCAACCTCGTCCAGCGGGTGCTCTCCCTCGTTCAGCGGAACTGCGAGGGCAGGGTGCCCGACCCCGGCACGCTCGCCCCCGAGGACGACGAGCTCTTGGCCGCCGCCCACGGCATCGTTCCCGCATTGCGGACCGCCATGGAGGAGATCGCTCCGCATCGGGCGCTCGAGGCCATCTTCGAGGTCGTGGGGCGCGCCAACCGCTACATCGACGCCCAGGCCCCCTGGGCGCTCGCCAAGCGCGATCCGGTCCGGCTCCAGGCGGTGCTCTGGACCGCCTGCGAGACGATCCGCCACGTCGCCACGGCGACTCTGCCCTTCATGCCGAACGCATCCGGCAAGATCCTCGACCAGCTCGCGGTGAGCGAGCCCGCCCGCCGGTTCGCGAGCCTCGGCCCCGAGGGGGCGCATCTCGTCCCCGGCACGCCCCTGCCGCGGCCGCAAGGGGTGTTCCCGCGGATCGCCGAGGCGGCACCGTGATCGTCGACAGCCACTGCCACCTCGACTATCCGGGGCTCGCCGAGCGGGAAGCCGAGGTCGTCGAGCGGGCCCGTGCCGGCGGCATCGGTGCCATGCTCACGATCGGGACCACGCGCGAGGGCTGGGCGCGGGCGGTCGCGATCGCCGAACGCTGGCCCGAGGTCTGGGCGGCGGTCGGCATCCACCCGCACCACGCCGGCGAGGAGGGGCTCGACGATCCCACGCCGCTCGTCGAGGCGGCGCGCCATCCCAAGGTCGTGGCGATCGGCGAGACCGGCCTCGACTTCTACTACGACCGCGCGCCGCGCGAGCTGCAGGAGCGGAGCTTCCGCACCCACATCGAGGCCTGCCGGATCACCGGCCTGCCGCTCGTCGTTCATACCCGCGACGCCGACGCGGCGACGATCGCGGTGCTCGAAGAGGAGATGGCGAAGGGGGCTTTCGGTGGCGTGATCCATTGCTTCAGCTCCTCGCGGGTGCTCGCCGAACGCGCCCTCGCACTCGGCCTCCATCTCGGCATCGGCGGGATCCTCACCTTCAAACGCTCCGAGGAGATCCGGGCGATCGTGAAGGACGTGCCGCTCGAGCGCTGCCTGCTCGAGACCGATGCGCCCTACCTCGCCCCCGTTCCGCACCGCGGCAAGACCAACGAGCCCGCCTTTACGGTCCATACCGCCAAGGCCCTGGCCGAACTCAAGGGCGTGCCCTCGGCCGAGGTCGAGCGGGTCACCACGGCCGCCTTCTTCGCGCTGTTCGCGAAGGCCCGGCCCCTGGCGCAGGCGGCATGAGGATCACCGTCCTCGGCTGCGGGACCTCTTCGGGCGTTCCGCAGATCGGCTGCGACTGCCGTGTCTGCCGATCCGCCGACCCGCGCGACAAGCGCCGGCGCTGCTCGATCCTGATCGAGGTCGAGGGCGTGCGCATCCTGGTCGACACCGGTCCCGATTTGCGTCAGCAATGCCTCGATGCCGGGATCGGGGCGATCGACGCGCTCCTCTATACCCATGCCCATGCCGACCATCTGCACGGCATCGACGATCTGCGGGCCATCAACAACATCGTCATGCGGGCGATCCCGACCTTCGCGCACGGCAGCGTCTTCGAACGGATCCGGGCCCGGTTTCCTTACGTCTTCGAGGGCGGCCGCAGCGAGTTCGGCTATTGGCGCCCCGAACTCGCGCCCCACGCCTTCGAAGGCCCGTTCGAGGTCGCCGGGGTCGAGATCCGGCCCTTCCGCCAGCGCCACGGGCGCGGCGAGAGCTGGGGTTTCCGCATCGGCCGCTTCGCCTATGCGACCGACACCGACGGGCTCGACGCCTCGGCCTTGGACGCCCTGCGCGGGGTCGAGTGCTGGATCGTCGACTGTCTGCGCGAACGGCCGCACCCCAGTCACGCCCATCTCGGCCTCACCCTCTCCTGGATCGAGCGGGTCGGACCGAAACGCGCCTTCCTCACCCACATGAACCACGAGCTCTCCTACAGCGACTGGTGCGAACGGCTGCCCGCGGGAGTGTCGCCGGCCCACGACGGCCTCGTCCTCGAGGTGCCACCGTGAGCCGGGTGCTCGACGCGCTCGGCTATCTCGACCTGCCGCCCGGCCGGCTCGCCACGCTCGTGACCTATCTCGAGATGCGTGCCCCGCCGCCGGCCCGCACCGCTCTCGACCGGCCGGACCTCACGCTCCGCCTCTGGGAGCGACCCGATCCCGCGGCCTATCGCACGCTCTATCGGCGGATCGGCGAGCCCTGGCTCTGGTTCTCGCGGCTCCTGCTCGACGAGGCGGCGCTCGCCGCGGTCCTGCACGATCCGGGCCTCGAGGTCTGGCTGCCCGAGCGGTCGGGCGAGCCGATCGGTATCCTCGAGCTCGACTTCCGGACCCCGGCCCAATGCGAGCTCGCCTTCTTCGGCCTCGTGCCGGAGGCGATCGGGTCCGGTGCGGGGCGCTGGCTCATGGCGCGTGCGCTCGAACGCGCCTTTCGCCCGGGCGTGCAGCGTTTCTGGGTCCACACCTGCCATTTGGACCATCCCGAGGCGCTCGGCTTCTACCTTCGCACGGGCTTCCGGCCCTACAAGCTCGCGGTCGAGGTCTTCGAGGATCCGCGCCTTTCGGGAGTGCTGCCGCGCAGCGCCGCCCCGCACGTTCCGCTCCTGGAGCCCGGGGGCGGCTGAGGCGGACTCAACGCTCGACCGGGGTATCGGGCCGGGCGCCCCATTCGCTCCAGGAGCCGTCGTAGACCGCCACGTCCGGTCGGCCGAGTTCGAAGAGGGCGAGGGCGGCGACCGCGGCGGAGACACCGGAGCCGCAGGAGCAGGTGATCGGCCGGCCGAGATCGACCCCGGCGCGCACGAAAAGGGGCCGCAGCTCGGCGGGCGGCTTGAGCCTTCCGTCGGTGGCGATCAGTTCGGCATAAGGCACGTTGAGGCTGCCCGGGATGTGGCCCGAGCGGAGCCCAGGCCGCGGCTCTGGCAGCTCGCCCTTGAAGCGTCCGGGCGAGCGGGTGTCGACCACCTGCTCGCGCCGGCTCGTCAGGTTGGCCCGCATCTGGTCGAGTTCGCGCAGGAGCGTGCTGTTCTGCCGAGCGGTCAGGTGCCGCTCGCGCGGTCGCGCCGGCCCCTCCTCGAGCGGCCGGCCCTCGGCCTTCCAGCGCTCGAGCCCGCCGTCCAGCACCACGACCGATTCGTGGCCGAACAGGCGGAACATCCACCAGACCCGCGCCGAGGCGCAGAAGCGGTTGGCGTCGTAGGCGACGATCGTGACCCCGTCGCCGAGCCCGAGCTTCCTGACTTTCGCGCTGAACTTGGCAGCGGACGGCACCATGTGCGGATAGGGGCTCGTCTCGTCGCAGATCTCGTCGATGTCGAAATAGACCGCGCCCGGGATGTGCGCGGCTTCGTACTCGGCGCGCGCGTTCCTGCCCGAATCGGGCATGACCCAGGTGGCGTCCACCACCCGGACGTCGGGGGCGGTCAGGCGCTCGGCGAGCCAGTCGGTGGAGACGAGGGCGCTCATCGGGGGCTCCGGATCGGTCTCGGAAAACGGTCGCCCGGGGCGGATCAGGCGAGCCAGGCGGGCACCGGCAGGCCTTTCTCGCGCAGGAAGACCGGGTTGAACAGCCGGCTCTGATAGCGGGTTCCCCAATCGCACAGGATCGTCACGACCGTGTGCCCGGGGCCGAGCTCCTTCGCCACCCGGATCGCACCCGCCACGTTGATGCCGGAGGAGCCGCCCACGACGAGCCCTTCCTCCTTGACCAGATCGAAGACGATCGGCAGCGCCTCCTCGTCCGGGATCTGGACCGCGTCGTCGATCGGGGCACCCTCGAGATTCCTCGTGATCCGGCTCTGGCCGATACCCTCGGTGATCGAGCTGCCCTCGGCGCGCAGCTCGCCGTGCTTGTACCAGTGGTAGAGGGCGGCCCCCATCGGATCGGCGCAGACGATCTTGATCGCCGGGTTCCGTTCCTTGAGGAACATGGCGACACCGGCGAGCGTGCCACCCGTGCCGACCGCGCAGGTGAAGGCGTCGACCCGGCCACCGGTCTGTTCCCAGATCTCGGGGCCGGTCGTGCGGTAATGGCCCTCGCGGTTGGCGACGTTGTCGAACTGGTTGGCCCAGATCGCTCCGTTCGGCTCGCTCTCGGCGAGCTCTTCGGCGAGCCGGCCCGCGACCTTCACGTAATTGTTCGGGTCCTTGTAGGGCACGGCCGGAACCAGGCGCAGATCGGCGCCCAGGAGCCGGAGCATGTCCTTCTTCTCCTGGCTCTGGGTCTCGGGCATGACGATCACCGTGCGGTAGCCGCGCACGTTGCCGACGAGCGCCAACCCGATCCCGGTGTTTCCGGCGGTGCCCTCGACGATGACGCCACCGGGCCGCAACAGGCCCTTGCGCTCGGCGTCCTCGACGATGGCGAGCGCGGCGCGGTCCTTCACGCTGCCGCCGGGGTTCAAGAACTCGCACTTGGCGAGGATCTCGCAGCCGGTACGCTCGGAGGCCTTCTTCAGGCGGACGAGCGGGGTGTTGCCGACGAGCCTCGTGAAATCGGCGCGGATGTCGGCGGGCATACCGGATCTCCTCGAGCCTCCTCGCCCGCGGCTCTAGGGCCGCCGGGCCGGAAGGGCAACCGGCGGCCTGGTCGGGGCGGCCCGGATGTCGCGTCCGCCGTCGTGGCCGGCCGCGGAGCCGGCCATCCGGGGGGACTGGATCCTCGGGTCTTCGCCCGAGGACGAGGCTGGATGGTCGGGTCGGGGCCCGACCATGACGGAAGAGGGGTGGCAGACCGAGGAGGACGTCTTCCTGTCGTCGTGGCCGGCCGCGGAGCCGGCCATCCGGGGGGACTGGATCCTCGGGTCTTCGCCCGAGGACGAGGCTGGATGGTCGGGTCGGGGCCCGACCATGACGGAAGAGGGGTGGCAGACCGA